>Ga0208316_1000036_pt1 | contig 209637 bp, 183 predicted proteins | sample MalvireepMed_231_FD_184240 | JGI IMG/M metagenome (GOLD analysis project Ga0208316, IMG submission 184240) | Marine viral communities from the Global Malaspina Expedition - Malaspina viral metaG DeepMed_231 (SPAdes) (version 2) | ecosystem: Environmental > Aquatic > Marine > Oceanic | place...
CGGGGATGTTGCTGCTGGCCAGATATCGAACCCATAAAAAAAGCGCCATACTGTCTGGATATCCAGTAGTATAGCGCTTTCGTCGGCCTTGTCACCCAAGCCAGCACCACTTAAGGTAAACGGCTTGGCCCGAAGGCGCCTTTTCAAACCACTCAGGTAAAACCTTAAATTAACGGCGAACCTGAATGCGCGCTTCAACCCGGCGGTTGGCAGCTCGGCCGTCCGCTGTGTTGTTGGATGCGATCGGCTGCTCCTCACCGTAACCTACGGCTTCCACTCGTGCCGGATCAACACCCAGAGGCCCGGTCAGACGGCCAGCAACTGCTTCAGCGCGACGCTGGGACAGGAACTGGTTGTAGTCGGCAGCGCCACGGCTGTCGGTATGACCGGCGATTTCCACGATGGTTTCGGGGTTTTCCTGCATAAAGTCAGCGACGCGACGGATCTCCGCATCGTAGGCATTGCCGATGACCGAACTGTTGCTCGGGAACTGGACTTCAATGGTGAAGGTTTCGATGGTCTCGGTTACACCTTCACAACCTGTCTCATCAACCTCTGCGCCTGCGGTCGTATTTGGGCACAGATCCTGGCTGTTGACCACGCCGTCATTATCGCTGTCCAGCTCACATCCACGGCTGTTTACTTCCGCACCGCGCGGTGTGTCCGGGCACTGGTCACGACTGTCGGCCACGCCGTCGCGATCCGAATCCGGCTCGCAGCCATTGCTGTCAACGGTTGCGCCTGCCGGGGTGCCGGGGCACTGGTCCCGCGAATCCGGCACGCCATCACCATCTGCATCTGCCGGGCGCACAGGCGCCGGCGCTGCTTGCGCCACGGTGCGGGTAAACGCAAAACTGATGCCCAGAGAGACCTGAGTGTCGAAGGTGCTTTCATCAATGCCGTGGAATTCACGGAGGTCACCGCGCAGTGATACGGCGTCGCTGATGTTGTAGCGGAAGCCGGTACCCACGTTCACTCGGGTTTCGTCATGGTTGCTGCCCGCGGTGCGAACGCCACTGTTGTCCGAACCAAAGTCTGCATGGCCTGCGCCCAGAGAAACGTATGGGTTCCAGGCTTCGTCCGGCCCTGCAAAGTAATACGTACCGTCAACCCGAACTTCATCAAATTCCGATTCGCCCGGCACGTATTTGCGGTCTGCATCGGCACGTGAGTAAAGCGCCTCCACCGACCAGTGGGGACGGAAGCGGTATTCCACACCAACGCCGAAGGTGCCGGTTTCGCTCAGATCGCGCTTGTCGTCAAACAGCTGAAAACCTGCAAACGGGTTGATGTAAACGGTTTCCTGACGATCGGCCATGGCCGGGGTTGCCAGGGTAGCGGCCAGTACAGCCGCGGAAATCGGACGCATGACGTTCATGCAGAACCTCCTGTTCGTTATCGTTGTGGTACCGCACTTCCTCATGAAAAGTGCTTGTATACCCGGAATTTAGGCCAGTAGGCCAAAAAAAACAAAAAAATGATACGGATTGTTACGTCCGCAATTGTACCCAGCTGACCTTTACGACCCCGAGGTCGTTTCAGGCCAGAGCGGAAAAATACAGATGCGCGCTCTTTTTACTGAAGTTAAGCACCTCGCCGTTGTCGAAATGTACCTCGAAAGAATTCTCATCTTCGGCGACCACCGAGCCAGGACCAAAGATCGCGTGGCCAAGACGTTTTTGATGCCAGAGTGGTTCCGTTGAGTTTTCGGATGTTGCCGCCTGGCCCTCAAGGGTGACGCTCTCCCGGTCGGCGTAACGCTGGCTGACCGGTGTCAGGGGGGCAGTTAACCGAATGGTTGATGTTTCTGCCGGAGATCGATCATCCAGCCAGCGACCGAATTCCTCGGCAAGCTCAAAGCAGCACTCCTCCACAAACCGGCTGGGGCCCAGGTCACCGTCGAGATGCGGTTGCTTGCTGGCCGGTCTGGTGATCAGATGCAGCTGCTGACGGGTACGGGTCATGGCCACATACAGCAGCCGTCGCTCGCTTTCCAGAAATGCTCTGGCATTGTCCTGGGGGCGGGGGCTGTACGGCAGGTATTTCTCCTGTAGTCCGGGAATGATAACTGTTGGCCATTCCAGACCCTTGGTGCGGTGAATCGTTGAGAGCAGCACCCCACCCTGCTGTTTTTCTCCCGCCTGTTGTTTGAGGGTTTTCAGGTGTTCCAAGGCGCCTTCAGCTGTGACATCAAGGCTTTTAAGGTACTGCCGGAATCCTTGTATCGTATCGATCCGTTCCTCGGCACTCTCATGCGTCAGCGCCAGGCTGCGGATGCCCTCGTAAAGATCAGTGTGCTCGGCATAGACGCTGATCAGTCCTGCAACCGGACCTCCGTAGCTGCGCAGTTGGGCAAGCACTTCGCCGAGTTTCCGGAGCTTGCGGGCGGCCATGGGCGCCAGCGCGTCGAAGTCCATCGCCAGCAGACGCTCGTGCCAGCCACTGGAAAATCCTGCCAGGAAACGCGCCAACTGCTCCAGCTCCGGCTCTTTCAGACCCACATGAGGAAAGCGCAACAACTGCCGTGCCAGCTCCAGGCGATCCTCGTCCGGCAGGTTTTCCAGTTTCCCGGTCACCACCATCAGAAGGGCAGTGATCGCCTGAACTTCCCGGCTGAACAGCGCGCCCTTGCCGGCATCAATCCGGTAGGGAATCTGACGAGCCAGCAACTTCAGCTCGATAGGGACACTCTGACTCCAGACCCGGAACAGTATGGCCGTGCCTGCCAGAGCCGGTTCCGGTTGGCCCTGAAGAATTTGAAGCACGGCATCGGCATCGCTTTCCGACCGATGCAGGGTGATCTCCGTGCCGGGTGTGGAAGCGTGGGAATGGCAAAGCACATCCTTGCGACCGGTGTTGTGGCAGATCAGATGGTTGGCGAGCAAAGCGACGCGATGGCCGTACCGGAAGGTATAGCTGAGCGTCTGCTCCAGCGGGCTTTCGAACTCATCGCTGAACCGCTTGAGAATAAACTCGGGCTTTGCGCCCCGGAACTCGTAGATCGTCTGGTCCGGGTCGCCAACAACCGTCACCCGGGCCCGGTCTCCAGCCACGTAGCGCAGCAGCAGGTGCTGGATTTCATTGGTGTCCTGGTACTCATCCACCAGAATCAGGTCCATCTTGTTGCCTACCAGCCGCTGCAAAGGCGGATTCTGGTGAATTGCCATCACCGGCTCGTACAGCATGTCGGCGTAGCTGATCCGCCCCTGGCTCTTACGCCACTGTTCAAAGCTGTGGAACAGGTCAATGAGGTATTTGTGCTTGTCCGAGTACCCCAGTTCCTCAAACACGATTTCCGCCGGCGACAGCGTTGTCTTTACCAGATCAATAAACCCCGTCGCCGTCTCGACAAAATCCTTCTTGTTGCGCCGGATTTCATCCGCCAGATCCTCCGGCGCCAGCCGTCGGGTCAACTGCCAGGCCTGGAAGCTGATCTCCTGCTCGGTCAGGATTTTGTCCGAAAACCCCGGCAGATAGCCCTCCCGAACAAACCTCTTGTACAACCTCAAGCCCATGGCGTGATACGTCCGTATCTCTGGCAGCGCCAGCCCGCTCCGGGCGCACACCTCCTGCAGCTTGCGCTCGAAATCCACCCGGGCGCTGCGGTTGAACATCAACACCAGCATCCGGTCCGGATCGTGGCCCTGTTCCAGCAGATACCGGATTCGCCAGGCCAGCGTCGACGTCTTGCCACTGCCGGCTACGGCGGTAATCACCGAATGCTCATAGCCCGCGGTGATAATCGCCCGCTGCTCATCGGTGAGGAAATCCGGAAGGTTGGTGGTCTCAGGAATTTGGGGTTCGGTCGGCATGGCCGGTATTGTAACGGCCTGCTGGTAGAGCGGATACCGCTCCCGCATAATTGCGATCAAAACATGAGAGCGAAAGGGTCTTAAACATGGAAATGTCCGAATCGGTAAACGTACTTGGCGAAAAACTCGAAACCTGCGGCAAAGACCCGATCACCGGCTTTTACCGCGATGGCTGCTGCAACGTCGGCCCGGATGATTTTGGCCTGCACGCCGTCTGCGCCGTGGTAACCGACGAATTCCTCGAATTCTCCAAAGCCCAGGGCAACGACCTCAGCACCCCCAGGCCTGAATTCGGCTTCGAAGGCCTGAAAGCGGGCGATAGCTGGTGCCTGTGTGCCGGCCGCTGGCAGGAAGCCTTTGAAGCGGGCTGTGCCCCCAGGGTTCGACTGCGGGCCACCCATCGGGCTGCCCTTGAAAAATGCGCCCTGGACGACCTCAAGTCTCATGGTGCCGACCTTAGCTGATGGGCCATTCCGGACCCGATGCCAAAGCGGATCCATTCGCCTGGCGTGCCTTGCAGGACAGCCTCGCCGCCAACGGTGAACGCCGGCTGGTTCTGCTTGAGGGTGATCGGGAACAGAACCTCCGGTGGCTTGCCGGTCTGTTACCCGGGCTGGAAATACAGAGCGGTCTCTGGACCGGACCGGCGGATCACAGCCCCGATACCCGGCTGGCCCGGGTCACGCCTGCCGGGGCTCGAAAGTGGCTTGGGCGTGAAGTCTCGCTTATTGTCTGGGACGGCTGGCAGGGCAATCCGCCGGATGCCTTTGCCGGGCTCTCAGGTGCGCTCACCGCTGGTGGCCTGCTGTTCTGGCTGATGCCGCCGCTGGCAGAGTGGTCCCGCTTTGCGGATCCCGATTACCCGAGAACCGGTCTGGAGCATGGTCGAAACCATCCGTTTGCTGCCCGCATGGCCGAGCTGCTTGCCGACGATGATGCGGTTATCCGGGTGTCGCCCGACCGACCGGAATCACGGCCGCCGGTTCCGCCCCTGCCTGAGAAACGCTTTCGAATCGCCGCCACCCGGGATCAGGAACAATTGGTGCAGCGCCTCGTCCGTTTTGGCCTGGGCCGCCGGCGCAGGCCGCTGGTAGTTACGGCGGACCGGGGCCGTGGCAAATCTGCGGCGATGGGTATGGCTGCAGCCGAATTGTTGCGCCAAGGCAGACAGGACATCGTGGTTACCGCGCCCTCGGAGCAGAATGTGGAGACCCTCTTTCGCCACGCCTGTGAGACTCTCGGAGACCAGTTGGCCGAAGCCAGCCCAGGGATACTCAGCTCCCGAGCCGGTGGCCGCCTGAGGTTTATGCCGGTACGTGAATTGCTGACTTTGCGGCCGGAAGCCGAAGTGGTCCTGGTGGATGAGGCAGCAGCGATTCCGGCGCCGCTGCTGAAATCGGTTCTGCTCGGCTGGCCGAGAGTGGCGTTCGCCACCACGGTCCATGGTTACGAAGGGGCCGGCCGGGGCTTTGCCATTCGTTTTCGGCAGGTCCTTGATCAATCAACGCCCCAGTGGCAGTCGGTAACGTTGAGCGAGCCGGTACGCTGGACCCTGAACGATCCGCTGGAAGCCCTGATCACCCGACTCTTTCTGCTGGCTGCCGACGGTGGTCGCTTGCCCGGGAAAACTGAATACAGCGCCGGGGAGTTGGTCATCGAACCCTGGGAGCCGGCAGCGGCAAGTGACGGAGCCCTGTCCCGTGCCTTTGGGTTGCTGGTGGATGCCCATTACCGGACCAGCCCCGCTGATCTGAGGCAGTGGCTGGATGACCCGGCCGCCCATAGCTGGCGCGCGCGAATTGGCGATCAGACGGTTGGTGTGCTCTGGTGCGCGCTTGAGGGTGGCCTTCCGGCTGAGCTGGCAGAACAGGTCAGTCTGGGCACCCGGCGAATACGGGGCCACCTGCTGCCCCAATCGTTGGCCAGCCACAGCGGCTATCCAGAGGCCGCGGTCCTGCGGGGGCTGAGGGTTGTCCGCATTGCAGTATCAGACGAGGTCAGACGCGCGGGCATTGGCCAAAGCATGGTGCAGGCGGCCAGGGCGTATGCCGCCGAGCAGGATGTTGATTACTTCGGAACCAGCTTCGGTGGCAGCGCTGAACTGCTCGCGTTTTGGCAGACCTGCGGTCTGCATGTGGTCAGGGTTGGCTTGCAGCAGGAAGCATCCAGTGGCGAATACCCACTGCAGATGGTGGCCGGCTTTTCGCAGGCTGGTCGCGATCTGGAAGAACGCATCCGCAACCGCCTGGCCGATCATTGGCTTACTCTCTTGCCCGGCAACTGGCAGGCGCTGGAGCCAACATTGCTGGCCGGGATAACCGCCGATCTGCCCACCGGGCCGACGCTGGACAAGGATGATTTGCGGGATCTCCGCAATTTCGCCAATGGGCATCGTGGCTTTCAGGTTACTGTCCCGGTATTGCGGAAGCTGAGTCAGGTGCCGGGGATCATGGCGTGGCTGAAAAGCCATGAGGCGCTTGCGGTCTGGTGCCAGGGTGTTCTTCAGGGGCGGCCCTGGTCCGCGCTGCAGGCGGACAGGCTTTGCCTGGGCCAGAGAGAAGGCGAAGATCGTCTGCGACAGGTGGTGCGTGATCTTTTGAAGGATGGCCCGGGTTTGTGACTCGCTCGATTTAATTTCCGCCGGTGTCTGCCCAGAATGGGCTCTCGTATCCTTTCAACGAGATCCACAGAGACTGTTTGTTATGGCCAAGGGAACCGGCGCCTTCCGTTTTTTGCTGATATTACTTCCGCTTGTTGTTTTCCTGTCCGCCTGCGCCTCCCCGAACCAACCGGTTGCTCTGAGCCCCGAGGCCCTGGCCGAGGCGGATGCAATGCTGGTTTCAGCCGCCGGGAATGGTGAAAAGCGGCGCGTGCAGCTGTTGTTGTCGGCCGGCGCCGATGTGAACACCAGTGACCAGTACGGGTATACCCCCGTGATGCGGGCGGCGGAAAACGGCCATCTGTCGGTGGTGAAGGTATTGGTGGCAGCCGGTGCCAACGTCAACGTGAGTCAGGGGGGCGAATCCCTGCTGATGAAAATCGTGGCCAACGGGGATTTGCTGACGGCGGAGAGGCTGGTGGCGGCCGGAGCCGACGTCAATTACGAGGCGAGCGATGGCCAAACGGCACTGGACGTTGCCCGCGCCACCAACAATCGGGATCTGGAAATGTTGCTGGTGCAGGCGGGCGCCGAGTTCTAGCGCCGACCGGCTTACTCCAGGCCCATCGGATCCGTCTCGTCATCCCACTCCGGGGTGAAATGAGCCGCAACCACGTCTTCCGGCACATCGGCCACGCTCGGGTAACTCCATTTTGGCTGACGGTCCTTGTCGATAGCCAGAGCCCGGATTCCCTCTGCCAGATCGGGACGCCGGATGCATTCCGAGACCATGGCCAGTTCCATCCGGAAAATATCCTTCAGGGACATCTGCTGGGCTTTTTTCAACTGCGTCCACACCAGCCACGCCGACACCGGACATCCGGTTCTCAGTGTGTTCATGCACGCATGCCACCAGTCGCAGTCCACTTCGGCTGTCAGCAATTGATCGACAATCTCAGGCAGTTCATCACCGGCGCTCAGCCGGGCAATCCGCTGTTCGTGCGTAGCAAGATTGCTGGGTGGAAGAGCCCGGTAATCCGGTGTCTGGATCTGATTGAGTAAGCGGAACAGGCGGTTGTCATCGGCAGCGGTCTGCCCGGTCCAGCGCTCTGACGCCAGGCGGTCGAGCAAACGTTCCCGGTCTTCCTGGAGAATGGCCATATCCGCGAGGCCAACCCGAAGGGTATCGCTTACGTTCAGGCGGGCGCCGGTCAAACCCATGAACAAACCCAGCCGGCCGGGCAGTCGATTCAGAAACCAGCTGGCGCCCACGTCGGGAAACAGACCGATGGCGATCTCGGGCATGGCCAGGGTGACATCCGGCGTCACCAGCCGATACCGGCAGCCGGCAAACACGCCAAGTCCACCACCCATCACCACGCCGTGGGCAATGCCAAGCACAGGTTTCGGAAAGCGGTGAATGCTGTAATCCATCCGGTATTCGCGGTTGAAAACCCGTGCCGGTTTGTCCCGGTCCTCGGACGTGAGCATGGTATCGTAAAGTTCCCGGATATCACCGCCGGCGCAGAAGGCTCTCTCGCCCGCCCCCTGGATCACCACGATGCAGATCCGGTCGTTGTCGGCCCAGCGGTCAAGGATTTCCTGGGTCTGCTCGATCATGCGCTCGGTCAGTGCGTTGAGCGTGCCTGGGGAGTTCAGCGTCAGGACACCAATGTGGCCTTCCTGACAGGCAAGTTCCTGGGCCTCTACAGACATTGAGGTTATCTCCGGAGAATTAAATCAATCTTGGATACGGAATCGAACGTACTTTCACCATAATAGCCAGAACAGAAAAGAGGACGAACGTCGAAAGGAGGTCCTTGACCTATCGCATTTGAGGTTCCCCGGCTCTGTGCTATAAGTGCTAGTAAGTTTACTGTCCGGCTTCCGAACCGGCCTGAATATCTTGAAAACGATGATGAGAGGGTAAAGACAATGAATCTGAAACACTACGCTGTTGCGGGTATTTTTGCGCTTGGCGCTGCTGTGCCTGCTGTAGTTTCTGCTGGCGATCCTGAAGCCGGTAAGGCCAAGGCGGCTGTTTGTGCTGCTTGCCATGGCCAGAACGGTATCGCGCAGATTCCGACCTATCCGAACCTGGCGGGCCAGAACGAGCAATACCTGGTGTCTTCTCTCAAGGCCTACAAGAACAAGCAGCGCTCTGGTGGTCAGGCCGCAATCATGCAGGGTCAGGCTACCGGGTTGAGCGACGAGGATATCGCTAACCTGGCAGCTTACTATGCCAGTCTGCCTGCAGACGGCGGCAAGTAACGGCCCGCTTTGTCAGCGAGGCGGCTCAGGCCGCTCCGCTGACGATGCGATAGCTCGGCCTGTAGGCGGATGACCCCGGAAGCTTCATGCGGTTCTGCGCCACAAACTGCTCCAGCATTGCTTCCAGTGGTTTGATCAGGCTCGGGTCGCCCGCAATTTCGAACGGCCCTTTCTCCTCGACCTGTCGAATACCGCCTTCTTTCACATTGCCGGCAACAATGCCACTGAATGCCTTGCGCAGGTTTGCGGCAATCAGGTGCACGGGCTGGTCCCTGTGAAGCTCAAGCGCCCGCATGTTGTCGTGATTGGGCTCGAACGGTAACTGGAATACCGGGTCAATCTTCAGCATCCAGTTGAAGTAGTAGGCATCCTGCATGGCGCGCCGGAAAGTCTCGACCTCCTTCATACCCTTTTTCATGGTTTGGGCCACGCGCACCGGATCGTCAATAATGATCTCGTATTTGCTGGCGGCTTCGTCCCCCAGCGCATTCCGGATGAACTTGTCGATCATCTCGAAATATTCGGCGTTCTCCTGCTGGCCGGTAAATACCACCGGGAAGGGCAGATCGACGTTGTCCGGATGGAGCAGGATGCCCAGCAGGTAGAGAATTTCCTCGGCGGTACCGACACCGCCCGGGAACACAATGACACCGTGGCCGCAGCGAACGAAAGCTTCCAGGCGTTTTTCAATGTCCGGCATGATAACCAGCTCATTGACAATGGGGTTGGGGGCCTCCGCGCCGATAATGCCGGGCTCGGTAATACCGATATAGCGGCCGTTTTTAACCCGCTGCTTGGCATGGCCAATGGTGGCGCCCTTCATGGGGCCCTTCATGGCACCGGGGCCGCACCCGGTGCAGATGCTGAGGGCTCTGAGGCCCAGCTGATGACCGACATCCTTGCTGTACTGGTATTCATCATGCCCGATGGAATGGCCACCCCAACAGACGACCAGATCCGGTTGCCGCCCGGCCTGAAGCACCCGGGCATTGCGCAGGATGTGAAAGACATAGTTGGTCAGATCCTCGGGATCGTCACGGCGGAAACCTGCGGCCGTCTGCGGGATCGAATACGAATAGATAATGTCCCTCAGAACTGAAAACAGATGCTCACGAATCGCGCGGAGCATCTGGCCATCAACAAACGCGTGGGCGGGCGCATTGATCAGTTCCAGTTTCAGTCCGCGGGGCTGGGGCACCAGCCGGACATCAAAGTCGGCGTGGGATTCCATCAGGGCCTTGCAGTCGTCTGTTTCGATACCGGTATTAAGAACGGCCAGTGCGCATTGACGAAACAGCCTGTAAAGACCGCCCTCGCTGCGGTCCTTCAGCCGATTGACTTCATGATTGGACAGAATCTCAAGACTGCCCTCGGGGGAGACCAGGGCATTGATGGTCATTTCCTGCATTAACGGTGAAGCTCCTGAACGTTGCGGTAATGCCCGATTTTGAGGCACGCAGTCAAAAGGGTAGACTAAGCGCTTTCCATAAAATACGCCACCCGACAAAATTCCGATTTATGAAACTGCTTATTCGTCCCGCTCCGGAAGTTGCTATCAAGAGCAAACCCGTCCGCCGTCAGCAAATGCGTCGTCTGCGGCAGAACATCCGTAAACTGCTGGCACGGCTGGATCCTGAAATCCGCGTTGAGGGCAGTTGGGATCGGGTAGACGTGGCTGTGCCCGACGGGCGTAGCCTGTCCGGGCCTGTCATCGAGGCCCTTCTGCGTATTCCGGGTATCTCCACCATTCAGGAGATCGGGGCATTCCCCCTTGTCAGTCTTGAGGATGTTGCGGAAAAGGCGGTAGCGGCTTTTTCGGAGCGTCTGACTGGCAAGACGTTTGCGGTCAGGGCCCGCCGCCATGGCGAACACACTTTCCGCTCCATTGATCTTGAGCGTACCGTCGGAGCCGCCCTCATGCAGGCATCCGGGGCCCGGGGTGTTGATCTGAAATCACCCGAGGTCGAGGTACGCATTGAGGTGCACGGCGACCAGTTCCATATTGCCCATCGCAGACATCGGGGGCTTGGCGGTTATCCGTTGGGCAGTGTCGAGAATGTGCTGACTCTGATTTCCGGCGGCTACGACTCTTCGGTGGCCGCCTACCTGATGATGCGTCGCGGCCTGCGCAGTCATTTTCTGTTTTTCAACCTGGGAGGCACGGCCCATGAGGTGGGTGTTCGCCAGGTGGTGCACTACCTGTGGGACCGTTATGGCGCCTCTCACAGCGCCAAGTTTATCTCGGTACCCTTCGAGGGCGTGGTTGCCGAAATCATGCGATCGGTGAATCACCGTCACTGGGGGGTGGTTCTGAAACGCCAGATGCTGATGGCGGCTGCCGAGATTGCTCGCAAGAACAACTCAGTGGGCGTGGTAACCGGCGATGCAGTGGCCCAGGTTTCGAGTCAGACTCTGAGCAACCTCAACGTGGTAGACAGGGCCAGTGACGAGGTGGTTCTGCGCCCTTTGGTGTCCATGGACAAGGAATCCATTATCCGCATCGCGCGGGAAATCGGCACGGAATCTTTCGCACGAACCATGCCTGAATACTGCGGAGTGATCTCCCAGAAGCCTGCCACCCGGGCCAAGCTGCACCGGGTGGAAGAAGACGAGGCCCAAATGGACGCCGCGGTTCTGGCAAACGCCATTGAGGCACGTGAGGAAACGCCGGTAAACCGGTTGCTGGAAACCACGGTAACGCCAGAGGAAGTGGAGCTCGTGCAGACACCCTCGGTGGATGATGTGATCATCGACGTGCGTCACCCCTCGGAAGGCGAGCAGTCACCGCTGATGTTGACCAACAACGAGATTCTGCAGATTCCATTCTATGAGCTGAACCAGCAGATACCAGAACTGCCGGCGAACCGGCAGTACCTGTTGTATTGCGATCGTGGCACCATGAGCCGCATGCACGCCGGGCATCTGAAGGCCGAAGGGCACGAAAACGTGAAGGTTTACGTGCCCGCAGGCTGAAGCGTCAGCCTGCCAGACCTTTGAAGAACTGCTGGACGTTCTCGCTCAGAGCCTCCAGATCGTAGCCCCCCTCCTGAACCACCAGCGTCGGCAGCCCCAGCTGACGCACATGGGTGCTGAGCTTGCAGAACCCTTCGGAAGAGACTGACACCTTGGCCTGTGGATCGTTCTTGTAGATATCGAAGCCGAGGGCAAGGATCAGGGCATCCGGCTGGAAAAGTTTGATGGCCGCCAGGGCTTCATTCAGTTTTGCGAAGAAATCTTCTTCCGTTGATCCGTGGGGCATCGGCATGTTGATGTTGTAGCCAAAACCTTCCCCTTCACCACGTTCGTTCTCAAAGCCGCTGACGACCGGGTAGAAGTTGGTGGTGTCGCCATGGATGGAGATGTACAGCACATCGCTGCGATCGTAGAAGATTTCCTGAATGCCCTGGCCGTGGTGCATGTCGGTATCCAGAATCACGATCCTGGGGAACCGTGTTTTCATGTGCTCGGCGGCGATGGCGGCATTGTTCAGGTAACAGAAACCACCGGCTGCATCCCGGCGGGCATGGTGCCCCGGCGGGCGACAGACCGCATACGAAGTCCGGTCGCCGGCGATCAGTGCATCAGCCGCACCCAACGCGCTCTGGGCAGACCAGTACGCGGCATGCCAAGTGTGTTCGCCAATCGGACAGCTGCCATCAGCCTGATAGCGGGCCGCCTCGGCGAGAATGCCAGTCAGGTGATTCGGGGAACGGACGAAAATATTCGAAATAACCTCATCGCCCCAGTCATCCATCTGTTTCCAGCGCCGATGCGCAGATTCAAGAAAGCGCAGGTAGCCCAGATCGTGGACTTTTGAAATCGGCCCCGCGCCCTGGTCTGCTGGCTGCAGCACAGAGATGCCCAGTTCCCTGAGTCCGCCCAGCATTTCACCAGTGCGGGCAGGAATTTCCTGGGGCTGGCGCATCTGTCCCCGGGTAAAGTAGGTCTGTGGAACATGCTCATCCTGTGCGGGATGGAAAAATGCCTTCATTGTTCGGTCTCCTGGGTGGCTGATCCCCCGAGTATAGGCACACTCAGGCGATGATCAAAAGCCTGCCCTTGACTTTACAGGTTGGGATACAACATCCACTATGAAAGACATAAAACACTGACGCAACCAGATTACCTTTACTGCGCCCCACTCGGGGCGGAGCCAATCACAGAAGAGGAGCCGAGATGATCGAGTCACCCCTGCTGGAAAAGCTGACCGGCTATATCGGTGGTCGCTGGACTGACAATGAACATGGCAACACCTTCGATGTCTATAACCCGGCAACGGGTAAGGTGATCGCCCAGGTCGCATCCATGTCGGAAGACGAAGTGAACGCCGCCGTTGCCTCCGGCAAGTCGGCACTGCGACTGACCAGTCCCTACAGCATCGAGACCCGCCGGAAGTGGCTGGAAGACATCCGGGATGCGCTCAAGGCCAACAAGGAGGAAGTCGGTCGGATCCTGTGCATGGAGCATGGCAAGCCGCTGCAGGAGGCCCAGGGCGAAGTGGATTACGCCGCCGGGTTCTTCGATTACTGCTCCAAGCACATCCAGGCCCTGGATGCCCATACCATTCCGGAAAAGCCAAAAGACTGCACCTGGACCGTTCACTACCGGCCCATTGGCGTCACCGGCCTGATCACGCCCTGGAACTTCCCAATTGGCATGATCGCGAAGAAGCTCTCCGCTGCGCTGGCGGCAGGCTGCCCCTCGGTGATCAAACCGGCCAGTGAAACCCCGCTGACCATGATTGCCTTGTTCAGCCTGATGGATAAGCACACCGACATACCTGACGGCATGGTGAACCTGGTGATGGGTAAAGCCAGTGTGATCGGCAAGGTTCTCTGTGAGAGCCCCGACGTGCCCATGCTCAGCTTTACCGGTTCCACCGAAGTGGGCCGTAAGCTGATTGTCGACACCGCAGATCAGGTCAAGAAACTGGCCCTCGAGCTGGGCGGCAACGCACCGTTCATCGTCTTCGACGACGCCGATCTGGACGCTGCGGCGGATAACCTCATCGCCAACAAATTCCGTGGTGGTGGCCAGACCTGTGTTTGTGCCAACCGGATTTTCGTGCATGAGAAAGTGGCCGATGCCTTCGGTGAAAAGCTTGCCGAGCGTGTTAACAAGATGACCGTCGGTGACGGCATCAACGGCGACGTGGATCTTGGCCCCCTGATCAACCAGGCAGGCTACGACAAGGTCAAACGCCACGTACAGGACGCCCTTGAAAAAGGCGCTACCCTGGTTGCCGGCAAGAAACCGGAAGATCTGGGTAACGACCTGTTCTTCCCGCCGACCGTCGTGCACGGCGTAAACCGGGATATGTACTGCTACCAGGAAGAAACCTTCGGCCCGCTGGTGCCCATGGCCCTGTTCCGCACGGAAGAGGAAGTCATCGAAGCCGGTAACGACACCGAGTTCGGTCTCGCCTCCTACGTGTTCACCAACGATGCCGAACGCGCCCAGCGCGTGGCTGCTGGCCTTCGTTTCGGCCACTGCGGCTGGAACACCGGCACCGGCCCGACACCGGAAGCGCCGTTTGGTGGCATGAAAGCCTCTGGTATTGGTCGTGAAGGCGGCCTGGAAGGTCTGTTCGAGTTTGTTGAAGCGCAGACTGTACCAAGGGGTTTTTAACAGAGAAGCCATCTCCAAAGCGAGATAAGCGCGGGGGCGGGGCTCTGTTCAGGACTGTCTGTGGCCAGGGATGGCCACAGCCAAGCGCACATGGATGTGCTCGTAGCGTGTCCTGAACAGAGCCCCGCCCTCGTGCTTTTCCCCTCAAGAAAAGGGCTAACCCAAGCCCAAAAGAAATCCCGCATTTCTCCTGTTATACTCTCAGACCTGTTTATTTAACCAGTAGCGAACCGATTCTTTATGGACGTCTCCCACATCATCGATCCGTTGAACGATGCCCAGCGTGAAGCTGTTACCGCTCAGAACGATCACCTTTTGGTTCTGGCAGGTGCAGGAAGTGGTAAAACCCGTGTTCTGGTGCACCGGATCGCCTGGTTGATGACCGTGGATCGGGTGCCGCCCACTGGCATCCTGGCGGTTACGTTTACCAACAAGGCCGCCAAGGAGATGCGTTACCGCATTGAGCAGATGATGGACATTCCGGCTCGCGGCCTCTGGTTTGGCACCTTTCATGGCATCGCGCACCGTCTGTTGCGCTCGCACTGGAAAGACGCTGGCTTGCCGGAGAACTTCCAGGTTCTGGACAGTGACGACCAGCTGCGGCTGATCAAGCGGGTGATGCGGGAAAACCAGATTGATGAGAGCAAGTGGCCGCCGAAGCAGGCCCAGTGGTTTATCAGTAGCCAGAAGGACGAAGGGCTGCGGGCGGATCATATCCAGGAGAATCCGGGCGACCATTTCCTGTCGATCATGCTGAAGATCTATCGCCAGTACGAAAAACTCTGCCAGCAGGGTGGTCTGGTGGATTTTGGCGAGTTGTTGCTGCGATCCCATGAACTGTGGCTGCATCGTCCGGAGCTGCTGGCCCATTACCAGAGCCGGTTCCAGCATATCCTGGTGGACGAGTTTCAGGACACCAACACCATTCAATACGCCTGGCTGCAGGTGCTGGCCAGCAATCGCGTGCCAATGACGGTGGTGGGGGACGACGATCAGTCTATCTACGGCTGGCGGGGCGCCAAGGTCGAAAACATCCAGCAGTACCAGCGGGATTTCCCCAATGCCCGGTTGGTGCGTCTGGAGCAGAATTACCGCTCCACCCAGATGATCCTGAAGGCGGCCAACGCGGTGATCGCCAACAACCAGGGCCGGCTGGGCAAGGAGCTCTGGACCGACGGTCCGGAAGGCGAACCGATCAGCCTGTACGCGGCGTTCAACGAGCAGGACGAAGCCAACTACATTGCCGACAGCATCTCTGCCTGGGTGCAGGACGGCAATCTGCGCAGTGAATCCGCGATTCTCTATCGCTCCAACGCCCAGTCCCGGGTGCTGGAAGAATCGCTGATGCGCCAGGGGATCCCATATCGGGTCTATGGAGGTCTGCGTTTCTATGACCGCCAGGAAATCCGAAACGCCCTGGCGTACCTGAGGCTGGTCCAGTATCGCCGCGACGATGCAGCATTTGAGCGAGTGGTGAACGTGCCGCCCCGTGGCATAGGCGCAAAAAGTCTCGCTGAACTTCGGGAATACGCCACCGAGCAAAGCATCTCCCTGTGGGAATCCGCCGAGCGGCTGCTGGACGCCGGACAGGTGAAAGGCCGGGCCAAAACCGGGCTGCAGTCTTTCATTGCCATTATCGAAGGTCTCTCCGAAATGGTCGGCGATGCGTCTTTGCATGGCCTGATGAAGCAGACCATCGAAAACAGCGGACTGAAGGACTATCACGCCAGCGAGAAAGGCGAGAAAGGCCAGGCTCGGGTGGAAAACCTGGAGGAACTGGTGAATGCCCTGTCTGATTACGAAGTGGAGGATGGCGTGGATGCGCTGTCGGAATTCATTGCCCAGGCGGCTCTGGATGCCGGTGAATCTCAGGCCGAAGACCATGAAGATAGTGTTCAGTTGATGACATTGCACTCCGCCAAGGGCCTGGAATTCCCACTCGTGTTCCTGGCCGGCGTGGAAGAGGGTCTGTTCCCCCACGGCATGTCCCTGGAAGAGCCGGGTCGCATGGAAGAGGAGCGCCGACTGGCCTACGTGGGCATAACCCGGGCCATGAAGAAGCTGGTACTCACTTACGCCGAATCCCGGCGTTTGTACGGTCAGGAAAAGTTCAACGCGTTGTCCCGGTTTGTGCGGGAGATTCCGGGCGACTGTCTGCAGGAAGTGCGGCTGCGAAATACCGTCACCCGTCCGGCCATGGTCGAGCGTCCGAATGAGAGCATGTTCAGCCAGGATTCGGCGCAGCAATCAGGCTTCAGCCTGGGGCAACGGGTACGCCATCCCAAGTTTGGCGAGGGCATCGTGATGAATTCCGAGGGCACCGGGCACCATACTCGGGTGCAGGTGAACTTTGATGAGGGCGCCAAGTGGCTGGTTCTGGCGTATGCGCCTCTAGAGGCCTGCTAATTGTAAGCAGGCCTACATCAGAACTGCGTAAATCACGCCCGCCAGAACAATCCGATAGATAACGTACGGCCACATGCCTACCTTGTTGAGCCACTTAAGGAAGAAGTGGATTGCGGTAATGGCCATCAGGAATGAAGTCACCCCGCCAATCAGAAAACCACTCCAGTCGACGATCACATCCGAAGTTGCCACTTCCAGCAGTTTCACGGCTGATGCCAGCACGATGATGGGGATTGCCAACAGGAATGAGAACCTGGAGGCGGTTTCGCGGGTCATGCCCAGGAACAGGCCGGCGGTGATGGTTACGCCGGAACGGGAGGTGCCGGGGACGAGGGCCATGGCCTGGGCGATGCCAACCAGGACGGCGTCTTTCCAGTTCAGTTTGTCGAGGGTGCGCTGACGTTTGGGCAACCAGTCTGCAAGGCCGAGGAGCAGGCCGAAGAACAGGGTGGTGAAGAAGATGACTTCCACCGCCCGCAGTTCGTTGTCGATCATATCCAGCAACGCCAGGCCGGCCAGGCCCGCAGGGATGGTGCCGATGACGAGGTACCAGGCAAGGGCGCCCTGGCCAACGATTTTGCGGCGGCTGACGGAAATCAGTCCGTCCCGGGCAATACCAAAAACATCCCTCCGGAAATAGAGCACAACCGCCAGTAAGGTCCCGACGTGCACCGACAGGTCGAAGCCTACGCCCTGATCGGTCCAGCCGAACAGCGCCGGGGTGAGGATCAGGTGAGCGGAGCTGGAGATGGGCAGGAATTCGGTCAGTCCCTGGAGAAGGCCAAGGAAAAGGGCCTGGAAAACGTCCATTGCGTGGATTCCGTCAGATTCAGTGCGTCAGAAATGTGGCCGCGATATTAGCAGGGTGACGGTGAGCTGAACAGGTAATGCGAGTGAGGTCAGCGCCGTGACCAAAAGCCCGGCGCTGGCCGCCGCGATTTATGCCGGGAACCGATCCCGGGTCTTGTTGGCGATGCGAACGAGCACCAGCATCAGAGGTACCTCCACCAAAACCCCGACGACGGTTGCCAGCGCTGCGCCGGATTGAAGGCCGAACAGTGCGATGGCTGCGGCCACGGCCAGTTCGAAGAAGTTGCTGGCACCAATCATGGCACCCGGCGCCGCGATGCAGTGGCGGACTTTCCACAGCCTCGCCCAGCCGTAGGCCAGGAAGAAAATCAGGAAAGTCTGAACAATCAGCGGCACGGCGATCAGCGCAATGTGCAGGGGATTGTTCAGGATCACTTCACCCTGGAAGGCGAACAGCAACACCAGAGTGACGATCAGCGCCGCCGGGGTGACCGGGCTGAGCCGCTTCATGAAGACATCGTCGTACCACTGCTGACCGTGGCGCGAAATCAGGGTGCGGCGGGTCAGATAGCCGGCCGTCAGCGGAATCACGATGTACAGGACTACCGACAGCAGCACGGTATCCCAGGGCACCTGTATGTCCGAAATGCCCAGCAGGAAAACAACAATTGGCGCGAAGGCGAACAGCATGATGATGTCGTTGAGAGATACTTGGACCAGGGTGTAGGCGGCATCACCTTTGGTCAGGTAACTCCACACGAACACCATGGCGGTGCAGGGCGCCGCGCCTAGCAGGATTGCGCCAGCCAGGTATTCGCTGGCCAGTCCCGGAGCGATCCATGGCTCGAACACCACCATCAGGAAAAACCAGGCAATGGCAAACATGGTAAAGGGCTTGATCAGCCAGTTGACGATGGTGGTGATGGCGAGGCCTTTCGGTTCTTTTCTGACGCCGACCACTGCACTGAAATCAATCTGCGCCATCATCGGGAAAATCATTGCCCAGATCAGAATGGCGATGGGGATGGAGACCTGCGCGTACTCGAAACGGGACAGGGTTTCGGGTACCACTGGTGCGAGCTGACCCAGCGCCACGCCGGCGATGATGGCCAGCGCTACCCACACCGACAGGTATCTGCCGAAGAGGTCCATGCCTTCGCCGGAGCCTTCCGTCTGGGTAATCTCGGTATTGCTGCTCATGGCCTTTCCCTCACATGGACCGCTGGTTGACGCGTTTGGAGACTTCTTCGGCACTTTCCACCCGCTCCGAATACCGGTCGGTCAGGTAGTCGCTGCGATCCCGGATCAGCAGGGTAAATTTCACCAGCTCCTCCATCACATCGACGATGCGATTGTAATACGGGGAGGGCTTCATTCGATCGTTATCGTCAAACTCCAGGAACGCCTTGGGCACCGAAGACTGGTTGGGGATGGTGACCATCCGCATCCAGCGCCCCAACACCCGGAGCTGATTGACTGCATTGAAGGACTGGGAGCCGCCACAGACCTGCATGACGGCCAGGGTCTTGCCCTGGGTGGGGCGCATGCCGCCAATGGACAGCGGGATCCAGTCAACCTGGGTTTTCATGATGCCGGTCATGGCGCCGTGACGCTCTGGTGAACACCACACCATGCCTTCTGACCACTGGGCCAGATCCCGCAATTCCTGCACCTTTGGGTGTGAGGCATCTTCGGCATCGGCCAGAGGCAGCCCCCTTGGATTGAACACCCGGGTTTCAGCGCCCATGGCTTCAAGCAATCGGGACGCCTCTTCAACGGCCAGCCGACTGAACGAGCGTTCGCGCAGGGAACCATACAGCAAAAGAATTCGCGGTGGGTGGGATGACGGCTGTTCGGCAAACACCTTGTCAGAAGACGGCGCAGTGAATTGCTCGGGGTCGATGTTAGGCAGATCGTGACTCTTCATTGAAATAAAACTGTCCCTTTACTCGTCGAGAGGTTGAAACTATTATGCACAAAAATAGATATGCATAAAACCGAATATATGGGGTTTTAGATATGAAGCGCCGCGTCTTGTTCGTCTGTACCGCCAACAGTGCCCGTTCCCTGATGGCAGAAGCGTTGCTCCGTGACATAGCCGGGGACAGATTTGAGGTGGCCAGTGCCGGGACCGAGCCAACCGAACCTCATCCAATGGCATTGCAGGTGCTTGAGGAAGCAGGCGTATCGACGGAAGGGCTTTATAGCAAGCGGTTGGCAGATCTGAAGGAACAGTATTGGGATTACGTGATTACCCTCTGCGAGAAAGCCTCCAGCGAGTGCGGCACGATCTGCCAGCCGGCCCAGCAGATTGCCTGGGATTTCGCCGACCCGGTACCGGCAAACCGCCATTCTACTTTCGCCCTCAGGCTTGGGGAAATCAAAGAGCGGGTGGCTTTATTCGCACTAATCCATCAAAAAGAAACCGGACCAAAACCCGCCAGCTATGACCCGGTTACAGTATTCAAGGCCTTGGCCGACGACTTCCGTCTGGCAGCCCTGCTGCTGATTCGAAGCCAGGAACAACTCTGCGTCTGCGAGCTTACGGAAGCCTTTGAAGCGCCCCAGCCGAAAGTCAGCCGGCATCTGGCCACTCTGAGGGATGCAGGCCTGCTGGCCACGGAGCGTCGGGGCCAGTGGATCTACTATTCCCTCAGCCCGGGAATTCCGCAGTGGTTGGCCCGGGTACTCGATGAAACCGCCAGCCATAACGAACGATTGATAGAGAGCCCGCTGGCGCGATTGCAGGCCATGGCAGACCGTCCGTCTGTCCAATGCCTGTAGTGCCCGCGCGGTTAAATTCAGGGAACAGGTCCATCAGGAGCAGATCATGAGCAAAATCAAAGTAGGCATTAATGGATTCGGCCGAATTGGACGTCTGGCCTTGCGGGCCGCCTGGGGCTGGCCAGACATGGAGTTTGTAGCCATCAACGATCCGGGTGCCGACGCAGCTACGCTGGCGCATCTGCTCAACTTTGACAGCATCCATGGTCGTTGGAGCCATGAGGCAACAGCGGATGGAACGGAGATCGAGATCGAAGGGAAGCGCATCCGCGTGACCCATAACCGCACCATTGGCGAAACTGACTGGTCCGGCTGCGATCTGGTGATCGAGGCCAGTGGCGTCAACAAGAAGGTCAGTGCCCTGCAGGCGTATCTGGATCAGGGCGTGAAACGCGTCGTGGTCACCGCACCGGTGAAGGAGGCGGGCGCCAAGAACATTGTGGTTGGTGTGAACGACGATATTTTCGAGCCGGCCAGCGACCGTATTGTCACTGCCGCCTCCTGTACCACCAACTGCCTCGCGCCGGTGGTGAAGGTGATTCACGAGAAGCTGGGCATCAAGCACGGCTCTATCACCACCATTCACAGCCTGACCAACACCCAGACCATTATTGATGCGCCCCACAAGGACCTGCGCCGGGCGCGGGCCTGCGGGAGTTCACTGATTCCTACCAGCACCGGTTCCGCAACGGCGATTATCGAAATATTCCCCGAGCTGAAAGGGCGTCTGGATGGCCACGCAGTGCGCGTTCCGCTGACCAATGCGTCGCTCACCGATTGCGTGTTTGAAGTTGAAACAGCCACGGACAGGGATACCGTAAACCAGCTCTTGAAAGAAGCCGCTGAAGGCGAGCTCAAAGGCATCCTGGGTTACGAAGAGCGACCGCTGGTGTCGATTGATTACAAGACGGACCCGCGTTCCTCCATCGTCGATGCCCTGTCCACCATGGTGGTCAACGGCACTCAGGTGAAGGTCTACGCCTGGTACGACAACGAGTGGGGCTATGCCAACCGCACCGCAGAACTGGCGCGCAGGGTGGGTCTGGCCTGATATGACGGCGGCCATCCGACAGTACCTGGTCATTACCGGCAACTACTGGGCTTTCACCCTTACCGATGGCGCCCTGCGGATGCTGGTGGTGCTACATTTTCACCAGTTGGGCTACTCGCCCCTGGAAATCGCCTTGCTGTTCGTCTTTTACGAGTTCTTCGGGGTGGTCACCAATCTGGTGGGTGGTTACCTGGGCGCCCGTATGGGGCTGAACCGCACCATGAACATCGGGTTGTTCCTGCAGATTGTGGCGCTGGCCATGCTGGCAGTCCCGGCGGTAATGCTGACGGTGCCCTGGGTCATGGCGGCGCAGGCGCTCTCGGGCATTGCCAAGGATCTGAACAAGATGTCCGCCAAGAGCGGCATCAAGCTGCTGGTGCCGGATGAGCAGCAGGGCACCCTGTACAAGTGGGTGGCCATTCTGACGGGCTCCAAGAATACCCTCAAAGGTGTGGGCTTTTTCCTCGGTGGGGTCCTGCTGATGGCGGCCGGCTTCAAGGGTGCCGTGATTATCATGGCGGTGGCTTTGGGACTGGTCTGGCTGGCCAGCCTGTTCTTGCTGGGACAGGATCTGGGCAAGAGCAAGGCCAAACCGAAGTTCAGCGAGATCCTCTCCAAAAGCCGGGCCATCAATGTCTTGTCGGCGGCCCGGATGTTTCTGTTCGGCGCGCGGGATGTCTGGTTTGTGGTTGCTTTGCCCGTTTACCTGCACACGGTCTTTGGCTGGGACTTCTGGAAAGTGGGCGGCTTTATGGCCAGCTGGATTATCGGCTACGGCTTTATTCAGACCATTGCCCCGCGCATCACCGGCAACATGGAAGGCAAGCAGCCTGCTGTGCTCTGGGCGGCAGCACTGGCGCTGATTCCGGCAGCGATTGCCATCGGCCTGGCAGCGGGTTGGTCACCCCAGTTCGTGATTGTTGGTGGCCTGCTGTTGTTTGGCGTGCTGTTTGCCGTCAACTCGTCGCTGCACAGCTATCTCATCGTTAGCTATGCCCGCGGTGATGGGGTGTCCCTGGATGTGGGCTTCTATTACATGTCCAATGCCGCCGGCCGGTTGCTGGGAACGATTCTGTCCGGCTGGGTCTACCAGGCCTGGGGGCTGGAGGCCTGCTTGTGGATATCGTCGGGTCTGGTGGCCATGGCCGCGTTGCTGTCGGTTTTGTTGCCCCAGCGGCGGCCAGTGACGGCCTGACCGGGCTTCAGAACCGAATGGCCAGCCCTGCGGCGGCTTCCACCTGCAGGTAGCCGCTGCTGTCGAATCTGAGTTCGCAGCCGCCGGAGCAGAACGCGGAGCCGCCCGAGTTCAGGGCTGTGTAAACACCACGCAGATCGAGCCTCAGGCGCAGTTGTTCCGTCAGGAAAAACTGGTACCCGCCGCCAATGGACAGGGCGGCCCGGTGATGGGTTTCATACCGTGAATCGTCCGGCTCGAGGCGGGTAACGCCGAACACACCAGAGACAAACCCGCCATGATTCTGGCCAGCCGGGAAATACAGCCCGCCGAACTGGAGCTGGTAGATGGTCAGGTCGATGGAATCCAGGCTCGGTGCAAACAGACCATTGTCCAGTCGGGCGGAGGTGTTCTGCCGGCCGAAATAAATCTCTCCCTGTTTGCCGGGCTCTGCCAGATCAAAATTGAACACCAGTCCCTGGCTGGCGGAATCCCGGAAGTCGATCTGGTCTGAGGTGCTGGCGCCGGCGGTCTCGATATCCACCGAACTGCTCATGCGAAAACCGGCAAACGGTGCCAGACTGACCTCTGCTGCCAACGGCGGGGCAATCAGTGCAACTGCCAGTGTGAACGTAACAAGAGATCGAAGCTTCATACATCCCTGGCCTGTGTGGCTGGTTATTGGCAGGACACTGTGCAATGGTATATCCGTTATGAACATTGGCGAGCCCTGATGAGGCTATCTTGACAGATTTGGTCCTGAAAAATCTCTGTGTTGGCACTCTCAGTAACGTGTCTTTGACGGTACCTGGTGGACAGGTTGTCTGTCTGTCCGGTCCGTCAGGCAGTGGCAAGAGTCGGCTGCTGAGAGCCGTGGCGGACCTGGAGCCCCATGGGGGCACCGTGTCTGTGGCTGATACCTGCCAGGAGGATTTGCCCGCCCACCAATGGCGAAGCCGGGTGGTGATGGTGCCGGCAGACAGCCAGTGGTGGTTTGATGAGGTTGGAGGTCACTTCCCGGATCATGTGAAGGCAGATTTGCCGTCAGCGCTGGGCTTCCCGCCCGAGGTGCTGGAGTGGTCGGTAAGCCGGTTGTCTTCCGGTGAGCGGCAGCGGCTGGCGCTCTGGCGGGCCCTGCTGCTTGAGCCTGAGGTTCTCTTACTGGACGAACCCACCGCCAACCTCGACAACGACAGCACAGAAGCGATTGAAACCTGGTTGCTTGAGGAAATCCGGAGGCGGCAGATCGCAGTGCTCTGGGTCGCCCATGATGTTGGCCAGATTCATCGGGTGGCCGATGCCCATTACCGGATTCTTGGCACCAGTCTGGAGCGCGCAGATGGAAGTGATTGATCTGGCCTGGTGGAAGTTGGGGCTGGCGGCGCTGCTGGTGCTCGCCCTGGCTGGGACGGGGTATCTGGCCCGGCTGGGCATTACCCGAAACCTGTTGATCGCTGCACTTCGAACGGTGATTCAGCTGGCGCTGATCGGGCTGGTTCTGGAGGCACTGTTTGCGTCGTCCGGGTTCTACTGGATCGCCCTGATGGCCCTGGTCATGCTTCTGGTTGCCGGCCGGGAGGTTGTGGCACGTCAGGGCCGAAGACTCCAGGGCTGGTGGGCGTTCGGTATCGGCACCGGATCGATGTTCGTATCGTCCTTCTCGGTGACGGTACTGGCGCTCTCGGTAGTGATCGGCCCAGACCCCTGGTACACCCCACAGTATGCCATTCCCCTTCTGGGCATGATGCTCGGAAACACCATGACAGGCGTCAGCCTGGCGCTGGATCGTTTGAACGAATCGGTCTGGCGGCAGCGGGCCGTCATCGAGAACCGCCTGATGCTGGGCCAGACCTGGAAGCAGGCGCTGGAGGATATCCGGAGGGACGCCATGCGCAGTGGTATGATGCCATCCATCAACGCCATGGCCGCTGCCGGCATCGTCAGCCTGCCCGGTATGATGACCGGCCAGATTCTCGCAGGCAGCCCGCCGGCAGTGGCGGTGAAATACCAGATTCTGGTGATGCTGATCATCACCGTCGGCACCGGATTCGGTGCCCTGATGGCAGTTTCCTGGGGCGGGCGAAGACTGTTCGACGACCGGGAGCGCCTGCGACTGGACCGACTGGTGAAACAATGATCGACCTGCTACGACGTTACCCCCTCCCTGTGATCGTTCTGGCCCAGCTTTTCGGCACTTCGCTCTGGTTCAGTATCAACGGTGTCTGGTTGTCGCTGGCCGGCGAGCTTGGCCTGACCGAAAGTGATCTCGGGCGGCTGACATTGGCGGTGCAGGCCGGGTTTATCGCAGGCACCCTGACCATTGCGGTGACCGGCCTGGCCGACCGCTTTGGCGCGAGTCGGATCTTTGCGCTGTCGAGCCTGTTGGGGGCTCTGGTTAACGGTGGATTTATTTTCGCTGCCGGTGCGCCGCCGCTCGATTTCCTCCTGCGCTTTGCCACCGGGCTGTGTCTGGCCGGGATCTATCCCCTGGGCATGAAAATGGTCATTGCCTGGACGCCAAAGTATGCCGGGGCTGCCCTGGCCTGGCTGGTGGGCATGCTGACACTGGGAACGGCGCTGCCCCACCTGATGCGCGGAGCAACCCTGGGCATGCCCTGGGAGTGGCCGCTGATGGCGGCGTCCTGTCTTGCCGTGGCCGGAGGGCTGCTGGTGTTTCTGCTGGGTGACGGCCCGCACCTGCCTAGAAGCAGCGGGCGATTGCCCCTCAGCCAGGGGCTGGCGGCTCTGCGCATCCCGAGATTCCGGGCAGTGGCCGGTGGTTACTTCGGCCATATGTGGGAGCTCTACGCGTTCTGGACATTAACACCCCTGCTCATCGGCCGGGAGCTGCAGCGGATGGGGCAGAGTGACGCACTTATTCCCTGGTTGTCGTTTGCTGTCATTGGCATTGGTGCGGCAGGTTGCGTCGGTGGTGGCCGGCTCAGCCGAACACGGGGTAGTGAATGGGTGGCCCGGCGAGCCCTGATGGTGTCCGGGGCCTTCTGCCTGGTTTACCCCTGGCTGAACGGACTATCGCCGGCCTTGCTGATCGTTTTGCTCATTGTCTGGGGCATTGCTGTGGTTGCCGACTCACCTCAATTCTCGGCGCTGGCCTCGGCAACGGCGCCGAGGGAGTCGGTAGGCTCCTCTCTGGCGGTGATGAATGCGGTCGGGTTTGGTCTGACGCTGCCGGCCATCTGGCTGACCAGTGGGCTCTGGGGCCAGTTGAATGTCTGGGTGGTTCTCCTGCTGTTCCCCGGTCCGGTGCTCGGGCTTTGGGCACTCTCCCGGGCTCGGCCTGAGATTCAGGCTGGTTAGTGAGACATCGTATGACGACCTCTGGAACCACGCCGAGAATACTCCTTCTGTCTGGCTACGATGCCGCCAGTCACAGGCGCTGGCGGGAGCAGTTGAGCGCCATGTTTCCGCGTTATGAATGGCAGTTTCTTGCTTTGCCGCCAAGATTCTTCCGCTGGCGTATCCGTGGCAATCCACTGAGCTGGCTGAATGAGCCGCTCCTGCAGGAATCCTGGGATCTGATCATCGCCACCTCCATGGTGGACCTGGCAACCTTGCGGGGGCTACATCCGCGCCTGGCCAATACCCCCTGCCTGCTGTACATGCATGAAAACCAGTTCGCCTTCCCGGTATCCAGTGGCCAGAACGCCAGTGCCGATCCGCAGATGGTGAACCTGTACAGCGCGCTTTCGGCCGATTGTGTCGTGTTCAACAGTGGCTGGAACCGGGACAGTTTTCTGGCTGGCGCCGACTCTTTCCTCAAGAAGCTGCCCGACGCAGTGCCCGAGGGCCTGATCGAAACCCTGCGGGACAAGTCGAGGGTGATACCGGTGCCGATCGAGGACCGGTTGTTTGCTGATCGCCGGCCACTTATGAACCGGGCCTGCCCCCATCTGCTCTGGAACCATCGCTGGGAATATGACAAGGGGCCTGACCGTCTGCTGAAGTTCCTGCAGGTGCTGGACCAGCGTTCGATGCCGTTCAGGTTGAGTGTGGTGGGTGAGCGATTTCGCAGCTATCCGAAGGCATTTGACCGGATCCGGGAACAGTTTGGTCCTTGCATCGAACACTGGGGGTTTTTCGAGAATCGTGAAGACTATGATCAGTTGCTGCGTCAGGCCGATATTGTGATCTCCACGGCACTGCACGATTTCCAGGGGCTGTCGATGCTGGAAGCCATGGCTTCAGGTTGCGTGCCACTGGCGCCGGATCGCCTGGCCTATCGCGAATACGTGCCGGATCTGTGTCGCTATGAGAGTCATCAGGAAAATGCGGCGATGGAGGCTGAAGTGGTTGCCGACACGCTTGAACAGCTGCTGGAAGGACAGCTTCTGGCCTGCCCGCCGGAGGATTGGCGGGCATCCAGCCTGGCCGGCGATTATCATTCCCTGTTCCAAGATTTGATTCAGGCAGGATCAGCCAGTTCCTGAACCTGTTTCTTCCTCAAATCTGTCTCAGATCAATCCCGTTCCTTTGCGGTTGGCCCGGCCGATACTAGACTCAGAACTGTCTTTCGGCCTCACCACAAGGAGTTGTGGCCATGGAGTTTCATACCCTCGATGGCAATGAAGCGGTGTCTTCGGTGGCTTATCGCCTGAGCGAGACCATTGCCATCTATCCGATTACCCCTGCTTCGGTCATGGGCGAGCATGCCGATGACTGGGCGGCCCTGGGCAAGCCCAATCTCTGGGGGCAGGTGCCAAGTGTGGTCGAAATGCAGTCCGAGGCTGGTGCCGCGGGTGCCATGCACGGGGCACTGCAGGCCGGTTCACTGGTGACCACCTTTACTGCGTCCCAGGGGCTGCTGCTGATGCTGCCCAATCTGTACAAGATTGCCGGTGAGCTGTCGCCCTTCTGCATGCATATTGCTGCGCGCAGCGTTGCCACCCATGCCTTGTCGATCTTCTGCGACCATTCCGATGTAATGAGTGCCCGCGGTACCGGCTTTGCCCTGCTGGCTTCGGGGTCGGTACAGGAGGCCCAGGACCTTGCGGCCATCGGCCACGCCGTCACCCTGGAAAGCCGGGTGCCGGTGATGCATTTCTTCGACGGCTTTCGCACCTCCCATGAAATCTCCAAGATTGCGGCGCTCAGTGACCAGGATTTGCAGGCGCTGGTATCGCACGACGGAGTTGAAGCACATCGCAGCCGCCGGATGACACCGGACCGGCCAGTGGTTCGCGGCACCTCCCAGAACCCGGACGCCTTCTTCCAGGCCCGGGAGGCCATCAATCCCTTCTATCAGGCATTCCCGGGGAAGCTTGAAGCCGTGATGGACCGTTTCGCCGGTATCACCGGTCGGCAATACCGTCTGTTTGATTATGTTGGGCACCCTGAGGCCGACAGAGTGGTCATCCTGATGGGTTCCGGGGCCGAATGCGCCCATGAAACGGTGGAGTGGCTGCTGGCGCAGGGTGAGAAGGTCGGGGTTCTCAAGGTCCGCCTGTTCCGGCCCTTTGCCACGTCGCGTTTTCTGGACGCTTTGCCCGATACCGTCGAACATCTCGCGGTGCTGGATCGCACCAAGGAACCGGGAGCCCAGGGTGAGCCCTTGTTGCTGGAAGTCAGCGGTGCCCTGATGGAGGCCTACAGCCGGGGGGATCGGAAGGTACTGCCCCGGGTGATTGGCGGCCGATATGGGCTGTCTTCCCGTGAGTTTACGCCGGCCATGGTCTGCGCCATTTTCGACGAACTTAAAGCGGCAGCGCCGAAAACCCGCTTCACCGTCGGCGTGCGGGACGATGTCAGCCACCTTTCGCTGGAGGTGGATAGCGAACTGGATATTGAATCCCCGAAAACCCGCCGGGCGCTGTTCTTCGGTCTCGGTGCCGATGGCACTGTCAGCAGCAACAAGGCCAGCATCAAGATCCTGGGTGAGGGCACGGAGCTGTTTGCCCAGGGCCATTTTGTCTATGACTCCAAGAAATCCGGCGCTACCACTGTCTCCCATCTGAGATTTGGGCCGCTGCCGATCCGCTCCAGTTACCAGATCAACAGGGCCCAGTTTGTCGCCATTCACGCGCCCCAGTTTCTGGAGCGGTTTGATGTGCTCGAACACGCTGCCGAGGGCGCCACGGTGCTGCTCAATGTGCCCTGGTCAAAGGACGAGATCTGGGATCGGCTCTCGGTCGAGGTCCAGCGGGTATTGGTCGAGCGCAAGGCTCGGCTGTTCGTGATTGATGCCGCCGAGGTGGCGGAAAAGGCGGGTCTGGAGCGGCGGATCAACACCGTGATGCAGGTCTGCTTCTTCGCCCTGGCAGATATCCTGCCCCGGGAAGAGGCCATTGCCCATATCAAGGAATCCATTCGCAAAACCTGGGGCCGCCGTGGGCCGGAGGTGGTGCGCCGCAACGTGGAAGCGGTGGACTCGGCCCTGGACAACCTGCATGAGGTGCCGGTCCCGGACAAGGTGACGGCAACACGCACCCGACCGCCAAGGGTGCCCGAGAATGCGCCGGACTTTGTGCAGAAAGTCACTCGCCTGTTACTGGAGGGGCAGGGGGACAAACTGCCGGTCAGTGCGTTCCCGCCGGACGGTACCTGGCCAACGGGAACCAGCCAGTACGAGAAGCGAACCATCGCCCTGGAAATCCCGATCTGGGAATCCGACCTCTGCGTGCAGTGCAACTTCTGCGCGATGATTTGCCCGCACACCGCGATCACCAGCAAGGTGTTTGAGCCCGAGTCGGTCAAAGGGGCGCCGGAGGCGTTCGAGGTGGTGCCGGAAACCCAGACGTCTGAACTGGAGGGCCTGGATTACCGGATTCAGGTGGCGCCGGATGACTGCACCGGTTGTGGGCTGTGTGTCGAGGTCTGCCCGGCAAAGGACCGCACCCAGCCCAAACGCAAAGCGATCAATATGCAGCCGATCGAAGCGCACCGTGAGGTGGAGGCAGAGAACCTGGCGTTTTTCCGGCAATTGCCGGCTGTGCCCAGAGACCGTATCCCCCGGGACTTCAAATCCCTGCCGCTGCTGATTCCCCTGTTCGAATATTCCGGCGCCTGCTCCGGCTGCGGTGAAACACCCTACATCCGTCTGCTGACCCAGCTGGTGGGCGATCGGTTGCTGATTGCCAATGCCACCGGATGTTCCTCGATCTATGGTGGCAATCTGCCCACCACGCCTTACACAGTGAACGCCGACGGCCGTGGTCCTACCTGGAACAACTCGTTGTTTGAGGACGCGGCGGAACTGGGCCTGGGCATGCGTCTGGGGCTGGACAAGCTTGTCGGTCGGGCCTGGCAGTTACTGGAAGGGTTCCGGGAAGAACTACCTGACGGACTCTACCCGGAGCTGACCAGCGCCTGCACCACCGTTGATGAATGGGCAATGGCAGCCAGACGCACAGCCATTGAGCAGCTGCGGAACTGGCTGGCAGACAAGCAGACGCCAGAGGCCCGGGAACTGGACAGTCTGGCCGATGAGCTCTGTCCGAAGAGTGTCTGGGTAATAGGGGGCGACGGCTGGGCCTACGATATTGGTTATGGCGGTCTCGACCACGCCCTGGCCTCGGGTCAGAATGTGAAACTGTTGGTACTCGATACCGAAGTCTATTCCAACACCGGCGGGCAGCAGTCCAAGGCCACCCCCATGGGTGCGATTGCCAAGTTCGCCGCTGCCGGCAAGGCCACCCGGAAGAAGGATCTGGGCCTGCTGGCCATGAGTTATGGTCACGTCTACGTGGCCCAGATTGCCATGCAATCCCACAGCAACCACACCACCAAGGCCCTGCAGGAAGCCGAGAGCTTCGACGGCCCGGCACTGATCATCGCCCACAGCCCCTGCATTGCCCACGGTTACGACCTGGTGCACTCGCCCGCACAGCAGAAGCGGGCGGTAGACAGCTGGGCCTGGCCGCTGTACCGGTTTGATCCCCGGCGTATTCACGAGGGGCTGCCGCCCCTGCAATTGGACTCCCTGCGTCAGAAAGTCACCATGAAAGCCTACATGCAGGAAGAAGCCCGCTTCCGGATGCTGGAGCTGCGGGATCTCCAACGCTATGAACAGCTGGTGGCTGCGGCTTCGGAGGCGGCCACTGAACAGCGTGAGCTCTACAAGCAGCTGGCGGGGATTCACTTTGAGCCCCATGAAACTTCTGACGCTGACAATGAAAAGGGTGAACGTCATGACTGAATTGGCAACCCGTTGGCTGGGGTTGGAGCTTCGCTCCCCCCTTGTGGTCGGCGCCAGCCCCCTGACCGATGACCTGGACGCGCTGAAGGCCTGTGTTGACGCTGGCGCCGGTGCCGTGGTGATGCATTCCCTCTTCGAGGAGCAGTTGGTGGAGGAGCAAATGGCGGCTCACCGGTTTATTGATTCGCGGATCAACATGGACGCCGAAGCCCGATCGTTCTTTCCCGAATCCGAGTTGTTCGAGATGGGATCGGACAGCTACCTGCAGCGGTTGGAGCTGTTGCGACATTCGCTGGGTGTGCCGGTGATTGCCTCGCTCAACGGTATTTCAGCGGGTGGCTGGACCCGGCATGCACGTGAGCTGGAAGCGGCGGGCGCCCATGCTATCGAACTGAATCTCTATGACCTGGCCTCGGATCCGGAGGAAACAGCGGAGGCACTGGAACAGAGACAACTCTCGGTTGTGAGGTCAGTGGCTGAGCAGGTGAGCATTCCGGTCAGCGTCAAGCTATCGCCTTTCTACTCGGCCTTGCCTGCGTTCGTCGCCGGTATCGAAGAGTCGGGGGCCCGGGGCGTGGTGTTGTTCAACCGGTTCTATCAGCCGGATATGGATCTGGATGAGCTGGAGTTAAGCCGGGAGGTGGTGCTGTCGACCAGTGCCGAGCTGCCGTTGCGGTTACACGCAGCCGCCATGTTGTTTGGCCAGACAACACTGGAGATGGCGGTTTCGGGTGGCGTTCACAGTGGTGACGATGCGGCAAAAGCCATTCTTTCGGGCGCTTCCGCTGTGCAGGTGGTCTCGGCCGTGTTGTCGGAGGGTACTGGCGCCCTGTCGAGGATTACCCGGGAAATGACGGCTCGGCTCTCCGGAATGGGATACCGCTCGCTGGCGGAAGCCCGGGGCGTCCTGTCAATGGCGAACGCCCCCAATGCCCGAACCTGGGAGCGTCTTAACTACGCCCGCCTTCTGCACGGCTGGAAATAGAGCGGCTCAGGGTCAGAGAACCTGCTCCGGCACCTCGCGGATCCGACCGTGCTCATCAATGGCAACGTAGACGAACAGACCCTCGGTGACCTTACGTGGATTCTTGGCAGTGCGGTCAAGGGTCCACACTTCCACGCTGATTTTCATGGAACTGCGGCCGATATCGACGAGTTCGCAGTAACAACCTACCTGGGACCCTACTCGCAACGGTGACAGGAACTCCATCCGGTCCATGGCCACGGTGGCGTTACGGCCCTGGGAAATCCGTCCGGCCATGGTCGCCGCGGCGAGATCCATCTGTTTTACCAGCCAGCCGGCAAAGACATCGCCATTGGCATTGGTGTCTGAGGGGAGCGGGATAATCTGCAGGGTGAGTTCGCCACGGGGCGTGGGTTTGTCATCATCTAACGCTGTCATAGTACTGCCTTCTTGCGAGCCTGGAATTGTTTTAACACGCATGGTAGCGGGCTGAAGCAGCGCTGCAAGCAAATTTGAACATTCCTGACTATATTTCAGAAGCTGTAACAAAGTTGTCACAGAGTGCCATTAGTCTGCACCCATCGGTAAAGCACATCCGACAAAACGTCCAAACCAAAAAATGGAGACATGACGTGATGAAACTGAACAAAGCACTCGCGACTGTAGCACTGGCCGGCTCCGTAGCCGCCATGTCTGCACCAGCCATGGCCCGTGACACCATCAGCATCGTGGGTTCCTCAACTGTTTATCCGTTCGCCACAGTTGTTGCCGAGCGTTTCGGCACCAAGACCGACTTCAGCACACCCAAGCTGGAATCCACCGGTTCAGGCGGCGGTCTCAAGCTTTTCTGCCAGGGCATCGGCACCCAGCACCCGGACATCACCAACGCGTCACGTCGCATGAAGACGTCCGAGTTCGAACTCTGCCAGAGCAACGGCGTTACAGACATCACCGAATTCCGCATTGGTTCTGACGGCATCGTGATCGCCAGCTCTAAAGAAGCTGAGAACCTCGATATCACCCTCGAGCAGCTGTTCCTGGCCCTCGGTTCCAAAGTGCCTGTTAACGGCGAGTGGGTAGCCAACCCGAACAAAAACTGGAGCGATGTTGACTCCAGCCTGCCGAACAAGCCGATTCGTGTAATGGGTCCGCCCCCGACTTCCGGCACCCGTGATTCCTTCAACGAGTTGGCTCTCGCCGCTGGTTGCGACGAGCTGCCTGAAGCCGCCAGCCTGAGCAAGGACGAGCACGCCTCCATCTGCGAAAGCGTTCGTGAAGACGGCGCCTTTATCGAAGCGGGTGAAAACGACAACCTGATCGTGCAGAAGCTGATTGGCGACACCGGCATGTACGGTGTATTCGGTTACAGCTTCCTGGAAGAAAACGCAGACCGTCTGCAGGCTGCCACTCTGAACGGTATGATCCCGACTGCCGAAGCCATTGCTGCGGATGAGTATCCGGTGGCCCGTTCGCTGTTCTTCTACGTGAAGAAAGCTCATGTTGGTGTGGTTCCGGGCATTGCGGAGTATGTCAGTGAGTTCACCAGCAACGCTGCCATGGGCCAGAACGGCTACCTGAAAGATGTGGGCCTGATCGTGCCGCCGCGGGCTGCTTTGATGGACCTGATGGACAAGGCAGAAAGCATGCCGAACCTGACCCTGGACGAGCTCAAGTAAGACCGTCGTCCGGTCAAGAATGGAGGTGCGGGTCTCGTTGGAGGCCCGCACCTTTTGCACGTTTGGACGATCCGGTGCGAGTTCAGAGCTGAATCTGTAAACTGTGCGCCAATTCGAAGTCGAATACAGGAATTTTCATGCAACCGGCTAATCTTTTATTACTGACTCTGGTGCTGGCGATCGTGGCCTATTGGCTCGGTTACGCTCGCTCCCGGTCGTTGGCGATGCCGCTGGGTGGGATCCGTCACCTCAAGTCCCTGCCTTTTTATTACGGAGCCCGAGCGGCATTGTGGAGCGGTATCCCCGCTCTTATCGTGCTTGGTCTTTGGGCGGCATTCCAGGGCAAAGTCATCCAGATGATCGTTATTGGTGGTTTGCCTGAAGGTATAATCCCGGCGACCGACGGTGAGGCGAGCCTGCTGTTGAGCAAGATCAGCAATGTGGCCAGCGGAGCCTTGCCTCCTGGCTTTGTTGAAGCACCGATAGCTGAGGCCGCCGAGCGTTTACAGGCACTGCGCACGCAGAGTCGGTTCCTGATGTCTGGTCTTGTAATCTCGGTTGCCGTGCTTGCGGGTTTTCTCGGGTGGTTGAGAATTCGCCCCCGCCTGAATGCCCGTTCCCAGGTCGAGTCCATTCTCAAGTGGGTATTTTTCGCCTGTGCGGCCCTGGCTATATTGACCACCGTCGGAATCATTTTCTCGGTGGCGTTCGAGACTTTTCGTTTCTTTGGCAAGGTCCCGTTCACCGAATTTATCTTTGGTAGTCACTGGAGCCCCCAGACCGCTCTGAGGGCCGATCAGGTGGCTTCTCAGGGCGCCTTCGGGATGATTCCCCTGTTTACAGGTACCCTTCTGATTTCTGCCATTGCCATGGTTGTGGCTGTGCCGGTGGGCTTGCTGTCGGCCATTTACCTGTCGGAATACGCGGGTAGAAAGGTGCGCGGTGTGGTCAAGCCGTTGCTGGAAATGCTGGCGGGTATTCCCACCGTGGTTTACGGCTTCTTCGCCGCTCTTACGGTCGCTCCGTTTATCAGCGATCTGGCCGCATCCATGGGTATCGAGGCATCAAGCCAGAGTGCCCTGGCCGCTGGTGCCGTTATGGGCATCATGATCATTCCGTTTGTGTCTTCCCTGTCGGATGACGTGATCAATGCCGTGCCCCAGGCCATGCGTGATGGCTCTCTTGCGCTCGGAGCCACCCAGTCCGAGACCATGAAAAAGGTGATTTTCCCGGCTGCACTGCCCGGCATCATGGGCGGTATTCTGCTGGCGGTCTCCCGGGCCATCGGTGAAACCATGATCGTGGTCATGGCCGCTGGTCTGGCTGCTAACCTGACGGCCAACCCGCTGGAAACGGTTACCACCGTAACCGTGCAGATCGTGACCCTGCTCACCGGTGACCAGGAATTCGACAGCGCCAAGACGCTGGCTGCCTTCGCATTGGGCGCCATGCTCTTCCTGGCAACCCTGTTGCTCAACGTCATTGCACTGAAAATCGTACGCAAATATCGGGAACAGTATGACTGACCAACGTTCACAGGCGGAGATTGTCCGCCAGTCGCTCAAGCGTCGCTACCGTAAGGAACGCCGTTTCCGCGCCTACGGCATCATGGCAATCGCCATTGCCCTGGGGGCCCTGTTAATCCTGTTCACCGATATCATCGGCAAGGGTTATACCGGCTTCGTGAAGACCACCATCACCATGGATGTGCAGTTGGATGGTGAGATGATGTATCTGGATGATCCCACGGACGAGCGTCAGATCAAGATGGCCGATTTTGTCGAGCCTCTGGTTCAGGCACTGATCAAGGAGATCCCTGGAGCAACGGAGGATGACCGGAATCAGGTTCGCGAGCTGATCAACCCGTACGCCTCGGTGACGCTACGGGATGCCCTGAAGGCAAACCCCGATTGGTTGGGCACCACCCAGACCATGACCTTTCTCACGCACACGGATGTGGATGTCTACGTCAAGCATGCAGGGGATGATGCCTACTCGATCAAGCTGAACGACCAGCAAAAAACCTGGGTCGATGAGCTTCTGGAGCGGGACGTTATCGAGACATCGTTCAATGATGTGTTCTTCAGTGGCGGCGATTCCCGTGATCCGTCCAAGGCAGGTATTCTTGGCGCCATTGTCGGTTCGCTGCTGACCATGTTCGTTACCCTGATCCTCTCGTTCCCGATTGGTGTGGCCGCGGCGATCTACCTGGAAGAATTCGCGCCCCAGAACAAATTCACCGATTTTATCGAGGTGAATATCAACAACCTGGCGGCGGTTCCTTCCATCATCTTTGGTCTGCTTGGCCTCGCGGTGTTTATCAACCTGTTCGGGATGCCACGTTCGGTTCCGGTGGTTGGTGGTCTGGTGCTGACGTTGATGACTCTGCCGACCATCATCATTTCCAGCCGGGCCGCGATCAAAAGCGTACCACCCTCGATCCGGGAGGCCGCTGAAGGTATCGGTGCATCCAAGATGCAGGTAGTTCTGCACCATGTGCTGCCGCTGGCCATGCCGGGTATGCTCACCGGTTCCATCATCGGTATGGCCCAGGCACTGGGTGAAACCGCACCGCTGCTGCTGATCGGTATGGTGGCGTTCATTGTGGACGTACCCGACGGGTTCTTCGATTCGGCGACGGTGCTGCCTGTGCAGGTGTTCCTGTGGGCGGGCAGCCCGGAGCTGGCCTTTATTGAGCGAGCGTCGGCAGCCATCATGGTGCTGCTGGCCTTCCTGATCAGTATGAACGCATTGGCCATCTGGATGCGCAAACGTCTCGAGCGCCGGTGGTAAGGAGAATCAAGATGAATAGTGTGAATACAACCATTACCAGTGAAGTTACCCAACCGGACGAGGTTGCCGTGCCAGTTCAGGAATCGAAGCCCGCTGAAACCATCATCGAGGAAGGCAAGACCGTCGGTAAGCCTTACTCGGACGACCCCAAGTTCAAGCTTCGGGATGTCGAGGTATTCTACGGGGATGCCCCCGCGATCAAGAAGATCAGCCTTGATATTGGCCGTAACGAAGTCATTGCCTTCATCGGCCCATCCGGTTGCGGCAAATCCACCTTCCTGCGCTGCCTGAATCGCATGAACGACAGCATCGATATCTGTCGTGTGAAGGGTTCCCTGCAACTGGACGACCACGACATTTACGACCCCAAGCGGGATGTGGTCGAACTGCGGGCCAGGGTCGGTATGGTATTCCAGAAGCCGAACCCTTTTCCCAAGTCCATCTACGACAACGTGGCTTACGGCCCCCGGATTCACGGGCTGGCCAACCGCAAGTCGGATCTGGACGAGATAGTGGAAAACAGTCTGCGCAAGGCCGGCCTCTGGGAAGAGGTAAAGGATCGCCTGGACGCCAACGCAACCGGCATGTCCGGCGGCCAGCAACAGCGTCTGTGTATTGCCCGTGCCATTGCCGTGAGCCCGGAAGTGGTGCTGATGGATGAGCCCTGCTCGGCCCTGGACCCTATTGCGACCGCGAAAGTGGAAGAGCTGATTGCCGAACTGTCCGAAAGCTACACGATCGTTATCGTGACCCACTCGATGCAGCAGGCGGCCCGGGTATCTCACCGTACGGCCTACTTCCACCTGGGACACCTGGTTGAAGTGAACGAGACCAACAAGGTATTCACCTCGCCGGAACATGAACTGACCGAGTCCTACATCACCGGCCGTTTTGGCTGATTCCGGACCTGAGGAATTTTGGAGAAGAACAGTATGCCTACAAAGAAGGACGACGTTTACGGGGATCACATCTCCCACAAGTTCAATGACGAACTGATGGAGCTCAAGACCGAGTTCCTCAAAATGGGCGGCATGGTTGAGGCCCAGGTCGATAATGCCATCCTCGCCCTGGTGGATGGCGATGGTCATCTGGCCGACGAAATCCGTGCCAACGACAAGAAAGTTGACCGGATGGAAGTGGAAATCGACGAGGAGGCCACCCTGATCATTGCCCGTCGCCAGCCGACGGCCCGGGATCTGCGTCTGGTGATCTCAGTCATCAAGATGGTGGCCGACCTTGAACGGGTTGGCGACGAGGCCAAGAAAATCGCCAAGCTGGCCATCAAGCTGCAGGAAGAGGGCCAGGCCCCGCGGGGCTATGTGGAAGTACGCCACATTGGCACCCACGTGCTCAGCATGCTTCACGATGCCCTGGATGCCTTTGCCCGGCTGGATTCCGAGCAGGCGTTGCGGATCATGAAGGAAGACAAGCGCGTCGATGAGGAATATCAGGCAGCTGCTCGGACCCTGCTGACGTTCATGATGGAAGATACCCGTAACATTTCACGGTGCATGTCGGTGATGTGGGTGCTCCGTGCCCTGGAGCGGGTGGGTGACCACGCATGTAACATTGCTGAGAACGTGATTTTCATGGTCAAAGGCGAGGACGTTCGTCATACGCCGGTTGAAGAGGCTGAGAAAGTCGTCGGCCGCTGATTTTTTGGCCTGGGAGGAGGGCCGCCGCGTGGTGCGGCTTTCCGAGACACGCTCGAGCCGTCCATGGTCGCTTGGCTTTCGCCATCCATGGCGAAAGACAGTCCCGGAAAGCCGCACCACACGCCGTCCGATCAGAGCTGGGAGTCAGCCTGGTCCCTTAACAAAACAGATAATTGGGCGCCTACGAGCGATAGCTCCCAGGTTTGAGCAAGTGGGCCGGCAATGCTGTTTGGGACTATCTTTCGCCAGGGATGGCGAAAGCTAAGCGCGCATGGATGCCTTGAGCGTGTCCCAAACAGCATTACCGGACCGCTTGCCGGCACCCAAGCCTAAAGCAATCAGGCATGCTTCATTTTTTCGGTATACGGCGGCCAGCCCAGCGGCTTCCCGGCAAGAACATGCAGATGAATGTGGAACACCGTCTGCCCTGAATTTTCCCCGCAGTTCATGACGACTCGATAGCCGTCGTCGGCAAAGCCCTTCTCCTTGGCAATTTTCGCAGCCACCAGATACAGATGCCCCACCAGTTCCCGATCTTCCTCGGTGATGTCGTTAATGGTGGCGATGGCCTTTTTCGGGATGACCAGGAAATGAACCGGCGCCTGGGGGTTTATGTCGCTGAAAGCGAGGGCGATGTCGTCTTCGTAGAGGATGTCCGCGGGAATTTCCCGGTTGATGATCTTGGTGAAAATCGTCTCTGACATGGTGGCTCCTTTGCACTTGTCCTTGGGATTGTTGTTTGGCTCTAAAGCTGATTCAGGCCCGGAATCCGGGAGGCTATCTGCCGCACCACGGCCGGCAGTTTCTCGTCGATGCCCATGGCGTAGCGGGCAACCCGGTTGCGGGCGAAGGGTAGGGCGCGGGCGGCGCCGAGGCCGAGGTTGCGTAGCAGGTGGACGGGTGGAATCCGGTTGCTGAACAGATGGTAGAACAGATCCATGGTCAGCATCATTCTGCGGTTCGCCGGCCGGCGCTGTTGTTCGTAGAGGTTCAGCCACTTCGGATTTGCCAGATCATCGCCGGCGCGCTTGGCCTCTTTGAGGGCTGACTGGAGGGCTTGCGCATCCTGGAATCCCAGGTTCACCCCCTGGCCGGCCAGCGGGTTGATGGTATGGGCAGAATCACCGGCCAGGACAACTCGTCCAGAGTGATATTGTTTGGCGTGCTGGCGGGCGATGGGGAACGAGGCTTTGATGTCGATGTGGGTCAGCAAGGGCAAACTCGCGGGAAACGACGACTGGATTTCGCTCATCAGGGTGCTGTCGTCCAGGGCTTTCAGGCGTGCCAGTTCATCGGGCGAATCGTACCAGACCAGGGAGCCCCAGCTTTCACCCGGATGTTCCGGACCGGCACTGTGCAATGGCAGGAAGGCTCGGGGCCCCGAGGGGTGAAAGCCCTGCCAGGTAATGTCTTCAACCGGCCCCTGATAGCGTACCGAGATAACCATTGCCTGCTGGTCATACTGGTTACGGGTTACGCCGATGCCGGCCAGGTCCCTGATCCGGGATTGGGCGCCATCGCAACCGACTACAAGGCTTGCTAGCAGCTCGCGGTCGTCATCCAGGGTGACCGTGGCTGTATCACCGGACTGCGCCAGTGAGGCGACACCCTGACCGTGGAACAGGGATATCTGGGGGCAGGCCTCGGCGGTTTGCCAGAGCGCCTGTTGGGTTACTGAGTTTTCGACGATGTGTCCCAGGTGGTGGGCGCCCAGCTCGGTGGCGTCGAATTGGACCTCAGCCAGTTTTCGGGGCACCAGGTTCTGCAGTGGATAGCGGGTTTCATCCCACACGGCCAGTCGCCTATAGGGCGTCGAGCGCATCCCGAGGATGTGGTCCCAGGCGCCCAGGCTCTGGAGATAGCGCTCACTGCCGGCGCTCAGGGCAGAAACCCGGATGTCCGGGGCGCTTTCCGGGTCAAAGTCGGGGGGCGGAGCCCGGTCGACAAGGGCAACGCGGAAGCCATTCTGGCCGAGGCCAGTGGCGAGAGCAGCGCCGACCATGCCGGCACCAACTACGACAATATCAAAGACTTGAGTCATATCGGTTTCCTGTCTGATGCCCTCAGTTTACGCGATGACGGCAGCCAGACAAGAGACCGGGATCAAGCCGGAATGAAAACCCTCAATAGCCTGCCATACCTGACACCCGCGGCTCGGCAGCGTCGTCAGGCCTGCGACGGTTCTTGATCAGCCAGGCGGGCTTCTGTGCACCCGGTTTGTTGAATCCCTGGTTCAGGACCATGGGTTGCACGAGGGTCAGGAAATCCGAGGTTTTCATATGTGCCGATTCGCTGTGGCTGCCTGCGGCGAACGCCAGTTCGGGCTGCTCGGTCAGCGCTTCGGCGCAATAGACGGTCATTCCGAACAGGTTGCCAAAGGGGGGCATGGCGCCTACCTCGCAATCCGGGAAGCGGTCCTGGAATTCCTGTTCGTCAGCGAGGTCAAGAAAGTCGGTGTCGAGGATGCGGGATAACCTGTCCCAGCGGATTCGCCAGGTGGCCGGCATCACCAGCATTGCCATTTTACCATCCAGTTCGATGATCACCGTTTTGACGACACGGTCGCCGGCAATCTTGACGTGGTGGGCGAGTTCCTGGGCGGTAAATGCAGGAGGGTGGGAGAGGCACATGTATTCCACACCCGCCTCATCGAGGAATTCCTTCAACTGCTGTACCGGCATAGTGACAACCTCCTACCAGCAATGACAGCGTTCCGGAGCCTGTGTTGATCTAATTGCCTGGCCCCGATGGCCTGGCGGGGTTGGTCAACCCCGCCATTAATGGTCAGCTTAGTTGAGGTTACGCAGTTTGCGAGTAACCGGATGTATCAATGAGAAACCGATCGCGAATCTCAGTCGGTTTTAATCATATGAACATCGCGCTGGGGGAACGGAATGCTGATACCCTCGGCGTCGAATGCTTTTTTCACTTTCTCATGCATGTCCCAGTAGAAGGGCCAGAGATCACCTGATTTGGTCCAGGCCCGAACGGTCAGGTCGACGGAGCTTTCGCCCAGTGCACCAACAACGATCAGTGGTTCGGGGTCCTTCAGTGCGCGCTCGTCTTCTTCAATAAGGCGCTTGCAGATGGCCTTGGCCTTGTCGATGTCATCACCGTAGCCGATGCCGAAGCTCATGTCGCAGCGACGGGTTTCATAGGCGCTCAGGTTGGTCAGGCTGGCGTTGGCCAGTTGACCATTCGGGATCACAATCCGGCGGTTATCGAAGGTGTCGACAATGGTGTACAGGATGGAGATTTCGCGGACGGAGCCGAGGTAGCCCTGGGCATCAATCGTGTCACCAACCTTGAACGGTTTGAAGATCAGGATCAGCACGCCGCCGGCGAAGTTGGCGAGGCTGCCCTGAAGCGCAAGACCGACGGCCAGGCCGGCAGCACCGATAATGGCAATGAAGGAGGTGGTGGCAATTCCGACCATGGAGGCGACAGAGATCAGCAGCAGAATCTTGAGGATTGCTCCGATCAGGCCGCAGAGAAACTTGTTCAGAGTGGGGTCTTTTTTGCCCAGCTTGTTATCTAGAACGCCGACAAACCGGTTGATCAGCCACATGCCCACAATCAGAGTGACAATGGCCAACACGACCTTGGGGGCGTATGTCATGACCAGAGCCATGGCCTGATTCATGAGTTCCGAGGCACCGCCTTCAGCGCCAAATAGGTCTTCCATAAAGGACTCCTTGTTCGTTGGTATTTTTCATAAGTGTCTGATTAACGGACAAATTCCTGCAACAACATGATTCGTCTACTTCTTTATATAGCAGACAAATGTCGTGAGTGTGTACTGCAGGCGTAATATTCAGTCAGGGCCTTACGCAACCGAGCTTTTGTTGGCCCAGTCGAGAATGGTCTTGGGGCCTCCACGAACAAGAATCCGGCCTTCTTTCTTGCCCAGTTGGTAGTCGTACATTGGGTCGTAATAATCCTGGAGCAGTGACTGGATCCAGGCGTTGTGGGCCGCTGTCTCTCCGGTGGCTTCCTGCTGCAGGAGTGCCTGGTCCATCAGGCCGCGCAGCTGCTGGTGTCGCTCCCCGCCCAGGCGCTTGCGGATGCGGTCAATGGCGCTCAGCAGATAGTCCCGGAAATTCAGCCAGCCTGCTTCGGCCCCGTCGCGGTCCACGTAATCCGAGTACATTCCCTCAACATAATCCTCGCGGATGATGCCAATACGCTCTTCCATCGGTTGCTCGAGGATCAGCAACGGCGACCTGGCCATCCGCTCCTTGAGGGATTCGGGCAGGGCGCAACGGCCAACAAGGCGGCTTTCATCTTCCAGATAGACCGGACCACTGTTCAGGTGGCGGGCTTTGAGCATGGCTACCGCCAGCCGGTTCTCGAAATCGATTTGTGAAGGCTGCGGTGTTACCTGACGCCCGAAGCTGGAACCCCGGTGATTGGCCAGGCCTTCAAGATCCACCGGATTGGGGAGCTGTTTCAGTACCCGGGTCTTGCCGGTGCCGGTGCGCCCGCTGAGAATCCGGAACTCGCCGGATTCGATCTGCGCTTCCAGACTGTCGATCAGGAATCGGCGCAATGCCTTGTAGCCGCCTTTGACCAGCGGGTAGTCAATTCCGGCCTCCCGGATCCACTGCTGGGTGAGCCGGGAGCGCAGGCCACCCCGAAAACAGAACAGGTAGCCGTTCGGGTGGCGGGCGACAAAACGTTTCCAGGCTTCAATGCGCTGGGCCTTGATGTCACCGGACACCAGCTGGTGCCCCAGTTCAATCGCCTTGTCCTGACCTTTCTCCTTGTAACAGATGCCGACCCGATGGCGCTCCTCATCGTTCATCAGGGGCGCGTTTTCGGTATTCGGAAAGCTGCCACGGCTGAACTCTACCGGTGCCCGGACGTCCATCAGCGGCACATCATTCAGGAACAGGGAAAGGTAGTCGTCGGTGTCGGGTCTGCTTGCCATTTCAGCGGTAAACCAGTTGTCAGATGGAGGCGGCAGTATAGCGGAAATGGGGTTTTTCTGCTTGTCGCCGCCTGTTTCCCGGACTGGTCACGGGTACAATGACGCCTTCCGGAAAATTGAGGTTGGGTACCCCATGTCAGTGGACAGTCTGAATCAGCACCTGCGCAAAACCCTCTCCCGAGGCCGGGTGGCCGTTTCCCGTCCTGCCGGTTGTGAGCGCATTGCCCTGTACCTCTTTGACCCGAGGGTGCTTGAGGGGCCGTTATCGCACGAAGAGGCCCAGGCGGTCGTTGCCGAACCCGCCTACTGGTCGTTCTGCTGGGCCAGCGGCCAGGTGCTCGCCAACTGGATTCTGGACAATCCCCATTGGGTTGAGGGCAAGCGCGTCCTGGATTTCGGCTCGGGATCCGGAATCGTGGCTGTCGCGGCGGCAATGGCCGGAGCGAAGGAAGCCATCGCCTGTGACATTGATCCGGCTGCGCTGGACGCGGCCAATGCAAATGCGGCTCTCAATGGTGTTTCCGTTGGCCTTTGCCCTGACTGGGCAGCCCGACCGGACGAAATAGATGTCGTGACCGCCGCGGATGTGCTCTATGATCCGGAAAACCGGCCGTTGCTCGGCGTTTTACGCGAGGCGGCTCCTCGGGTGCTGCTGGCGGATTCGCGGATGAAAGTGTTGGGTGACGATGCCTACCGCAAGCAGACAACGCTTGAGGCCCGGACCTGGCCGGATCTTAACGAATTCGAGGAGTTCAATAGGGTTCGTATCTACCTGGCCGAGAACAACCAGTGATGGATCAGAGGTGAGAAAAAAGAAGGTATAAAAAAATAAAGGGCAACCAAACGGTTACCCTTTCTCGGAACAGGTCGGCGCATCCTTGCGCATTTGGCAACAGCCGTGTTGCGAGATCCTTGAGCCACTCCGTGGTGCCGGCATCCGAGCCGGCTATCCGAATAGTTATCCCTTAAGCGAGGCGTCCTTGTGTCCCTACCTCTCCCCGCGGTCCTTGCCGGGGTGCATCCAGTGCGTCGTCCATTTCCCTGTCATCCTTGACAACAACAATATACCAACTGGATTCTGACAAACGTGTGAACTGTGCACGCATCGCAGGAGATGTCAGCGTGGGTGTCTACAATAAAACAAATTTATCAGTGAGTTAGCTTTTCCCTGAAGAGTTTCTGGCACTGCCGCGTACACAACGTCACTGCAAGATCTCACGCCTTTGTAAGAGATATCTCACAGCGATTCTGGCGAATTTCGCAAATCCGGTTTTCCGGTGTTTCGGATGCCGGGCCAGGGAAGAAGTCCGATGGCAATGCCGGCGCCGTCCGCAGCCAGATCGGCCAGGGAAAATTCCCGATAGGGCAGGGTTGCCTGGATAAGCTCAATGCCAAGGCCAAAGCCCAGCAGGGCCGGCGCAAACCAGATGGGCCGGAGCTCCGGCCAGGCCAGCCGGGTGAGGATGGTGAGCTCGAGGAAGGCGATCAGATGGTTCACCTTGTCGTTCGACGATGAAGGTATGGCATGAGGGCTGTCGGTTGTCGCCAGAAACCCGATGGCCAGAACGGAAACCACAAAGGCTGCCTGCCAGAGGGGGCGGAATTGCAGCAGGCTGGTCAGTTGTTGTTTCAATGTATCCATCGGGGAAGTCACTGAGCGTTCTCGGGCTGTGGGAATGTTGCCAACATGATATGCTTTGCGCCCCGTCATTGTCATTGAAGCGGAGGTCCTGCCAGCTATGCTCAAGGGTAATTTTTTTCGTGGACTGGGCTACCTGGGTGAGGGTTTCCGCCTGATTCGTCAGCCCGGTCTTCGGCTGTTCGTCATCATTCCACTGGTTATCAATATTCTGCTCTTCGGATTGCTGTTCTTCTTCATGGTAGAGCTGTTTGCAGGCCTGATTGCCACCGCGATGTCGTGGTTGCCGGACTGGGCGTGGCTTCAGGCACTGGATTGGCTGTTCTGGATTCTGTACGGGGCGGTCATCGTACTGATGCTCGCCTACGGCTTTGTGATCGTTGCCAATCTGATTGGTTCCCCTTTCTATGGCTATCTTGCCGAACTGACAGAAAAGCACCTGACCGGCCAGGAGGTGAATACCGATGACAGTTGGGCATCGATCATCAAGGATATTCCCCGCGCACTCTGGCGCGAGGTTCAGAAGATCCTGTATTACCTGCCGCGGGCTATCGGTTTGCTGATCATCGGTCTTATACCGGTTGTTAATCTGGTGGCTGCTGTTCTCTGGTTCCTGTTCAACAGCTGGATGATGGCGCTGCAATACGTGGACTACCCGGCAGACAACCACAAGGTGAGTTTCCCTGCCCTGCGACGGTTGCTCGGCGACACACGCCTGTCTGCCTTCGGCTTTGGCCTGCCGGTGGCGCTGGCTGCCATGGTGCCGGTGCTGAATCTGTTTGTGGTGCCGGCGGCGGTATGTGGGGCGACGGCTTACTGGGTGCGTGAGAACGGCGCCACAAGAACTTAATTGGTCTGGAGGTTTCTTGGATACATCGGAATTTGTTATTGGTCAGCGTTGGGTCAGCCACGGTGATACCGGCCTGGGGCTCGGGATCGTCACGGATATCTCCGGGCGCCGGGTGACCCTGGGGTTTCCTGCCGCCGATGAGGAGCGCACCTACGCGATTGATAACGCCCCGCTGTCCCGCATCATCTATCAGTTGGGGGAAGAGATTGAGACCTTCGATGGCGAACGGTACACCGTCCGCGCAGTTGAGGACCGGGGCGGGGTGCTCCTGTATCACGGGGACGACGGCACCGATCTGCACGAAATATCCGAGGTGAAACTCGCCGGATCCGTGAATTTTTCTGCGCCGCACCAGCGGCTGTTTGCGGGCCAGTTCGATCGCAACGGCGCCTTTCGCCTGAGGTTTGCCACGCTTCAGCACATGAACCGCCTGCGGGCATCGTCAGCCCAGGGGTTGATCGGCGCCCGCACGCAGCATCTGCCACACCAGATATACATTGCCCATGAAGTTGCCCGGCGCCATGCGCCACGGGTTCTTCTGGCAGATGAGGTCGGTCTTGGCAAAACCATCGAGGCGGGGCTGATCCTCCACTATCAGCTGCACACTGGCCGGGCAAAGCGTGCCTTGATCGTGGTACCGGATTCCCTCACCCATCAATGGCTGGTGGAAATGCTCCGCCGCTTTAATCTGCGATTTTCCATAGTGGATCAGGGTCGCTACGACGCTCTGAAAGAGCAGGAAAGCGACGTGGATGCGCTGGTTAACCATATTTTTGGCGATGAAGATGCGGTGAATCCGTTCGAGAGCGAACAGCTGGTGCTCTGCAGTCTCGACTTCCTGAAGAAAAGCCAGAAGGCGCAGGACGATGCCCTCAAGGCTCACTGGGACCTGATGATTGTTGATGAGGCCCATCATCTTGCGTGGAGCCCTGAAGAGGTTAGCCCGGAATACCGGATTGTTGAGGAACTGTCGGCGGTCAGCCGCGGCCTGCTCTTGCTGACAGCAACGCCCGAGCAGGTGGGTATCGCCAGTCACTTTGCCCGCCTGCGGCTTCTCGACCCGGCCCGTTTCCATGATCTGGAAACCTTCCGCAGAGAAGAGCAGCAGTATGAAGCCATCAACAGTGTTGTCCTGCGGCTTCAGGACGAAAGCTCCGATATCAGCGAGGGCGATCAGAAGCTGCTGCGGGAATGGTTGGGTGAAGAGCTGGACCAGCTGTTTGCCGGTGACAATCCGAGGCAATCGGTGATCGATGCCCTGCTGGACCGGCATGGTACCGGTCGCGTGCTGTTCCGGAACACCCGGGCGGCCATCCAGGGATTTCCCGAGCGTCGACCCGATCCTGAACCGTTGCCTTGTCCGGCCATGTACGAAGGGCAGGCCTCAGGTATTCAGGGGTTGACCCCGGAGCAACTGGTGCCCGAGGAGCAGTGGCTGGCGGACGATCCCCGGGTTGAATGGCTTGAGAAAAAGCTGATCGGCCTGCGCCCCGCCAAAGTGGTGGTGATCTGTGCCAGTGCCCAGACTGCCATGGTCCTGGAGCATTATCTCCAGCTGCGAGCGGGTATCCGCAGTGCTGCCTTCCATGAACACCTGAGCCTGATCGAGCGTGATCGTGCCGCCGCCTATTTCGCCGACACGGAGCAGGGTGCCCAGGCGCTGATCTGCTCTGAAATCGGCAGCGAAGGCCGCAATTTCCAGTTTGCCCATCATCTCGTGCTCTTCGATCTGCCTGCAAACCCGGACTTGCTCGAGCAGCGCATCGGGCGGCTGGACCGGATCGGTCAGACAGAAGCGATTGATATTCACGTGCCCTACCTCAGTGGCACCAGTCAGGAGGTGCAGTTCCGCTGGTTCCACGAGGGCCTGAACGCCTTTGCCGAGAGCTGCGCGGTGGGCGTTGCCGTTCAGGAAGCGTTGCAGGCCCAGTGGCAGCAGGCTATTGATGGCGACCTTGATGTGGCTGATGGGCTGGTCGAGGCCTCTGCGGACGAAGCAACGCGCCTGAAAACGCTCTTGCAGGCTGGCCGTGATGCCTTGATCGAGCTGAATTCCTGTCGCCCTGAGGTGGCAGAGGATCTGATCGCCGCCATCGAAGACGAAGAATCCGAGGCCCGGGTTCGGGATTACATGATGGAGGCTTTTGACATCCTCGGCGTGGATGTCGAAGACCATGCCGATCACTCCGACATTCTGCGACCCGGCGAGCAATATCAGGCCGGCCATGTCGCCGAATTACCGGAAGACGGGATTACCGTGACCTGGGACCGACAGAATGCCTTGGAGCGGGAAGACCTGGCTTTCATGAGCTGGGAGCACCCGATGGTCACGGGGGTGATGGACTCGGTGACCAGCTCCGGCCTTGGCAAGGCCGCCCTCGCCAGTCTTTCCGTAAAGGCGCTGCCGCCCGGAACGCTGTTGATGGAGGCCCTGTTTACTGTGCACTGCCCGGCACCGGAAGCGCTCCAACTGACCCGCTACCTGCCGGTCTCGCCACTTCGGCTGCTGGTGGATGTCAATGGCAAGGAGCTTTCGGGCGCGTTGCCTCACGACCGGCTCAACGAGATGTGCTCGAATATCCGGCGGCGCACGGCCCAGGCCATCGTTCCGCAGATCCGGCCCCAGGTGGAAACCATGGTGGACCACGTGGAGCGGTTGTCGGAGCCTCATCTGGAGCCCCTGAAGTCTCAGGCGCTTGAGCAGTTGGAGGCCAGTTTCGGACCGGAAATCCGTCGGCTGGAAGCATTGCAAAAGGTGAATCCGGCGATTCGTGAGGAGGAAATCGACTTTTTCCGCGATCAGTTCGAAGCGGCAAAAGAGGCGATAGGGCACGCCAGTCTGGCATTGGAAGGCATTCGTGTGATCGTGACCGCATAATGCCAGGTGTGATCTCCGTAACTGGCTGACTGTGCGGCATTTGCTGGTCAGCCCTCATCTGATGCGGTACCGTAAACGTAACGGTTTATAGTCTTCGACATTCCCGAACCATGGATGATAGAGAGAACCTATGATGACTTTCATACTGTTTGTAGTGGCACTGGCTGGCCTGCTGATTGTGATGCGGCGCGAGTCTGGTGCAACGTCCGCGATTGGCGTAATGGCCGTTACCGGCCTGCTGTCGCTGATTTTTGCCTCTGGTTTGCTGGCCCTGGTTTTGTTTATTGGTGCCGCCCTAACAGCTGCTGCCGGCCTCCCCGGGTTTCGCCAAAGCTGGCTGACACCCCGCATTTTCGCGATGTTCAAGAAGGTCGCACCGAAGGTTTCCGAGACTGAGAAAGTGGCTCTCGAAGCCGGTACGGTCGGCTGGGACGGTGAACTGTTCACTGGTCGGCCTGACTGGCACAACCTGCTGATCAACCGCAATACCGGCCTGAGCGAGGAAGAACAGGCCTTCGTCGACAATCAGTGTGTCCAGGCAATTTCCATGTGTAACACCTGGGACGTGGCGGTCGAGCGGGCTGATCTGCCCAAAGAGCTGTGGGACTTCCTCAAGAAGGAAGGTTTCTTCGGGATGATCATTCCCAAGGAATACGGTGGCCTCGAATTCTCTGCCAAGGCGCAGTCTGCAGTTCTGCAAAAACTGGCATCCAACGAGACGCTCATGGTGTCTGTGGGCGTACCCAATTCCCTTGGTCCTGGCGAGCTGCTCGTCAAGTACGGCACCGAGGAGCAGAAAAACCATTACCTGCCAAGGCTTGCAGACGGTCGTGAAATTCCTTGCTTTGGTCTGACGGGCCCAAGGGCTGGTTCAGATGCGACGTCGCTTCCGGACACCGGTATCGTTTGCAAACAGAAAGTCGATGGCAAGGAAGTTGTCGGTATCCGGCTGAATTTCGAGAAGCGCTGGATCACCCTGGCGCCCATCGCCACGGTTGTTGGCCTTGCCTTCCGCATGTTCGATCCGGACGGGCTCCTGGGCGAAACCGAAGACTATGGTATTACCTGCGCACTGATCCCCAGGGACACCAAAGGCATGGAGATCGGCCGTCGTCATTGCCCGATTGGCAGCCCGTTCCTGAATGGCCCGATCAAGGGTAAAGATGTCTTCATTCCGCTGGACTACATCATCGGTGGCGTGGATATGGCCGGTCAGGGCTGGCGTATGCTGGTTGAGTGCCTGTCGGTGGGTCGCTGCATCACCCTGCCGTCCGGTGCGGCCGGTGCGGCTGCGTCGGCCGTTGGCACCGCTGGTGGTTTCACCCGTATCCGCCGTCAGTTCAATACGCCGGTTGCTGATATGGAGGGTGTGCAGGAGCCTCTGGCCCGAATCGCCGCCAAGACCTATATCTCTCAGGCAGCTGTAAACCACACTGCCAATATGATTGATAAAGGTGAGAAGCCGGCAGTGCCGTCTGCCATCCTTAAATACCACCTTACCGAGTTCCAGCGCGGTGTATTGACCGATGCCATGGACGTTCACGGTGGCAAGACCGTCACGCTTGGCCCGCGTAACTACCTGGGCATAGGCTACAGCGGTGCCGCTGTCTCGATCACTGTTGAGGGTGCCAACATCATGACCCGCAGCCTGATGATCTTCGGCCAGGGCGCCATTCGCTGCCATCCGTATGTGCTCAAGGAGCTGGCGGCCAAGGACAACGATGATATCAACGCGTTTGACGATGCGTTCTTCGGCCACGCCGGGCTGATTTTCGGCAATGCCGCCCGCGCCTTCACCCAGGCTCTTGGTCTTGGACGGGCAGATGTGCCGTTTGACAGTGCCAGTCGCAAGTACGCGCAGGCCGTGGCCCGCTTCAGCGCAGCCTTTGGTCTGTGCTCGGATGCCGCGATGACCACGCTTGGCAGCGAACTGAAAATGCGGGAGCTTATCTCTGCACGGCTGGGGGATATGCTGTCCAACCTGTACCTGGCTTCCATGGTCCTCAAGAACTGGCACGAGACCCAGCCGGTAGAGGGTGAGAAGGAAGTAATGGAGTACAGCCTGGGCATGCTGCTGCATCGCACTGAAAACGCCCTGGATGAGTTCCTCCAGAACCTGCCGAATCGCGCCGTGGCGCTGGTTCTGCGGGGCGTCACGATGCCGCTTGGCCGTCGCTGGGGCAGTCCGCAGGACGACCTTGCGCGCAAACTGGCTCGTGCAATATCCACAGACACGCCTATCCGCAATAAGCTGATTGCCAGCATCTGGCATACCAATGGCGAGGGCACCGTGGAGAATCCGGTGGCTCGCTACAACGGTCTGCTCAAGGACTATGACAAGGCAGAACAGCTATACCGGAAAGCGACCAAGGCCTACGCCAAAGGTGAATTGCCGATGACCGCCTTGCATCCGGAAGAGCGGTTTGAGGCGGCCCTGAAGGCTGGTATCTATACCAAGGAAGAGGCGGATTTCATGCGCCAGTATGAGACCGTTGTACTTGAGATGCTGACGGTCGATGACTTCCCGTTTGATGAGTTTGCGCGCAATAAGGAGACAGTGATTGATCACAACCCTGCCTGACAGGAGACAGCCCTGACATGTGGTTGTCGTTCGTTGCTGTGAGTGTTGGCGCCGTCATCGGCGCCAACCTTCGTTGGGCTCTGGGATTGTGGTTGAACACGACATACCATGCCGTTCCTTACGGAACGCTGGTTGCCAATCTCAGTGGTGGTTGGCTGATCGGGCTGCTGATCGGTTACTTCAGCCATGGCACAACGCTGGCACCAGAGTGGCGGCTATTTGCCATAACCGGATTGTGCGGTGCGCTGACCACCTTTTCGACGTTTTCACTCGAGATGTTTGCTGCAATCCAGGACGGCAAATGGGCCATGGCCATCACCGGTATTCTGGCCCACGTTGTCGGCTCCATCCTCATGACTGCACTGGGAATTTACACCTTTGGCCTGGTGAAGGGATGATGGGTACCACTACCTACACAAATTCTCGAAAATACCCTTGGCAAGCTTCGGATTCAGGAGTAAAGTGAAAGGCGTAGGAAAGATTCAGTAAAGCATTTCATGAATAAGACGTACCTCCGCAGTTAGTAGTGACCGTCCTGTTTTTGATTCCGCGAGTTCTGTATTTCCGCAAAACGCTGACCTGACACCATGAAGGTGCGAGGCGGCAGATAATATGATTGATTTCAGGAAGTTTAAGTATGTCTACTACTACCGGTACTGTTAAGTTCTTCAACGAAGCAAAAGGCTTTGGCTTTATCACTCGTGAAGGCGGCCCGGACGTTTTTGTTCACTACAGCGCTATTCAGGGCAGCGGTTTCAAAACTCTGGCAGAAGGCCAGCAGGTTGAGTTCACCGTTACCCAGGGCCAGAAAGGTCCTCAGGCGGAGAACGTTGTTGCCCTGTAATCCCTGATGGATTCGGCAATAACCGCCAAAAAGGCAGCTTCGGCTGCCTTTTTTAATGGCTGAAAAACGCCTGGCAAGGTGGCACGCTTTTGTTATTTTCCCATCATTGTGTAATCTTTACCGACCTGCTGCTCGTTTAACCGGAAGTCGAGATCTCCAGGAATCATTACATGCTCCGACCGCTCAAGGCCGCCTGGATCCTGTTCTGGGCCATACTGCTCACCCTGATTCTGTTCTTCCCGATTGTTATTGCAGCCCTTTTGGGGAAGCGAGGGGATGCAGCGTTCCACGGCACCCAGATCTATGCATGGATTATCCTGAAAGTCTGCGGTATCCGCCTCAAGGTTCGTGGCAGGGAAAACATCGAGCCCGGTCAGCGATATGTCATTCTGAGCAACCATGCCTCCTATCTTGATCCCCCAGCGCTGGTGCTCGCCCTTGGTCTGCAATATCGATGGGTGATCAAGAAAGAGTTGCGCAAGGTGCCCCTGTTCGGATTGGCACTGGAAGCCTCGCGGAATTTGTTTATCGATCGTTCGAAAGGCAGTGATGCACTGGAGAGCATCAAGCGGGGTGTCGGCCAGCTCCCGGACGGCACCGGCATTCTGATTTTCCCGGAAGGAACCCGTTCGTGGGATGGCAAATTACTACCCTTCAAGAAGGGTGGTTTCGTCATTGCACAGGATGGCGAGCTTCCGATTCTTCCTGTCACCATCTGTGGGTCCCACCAGCGATTGCCCAAGGGAAGTGCTGCCTTCAGCAGCGGTGACATTGAAATCGTCATTCATCCCCCGATGGCGTCCGGGGCTTTGCCGCTGGATGATCTGATGACAGACGTTCGCAACAGTATTGCGTCGTCCCTCTGAAGCAGAAGAACCCGGCCGTCCGGCCGGGTTCCGGTGTTCAGCGCACGGTGTTACCGGGCGAAAATAGCCTCGTAGAAACGCATGGTTCCCTCCCAGGAACGGGTGGCGGCCTCTTCGTCATAACCTATCGGCATGCCGAACTCCTCGGCGACCTTGTCAGCGCCAGGATTGGTGAATGAGTGCAGCACGCCGGGAAAGCTCACCAGGGTGAGATCGACTTCTGCGTCCTGCATCTCCTTCACCAGGCCGGCGACCTGGTCCGAGGGAACCATCTTGTCGGCACCGCCGGTGTAAACCTGAACCCTGGCCTTCACTGTTCCGGCTTCGGCGGTTATGGGGCTGCCAAGCGCACCGTGGTAGCTGACGACGCCGTCGAGATCCACGCCCATACGTGCCATATTCAGGACCACCGCGCCGCCGAAACAGTAGCCTTGTGCAGCGATGCGGGACGCATCAACGCTTTCATGGTTTTGCAGGATCTCCATCGCCTTCATGAAGCGCGCCTTCACCTGATCCATGTCCTTGGTCGCTTCCTGCATGAACTTCTGGGCGGTATCAGGGTGGTCCGCCTGCTTGCCAGAGCCATACATATCCAGGGCAAAGGCGGTATAGCCGGCGGCGGCGAGCCGCTCTGCCTGATCCCGGGCGAAGTCATTGTGGCCCCACCACTCATGCACCGCCAGAACACCCGGGCGCTTCTCTTCGAACTCATTATCCCAGGCCATGTAACCGGTGAAGGTGGTTTCACCGACCTTGTATTCAACGGTCTTGGTTTGCATTTCTGCCAGTACCTGCGTGCTTGCCAGCGCTATTGAGAAGGTTGCGGCTGCCGCTGTTGCTTTTAGGGGTGTCATGATCTGTCCTACTCCTTTTGGGTCGGATTGTCTTTTTGTCCGGAAATCTACGCCCGGAACCGGTAAACCGATGCAATCAGTTGCCAATCCAGTATAGGACCTTTTGACTACACTACAGTCAGACACACGCAAATCCCGAATGATCTGGAGGTTGTGTATGAGGATCGGTGTACCCAGGGAAATCAAGAACCGCGAATACCGTGTAGGCATGACACCCGCTGCCGTTCATGAGCTGTGCGGCCACAATCATGAGGTGTTTGTGGAAACCGGAGCTGGCCTCGCCATTGGCTTTTCCGACGAGGATTATCGGCAGGCCGGAGCGCGAATTCTTGAGACGGCCGGGGAGGTTTTCGATACCGCAGAGTTGATCGTCAAGGTCAAGGAGCCCCAGGCCGAAGAGCGGGCCATGCTGAAGCCGGAGCACACGCTTTTCACCTATCTGCATCTGGCCCCGGACAAAGCGCAGACGGACGACCTGGTGAAGTCCGGCGCTACCTGCATTGCCTATGAGACAGTGACCGACCATGGAGGGCACTTGCCCCTGCTGGCGCCGATGTCGGAAGTCGCCGGGCGCATGTCGATCCAGGCCGGTGCCCATTGCCTGGAGAAAGCCATGGGCGGTCGCGGCGTGCTATTGGGCGGCGTACCCGGTGTCAGTCCGGCGCGGGTAGCGGTCGTTGGTGGCGGAGTTGTCGGCCAGAATGCGATTGCCATGGCGGTCGGGTTGGGTGCCCAGGTCACGGTTCTGGACCGCAACATGGACGTACTCAGAAACCTGGACCATCTCTACGGCAACCGCATCACAACCCTGTTTTCAACGGCCCAGACTCTGGATCAGGCGGTGACGGAATCCGATCTTGTCATCGGCAGTGTGCTCATTCCAGGGGCCTCTGCGCCAAAGCTGATCACCCGCGACATGATCCGCCGGATGCCGGAGGGAAGCGTTATCGTGGACGTTGCCATTGATCAGGGTGGCTGTGCCGAAACCTCCCGGGCCACGACGCACGACGATCCCACGTATATTGTTGATGGTGTGGTACATTACTGCGTGGCGAATATGCCGGGTGCCGTTGCGCGCACGTCGACTCTGGCGTTGAATAACGTCACTTTGCCTTTTGTGGCGGCCCTGGCCAACAAGGGTCCGGATCGGGCGATGAAGGAAGATCAACACCTCAGGGCCGGGCTGAACGTGGCCGCGGGCAAGGTGACCTACAGGGAAGTGGCAGAAGCGACCGGGCACCCATACACCAACCCTGAATCCCTGTTGGGATCCTGAGTGTGAAATCCCCGGAGAAACCATGAAACTGATCGGATCCACTACTTCACCTTACGTTCGGCGTATTCGTATCCTGCTGGACGAAGAGCCCTATGAATTCCTCAATCTCAATATCTATGGTGAAGGCCGGGACGAGCTGCGGCGAAACAATCCGACCCTGAAAATTCCGGTACTCGAAGACGGTGGCAAGGAAATCTATGATTCCCGGATTATCGCCCGTTACGTCAGTGCCAAACAGGGCCGCGATCCGCTGACCTGGGATCAGGAAAACCAGCTGACCATGATCGATGGCGCCAATGACTCCGCGGTCACGTTGCTGCTCTCGGAGAAGTCCGGAATCGATACCGGCGCCGACCTGATGTTCTACAACCTTCAACGTGAACGCATCATGACAACTTTGCGCACGCTGTCGGCAATGGCGGAAGAGGGCCAGTTCGAGGAATGGAATTATCCGGCCATCTGTCTTTATTGCCTGGTGGACTGGCTGGATTTCAGGGACCTGGTGGACTTTTCCGGTGTAGAGAGCCTGTTATCCTTCCGCGACAGCCACAGGGATTACCCCTGGGTTGCCGAGACTGATCCGCGCAATTCCTGACTCCGCGCGGCCGGCAATCGCCGGCCGCCGCCTCCAGCCAAGGCTGAAAAAAGCTTGCCCGATCATCCTGCGTCATTTTGCTTTCGCAATCGCTGTTCTTGACTATAGTTAAGATTAAGGAACAGCGTCTGATCTGCCGGTTACCGCGTTCCGTACGTATAAATACCAACAATAGAAGAGAGAGGGGGTCATCCATGCTCCTGTCACATGCGTTCGGTCTCTTTACCCATCCTGATGAAGAGTGGGCTTCCATACGAAAAGAACATGAAACTCCGCGCCGGGTCTATGTTGCCTATGTTCTGATTCTGGCGGCGATAGCTCCCATTTGTGCCTATATATCGACCGCCTATTTCGGTTGGACGGTCGGCAATGAGCGGCTGATCAAGTTAACCGAGATCAGTGCAATGCAGCTCAGCGTGTTGACCTATCTGGCAATGCTGGTCGGCGTTTTTGCGCTGGGTTACGCCATCAACTGGATGGCAAGAACCTATGGCGCCAAGGAAGAACACGTACCCTCGAACGGTATTGCCCTGGCAGCCTACTCCTGCACTCCTCTGTTCCTCGCAGGATTTGCCCTGCTGTATCCAGTGCCCTGGTTCAACGCCATCGTCTTCCTGGCCGCCGCCTGTTATGGCGCCTATCTCATGTATGACGGGCTGCCGATTGTCATGGGCATCGAAAAGGAACGGGCGGTCATGTACGCCGGAGCGTTGCTGACCGTCGCCCTGGTGATCCTGGTATCCACTCGCGTGGGTTCCGTCATTCTCTGGAACTTCGGAGTTGGTCCGGTCTTTATCAGCGGATAGACCGGGTTTAAACGGACCGCAAAAGGGGAGCCGCTGGCTCCCCTTTTTTATGTTTCTGTTTCTTGCAAAAGGCTTGTCGTGATTTGCCATCCCCCTGTCGCAAATTGGCAATGCGTTCTTAACCAAGCCCGATTAGCTTCTTCATTTGGAGTAGAAACGGCGAAAGGTGCAGAACGTCGAGACTACAAGGGACGAACGCAGGGGAAGATATAACAATGAAACGACTGACACGACGGGATTTTCTGAAGGCATCAGCCATGGGTATGGGCGCCGTGGTGATTTCGACCGGCCTCGCAGGCTGTGTATTGGACAGCTCCGACAAGCGAACAATCAGCTTTACCCATGGCGTGGCCAGCGGCGACCCGCTTGCCGATGGTGTCATGCTCTGGACCAGGGCTGCACCGGCGACCGGTTCGGCACCCGTCGGTGTCGCCTGGGAGGTGTCGACGGATGAGGGTTTCGAGAACCTTGTGCACTCCGGCACGGCAGAGGCAACTGAAGCCCATGACTTCACCGTCAAGGTGGATGTCCGCGGCCTGGCACCGGGGCAGAGCTACTATTATCGCTTTCAGACGACCGATCGGCAGTCACCGGTGGGCGTAACCCGGACCTTACCGGAAGGCAGTATCGACTCAGTGCGCCTGGCCGTGGTCTCCTGCGCGAATTATCCGGCCGGTTATTTCAACGTCTACGGGGAAATCAGTAAACAGAATGACCTGGATGCCGTGGTCCATCTGGGCGACTACATCTACGAATACAGCTCCGACAGCAGCAGTTATGCGGCACAGGATGCCCAGGCGCTGGGGAGGACCTTTTCTGAGGACAACAATCTTGAGCTGATTGAACTGGTGGACTATCGCAGACGTTATGCTGCGTATCGGGCAGACCCGGATCTTCAGTCCCTGCATGCGAGAGTGCCGTTCATTGTGGTGTGGGACGACCACGAAGTGGCGAACGACGCCTGGGAAGAGGGAGCTGAAAACCACAACGAGGGCGAGGGCGATTTCACCCAGCGTAAGCTCAATGCCCTGAAGGCCTATTTCGAATGGATGCCGATCCGCCCTGTGATCGAGGGCAGCGACGAGGCCATCTTCCGGACCTTCCGGTTCGGCGACCTGGTGGACCTGCACATGCTCGACACCCGAATCATCGGTCGCGACCAGCAACTGGACTATATGGACTACTTTACGGGAGAAGGCCTTGATGCCGCCCGCTTTACTGCGGATGTTGGCAGTCAGAACCGTACCCTGCTGGGCGCGGAGCAACTGCTCTGGCTGCAGTCTTCCCTGAACTACTCCACCGCAACGTGGCAGGTGTTGGGGCAGCAGGTCCTCATGGGCCGAATGAATCTGCCTGCTGAGCTGCTGGTGGCCATTGCTACTGAGCAGTTTGACGGTCTGCCGGAAAAACTGGCGGAACTGGCCCAGCTCAAAGGCCGGGAGCTCCAGGGGGATCCTTCCCTGACTGACGAGGAACTGGCACGCGTCAACACGGTTGCGCCTTACAATCTCGACGCCTGGGATGGCTACCAATATGAACGGGAAGTGGTTCTGGGAACGGCCAAGGCGCTGAACAAGAACCTGGTGGTGCTGGCGGGGGATACCCATAACGCCTGGGCCAATAACCTGAAAGACATCCAGGGCGACCAGATTGGCGTGGAGTTCGCTACAGCGTCGGTTACATCACCCGGCCTGGAGGAGTATCTGGGCATTCCGGATGACCTGATTCAGGGCGCGGAACAGGCCATTGGTCTGCTGGTGGATGACCTGGATTACCTGAACGTGAATCAGCGTGGCTACATGCTGGTGACCTTTACGCCCGAAGAAGCCCGGGCCGACTGGTATTTCGTGGACACCATCAAGTCAAAGGATTATCAGATCGACGCGAGCCGCACCGCTTCCCGGCGGGTACTGCCCGGTCCCGGAAATCGTACGGTGCAGGACACAAGCATAGGATAAGAAGTCCGACCGGTCCCCTGACTATTCTGTCTTTGATGCAGCGCAAACCACCCCGGGTGCTTTCCGGGGTTTAATGGGGTGTTGCAATGGCAGGGAGCTCTCAGGGGATGTCGGAATCGGTGGTCTTGAAAAACGGCGAGTGCGAGCAGCGGGAGCCGGAGTGGCATGTGCTTCAGTCCGCGGAAGCAAGGCAGGAGCTCAAAGCAAAGGAGCCCCTGTCTGAGGATGAGGTTCGCCAGCGCCTGGCCCGCCATGGCCCAAATGCTTTGCCGGAGGCTCGTGCAAAGGGGCCTTGGGCGAGACTGGGACGGCAACTCAAGAATTTCCTGATTTACGTACTGGCAGGGGCCGCCGTAATCACGGCGAGCCTGGGCCACTGGGTGGATGCTGGCGTCATTCTCGCTGTTGTTGTTATCCAGACGCTGGTGGGCTTCGTTCAGGAGGGCAAGGCCGAGCAGGCCCTGTCGGCCATTCGCCACATGCTTGCGCCCAAAGCACGGGTCATGCGTTCTGATGGCCAGCATCAGATAGATGCTGCCAATCTGGTTCCGGGCGATACGGTACTGTTGGAGCCCGGAGACCGGGTGCCCGCCGATCTGCGTCTGGAAAAGTCCCACAACCTGAAAATCGATGAGGCCATTCTCACGGGTGAGTCCGAGGCTGTTGATAAATCAACAGGGTCGGTGGCTCCAGATGCTCCGTTGGGGGACCAGTCCGGGATGGCCTTCTCCGGCACCATGGTTGCGACCGGGACCGGCCGTGGCGTTGTGGTTCGAACCGGCGCGCGCACTGAGATCGGTCGCATTTCCGGACTCCTCGCTCAGACCACAACTCTGAAAACCCCCTTATTGGAGCAAATGGACAGGTTCGCCCGAATCCTTTCCATCATCGTGATTGCCGCCGGCATTGCGATTTTTGTTGGCGGAGCTGCATTCAGCGGTCTGCCATTCCGGGAACTGTTTATGGCAGTGGTTGGCCTCACCGTTGCCGCGATACCCGAGGGCTTACCAGCAATTCTCACCATTACCCTGGCCATCGGTGTGCGCCAGATGGCACGCCGGCAGGCCGTGGTTCGCCGAATGCCGGTTATCGAAACCCTGGGCGCGGTGTCGGTAATCTGTTCGGATAAAACCGGAACGCTCACCCGGAACGAAATGATGGTCACTCGGGCGGTGTTATCCGGGGTTCAGCTCGAGGTGACTGGCGAAGGCTACGATCTTGATGGTGCGGTAAACGCCGAAAATGGTCACCCGTCGGACTCCACTCTGCTGGACGAACTTGCCCGGGCCGCCGCCCTTTGTAACGACGCCCATGTTCACCATGACTCAGGCAGAATCCGAATCGCCGGCGATCCAATGGAGGCCGCGCTCTCCGTGTTTGCCCGCAAAGCCGGGTTTGATGTTGATGGCAGCGCCGCCGACTGGCCCCGGAAAGATGAGATTCCTTTCGATACCGAGAATCGCTTCATGGCCACGCTGAATCATGACCACCACGGCCACAGCGTGATCTACCTGAAAGGCGCGCCGGAGCGGATCCTGGATATGTGTAACAGCGAGGTTGCCGAATCCGGGGAAACCAGCGAACTGCGCCGGGATTTCTGGGAGCGGGTTATCACCGAAATGGCATCCGATGGTCTCAGAGTGCTGGCCCTTGCCCGGAAGCCCGCAGAACGTGGCAGTGGCGAACTGGCCATTGAAGATCTTGAACAGGGTGCAGAACTGCTTGGTCTGGTTGGTTTGCTGGATCCGCCAAGGCAGGAAGCCATTCGGGCTATTGCCGAGTGCCACGAAGCCGGAATCCGGGTGAAGATGATTACCGGTGATCACGGGATCACGGCAGGCGCTATTGCCCGCAAGCTGGGCCTGAAAAATACCGGGCGGGTTCTGACTGGTAAGGAATTGGACCAGCTGGATGATGATCAGCTTCGGGATCTTGTTGGTGAAGTGGATGTCTTTGCCCGGACCAGTCCCGAACATAAATTGAGGCTGGTCACTGCGCTGCAGGCCCTGCATGGAGTTGTCGCCATGACCGGGGACGGGGTCAATGACGCACCGGCCCTCAAGCGGGCGGATGTGGGTATTGCCATGGGGGTGAAGGGCTCGGAGGCTGCGAGGGAAGCGTCTTCGGTGGTGTTGCTGGACGACAATTTCGCCAGTATTGCGGCAGCCGTGCGCGAGGGGCGAACTGTTTACACTAATCTTAAAAAAGGCATTGCCTTTATGCTGCCCATTAACGGTGGGGAGTCTATCAGTCTCGTTACCGCCCTGTTGCTTGGGCTGACCCTGCCCATTTCGGCACTGCAGATTCTCTGGGTCAACATGGTCAGCTCTGTGGTTCTGGCCATGACACTGGCGTTTGAGCCCGCGGAACCCGATGTTATGAAGCATCCGCCAAGGGGGCGGAATGAGTCCCTGCTTCGGGGATTCGTGGTCTGGCGTGTGGTCTTCGTTTCACTTCTGTTCCTTGGTGGCATTTTTGCTGCCTGGTACTGGGCCATGCATCATCATGGTGATGAGAGCACTGCCCGGACCCTTGCGGTTAACACGCTTGTGGCAATGGAAATGTTTTACTTGTTTGCGGTGCGGTACCTGGATTCAGCGTCAATTACCCTGCGCGGGGTGTTGGGTACGCCGATCGTCCTGTTGGCAGTCGCCGCGGTTATTGCATTGCAACTGCTGTTTACCTATACGCCCTGGTTCAACGATACCTTTGGCACGCAGGCGCTGAGCGTTGAAATGCTCGGGTTTGCAGCGGTTTCCGGTGTGGTGGTTCTGGTGATCCTCGAAATCGAAACGGTTGTCAGAAGGCGTTGGCTCAGGGCAGGCCCCGGGTAATCACCGCCGGGTCCCCCCGGCCTTCTACCGCTGCCAGCTCCGCACTGGACAGCCATTCGCCCGGGGGCTTGTCCATCACGCTGGCGCAGGCAGCCAGGGCATGGCCCCAGGAACAGCCGTTGGCAAACAGCATGCCGGCCTCATTCAATGTCCCGCCGCGGTTGATGTAACCAAGAACCCGGGCCTGCGACGGTTCCGGGAACAGCGGATGGAGATGGCCCCGGAAGACCTCCGGGCGCATGTGCGTGAGAGCAACCCGTCGGCGAATGCGGTGGGGGAACAGGCGCTCCCGCTCGAATTCGGACAGGCATACCTGGGCTTCCATGGTGTCCCTCGGTTGGCGGAATCTGCCGGGTTCCTGGATATAGACCAGGCGAAAGGGGGTGCCGGTCTCCCTCAGGCGTTCGCAGGCTCTGATTGACTCGGATAACTGGTAGGCGCCATTGGCGATGAGCAGCAATGGTTCACCGGACGAGGTATCTTCATCCACCACCAGGGCCCCGTGCCTCGCCAGCAGTTCCGCTTCCCGGGTGTCGAAGACGCAGGGGCGTTCCCGTTTCGGGATCACCATGCAACTGATCGTGCCCCTTTCACGGAATACCGATGGCAATGTTGCCAGGGTGCTGTTGTAGTCTGCCGGAAACAGCACCCGGGAGACGTCGTTCATCTCCGCGAGCATACTTTCGCAGAAGGTGGTGTCCTGATGGGACTGCTCGTTCTTGCCATTTTCCCAGGTGTGTGAGGTGGCAATAACCGGCAAGCCGAGCCAGCGGGCAGAACGCCCGATTTCTTTCTGGTGCCGGGCAAAAATCAGCTCCTGGCGGATGGCGCCAAGCATTTTCACGCAGAAGGCCTCATAGCTGGCGACCAGATTCAGCCCCGCCTTATTGGCCAGACAAGCCGATACCACAGATTCTTCGTTCAGTGCCGTGATGATCTTGCCGTGCACCGACTCCTGATCGTTCTCGGGATCGTTCACCCGGTGCTTCAGATCATCCAGCACTCCGCCAAGACGATTGCTTGCCAGCTCGTCCGGATTGCCCACTCTGGCCCTGAGGTCCGGGTTCTGGGCTACCAGCGCCCGGAAAAAATCATCCACAGCCTTCATCGGCGAGGTGCATTCCCGACAGGCCGGAAGCCGGGGGATTATCGGGTCCGGTGGATTGCGGGTCGCGAGAGCATGATCACGCTCAAGTGGGCGAGATTGCCCGGCGTGCTGGTTAAGATGAGTGATGGCGTTTTGAAGCTGATCCGGAGCCACCCACAATCTGGCGGCATGCTCGTTAAACAGCTCCCTGGCCCGGGCATCCATTCGCGGGTTTCCGGGCAGTGGCAGGTTGTGGGCTGCATTGCTGCTGGCGCCATAAAAACCATACCCCTTGGTGGTCTCCGCAATGCCATAGGGTACCCGAACGGGATAGCCGCTCTCTCCCCGCAGCGCCGCCTCGCCATTGGTGGCGAGTGCCTGCTCCATTTCATAGAGAGCACAGACAAAGGCGGCAGGATCGCGGCCATCAAAACGGAAGGGCGCAAAGCCCCTGTGTTCGAGATGCGCTTCAAAACGTTCGAGACCCTCGCGGGTGCCCAGCTCGGTTCGCTGTTCAATGCGCCGTCCATTGGCAATCATAACCGGCATCACTGCGCCGCAGTCCTCGGCGCGCCACCAGCGGGGGATCCAGTCGCTGCCGCGCTGCTCCTCGGCGGCCCCATCAGACAGAAAGGCCACCAGAGACTCACCCGGCAGGGGCATATGGGCGTATTGCAGCTCGGCAAACCCGAGGTAGCCCCCTTCGAGAATACCACCGGCGGTGTGCGGATTGACGTGGCTGCCAAGGGGCGCGGCCATGGTACCGTCCGGCTTCTGGCGGTAGCTGTAGAAATCGGAAACCAGAGTTGAGAGCCCGTCCGGCCCTCGATAACGTTCCGCCTGTTCCGGATGAAGGTTTCCGGTGAGGACATTCAGGGCGTCCACGGCTGCCACGCAGTGTCCCTGGCCCATCAGCCAGCTCCGTGTGCGTCCGGTCAGATTGTTCAGAGCCAGATAGCCGGCATAGGCCGGCACCATGTTCAGTGCCCCGCCGGTGTGGCCTTCCGGATTGGTCTTGAAGTCCTGAGGCGCCAGCGGCTGGCCGGAGACATCAACCCGGCGGGCGTAGGTCATGTGAACTACCAGCCAGAGACCGGCACTGGTCAGTCTGTCCAGGTCGGCGAGTTTACGATAGACCGTGGCAGCATCGGGCTGGTGGCCGGCAGCAACCAGGTGTTCTGCCAGTAGGCTGACCTGATGTTGCGTGGCTTCACTGTGCTGGATGACGCCATAACCATCGCACCAGCGCCGGAAATCCGGGCAGTCTGAAGCGGCATGATTCACCGCTGCTGTTTGAATGGGAAATGGCATGAGATGCCTCCATGGCGTCAGTGTGTTCGCGAATTTTAAAACCACCGCTGTGAACTGCCATTGATGCAGGTCAGTCGAAACTGCATCTTTCTGCAGACTGCTCCAAGCCAAGCGCTCCACCCGCCCGCGTACAGGCTTGCTCGCCTGCCCGTTGCCGAAAGCCATGGTTTCTGAGAGTCTGTTCGAATAAGCCACCTGATAAGGAGACTCCCATGACGCAAGACAAGAATCAGGACAAGCGCCGGAAATATTCGGCCCCCGTTGTTGATGGCATTGGCAAATCCGCCAGCCGTGCCATGCTTCGGGCCGTCGGGTTTACCGATGAGGATTTCAAAAAGCCCCAGATCGGCATTGCGTCCACATGGAGTAACCTCACGCCGTGCAACATGCACATCAACCAACTGGCCGAGGAGTCGGCTGCCGGAGCCGATGAGGCCGGCGGCAAGTCGCTTATTTTCAATACCATTACCATATCGGACGGCATTGCCAACGGTACCGAGGGCATGAAGTATTCCCTGGTGTCCCGGGAGGTGATCGCCGATTCCATTGAGACCGTGGCCGGTTGTGAAGGGTTCGATGGCCTGGTGGCGATCGGTGGCTGCGACAAGAACATGCCCGGTTGCATGATGGGGCTGGCGCGTCTGAACCGGCCGTCTGTGTTCGTGTATGGCGGCACCATCATGCCTGGCGAGAACCACACCGATATTATTTCCGTGTTTGAAGCCGTGGGTGCCCACGCCCGTGGTGATCTGGATCTGATTGAGGTGAAGCAGATAGAGGAAACCGCGATTCCGGGGCCAGGGTCCTGTGGTGGCATGTATACCGCCAACACCATGGCGTCGGCCATCGAGGCCATGGGCATGAGCCTGCCTGGCAGCTCCGCCCAGAACGCTGTGTCGGAAACCAAGGCGGAGGATTGTCGGGGTGCCGGGGCTGCGGTGCTGAACCTGCTGGAGAAAGACATCAAGCCCAGCGACATCATGACCCGGAAAGCCTTCGAAAACGCCATTACGGTCGTCATCGCCCTGGGCGGTTCCACCAATGCGGTACTGCACCTGCTGGCCATGGCCAGCACCGTCGGTGTCGATCTGGAGCTGGAAGACTTTGTCGAGATTGGCAAGCGGGTGCCGGTGCTGGCGGATCTGCGCCCGAGCGGCCACTACATGATGTCGGAGCTGGTGGCCATCGGCGGTATCCAGCCGCTGATGAAAATGCTGCTGGATCGCGGTCTGCTGCATGGCGACTGTCTGACCGTAACCGGGCAGACGCTGGCCGAGAACCTGGCTGATGTTGACCCCTATCCGGAAGGGCAGGACATCATTCACGCCTTCGACAACCCGATCAAGGCTGACAGCCATCTGCGGATCCTGTTTGGCAATCTCGCACCAACGGGAGCGGTGGCGAAGATCACCGGCAAGGAAGGCACGCATTTTACCGGCCGTGCCCGGGTATTCCATTCGGAAGAAGAAGCCCAGGAGCGGATTCTCGACGGCACAGTTGTGGCCGGCGATGTGCTGGTCATCCGCTACGAAGGCCCCAAAGGCGGACCGGGCATGCGGGAGATGCTGAGCCCCACCTCCGCGATCATGGGCAAGGGCCTGGGCAGCGATGTCGCGTTGATTACCGATGGCCGGTTCTCAGGGGGCAGCCACGGTTTCGTGGTTGGTCATATCACACCGGAAGCGGCCGAGGGCGGCCCGATTGCGCTGGTCGAGGATGGCGACACCATTACCATTGATGCCGTGAGTAACCGGATTGAGCTGGATGTCTCAGATCAGGAACTGGAACGTCGTCGGCAGGCCTGGCAGGCTCCACCACCCCGTTTCACCCGAGGCACGCTGGCGAAGTATTCGCGAACCGTAAGTTCTGCCTCGAAAGGGGCTGTGACCGATTTGCCCTGATCTGATCGGAGCTCAGGTCTTCAGCTGTTCTGGCTTGCCCCAGTAGTATCCCTGGCCATACAGGCCGGGGAACTGCTGTAGCCAGGCGGCGATAGCTTCCTCCTCCACACCTTCGACCACAACATCCAGGTCGAGAGCCTCACCCAGGTCAAGCGCCGCTCGGAATATCCGCTGTCGGGCGGGTTGGGTGAGTATGTCGCTGAGAAAACTCCGGTCGATTTTTAACTCGTCCAGCTCGAATGTGGCAAGGGTTCCCAGCGACGAGTGCCCGGTTCCAAAATCATCGACGGCAATTCTGAACCCGCTTTGGCTCAGGGTCCGAATAACGACTTTTGCCAAGGCTGTGTCAGCCATCATCGCTGTTTCGGTAATCTCCAGAATAAGATCGGAAGGTTGTGCCCCATGGTGCTGCACAATTGCCTTCACCTTTTCCAGAAAGTCCGGGTGGGTGAGATCGTTTGCAGAAATGTTGACCGCAACGGCAATGTGGTCCCCGTGACGGGCCTTCAGCGCGCTCATATCTTCACAGACGCGGTCCACCACCCAGAGCGTAACGTGGTGAATCATCCCGACCTGTTCGGCTAATGGGATCCACCGATCCGGAGCAACCGTGCCGGAGTCCGGGTGTTGCCAGCGGATCAGGGCTTCCAACGAAGCGATACGTGCGTCCTGTATTCGCACGGTTGGTTGGTATTCCAGCCATATGCAGCCATTACCCAGTGCCTCTTCGATATCCAGCATCAGCATTTGCTGCTGGTACTGCCAGTCCGCGATAGCCGGGTCGTAGACCGTCAGGGGCTGATGCGTATCCAGGGCAGCAAAGCCAGCTGATGAAAGGATATCTGACGCGTCGACCCCATGCTCCGGAGCATGGGCGATACCCACCGATGAACTCCACGATAGCGAGAACCGGCCCTCGCGGAAGTTCTCTCCCAACCAATTCATGAGCGGTTTCAGTTTTTCCGGGTAAGTGTCCGGGGCGTCAGTATGGAAAAAGGCAAAGGCATGATTGCTCGTATCAATGCTGGCGAGGGCATAGCCGTCAATCATGATCAACTGATCACCCATGATCCGTTTCAGGAATCCGTCGAGCTCCCACAGATAACTTCTGAGCAGATCCTCTGCCGTCCGATAGCCGAGAGCCTGCTCGATTTCGTTAAACCGGGTCAACTGAATCATGGCGACGGTGTAGGGCTGTTGGTGGCTATCAAGTTGATCCAACGACTCCTCCAGCATGGCCCGATTGGGTTTGCCGGAAACACTGTGTGTTTTGAGGAGTTGCTTGTAATTTTGCTCAACGTGAGATCGCAGCGTTTGTTCCTGGCGGGCCCGAATATCAGAAGCCAGCCTTTTTTTGCGCTCTTCCAATATCTGACGGCCAATGCCGCTGGTCAGGATCAGAGATGCGGCCGCTGCACCGATAAAGAAGGCGGAATCGGTAAAGCTGTTCACCGGGACCCAGCCGACAGTCCGTGCTGCCGAGATAACTGTACCCAGGAGAATGAAGAGCAGTGATAACGCAAAATAGCGGGCATACACCTCGTGTCGGGCCTGTTTTAGCGTCAGGGCCAGAATCATTGAACCACCGGTCAGGGCCAGTATCAGGAAGGAGTCCTGACCGAGCAACGGTAGCCGCAGTGGCATGGCCAGCAGATGTAAAAGGCCAAGAACACTCGCTGCATTCAGTAGCAGTCTCGGGAGTCTGGAGACCTGGATAAAGTTTGGCGTGATTTGGCAAAGTGAGATGAGGCAAAGACAGAGGCTGATGTTCAGTAATGCGTTTATTTCCGGGAATTCTGGCCAAATCAGCCAGAGCCCGAAGCCCTCCATGACAAGTTGCACGTGAATAACGGATAGCGTGAGAACGCCCAACCAGGCCAGCCCCGGGAGTCTGAATTTCATCATGAAGCTGAGGTTCAGCAACAGCGCAAAGACGAGGAGGCCAGTGATGAACGCCTTCCAGGTCATGGTTCCTGCGATGTCGCTTACAACATTGTCAGGTTCCAGAATGCTAATGGGTAGTAGCGTGGGGCCGGCATTCTGAACCTCGAACAACAGTGTGGTCGTACCCGCCGGTAATGAAACTGGCCAGATCCACGGTGGTAGCGAAATCAGCCGGTTACCGAATGGGTAAAGGTCTCCCATGTCACGAAGCCGCTGGAAAGCGCCATTTTCATCGAGAATGGCGGGTCTGAGCCGGTCGATGTAGGGGGCGGATACAAGGACCCACTGTTCGGCGTTTGTGGCTCCAAGGTTCTCCACCGTCACCTTGAAGGTGACAGGTCCGTTGTAATAGCCAATGCCGGAGTTCTCTGACGGGGCCGCCTGCCAGTTTTTCTGCCGCCAGTTTTCGTCTTCTATAACCTGCTCCAGAGGCGCAACCAGATAGTCGATCTGCACAATGCGGGAGGACTGGGACGCTGACCCGGGAGAGTCGACGTGCGACAGCGCGGAAAGCGGATTTTCAGGCGCGTGAAGGAGGCTTGCGAGCAGACCGTATGCCATGGCAGCCATCAGGAACAGGAAGGGCATCCACCGCCGAAAAGGTGTCAGCCCGGACTGGGCTCGGAGTTGTGACAGCACGGCTTTTTCGGTCTGATGTGTGCTGTCATCCATATGAAGCGACGGTCCCGCTAAGTGGTGTTTTCTGACTCGAAGAATCTGGTCGAATTTTAATGGTTTTCAGCTCACTTGCATTTGCCAGGTGAAATTGGCGCAAGAAACTTTTCACCTGATCAAACAAGACATTCGCTGGTATAGTTAACCCTGACCATCCTATCTGTAGAAGCCTGTTTCCGGACCGGTTGCGCGATGCATGAATAAACCACAGGATCTGTACAAATGAGACTCGCCGGCTTTTCCCCTTTCGTGATCTTGATGTTGCTCTGGCTGCCAGGATCGCTTTTGGCCCATCAAACGGGGGGTGAATCCCAAAAGCGGGAGGCAGAAACAGACAGTGGACCCAGGCTCGCTTCGGTGAATGCCGCGGTTGCCGTGGCTGGTGATAACGAGCTGATTTTCGGCAAGAATGCCGACCGGTCCGTACCCATTGCCTCTGTCACCAAGGTCATGACCGCGCTGGTCGTGCTGGAATCCGGCGAGCCGCTGGATGAGTGGCTGACTTTTCATGAGCGGCATACGCCCGCCGCCGCCAACGCCTACAGTCGGATTCGCATCGACTCGGAGATGCGGCGTAAAGATGTCCTGCGCATTGCACTGATGTCCTCCGAAAATTTTGCCGCCTACACCCTTGCCCGTAGCCACCCGGGCGGGTTCGATGCCTTTATCGAGGCGATGAACGCCAAGGCCGCGGCCCTGGGAATGACCGGTACCCGGTTTGTTGATCCGACCGGGCTGTCGTCGGAGAACCTTTCAACCGCCGCGGATCTTGTAAAGCTGGTAAACGCTGCGGCTGATTACCCGGAAATCCGGGAGTACTCCACCACCGGTTATTTCCGTGGGCAATTCCGGCAGCCCCGTTACAGCCTGTCGTTCGGGAATACCAATGCCCTGGTGCATCGGGATAGCTGGGGGGTGGCCCTCAGCAAGACCGGCTATCTCTCCGAGGCCGGGCGCTGCCTGGTGATGATTTCGAAGATGAACGGCAAAGAGGTGGTGACCGTGCTGCTTGATTCCCTCGGTACCCGCTCGCCGATGGGCGATGCCGGACGGATAAAGCGCTGGCTTGATACCGGAGCCAGGGGCTCGGTGGCCGCTGCCGCCCGGCGTTACGAACAGGAAAAGAACGCGTCATACGCGACCGCTGGTAACAGTACGGTCAGTGTGAACTGACACTGAAAGGAATCCCGTTATGATCCAGATATTCACGACCGGTGGCACCATCGACAAGGTCTATTTCGATGCCAACAGCGAGTTCGAGGTAGGGCACAGTCTGCTGCCGGAGCTGCTGTCTGAATCCAACATCCACGAGGGCTATCGCCTGCGGGAACTGCTGCGCAAGGACAGCCTGGAGATGACCGATGATGATCGCCAGCAGGTACTGGCGGCGGCCAGTGAATGCGATTGTGGCCGAATCATTATCACCCACGGCACGGACACCATGGCCGATACTGCGGCGGTACTGTCCGGCCTGAAGGACAAGACCATCGTATTGACCGGCGCGATGCAGCCGGCCCGGATGCGCCGAACCGATGCGGTATTCAATGTCGGGTTTGCCTGGGCTGCGGTGCAGCTGCTGCCGCCGGGTGTGTATATCGCGATGAATGGTGAAGTGTTCGAGGCCGGTGCAGTGCGCAAGAATCTCAAGGCGCAACGTTTCGAGCGCACCTGAGTATCACGCCAGGCTGTCTCTTTCCTCGGCGGTCAGTTCCCGGTATTCGCCGGGCATCAGCGCATCGTCCAGTTCGAGCTGTCCAATGCGGACACGATGAAGGGCTTCCACGTGGTTGCCAACGGCTGCCATCATGCGCTTGACCTGATGATAGCGCCCCTCCGAAATCGTCAGCTCAATGATCCTGTCTTCCAGAAAATGCACCCGGGCCGGTCGCGTCGGCCTGGGATCATTATGCAGGTCCACACCACGTTCCAGTTGCTGTGCCGCAGCGTCGCTCAGAGGTTCGTTCAGGGTTACCCGGTAAGTCTTGGGGCAGTCGGTTCGCGGTGAGGTGACCCGGTGAGACCACTGGCCATCGGTGGTCAGTAACAGGAGGCCGGTTGTATCTGCATCGAGGCGCCCGGCAATATGGAGATGTCGGGTGATGTCTGTTGGCAACAGGTCCAGCGCTGTTGGATGGTCGCTGTCGGTCGTCGCGCTCACCACGCCTGCTGGCTTGTTCATCATCAGATAGCGCTCGCCCGGGAGGCTCAGAGGGGTGCCTGACAAGGCCACCCGTTCATCCCCGGCCAATCGGGTGTTAGCGCCCTTGCAGACTTGCTCATTGATCGTTACTTCTCCGCGGCCGATGGCCCGCTTGGCCTCTTTTCGGGAAAGCTCGGTGCTGTTGGCAATAAACTGGTCCAGTCGCATGGTGTTCAGCAGCGTTGTCCGGGTGCCGGGGAGCTCAGACTGGCCAGGCAGAGCACCGGCGTTTCGGCAATCATCCGGGACCAGAGCAGCCCGAGGGCTTCGGAGCTTACTGGTGGGCGTGGAGTCCGAAAGCTCGCCGTGGGGTCGATGCCGCTGCCATTGCGGGTCGCCAGAACAAAGGTAAACGGGTGCGCGCCTGGAATGCCCAGCCGAATATCGGTGGCCGTGATGCGGTCGCCGGCCTGGTCGTAATCCAGGAAGCCCCGGGTGAACCATTCAAGACGCCGGGCCTCGGGCAGGTCCGAGACTTCGCTCGCCAGCTCCGGGCGGCGTGGAAAGTATTCAAGATTCAGCGGCGTGTCGCCATCCAGAAAGCCGGTGACAATTTCTACCCGCTGATCACCCTGCAGAGCCGTTGCCCGCCACAACAGTGTGCTGAATGGCATGGGCTGAACCAGCAGGTCCGGGTTTTCCAGGCCGGCGGCCGCAAGCGCGGGTTGCACTCGCTGTGTCATCACTTGCTGGGCCAGAACACTCCAGCCCAGGTACAGGGTGGACACTGCCAGGCCTGCAACTATCGCTGTTTTGGCGGGCGGCCGGGCGAGAAAAAACAGGCAGCCGGCCAGCAGGGGCAGGGTGTATAGCGGGTCGATGATAAAAATGCTGCTGACGGCTACGGGTGGCCCGATGGGCCAGAACAACTGGGTGCCATAGGTTGTAAAGGCATCCAGTAAAGGATGGGTAATCAGGATCAGCCCCGTCAGGGCGAGCCACCGCTGAAAACTCAGTTGTGGTTTCCAGCGCCAGAGCAGCCAGGCAAGGGCCACTGCCAGAGGGGCCAGAACGAACAACGAATGGCTGAATCCACGGTGTTGGGTGAAATTGGCCACTGCGGTGCCGTAATCGATGACGACATCCAGATCCGGGAGGGTGCCCAGAACTGCGCCTGTCAGCAAAACCGAGCGGCCAAGAGTCTTGCCGGCTACGGCGCCGGCCAGGGAGGCGCCCAGGGCGGCCTGGGTGAGTGAATCCATGTCAGATCAGTCTCGCATCAAAACGGTGTCCTGCAGTAGTAGGCCGCCGACTCCCCGGCGGATCACTGTCCTGCAGGTATTTCCAACGCCGCCAGCACCGATTCACCGGGGTAGCCATCAGCCACCAGGTTGTTGGCAGCCTGGAACTGACGGATGGCAGACCGCGTTGCCGGGCCCATGATGCCATCTGGGTTACCCGGCTCATACCCTCGTTGCTGCAGGGCTTTCTGGAGGTTGATGATGTTGGCGCGGGACAGCGCAGGCGCGTCCTCGGGCGGAGGATTTTGCAGTTTACCAGCGCCGGCAATCCGGTCAGCCAGATGACCAACCGCGATGGCGTAGAACTCGGAGCGGTTCCAGCCCATGATCACGCGGAAGTTGTGATAGGCAAGAAACGCAGGCCCGCGGTGTCCTGCCGGCACCACGAGGGCGGCATTAATCGGTTCGCGGGCCAGTGGCTTGCCGAAGGCATCCGTAATGCCCATTTCGCGCCACTGCTCCAGTGGCAGACGACGCCCGTCCGCAAGGGAATAGTCGAAATTCTCGGGTAACAGGACCTCGCGGCCCCAACGGTAGTCGCCGTCCCAGTTCATGGATTCGAGAAACCGGCCCGCAGACATCATGGCATCCGGAAGGCTGTTCCACAGATCCCTGCGGCCATCACCATCGGCATCCACCGCGTGTTTCAGGAAAACCGTCGGCATGAACTGAACGTGGCCCATGGCGCCGGCCCAGGAGCCTTCCATCTGGTCTGCCGGTATGGCGCCCTCGTCAATAATGCGCAGGGCCGCGATCAACTGCTCGGTGAAGAAGGTGCTGCGGCGGGGATCGCAGGCCAGTGTTGTCAGGGAGCTGGGTACCGGCATCTTGCCGAAATAGCTGCCAAAATTGGTTTCCAGGCCCCAGAAGGCCACCAAATAAGGCGCGGGCACGCCGGTTTCCCGGGTGACTCTGGCCAGCAGCTCCTGATGTTCCTGCAACAGTTCGCGGCCGGTGTTGACCCGGGCATCGTTAACCCGCCGGTTCAGGTAGTCGGCAAAGGTAGTGGTGAACTCCGGTTGCCGCCGGTCCAGTTCGATCACCCGTGCCAGATGCTGGACCCCGGACATCACCTCGCTGGCGGTCTTGCTGCTGACCCCGGCGGCAATGGCCTGCTCCTGAAGCCGGGCCTTGCATTCGGCAAATCCCGCTGGCTCAACTTCAGCGCTGTCCTGGGCAATGGCGGGCAGTGACAGACATGACAGAAAACCGGAAAACAATAAGCCGCGAGTAACGCCGCCCTGGCGAAGAATCCTTGCAGGTTTGGTCAGCACACAAAACCTCTATCAGGCTGATGATCGTGGAGTATCCTGAGCCCATGTTAGCGCGTTTTCCAGCCGGAGAAACACTGTCCTGGCTCCCGTGGAGTGACAATTCTTTAACCTGACGGTTCCTGAAAAACGGCGATTGTGGTCTTTTTGTTGCCGACAGGTTTCTGGCGTGGGTGTTTGTTCTATAGTTGCAACATAGAACCGGGTTGTGGATAGGGGAAGGTCTGAACTATGGCAATGCTGAAAGCGCTGGTGGTGGATGACGCCAGCTTTGTACGTGATCTGGTCAAGCGAACCGTGCGCCAGCGTTTCCCGGTCATCGAGACTACCGACGCCCAGAACGGCCGGCGAGCGCAGTCATTGATGTCGAGGACCGCGTTTGACCTGATTCTGTGCGACTGGGAGATGCCAGAAATGTCCGGGCTGGAATTGTTGCAATGGATGCGCCAGCAGCCCCAGTACGAAAACGTGCCTTTTATCATGATCACCAGCCGGGGCGACAAGGATCACGTGATCGAAGCGGTCAAAGGCGGCGTTTCCGAATACCTTGGTAAACCGTTCAGCCCCGAGGGGTTGAGCAAGAAAATCATCAAGGTGATGGGCCGCAAACTGAAAGATGCCATGGACCGGAGCGGCAAATCCATGGCCAGCCCTGCCGATGCCTTCAAAGAGTCGGCCAACCTGCTGACCCGCAAGCCCGAAGCCGCGGCGGAGGTTTCCGCCGAGTCACCGTCCTCTTCCCCCGGGCCCGAGCCTTTGGCACCGACAAGGCCGACCTCGGCCCGGGCGCCCATGAGCCTGGCCTCGGTACGCTTCGCCGAGAGCACCCTGAAATCGGTGGTCAAGGATATCAATCTGACGGAGGTGCGGGTGATCGCGAAGCGGGACCAGGTATTCCCGGGGATTCTCGACCAGGCGGTAGTGGACATCGAGATCGCCGAGGGCCAGATGGCGAGGTTGAACGGCTACGTGCACCAGTTGCAGGCGGTGGACAAACGCCAGGACACGGACTTTGTCAGCGTTACCATTCGTTTTGTCGATGAAGACCCGAAAAAGCTGGAGGACCTGTCGAGGTTTGTCGCCCGCTTCCGCGCGGGTATGCGCTAGCTCTCTGCCCTCTCGGGGATCCGCTCGACCAGTCGCTCCCGCGGGAAATGACAGATAAATTCACTGCCCTCGCCAATCCGGCTGCGAATCTCCAGATTGCCATCGTGGTTGAGCAACACGTGTTTGACGATTGCCAGGCCAAGGCCGGTGCCGCCGGTGTCCTTGTGGCGGCTGGGATCGGCCCGATAGAAGCGTTCTGTCAGACGGGGGATATGGACCGGGTCGATACCGATGCCGGTATCCCTGACTGACAGGTGTGCGCCTTCCCGGTTGGTGGACCAGGACACGATAATCTGGCCATTTGCAGGGGTGTACTTCACCGCATTGAATATCAGGTTCGAGAAAGCGCTGCGCAGCTGGCTTTCATCGCCTTTCAGCAGGCGGTGGTCGCCGATATGCACGGTAATCTCGTGCTGTTTTTCGCCACTGAGCGCCCGGGCGTCATGACAGATCTGGGTCAGCAACTGGTCGACGTCCGTGAGGGTGTCGTTGACCGTTTGCTCCCCGGTTTCAATACGTGAGAGCAGGATCAGATCGGTGATCAGGGCTTCCATCCGGGATGACTGGGCAGCCATGGTGTTAATGGCCCGGCGCCACTTAGGCGGCAGGTCGGCAGCATTGTCCACCAGGGTTTCGAGGTAGCCGCTGATGACCGTGAGGGGCGTGCGCATCTCGTGGGACACATTGCCGACAAAGTCCCGGCGCATCTGTTCGAGCTGGTACAGCCGTGTTACGTCCTTGGCGACAATCAGGCGGTCGTCGTCACCAAACAGGCTGATCTGGATCTGAAGGTGAATGTGAGGTCTGGCCGGCGAATGTATCTCCAGGGGCTCGCGGTAATCCCGTGAATCGAAATAGGTCTTGAAGGCCGGCGTGCGGATCAGGTTATGGATGTACTGGCCCTGATCGGTGTTGCGCCGGAAACCCAGCAGATACTCGGCGGAGCCGTTCCACCATTCCATGGCGCCGCGGGAATCGGTCATGATCACGCCATCGCGCATGGCGTTGGTGGATTCCTGCACCCGATTGATCTGGGCCCTCAACCGGTCCTGGGTTCTCAGGTGGGTCTGATGCAGTTTGTGAAGGTTGTCGAAAATATCGCCCCACAGGCCGATGCTCTGCGGGGCTTCGTCGGTGGCGCTGGGGTTGGACAGCCACTGGTAGAGACGCCTGGCCTGAAGCAGCGTCCACCAGAGATAGACGATCAGCCCGAGGGTAAGGCCGTAAACGGGCTCACCGAAATAGAGGCCAACCAGGGTGGAGCCAATCAGGCCACCGATAATGTAGCGCAGGTATCGTGACCAGTTGTGCTGCATCAAAAACTGCCTTGTGTCCGTTCCGGGGCTGATGCTCAGCTGGCCGGAGTTACTTACGCGGCTCTGGTCGAGAAGCGGTAACCGGTTCCGCGTACGGTCTGGATCAGGTGGTCGTACTGGTCGCCAAGCGCCTTGCGGAGCCTGCGGATATGCACATCCACGGTCCGCTCCTCAACATAGACATTGCCACCCCAGACCTGGTCCAAGAGTTGGGAGCGAGTATATACCCGTTCCTGGTGCGTCATGAAGAACTGAAGCAGTCGGTATTCTGTCGGGCCCATGGTAAGGGCGCCATTCTGGGTGGTGACCCGATGCCCGACCGGATCCAGCGTCAGGCCTTCCACTTCAATCGGGCTGTCTACGCCCGGCGGCGTCGCACGCCGAAGCACGGCTTTCAGGCGGGCGACCAGTTCCCGGGGGCTGAACGGTTTGGTGATGTAATCATCGGCACCAACTTCCAGGCCCTGGATCTTGTTGTCTTCCTCGACCTTGGCGGTGAGCATGATGATGGGAATGTCGGCGGTCGCTTCTTCTTTCTTGAGGCGGCGTGCCAGTTCCACGCCGCTGGTGCCGGGCAGCATCCAGTCGAGGAGTACGAGATCCGGGTGTTTGTCGACAATCAGGGCATGGGCTTCCCGGGCGTCCGCTGCCTCCAGATAGTCATAATCCGCCATTTCGAGGGCCACCGCGATCATCTCGCGGATCGGGGCCTCATCATCGACGATCAGGACAGTTTTTCCAGTCATGAGCTTTTAACCTGTGTCAGACCTTGATTTGTTGCTGCCTCATTACAACGCTCAAGTGTTACAAGTATATGACAGGTTCAGCTGACCATGAGATCAATTACAAGGCCGGCAAAAACGGCAAAGCCGGCCCAGTTGTTGTTCAGAAACGCCTTGAAGCAGCCGTCCCGTTCACGTTCCCGCGCCAGGTACTGGTGGTAAATGAACAGGCAGGCCATGGCCACGACGCCCAGATAGTAGAAGGTGCCCAGCTCGGCACGATGGCCCACCATGATCAGGATCAGTACAACCATGGCCTGCAGCATGCCAATGATCGCCTTGTCGGCTTCTCCGAACAGGATGGCCGTGGACTTGATGCCCACTTTCAGATCGTCATCCCGATCCACCATGGCATACAGGGTGTCGTAGGCAACGGTCCATAGCACGTTGGCGGTGAACAGCAGCCAGGTGAGCTGACTCAGTTCGCCGGCCTCCGCCGCCCAGGCCATGGGGATGGCCCAGGAAAAGGCCGCGCCCAGAAACAGCTGAGGCAAATGGGTGTAACGCTTCATGAACGGGTAAATGAATGCCAGCAGGGCACCGCCGAACGACAGATACAGGGTCAGCGGGTTGGTGAACAGAACCACCATCAGGAAGGAAACCAGGCACAGTCCCGCGAACAGCGCCACCGCTTCCCAGGGTTTTACCCGGCCCGCGGTCAGTGGCCGGTCCTTGGTGCGTTTGACATGCTTGTCCCAGTCCCGGTCAGCGAAATCGTTGATGGCGCAGCCAGCCGCGCGCATGAAGAAGACGCCCAGGGTGAAAATGATGACATTAGCCAATGCGGGGCTGCCGTCTCCGGCCAGCCACAGGGCCCAGTAGGTCGGCCACAGCAGGAGCAGGGTTCCGATCGGGCGGTCGATTCTGAGCAGGCTGGCGTAGTCGGCCAACCGGCGCTGGATAGGTTCTGGCACAGCGTCAGGCAGCATGGCGCGCGTCCGTCTGGTGTTCTTCGAATTGAATGAGTGCTGGGATTATAGCCAGTCGCGGGAGGCCGGTTAAAGCGTGTTCCGCTGAAACAGCGCCGGTAGCAGGTATTCACCAACCAGCAGGGAGCTGTTGTGGCCACTGAACAGGGAGCGCCTTGCCAGTTCCGGCTGTCCCGGGATTACCGGTCTGCAGAGGCCGGTTTCCAGAGGGCCCCGTTGCCAGTGGGGGCTGGTGAACAGGTAGGCGCCCAAAGGTCGATTGCCCAGGTGAAGCAGCCGGCGCCCCTCGCCCTCCAGACACTTCAGGGGAATGACCGTCCTGGCCAATACCCAGGGCTGGTTGTCGCCGCACAGGCTGACTTCCCGTATCCAGGCGTGTTGACGGTGGGGAATGCGCAGGCGCCGGGCCTCTTCCTGTGTCGGCGTTGCAAAGCCCTCCCGGCGGACCTCAACGTGAAAGGAACGGCTGCACTGTTTCTGCAGGGCTCGTGTAAACGAACCCTCTACCTGCAACCAATAGCGGGCAGGCCCGTGAACCGCCGGGTTCAGGAGGCCGGCGGCCGTCAGCGATTGGTACCAGTCCGTCGGGGGTATGGTCAGGTGACTGTCGATGTCAGAGACCCTTGACTGCATAGATGCCCGGGGCATTGCGCCAGTAGCCCTTGTAGTCCATGCCGTAACCGAACAGGAAGCGGTCTTCCACTTCCAGGCCGGTGAAATCGGCCTTCAGATCCGGACGGGCTTTCCGGTCATGTTGCTTGTCGACCAGAACGGCCGTCAGTACCTCACTGGCACCGTGAGCGCGGCAGTAGTCGGCGATGGCGCACAGGGTCGTCCCCTCATCCAGAATGTCATCGATAATCAGGATGGTACGGCCGTGCATATCGGCTTCGGGTTGCAGTTTCCACTCGAGAATGCCGCCGGTAGTTTCCTGACGGTAGCGGGTGGCATGCAGGTATTCGGCCTGGACCGGAAACCGGAGCCGGGGTAGCAGTTGTCCGGTCAGGATCAGCCCGCCGTTCATCACGCAGAACAGCAGAGGGTTACTGTCTTTCAGGCGGGCGGTAATATCGTCGGCCAGGTTGCCGATTGCAGTCTGTACCTGCTGTTCATCCACCAGACAGTCGGCTTCGGCCATAACCTGGTTCATTTCGGCGACGGTATCGGTCATATCGGTCGGTCCTGTCGTAAAACGGGCGATTATACCGGACAGGGCCTGCAGAAGGGAGGGGCCACCCCGGTTGTCAGATCTGTATTTGTGGCTATTGGCAGAAATCCCCTGACCGGACCGTCGGCATTGGCATTGGTCAATACCGGGGCGATGGGTATGATGGCCTGAATCGACAGTTGTTCGTATCTGTTAACTGAATAAAACACTTGCGTGCAATATTGTCTGACAATTATTATTGCGTCCGTCTGATGTTGGGAGAACGATATGAAGAAGTGGCAGTGTGTGGTGTGTGGTTTGATTTACGATGAAGCCGAAGGCTGGCCCGAGGACGGCATTGAGCCGGGCACCAAGTGGGAAGACGTACCGGAAGACTGGGTATGCCCGGATTGCGGTGTCGGCAAGGAAGATTTTGAAATGATCGAGATCGGTTGATAGCACCCGGCACGGCCGGTAAAAGCCGCCCAGGTGAGTTAAATACAGGAACACGGTTATGACTGAACAGGCCCCCATCATTATTGTCGGTACCGGTTTGTCCGGTTATTCCCTGGCGCGGGAAATCCGGAAGCAGGACAAGGAGACCCCGGTTCTGATGGTTACCGCCGACGATGGCGTGAGCTACTCCAAGCCCATGTTGTCCACCGGCTTTACCAAGGGCAAGGACGCCGATGGCCTGGCCCAGGGCGGTACCGACGCCATGGCGGATCAGCTGAATGTCCGGATTCGCACATTTGCCACGGTCACCGGCATTGATAGCGAGGCCCACGAACTGATTCTCGGTGATGAACGACTTGCCTACAGCAAGCTGGTTCTGGCCTGGGGCGCCGATGTGATCCGGCTTGGCCTGGACGGTGATGGTCAGGAGCATGTGTTCTCGATCAATGACCTGATGGATTACCGCGCCTTCCGGCAAGCGCTGGGCGAGGGCAAGCGGGTGGCGATCATGGGGGCGGGTCTGATTGGTTGTGAGTTTGCCAACGACCTGCGCAACGGCGGTTATGAAGTTGATGTGATTGCCCCTTCCGAGGAGGTGATGCCCGGACTGCTGCCGGAGGCGGCCGCCCATGCTGTCCAGCAGGAGCTGGAGAACCTGGGGGTCGGGTTTCACCTCGGAACCGTGGTTGATCGGATCGACCGCAGGGGTGACGGGGTCAGTCTGACCCTGGCCAATGGCGAGACTCTGGACGCTGATCTGGTACTGTCCGCTGTGGGCCTGCGCCCGAGGACCGATCTGGCCCGGGCTGCCGGGCTGGAGACGGCCAGGGGCATCGTAGTGAATCGCGCGCTCGAGACTTCCGCGCCGGATGTCTACGCACTCGGTGATTGCGCCGAAGTCGACGGCCACGTGCTGCTTTATGTCCTGCCGCTGATGGCCTGTTCCCGGGCGCTTGCAAAAACCTTGCTCGGTGAGCGCACCGAAGTCAGCTATGGCACCATGCCGGTGATGATCAAGACCCCCTGCTGCCCGACCGCCGTCTGTCCACCACCGTCGGAAGCCAAGGGCAACTGGGAAGTTGAGCAGGATGGCACCAGCGTCAAGGCGCTATTCAAGAGCGCCGGGGGCGATGTACTGGGGTTTGCGGTGACCGGCAGCTATGCCATGGAGAAACAGGCCCTGTCCAAGGAAGTGCCTCCGATACACGGCTGATTAGCCGGACTCCAATCCGCAGCCCCGATACCACGGGGCTGCTTTCTCTTGGCCGGCGACGGCTTTTCATTGCGAAATTTCGCCGCTTGCGGTAGAAAACTCCTTCGTGTGCTAACGAAATCACAGGAGCAGGCATGCTTGAGGTAACCAAGAAACTGGTGGAGTTGCTGGATCTCTCGCCCATCGGTGACGACCATTTCCAGGGGGACAGCGAGGATCTGGGCTTTCCAAACGTGTTTGGCGGGCAGGTTCTTGGTCAGGCGCTGATGGCGGCCAGCCGAACTGTTGAAGGTCGCCTTTGCCACTCCCTTCATGCCTACTTTTTGCGCCCCGGTAATCAGGACATGCCCATCGACTACGAGGTCCAGCGGGTCCGTGATGGTGGCAGTTTCTCGGTACGTCGGGTGATTGCCCGCCAGGACGGCAAGGAAATCCTGACCGGTTCCATGTCGTTCCAGGTAGCCGAGGAAGGATTCGAGCATCAGCTGATCATGCCGGATGCGCCGGACCCGGAAACACTTCGCTCGGAACAGGAATGGGGCGAACTGCTGGCACCCCAGGTACCCGAGAAGATGCGCCCGATTCTGACCCGGGACCGCCCGATCGAGATCCGCCCGGTGAACCCGGTCAACCCCCTGAAGCCGGAGAAGCGGCCGCCCCACAAGCAGAGCTGGTTCCGGGCCCAGGGGCATCTGCCAGACGATCCCGTACTTCACCGTTGCCTGCTCACTTACGCATCGGATTTCCAGTTCCTCGGGACTTCCCTGAACCCGCACGGCCTGACATTCATGAGCAAGGGGCTGCAGGTGGCCAGCCTTGATCACTCGATCTGGTTCCACCGGGATTTCCGCATGGACGAATGGCTGTTGTACGACAAGGATAGCCCCAGCGCTTCGGCCGGACGGGGATTCAATCGGGGTAATTTCTTCAATCAGGACGGTGTGCTGGTGGCATCCACTACCCAGGAAGCACTGATTCGTCAGAGGTCCTAGCCGGCTAGCCCAGCTTACGCTGGTCCGGCTGCTGGTGATTCTTATCCAGCCAATCCATCATTTCGTCGAAGGGCAGTGGCGGTGTCAGCAGGTAACCCTGGATCATGTCGCAGCCCATGTCCCTGAGCAGATTGGCGGTTACCTCATCCTCCACACCCTCGGCCACCACCTGATAGCCCAGGCTGTGGCACATATCAATGGTGGTCTGCACAATCACCCGGTCTTCCGCCTCGGTGGTCAGCTCGGTGACCAGTGACCGATCGATTTTGACCTCGCTCGCAGGTAGCTGCTTGATGTAGGACAGTGAAGAGTAGCCGGACCCAAAGTCATCGATCGAAACCGGAATGCCGGTGGCGCTGAGTGAGTTCAGCGCTCGCAGGGAGTTGCCCGGGTCCTGCATCATGGACGTTTCCGTTACCTCGAAAATAATCGAGCCCTGATGGCTGTGATAGCTGTTCATCAGACGCTGAACAAAGATGGGAAAGTCCGGTTCCCGCAGGTTGTTGGGCGAAATATTGATGGATATGTTCAGGGGCCAGCCGCGCTCCAGTAAGTGTGAGCGCAATTCCAGTGATTGCTCAATGACCCACCGGGTCAGAGGTTTAATTAGACCGGTCTGTTCCGCCAGACTGACAATCTCATCGGCGCGGATGGGGGTTGCCCGGCCGGGCCACCGGATCAGAACCTCAATTCCGACGATTCGACCCGTTTTCAGGCTCTGCTTGGGTTGCATGAACAGAGCGAGCTCGTTGGTATTGAGCGCATGCCGTAGCTCCGACACCAGGGTCAATCGGTCGGCGCTGTAGGAGTCCTTTTTGGATTTGTAATAGGCTATGCCACGTTCCCGCGCAGAGTCGGATCCTTCAGCGATCACTGCCCGACGTATCAGGGTATTGGCATCGGTGCCGTGCTCGGGAAAAATTGCCACTCCCAGGGCGGGGTCCAGAGGTATCTGCATGCCCAGATAGTCGATCGGGTAGCGTATGCCCTCCAGCGCCTTCAGAATGGCTCTGGGAACGTGGCCGGTTGCATCGGCGTCGACAACAAAGGCGAATGTCTGTGGGTCCAGTGACGCCAGGTAGAAATTGCGCTGATCACTCTGCTCAATCGGCAAGGCGCCCGGGAGCTCCCTCGCCACGGCATTGTAGTGCTTGGATGCCAGCGCCAGAATGCGGTCGCTGTTGCGATGCCCCAGCGTCTTCGTGACCGACTGCAGGTTATTCAGGTGGATGACGGCGACGCCATAGCGTCGCTCGGGGCTGCGCAGCATCAGGTCGTTCAGCATCATTTCCAGGCTGCTCCGATTGGGGAGGCCGGTAAGGGGATTATGCAGCGCATGATCCATCAGTTTCAGCTCTGCTGACCGTCGTGCTGCCAGAGCATTCAGTTCGGCTTCCCGGGCGTCAACCTTGTCCTGGCGTTCCTGATAAATTCGCGCCGCGAGGGCCAGCGTGAGCAGAATGGCCTCCAGTGCCGACCCAATCTGCATACCGTAGGTGGTCACAAAATTGTTTGGCAGCAGGCCGTACTTGTTGGCCGCGGTTATTGCGCTGCCCAGTGTCAGTGCCGCCCAGGCCACCGTGTAATAACCGGCTTGCGGGTTCCCCTTCCACCATTGCACGGGCCCCAGAACAGTGAGCAAAAGGCAGCTGGGTATTGCCAGGGCCACGGTCAGTCGGCTGCCCGTGCTGTAGTCCAGAAAGAATGTCATCAGACCAACCACTGCATTCAGTGAGATCATGAACAGTACGAGCCGGTTCAGAACAGGCCCGGTGTGTTCAAGTTTCAGGAATGAGCGGGAGAACACCAGGGTGAAGAAAAGAGAGAAAGGCACAGCCAGCAACATGATCTGATTCTGTAGGGCAGGGCTGTCAGGCCAGAGAAACTGATAAGTTGAGCCATTCAGGCTTCCGATAAGTAATAGATAGCCGAGTGTCGAGAGCACGTAGAGCAGGTATACCGGCTCTCGTAGCGCGGCAAAAATAAACAGGTTGAAGAAAATCACCGTGATCAGGATGCCGTAGTAAAGCGCGTGCATCTGGTCTTCGGTGGAAGAATGCTCGAAGAACGCCTGGGCGTTCCAGAGACGAACCGGAATCTGCATGGCCCCCTCGGTGCGCACCTCCAGCAGAATCTGGTACTCGCTGGCTATGCTTTGCTCGAAGGGGAACAGGAAATGGCGGTGCAGTATCGGGCGCTGTTCAAACGGAACGTGGTCTCCGGTCTCCACCCGCCGTGCGATTCGGCCGTTCTCAATCAGGTGGAAGGTCACTTTATCCAATTGCGAGTAGCGAACTTCAAGAAGGTTGATGGTCGCCGGCTGCGATACCGGAAACCGAAGCCAGACGGTATCGCGGATATAGCCAAAATTCGGACTTTTTTCCTCGAGAGTTTGCCAGCTGTCGGAGGCCAGGGCTTCACTGACCGTCAGCTTGTTGTCGGGGGCAACGCGCAGGTACTCGATTTGCGGAACATAGGAATCCTCGGCCCCGAAGGATGGGGCGGACAGGCCGGATAACAGCAAAAGTGTTATCAGTAAACGAAGCCAGAGGGTGGATGCCACGTCGTACCGCTTAATTGTCATTGTCTCTGGGAGTATGGCGTGTCGTCTTTGGCGGCTCAAGTCGCTGGCAGAGCCTGATTGGCAAATTTTTGTAGCCGTGTCTCAGATCTGCTCCAGCCACCCCCGGACCCAGGGCAGCGCTTCGGCCTCCGGTTCCATGGTTTCCAGGGCATCAATCCGAAGCGTGTCACCAACCTTACGGGCAGCGGTTTCGTAAAGCGCTTCCTCCATGAGGTCGCCAGCGCCACAGAAAGTATCTCCGTAGGAGCTGTCACCCAGGACGATGATGCCAAACGGCCGGCCGGGTTGTTGTGGCAACTGGTCCCTCAGGTCCAGGTAGAAGGGCAGCAGATTGGCCGGAAGCTCGCCCTGTCCGGTTGTCGATGTGCATACCAGTAGCGCATCGTTGTTCGACGTGATGTCATCCAGTGCCGGATTTTCCAACACGGTCACGTGGTGACCTTCCCCCTCAAGCTCTTTCTTGAGCGTTCTGGCCGTCAGGAGCGCGCCGCCATAGACGCTGCCCACCAGGATTCTGATTGATGTCATAGGTTATCTGCTCGCTGCCTTGGCACTGTTCATACGGTCGTTCGGTGGCGCACGATCATAGCGGGAGTGCTTTCTCGCCTCAAGGCGAGTGGGTGGGGGAAGGTTCGCTTTCCTGGCTTCGAACCCGCGGTGCTATCCGGTTGCGCCCGGATTCCTTGGCATTGTAGAGGTTCAGGTCGGCCTGTTTGAGAAGATCGTCAAGTGACCGGGCCTTGGCGATGGAGCAGACACCGGCGCTGATGGTTACCGGTAATGCCTGATCTCTGAACCGGAACGGGTGCCTGGCAACTTGCGACCGCAGTCTTTCAGCCAGGCTCAGGGCCTGGAGCAGTGAAGTGTCAGGCAATAACACCAGAAATTCTTCACCGCCCCATCGGGCCGCGACATCCGCCTGCCGAATCACGGTTCGCATCAATGCAGCGAACTCCCGCAGGACATCGTCGCCCGCGTCGTGTCCGAACTGGTCGTTGATCTGTTTGAAAAGGTCGAGATCGATCAGGGCAATGGAGAAGTGGTGGCCGGAGCGCTGGTAGCGGGAAAACTCCATGGTCAGGCGGTTCTGCATTTCACGGCGGTTGGCCAGCCCGGTGAGCTCGTCGGTGCGGGCGGCGTGCTCATGGGTTTCGGCCAGCGCCAGAAGTTCATTACGTGCTTTCAGTCGGCTGGCTTCGAGGACGAAACAGAAAATCGATTCGAAGGTCAGGGCCGCAAAAAAGCGGATCTTGAAATCCATGCTGTATTCCGCCGAGACCAGCGGTAGCCCGGGAAACTGGAACACCACTACCGCGACCAGGTAGCAGAACAGCAACACCGCCGTGCCGGTTTTCAGGTCAGTCAGGTAAAAAAGCAGAGGCGGGAAGACGTAAAACCAGAGTGGCCCGGTGTTGCTCTCGCCGCCGGACGCAATCAGGTAGGTGAAAAGCAGGCCGACAATAACGATCATCCCGGCTTTCTGGCGTGCCCGGTTGCCGGTGCTGGCAAAGTGCAGCATGTTCACGGCAATCAGACCGATGAAGGACCAGAGCACCCAGGCATGGGTCTCGTGTCCGGCGAACCAGGCCTTGGTACCGATGCCAACCAGAAAAGCGATAGCGGTTGCCGAGAGCCAGGTGAGCAGACGCGAGACCTGGCCGTCTTCCCGTTCGCCGGCAGCGAGCTGTCCGGAGGAAGTTGAATGAGGCATGGGAACCTTTTTTTTGCTGTTTTTGTGATTTTGGCGCTTATGTCCGGGATTATGAGTCAATTTAGTGCGTTTTTGCACTCGAGTCTGTGATGTGTTTAGTCTGTGTGAATTGTGACCGTTTTATTTCATTTTCATGTCAAAAAAATTATAGTTGCCGCGCGAAAGTGTTCGCCCCCAATCCTCACAGACTAAACGAGACCTGATCTGTTATGGCCCGTTCGAGCGGATTCCTGGATACCCTTCTCACCAGCCCTACCACGGAACGATACAGGGTCGGCATCAGCCTGCTTTTCTTACTTGGCGTGTGGCTGACTGTCGGATCATTCAGCCAGGGAATGCCCAACAGTATGTTGCTGATGGCCGCCGCGGTGATTGGCGGGTACATGGCGATCAACATTGGCGCCAATGACGTTGCCAACAACGTGGGGCCAGCGGTGGGTTCTGGTGCCCTGTCCCTGGGTGCCGCTGTGCTCATCGCAGCCGTTTTCGAGGCCGGTGGCGCGATCATCGCCGGCGGAGATGTGGTCTCCACCATCAAGGGTGGCATCATTGATCCCTCCAATCTGGAAGAGAGCAGGGCGTTCGTGTGGCTGATGACCGCCGCCCTCCTGGCTGGCGCCCTCTGGCTGAATCTGGCCACCTGGATGGGCGCGCCTGTGTCTACAACCCATTCCATTGTTGGCGGCGTTCTGGGTGCCGGTATCGCCGCCGGTGGCTGGGGTATTGCTGATTGGGCGGTGATGGGCAAGATTGCCGCCAGCTGGGTGATTTCGCCGGTGCTGGGCGGTGCTCTGGCAGCCCTGTTCCTGTTTGCGATCAAGAAGACTGTGCTCTATCGAAGAGAGGTCATTCCGGCCGCGAGGACCTTTGTTCCCTGGCTGGTGGCGATCATGGCCTGGGCCTTTGGCACCTACCTGATGATCAAGGGCGTCAAGAAGATCGTCAAAGTCGATTTTCTCGAGGCGACGCTGATCGGGCTTGCCGCGGCCGCCGTGGTGTTCTTCGTTATGCGCACCCTGGTGGGCCGCATGGCATCGACCATGGAGAACAGCTCGGCAGGCGTGAATACCCTGTTTACCTGGCCGTTGATCTTTGCCGCGGCACTGCTGAGTTTCGCCCACGGCGCCAACGACGTGGCGAACGCCATTGGTCCGCTCGCTGCCATTAACGATGCCCTCTCGGCTGATTCGGTGGTTATGTCAGCGAATATTCCCCTGTGGGTCATGATGGTGGGTGCCCTGGGTCTGGCCGTTGGCCTGATGCTGTTCGGCCCACGCCTGATTAAGACCGTCGGCAGCGAAATCACCGAACTGGATAAGACCAGGGCGTTCTGCATCGCGCTTTCGGCAGCGCTCACGGTGATCCTTGCGTCTCAGCTTGGCCTGCCTGTTAGCTCCACCCATATCGCGATTGGTGGCGTGTTCGGCGTTGGCTTCCTTCGGGAGTACCTGAAGTCCAACTACGCAACCCAGCTGCACAAGATCATGGAGCACCATGATCCTGCCGAGCAGGAGCGTCTGAAGCCGTTCCTGGATGATTTCCGCAATGCGTCGGTTGAGGAGATGGAGAACCTGCTCAAGCGGGCCAAGAAGAAAAAGCAGGTCCCTCTGTCCAAGTCCGAGCGTAAACGCCTGAAGAAGATCTACCGGGAAGAGCTGGTGAAGCGTTCGCATCTGGTGCGCATTGCCGCAGCCTGGATCATCACCGTACCGGCATCGGCCATTATGGCAGCGATTCTGTTCTTCACCCTGCGAGGCTTGTTGATCTGACCGGGCTGGTTGTATAAACCGAGTTTGGTCATACTATCTGTAAAAAGGGGTGTTTCACCCCTCAAGCCTATTTGTCCGTGGAGTGAAGTATGAGTTCATCCGTTGAAGGCCGTCAGGCGAAGATGATTAATGAGCTGAGGACCTTCATCAAGAAGGTTTTGAGCGACCCGACCATTGCGGTCAAGTCCATGGAGATTGCTCGCAAGCACCGGGGTCAGCCGAATGCCGAGGAGCTGATTGCGCAGGAAATCAGTGCCAGCACCAATATCCGGATTCCGGAGAACTGGAGTGAGGCGGATAAGATGTTCCTGGATATCATCCATGATGTTCTGGATGATGAAGAGGCCCTGTACTAAGGCCTTGTCTGCAGGCTTGGGAGAAGCGAGCCGGGCGGGGGATGGTTCAAAAACACGCTGTGAATACGTCCCTGTACGCTTGGCTCCGCCATCCCTGGCTCCGCACAGTTTTTGAACCATCCCCCGCCCGGCTCAACTGAGCCATGGTTGTTGCCTAAAATCGCCATGGCTAAGTCTTCTGGACTCTTCAGGCCTGTCTCGCGTTCGGCGTCGCCTGCTTCAATACCGCATCCGCCATCTGGTGCAGGATGCTGATCTCATCCTCTATGCCCTCATCCCGTGATAACTCTCTCTGTTCCGAAAGGATGTCGGCCAGGATTTCTTTGGTCGTCAGAGGGTTGGCCAGTACCACCCGGAACACGATGCACGGGAAGTTGTAGTAACGGGCCGGCTCCAGTCGGGTACGTGACACGAACGCCTTGCCCCGTTCCCGCTGGGTTTTCTGGATGAACTTGGTAATCCGGTTCAGACAGGTGTTGAGCTTTTCCGCCTGCAGCGGGTCGGCGCAGGCCAGGGCTTCCTGGACGTTTTCCGGGCAGTAGCGGTAGGTCAGGATGTTCAGTTCCGGTCTCGTGACCAGTTCGAAATCCGGTTCTGCTTCGATCATTTCCGCGAAGGTCTTGGCCTTGTCGATACCCTGGTCGATCAGGATCTCGTAGCCTTCCCGGGCCAGGATTTTCAGGCCGGAGTGGATCAGCATGGACATGCCGGGCCGTGAGCCCTCGAGGGTGGTGCTGCCCAGGTCCCGGGAGCCTTTACGGATGATGTACTGGGCGTGGTGTTCCACGGCGCTGGCGAGGCTCGGGTCGCGGAAGACTACCAGGCCCACGCCCATGGGGACGTAGAGCTGTTTGTGGGCGTCGAAAGTGACGGAATCTGCCTTCTCGATACCGCGCAGCAGGTGTTTGTAGGTGCGGGAGAACAGCGTGGGCCCGCCCCAGGCGGCGTCCACGTGGAAGTGGGCGCCGAATTCGCGGGCGATGTCGGCCATGGCGTCCAGAGGGTCGACGTTGCCGGTTTCGGTGGTGCCGGCCACGCCGCAGATGGCCATGACTTTGATTTTCTGGCGCTGCAGTTCCAGGCACTTGTCCCGCAGGGCATCGGTGTTGATGCGGTTTTCGTCGTCGGTATCCACGGGAATCAGGGATTCCCGGCCCAGGCCGAGTACGTCGGCGGCTTTGCGCAGGGAATAATGGCCGCGGCGCGAGACGACGATGGCGGCGCCTTCGTAGCCGTAGTATTTCAGAGCCCGGAACAGGCCTTCCTGGTGCAGTCCGCGGAAGCTACCCTCGGCCGGGAAGGCCCGGTTGCGGGCGACCCACAGGGCGGTGAGGTTGGCGACTGTGCCACCAGAGCACATGGCACCCAGGGCGTAACGGGGGTCGTGCATCCACTTGCGGTAGAAGGCGCCGTCTTCCTGGTATACCAGCCGGTGAATCATGCCCAGCACCTGGCGCTCCATGGGTGTAAACGCCTTGGAGGTTTCGGTTTTGACCAGGTTCTGGTTCAGGGCAATCATGATTTTCGACAGCGGCAGCATGAAATACGGCAGCGCTGAGGTCATGTGCCCGATAAAGGCTGGTGAGGCGGTGTGAACGGAGTTGGCCACCAGTTTGTCGAGCAGGAACTGGGCCTGTTCAGACACAAAGACCGGCTTCTCGGGAATGCTGTAGTCGGAGAAGTCTTTCTCCACATCCGAGAGGTCCCGTTCTACCGCAACGATGTGCTCCTGCAGAAAGCCTGCAAGATTGCGGGAGATGTTCTGGTCAATCCGGCTCAGCGTCGATTCCGGCGCCTCGGGCACCGTGAATACGCGATACATGGCCTCTACCGAGGCCTGGGCGGATTTTTTCTTTCCGGTCATAGGCGCCACTCACAATCAGTGGTCATCCGAAGGGCCGGTTCCGGATGCCCTGCGGATACGGCCGGCATTGCTGTCCGGCATTAATGTCTGGTCGCCTGCCGCTGGCAGGCGCACTGGCATCCCTGAGGGGGCGTAGTATACGGCCTGGCGACAGGTTACGCCACACGCGGCCCTCGGGGTTATACGGTCAGAGTATTTCCCGGTGTATATCCAGTATGGCAGCATCCACGCGTTCTTCGATGGCTTTTTCGATCTGGTCCAGACGCTGGGTAATCTGCTGTGAGGAGGTGCCCAGGGCCGCGATGGTCCAGGTGGCGCAGTCGAGAGCCTCCTGGTCGGCGGTTTCGGCGACGGCGAGGTCGGGTTCTTTGCCCCAGACGGCCTTCAGGGCGGTGAAGACTTTGCGTTTGGCTTTGAGGTCGTCGCAGCCGTAGAGCTGGAAGTGCAGGGTCAGTACGCCCACGTGGGGCGTTATAACCGGCTGTTGGGGCTTTTGGCCTTCCCGCAGGAGTTTTCTCAGGGCTTCTGACATCTTTGATTCCGTGCTGGAGTCGATGAGAAATCCCCTCCCAAAAAACGCTCCTTGCGGCACATCCCTGTGGCGCTTGGGCTCCGCCATCCATGGCTCCGCACATTTTTGGGAGGGGATTCCCCATCGACTCTCAGAGTTCTCAGTGGGCTTCCAATAGCAACTTAGCCTACTACAGGCGTTGCCCGTTTGATAATGGCTGCCGGATCGGTGCCCGAGGGCAGGTTGCCGTAGTTCATGCCGCCACTGGACTCGAGTCTCGAGGCGCAGAAGGCGTCGGCGACGGCGGCATCCGAGTGGCGGAGCAGCAGGGAGCCCTGCAGGGCCAGGGCCATGCGATCGACCAGGTTTCGGGCGCGGTACTGGAAATCGCTGATGTCGGCGAAGTCGTGTTGCAGCTGCGCCAGGAACTGGTCGAAGCGGCGATCGGCGCCTTTGGCTTCAGCGGCTTCCTTGAAGAAGGCGTCGAGGGTTTCAGGCTCTTTTTGCAGGGCGCGCAGGGTGTCCAGGCACTGAACGTTGCCACTGCCTTCCCAGATGGCGTTGACGGGAGATTCCCGGAACAGCCGGGGCATGATGCAGTCTTCCATCACGCCGCTGCCGCCGATGCATTCCATGGCCTCATAGGCATGGTTCGGGGTGCGTTTGCAGATCCAGTATTTGCCGACCGGTGTGGCCAGGCGGGCCAGCAGTCGTTCGTGTTCTTTGTCCTGGTTGTCCAGGGCGCGGGCGATGCGCATGGTATAGGCCAGTGCCGCTTCGCTTTCCAGGGCCAGGTCGGCCAGAACATTCTGCATCAGAGGCTGATCGATCAGGCGGGCACCGAAGGCGCTGCGGTGACGGCAGTGGTGACTGGCCTGGGCGATGGCCTGACGCATGCCGGCGGAGCTGCCGATCATGCAGTCGAAGCGGGTCATGGCCACCATTTCAATGATGGTGGGCACGCCGCGGCCTTCCTCGCCAACCATCCATGCAAGGGCGCCGCGCAGTTCGGCTTCGCTGGAGGCGTTGGCAACGTTGCCCATTTTGTTCTTGAGGCGCTGGACCTGCCAGGGGTTCTTGGTGCCGTCCGGGCGCCAGCGGGGCATCAGGAAGCACGACAGTCCTGACTGTGTCTGAGCCAGTACCAGGAAAGCGTCGCACATGGGAGCAGAGACAAACCATTTGTGACCCACCAGCTCATAGGCCTGGCCCGGGCCTCCCGCGCCGATCGGGTAGGCCCTGGTGCTGTTGGCGCGAACGTCGCTGCCACCCTGTTTCTCGGTCATGGCCATGCCAATGGTCACGGAACTTTTCTGGCTGTCCGGCAGGTTGCGGGGATCGTAGCTGTCGGCCAGGATCCTGGCTTCCCAGTCGGCCGCCAGTTCCGGCTGCTTGCGAATTGACGGGATGGCGGCAAAGGTCATGGTTACAGGGCAGCAGTGGGCGGCCTCCACCTGGGAGTGCATGTAGTACTTGGCTGCGCGGGCAACATGCGCGCCCTGGCCTGGATGGCTCCAGGGGCTGCTGTGGAGACCATTGTCGAAGGCAATCCGCATCAGCTCATGATAGGCCGGATGGAAGTCCACTTCGTCGATGCGGTGGCCGAAACGGTCATGGGTGTTGAAGACCGGTTTGTTGGCGTTGGCGCGAAACCCCAGGTCAATGGTCTGCGCGGCCCCGGCCAGGGCTCCGAATGCCTTGAGGTCCTCGGCAGCTTTACCGGCGCCCTCCCGGAGGGCAGCTTCCTGCAGGGCAATGTCCTGTTCGAACAGGTTATAGTTCTCCAGGGCCGGTGGCTGGTTGAAGACCTCGTGGGTGCTGGCCAGGTAGCGATCTTCCTGGTCGTTTGATGGCGTCTCTGGCCCGGGCTGCCGCGCGTTCATAGCTACCTCCTGGTGCCGGTCAACCCCTGCATACAAAAGCAGATGATGGAATTGACCAGCGGGTCATTGTTGTCTTCTGTTGTGCTGGTGGCCTGGCTGGTCTGTGTCGGTGACAGGGGGCCAACCAGGCTTTCCGCTATGGCGCCCACCAGGCAGGTGCTGCTTTGGCGAGCGTCCTGATCCGGGATGCATCCTTCTTCAATGCCTTCGCGGATCGCTTTTTCGAACAGGTTGGCGTACGCCTTGCGGTATGCCAGTCGTTCTTCTTCCACTTTCGGGTCCACCGGCTCGGCGATCAGTGACCAGGCCATTTGCGGGCCTTTCAGTGCCCGCTCGGCAAATTGTCTGAGTGCCCGCTCAAGCCGCTCGGCGGCGTTGCCATCGGAGGCCAGAGCTTCGGCGACCTTGTCGACCTCCCGCTGGGTTGCCAGCCGGAAAATCTCGGCGAACAGGTCCTCTCTGGACTCGAAGTGCCGGTAGATAGTTCCTGTGGCAACGCCGGCCAGCCCGGCGATCCGGGTAACCCGCGCGCTTCGAAAACCGCCTTCGGCCACGCACTGATAAGTGCAGTCCACAATCCGTTTGCGCGCCTCCGCCTTGCGCTGGCGCATTTTTTCCGTTTCTCGATAGGCCATTCGGGCTCCCTATAAGCAGTGAATCACTATTCATTCTTTCTGTCAATTTTTTGATCTACAGACGAATATAAAATTTTCGCATGTAATTCAATTGTTTGTTGTGATTTACAAAAATTTACAAAAAAGTCGTTGCCAATAAATAGCGTGGTCACGAAAAGCAGATTATAAAGACGCCAAGACGAAGCCGCAGGCGGTCTTTCGTCGATACGGAGTGAGGTTCCCTGCGGGGTCGCAGCACTCGACCATCTGTTTTCGTTGATGGAGAAAAGATCATGAGTGAATTCGACGAAAGCAACCTGGAGCAGTCCGGAAGCTGGACCAGCGACAGTGACGACAACCATTCCATCGCCGGCCGTGCCCGCGTTCGCGCACAGTTGCAGGCAGACATCGAAGCGTTCCTGAGCCAGGGCGGAAGGATCCAGGAAGTAGATACCTCCTTCCGTTCTGATACACCTCGCAAGGTGGAAGTGGGTTTTAACAACCGCTCCCTCTGAACGTTCAGACGGCAGTCCGGGGCGCTTCGCCCCGGCTCCGTTTTTGATCCCTGTCTCGGTATGACCTGTCAGCGTCGTTTATCCTCGTTCATTATCATTTTGCGCCGTTAGCCCGGGCAAATCGCCAGTCACCCGTAATCTGGACTCCTGTGTGGTAATGAAGCGCCGAATCCATCTTTTCCTTGTTTTGCTACTGATCATAGCAGCTGTTGTCAGCTTCTGGCTGATGACGACAGATCCGGCTGCCGAGGGTGAGCCGGTCGTATCGGCGCCTGTTGATGAGTCTCTGAAATCACTGAACAAGGGGGCGGCCTCTTCTGCGCCCTCCGACCTGGTAAACAACGCTTCCACGGTCCGTGTTCCCGAGCAGTTGCCAGCCTCGCTGGCCGGCACCTCGGTCCCGGATGGTTGGGCCCGAACGGACAGGTTCGGCAATCTTGTCCCGACCCCGCATCTGCGACAGCTGTTCGAGTATTTCCTGTCAGCCCTGGGAGAGGAATCGCTGCAAGCGTTGGTGGCGCGCATTGAAGCGGCGCTGTCGGGCCTGGAAGAGCCAGCGAGATCCCAGGCCCTGGTAACCCTTGGAAACTACCTGGAATACAAACTTGCGGTTTCTGAGCTGGAACAAAGCTATGGTGAGGTGTCCGGGCTTGGCGCGGGTGAGATGCAGCGAAGGATGGCAGAGATCCAGGCACTGCGGCGGACCTGGCTTGATGCCGATACCGCCGCCGCTTTCTTTGCTGACGATGAGGCAGTCGACCGCTTCCAGATCGAAAAACTCAGGATCGCAAGCAATGACAGCCTGACCGATGAGCAGAAAGCAGAAGCTCTTCGCCAGGCCGAGTCTGCCTTGCCGGAGCCGCTCCGCAAGGCCAGGGAGGAGACCCGACGGTTTGCAGACTATGAACAGGTGCGCCGGGAGCTGGCGGATGATCCCCGGGCGCTCGAGGCCTGGCGTCAGGAGGCCTTTGGGGAAGCCGCGGCGGACAGGCTGGCCCGCCTTGAGGAGGAACAAAAGAACTGGGACCGCCGCTGGCAAGTCTATTCACAGGAGCGGGACCGGCTATTGTCCCCCGGGCTTGCCGAGCCGGAACGTCAACAGGCGCTGGAGCGTCTGAGGGCCAGCCACTTCAATGAAACCGAACAGGTTCGAGCCGAGGCGCTGGATTCGATACGGTAATTAACCTGTCATTTAATCGCCCTATCCTGCCAGGGGAGTCTGCAACCAGCGGCGCCGGCCGTGTATGATGGCGCAAAGGGCGCCCGGCGGATGCCGAGACGGTCCATCAGACTTTTTGTTCAGCCATCCAGGAGGTTGTCAGTGCCGATTCCGACTCCCCGTACTTTTCCTGCCACCCGCTTACGCCGTAACCGGGCCAGCGATTTCTCGCGTCGCCTGGTTCGGGAAAACCAGCTCACGCCGGACAACCTGATCTATCCGGTATTCGTGCTGGAGGGTGAGGGCCAGCGGGAACAGGTGCCCTCAATGCCGGGAGTGGAGCGCCTGAGCATTGATCTGCTGGTTGAACAGGCTGCGGAGCTGGTCGAATTGGGTATCCCGGCAATTGCCCTGTTTCCGGTAGTTCCGGCCGAGAAGAAAAATCTCTCCGGCTCCGGAGCCTGGGATTCCGATGGTCTGGCGCAGAGAGCGGTTCGCGCCCTCAAGTCGGCCCACCCGGAACTCGGAGTGATTACAGACGTGGCGCTGGACCCGTTCACCACCCATGGCCAGGACGGCATCATCGATAACGACGGTTATGTCCTCAATGACGTGACGGTCGAGGCACTGGTCAACCAGGCGCTCTCCCATGCCGATGCGGGCGCCGATGTGGTCGCACCGTCTGACATGATGGATGGCCGTATTGGTGCCATTCGCGAAGCGCTGGAAAACGGCGGCCATGTGAACACACGGATCCTGGCCTATTCTGCCAAGTACGCATCAAGCTATTACGGGCCTTTCCGTGATGCGGTAGGCTCGGCCGCCAATCTCGGCAAGGGTAACAAGGCGACCTACCAGATGGATCCGGCCAACGGTGACGAGGCATTGCATGAGGTCTCGATGGACCTGGCCGAAGGCGCAGACATGGTGATGATCAAGCCCGGTATGCCGTATCTCGATATCGTGCACCGGGTGAAGACGGAATTGCGGGTACCAACATTTGTTTACCAGGTCAGTGGCGAATACGCCATGCATATGGCCGCAGCCCAGAACGGCTGGCTCGACGGGGATGCGGTGATGATGGAAAGCCTGATGGCCATGCGCAGAGCCGGGGCCGACGGAATCCTGACCTACTTTGCCGTGCGCGCGGCCCGACTGATGCGGGACCGTCAGCGCGGATAAGGCCAAAATCATTCGCCAGCAGTGGCGAACACACTGGAATCGAGGAATCATGACAACGGAAACGGCGAAGAATCAGACGGCAGGGGATGACCGGAGTGTGCCTGCGCCGGTGGATGTGCCCCCGGTTGGTGAGGAGATCAACCTGGATGCCAATGAAAATTACTTCAACCGGGAACTGAGCCAGCTCCAGTTTAATTACCGCGTGCTCAAGCAGGCCCTGGATACGACGCACCCGTTGATCAATCGTCTGATTTTCTGCTGCATTTTCAGCAGCAACATGGACGAGTTCTTCGAGATCCGTGTGGCCGGTCTAAGGCAGCAGATGAAATACGGCCGTGAGACCGTTGGTGCCGATGGCATGATGCCGGACCAGGCCCTGGCGGAGATCAGCCGTGTTGCTCACGAGTACATTCGCGAGCAGTACGACATACTGAACAATGTGCTGATTCCCGAGATGGAAGAGCAGAACATTCACTTTGTCCGGCGCCGGGAGTGGACGCCGGAGCAGGCGGAGTGGGTGCGCACTTATTTCGAGGAGGAGATCCTGCCGGTGGTCAGCCCCATCGGGTTGGATCCTTCGCACCCGTTCCCGCGTCTGGTCAACAAAAGCCTGAACTTCATTGTTGAGCTGGACGGCAAGGACGCCTTCGGGCGGGAAACCGGCATGGCGATTGTGCCGGCTCCGCGTTCGCTGCCCCGCCTGGTCCGTCTGCCTGATGATGTCTGCAATGGTGGCGAAAACCTGGTGTTCCTGTCGTCCATGATCCACGCCCACGCCGACGAGCTCTTCCCCGGCATGGAGGTGAAAGGCTGCTATCAGTTCCGGCTGACCCGTAACGCCGACCTTGAGCTTGAAGACGATCTGGAAGACCTGGCCTCGGCCCTGCGTGGTGAGCTGCTCAGTCGCCGGTTTGGCGACGGCGTGCGCCTTGAGGTTGCCGACAACTGCCCGGAAGAGCTGGTTCAGTTCCTGCTGAAGGAATTCGGTCTGACCGAGCGCGATCTTTACCAGGTCCATGGCCCGGTGAACCTGACCCGATTGATGGCGGTCGGAGGGCTGGTGGACCGTCCGGACCTCACCTATTCCGGTTTTTCGCCGTCGATTCCCAAGCTGATACGCAGCAAGGAATCGATGTTCGATGCCATTCGCAAGCGCCCGATTCTATTGTTGCACCCTTACGAAAATTTCAGCCCGGTCGTTGATCTGTTGCGCCAGGCCGCCAAGGATCCTCAGGTTCTGGCGATTCGCCAGACCCTATATCGGACGGGGGCAGACTCGGAGATTGTCGAGGCGCTGGCGGATGCGGCCCGCCGCGGCAAGGAGGTTACCGCGGTTATCGAGTTACGGGCGCGATTCAGTGAGGCCGAGAACCTCGAGCTGGCCAGTCGGCTGCAGGAAGCGGGCGTGATCGTGGTATACGGCGTGGTTGGTTACAAAACCCACGCCAAGATGATTCTGATTGTGAGGCGTGAGGAGGGACGGCTGCGCCGCTATGTGCACCTGGGCACCGGTAACTACCATGCCGGTAACGCCCGTCTGTATACCGACTACAGCTTCATGACCTGCGATGAGTCCATCAGCGACGACGTCAACAAGCTGTTCCAGCAGCTTACCGGCATGGGTAAGGCCCTGAAGATCAAGAAGCTGTTTCATTCGCCCTTCACCCTCCATCCCCGGCTACTGAGCCTGATTGATCGGGAAGCGGGCTTTGGGGACAAGGGCCGGATCATCTTCAAGTTCAATGCATTGACGGAAATCCAGCTGATCAAGGCGCTTTACCGGGCTTCACAGGCCGGTGTGAAAATCGATCTGATCATCCGCGGCATCTGTTGTCTGCGTCCGGAAGTGCCGGGCCTCTCGGAGAATATTCGGGTGAGGTCGATCATTGGCCGCTTCCTGGAGCACACCCGTGTCTACTACTTTGGCAACAATGGCCGCCCGGATGTGTACTGTTCGAGTGCCGATGGTATGGAACGGAACCTGCTCAGCCGGGTGGAAACCGCTTTCCCCCTGGACGATCCTGATCTTGCCGCCCGGGTCAGAGAAGATCTGGATACCTACCTGGCCGACAATTGCCAGTCCTGGGTACTGCAACCGGACGGCAGTTATATTCAGAACCAGCCCGCAGAAGGTGAAGAGCGCCTTGCCTCACAATTGGTGTTGCTTGAACGGCTGACCGGAAAAACCTGATTCCCGAACTGGAGAAAGTTGTTTGAACACCAAATGGATGATTGCCGGCGCTGGTGTGCTGGCTGTAGCGGGCGGCCTGCCCTGGGTCGTGGGATACGTAACTGAGCAGCAGTGGCACCAGGCAACAGCGGAGGTGAACGATGCACAACCCTTCCTTCGCATGGAAACGGATAACTATGAGAGAGGTATTCTCGGGGCCCGTTTCAGAGGTTCGGTGAACCTGATCAATCCGGAAACCGGTGAATCCCAGAAGCTTGCCTACCGGGCCAATGTGACCCATGGCGTGACCGGCAGCCTGATGGATTTCCAGCCCGAGGATGGCTGGGCCGCCGGCGATAGCGACTGGTTCTCCGGTGAGGAGCCGAAGCTGACCCTGGAAACCCGTCTCTGGGGTACCGCTGTTCTCGAACTCGAAGCGCCCCAGATGACCCTGACGGACCCGGATACCGGGGAGACCCTGGCCTCAAGTGGCGGCTTGGCAAGAATTGAGGTCAGTGAGGCCGGTTCTCAGGCCGATGCCTTGATGGTCTGGCCGGGAGTAACCCTGTCCGGTCCGGACCTGGATATCCAGGTCAGCGACTTCCGCCTCGAGCAAACCATGAGTCATCTGACCGGTGAGGTCTGGACCGGCTCCGGCGAGATTGCGGTGGAATCGGTTGCTGTGACCCCGGCGGCGGAAGCCCCCTTCATGCTTCAGGGGATTTCGGTTCTTAGCAGCAGCGAGCCGGTCAACGATGGTGAGCGCCTGGATTCACGAATGACGTTCGAGGTCGCTGGCGTTTCAACGGCCGATGAGCGTTATGGTCCCCAGAGACTGGTGTTCGCATTGTCCGGGCTGGATGTGGCGGCCTGGAGCAACCTGACCGAGAGCCTTTCATCCATGCAGGCGCTGGCTATCACTCAGGCCTCTGGCGGTCCCCAGCAGTTTGAGCAGCAGATGGCCGCCATGCAGCAGGTGAATGCCGCCGTTCGGGATTTGGCAGCAGCCGGGTTCTCGGTTGGTTTTCCAGAGCTGACGGTGACCACCCCGGAGGGTGTGATAGAAGGCAGCGCCCGGATCGCCCATCCGGAGCTGACGGCGGATCAGAAAGCAGAAATGCTGATGGTGATGCAGCAGTTGACCGGCAAAATGGATCTCAGTCTGCCCGTCGCGCTCGCGGAGGAATACCCGGAATTCCGGTTACAGCTGGCACCGCTGATAAAGCAGGGGCTGCTGGTAGAGCAGGGTGACAGTCTGGTGCTTGATGCCAGTATGAAAGATCTTGTGCTGGACGTGAACGGTGTGGAAATTCCTTTGCCGCCGTTGCTTTGACGCCGCTGCTTCATTGCCATAAAAAAGCCCCGCTGGTCGGGGCTTTTTTGTTAGTTCAGCTTCAGCTGAACTTCTTTTTCAGGGCAGCCTCTACCGCCGGATCAACAAACTCCGAGACATCGCCACCCAGGGATGCGATTTCCCGGATCAGGGTGGAGGAGATGTAGGACAGGTGATTGGCCGGTGTCAGGAAAACGCTTTCCACTTCCGGAGCCAGACGGCGGTTCATGTCGGCCAGCTGGAATTCGTATTCGAAATCCGATACCGCCCGGAGTCCACGGAGGATCACGGTGGCACCCTGTTCACGGACGAAATCGGCGAGCAGGTTGCTGAATCCGGTGACGCTGACATTGGGGAGATGCGCGGTCGCCTGGCGGACCAGTTCGCAGCGTTCTTCTAGATCGAGAAGTGGCTGTTTCTTGGGGTTGTAGGCGATGGCGACGACGATTTCATCAAACATTCGGCCGGCCCGTTCGATCAGGTCGGTGTGGCCGTTGGTGATGGGATCGAAGGTGCCCGGGTAGATGACTTTGGACATGCGCAGCTCCTTTCTTTGCGAGGCCCAAGGATAGCAGCATTTTCGGAGACTCTGTAGGCGTCCGGGGCTTCAGATCGTGCATGTCGGCTATGTGGTGGGGCCGACTGGAAGGGCTTGTCCGGGAAACGCTACAAGCACATCCCTGTGCGCTTGAGCGAAGCCATCCATGGCTTCTCACATTCCCGGACAAGCCCTTCCAGCCAGCCCTTTCATCCCCGTGCGAGCCTCCCCGAAGGAAACTGGGGCTGTTATCTGCGCGCAATGCTAGCTGGCTGCTCGCGAGAGTCTTTGAGCCAACCTTGTACTGTTCCGTGCCGCCAGGGCGTAAACCGACAGCTGCGGATTTGCCCCGATGCTGGTGGGGAAGATCGAGGCATCGTGGATGCTGAGGTTGCTGACCTGGTGGTGTTCACCAAAGCCGTTGACGACCGAGTTTTGCGGATTGCTTCCCATGGCGCAGCCGCCCATCTGGTGGGCGGTGAACAGGCGGACGCGGTGGGGTGCCATGGGGAGCTGGTCGATGGCGGCTTTGGCGTCGGTCCAGTTGGTGTACCAGTCGGAATCCAGGTGCATCAGGCGGACTTTTTCGGCACCGGCGGCGAACTGGATTTCGGCCATGGTGTGGAAGGCTTCGCGGATGCCCTTCCAGAGGTAGTCGCTGACGGGGTAGTCCAGTACCGGACTGCCGTCGTCGCGGAGGGAGACTGTGCCGCCGGGGCTTTCGGGGTGGAAGCCGTCCCGGAGCAGGGCGATGACGGACTGCATGTGGGGCAGGCCGGCCATGTTGTTGATCTGGGTTTCGCCGTGGCCGGGTATGACGCCGCTGGACATGCCCGGGTGCAGCGGTGGCACCTCGAGTTTGTAACCAACCGGGCCGTCGACGCCGTTTCGGAAGTTGAATTCGTCCGAGTAGATGGACTGGGGCGCGCCATAGAACGGATCGACGCGCTGAGGCATCTGGGCGACGGTGGCGTTGACCGGATGGATGAACGAACGCTTGCCGATCCGCTGGTGCGGGTCCGGGATGTCGGAGCGGAGCAGCAGGCCGGGGCTGCCGATGGCGCTGGCGGCGACCACGAAGTGTCGGGCTTTGAGCGTGACCTTGATCCCGGTCGGGGTGACGCCATCATCCGCAAAGGCAGAGGCTTCCAGGTGGTCGATCTTGTCCTCGTTCATTACCAGGCGGTCGGCGCGCAGGCTGTGGAACAGCCGGGCGTTGTTATCGAGCGCCCCCGGAATGGTGGTCATCAGGGCGCCCTGTTTGGCGTTGGTCGGGCAGCCGACGCCGCAATAGCCCAGGTTCCAGCAGCCTTTCACATTGCGGGGAATGATCTGCCAGCTGTAACCCAGTTTTTCGCAGCCCTGGCGCAAGATGTCGTTGTTGACGTTCGGGTCGACCTGCCACGGGGCCATGGAGTGGCGTTCTTCCCGGCCATCGAACCAGGGCGCCATGGCGTCCGGCCGAAGTTCGTCCAGGCCAAACTGCTCGGCCCAGTAATTGAGCGTGGGCGCCGGTGTCCGGAAACTGGAAGTCCAGTTTACCGTGGTGGAACCGCCCACGCAGCGGCCTTGCAAAATGGCGATTGCCCCGTCCCGGGTTACCCGGCTCATGCCTTCCTGGTAAAGGTTGGCATAGGAGGTCTGCTCGTCCATCTTGAAGTCTTTCTGATAGTAAAGCCGGCCCTCCTCCACGAGTATCACGGACAACCCGCTGCGGGCCAGAATCTCGGCGGTGGTGCCGCCACCGGCGCCGGTTCCGATAACAACAACGTCCGCTTCTGCGGTCAGGTTTTGCGTCAGGAGGGCGCTATCGGTGACGTTCCAGCCTGATTCCAGGCCCTGGGCAATACGATCGGTCAATGACATGTTTGTGCTCCGTCAGATCAGCTGGCAATCAGGCGTTTTGGAATTGTGGCAATGCGTCGACCGCGTATTGCGGTGGTCCGGGATAGCCGGACAGGTGCCAGAAATCCCGATAGCCATAAAACGCCACGTTGCTGATCTTGGTCAGCGCAATGTAGCCGTTGTTGAACAGCCCGATACGGCTGGTGCGCCAGCGCTCCAGAAACGCGTCGGCTTCCGCCGTTGTCACATTCGGCCAGCTGGACCAGACCCGGGCAACGGTCACCCGGGTGAGCCCGAAGTTCAGCAGGTCAAACAGTTGCCGCAGTTCCTTCTGGTTAGCTGGTCCGAACTTGTGGATGCCGGCATCAATCCGCTCGATCGTCCCGGCAATTGCCAGGTTTCTGGCCTGTGGCTGCTCTGGCAAACCCGGCCCAATCATGGCGGGCAACAAGGCCTCGAACAGCGCAATGTCATCCTCGTTTAAAAACCGGAACTGGTAGCTGGCGTCCATCCGGGTGCCAACGGCACTCAGCCGGCCCGCCGGCTGAGTGGCGCATCCGCTAAGCCCGGCGGTGACGCTGACGGTGCCCAGAAACACGGCACCGCCAAGTCCGGTTTTTAGAAAGCTTCGGCGGTTGAGATCGGCAAATTGAGGGTGTCCTGACGGATCAGGGATCTGTTTCTGCATGGGTGTGTTCTCGTTATTGTTTTTGGATAGCGGGGAAAATGCTGAATCGTCGCGGGCTGGTAGCCCCTTCCAAAACTGTGCAAAACAGGGATGTTTTGCTCAAGCCTACACGGACGTATTCACGGCGTGTTTTGGAAGGGGCTACCAGCCCGCGACAGACTCCGAGTTCTCAGCGGATAAAGAACTTGTAAACCAATTTGTGCGCAGTTGTCCCATGGGGCGCATAGACAAACTTGCCGCTGTTGAATTTCTGCTTGGTGAAAATGGCCCGGTGATGGGAGAAGGTCAGGAACCCCTCACGGCCGTGATAGTGCCCCATGCCGGAATCACCGATGCCACCGAAAGGCAGATCATCCTGGGCTACGTGCATCAGGGAATCGTTGATGCACATGCCTCCAGAGTGGGTGTTATCCACCACATGCTGCTGCTGGGTCTTGTCGTACCCGAAGAAATACAGCGCCAGAGGCCGCGGACGATCATTGATGTAGTGAATGGCTTCATCCAGGCTGCCGTAACTGACGATCGGCAGAATCGGACCGAAGATCTCATCCTGCATCACCTTCATATCCGGAGTGGTGTTCAGCACCAGCGTCAGGGGCAGTTTTCGGGTGCCGTCCTTCAGATTCTCCCGGGCAGGGTTGATCTCCACCAATTCGGCGCCTTTCTCCCGGGCGTCCTCAAGGTAGCCTTGCAGTCGATCGTACTGCCGCTCATTGATGATGGCAGTGAAGTCGTCATTGTCCCGCAGGCTGGGATACATCTCGGAAAAACGGGCACGGAACTCGTCGACAAACGACTGCACCCGGTCAGCGGGGCAAAGGACGTAATCGGGCGCCACGCAGGTCTGGCCGGCATTGAAAGCCTTGCCAAAGGCGATTCTCTGGGCCGCGTCTTCCATGGGCACATCCGGGGAGACCACGGCCGGGGATTTGCCTCCCAGCTCCAGGGTGACCGGTGTCAGATTTTCCGCTGCGGCCTTCATGACCAGCTTGCCCACCGACGTAGAACCTGTGAACAGCAGATGATCAAACGGACGTGACGAGAAGTCTGCAGCCACGTCGGCCTCGCCATTAATAACCGAGACCAGGTCCTCCGGGAAGCTGGCTTCAATCAGCTCCTTGAACAGGGCCGAGGTGTGTGGCGTGTACTCCGACATCTTGATCATGGTGCGGTTGCCCGCTGCCAGAGATGCGACCAGTGGGCCCACCGCCAGGTACAGAGGGTAGTTCCAGGGCACGATCACGCCAACCACACCCTTGGGCTGGTAGTGGACCTTGTTGCTGGCGGGCTGGAATAGCACGGAGACGTGGCGCCTGGACGGCTTCATCCAGCCGCTGAGGCTCTTCAGGGTGTAGTTGATGCCCTGGATCGACGGCATGACCTCGGCAATCAGGGATTCGTCCTTCGAGCGGCAGCTGAAATCCCGGTCGATGGCATCCAGAAGCCTGTCCTGGTTGTTGAGCAGAACCCGCTTGAGGCGTTTCAGGTTCTCCTGCCGCTCGGCAAGGGAGGGCATCGGATTGTTGCGGAACGCCTTTTTCTGATCCTCAAACACGCGGTGGGTGTGCTGGATCTGTTTCTTGCTCTCGGTGAGCTGGACGACAGTGGCTCCCATGATGCTTTCTCCTCATTGGTGCCGATCAGAGTCCGTCGGCGACCTGTTATTCCAGATATTGAAAGGCTGGCGAAAAAATACTCAATTTGCGTCTGGGGGTATTATTAGAGTATATACTCTAGTGAGTCAAGCGGAGGCGGATGGCGAATCGGGCCATCTGTGAGCGACACAACAACAAACGCCGACGGGTCTATGAAGACAAGAGACAAAATTCTGCTCTCCAGCCTGGAGCTTTTTAACGAACGTGGCGAGCGCAACGTCACGACCAACCATATTGCGGCGCACCTGGCCATCTCGCCGGGCAACCTGTATTACCACTTCCGCAACAAGTCGGACATCATTTACGAGATCTTTCTGGAATACGAAAAACTGGTGGATTTCTACCTGGATATTCCGGAAGACCGGGCGATGACCCTGGACGACATGACCTTCTACCTGGAGTCGGTCTTCGACGGTCTCTGGAGTTATCGGTTCTTCCACCGGGATCTGGAATACCTTCTCGATAGTGATCAGAGGCTGCGTCAGGACTATCGGGATTTCACCAACCGCTGTCTGGCGTCCATCAGTCGTATCTTCGAGAAGCTGGCGGAAGCAGGCATTATTGAACCCCAGGAAGAGGATCTCCGATCGGCCATGTCGCTGAACGTGTGGCTGGTTATAACCAACTGGATGGCTTTCCTGAAGACAGCACATGCGGCCGAGGCATCCGCCTGCCTGACGCTAACGGAGCTGAAGCAGGGCATTTACCAGGTGCTCACTCTGGAAATTCCCTATCTCACCCCGGCGTATCGCGAGCGTGTTATGGCGCTGAGAGAAAAGTACCGGCCGTCGCTTCATGAACTGGGCGACACCGGCACCGGGGTTTATAAGTGAAACCCGAAAATGTGGTCAAAAAACGATCTATTCCGGAACTTTTGTCGAACACTACAGTCATATGGAGTGACGTTGGGAATTCGGACATTCCTTGCGTCTCCTGAGTGCGATCTCAGGTTTTAGCGCGTCGCAAACCCTGACGTTTCACCGGTCTGCTTTCTGGCAGACCGGTTTTTTAATCCTCGCTGTTTCCTGCTCGAAAACACCCTTGTAAGTGGTTTCCGAATTCGATAGGCTTCTGATGTTACCGGTAACATATGCCGGCACAAAAACAATCAGGAGACGCTATTATGTTCCCGACCCGACTCGCGACTGGCCTACTGTCAGCTGCACTTGCCTTTAACGCCTTCGCGGCGGACTACACGTTCAAGTTCCAGTCCTCCGATCCCTCTGGCGTCAAGAACTTCGAGATTCAGCAGCAATGGGCTGATCGCGTCGAAGAGATGACAGGTGGCCGTGTTGCCATTGATCTGCTGCCCGTGGGCAGTGTGGTAAGCCATACCGAAACTCTCGGTGCCATGAATATGGGCGTCCTGGATGGCCATGTGTCGGTGACCGGTTATTTTTCCGGCAAGGATCCCGCGTTCGGGCTAATTGGCAATACCGTGGGCGCTTGGTCCAGCCCGGACCAGCTCATCGATTACATCAATTATGGCGGTGGCTATGAGCTGATGAACGAGCTCTACGCGCCCTATGGCGTGAAGTTTGTTGGCGGTGGTGGCACTGGCCTGGAGTCGTTTGTTTCGAAGAAACCGCTGGACGGTGTGGAGGACCTGAAAGGCCTCAAGATGCGTGCACCGGAAGGTCTGGTGCAGTCGGTGTTTGCCGCCGCGGGGGCGGCGCCAGTGAACCTGCCGGGTTCCGAGGTCTACACCGCACTGAGTAAGGGTGTTATTGATGCTGCCGACTACACGGTGTTCTCCACCAACCACGAAGCCGGTTTGCACGAGATTGCCCCGCATCCGGTGTACCCTGGCTTCCACTCCCTGCCGCTGATCGAAATTGCCATGAACCTGGAAGATTGGGAAGAGCTTCCCAAGGACATTCAGACGATCATGACCGTCTCGGCCCGGGACTTCGCCCAGGATATCAGCGCCCAGCTGGCCATGGCGGACAAGAAGGCCGTCAGGGAAGCACGCGCCAATCCGGATATCACCGTTCATGACTGGTCGGCGGAAGAGCGCCGGAAGTTTCGGACCATTGCCCGGGACCAGTGGAAGAAATACGCTGAGCAATCCCCCAATGCCGAGAAAGTCTATCAGTCGGTAACCGGCTATCTGGAATCCCAGGGCCTGCTCTAAAGGCAATGCCCCGTAACCAGTAACCGGGCAGGCAGGGCCTGCCCGGTGCGCGGAGTTCATTATGTCTGCTGCAAACCTTTCCTCCGGCCCGGAGCGCACTCCGGGCCAGGGTGATCTGCTGCCCGAATCCGACGAGGATATCGGCTTTACCCGGCTTGACCGCGCCATTGTCTGGCTGGGGAAAAAGCTGAGCCTGGTATTCGCGTTGATCGTCCTGGTGTCTTTCTACGAGATTGTCCGCCGATATGTGTTCGGTTCGCCGACGCTCTGGGTGCATGAAACGGTGACCTTCGCCGGTGCCACCCTGTTCGTGCTGGGTGGGCTCTATGCCCTGGCCACCGATCGCCACGTGCGTATTGTGCTGATCTACGACGCAGTGTCCCCGGCCGTCCAGCGTTGGCTGCGGGTGGTTCACCATCTGTTCGGGCTGGCGTTCTGTTCGATGCTGCTCTATGCCAGCTGGTTCATGGCCAGGGGCGCCGTCTGGGCCCCTTGGGGCGGCTGGCGCCTGGAGACCTCCGGGTCGGCCTGGAATCCGCCGTTTCCCGCCTTTCTCAAGGTGATCATTCTGGTGGCGATTGCTGTCATGACCCTCCAGTTTGTCCTGCACCTGATTCGTGATCTGCGTGGTCCGGCGCCGACCGGGGAGAAAGACAATGTTTGAGCTGGCTTCCCTCGGAATTGGCTACGGCAGCCTGCTGATGCTGGTGATGCTGATCGTACTGTTGCTGACCGGCATGCAGCTGGCCTTTGCCACCGGCCTGGTGGCCCTGGTCTTTGCCCTGGGCTGGTTTGGCCCGGACGCGCTGCCGATTGTCAGCAGTCGTCTTTACAGCTTTATCGGTAATTACGTTTTCCTGGCGGTGCCGATGTTCGTGTTGATGGCATCGCTACTGGATCATTCCGGCATTGCCCGGGACCTGTTTGATGCTATGGCCCGTTTTGGCCGCAAGCTGCGCGGTGGTGTTGCCCTCCAGACCCTGGTGGTGGCGGTGATCCTTGCTTCCATGTCGGGGGTGATCGGTGGCGAAACCGTTTTGCTCGGTATTCTGGCACTGCCGCAGATGCTGCGTCTGGGTTACGATCGCAAGCTGGCCATTGGCACCACCTGTGCCGGTGGTGCACTGGGCACCATGTTGCCGCCGAGCATTGTCCTGATCATTTATGGCCTGACCGCAAACGTCTCCATTGGTGACCTGTTCAAGGGCGCGTTCCTGCCCGCACTGATCCTGGCGCTGCTCTACATGGGCTACGTGCTGGTCAGGGTCTGGCTGAAGCCGGAGATGGCCCCCATCCCCTCCGACCAGGATCAGCCGGAAACCCCGGCGCCGAACTTCTTCAAGGCCCTGCTGTTCCCGATTCTGTCGGTGGTGGTCGTGTTGGGCAGCATCTATGGCGGTGTGGCGTCGGTCACCGAAGCTTCGGCCCTGGGTGTGCTGGGCATTGCCATCAGTACCTGGATCCGGGGCGAACTGTCTCTGGCCATGGTGCGCAAAGCCACAATCAGTACGCTGAGGGTGTGTGGCATGATCATCTGGATCGGCATCGGCGCCACCGCTCTTGTGGGCGTCTATAACCTGATGGGCGGTATCGAGTTTGTCCGCGAGATGGTTTTTGCAGTCAGTGGCGGCGATGGGCTAACCACCATCCTGTTCATGATGTTTATTCTACTGATTCTGGGCATGTTCCTGGACTGGGTCGGGGTGGCTCTTCTGACCATGCCGATTTTCGTGCCCATTGTCACGGAGCTGGGCTACAGCCCGATCTGGTTCGGTGTGGTGTTCTGCATGAATATGCAGGTATCCTTCCTGTCACCGCCCTTTGGCCCGGCCGCGTTCTATCTGAAAACGGTAACCCCCAAGGACATCACCCTCGGCGAGATTTTTCGGTCGCTACTGCCATTTATTGCCTTGCAGATTGTTGCGCTGGCCCTGTTGATCGCATTCCCGCAACTGGCTTTGTGGTGGCAGTGATATGAGCGTTTCCAAAATCATCGTCATGGGTGTGTCCGGGTGTGGCAAAAGCCTGATTGGTACCCGGCTGGCGGAACGTCTTCAGGTTCCGTTTTTCGATGCCGACGACTTTCACAGTCCGGCCAACGTGGCCAAAATGGCCAGCGGTGTGCCGCTGACAGATTCCGACCGTAGCGGTTGGCTGGATGATCTGGCAGAGCTGGTCCAGGGTGAGCAAGGCGGTCTGGTGCTGGCATGTTCTGCCCTCAAGCGGGCGTACCGTGACCGGCTGAGGTCGGGTAATCCGTCACTGCAGTTTGTCTATCTCAAGGGCGACATGGAAACCATCTGGTCTCGGCATTCCAGTCGGGAAGATCACTACTTCAATGGTCGTTCCATGCTCGAAAGTCAGTTTCGCACGCTGGAGGAGCCGGAACCCGGGGAAGGGGCCATTGTCGTCGACGTCTGCGAGCCACCCGACCGCATTGTTGAGCGCTGCCTGGCAGTGCTGAGTACACCCGACCGGAGGCGGAAAAACTGAATGGTTAAAAAGAAGCGCCCAACACTGCAGGATATTGCCGATAGGGTCGGTGCTACGAAAATGACCGTGAGCCGTTGCCTGCGGGGCGGCAATAATGTGTCTGAACACATGCGTGAGCGGATTTTCGCCGAGGCCGAGGCGCTGGGTTACATCCCGAACAGGGCGCCGGATCTGCTTTCCAAATCCACCAGCCACGCAATCGGTGTGCTGCTGCCATCGCTGACCAACCAGGTCTTCGCCGATGTCATCAAGGGGATCGAATCAGTCACTGAACCGGCGGGCTATCACCTGATGCTGGCCCACTACGGTTACAGCCGCGAGGTGGAAGAGCGCAGTCTGGCCTCGCTACTGTCCTACAACGTTGATGGCGTGATTCTGTCGGAAAGCCAGCACACCGACCGCACCCTGCGAATGCTGGGAACAGCAGGCGTGCCCACGGTGGAAATCATGGACACCCACACGACGCCCTTCGAGCAGGCGGTGGGCTTTGACAATGTGCTTGCGGCCTATGACATGGTGCGGGAGATGATTCGCCGTGGTCGCCGCCATGTGGTGTACCTGGCGGTTCGGCTGGATGCCCGCACGTTGCAGCGACAGGAAGGTTACACCCGCGCCATGGAGGAGCAGGGGCTGATTCCCGTTACCCTGCGCAGTGAACAGCGCTCATCATTCAGTGTCGGCGCCACATTGCTGCAACGCATACTCATCGAAGAACCGGACACTGACGCGATCTTCTGCACCAACGACGACGTGGCTGTAGGCGCGTTTTTCGAGTGCCAGCGGCAGGGTATCGAGGTGCCGGGCCAGATGGCGATAGCAGGCTTCCACGGCCACGATGTTGGTCAGGTCATGGTGCCGACGCTGGCCAGCGTCATTACGCCACGTGAGCAGGTGGGCCAAAGGGCGGCTGAGGCCCTGATCGCTCGCCTGTCCGGCGCGGACATGGGCGAACAGGTGATTGACCTCGGTTACCGGATAGAATGCGGTGGCACCCTTTAATTCCTTGTTACTCCGCTTCCAGCCACTCGATCAAGGCCTCCCGGCATTCGTCCACGCCCCGTTTTGACGTTGCAGAGAACATGATCAGATGTTCGACGCAGGAATACGATTTCAGGTTCTTGGCAATGCCCAGCATGGCGGTCTTGGCCTGGCCGTATTTCAATTTGTCGGCTTTGGTGGCCAGAATCATCAGCGGCAGGTTGTTATGTTCGCACCATTCCACCATCATTTGGTCGAAATCGGTCAGTGGGTGGCGAATGTCCATCACCAGAACCAGGCCGCGTAAACAGCGCCGGTCATTCAGATAGTGGCCCAGGTGCTTTTGCCAATCGTCTTTCATGTCCCGGGATACTTTGGCATAGCCGTATCCGGGCAGGTCGACCATTCGGCAGTTCTCGCGGTTCAGAGAGAAGAAGTTGATCAGTCGGGTGCGCCCCGGAGTTTTACTGGTTCGCGCCAGCTTGCCGTTGGCGGTGATCGCGTTCAGTGCGCTGGACTTTCCGGCATTGGATCGGCCGGCGAAGGCAACTTCCGCTCCGAAATCGGGCGGACACTCGTCCAGACGGGAGGCGCTGATGAGGAATCGGGCGCTGTTAAATGAGAGGCTTTTTTGAGTCAGATCAGGGTCCACAGCGGTTGGCTTTCCTTTGGATTTCAGTTATCAGGGATTAATGTATAATGCTACACCAATTCCGGGCGGCGCGCTGTGCGCGACCGCTGTCAGCCCCGGTTTTGAGCCTGACTGGTCAGTGCCTGCCGGCTGCGTAGCGAAGAATACCCTTAAAAGATGAGAGAAGCGGAGCGAGCATGAAAAAACTGATCGCAGGAGTAGTTCTCGGTGTTGGCCTCACAGCGATGGCGCACGGGGCGGGAGATCCTCAAGCAGGCGAACAGAACGCAGCGGTATGTGCTGGTTGTCACGGTCAAGGCGGTGCCAAGCCGGTGATGGGCGTATACCCGAAGTTGTCTGGCCTTGGTGAGAAGTACCTGTATCGCCAGTTGGTGTTGATCAAGGATAAAGAGCGGAATATCGCGGAAATGACCGGTATTCTGGATAACATGGACGATCAGGATTTGCAGGATCTGGCGGCTTATTTCAACTCCAAAGACATGGTTGTTGGCCAGGCCGATCCGGATCTGGTTGATCAGGGTGCTGCCCTGTACCGTGGCGGCAACATGGCAACGGGTGTCCCAGCTTGCGCCGGCTGCCATAGCCCTCAAGGTGTTGGCAACGAGCCGGCCGGCTACCCGGCGCTCGGTGGCCAGAACGCAGAGTACCTGGTCAAGCAGTTGCAAGCCTATCGCGATGGTGAGCGGGACAGCGGCGTGAACGCATCGATCATGATGGACGTGGCCTCTAAGCTGACCGATGCCGAGATCGAAGCGGTCTCCAGCTACATTTCCGGCCTGAACTAAGCCGCCGGTCTGCAGCTAGAAACCCCGCCTGGTGCGGGGTTTTTTGCTGCCTTTCTTTTCTGTAACTGCCGACCTGTGGAACTTTTCAGGTACGCTGGGTCATAATCCTCCCAAAACGATATTCAGATAACCGGAGATTTTTCATGTTTCGATCCTTCAGAACGGCTTTCCTGCTCCTGTTGGCGCTGTCTGTTTCTGGCCTGGCCAGTGCTGCAGAGTGGAAAGAAGGGACCCATTACAACCGGTTGGATAACCCGGTAAGAACCGAAAGCGATTCCGGTGTCGAGGTAGCGGAAGTCTTCTGGTATGGCTGCCCCCATTGTTACAACTTCAAACCTCTGATTGAGGAGTGGGCGGCCAGTGCTCCTGATTACGTCAATTACGTGAAGATCCCTGCGGCACTGGGCAGAAACTGGGAACCCCACGCCTACGCTTTTTATGCGCTTGAGGCCATGGGGGAGCTGGACAAGGTGCACGATGCCCTGTTCGAGGCGCTTGCCGGTGAGCGTCGACCGCTGAATACCCCTGAAGCCCTGGCCGACTTTGTTGCGGATTACGGTGTAGATCCGGATGAGTTTGTCAGCACTTACAAAAGCTTTGGCGTGAATGCCCGTATGCAGAAAGCTCAATCGAAAATCCGTGGCGCGCGGATTACCGGAACGCCGACTATGCTGGTTAATGGCAAGTACACTGTCAGTGCATCCATGGCCGGCAGCCATGAGGCCGTTCTCGACGTGGTGGACTACCTTGTCGCCAAAGAGCGTGGCGAGGTGGAATAACCCCCGTTACGGATTCCGGCCCCATTGCAAAGACCAGCCGGCCGGTTGAGGCCGCCACTATGTACAAGCATATCCGAAAGCAGTTGAATGGCATCCTGAGGCCGGCCGGCGGGCCCAGGGGTGCCTGTTCCGGGACCGAGCATGTGCCGGAGTTCGAACCGAAACGGCACATCCGCCTGCTCACCTTCAATATTCAGGTGGGAATCAACACCTCGTCCTACCGTCATTACCTCACACGAAGCTGGCAGCACATACTGCCTCACCGTAACCGTATCGAAAATCTGGATCGGATTGCCTCCCTGCTGCGCGGGTACGACGTGGTGGCTTTGCAGGAGTGCGATGGGGGCAGTCTGCGCAGCGGCTATATCAACCAGGTGCAATATCTGGCCGAAGCGGCCGGCATTCCCTACTGGTACCAGCAATTGAACCGGAATCTCGGTCAGATCGCCCAGCACAGCAATGGCCTGCTGAGCCGGTATCGGCCCCTTGACGTTACCGAACACAAGTTGCCGGGCCTGATTCCGGGCCGGGGCGCCATCATCGCCCGATACGGAACCGAGCATGATCCACTGGTGCTGGTGCTGATGCACCTTTCCCTTAGCAAGACGGCTCAGCAACGCCAGCTGGGTTACATCCGGGAGCTGATTGCCGACTACCGGCATGTGGTTCTGATGGGAGATATGAACGCCCATGCCGAACAGCTACTGACTCAGACGCCCCTCAGGGAAACCGATCTGGTGCCGCTACCGGATACCGCCCATAGCTTCCCCAGCTGGCGGCCGGAGAAAGCTTTGGATCATATCCTGGTAAGTCCTTCACTCGAGATCCGCCGGTCCGAGGTGGTGAGTTATCCGATGTCGGATCACCTGCCCATCGCCATGGATGTGGCGTTGCCGGAGGGCTACCTGGAGAAGTTCTGAATAGCATCAAGTCAAAAAAAAGCCCGGCGCATTGGCCGGGCTTTTTTGGATGCCGGATCAGGAATTACTTGATCTTGGCTTCCTTGTACGCAACGTGCTTGCGGACAACCGGATCGTACTTTTTGATCTCGATTTTTTCCGGAGTGTTACGCTTGTTCTTCTTGGTCGTGTAGAAGTGACCAGTACCTGCTGATGAAACCAGCTTGATTTTCTCGCGCATGATGCGGCTCCTTAAAATTTCTCGCCGCGGGCACGAAGATCGGCCAGCACAGCGTCAATGCCTTTTTTGTCGATGATGCGCATGCCCTTGGTGGATACGCGCAGCTTCACGAAACGCTTCTCGGACTCAACCCAGAAACGATGGTTCTGCAGATTCGGCAGAAAACGACGACGAGTGTGGTTCATCGCGTGGGAAACGTTGTTACCGGATACCGGACGCTTACCGGTAACCTGACAAACTCTGGACATACTTGCCTCCGACCTGAGCAATGGTCTCAATAATACGAATTCGTTTTTAATGCGTCTCTGGTTGCTAAGGAGCTATTACGCCCCCATTCGCGCCTCTAAACTGAACGCTGCTCGCCAGACGCCGCCAGAAAGGGACGCTTTTATACCAGAACTCACCCCCCAACGCAAAAAATTGTTGGGAATTTGGCCAGTTTTCCGGCATTGACGTGCACGGTTAACCATCGGGCTTTACAGCAGACCCCGTTCAGCGAGAGATACTACCTCACCATGGCCAACAACCATATGGTCAAGAACCCTGATATCCACCAGTCCGAGGGCCTCTTTCAAGCGGCGGGTGAGGGAAATGTCGGCCTGGCTCGGTTCGGCGACGCCCGACGGGTGGTTGTGAGCGAAAATCACCGCTGCTGCATTGTCCTCCAGAGCCTGTCGCACCACTTCCCGCGGATAGACGGCCGCGCCATCGATGGTGCCCCGGAACAACTCACGGTATTGAATAACGCGATGGCGATTGTCCAGAAACAGGCCTGCGAAAACCTCGTGCGGGTAGGTGCCGAGCCGACTGGTAAGAAAGCGGCGGGTATCTTCGGGAGAGCGCAGGGGATCACCCTGGCGCAATGGTTCATCCATGACCCGGCGCGCCATTTCCATGGCCGCCTGAACCTGGGCGTATTTGGCGGTTCCCAGACCTTTGACATCGCAGAACTGGCGACGGGAAGCCGTCAGCAACCCCCGAAGCCCGGAAAACTCCTCAATCAGGTGGCGAGCCAATGCCATGACCGGCATGCCGGTGGTGCCTGTGCGTAAAAACAGGGCGAGCAGTTCGGCGTCGGAGAGGGTTTGCGGTCCGTGGGCGAGCAGGCGTTCCCGTGGACGTTCGTCCGTGGGCCAGGCGGGGTCTGACATCGTGGCTTCCTTGCATTGGTTGTCTCCTGCCCTGGTGCTTCCTGCACCGCGATGGGCATCTCAGGGTTACAAAGGTTACTTTAAAAACTAACAATCGGTAAACGTATGCCGGGTCTGGCAGGCTGTCGCTGCGGCCTGAGCATGCTATCTTATAAGCCTTTCATTTTATGCGGAAACGGAGCCCCTATGGCCGCCAGACGAATCCTCCTGGGAGTAACCGGTGGTATCGCTGCCTATAAAAGTGCCGAGCTGGTTCGCCAGTTAAAGAAAGCGGGCCATGAGGTGAGGGTTGTTATGACCCGCGGGGCGGAAGCGTTCGTGGCACCACTGACCTTTCAGGCCCTCAGTGGCGAGCCCGTGAGGACGTCCTTGCTGGACCCTGAGGCGGAAGCTGGTATGGGGCATATTGAACTGGCCAAGTGGGCTGATCAGTTGGTCGTTGCGCCGGCGTCGGCCGATTTTATCGCCCGCCTTGCCCAGGGGATGGCCGACGATCTGTTAACCACCGTTTGTTGTGCAACCGAGGCGCCCATTGCCGTGGTGCCTGCGATGAATCAGGCAATGTGGAGCAATGGCCGTACCCAGAGAAATATCCGGCTGCTTGAAGAGGATCCCCAGATCGAATTATGGGGGCCGGCTCAGGGAGCGCAGGCCTGTGGTGATACCGGGCCAGGGAGAATGTTGGAGCCGGAGGACATTGTTGCGCTTGTCGATCACGGTCGCACAGGCGTGCTCGCTGGCAAGACGGTCGTGATTACTGCAGGCCCGACCCGAGAGCCTATCGACCCGGTGCGCTATATAAGCAATCACAGCTCCGGGAAAATGGGTTATGCCCTGGCCAGCGAGGCGCAGAAGGCAGGTGCCCGGGTGATTCTGGTCAGTGGTCCGGTAGCGCTTTCCGCGCCTAACGGTGTCGAGGTTCGTCCGGTGTTAACGGCCGAGGACATGTTGCAGGAAGCCTCAAACGCCGTGGATGAGGGCTGTGACCTGTTTATTGCGACAGCTGCGGTCGCCGATTACCGTCCGGAAACCTGTGCCGGAGACAAGATCAAGAAGTCCAGTGACGCCATGGTGCTCTCGCTGGTGCGCAATCCCGACACCCTGGCTACCATAGCCGGCCGCGACGATGCGCCTTTTAGCGTAGGTTTCGCGGCCGAAACCACCGATGTGGCGAGCTACGCCACCGACAAAATGCAACGCAAGAAACTGAACATGATCGTGGCCAACGATGTGTCTACGCCCGGGCTGGGCTTTAACAGCGACAACAATGCGGTGACCGTATTCTGGCCGGGTGGCCAGACGTCGATCGGTCCCGACAGCAAAACGAACATTGCCCGACAGCTTGTGGCGATGATAGGTGAACATCTTGGTCAGGCCGCCCGCTGACTCAGCGAAGCGCACCTGCACTACAATCGACAGGACCCCTCATGAGCAGGAAAAATCTTCAGGTACGTATTCTGGATGATCGCATTGGCAGCCAGATTCCCTTTCCCGAGTATGCCACCGAAGGCTCCGCAGGCCTTGATCTTCGGGCCTGTCTGGACGAGCCGCTGACCCTCGAGCCGGGCGATACCCAACTGATCAGGACAGGGTTGTCGATCCACATTGCCGATCCATCGCTGGCGGCCATGATCCTGCCCCGAAGCGGGCTCGGCCACAAGCACGGTATAGTGCTTGGCAACCTGGTGGGCTTGATTGATTCGGATTACCAGGGCGAGTTAATGGTGTCCTGCTGGAACCGGGGGCGCACCAGCTTTACCGTGGATGTGGGGGAGCGTCTGGCACAGTTGGTGCTGGTACCCGTTGTGCAGGCTGATTTTGAGGTGGTTTCGGAATTCGACGCCAGCGCCCGCGGTGAAGGCGGCTTTGGCTCCACCGGCACAAGGTGACCGGGAAGCCGGCCACGCAGAACATTGTGCCGGCGTCTATACTTTGCGGATAACTGCTTGTCCAGGACGATAAAATTACAACTGCAGGATGGACTATGAAGCTGGGTAAAAAGAAAGATGCCGACGCGTCCGTTGATGAAAAGCCGGCGAAGAAGGCGGTGAAGAAGGAAAAAACCAGTTCTTCGGGACCCAAACTGAAGAGACTCAATTCCGTGGCGGTGAGCCAGTCGCTGGTCGTGGTCCTTGCGGGGGTGATTGCCGTTGCCTTGCTTCATTTTCTGGTGGTTCAGCCGTCTGCAAAGGAACGCTTCGAGTCATTGAAAGTTCTGGAAGCGGATGCCGCCGCCCTTCGACTGAACCAGTATTTTGACCAGGTCCAGAAAAGCGTCAATGGTCTGGCGACGCAGCCCCATGTCGTTCAGGCCCTGAGCAGCCGGAACGAGATTCCGGCGACCGAGGTGCAGCTGGCGGATTCACTGCCCGGCATCGAGGCGGTGCATCTGTTTCCCTACCGTGACATTCCACGCACCTCCAGCAGTGAGGGCCTGCTGGGCTTCTCCGGGCTTGAGCTGGCCCGGCGCGCTGAAACCGGCCAGCGACTGTTTCCCGACGCGTTTCCACGGGATAACCGGTGGTTTGTCCAGATGGCAGCCCCGGTTCGCAATCCGACCAGCAATGCGGTCATCGGCAGCCTGCTGATTATCTTCGACTCCGGCCAGATCCAGCCGTTGCTGCAAGTGGTCAACTCCAGCCTCGGTGGTCAGCTCGCGCTGGTGCAGACCGTGTCCGGTTCATCCCGCACCGTGGTCAGTAACGGCAGCGGCTCCGGAAACGCGGAATCCCGCCGGCTTTCCAATCCGGACTGGACCGTAGCCTACACCCCTGCAAAATCGTCCGCAGCGCCGGTTGATACGGTAATGATCGCGCTTCTGGTCGGCGTGCCCGCGTTGATCGCTGCCATCATCGTCTGGGTACTGCTGGGCGGGGTCCAGAAGGGCTTGCGTCAGGATGTGACGGCCCTGATCCAGTGGGCGCACAAGGTGTTCGGCGGAGAGCGGGTAAAGCTGCCGACCTTCCGTTGGGATATGGTCGCCTCAACCGGTGAGGTGCTCTACCGTTTGTCACAGGTGGTTGATAAACGGGTCGCCAAGGCTGTAGAAACCGCCAAACCCAGGCCGGCCGGTTCCGGAAAGTCTGGCGGTGGTGCCGCCAAGGGCGGCGATGAGCCTTTGTTCCAGGACAAGGACATGCCCGATATCGACATGCTTGATGGCGATGAGGACGTTCTGGGCTTCGGCAGCGGCGATGATACCGTCTTTGGTTCCGGCGACACTCCGGACGTGGAAGAGGTGGCCCTGCCTCAAGTGGAGCTTTCCCAGGATATTTTCCGGGCCTATGACATTCGGGGTATTGTCGGCGAAACCCTGACCGCCGAGGGCGTTGAAGTCATCGGTCGGGCCATCGGTTCGGAGGCCCGGGAGCGCGGTGTCGACAGCCTTTGCATTGGTTATGACGGCCGCCATTCCAGCCCGGATTTGGCCGATGCCCTGGCACGCGGTGTCATGGCAGCCGGGTGCAACGTTATTCACGTGGGTGCCGTGCCCACACCGGTCCTCTATTTTGCCACCCACGAACTCCAGACTGGCTCTGGCGTTATGGTGACCGGCAGTCACAACCCGGCCAACTATAACGGCCTGAAAATCATGTTGGGTGGCGAAACCCTTTCAGGTGAGGCCATCCAGAAACTGTATCAGCGCATCCAGACCGGAGATTTTGCCAGCGGTCGGGGCAGCCAGAGCACCGAGGATGTGCGCCGTGCTTACCTGGACAGGATTGTTGGCGATATTGCGGTAGCGGCACCGCTCAAGGTGGTCGTCGATGCCGGCAATGGCATTGCCGGGGAGCTGGCACCCATGCTGATCGAGGAGCTGGGCTGCGAAGTGATTCCGCTCTACTGCGAGGTGGACGGTGACTTCCCGAATCACCATCCCGACCCAGGTAAGCCAGCGAATCTGGCGGATCTGATTGCCCGGGTTGAATCGGAAGGGGCCGATATCGGTTTGGCCTTCGACGGCGATGGTGACCGTCTCGGTGTAGTAACCAATTCCGGCAAGATTATCTGGCCGGACCGGCTGATGATGCTGTTCGCCCGGGATGTGGTTTCACGTAATCCGGGGGCTGATGTCCTTTACGATGTGAAGTGCAGCCGCAGGCTGGCCGGGGTGATTTCAGAAGCCGGGGGCCGACCGATCATGTGGAAAACCGGTCATTCCCTGATGAAGGCAAAAATGAAAGAAACTGGCGCCTTGCTGGCCGGGGAAATGAGTGGTCATATTTTCTTTGGCGAGCGCTGGTACGGGTTTGATGACGGTCTGTATTCTGCGGCCCGCCTGCTGGAAATTCTGGGCATTGAGGATCGTCACAGCGATGAAGTTTTCGAGGATTTCCCGGATGACATCAGTACGCCAGAGCTGAATGTCGAAGTGACTGAAAGTTCCAAGTTCGACATTATCAAACGCCTCGGCGAGTCCGGGGATTTCGGTGACGGCAATATCAGCACCATCGACGGCATCCGGGTGGACTACGCCGACGGCTGGGGGCTTTGCCGGGCATCAAACACCACACCGGTGCTGGTCTTACGCTTTGAAGCGGAGACCGACGAGGCACTGGAGCGTATCAAGTCTGTGTTCCGTGACCAGCTGCAGAAGGCAGCGCCGGATCTGGTGGCGGATTTCTGATTCGCAGTCACCGAGTTTCACAGGCAAGTTTCAATACAGGATCAACAAGGCAAAAACATGGCGCTGGATCGTGAAACAGCAATGCAGGTGGCTTCGGTACTTAGCCGGGGCCTGCCTTATATTCAGAGATTTACCGGCAAGACCGTGGTCATCAAGTACGGCGGTAACGCCATGGAAAACGAAGACCTGAAGAGCAGTTTTGCCCGCGATGTGGTGCTGATGAAACTTGTAGGCATCAACCCGATCGTTGTCCATGGCGGTGGCCCGCAGATCGGCGAGCTGCTGGAGCGTTTGAACATCCAGTCCCGATTCGTCAACGGCATGCGGGTAACCGATTCCGAAACCATGGATGTGGTGGAGATGGTGCTTGGTGGTCAGGTGAACAAGGAAATCGTGTCCCTGATTAATTCTCACGGTGGCATGGCCGTTGGGCTCACGGGGAAAGACGCCAATCTGATACGAGCCCGCAAGCTGGAGGTGGTCGACCGCTCTCCCGAACTGGAACGCCCGGAGATTATCGACATCGGCCATGTGGGCGAGGTCGCCAGTGTCAACGTGGATGTGATTGAGATGCTTACCCGCAGCAACCTGATTCCCGTGATTGCACCGATTGGCGTGGGACCGGATGGCGCCTCCTACAACATCAATGCGGATCTGGTGGCGGGTAAGGTGGCCGAGGCCATGAAGGCCGAGAAGCTGATGCTGCTGACCAACGTCTCCGGTCTCAAGAGCAAGGAAGACAAGGTGCTTACCGGGCTCACGGCCAAGCAGGTCAATGATCTCATCGAGGACGGCACCATTCATGGTGGCATGCTCCCCAAGATCCGTTGTGCACTGAGTGCCGTCGAAAATGGCGTGCGCACGTCCCATATTATCGACGGCAGGGTCGCTCATGCGTGTCTGTTGGAGATCTTCACTGATGAGGGTGTCGGCACCCTGATTTCCCGTAACTGACGGCACCCGACAAGGAGTCTCCGGATGAAGCGCCTGCTTGCGACGCTGGTAATACTGGTTCTGGTCGGCTTTGCCGCATTCAAGGCGGGGGTCTGGTGGCTGGCGGATCAGCGCATGGCCGAGGCGAGACAGGCGCTGGAGCCCCACGGTGTTCTGCACAGGGGCAGCATCAGTTCCGGCGTCGAGGGCCGGTTGGTTCTCAACGACGCCAGCTGGCAGGATTTCGAGCTCACCCAGCCTCTGGACATGGCGAGGGTGGAGCTTGATACCGGCTCACCTGTCAGCTTGCTCTCTGTCCTGTTCGACCCGGCTGGCATGCCGGAACAATGGACCTTGCGACTCGACGGCCTTGGCCTGACCCTCGACCCGACAATGCTTCGTAACTGGGTTACTGCAGAAGGCGCCAACAGCGAGGGCGATCCGGCCTTGTTTGCGCTTTCCTGCGCGCCAGATCCGCGCCAACAGCTGGGTAGTGGTGACCTGATCCGCATGGGCATCACAGCACTCGCCGGGGATGGCTTTGTGCGACAGACTCCGGGCAATCTCCATGCTGAGTTGAATACCGTCAGCACCGGCAGTCTGGAGCTGGACTGGCGTGATGCCCGAATCCGGATCCAGGATGCCGAGCTGACCGTTTCCGGTGGCGCCGAGCCGATGACGCTGACCTTGCGTGATGGTGGCCTGATGCGTCGCATCGCCGCCTATTGCGCCCGCGAAGCCGGTATCGAAACCGGAGAATGGGCCGGGCGCGCAGTGCAGGCGCTGTCTGCCGGGCTTGAGGCCCGGGGCCTGGCCGCCAGTGACCAGCTGAAAGCGTTGTACCGGCAGTGGCTGCTGGAGGGCGGTGAGCTCACGGTAGATGTGCAGCCGGCCCAGCCTCTGCTCGGAGTGCCTGTAAGAACGGCTGAAAACGAGGGTGCGGGCATGAGCTGGCCAGTTCGTTACAACGGTGCAGGCGTGCCGGACGTCTATCTGGCCGAGGCCGAGCCGGTTGTTCAGGAAACACCAGAGGTGGCCGTCGAGCCGGTGGTGCCACGGGAGGATCCTGAGACCGAAACCTGGTATCCGGCGAGTCTTGAAACCGCCGAACAATGGGTTGACCGGCAGGTCCGGGTAACGCTTTCCAACGAGAACGTGGTGGAAGGGCGTCTGGTGAGCGTCAGCGAACGCGAGCTGGAAGTGGCCCGGGTTATCGCTGGCGGTGAAGTCGCCTACCCGATGTTGATCCGGGCGATTACCAACTTTGAAGTCTGGCGGCGTGGCCGTGCACAATGATTCCAATGGGAATCTGAGAGGAAACTATGTCGCAGTCCGATAGCAAATCCGCAGTGGTGCCGGGCATTCGTGACATGCTTGCCCGTCTGATATCTCTGCCCTCAATCAGCAGCGCGTCGGCAAAATGGGATCATAGTAACGAGCCTGTGGTGCGAACCCTGGCAGAATGGCTCGAAGCCCTCGGGTTTTCCGTGGAAATCCTGGAAGTGCCAGGCATGCCCGGAAAATTCAACCTGATCGGAACCCTTGGCAGCGGCCCGGGCGGTCTTGTGTTGTCCGGCCATACCGATACAGTGCCCTTTGATGACAAACGCTGGCAGAGCGACCCCTTTACCCTGACCGAGCGGGACAATCGCTGGTACGGGCTGGGTACCTGCGACATGAAAGGCTTTTTCCCGTTGGCCATTGAAGCAGCCAGGGCCTTTGTGGACGAAGATCTCAAACAGCCCCTGATCATACTGGCCACCGCCGACGAAGAGAGCTCCATGGATGGCGCCCGGGCCCTGGCAGAAGCTGGCAAGCCCAAGGCCCGCTACGCGGTCATCGGCGAGCCAACCAGCCTGAAACCGGTGCGCATGCACAAGGGCATCATGATGGAGCGCCTGAAATTCGAGGGCCAGTCCGGTCATTCCTCCAATCCGGCCTTGGGCCGCAACGCCATGGAAGGAATGCACGAAGCGCTCACCGAGTTGCTGGCACTCCGGTCAGGCTGGCAGGAAAAGTACCGGAACCCGAACTTCGAGGTACAGTTTCCAACCCTGAACCTTGGCTGCATCCACGGTGGTGACAATCCAAACCGTATCTGTGCCCAGTGCGAGCTGCACTTTGATCTGCGCCCGTTGCCGGGCATGAACATGGAAACCCTGCGCCAGGCCATCCTGAGCAAGGTTCAGCCGATCGCGGACCGCCGGGAACTGTCCCTGGAATTCGAGCCGCTCTTTGATGGCGTGCCACCGTTCGAAACTCCGGCCGATGCCGCTCTGGTCAAAGCCTGTGAAAAGCTTACTGGCCATACCGCTCACGCCGTTGCTTTCGCCACGGAAGCACCCTGGTTGCAGAAACTCGGCTTGGAAACCCTGGTTATGGGCCCTGGGTCTATCGATCAGGCGCACCAGCCCGATGAATTTATCGAGCTGTCCCAGCTTGATCCAACCGTTAAAATACTGCGAGGGCTGATTCGACAGTTCTGTCTCTGAGTGGCATGCAGGCACTTCCGACGTCTGCAGAGAGTCCTGGCGGGGAGGGTGAGCCAAAACCGTGGAGCGCCAGGGATGACGCGACCGAGCCCTACAGGGACGTATTTACGGGCGTGTTTTGGCTCACCCTCCTCGACAGGACTCGGCAAACTCCTCAAGATAAAGTACCTGCCTTTAGAAGATAACGAGAAACCAGGAGAAAGGTTTGAAATCAAACGACTGGCTGCATGGATTCCGCCATTCATCCCCTTACATCAACGCCCATCGCGGGCGGACGGTAGTATTGACCATTCCGGGGGATGCGATTGAACACGGGAATTTCATCAACATCATCCATGACATCGCGCTGCTGAGCAGCCTTGGTGTGCGGCTGGTCGTTGCCTTTGGTGCCCGCCCGCAAATCCAGACGCGGCTGGATGCTGCAGGAATCGAATCGTCGTTTTCAAAAGGTTTGCGGATTACGCCGCAAGAGCACCTCAGCATGGTGATGGAGGCCGTCGGTGGCCTGCGTGCCTACCTGGAGAGCCACCTTTCCATGGGTTTGGTGAATTCGCCGATGCATAATGCCCGTATCCGGGTGAGTGGCGGCAACTATGTGGCTGCCAAGCCCGTGGGTGTGCTCGACGGTATTGATTTTGGCCATACCGGCAAGGTGCGCCGGGTGGATGTGGCCGGGATCGAGAAACTGCTGGAGCTTGGTCACATTGTCCTGTTGCCGCCCATGGGCTATTCGCCCACCGGGGATGCCTTCAACCTCTCCTACGAGGATGTTGGCAGCCAGGTGGCAGCGGCACTGCAGGCCGAGAAGCTGATGGTGTTTATTGATGATCCCGGGTTACAGGAAGAGGACGGTACTTTGATCCGGGAGCTGTCGGCGCGCCAGGCGTCCGAGCGTCTGGCGGCCGGTGCGGTGACCGGTCACGATGCCGACTTGCTGCGAGCTGCCTGTGATGCCTGTGTGAAGGGTGTGCGTCGCGCCCACATCATCAGCTATGTGGATGACGGCGCCCTGCTGAAGGAGCTCTTCACGCGGGATGGCGCCGGCACGTTGGTCAGTGGCGATCACTACGAGCAATTTCGCCAGGCCCGGGTCGAGGACATCGGCGGGATTCTGGAGCTGATCCAGCCGCTGGAAGAGCAGGGCATTCTGGTTCGCCGCTCCCGGGAGATGCTGGAAACCGAGATTGACCGCTTTGTTGTGGCGGAGCGCGACGGCACTATCGTGGGCTGTGCCGCTCTGTACAGCTACCCTGAAGAAGGCGCCGGCGAGTTGTCCTGCTTCGCGGTAGACCCGACCTATCGCCGGGCCGGACGGGGTGATGAGATTCTGGCAATGGTGGAGAAGCTGGCCAGGGGGCAGGGTATCCAGAAGCTGTTCGTGCTCACCACCCAGACGGAGCACTGGTTCCGGGAGCGGGGCTTCCAGCCTTCGACAGTGCAGGCCCTGCCCGGGCCGAAGCTGGCTGCCTATAACACCCAGCGGAACTCAAAGGTGTTCTTCAAACCGCTCTGACAGGGCGGCCAGATGTTCAGACCTCTGGGGTTCCGGTTGCTCTGACAGCGTCTCGACGGCCTTGTAAAAGTCCGCAAAGTCGTAGCCTGCATTCCGAAGCATCTGACGGAACGCCGGTACGTGCTGGTTGTACTGACGAAACAGCGCCAGGTTGGCATTGTTCAGGCTGACTGGTACCGGTCCGAACGGGCCCGGTTCGGACCACTCTGCGGAAAGTTCCTGATAGGCAAGAGCCAGCTCTTGGTAAATTGCCGCCTTGCGATTCCGCAGTTGCTGGTCTGGCAAGACGTCCTGCTGAGCATAAAGAACGTCCAGCCGGGCACTGAAGTCTTCGACCAGGGAGAGCGTCTGGTTTCGGCGAGCCAGGCGGTCCAGTGCCTCCCCGAACTGGCCGGGTTTGCCCTGGTCCGATAGCCAGAGCCTGAGCCCTTCCAGCTCCACCGCGGTGGCAAAGCTTTCGTTAAATGCCGTGTCATCGGCGATGTAGACCACCTGGTGTGCCAGCTCATGGAACATCAGGGCGACCATGCGATCCTCCGTCAGTTGGGTAAAGCCGGTGTGCAGGGGATCATCGAACCAGCCGAGGGTGGAATAGGCCGTCACGCCGCCGATAAACGTGTCGAAGCCCTTGTTGCGAAACTGCGACTCCTCGGCACGCGCATCCGCCAGGCTGTAGTATCCCCGGTAGGCCTGACAGCCGAGCACCGGATAGCACCAGCGGTGCGGTTCCAGGGAGAACTCCGGCACAGCCACCAGGTTCACCACTACCCAGGGTCTGTCGAGATCCACGTAGTCGCTGAAGGCTTCTCCCACCGGCAGGGCCAGTCGTTGACCGGCGAATTCCCGGGCCTGTTGCGCTACCGTGAGTTTTCCCCGAAGGTCCATCGGCGTTGAGGTGTCGGAGAGAATGTCGTCGACCGGTTCCGCCGACATCATCAGGGAGAGATGGCCACTGACAGCCTGCGAATAGTAGCCAATGGTCGAACAGCCGTTAAGCATTGTTACCAGTAGCAAAAGTAGATAGATCTGACTAAGCTGTTTCATGGGTCAGGATGTTATAGTGGATTGGTTTGCCTGTGGGGGCCAGGCCGCTATAGTACAATCATGGTCTCTATAGTAGCAGCCGGTGGCATCCGCCATCGTTTCAGGGACGTGAGCCGGTACCGGGCATTGTGTCCGGTGACTGGTCCGGCTTTGCGAGATATCAGGTAGTTCATGGATCCGAGAGAACGTCGTAGCAGCCCCCGCCAACCTATCAAGCTTGCCGCCCAGATTGATCTGGGAACCGGTGAGGCCTGGCCGTGCCAGATCGCCGATTTTTGTGCGGAGGGCCTTTTCGTCCGCTATTCGAGTGAAACCTCGAAGAAGCTGGACCGGGCTTTTGCTTCCGGCACACCGCCGGAACTGGTGGTACGTTTTCGTGGCCTGGATGGCGCCCGTCGCCACGAGCTTCATGTCAGTATTGTCAGGCGCATTGATGGTGCCATGGGGGTCAATTTCAGCCGCCCGAACCCGGAAGCGGTTGATGCCATGCTGCAGCAATGCGGGGGCTCCCGAAGTCAGGATCGCTCTTCGCTCCGCGCGCCCAGTGACCGCGTACAGTTTGTGCTGCATCAGTCCGCCAAGGCGGTGACCCAGTTTATCGAGCCGTTGATGGACGCCTGTTTCGTGCAAATGGTGGAGGGTCTCAAACTGGCGGCCCAGAGAGCGGTAAATGATCAGCAGGCCAATGAATACATGGATGCCTCGGGCCAGATTCAGGCCCGGCAACGGGTCATCTGGCATCAGATGGCTCGCAGCCTGGAATCACCACTGAAGCCCGCCCCCAAGGGGTTTCCGGGGTCCGAGCTGTCCGTGGTCGACAAGGGCGAATTCGAGGACTGGTTGACGATCCGGGTGATGGTGACCAAGGCGGATACCCAGTATCGGGGCGATCTGCTGCAGCTCAAGCTTCGCCTGGACAAACTTGGCATCGCGAACGCCACGGGACACCACAATCCCCTCGGGCCCTCCCTGGTCTGCGAAGCCTTCCATAATGGCCTCAGCCAGCTCAAGGCGACCCGGGGGGTGGAGAAAGTCTGTCTGCGGGTCTTTGAACAGACCGTGTTGCAGCAGCTGGGACCTCTGTACAAAGAACTCAACGATATTCTGATTCGTCACGGTGTTCTGCCGGACCTGGATCTCAGCAAGTATCTGAGCGAGCAGGCCGGGGCAAAGCCGGAGGCACAACAAGAGCCCGCGGAGCCCGAGCCGGTTGCCGCGGAGAGTGCTGCTGCAGAGTCAAAGCCGAAGGCGGGTGCCGAAGACGCCGGACAGTCCCAGTCTCGTCGCAGAGCCGGCATGCTGGGGGGCGAGTTTCGGGGTTATGCCCAGGCGGCCCAGACTGCGTTCGCTACGGTGCGTAACCTGCTGAATACCCTGAGCGCGAGCCGTGTGGCCCGGGGCGATCCGGAGCCTTTGCCGTTCCAGCCCAATGCCAGGCCTCTGTCGTCCGGAGAATTTCAGCGAGAACTCCAGCAGCTGCAATCTCAGCCCGTGGATACTGGCGAGGAGCTGGCTCCCCTGAAGGAGCGGGTGGTAGAGAAAGTAAAGGCAAGCGGTGATAACCGGCTGGATGAAGAACAGCAGGAAACGGTCGATGTGGTCGACCGGTTTTTCAAATCGGTGGTGGAAAGCCCGAAGCTCAGCGAGTATGCCCAGCAGCGCATGCGGCAGCTGGAAGTGCCCGTTCTCAAAGTTGTCATGAGGGACCCTGCGTTCTTTGACGATCAGGATAGCCCGGTACGCGGGGTGATGAACCGTCTGGCCCAGCTAGGGGTAAAGGGCGGGCGCATCAATCCGGTGGTTCAGCGTCGCGTGGATGAGCTGGTAGAGCGCATTACAACGGACTTCGAGCAGGACACCGGGGTATTCGAGCAAACGGTCCAGGAACTGGACACCCTGATTGATCGCCAGAATCTTGTCTATCGCCGGAATGTCGAGCGAGTGACAGCGGCCGCAGAGGGGGCCCAGAAGGTAGCCGAGTCAAAAAAGGCTGTGGCCGATGTGCTGGACAACAAACTGGGTGGGCGCAAGGTGCCAAAGGCGGTAATCAGCCTGTTGGATGGTGGCTGGCGGGATCTGCTTTCGCTGACCTGGATCCGGCAGGGGCCTGACAGCCAGCTGTGGCATGATTACCTGGCAGTTATCGATTCGCTCCTATCCTTCGCTGATGATCCGAACAGCTCCATTAATCTGCCCGAGCTGCTGCGGGTAATCCAGGATGGCCTGGCGTCTATTTCCAGCAACCACATGCCTTCTTCGCAAATCCGGGACGAGCTCAAGCAGTTCCTGGTTCGCAGTCCGCAAAAAAGCCCCGAACTGGTTGAAGTGCCAGTGGCAAAACCGGAGCAACCGGATGCCAGAAAACTGTCCGACCGGGAGCAACGAAGTCTTCAGCGCTGGATCAACCGGGCGCAGAAATTGCGAACCGGCGACTGGCTTCGCGACCAGGAAAAACCGGACGAACCCCAGTACATTCGTCTGGTCTGGGTGGCCCGCGGTTTCAGCCGCTTTGTCTTTGTGAATCACCAGGGCATGCGAGTGGTGGAATTGGAGCTGGAGTCCCTGGCCCGGCAGATGCGAAAAGGCATCATCGTGCCTGATAGCCAGTATGAACGCCCGCTGGTGGACGAGAGTATCGATCGCATGGTCCGCAAGGTCTATGACCAGTTGTCCTGGGCCTCCACCCATGATGAATTGACCGGCCTTCTCGGGCGTCGCGAATTCGAGCGCATGCTCGATCAGCAGTTGGCCCGTCGGGAGGATGAGCGCTCCCTCGTGCGCCTGGATCTCCGCAGGTTCCGCCTGCTGAACGACACCGCCGGCTACCAGGCCGGTGATGAGACCCTGAAACGGGTTGCCGATATCCTGCGCAGCCACGTCGGTGACGGTATGCCCGTGGCCAGACTTGCAGGCAATGAGTTTGCCATGCTGGTGCCGTCCGAGAGTGCCAGCGACGCGGCAAGAGATCTCATCCGGGCAGTGGAGGCCGCCGAGTTCAGTTTTGGTGGTCGCGACTACCAGCTCTCTGCCAGCGCCGGTGTGGTCCCCACGTTGCCGGCCCTGGTCAGTGCTGAACGCTGGTTACGGGCGTCGGAGCAGGCGCTTGCCGCGTCTCGCCAGCAGGGCCACGGGAAGGTTTCGGAGTATGCCCTGGACGCCGATGATCAGGCCCGTCAGGAGCAGATTGCCGCCAAGGTTGCCAGCCTCAGCGACCTGAACGAGGAGCGCATGCTGCTGCGCTGCCAGAAGATTATCCCTCTGCATGCCAAGTCCTCCATGGCTGCGCAGTATGAGGTGCTGATCAGCATGTACGATGACGAAGGCAACCTCATTACCGGTCGGGACTTCGTGCGCATGGCCGAGCGTTATGACCGAATGCAGGCCGTGGATCGCTGGGTTGTTGGCCACATGCTGGACTGGCTCAGGGAGCAGGCGCCGGACCCGAGGCATTTCGGCGGCGTCTGCATCAACCTGTCCGGCTATTCCATGAATGACCAGTCGCTGCTGGAGTTCATCTACGAAAAGCTGAGTGAGAAAGACGCGCCTATCGAGCGGCTGTGGTTCGAGATTACCGAGGCCTCGGCGATCAACGACGTCCAGTCAGTGGCAGACTTCATCATTGAGATGAAAGAGCTTGGCTGCCGGTTCTGTCTCGGCAACTTTGGCAGTGGCCCCAGTTCGTTCGAGTTCATGCGTTCGTTACCGGTAGACCTGATCAAGATCGACAGCGCCTTTACCGGCCAGCTGTCGACCAGCGAGACTGACCGGGCAATGGTGCGCTCAATGGTGGATATGGCCCACTACATGAACCGGGAAGTGATTGCCTCCCAGGTTGAATCCCGGGACGTTCTGGACATGCTCCGACAGCTGGGTGTGGACTACGCTCAGGGCTTCGTGGTCGAAAAACCCCGTCTGCTCGACAGCCTAACCTGATTCCGGCAACCTGCCTCTATGTCAAAACGTCATCCCATCATCGCGGTTACCGGTTCGTCCGGAGCGGGCACCACGACCACCGGCCAGATTTTCAGCCGGATGTTTGCCAGTGAGGGGCTGAACGCCGCAATGGTCAGCGGTGACAGTTTCCATCGCTACAACCGTGAACAGATGGCCAGGCTTGCGGCCAAGGGCCAGTTCGGTGAGCGCAACCACTTTGCGCTGGCCGCCAATCACATCGACAAGCTGGAAGCACTGTTCTACGACTACGGCCACACCGGCAACGGTCGGTATCGTCAATACGTTCACGATGAGGATCGCAGGCTGGTTGAAGCCGGGCACAAGCCCGGCACCTTCACGCCCTGGGGGCCTTTGCCCGCCGATACCGATCTGCTGTTTTACGAGGGGCTTCATGGGGGTGTGGTCAGCGAAACCTGCAATATCGCCCAGTATGTGGACCTGCTGATCGGTGTGGTTCCGATTGTGAATCTTGAATGGATCCAGAAGATCCACCGGGACACGCACAAGCGGGGCTACAGCCAGGAGGCGGTGGTGGAAACTATCATCAACCGCATGGATGACTATGTGCACGACATCGTGCCCCAATTCTCGCACACCCACATCAATTTCCAGCGCATTCCCCTGGTCGATACTTCCAACCCCTTTGTCGTCCGGGAAGTTCCCACTGAGGACGAAAGCATGCTGGTGATCCGGTTCCGGGATCAGTCAGAGGTGGACTTTCCCTATCTGCTGCAGGTGATTGCAGGCAGCAGCCTGTCGAGACACGACACCCTGGTGGTTCCGGGCACAAAAATGCCGCTGGCCATGGACCTGATCGTACGGCCGATGGTGCAGCGGCTGATGGCAAGAAAGCCGTTTGCCTGAGGCCGTCAGGCCGTCAGGCGTCCATCCCGATAATCCCGGAGCGTCTGTTCGATCTCTTCTCGGGTATTCATCACAAACGGACCATACTGGACCACCGGCTCGCCGATCGGTTTGCCGGCAATCAGCAGGAGTCGCGCTCCGGCTTGCCCCGCATGGAGTTCGATCTGGTCGCCGTCGTCGGAAAGAACGTTGGCGGCGCTTCGCTGCAGCGAGCTTTCCCCCAGGCTCGCGCTACCCTCGTAAAGATAGAGCATGGCGTTGTGGCCTTCCGGAAGGAGCAGTCTCAGGCTCCCATCGGATGCCAGGTGAATATCCGCGTAGATCGGCTGGGTGGTGCGATCGGGCATCGCCCCTGCATGGGCCTGGCCATCGATCTGTAATGAGCCGGCAATGAGCTTCAGTTTGCCACCGTCGAAGGCAAGCTCCGGAATCTCTTCCGGCTGGATGTCCCGGTAGCCGGCCTTCGTCATTTTTTCCGCCGCTGGCAGGTTCAGCCAGAGCTGAAAACCGCGCATCACGCCTTCTTCCTGCTGGGGCATCTCCGAATGGATGATGCCGCGACCGGCGGTCATCCATTGCACACCACCATTGCGCAGGTCGCCCCGGTTTCCGAGATGATCTTCATGCAGCATGTGCCCCTCGATCATATAGGTCACGGTTTCGAACCCCCGATGGGGGTGCGAGGGGAAGCCTGCGATATAGTCGGCGGCCTCGGCGGAACCAAACTCGTCCAGCATCAGGAACGGGTCAAGGCGAATGTTCTGTTGCTGGCCAATGGAACGCTTGATGCGCACGCCGGCACCGTCGGACGTTTCCAGGGCGGGTATGATCTGTTTCAGGGAGCGCAGGGTCATGATGTCCTCCTCTCGTTAGCTCTTGGCTCTATTTAAACGGGATGGGAGGAGAGAATAAAACGCAGAAATCTGGGGGGTGACATCAAAAAAACTGAAGGACCCGTGACGCCCCGGGCGGGGCGCCACAGGAGGCGATCATTCGACGTTGCGGGAATAGAAGATTTCCAGCATTTCCCGACGCAGACGGTCCTCGATGGACTGCGCTTCGGCGGGATCAAGATCACCGGCGTTCACCCCGAACACATAGTTATCGAGGTTGAAGTTCTTCAGCATCATCTTGGTGTGGAACAGGTTCTCCTGGTACACGTTCACATCGATCATCTGATACGCGTTCTGGGTATCTTCGGTCAGGTAGTTCTGGATCGAATTGATATCGTGATCAATGTAGTGCTTGGTGCCGTCCACATCACGGGTAAAGCCGCGAACCCGGTAGTCCACGGTAACGACATCAGAATCAAAGCTGTGGATCAGGTAGTTCAGCACTTTCAGCGGTGAGATCAGGCCACAGGTGGATACGTCGATGTCAGCGCGGAAGGTGCTCACGCCATCGTGGGGATGGCTTTCCGGGTAGGTGTGCACCGTGACGTGACTCTTGTCCAGGTGGGCCACGATGGTATCCGGCAGCGGTCCGGGAGACTCTTCGTTGTCGGGCTCTTCGCCATTGGTGAGCTCGTGCTCGGCGATCAGCATGGTGACAGATGCGCCATGGGGCTCGTAGTCCTGACGCGCGATGTTAAGAACGTTGGCGCCGATAATCTTGACGACGTCGGTCAGAATCTGGGTCAGGCGCTCGGCGTTGTACATCTCGTCGATGTAGTCGATATAGGCCTTGCGTTGTTCTTCGGTCTGCGCATAACAGATGTCGTAGATGTTAAAGCTCAGGGATTTGGTCAGGTTGTTGAAACCATGCAGCTGGAGTTTTGATTCCATGCTCAGCCCCTCCGGATCGTGGAGATGAATGACTGCAGAGCTGCATTGCTGAGCTCTGCCGAGGCCGCCACCGACTACTGACCGGGTTGTTCACCTTTTGCGCAGACCGGCGGAGAGGGTGCGTATTATGCACACCGCAAGTGACGTTGAATAGTATTCGCAATGACATTTTAGCATTCGTGATTTCCCCTGCATCCGGCCCGGGGAATCGGTCCATGAGCGGCCCTGGCGAGATTTCTCACACGTGTTATGACGCCTGGTGAACCTCGTAGCTGTGACTGATCTCGACGCCGGCCTTCTCAAGCATGATAGATGCGGAGCAGTACTTTTCTGCCGACAGGCCCACGGCCCGCTTGACCAGATTGTCTTTCAGGCTGTTTCCGGTTACTACGAAGTGCAGGTGAATGCGTGTAAACACCGCCGGAACCGCGTCGGCCCGCTCTGCTTCGAGCTCGGCGTGGCAAGCGGTCACGTCCTGGCGGCTTTTCTTCAGGATGCTCATGACGTCGAACGCCGAACAGCCTCCGAGCCCCATCAGCAGCATTTCCATGGGGCGCGGGCCCAGGTTCTCACCGCCGTGGTCTGGCGGGCCATCAAGCTGCACGCTGTGGCCACTGCCGCTGGTGGCTTTGAAACTGGCGTTGCCGGTCCAGTCTACGGTTGCTTTCATGGGACGACTCTCCGTTGTGATGACGCGGGACCAACTGGTGTGGTGGCCCCGATAAAGATGACCTGTGGCCGGATGCTAGCACAACCGGCTTCGCCAGGCAGGCCGATCTCGGATACATGTTGTATACTCTTTCCGGTTGCCCGCAACAGACCTTCTTGTTATAAGTTGCGCAGTTTTGCAGTAAAAAAGAACGAACCCGCAAGGAAAGCCGGGTGCATAACAAACATTGGGACCCGCCAGTATCTGAGGAGGCACGACTCGCATTATGGCCACTATCGTCAAGCCGGTTGAGCAGAAAACCAAGCATCTCGACTATTTCCTTTCGCAGTGCCATCGCCGCCGTTACCCAGCCAAGAGCACGATTATCTATGCCGGGGACAAGAGCGATTCCCTGTTCTACATCGTCAAAGGCTCGGTGACGGTTATCATTGAAGACGATGACGGTCGCGAGATGATCATGGCCTACCTGAACGCCGGTGACTTTTTCGGTGAAATGGGGCTGTTCGACAACATGGATTCCCGCAGCGCCTGGGTAAAGGCCAAGACCGAGTGCGAAGTGGCGGAGATCAGCTACACCAAATTCCGTGAGATTGCCCAGCAGGATCCCAGGGTTCTGTATTTCATTGGCGAGCAGATGGCTTCCCGCCTCCGCCAGACCACGCGCAAGGTGGGTGATCTCGCGTTCCTGGATGTGACCGGTCGAGTCGCCCGCACCCTGCTGGATCTCTGCAAGGAGCCGGATGCCATGACCCACCCGGACGGCATGCAGATCAAGATTACCCGCCAGGAAATCGGCCGTATCGTGGGTTGTTCCCGGGAGATGGTTGGACGGGTTCTGAAGACCCTGGAAGATCAGGGCCTGGTTCGGGTCAAGGGCAAAACGATGGTGGTGTACGGCACCCGCTGAGTCTCCGAATAGCAGAGCATCGATGTAGCAAGAAGGGCCGCTGATATCAGCGGCCTTTCTGGTTGGGGCAGGGGCGCCGGTGTCATTCGGCCAGGGCCACGGACTTGATCTGCATCCACACCTGCTGGCCGGGTTCCAGGGCCAGTTGGTCAACAGCCCGGGTGGTCAGTCGGGACATGACCGGTGTGGGTCCTGCGAACAGGCGGACGATACTGACGCCGGGGGTAACGTCCGGTTCAATCCGGTCAATGGTTGCCGGAACCAGGTTCTGGATGCTCTGGTCAGGGTTCTCTTCCAAAGCCAGGCTGATGTCCCGGGACAGCAACTGGATCCGGACCCGATCCCCGATTTTCATGCCGTTGTCCCGGCGCAACCAAAGGGAGCCACCGTCGAACTCAAAGCGCGCCAGGTGCCAGCGCTGATCCAGTTCTCTTATTGTCCCTTCTACAAGCACGCCCGCGTCGTCCTCGAGACGGAACGGGTTGTCCATGCGTGCAAGAGTCTCCCGGGTTGGCCCGCTGGCTAACACCTTGCCGTCCTCCATGACCACCAGATGGTCAGCGAGCCTGGCCACCTCTGCGGTGGAGTGGGAGACATATACGATAGGGATGGCCAGGGCGTCCCGAAGACGCTCCAGATAGGGCAGGATGTCGTGTTTGCTAGCTTTGTCCAGGGCCGACATCGGTTCGTCCATAAGTAACAGCCGGGGACTGGTCAGCAGCGCGCGGGCTATCGCTACCCGCTGGCGCTCGCCCCCGGACAGGCCTGCGGGCATACGGTCCAGGTGGCCGCCGAGTCCCAGCCAGTTCACAGCCTCGTCAAACCCGATCTGCCGGTCCGTGGCCGGAATACGCTGGTAGCCGAATTCAAGATTCTTGCGCACGGTCAGATGGGGAAACAGGTGGGTTTCCTGGAATACATAGGCGAGGGGGCGTTTATGAACCGGGAGGAAAGTATCAGCGCTTTGCCAGTGTTCATCGAGAACGGTCATGGCTCCCTCTGCGCGGTGCAGGCCCGCCATACAGCGCAAAACAGTGGTCTTGCCGCAGCCGGAATGCCCGAACAGGGCGGTGATGCCCGTGCCGGGCAAGGTCAGGTCAACGTCCAGACCAAACCCGGGAAATGCGCAACGGAAGCGGGCAGAGATGCTTTTCTTTTCGCTCATCTCAGTGCTCCCGACCGGGCCTTACCGTTCAGTGCGTAGAGGATGACCAGAACCACGAAGGAGAACACCACCATGCCGGCAGAAAGCCAGTGGGCCTCGGTGTATTCGAGGGATTCCACGTGGTCATAGATGGCCACCGACAGGACCTTGGTCTCTCCGGGGATATTGCCCCCGATCATCAGAATCACGCCGAACTCGCCAATGGTATGGGCGAAGGTCAGTACGGCGGCAGTGAGGAACCCGTTGCGGGCAAGGGGCACGGCAACAAACAGGAAGCGATCCCAGGGCGCGGCGCGGAGCGTGGCAGCGACCTCGAGGAAACGGTCGCCAACCGACTCGAAGGCATTCTGCAGCGGTTGCACCGTAAACGGCAGGGAATAGATCACGGAAGCCACCACCAGACCCTCGAAGGTAAAGGGCAACAGCCCGATGCCGAGCGACTGGGTGACCTGGCCAACCCAGCCTTCCGGCCCCATCATCAGCAGCAGGTAAAAGCCAAGGACCGTTGGCGGCAGAACCAGAGGTAGCGCGACCACGGCCGCCACCGGCTGGCGCAGCCAGTGCCGGGTTCTGGCGAGCCACCAAGCGATGGGCGTGCCTATCAGCAACAGCAGCAGAGTGGTTGTCGTGGCCAGTTTCAGGGTCAGCCAGACTGGATCCCAGTAGGTTTCAAACATCAGTCGATCGCGTCATGTCCTTGGTCGTAACCATAGCTCCGGATGATGCCGATGGCCGTATCGGATTTCAGGAAATCCATCCAGGCGCGGGCTGCTTCATTACTGGCGCCCCGGTTCAGCAGGATGGCCTGCTGGTCGATGGGCTGGTAATAGGCCTGAGGGACCTGCCATAGGGTGCCGGCATCCTCGTCCCAGACTTTCACCTGGGAAGCGGCCACGAAACCGGCCTGGGCATTGCGACTGACAACAAACTGGAACGTCTGTGCTATGGAATCACCGCGGACCAGTTTCGGTTGTAACGGTTGCCATTGGCCGATGTGCTCAAGAACCTGCTGGGCAGCCAGGCCATAGGGTGCCGTTTTCGGGTTGGCGATGGCCAGCCTGGCGAAGGGCTGCTGCTCCAGATAGCGCGGGGCATCCTCAAACGCATCGGGCGTCGGGCTCCAGAGCACCAGCTTGCCCCGGGCATAGGTAAAGCGGGTTCCGTTGACCCCGGCCTGCGCCTCTTCTATCAGCTCTGGCCTGAACACGTCGGCCGCCATGAATACGTCGAAGGGCGCGCCGTTCCTGATCTGGGCGTAAAGTTTGCCGGTTGAGCCAAAGCTGGCGGACACCCGGTGACCGGTTTCCGCTTCAAAGTGCCTAGTCAGTTCCCGAGTGGTGTCGGTGAAGTTTGCGGCCACACCAATACTGACTTCGCCGGCGATGGCTCCGGAAGCAAAACTGAACAACACGCACAGGCAGGCGAAAGCCCGGGTTATTGGGTGGCAGATTCTGGTGCGGCGTTCATGGGGCTCTGGCATGGAGCAGGGCTTTCTGTTCGGCGGTTGATTGGGCAGACGCATTGTCCCTATGCAGGCACAGGGAATGCAAGTATTGCCACACCTCGTCCCGGTTGGTTTCGTTGAGCATCTCATGGCGCCCGCCCTCAAACAACCTCAGGGTCACATGGCCAACGCCCGCCTCTCGAATGGCCTGAAAGTGCTGGCGCACGCCGCGGCCCATTTCACCAACCGCGTCCGCCGTTCCAGAGAACAGGTGCACAGGCAGGTCTTTGCGCCAGGTCGGCGGCTTGATGGCCAGCATGCCGCCGATAAAATCCAGCCAGAGCCCGGTTGAGCATTGAAACCCGCAAAGCGGATCGGCAGCGTAGGCGTCAACCTGGTGCGGATCGCGGCTGAGCCAATCGGCATGGGTCCGGTTGGGGCGGAACCGGCGATTGAACTGCTCAAAGGTCATGCGGGCAATCAACGGGCTGCGGTGCCGCTTGCCCCGGAGCAGCCGGATCAGGCCGATCAGGGTTCGGGATGCCAATAGCTGGCCCCGATCAATCCGGTTGGTGGCGCTCAGGATCAGGGTATCCAGGGAATCACCGTATCTCTGGGCGTAACCCTGGGCAATGAACGAGCCCATGCTGTGGCCCAGCAGGTTGACCGGCAGCCCGGGAAACTGTGAACGGGCGTGCTGGACCACCTGGTGCAGGTCGGCCAATACGCTTGCCCAGCCGTTCTGGTCCGCATAGTGCCCCAGGTTCTCGACTCCTGAATTCGGGCCATGGCCCCGGTGGTGAAAGGTGATAACGGCCATGCCGCGTTCGCAGAGCCAGCGAGCGAGGGACTGGTAGCGGTCGCCATGCTCGGCCATGCCGTGGCTGATGATCAGAAGGCCGGTGGGAGCCGTCGGGGTAAAGACTGTTCCGGCTATGCTGTGGTCATCACCACTGCTCAGCGTCAGAGGGTGTTCGTTCGTTGTCACGACCCGGTTCCTTGTTGTTTTTCTCCGCAGCCGGGCGTTGCCACTCCGGCGGTTTCCATAGATGGGTAAGGCGAGACAATAATCCGCCGGGCTGTGCCATGTCGCGGAACAGGTCCACGTATTCGTGGGTCCAGAGCACAATCAGGTTACTGGAGCGAACAGGCCGGGTGATGCCGTATTCGGGCGGATCCTGGGCATTTTCATCGACAAACGTGCCGAACAGGCGATCCCACACTATCAGCGTGCCGCCGTAATTACGGTCGATGTAGCCGGGATTTCGGCCATGATGGACGCGGTGATGGCTGGGCGTGTTGAACACCAGTTCGACCCAGCCGGGCAGCTTCCCGACCAGTGTGGTATGAATAAAGAACTGGTAGACCAGCGACAGGGCATAGGCTACGCCGATCCAGACAGGATTGAGTCCCAGCAGCGCCAGGGGCAGGTAGAACACCCACATGCCGTTGAAAATGTTGGTGGCATTCTGGCGCATGGCAGTGGAGAAGTTCATCCGCTCGGAGGAATGGTGAACCACATGGGCCGCCCAGAACCAGCGAACCCTGTGACTGGCCCTGTGCATCCAGTAGAAACAGAAGTCCACCCCCAGAAAAGCCAGCAGCACGGTGAATCCGTTCAATTCCAGATCAAACAGCCGGTAGTGGTAGCACAGGGCATAGACAGGGAAGGCAATGAGGCCGGCGAAGAGCAGTTCGGTCACCTGATAGCCGGCGCCTAGGGCAAAGTTTCTGACCGCCTCACGGGTATCCATCAGCTGCGGATCGTGGCGAATCTTCAGGTATTCCCACAGGGTAACGCCCACAAAAACCGGTGTTGCAATCACAAAGATCAGTTGGCGTTCATCCAGCGCCAGCCACGGCGCAGCCATCGCCCAGAGAGAAAGCAGGCCGCTGTCTTCCAGTACGGCCAGTATCATGTCGGTCAAAGCCATCGGGTTTCTGCCGGTTTCCTCATCAAGTCCGTTTATTCTGGCACGTAACCCGGAAACCGGAATGTCGGTTCACGCCAGATTGGCTAACGGATTCCGACAATCCGGTACTCAGCCTGGCCGACGGTTGTCTTCGTACACTTTTTCCAGAGCCCGGATCTGTGGCTGCCACTGGTCCAGCCAATGTTTGATGTCTTTGGGAATTCGCGCAGTTTTCGGCCATGGCACCGGATACTGTGCGGGCTGGAACATGGGTGCAAACAGGGCGGCTGCGGTCAGGTCTGCGCGCGAAAACTGGTCGCCGGCCAGGAAAGGCCTTTCGGCGTAGATGGCAGCCAGCTCGGTGAGCAACTCTTCCATGACCTGGCGGGACTTTTCAGAGGTTTTTTCGTTGATCTTCATCCACTGACGCATGACTTCATCAACCCGGCTGAAAGCAAGGCTGAGCAGTATCCGGTTATAGAAAGGCGTTCCCGCGGCCAGCATGGGCACCACAATTTTGGGGCGCTGCAGGAAGTGGTGGTAGGAATAGCAGCGGATAGCCGGCCCCGCTTCCTCGTCAAGCCGGCGCTCCCAGGCCAGCGCCTGCTCACGAACGTCCGGGTCTGCCGGTGTCAGCGGGTGCTCGGGAAACGTCTGGTCCAGGTAATCCAGAATGGCCGCTGAGCCCTGAACCACGTGGCCGTCATGGTCCAGCACCGGCACAGAGGAGGCTTCACCCGTCAGTTTCCGGATGGTTTTCACATGTTGTCCCGGCAGCAGGTTCACCGTTTCGTAGTTGAGCCCCTTGTAGTCCAGGGCCCAGCGTATTTTTTCGCAGTAGTGGGAAATGGCAAATTGGTAAAGTTTCAGTGCCATGGGGTGTCTCCTTGGTCCAGCGTTCTAGCATACTGCCGGTGGGGCGGTATAAGAAGACCCATCAGATGCCCATGGTGGCCTCATCGGTCGTTGGGTTCTAAACTGTAGGCCGAAAAGACGCTCAAACAAGGGAACTGACCATGCACTCACGACGAGTTTTGATGTTGTCCGTCGTCACTGCGGCGAGCCTTGCCATCTCCGCCTGCTCCTCTCTATCCAAAACCAGTCAGCCGGTTTCCGCGAGCTATGCTTGCGGGCAACTCGATATTGCCGTCTCCGGCACGGACGACAGCGATCTGATCAGCATCGACTATCTGGATCGACGTATTCTGCTCAAGCCGGAGGTAAGTGCCTCGGGCGCATTGTACGTAGCCCCCGGCGACGACCAGACGCGGTTCTGGAGCAAGGGTGAAAAAGCGACCCTGACAGTGAAGGGGCAAACCTATCCGGAGTGTTTGCAGCCAGGCGATCTGGAAATGCCGTTTGAGGCGCGGGGGAATGAGCCTTTCTGGCACGCGACGCTCGAAGGCGGTGAGCTCTTGATAACACGACCTTTCGAGGAACAGGGAACCCGTCGGGTACCGGTTGAAGTCAAAACAGCCAACCGGCATGGGCGGACATTTGTGGCGACGCTGGCAGATCTACCCATTACCCTGACAGTCGCCCGTCAGCTCTGTGACGACAGCATGTCCGGGGCTCAATATCCCGCGCAGGTGCGCCTGCAGGTAGGTGATGATGAGTTCAGGGGGTGTGGTGGTGATCGCCAACGTCTGTTCCGGGGCGCAATCTGGGTTGTTGAGGATCTTGCGGGCGCAGGCATCATCGATAGGTCCCGGATCACGATCGAGTTTCTTGAGGGCAATCGGATCGCGGGCAGGGCGTCTTGCAACCGATACACTGGCGCCTATGAACTCAGGGGTGAGGGCATGGCTATAGGCCCACTGGCATCAACACGGATGGCCTGTGCGCCCGCGCTGATGAATCAGGAAGAGCGGTTTCTGAACCTGCTGGACCAGGTGAATTCAGTGCGGATCGGACAGCAGGGCCAACTGCTGCTGTCGACACCGGGCGGTGAGTCTATCCGGGCGTTTCAGTCTGACCACGACAGTCCATAGCGCGTCAGGATCTCTGCCACCCGCCCACTGCTTTGCAGGGCTCTCGCTCCCTCTGACAGGAGCGCTGCGAGCTGGGCGGAATCACGGCCGACCGGTGAAAATGCAACGTAGATCGGCGACTCGTGGATCACCGCGGCCATTCGCAGGCTTTCCGTGTTGTTCTCCTGCTCCAGTTGCCACTGCATCACATAGCGGTCTTCCGGGAATACGTCAGAGCGCTGCTGGTGCAGGAGTTCGATTGCCCGGCTCAGTGGTGCCGGCCCGGACAGCACCCAGACCCGCTCTGGATCGTCCTGGTACTTCTCGATATAGCTGTCCAGTTCCGGTGAGTAAGCGTAGCCGTTGATCGCCAGCAGCTTGGATTGGCTGAGTGAGTCGATGCCAGCGTACTGCCAGGTGTTGTCAGGGTGGGTGTAGAGCGCGATCGTCGAGTAACCAGTAGCGGCGTCCGGAAACACGAAGTCCGGCGCATCCCCCGGAAGGGCTCCGACAACCGCATCAATATACCCGTCCCGGGCCTGTTGCAGGGCCCGCGCCCAGCTCATGTTCACGTACTCGACATTGATACCGTAGAGGCCAAACGCCTCCCTGGCAATATCTATCATATAGCCTTCGTGCTCGGAGCCGGCTTCACAATTGTGAGGACACCAGGGATCAGCGGCAATGACGACGCTATGGCGCGGCTCTGTGGGAGCCGGCGCAGCGGGAGCGGTCTTCGTTGCCTTTGCCGCTGTTTCAGGAACCAGCGGTGGCGGGTCCTCTGGCTGCGAGCAGGCGGCAAGAAAGAGCGCGATGGAAAGAACCAGGGTTTTTGCCATGGTGATAAAACCGGGATGCCGATGACGTCGGCTCTCCCTGAAGCATAGACCCTGGTCGCGGTTTTGTAATGGCTAAAAGCCCCTAGGCTGCGGTTTTGTTCCTGTCAGCCGACGCGGCGGTCGGCACCAGCGCTCGGGCGAGGTCTTTCATGTGCAGGGTGCCCACGTGCTGATCGTCCCGGACTACCCGGAAATTCAGAGACATATCCCCGTCGGATTTCAGCAGTACCGTTTCAAGGTTGTCCTTTTCCGAGATGTCACCGGCGAACGTGGAGTCACCGTCATCCGGGGGACTCATGACCGATCGTACCCTCAGCACCCGTGCCCGATTGATATCGCTGATGAAGTCGACGATGTAGGGATCGCCGGGATTGAGCAGGATTTCCTGGGGATCTCCCTGCTGCACTACTTCGCCATCTTTCAGGATGACCAGGTGGTCGGCCAGTTTCAAGGCCTCATCAAGATCATGGGTGATGAACACGATGGTTTTCTGCAGTTCTTCCTGGAGCTCCAGCAACAGGTCCTGCATATCGGACCGAATCAGCGGATCCAGTGCCGAGAAAGCTTCGTCCATCAACATGATCGGGGCGTCGGACACCAGGGCTCGGGCGATGCCCACCCGCTGTTGCATGCCACCGGACAGCTGGTGTGGATACTGGTATTCGTTACCCTCCAGACCAACCCGCGCGAGCCATTTTCGGGCGTCGGCCTCAAAGTCCGATGTCGTATAGCCGCGAATGTCCTTGGCCATGCCGGCGTTCTCGAGCACGGTTTTGTGTGGCAGCAGGGCAAACTTCTGGAACACCATCGACATCCGCTCGCGGCGAAGCTTTCGCAGCTGCTCTTCGCTGTAGCTCATGATGTCTTCGCCATCGACACGGATTTCGCCGGCCGTGGGGTCGATCAGTCGGTTCAGGTGCCGGATGAGTGTGGACTTTCCAGAGCCGGAAAGGCCCATGATGACCGTGATCTCGCCATCGTGGATGTCCACGTTGATATCACGCAGACCGAGTACGTGTCGCTGCTGCTCCAGCAGATCGGCTTTGCCCATGCCCTTGCGAACATACTCCAGGGCAACATCCGGGGTCGGGCCGAAGATCTTGTAAAGGTTCCGGATCGAAATCTTGATGTCTTTTGCCATGGGGGCTTTCCTCACTGCTTCTGGGAGACGTTAATTCGTGCCAGGGACGCCTTGGTTACCCGGTCGAGAATAACCGCCAGGATCACGATGCCAAGGCCGGATACCAGGCCAACACCCAGTTCCAGATTACGGATGCCCCGCAGGACCAGAACGCCAAGCCCGGGCGCGGAAACCAGGGATGCGATAACAACCATGGCAAGACTCATCATGATGGTCTGGTTAACCCCTGCCATGATGTTGGGCAGCGCCAACGGGATCTGCACCTTGTAGAGTTTCTGTCGGGGCGTCATGCCAAAGGCGTCTGCGGCCTCAATCACGTCCTTGTCTACCAGCCGGATGCCCAGGTTCGTCAGCCGGATCACAGGAACAATCGCGTAGAGGATGATGGCGATGCCGTACAGCTTTGATTCGGTAACACTGAACAGGAAGATAAGCGGAATCAGGTACACAAAAGGTGGCAGCGTCTGCAGCATGTCCAGCACCGGTATGATCATCCGTTGCAGGGAATTGCTGCGTGCCATGGCGATGCCTATGGGTACCCCCAGCAAGACACAGAGGAAGGCACATACAAAAATGATCGCCAGTGTTTGCATGGCGTAATCATAATGGTCGATGAAGGCCAGCAGCACGATACTGCCGCCTACAAAGAGCATCAGTTTCCAGGATTTGGTGACCACGTAAACAACCGCCAGTAACAGTGGAATCACGATCCACCAGGGCGTGTTCAGCATGGCGTAAAGTGCCCCATCCAGGAACCAGCTGAGAGGCTGGGTCAATGGATCGAGAACCAGGCTCAGGCTGTCCTTTATTGCCAGAAATCCCTGTTCCAGGCCCTTGGTAAGTTCCCGGGACTGGGGGAAGGCGGAGCAGGATTCGTTCAGGGCGTCCATGGACGGAAACGGGAGTTCCCATATAGAGGCCGGTTCGGCGCTCTCTCCCTTGGTTTTATTCAGCAGGTCGGCCATCGACATGGGGCCGCTGCTTTTGCCTTCCGAGCACCATTGCTCAAGGCCGAGCGATGAAAAAAGGGAATCGTAGGTTGCCATGGGCGGTCAGTCTCTCCTGCGCACGTCTGGAATCAGAACGGTTTTCGGGAAACGACCCGGGGCATCGCGAAGGATGCCCCGGGAGGGGCAGGTCAATCAGTTAAGAACGTTGGCCAGACGCTCACGCGCGGAGTCGTTCAGCCAGGTTGACCACTCGTCGCTGTTGTTGCTGAGGTAGTAAACCGCAGCTTCTTCGCCCGAGGCATTGTTGGAGTCCATCCAGGCCAGGATGCTGCTCATGGTCTCGGTCTTGAACGTCAGCTTGCTGAGCATCTCGGCCACTTCCGGCTCGCGCTCTTTGAAGCTGGTAGTGATCGACGTCAGGACCGTTGCCGCCGGGAAGTCGGATACGCCCGGATTGTCGACATCCTGTGTCTGGTTCTTCTGGTGCACGTCCGGCTTGATGTCGCCGAGATCTACCCGGGTCATGTCGTACTTGCCGAGGGGAACGGTCGGGCCCCAGTAGTAGCCGAACCAGGGCTCTTTGTTCTGGACAGCGGACGCCATGGAGGACGCAAGGGTCTCACCGGAACCATGGTTGAATACGTCAATGCCGGACTCTTCCAGATCCAGGGCGCGAACCAGGTTGTCACTCACAACTCGGCAGCCCCAGCCGTCCGGGCAGTTGTTGAAGGTGCCGCCAACGAGCTCAGGATTGGCCATGATGCCTTCGATGGTCTTCAGCTCCGGATGCTCTTCCGCGAGGTAGGTGGGAATCCACCAGCCTTCAACACCGCCCGGATCGAGAACCTTGCCAAGGCGCTCCACTTTGCCCTGTTCTTCCAGGCGCAGGTAGGCCTCGCCCGCGGAGTTCAGCCACAGCTCGGTGACGATGTCAGGCTCACCGTTTTCGGCAACGGAGGTTACCGCCGGAACGGTATCGGAAGGAACGATGGTGACGTCACAGCCGTAACCCTGCTCCATGATGAAGGTGGCCACGTTGGTGACGACCGTGTTGGACGCCCAGTTCATTTCGGTAATGGATACCTCGCCGCAATTGGCCTGGGCCGCGACGGGTACGGATAGCGCGCAAAGCAGTGCAGCAGACTTAAGCTTTCGCATAGTCACTTCTCCTTTTCAGGGTTTGTGATTTTTGGAGGGTGCTGTCGGTGTTAGTGCCGATACGAGGGGACGGCGATCCATAAGGATCGGGAAAACAGCTCTTTCATGGTCGCTGTTAAGGTCGAACAAATCACGAGGTCTCGGTTAATACTTAACTGTAAGGATAACGAACCTCAGCTCAGTTACAAGGGCGTATTCCAAATGCGTCTTTAAAAGAGACACATTATGCCCCGGGAGAACTGTCAAGAAGGTGTAGTAATCGATGGATACACTCCGGGTACCTGAACCCGGAGAACAGCATGACAGAGCTGCGCGACCTGACACCTCACACATCAATCAGCCACGAGCAGGCCTCCCGGGATGGGCGTCAGCGAAGGTTGCTGAGAACCTTCCTGCCGGAGCTCGTTGGCCTGGAGCGCATCCTGGCGGAAGCGCCGGATTTCATCACAACCGAAGTGGTGGAGCGGGTCGCCCTCAAGGACCTCTCCTTGCCCATCTACCGTGTCGATATCGGATCTTCCCGGCCCGATGTGCCAGCGGTATTGCTTGTTGGCGGCGTGCACGGGCTTGAACGCATTGGAAGCCAGGTAGTGATGGCCTGGCTGAAGTCGCTACTCGCCAGAGTGACCTGGGACGAACATTTGCTGGGGTTGTTGCAGAAGGTTCGAATTACCCTTTTGCCAATCCTTAACCCGGGCGGTATGTACCTGAATCAGCGCAGTAATCCCAACGGCGTGGACCTGATGCGCAATGCGCCGATCCAGGCCCAGGAACGTAGCGCATTCCTGCTCGGCGGCCAGAGAATTTCACCCCGATTGCCGTGGTACACCGGCGACCCTGAACAGGGCATGGAGCCCGAAAACCTGGCTCTTGAGGCGGTCATAAAACAGCTGCTGCCGGGGCGGCCGTTCAGTGTGGCACTGGACTGCCATTCCGGATTCGGGATGCAGGACCAGATCTGGTTTCCCTACGCCTACCGGCGTCGACCCATGCGTCGAGTCGCATCGGTTATGGCGCTGAAGCTTATCTGGGAGCAGTCATACCCAAATCACGACTACCGTTTCGAGCCCCAGTCCCGCCACTATCTCACCCATGGCGACTTGTGGGATTACTTCTACAAACAGGTCAATCGCGAAAATGCCGGTGTTTTCCTGCCCCTGACCCTGGAGATGGGCTCCTGGCGCTGGATTCGCAAGCGGCCCCGTCAGTTGCTGAGACTCGACGGCTTTTTCAATCCCCTGGTTCCGCACCGGCACAAGCGGGTCCTGCGCAGCCATCTGACCTGGATGGACTTCCTGATTAACGCCGCCGCCAGCCACGAAAACTGGTTGCCGGCTCGGGATGAGGAGTCCATGCTGAAAGAAGCCGCGATCATGCACTGGTATCGCGATACTCTCTAGCGATCCAGCCGGCCCTGGCATCCATCAATCGGAACTATCGTATGCACTGGATTCTGTTGCGGGGTCTGACTCGGGAACACGCCCACTGGGGCAGCTTCCCGGCTCGCCTTGGGGAGGCATTTCCCGAGCACCAGTTCCATCTGGTCGACCTGCCCGGGACGGGCGTGCGATATCGAGAAGACAGTCCGGCAACGGTAGCGGCGATTCGGGAAGCTGTCTCCAGGCACGTTAGCCATATCCCCGGTCCTTTCAGCATCCTGGCACTTTCCATGGGCGGTATGGTGGCCCTGGACTGGGCCCAGCAGGCTGCGGATGGTCAGATCCAGAATCTGGTCCTGATCAATACCAGTTCCGGCTTCAGCCCGCCCTGGAAACGCATGCGGCCTGGGGTCTGGCCGCGAATTCTGCGGCTGCTGGCCCGTCAGGAGTTGTTTGACCGTGAGCGGGATATTCTCCGGCTCACGTCTAACCGTGAGGTGCCTCTGTCACTGGCAAAACAGTGGTACAGCATACAACGACAACGCCCCGTCAGTACCCGCAATGCGATCAACCAGTTGGCGGCTGCCGCCCGCTACAAACCCGGTGAAAAGCGTCCTGTGCCAGATGCCCTGATTCTCGCCAGCCGCGGCGATCGCATCGTTCACTGGCGCTGCAGTTCCACGCTGGAGCAGCGCTGGCAATGGACCATGAAACTGCACCCGGATGCTGGCCATGACCTTCCACTGGACGATCCGGAGTGGATTATCCAGCAGATCCGCAACTGGCTGCCCCGGTAACGCCGGTTGCTTGACGCAACTCTTCTTTCCGGTCAGTCTTCTCGTTTTGAACCGTCAAAGCCGCCATTGATCAGGAACGGAGCCGATAATAATGAAAATCTTCGAAACCAAAACCGCCCCCAACCCCCGCCGCGTGCGCATGTTCATGGCCGAGAAAGGCCTGTTGGACAAGGCCGAATTCATCGAGATTGACCTGCAGAAGGGTGAAAACCTGACACCTGAATTTGTCGCCCGAAATCCGATGAAGAAAGTGCCTGTGATGGAACTGGATGACGGCACCTGTATTGCCGAGACCATGGCAATCTGCCGCTATTTCGAAGAGAGCTACCCGGACACGCCGACCCTGATGGGCGACACCCCGCTTGAAAAAGCCCAGCTTGAGCAGTGGCTCCGGTGGATAGAGTTGTTCTTCTTCATGCCTACTGGCATGTGTTTCCAGCACACCACCGGCTATTTCAAGGACCGGATGAACCCGATCAAGGAGTGGGGCGAGGAGTGCGGCAAGAGCGTTGAGAAGTTCATGCACTTCCTCGACAAGCAGCTCGAAGGCAAGGAATACATCTGCTGCGACCGCTTTACGGCCGCCGATATCAATGCCTTCACAACAGTGGCATTCGCCCGGGTTGTGGGCATCCGGATCAAACCTGAGCAGGCCAATCTGCAGGCCTGGTACGACCGCATCAAGGCCCGTCCTTCGGCCCAGGCCTGAGGTCCGGGCTACCCTGGAACTGGAAGAGAAACGTTAATGACCACAACGGATTCAAGCCTCCAATGCGCATTGGCTGCGATTGACGCGGCGAATAAGGCCGACCCGAACCAGGAGCGGGTCGGTGATGAACTTCTGCCAAAGGAGTATGCCTACAGCCTGCACATGACCCGCTGGCTGTTCGAGCTTGAATCCGATCCTTCCGAACGCATGCAGATCGCCTGCCGCGCCCAGCACATCGAGCGCTGGACTATGCCGCGGAAGGACTATCCGGAAGGTCGTAAAGCCTATTACCAGTGGCGCCAGGCCTGTGGCCGTATGCATGGCCGGCGTGCTGGGGAAATCATGGCGGATTGTGGCTACCCGAAGGAGGAGTGCGATCGGGTGGAGACCATCCTGACCAAGCGGGAACTGAGGCAGGATGCCGACACTCAACTGCTGGAGGACGTGGCTTGCATGGTGTTCCTGGAGCGATACTTCGCAGATTTCTATGAGGAAAAAGCGGACTACGATCGGGAGAAGTGGCTACGCATAGTGCGCCGGACCTGGGGCAAGATGTCGCCCCGTGGGCACGAGGCGGCACTCAAGCTGGCAGAGGGGATGCCGGCGCACCTTCTGGAACTTTTGCAGGAGGCTTTGGCCGACGCCTAGCATCAAATGCCTGTTGCGAACTTTTGTGCACAGTCCAGCGGGTACGACCTGCCAAAATACGCTGTGAATACCTCCCTGTACGCTCGGCTCCGCCATCCATGGCTCCGCACGATTTTGGCAGGTCGTACCCGCCGAACTGTTTAAACTTGTGAGTTAGCCTTTTGGAAAGAACAGTTCTTGAAGTTTCTGGCCAGGCTCTTCCGCCCGCATAAACGATTCCCCCACAAGGAAACCGTAAATCCCGCGAGCAGTCATCGCTTCTACGTCGCTGCGGGTCATGATGCCACTTTCCGTAATGGTCAGCCGGTCCTGGGAGATCCGCTCATGCAGGTCAAACGTGGTGTCCAGCGAAACATCGAAGGTATGCAGATTGCGGTTGTTGATGCCGACCAGAGGCGTCGTCAGCGTCAACGCATCATCCAGTTCCTCGCCATCGTGCACTTCGACCAACACATCCAGCCCGATCTCATGGGCAATACCTTCCAGCTCTTGCATCTGGTCTTTGGTCAGGCAGGCGGCGATCAGAAGGATGCAGTCGGCGCCAATGGCCCGGCTTTCGTAGACCTGATAGGGCGCGACCATGAAGTCCTTGCGGATCACCGGCAGGCTGCAGGCATTGCGGGCGGCGACAAGGTAGTCCTCGTGGCCCTGGAAGAAGTCGCGGTCGGTGAGTACCGACAGACAAGCGGCGCCTCCGTTCTCGTAGCTTTCGGCAATGACCGCTGGCTCGAAGGGGTCTCGCAGAATGCCCTTGCTCGGCGAGGCTTTTTTGATCTCGGCGATAACAGCGGGAGTCTGCTTTTCAATTCGGCTGCGCAGAGCGTTGGCGAAGCCTCTGGCTGCTGGTTGGTCCCCAGCCATGGCTTTCAGGTCGGCAACCGAAACCCTTGGTTTCCGCTCGTCAATTTCTTCCCACTTGCGGTCCACGATCTTGCGAAGAATGGTGGGAGTCTTTTCCAAATGTCGTTCAGTCATTAGCGGCCTGCAAGTAGTTAGCGAGAGCCGGTGGGGCAGGGCTTGCCAAAACTGTCGTCAGCCATGGATGGCTGACGCCAAGCCCTACAGGGACGTATTCACAGGCGTGTTTTGGTAAGCCCTGCCCCACCGGGTCGTCCTGCCGAAATCCGGCAGGCTTGGTCGATCAAAAGCACTGAGAAAAATCAGCCAGCTCCGACATCTTGCCGGCAGCGAGGCCAGAGCCCATGGCGTCGAGGGCCATATCCACACCCTCTTTCGGCGTCTTGGCCAAACCAGCGACATAGATCGCTGCGCCAGCATTGAGGGCAATCAGGTCCCGGGCTTTCTCGGCCATTTCATCGTGCCCACGACCGAAAGCTGCTTTGATGAGCTTCAGTGAGTCGTCGGCGGTGTCCACGGTCAGGCCCACCAGAGCCTGGCTCTTGATGCCAAGATCCTCCGGGGTGATGTCGTATTCGGTGACCTTGCCGTCTTTCAGTTCCGCCACGTGGGTGGCGCTTGCCAGACTGATCTCATCCAGGCCGTCTTTGGAGCAAACGACCATGATGTGCTCGGCCCCAAGGCGATGCAGCACCTCCGCCATCGGGCGGCACAGCTCCCGGTTGAACACGCCCACCAGTTGGCGTTTAACGCCCGCCGGGTTGGTCATCGGGCCCAGGATGTTGAAAATGGTCCGGCAGCCCAGCTCCTTGCGGGGGCCGATGGCATGTTTCATGGCACCGTGGTGGGCCGGAGCGAACATGAAGCCGACACCAATTTCCTCGACGCAGCGGGCCACCTCTTCCGGTTTCATGCTCAGATTGATGCCCAGCTTTTCCAACAGGTCGGCACTGCCGCTCTTTGAGGAAACTGCCCGGTTGCCGTGCTTGGCCACAAAGCCGCCGGCTGCTGCCACCACGAAGGAGGCAGCGGAAGACACGTTGAACAGGTTGGCGCCATCGCCGCCAGTGCCGACGATGTCCACCAGGGGCTCGGCCTTGACCGTAACCTTGGTGGCCAGTTCGCGCATAACCTCGGTGGCGCCGGTGATTTCATCGATGGTTTCGCTCTTGAGGCGCAACCCCATGAGAAACGCGCCAATCTGGGCGTCTGTGGCCTCGCCGTTCATGACGATACGCATCACGTCCTTCATTTCCTCCCGGGACAGGTCCAGGTTGGAGGCAATGCGGTTGAGAGCTTCTTTCATGTCCATGTGTCGGCCTCTTATTGTGTTCTCAGAAAGTTGCGCAGCAGCTCGTGGCCCTGTTCCGTCATAATAGACTCCGGATGGAACTGCACGCCTTCGATGGGCAGGGTCTTGTGGCGAACCCCCATGATTTCCTCGATGGAACCGTCGTCGTTGCGGGTCCAGGCGGTCACTTCCAGGCAGTCGGGCAGGGTGGCCTTGTCGATCACCAGGCTGTGGTAGCGGGTCGCCTGCAGCGGGTTGCTCAGGCCCCGGAACACGCCGGTGTCCTTGTGGAATACCGGGGACACCTTGCCATGCATGACCCGGCCGGCGCGGATGACGTCACCACCGTAGACCTGGCCAATCGCTTGATGGCCCAGGCAGATGCCCAGGATCGGAAGCTTGCCGGCAAAATGCTGGATGGCCGCCATGGAGATGCCAGCCTCGTTCGGGGTGCAGGGCCCGGGGGAAATCACCAGACGTTCCGGGTTCAGGGCTTCAATCTGTTCGATGGTAATTTCATCGTTGCGGTGCACCTGCACGTCGGCACCCAGTTCAGCCAGATACTGCACCACGTTGTAGGTGAAGGAATCGTAGTTATCGATCATCAGCAACATAATCTGTTCCTCCGCCTCAGTGGTCGAAATCGTTGTAGGTCATGGCCACCGCCCGGAAAATGGCGCGGCCCTTGTTCATGGTTTCCTTCCACTCGAGGCGGGGCACCGAATCGGCCACCACGCCGGCGCCTGCCTGGATATGCAGGGTGTTGTCCTTGATCACGGCGGTACGGATGGCAATGGCTGTGTCCATGTTGCCGTTGAACGACAGATAGCCCACGGCGCCTCCGTAGACCCCACGCTTGACCGGCTCCAGTTCGTCGATAATCTCCATGGCCCGGATCTTGGGCGCACCGCTAAGGGTGCCGGCGGGCAGGGTGGCGCGCAGCACGTCCAGGCAGCTGGTGTTGTCTTTCAGCCGGCCGGTCACGTTGGAGACGATATGCATCACGTGGGAGTAGCGCTCCACGATCATCTTGTCGGTCAGCCGGACCGTGCCGGTTTCCGACACCCGGCCGGCATCGTTACGGCCCAGGTCGATCAGCATCAGATGCTCGGCAATTTCTTTCGGATCAGCCAGCAGCTCTGTTTCCAGCGCCTTGTCCTCGGCATCGGTGGCGCCGCGCTTGCGGGTGCCGGCGATCGGCCGAACCGTCACTTCCTCGTCTTCCACCCGGGCCAGGATTTCCGGGGAGGAGCCCACGATGTGGAAGTCACCCAAATCCAGGAAATACATGTAAGGGGAAGGATTCAGTACCCTGAGCGAGCGATACAGGTTCAGCGGTGGCGCCTCGAAGGGAATCGACATGCGCTGTGAGATCACCGTCTGCATGACATCGCCGTCGAGCACGTAGCCCTTGATCTTGTCTACCGCGGCTTCGAATTTGTCCTGGGTAAAGCCGGAAATAAAGTCGCTCTCGTCCACGGCTTTTCCGCGCAGGTGTTCTGGGGTGCGGGGCGCGTCAGCGGTCTGCCTGTGCAGATGGTTTTCCAGCTGATCAATGCGGCTCTGCGCCTTTTCGAAGGCGCCCTCAATGGCCGGATCGGCATGGACAATCAGATGCAGCTTGCCCCGCAGGTTGTCGAATACCACGATCTCGTTGGACACCATCAGCAGGATGTCCGGCGTGCCGATTTTGTCCGGCGGACAGCTCTTGCGCAGCCGTTTTTCGATGTAGCGCACGGTGTCGTAGCCGAAGTAGCCCACCAGGCCGCCATTAAAGCGGGGCAGCTCATCCAGATCCGGTGCATGGAAGCGTTTCTGATAGGCTTCGACAAAGGTGAGCGGATCGTCCACTTCCTCGGTCTCAACAACCTCGCCGCCGCGGCTGATCTCCACCCGGTGGTCGAAGACCTTCAGTACTTCGTGACTGGGCAGGCCGATGATCGAATACCGGCCCCATTTCTCTCCGCCCTGAACGGATTCGAACAGGTAGGAATAGGGTCCGCTGGCGAGTTTGAGGTAGGTGCTCAGGGGCGTGTCGAGGTCGGCCAGTACCTCACGATACACAGGGATACGGTTAAAGCCGGCGTCGGCGAGCTCGGTGAATTGCTCGGGTGTCATGGTACGGTTTCCTGAAATCTGATCTGCATTGTGGATGAAAGCCTGTGCTTCCATCAGGTGCTGCGGGCTCGACCAGCAGACGCCAGTCAGCCTCCGGGCTTGCTCAGCCGGTGCGCCATCGCCACCATCGTGTTGCGCGGGTTGTCAGGATGCCTCGCGCTGCAGTCAGATTCAGTCCCTGCACGGCAGGAATCTCCCGTAAAGAAGTGCTCAATGTAAGTTCCTTGTGAGATTACAAAAGCTCGGCCAGCGAATCAACAACCGCGTCGGCGCCCAGAGTATCCACCGCAGGCCCGTAGTTATACCCGTACCGCACCGCCACACAGGGAATGCCCGCGGCCAGCGCCGCGTTAATATCCGCTGCGGAGTCGCCTACCATGACTGTGGTTCCGCGGGTGCCCCCCAGGGTTTCCATGGCATGAAGCAGGGGAGCGGGGTCCGGTTTCTTGACCGGCAGGGTGTCACCACCCACGGTCAGGTCGAACCAGTGATCCAGTCCCATTTGCTCAAGCAGCGGTGCCACAAACTGTTCCGGCTTGTTGGTGACGATGCCCAGCCGGCAGCCCTGGTTCTTCAGGTGCGTGAGACAGGCCTCGACTCCGGCGTAGACTACCGAATGCTGTCCGTTGAGCGTGCCGTAGGCGTGATAGAAAATCGCCAGGGCATCCTTGAACAGGGCCTCGTCTTTTGGTCGCGCCGGTTCCCAGTCCACCTGGCCGGCCAGGGCCCGGCGCACCAGAACGCTGGCGCCATTGCCTACCCAGTTCCGTACCCGGTCAATGCCTGCCGGTGAGCGCCCAAGATGCGCCAGCATCTGGTCCACGGCGGCCGCCAGATCCGGTGCACTGTCCACCAGGGTGCCGTCGAGATCAAACAGGGCAACCCCCGGCCAGCGTGGATTGAACAGCCCTGCCAGGCTCATTGGCTGATCACCCTGCGGGCCTGCTCCAGTTCTTCGCGCATGGCATCAATGGTGGTTTTATAGTCGTCGGTGTTAAAGATGGCAGATCCCGCCACGAAGGTGTCGGCACCGGCCTCGGCGATTTCCCGGATGTTCTCGGTCTTCACGCCACCGTCGATTTCCAGGCGGATATTGTAGTTACTGGCATCGATGCGCTTGCGGGCCTCCCGGAGTTTGTCGAGCGTGCCGGGAATGAACTTCTGGCCACCGAAGCCGGGGTTTACCGACATCATCAGCACCATGTCCAGTTTGTCCATCACATGATCCATATAATGCAGCGGCGTGGCCGGGTTGAACACCAGGCCCGCCTGGCAGCCACCGTCGCGGATCAGCTGCAGTGAGCGATCAATGTGGTTGGTCGCTTCCGGGTGGAAGGTAATGTAACTGGCCCCGGCGTCGATAAACATACGGATGAGGTCGTCCACCGGCGACACCATCAGGTGCACATCGATGGGGGCGGTCACGCCGTGCTTGCGCAGCGCCTCGCAGACCATGGGGCCAATGGTGAGGTTGGGTACGTAGTGATTGTCCATCACATCGAAGTGCACCACGTCGGCGCCGGCGGCCAGCACGTTATCGACTTCCTCGCCAAGACGGGCAAAATCGGCGGACAGGATGGATGGGGCAATCAGGTAAGGGTTCATGACGGCTCTCTCACAACAATGGATAATGGCTTGGTCAGCGGTCCCTGCCGCACATTCAGGATGGCTGCTAGTCTAACAGCTCAGTGGCGTTTTTTCGCAGTCAAAGGATCAGTATCTGTGCAGAGATTCGAGATTTACCGGCCCGGCGTGTTCTGGTTTTTTGTCCTGGCGCTGATGTGTGTCGCACCGTCCATCACCCTCGGGCAGGAAGAGAGCGGGACGGCCGGTGAGGCCGAAGGCGTCGAGGCGTCAGAGTCTGCGAGTCGGGCCCTGATCTGGACAGGCACCGGCGAACGCTCCCTGATCCAGCGTTTTCCCGAATCAGCGGTATGGCTGGAGCTTGAGGAGGGTGATAGGGCGCTGGGCCTGTTCTACCCGGAAGCCAGGTTGCCGGCTCGCGGTGCGGTGCTGGTTCTGTCGGAAGAAGGTGAAACTGCCGCTTCCGGGGTAACCGGCTCACTGGCAGCGGGGCTGGCTTCCCGGGGCTGGGCCGTGCTGACGCTTGGTCTGGAGTCGCCCTCTCCGGTTCTGAATGAGTTCCTGATGCGACCCGTGATGGAGCCGCCGGCGGCTGAAGCAGGCGCAGGTGAGGAGGGGGCATCAGATTCAGTCATGATCGATGTCATGGCCTCATCCGAGAGCGCCGATGATCTTGAGGCGCGCTACAGAAGCCGCATCAACCAGATGCTGCAGGCAGGGCTGGCCCTGCTGGTTGAGCGGGGCTATGAAGCTCCGGCAGTTCTTGGTGTCGGGCGAGCCAGTATCCATGTGACCAACCGGGTACTGGATGGCGCCGATGCCTCTGCCCTGATCTGGGTGGTGCCACAGTTTTATCCCGTTGACCGGTCAGGTCTGCCGGACCGTCTGGAGTCGCTCGGCACTGATTTGTTGGAGCTGTATCCACAAGGGACGGCTGATGATCAATCGGGCTGGAGTATTGGCATGCAGTTGCGGCGCGCCGGAATGAGCGGCTTTGAGCGACAACCGATTGCCTGGATCAGCCCTGCGCCTGAGACTCTGGGCGATGGCGTGGCCAGTCGTGTTGCCGCCTGGCTGGAATCCCGCGAGCGTTAGGGACGGAGCGTGTTGTGGCGCTTTATCAGTTCCCAGGCCTGTTGGTAGTGGAGCAGGCGTTCCTTGGCCAGGCTTCGGTCGCGGTCACTGACCTGCTGTTGGGCAAGCTTGTCCGGGTGGCACTCGGATATCTTCTTGCGGTAGGCCCGTTTGATCACTTCCAGGGAATCCCGGCGGGTAGCGCCTAGAAGTTCACAGGCCTGCTGATAGCTGGTGGGTCTGGAAAGGTTCTCGCTGTGCCGGGTCCAGACCTTGCTGGCATAACTGTCGAAAATGTCCTCGCTGATGCTTACTGGCAGACCAATCTGGTCAATGGCGTCCTCGCAGCGATAACGTCTGGGTTTGCCGGGGCGGCCGTTAAGCTGGCTGGCGTGGCAGAGACAGATGGCGGTTTTCAACGCGGGAGCGGGCCAGAGACCGCGGGAAAGTCGCATGGCCAGCCCGCGGATGAACGGCAGCTGCCCGGCCGACTTGCCCTGCTGGAACCAGCCAATGGCTCGCCTGCGCTGGCGTCTGGACAGCCTCATGGCCTTGATCAGCGACTCGGCATAACCGATGTCGGCTTCGGTGACGCGTCCGTCTGCCTTGGCGATATAGCCGAGGAAGAAAAACAGGGAATGTCGGCACCAGTGGGGAAGGCGGGCGCGCTCAATCAGAGTGGGGGCCTGGTGACCACAGGCCGAGAGTTCCCGCATCAAGCTGGAAAATTCGGCTTCCATTCGGGGCGGCAGTGCCGGTTGTCTGTTATCGCCTGCCATGACTTTCAGGTTCCTTGGAGCCCAGTTGCCGGTCGAGCGCCTGCAGGCGTTCCGGGGTGCCGACGTCCACCCACTGTCCGGGATGGAAAAGACCCTTTACCCGGCCTCTGCTCATGGCATCGCGAAGCACCGGCCCCAGTTTCCCCGCCTGATCGCTCAGCCCCTCGAACAGGCGCCGGTGTAACAGGCTAATGCCGGTGAAGGTCAGCTTGTCCGGGCCATCACTATGGAGTACTCCCTGGTCAGTGAGGTGAAAGTCACCTTCGGGATGGTGTGGCGGATTGCTGGTGACCACCAGCAGGGCGTCTGCGTCAGGCGGCGGTGTCAGTCCAGAAAGGTCGAAATCGCTCCAGATATCGCCGTTGATCGCCAGAAACCAGTCAGATTTGTCACCGGCAAGCAGAGGCAGAGCGCGCACGATGCCACCGGCGGTTTCCAGCGGCTCGCCTTCCCGGGAATATTGAATGGATAGCCCGAACCCTTCGCCGTTTCCCAGGGTTTCCTCAATCTGGTCGCCCAGCCAGGCATGATTGATCACCACCTCACGGATTCCCGCCCGCCGCAGGTGCTCCAGATGATAGGTGATCAGAGGCTTGCCAGCGGCCCTTAACAGGGGCTTTGGTGTGGCCAGCGTCAGTGGCCGCATGCGTTCACCTTTGCCGGCAGCAAGAATCATGGCCTTCACTGGGACAGGTGCTCCTGACCCGGGGCCGGGCCGATCCTCGTCTCGATCCGGGGCATAACCGTATCGCTCAGCCATTCGTGGAAGTGACGCAGGGCTGGCTGTCGACCGCTGGCAACGATCAGGTACTGAACGGTTCGGGGAATGTCCTTGAGATAGCCGTGCTTGCTATCGCGGATCGATAGCCGGGCAAAAATGCCGGCAGCTTTCAGGTGCCGCTGCATGCCCATCAGTTCAAACCACTGGCGGAAGGTCTCCGGGTCCGCACGGTGCAGGCCAGCCTCGAGGCTGCTCTGGCGGTAGTCTTCCAGCCATTTGCAGATGCGCTTCTCTGGCCATTGGATGTAGCAGTCTTTCAGCAGCGAGACCACATCGTAAGTGACGGGCCCAGTAACCGCATCCTGGAAATCGATGACACCCGGGCGAGGTTGGTCTTGGCGAACCAGCAGGTTTCGGGAATGGTAGTCCCGGTGGACCGTCACTTCCGGTTGCGCCAGGGCGCTTTCCCGCAGCATGGAAAAGGTCGTGTCCAGCAGGGCCCGCTCGCTGTTTTCCAGGTTCATGCCCAGATGCCTCTCCAGAAGCCAGTCCGGGAACAGCGCCATTTCCCGCTCAAGCAGGGTGGCATCGTAAGGCGGTAGCGGGTAATCACTGGGGGAGGTCTGGCTCGCGATCAGGGTCAGCTCTTGCAGAGCGTTCCTGTAGAGCTGGTCGGCGGACTCCGTGTTCAGTCGGCCAAGCATCAGCTGGTCGCCAAAATCCTCCAGTAACAGGAAGCCCTGCTTCAGATCAGCCTGCACAATGTCCGGCACCGCAATACCCTGCCGGTGCCAGTGCCGGGCGATGGCCACGAAGGGCTCGCAGTCTTCGTGTTCCGGGGGCGCATCCATAACGATAAACGGCACGCCGTTGCCGGGAGCCGTCGCCTGGTTGGCATGCTGCCAGACCCGGAAATAGCGGCGAAAACTGGCATCGCCGGAAACCGGTTCGGCTTCGCTCTGTTCAAAGCCGGGAAACTGTCTGACCCAGTTGGTCAGCAACTGCAGGCGGGTGTCCATAGCTCGGGTTGCGATCCTGAAAAAAAGTTGTCGCTGACAGCGAAAGTTAGCAGACGAGTATAAAGAGGGTAAATCGGTTTTGCAGCGGAGTTTCCGTTAACAACCCCGGAGGGCACGTGTAAACTAGGCGGCGGTTAATATTGCCCGTCCTCCAATTCACCCGGAACAGGATCCAGCCACCGTGCCATGTCCCGAACGCCCACTGCAATCGCCGGAAATCCGGTGGCAGAGCCGGTATGGCCGTTTGTTGCTGGCCGCGTTTCTAGGATTGGGGGGTGCCACCGGTTATGCCCAGACACCGCCGTCAGCGGCGCAAATTGACTGGCGCCCCAGGGCAGAACTGCCTTCCGAGGTGCGGTCATCTTTGCCCCTGTTCTGTGATGGTGGCTATTTGCCGTCCGGTAGTAGCAACGGCGTTGGCAGTGCATTCGCTGGCGGCTCTGATGCCGAACAACCGCTGGAGGCCAGCGGCCTGAATGCCCGGTATGAAATTGACCGCGAGCTGTTTCTCCAGGGCGATGTCCGGATCCGCCAGGGGGGCTTCCAGGTAACCGGTTCAGAAGCCCGCTACAGCCAGCAACAGGGCGCGGTATCGGTTCAGGGGCCACTGGTCAGTCGAGGTGATGGCTTCCTTCTGACCGGTGAGAACGCGAACTACGATGTGGATACCGGGCGGCTGGACATCAACACGGCGACGTTTCTGCTGCACGGGCCCGAAATGCGCGGTCGTGCAGGCCGTCTGGCGCGGATCAGTGAAGAGCAGGTGGTCATTGAAGATGGCTTTCTGACCACCTGTGGCCCGAAGCAGAACGACTGGGCCATTGTTGCCTCGGATATCCAGCTGGACCGGGCCGAGGGTTTTGGTACCGCAAAGCATGTTCGGCTGGAGATTCTGGATGTGCCGGTGTTCTACTGGCCCTGGGCCAGCTTTCCCATTGATGACCGACGCAAGTCCGGTTTCCTGTACCCCCAGTTCGGCTCTTCCAGTGCCGACAGTGGCGCTTTTATCGCCGCACCCTACTACTTCAACCTGGCGCCCCACTACGACGCCACGCTGACCCCCCAGTACATTCATGGCCGGGGTCTGTTCAACGAAGTTGAGGGGCGGTACCTCAGCTCACTCGGGGAAACCACCCTGCAGCTGGGTTATATCGATGATGATTCGGAGTTCCGGGAGGAGAATCCTGGTGCATCGGGTGAGCGCTGGGCCCTGGATGCCACTACCCGGGCTGCCTTTGGCGGTGGCTGGTCCGGCTACGGTGATTTTTCCGTGGTGAGCGACGAGGACTATCTCAGCGATCTGAATCGTAGCCTGGAGATCAATCAGGCAACCCACCTGCAGAGAAAGGGCGGGGTGACCTATCGCAGCGACCAGCAGTATTTCGATGCCTACCTCAACGATTACCAGACCATCAGTGAACGCATTGCCGATGTGAACAAGCCCTACGCCCAGCTGCCGGAAGTCATCTATGCCGGGCAGGCCGGTGCCGGTATTCTGGAGGCGAACCTGGAAAGCCAGTACACCTTGTTCTACCGGGACAACGACGCACTGACCGGCCTGGACCGGGCCAATGGTCAGCGTTTCCGGGCCCGGCCAGAGCTGGCGTTACCGATGCGGGCATTGTGGGGCTTCAGCCGGCCCTCCGTGAGCGTTGATTACACCCGCTACGATCTTGACGATTACGATCTCGGCGACGGCACCTTTGATCGCACGGTTCCGGTTGCCGAATGGGATAACGGATTGTATTTCGATCGTCAGGGCAGTCTCTTCGATGTGCCTTACAACCAGACCCTTGAACCCCGGCTCTATTACGCGTGGGCCGATGCCGATGCGGACCAGAATGACATCCCGGATTTCGACACTGACCTCCAGACTTTTCGGTTTGACCAACTGTTTCGCCCGGACCGTTTTACCGGCGGTGACCGGGTGGGCGATGCCAACCAGTTGACCGTGGCCCTGACCAGCCGGTTCAATGACCTGCTCACCGGGGCCGAGCGCGCCCGGTTCAGTATCGGCCAGGTGCAGTATTTCGACGATCGGGAGGTGACCCTGTTTGGCGAGGGCGCCGGCACCCGTAGCCGCTCCCCGCTGGCGGGTGAAGTGGTGCTTAACCCGCTTGATACTCTGGAGGTCCGGTCCTCCGGCCTCTGGGATCCGGACACCGGCAATACCGAGGAAGGCCGGAGCCAGCTGACCTTCCACTCCAGTGATTATCGCTACCTGGCCAGTGTCGGGCACACCTACAGCAGGGATGAAGTGGAACAGTCGGACATTGCGGCGGTTTTCCCGGTGACCGACCGTGTTAGTCTGATCGGCCGTTGGGTCTATGATTCAAATCTTGATCGAACCGTCGGATCCCTGGCCGGGCTGGAATACAATAACTGCTGCTGGAGTGTTCAGGTGGTTCACCAGAACTATCTGACCGACGACCGGGAACTTGAGAGCCGCATACTGTTCCAGATTCAGCTCAAGGGGCTGGGTGGCAGCGACGGTGCCTCGTCGAGTATTTCCCAGGCCATTTACGGTTTTGATGAAAGGGAGCGTCGTCGTTTTGGAACTCCCTGAGTGGATCCCGGACTAAGGCCCCCAAAACGCCAGAAAAGCTCAAATTCTATTTGCAGAGGTGATTATGAAGGCGACCCTTCGCCATGGTGTAAAAGCGTTACTGGTTGTTCTTGCCGTTCTGGCCCCGCTGTCTGCTCAGGCCGAGCGCAAGCTGCTGGATCAGGTGGTGGCCATCGTTGACGAAAGTGTCATCCTGCAGACCGAGCTGGAGGCGCGAATCAGCACCATCACCAGTCGGCTCAGTGCGCAGGGAACGGCGTTGCCGCCGCGGCAGGTGCTTGAAGAGCGGGTGCTTGACCAGTTGATCACCGAGTCGATCCAGATGCAGATGGCGGACCGTGCCGGCATGCGCATCAGCGATAACGAGTTGAACGAGACCATGGCCAACATTGCCGAGCGCAACGGTATGAGCCTGGCGCAGTTTGAAAACCAGCTGGCGGCCGAAGGCGTGAGCTATTACCAGGCCCGCGAGCAGATCCGTAAGGAAATGCTGACCAGCCGCGTTCAGCAGCGTCAGGTAGGCAACCGGGTTCGGGTAACTGATCGGGAAGTCGAGAACTACCTCGAAAGCCTGGAGGCCCGGGGTGGCAATAACGCCCAATACCGGCTGGCGTATATTTTTGTCAGCGTTGACGATCCGTCGGACGAGGCGGAAGTGGAGGCGGCCCGGGAAAAAGCCGAGCGTCTGCGCAATGAGATCGCCAGTGGCCGTGATTTCCGTGAAGTGGCTGTCGCTGAATCCGATGCCAGCAATGCCCTCGAAGGCGGTGATATGGGCTGGCGTGCCGAAGGCCAGCTGCCATCTCTGGTCGCCCCGGTTGTGCCGGAGCTGCCGGTGGGTGAGCCTTCGGAAGTTCTGGAAAACAACAGTGGCTTCCACCTGGTGATGGTGATGGACAAGCGTGGTGGCGAACAGCAGCAGGTTATCCAGCAGCATCGCGTCCGTCATATTCTGGTTCGGCCTTCCGAAGCAACCACCGACAGCCAGGCTGAAACCATGATCCGGGATCTGTACCAGCAGCTTGAAAACGGAGCCAGCTTCAGTGACCTGGCCCGGGAATACTCCGATGACCCTGTATCCGGTTCCGACGGCGGTAACCTTGGCTGGGTAAGTCCTGGCCAGATGGTGCCAGCGTTTGAGCAGGCCATGCTGAATGCCGATATCGGCGAGTTCCGCGGGCCGTTCCGTTCCCAGTTCGGCTGGCACATCCTGCAGGTTCAGGAACGCCGCCAGAAAGACATCAGCGGCGATGTTCGCGACGCCGAGGCTCGCCAGGCCATCTATCGCCGCAAGTTCGAAACCGAATTGCAGAACTGGCTCCAGGAAATCCGCGATGAGGCCTTTATCGAGTTCAAGGGCGAGTACGCCAAGGACGAAACGGCCGAAGAAGAGCCGGTCTCCTGATGAGTAATCCCGTGGTGCTGGCACTTACCGCCGGCGAACCTGCCGGCATTGGTCCGGAGCTGTGCCTGCAGCTGGCGCTGGAGGCCAGGACCGGGGGTGTGGTGGTGGTTGCCAGCAGGCCACTGCTGGAGGCCCGGGCGAAGCAACTGAATCTGGCGGTTGAACTGCGTTCCTGGCAGCCCGGAGAGGCGCCGGAGATGGAAGCAGGTCTGTTGTCGGTGCTGCACGTGGACGGTTGCGCCAATCACCAGCCGGGAACCCTGGACACTGGCAGCAGTGCCTATGTGCTCAAAACACTGGAAGTTGCCGCCAATGGCTGCCTGAGCGGCGATTTTGACGGCATGGTGACGGCGCCGGTCCACAAGGGCGTGATCAATAATGCCGGCATATCGTTCAGCGGCCACACCGAGTTCCTTCAGGAACTGTGCGGAGTTGAACGGGTGGTCATGATGCTGGCGACCGAAGAGTTGCGGGTTGCGCTTGTTACTACCCACTTACCGCTCAAGGACGTATCCGCCGCCATTACCCCGGAGCGCCTGACTCAGGTAACGCGAATTCTCGATGCTGATCTGAAAAAGTTCTTCGGTGTTGCCCGGCCCAGGATACTGGTGGCCGGCCTGAATCCTCATGCCGGCGAAGGTGGTCACCTTGGTCGGGAGGAAATCGACACCATCGAGCCAACCCTGGAGGCTCTGCGTGCCGAAGGCATTTCTCTGACCGGACCTTTACCTGCGGATACCCTGTTTACTCCGCACTGGCTCGACCAGGCCGATGCGGTTCTGGCCATGTATCATGACCAGGGGCTGCCGGTGCTGAAGTTTCAGGGCTTTGGGCGTGCGGTGAACATTACCCTGGGGCTGCCGATTGTGCGCACGTCCGTGGATCATGGTACGGCTCTGGATCTGGCGGGAACCGGTCGAGCCGATGCCGGCAGTCTGCATACGGCCCTGAAGGTAGGCGAGCAAATGGCTCGTTGTCGAAAATCTGCAATTGAAGAGACCCGTTCGTGAGCAACAAAGCCGGCCATCAGGCCAGAAAACGGTTTGGCCAGAATTTCCTCCATGATCCGGGGGTCATAGAGCAGATCATCCGCGCCATTAACCCGAAACCTGATGACGCCATCGTGGAGATTGGCCCTGGCCTGGGCGCACTGACCGAGGAAATACTGGCGGTGAACCCGAAGCTCCAGGTGGTAGAACTGGATCGGGACCTGATTCCCGTGCTGCGCACCAAGTTCTTCAACTATCCCGAATTCCGGATTCACGAGGCGGACGCACTCAAGTTTGATTTCAGCCAGCTCATGGTGGATCGCCCCCTGCGGATCATCGGTAATTTGCCGTACAACATTTCCACACCGCTGATTTTCCACCTGCTGTCCCAGGCCGGTGTTGTGCAGGATATGCACTTCATGCTGCAGAAAGAGGTGGTTCAACGAATGGCAGCGGTGCCGGGTGACAACAATTACGGGCGTCTTGGCATCATGACCCAGTATTTCTGCCGGGTTCAGCCGCTGTTTGAAGTTGGGCCCGGCGCTTTCCGACCGGCGCCCAAGGTGGATTCGGCGATTGTCCGATTGGTGCCTCACAAGACCCTGCCACACCCGGCGAAGGATTTGACGACACTTCAGGCTGTGGTCCGCACAGCCTTTAACGCCCGGCGGAAAACTCTCCGCAAGGCACTGGGCGGCATGGTGTCGGCCGAACAGCTCCGGAGCCTTGGCATCAATGACGGTCTGCGACCGGAGAACCTCGCGCTGGCCGATTTCGTGGCGATTGCCGACCTGCTTTTTACCGAGAAGGGTGCAGCCAATCCGGCAAACGAGGTAAGTGATGACTGACTACGCGATCGGCGATATTCAGGGCTGTTACGAGCGTCTCAGGGATGTCCTGGAGAAAGTGGATTTCTCTCCCTCCCGTGACCGTCTATGGGTGGCCGGTGATTTGATCAACCGCGGCCCGTCTTCGCTGGAAACCCTGAGATATATCGAGAGCCTTGGGGATTCGGCGGTCGTCGTGCTTGGCAATCACGACCTGCATCTGCTGGCGGTGTCCCTGGGCGGTCATCAGACGCGCCGCAAAGACACCCTGTCCGATATACTTGACGCTCCGGATCACGAGCGGCTGGTTAACTGGCTCCGGCAGCAGAATCTCTGTGTTCACGACCCGGCCCGGAATCTGGTAATGACCCACGCCGGTTTGCCCCATATCTGGACGGTCAGCCAGGCAATGGAGTGTGCCAGGGAAGTTGAAGCCGTGATCCGGGGCGAAACCGCCGAGGAATACTTTACCCATATGTACGGCAATCAGCCCGAGCGCTGGGACGAGTCCCTGCAGGGAATGGATCGCTGGCGGGTCATTACCAACTATTTCACCCGCATGCGCTTTATTGCCGAGGATGGCTCTCTGGAACTGGCGGCCAAGGAAAGCGTCGACAGCGCGCCGGAAGGTTACCAGCCGTGGTTTCATTTTCCCCGCAATGACGATGTACGGGTGGTGTTTGGCCACTGGGCAGCCCTGGAAGGAAAAACCGGCAGTGACCGTTTTGTCGGCCTGGACACCGGGTGTGTCTGGGGTGGCGCACTGACCATGATGAACCTGGATTCGGGAGAAAAGATCCACTGTGACTGCTGAATCCGTACAACCGGCCAGAAGCGGCATTCTTCGGTTACCGCTGGTGGCAGGTGCTTTTATGGCCCTGGTGGCAGTGATGGCCGGCGCTTTCGGTGCACACGGGCTGCGCAATCTGGTCAGTGAGCGGGGCCTTGAAGTTTTCCAGACCGCCGTCACATATCAAATGTACCATTCCATTGCGCTGGTTCTGCTGGCATTGCTGGCTGCACAGGGCCTGTCCAGAAAGCTTCTGGCCTGGTCGGCCGGGTTTTTCCTGGCCGGCATTCTGTTATTCAGTGGCAGTCTTTACCTTCTGGTGCTGACAGACATCCGCTGGATCGGTCCGATCACGCCCCTTGGTGGGTTGTGTTTCATGGTGGGCTGGGCGCTGTTAATAACCTCCGGTCTCCGCCGGAACAAGTGAAGAATACAGAGGTTCAAGAGTCACGATGCAGGTTCAGGTAAATGGCGATCAAATGGAGCTGCCGAGTGGCGCTACCATTGCCACGCTGATTGAAAAGATGGCGCTGGCCGGCAAGCGGCTTGCGGTTGAGGTTAACGAGGACATAGTGCCACGAAGCCGGCACCCGGAATTTACTCTGAGCGATGGCGACCGTGTAGAAGTCGTTCACGCCATTGGCGGCGGCTGAACAGTCTGCCCAGCCCACCCATGACGACGGTTCCCATCCTCCCGTAACAAACGATTCAGGAACACTATGACAGAGACATCCGAACTCCAGCTTCCAGAAGACAAACCGCTCGAAATTGCCGGGCGGGTCTACCAGTCCCGTTTGCTCGTCGGGACCGGCAAATATCGTGACATGATGGAAACCGGCCATGCCATCGAATCCAGCGGTGCGGAGATCGTCACCGTTGCGGTTCGTCGTACCAATCTCGGCCAGAATCCGGATGAGCCGAACCTGCTGGATGTGGTTTCCCCGAGCAGTTATACCATTCTGCCCAACACGGCCGGCTGCTATACCGCCAAAGACGCCGTACGCACCTGCAAGCTGGCCCGGGAGCTCCTGGATGGCCATGATCTGGTGAAGCTGGAAGTCCTCGGTGAGGAGAAAACCCTTTATCCGAACATGACCGAGACGCTGGTGGCGGCCGAGGAGCTGATCAAGGATGGCTTCAAGGTCATGGTCTACTGCTCCGACGATCCATTGCTGGCCAAGCGTCTGGAAGAGATGGGCTGTGTGGCCATCATGCCCCTCGGTGCGCCAATAGGTTCCGGCCTGGGGATCCAGAACCGGTACAACATCCGCCTGATTGTCGAGAACGCCAGGGTGCCGGTGCTTGTGGATGCGGGCGTCGGCACAGCGTCGGATGCCACCATCGCCATGGAACTGGGCTGTGATGGCGTATTGATGAACACCGCCATTGCCCAGGCCAGAGATCCCATCAAGATGGCCAATGCCATGCGCCTTGCCATCGAAGCGGGCCGTGAAGCCTACCTGGCAGGCCGGATGCCCAAGAAACTCTATGCCAGTGCATCCTCGCCCATTGATGGCACCTTCTTCTGATCTCGGGCACAATCCTGACTAACGATAACCGAGGGCTGGCATTGAACGACCGGCCCCGACAACGATAAATCAGAGCGCTGCTGTCCTGCCATGACTGATCAGAAACCCAGTCGCCGCGAGGCGATTCTTCATGCTCTTGTGGAACTCCTGGAGACCGATCCGGGTGCCCGAATCACCACCGCCGGCCTCGCCAAATCCGTGGGCGTTACCGAGGCGGCTTTGTATCGCCATTTTCCCAGCAAGCGGAAAATGTTCGAGGCGCTTATCGAGTTCGCTGAAGAGGCCGTGTTCTCTCGCTGTCAGGTGATCCTGCAGGAGCAGGAGGACGTGCGGGTTCGTCTCCAGCAATTGGTGCACCTGGTGCTGGTCTTTGCTGAACGCAATCCGGGGCTGTGTTGTGTGCTGACCGGTGATGCTTTGATGGGCGAGAACGACACCCTGCGCAAGCGTGCCTCCCAGTTCTTCGAGCGCCTGGAAACCCAGGTACGGCAAACCCTCAAAGAAGGCGAAATCCGCCAGGGCCTGCGGCCCCGGACGACGTCTGCTCGCGGCGCGGACTTTGTACTGGTTTTTGTTGAAGGGCGGATCCAGCGGTTTATCCGCTCCTCGTTCTCGCGGTTGCCTTCTACTGACTTCGACGAGAGTTGGGGGTTGGTTGCAGAAGGTGTTTGGGGCTGAGCTTGGAGTTGGCCTCCTTTTGGTAGCCTGATAGATCCGGTGGTGAGGCGAAGGCAGGAAGGGCTTTCCGATATCTCTCCAATAATAGAATCACGAAGCCTGTAGGTTGGATTAGGCGAAGCGGTAATCCAACAAAACACTTTGGGAATACCTTCACTGTGTCGGATTACGACTTCGTCTAATCCGACCTACCAAATTTCCCAAGAGGAATTCGCGATATCACCGTAGCGACGTCGGCACGGGATGGGAACCTGCTCCCCGGAATGTCGACGGCCAAGGATGGCCGGCGCCAAGCGCACATGGATGTGCTAGTAGCGGTTCCGGGGAGCAGGTTCCCATCCTGTGCCCGCCCCGAAGTTAACAGGCTAGTGACAACCCCCGAAGGCAATCACAAGCACAATCAGTCGTACCCAGAGGCAGACCGCAGGATAGACCGAACAGGCTCCCAAAGAGCCGGTGCCGAAATCAGGATATCGCGGCCCCAGAGGTCGGCAGGATAACCGTCGGGCACTTCACTGAAATGGCCAGCGGTGGCGCCTGCTTCCAGGGCGATCAGGCGGGCGGCGGCGAAGTCCCATGGGCTGACGTTTTCATAGTAGATATCCAGTCGGCCACAGGCCACCCAGCAGATATCCAGTGCCGCGGAACCGATGCGCCGCAGGTCGCGGCATTGGTGAATCATTGCATCCAGGCGTTTGACCAGCGGTTCCAGGGCGTCCTTGGTGTAGGGGAAGCCGGTTGCAAACAGGGCATCCCGGGGCACGGTGGCGCCGCTGTGGCGGATCGGATGGTTGTTCAGCGTGGCGCCCTCTGAGCGGGTCGCCCGGAAGGTTTCGCCGGGGAAGGGCGCATGCACCACACCGGCCTGAACCCGACCTTTTTCGGCATAGGCAATGGAGACGGCTACCTGGGGATGGCCATAGGCATAGTTCACGGTGCCATCGATGGGGTCGACGATCCAGAGGGGTGTATCCAGCTCTTCGGCCTGGCTAAGGTCGGGCATGGTCTCTTCCGAGAGAATCCGGTGGCCGGGGAAGCGTTTGCGGATGGCGCCTGTGATGAATTCGTCCGCCATCACGTCGGCGTGGGTTACCAGCTCGGTCTGATGTTTGTAATCGGTGCGCAGGGCGTTGTTGTCCCGCTCGCGGCGAATCAGTTCGCCGGCCTCGCGGGCCAGGTTTTCGGCAAAGTCGGTAATCTCGAGCAGAGAAACTGAATCAGACATGGCGCCCCCGTTGATATCCCGTTAGAGAATGAGGGCGCCAGTCTAACACGGCGGGATCAGAGGCTGTTCAGCCACTGCTCCATCTTGTCCATGGCGGTGACCAGCCGCGGGCAAGCCTGTTTCACGAAGTCGTCGCCCAATTCCTGTTCGGCATAGTCGCCGCCGGCGAGCTCTAACGATTCGGCGCCGTCGAAGTCGACGAAGGCCAGGCGCGCCGCCAGATGATCCGGCACGAAGCCAAAATCGCTGGCCGGCAGGATGGCCACGCCGGTGTTTTCCAGCAGGGCCTGGCAGAGGGCCTGGCTGGTCTTGATGTCTTTACTGGCCAGTTGTTCGCGGAAGCCGGAGAAGTCCGGGAACAGGTAGAACGCGCCTTCCGGTTTCTGGACTACCGCGCCCATGTCGCTCAGTCGACGGTGCATGTACTCGCCAACAACCTTCAGCACCCGACGGGACTGTTTAAGGTATTCGTCGATGTCGTCACCGCCATTGAACGCTGCAATGGCCGCGTGTTGGATCGGCGCGCTCGTCGCGGTGTAGGTTTCACTGGCGATGATGGCCATGGCGTCCTGCAGGGGCCTCAGTTCCCGGGGGAAAATGAATGTGCCAAGGCGCCAGCCGCCGGCACCGGCCCATTTACTGAGGCCGGTACTGATGATGGTGCCTTCCGGGTAATACCGGGCAATGGATTTGTGCCTGCCCTCGAAATGCACCTCACCGTAGATCTCATCGGAGAGCAGGATCAGCCGGTATTTTCGGGCCACATTGGCAATGGCCAGTAGCTGGTCGTCGGTGTAGGTGCAGCCGGTGGGGTTGGACGGGTAGTTCAGGATCAAAATCCGGGGCCGCGAGGGATCATCCCGACAGATGATATCCAGCTCTTCGGCGGTAAGCTGCCAGTTGTTCTCGGCATGGGTTGGCAGCCAGTGAACCGAGCGGCCGATGATCCGGGCTTGCGGGGCATAGGAGACCCAGCTCGGACGCGGGATCAGCAGATCACCATAGTAGGCCAGCTGCAGCATGAACAGCAGTTCCTTGGAGCCCGGGCCAATCAGCACGTCTTCCCAGGTGCAGTGCATGCGCTCACTCCGGCGAATATAGCCGGCGATTGCCTCGCGTAAGCCTTTGAGCCCTTTTACCGGCAAATAGTCCTTTTCGTGGGCGTGCTCCTTGAGCGCCTCCACCACGCGATCGGGAACCGGGAAAGGGGACTGCCCCAGCCCGAGTTTGATAATGTCCTTGCCCTCGGATTTGAGGTGATTGCTCAGCTCATTGATTCGAAGGGTGGCCGAGGGCTGAATACCCCGGACGTTCAGGTTGATCGCGTAACGGTGGTCGTTTTGGATGTCCATTGTCCCTGTCTGTTGGTTGGAAATGACCCCGTCAGTATAGGAAACCCAAACATATCTGTGATGTCGTGGCGGATAGGTGATTGCCGCAGTTTTTCCTCAGACTTTGGTCTCGGCTATCGGGATTTGATCCAGACTTCCACCCGACCATTGCGCGGGCTGCCGCTGCCGCCCACCGGCATGTACTGGCCATAACCCGTGTAGGCAACATCCGGCACGTTCACTTCCTGCAGGGCCTTGCGGACCGACAGGGCCCGGAGCTCGGAAATCATCTGGGCACGTAATTCATGGCTCTGGGTGTCGGCGAACCCGATGAGTAACAGGTCGTCAGCGGATCGGCCGTTCTGGTTCAGATACTGCTGAACTCGCTGCAGGTCCCGGCGGGCCTTGTTGTCGAGCTTGGTCCGGCCTTCGGAGAAACGGAAATTGACCGTCAGGCGATGGTAGTTGCCGGTCAGGCGGCGAAAACTCTCGGGCGTCGATTCGTCGAATTCCGGCTTGACCGCGATGGGGTTCTGGGAGATGAATCCGGATTCTGCAACCAGTGCCTGGCCTTGCTGGCCGAGGGCAAAGCCAATCAGACCTGCGGAAAGTGGCGGGACGTCACTCCCGGGCGTGTACATGAACAGGCGTCGTGATAGCGGATAATCCTCGCTGGCAACGGTGAGCTGGTTGGGGTGAAGCGCCGGGGCATTGCCTTCCGAGATCGCCAGGAGTTTGCTGTTACGCACTGAGGCGAGGCCCGAGAAACCAATACCCGAGGGATCCTTGCTTACGTCATCCGACAGCTGGTCGTTGGATTCGTAGCGCCTGGCGTTGCTGTCCAGTTCGAACTGTTTTCCAAGAACCAGGGATTTGAAGGTGTCCCAGGTTCCGGAACGGTCATCTCTGGCGTAGAGATGAATCGGGCGGTCCGGGCCGCCCAGCTCAGACCAGTTCCGGATCTGCCCGGAGAATACGCGGCCCAGGGTTTCGATGCTCATTTTGCTTACGGGGTTGGACGGGTGCACCAGAATGGCCAGGCCATCAATGGCAATAACGTGCTCGCTCTCGGGCGCAGTGAGGTCCGCCCGGGCGCGAAATTGCTCTGCTTCCTGCGGTTTTACCGGGCGGGAAGAGGCCCAGATGTCGGCCTTGCCTGCGGCCATCGCCTTGAAGCCGGTGCTTGATCCGTGCGCTGCAACCAGCACCTCGGCCGCCCGATTGTTCACAGGCGCTCGCAGGATTTTTTCGTTTTCCACGCCGGTACCCCTGGCTGCAACCTGTCCGCCGCCATGCTCTTCCAGATAGCCGGTAACCAGCATTGGCGCCAGAGTAGCGCCGACGGTATTGGAACCGTGAATTTCCAGGTCATAGGCCTGGGCCTGAAAGGCCATAAGAGCGGGCAGTAGCAGTCCCGGGAGTGTTGCAGTCATCCGTGTGAATCGCGGCATCTTTCGAAAAACCCTTACCAGACAGTTGGTTGAGAAGCTGGAAGGATGCTTCAGAAATATGACATTTGTGTTTCACTGCCTACACATTGGGACGCAAGGCCGCAGGTCCCTGTAAAAAAATGTTAAGCAGTGCGCGGAGCGCAGCGTTCGGCTGGCCTATAGTGACGCATCCGCCGTAACAAAAATAAACACAGCGGGCAGAGGCACATCCATGGATGCCATAACATCGAAAGCCGGGCAGGCCCCTGCTGCGGGCGCACGACCAGTTCCCATGAAGAAGGTGTTGCTGGTCGATGACCATGCCCTTTTTTCCCAGGGGTTGGCGGGCCTGATCCGTCAGGAAGGCTTGGCCGAATCCGTTGTGATCGCCAGCACCGTTGAGGGCGCCTCGGATTTGTTGGTCCGTCAGGACGATTTTCAGCTGATCCTGCTCGATATCGCTTTGCAGGGCGAAACAGGGTTGGCGTTGTTACCCAGGCTGGCAAGCCATAGGGAGCCACCTCCGGTGGTGATCATTTCCAGCAGTGAAGACGAAGCTACGGTAAGAGCTGCGCAGGCAGCCGGTGCCAGTGGCTTTCTGGCGAAATCTGCCGGGCGGTCGGCGCTGGTGAGCATGGTCCGCTCTGTAAGCCGCGGTGAGAGGTATTTCCCTGGCGGTAACGATCCTGTGGCACCGGGGCTGTCGTTGACCCCGAGGCAAATGGACGTGCTCCTGTTGTTGGCCCAGGGCTTTCCCAATAAACGGATTTGCCAGAGCCTGAATTTGACGGAGCACACGGTGAAAACCCATCTCAAGGCGATTTTTACCCAGCTTGGTGTTCACAACCGGACAGAATGCGTGAATCTGGCGCGGGCTCGTGGGTGGTTGTGACGGCCGCGGGAAGCCGGACCCAGAACACAGACCCCCCGCCAGACCTCGACTCGGCGCCGCACTCTCCCCGCATCAGCGCAACAAATTCCTGAACAATAGTCAGGCCAAGTCCCAGGCCCGGATACTCACTGGGGCCTGCGCCCCTCACGTAGGGTGAGAACAGGTTATCCACCAGCCCGGATGGCAGGCCGATGCCGTTATCCGCGACTTCCAGCAACACATGTGAGCCCATGGGTTTTGCTGACAGGGTAACGGCAGTACCGCCGCTGTGTTGCACCGCATTGAATATCAGATTCTGGAGGATCCGCGACAACAGTGATGGATCCGCCAAAACCTTGAGATCACTACCCGGGTGGTCAATCCGAACCTCTATCTTGTTATTGCCGAGCGAGTCCGCCAGCAAATCGTTGAGATCCCGGAATACCGGTGCCAGTGTGGTTGGTCGGATAACGGCTTGCACCATGCCCTCGTTGAGCCTTGCGCTGTCGAATACGGTGCCCAGCAGGCGCCGGAGATGACGAATCATGTCCCGCAACTGTTGGGTGGCCGGGTGCGCTGCGGGGCCGTCTTTGCTTGGTGACAGGCTTTCCAGCGTTATGTCGATCACGTTCAGAGGCTGGCGCAGGTCATGGCTGGCTGCGGTGATCAGTTCCGTTTTTCGCTGGCTCTCGTCGCGGGCCGCCTGATGCATGTGATCCAGCAGCTTACGGTCCAGAAAGTGCGCTCGGTGGCGGTATTCACTGGTCCAGGCGCCAACCATGCCGATAAGGTTGGCCGTGGTCAGGAAAAACAGGTTGGTCGCGATGTCGGAGCCGGACATACCGCTCCAGAGTTCGGTCAGAAGGTAGCCGACGATCAGAACAAGCGAGACCATGGACGCGCTGAAGAACGGCAGCCCCATGGCAAAGTATCCGAACATGAGCATCAGGATCATGCCCTCGTAGGGCAGCGGAAAGGCAACCTGTCGCGCGGCGGCTATGATTGCGACCACGCTCAGGCCACCTACCAGGTAGGCCAGTGTATAGATTCGCTCGAAGAGCCTGTCCGAGGGAGACGCGCGGTAGGCGAGCCAGACAACTGATGCAATCACCGGGCAGGTGACGGCGAGCCGGATGGAGACCGTGACCTGAGCCAGGTCGGGCGGCAGGGTCAATGCATCCATAACCGCGTAGATCAAAAAAAGGAACAGGCCGGCCACTGAAACGGGCCGGGCTCGCTGTCGGATCAGTCCGGACCGGGTTCGCTGGTAAGCCTCCTCCAGATCGGGCGCAAAGCGCAGGTTCCGAAATCCGGCGGCCTGTTGTTGTCTGATCTGCTCGGTTGTCATGGCCGTTTCCAGTGTCGGGCAGGTTTCTGGATTGTATCCGCCCCGGCCGACTGGCTTCGCGAACCCGAGCACATTCCGGTCAGCCGTTACCGAGCATCTTCAGCCGTGCCCAGGTTCTGTCCTGCTCATCCGGGAAATGCTGTTCCAGCAGAGCTTCCTGCTGTTCTTGTATGTCGGCTTCGGCCAGACCCGAGGATCCCTCCCGTTCCATCGCGTCCCGGAACGCATCGAAGCGCTGGTCGAAGCGCTTACGCTGCTTGAGATACTTTACGACGCTCTCGACACCGTCCGGATCCACGCCAAGCTCTTCCAGTTGCCTGCCGGCGGCTTCCGGAGACGAGGCAGATTCAATGGCGGCTGTCCGGGCCTGTTGTTGTTGGCTGCTCGCGTGAAGGTGTTTTTCGGTTGTCCTCAATTCCTCGGGCAACTGATTGCGGTGCCACTGTACGAGTGCCTGTTTGCCCTGTTCGCTCAGGTCTGTGCGCTGCTGAATGGCGAGTGTCGCCAGTGTGTATTCGCCGTAAGCCTCCTCAAGCCCGAAGAAAGCCCGGTGGGCATCAGGGCTGAAGGTGCTGGCGCGCAGTTGTTTCAGCTGTGCCAGGGCATCGCCCAGCGCCGTCAGCTGATAGCCCGGTTCCTCTGTTCGGGCTGGGTCGAGTCGGGTTTGCAGGACCTGCAGTGACGTCTGTTTATAGGCGAGATACTCATCGAGGAGCGCCAGCGCCTGGGTGGAAGCGGGCTCAGGCAAGTGGTTCCTGGCCATGGTTTCGATCTGTTGAATAGCTGTTTCCGGAGTCACCTCGCCGACCGTGCTGAGGAAGTAATCGAAAAAGTCACGCACCCGGAGATTGATAACCAGCTCGCCGTTGTCATCGGCTGTCAGGGCGCCGTCAATTTGTGTCCCTGATAGCGACGCCGCAAACGGGGTCGGCCCGAGGGAATCAGGAGTTCGGGATTGCTCCTGTCCAGAAGAAGGCTCTTCCGGGACCGGTTTGGCGCTGTGCTCGGATGCTGGCGTTGGCGACTTCGCCGGGGCCGCGGATGATGGTGGCATTGAAGCCGAAATTTCGGCGTTTGTCTGGGCTGTTCCGGCAAGGCCATACCAGAGAGCACCGGCGACCAGGACGGCCGCCAGTGCACCCGGGAACAGCCACCGACGCGCTTCGATGGATGTCCGCTTCATGGTCACCTCACAGACCGCGGTTTTTAAGCCGGTTGGCCTGGGTGCGGTAAAGGGTGACAGGGTTGGTCCACAGAGAACGGGCTCCGAGAAGGTGGTTTATGGCGTCCACGTGGTTCATGTCGTAGTGGGTGCCGATCACCCGGCCCATCATGGTTGAGCAGACGCCTACCAGCCCGTCGTTGGGCTCGCTGCCAAAGGCCAGTGAAGTGATACCCAGGAACGGGTCGGTAATGTCGAACGCATTGGTCCACACGCCCCGGCCGGTCCAGGAAAAGAACTTGATGCGATTGCCGTCTATCCAGACATCCTCGCTGGTTCCGGCGCAGCTATTCCGGTTCACGCCTTTCCAGCCAAGGGCATCGTTCAGGCTGGTTGTGCCAGGTGTGGTGAGGGTCTCCAGCGCCGCCAGCCCGTTCTGAGGGTTGTCTGCTCCGGACAAGGCATTGATCAGATCGCCCAGGGCGTTGGCGATGGCGTTGGCGCCGCCTTCGACATAGCTACCCGGCGGAAGGATTCCCCGGACCACATCGGCCACTTTGGAGCCCTTGTTAACGCCGTCGATGGAGGTGATTGAGGCAATACGGTGAGGAATCAGGGCTGCAGTCACCCGGGAGGTAGGCGCGCCCTGACTGTGGGCCATCAGGTTGACTTTGGAATGGCCGAGGCTGTTGACGTAGTTCGCCAGTTGCTGGCCCCGCTGCTCACTGCTGTTGACGAAGGACACGCTGGCGGAATAGACCTGTGCGCCACTGCGCTCAAGATTCCAGGGAATGGTATGGAAGTAGTTCACCAGGCCGCCGATGGTGTTGAACCCGGTGACGCCGTGAACCAGGACAATCGGGTGGCGGGTCTGGGTGTAGCCGGCGTGGCTTGAAAATGAGGCGGACAGCAAGGCCAGCCCCAGCACAACTGCTGTGGTAAATCGAATACGCATGTGTGACTCCTGTTGTTTTTGTTGACGGCTGCATCAGGCAGCCGACGGTCGTCGATGCGTTGTCGATTATTGGTATGTCAGGAGCGATCAGGAATCGCCCAAATGGGTGAGGACAGGAAGGCTGCGTATTCAGGAAAACCGGTGGGGTTCCAGCTCCATATGCTGGATGCGCTGGCCCAGCATGATGATACGGCCGGTGTAGCGCTCCTCACCGGTGGATGTGAAATCGAACAGGAAGCGGCGCCAGACTCGGATCCGCCCCTGATCGTCGCGTTTGAACCATAGACCACGGAGGAATACCGCATCATCCAGCAGCATCACGTCCATGCTTTTGCAATAGCGACGCGCTGCCTGGAGCACGAAATCCTTGATGGCTTTGGCGCGCCACCAGTACCAGACAGCGAATCCGGCCACGAATAGCCAGAACAGGGTTCCAAGAGTCACGGTCTCAGCGATCTTCCACGGTTGCTCAGAGGGATGATCGCCAGCCTACCCTATTGCGTCGGCTTGGGGAATCGTTGCTGCTTCTCTGCTGCCGGTGCCGGCAACCGTCACCCGCATGGCATCAGCAGAAAATGGCGGATCAGCACGGCCCAAAAAAGCCCGGCTCACGTTGCCGTGGCCGGGCCTGATACCTTGCTTCTTATCAGTGGGCCGGAGCTGACTTTTCCTCAGGTCCGGAGCCGTTACCGTATTCCTCGGAGGCTGAGCCGTGATGATCACGGCCCAGCAGGATATAGAACGCCGGTAAGACAAAGATAGTGAACAGGGTGCCGATACCAAGACCTGCGCTGATGGTCAGGCCGATGGCAAAGCGGCTTTCTGCACCCGGGCCGATGGCAATCAGCAGAGGCACCATGGCAAAGATCAGCGCCAGTGATGTCATGATGATTGGCCGCAGACGAATGGCGGCAGCCTCGATGACCGCATCCACTTTTTTAAGCCCACGCTCCTTCTGCAACTGGTTGGCGAACTCGACAATCAGGATACCGTTCTTGGACACCACCCCGATCAGCGTGATCAGACCCACCTGGGTATAGATGTTCATGGTGGCAAACCCGAGCACGATGAACGCCATTGCCCCGGCTACCGACATGGGCACCGAAACCAGGATGATGAACGGGTCCCGCCAGCTTTCGAACTGGGCTGCCAGAACCAGGTAGATGACCAGCAGCGACAGGAAGAAGGTCACCATCAATGCGCTGCCCTGGGTGGCCAACTGTCGTGTCTGGCCGGTGTAGTCGTAGGTGTAACCCTGCGGGAACACATCGGCGGCGGTCTGCTCCATGAAATCCATGGCGGTGCCAGCGGCCACCCCGGGCATAACCACACCCTGAAGGGTCAGCGAGTTCTGCTGGTTGAACTGGGTCCGGTTGGACGGTTCAACGTCCTGGGTGAAGCTGACGACGCTGCCCAGCGGCACCAGTTCGCCGTTGTCTGCCCGAATGTAGTACTCATTGAGCGCCTGGGCGTCCAGCCGGAACTGCTGATCTACCTGCGGAATGACCTGGTAGGAACGGCCCTCCATGCTGAACCGGTTGATGTAGCCGCCTCCGAGCATGCTCGACAGGCTCTGGCCGACGTCCTGCATGGACAGGCCAAGGTCCGCCACCCGGTCCCGATCAACGTTGATACGCGTGATCGGACGATCAAAGTTGATGGACTTCTGCAGGAACATGAAGTTACCGCTGCCCATGGCTTTGCCGAGCAGTTCGTCAGCCACCTGGTCCAGCTGTTCATAGTTGTTGCCGGTGGTGATTACGAACTGGAACGGCAAACCGCCGCCGGAGCCCGGCAGTGAGGGGCGCGGGAAGACTGCGGTTTGCAGCCCGGTGACGTTTTTGAGCTCGGCATCAAGTTTGGGCTGGGCCTCAAACTGGCTGATTTCCCGCTCGCTCCAGGGCGCCATCTTGAAACCACCGAATACGGCATTCGGGCCGGTGATCCCGATGATCATGAAGTCTTCGTTGTAGCCCGGAACCGTCGACATACGCTCCTGGATTTCATCGCCGTGCTCCAGCAGGTAATCCAGTGTCGACGTCTGTGGGCCAAGGCCCTGATAGAACAGAATGCCCTGGTCCTCGGTGGGAGCCAGCTCGTTCTGGCTCATGGAGACCATGAAATAGATTGAGCCCAGGACCACGACGGCGAAGAAAACCACGACCGACTTGGTTTGCATCAGTGAACTCAGGGCCGACTTGTAGGAGGCGGCGAGGCCGTTGAACGTTTTCTCTACCAGGTTTTCGAATTTACCCGGGTTGCCGTGGGGTTTGAGAACCTTGCCCGACAGCATCGGAGAAAGCGTCAGGGCAACAATGCCGGAAATAACCACGGTACCGGCCAGCGTGAAGGCGAACTCCGTAAACAGGGAGCCAACAAGCCCGCCCATGAAGCCGATCGGGGCGTACACCGCCACCAGGGTAGTGGTCATGGCAATGATGGGAACCGCCATTTCCCGCGCACCATTGATTGCGGCGTCAAAACGGGATTCTCCCTGCTCAATGTGCCGGTGAACGTTCTCTACCATGATAATGGCGTCATCCACAACGAGACCGATGGCGAGAACCATCGACAGCAGGGTAAGCAGGTTCAGCGAGAAACCGAACATCAGCATGATGAAGGCGCCGCCAATCAGTGACAGAGGCACCGCAACCGACGGAACAATCGAAGCCCGAACCGAGCCAAGGCAGAGGAACACCACCACGAGAACGATGATCATGGCTTCCAGCAGTGTCTGGATAACCTCGTTGATGGAGTCTTCGATAAAGTCTGAGGCGTCGTAAGCCAGGCGAACATCCAGGCCCGAAGGTAGTTGGCTTTCGATGTCCGGCAGCTCGCCCTTCACCAGGCCGGCGACGGTCAGCGGGTTGGCTCCGGGGGCCAGTTCAATCGCCACGTAAGTGGCAGGCTGTCCCTTGTAAAGAGCCAGTTGATCGTAGGTCTCAGAGCCCAGTTCGACTCGGGCGATGTCCTGCAGTCGGATCTGGGTGCCTTCGGACTGTTTGACGACCAGGTTGCGGAACGCATCCGGATCAGCGACGTCGGTGTCGCTGGTCATGCTGATTTCGGTGTAGGTGCCCTTGGTGTTACCTACGGCAGCCTGGTAGTTGTTGGCGCGGAGCTTTGCGACTACCTCCTGCGGTGTCATGTCGACGGCCGCCAGGCGCTCCGGATCCAGCCAAACCCGAAGGGCAAATTTACGCCCCAGCAGTTCGGCCTTGCCGACACCGGAAAGCGCCTGCAGTCGGGGCTGGACAACGCGGGTCAGGTAGTCGGTGATCTCGGGCACCGCCAGCTCGTTACTGTAGAAGGCGATATACATCAGGGCGGTTGAGTCACCGGTGGTGGAGGTGATGACCGGGTCCTGGGCCTCCGCCGGCAGAACGTTGCGCTGGCTCGCCACCTTCGCCTGGATTTCAGCAAGGGCTGCGTTGGCGTCATAGTTCAGCACCATTTTGGCTTCAATGGTGGAAGTGCCCTGCGAGCTTGTGGATGTGAGATAGTCAATGCCACTCGCCTCGGCAATGGCCTGCTGCAGCGGCGTGGTAATAAAGCCTTTGATCAGGTCGGAGCTGGCACCGGGGTAGGCCGTTGTCACGGTCACCGTGGTGCTTTCAAGCTCAGGGTACTGCCGGATTTCCATTTCCATGGCCGCGCGGGCGCCCAGAAGCAGAATCAGCAGGCTGACCACCGTCGCCAGTACGGGACGGTGGATAAAAATGTCGGTGAAGCGCATTACTCAGACGCCCCCTGCTTCTGCTCTTCGTCCTGAATGGCAACTTTCTGACCTGCGCGCAGGCGCAGCAACCCCTTCTCTACAACGGTTTCACCGGCTTCCAGCCCGGACAGAACGGCTACGCGGGTGTTGCGGGTTTCGCCGGTGGTTACCGTGCGACGATTAACCACCAGATTCCCGTCGTCATTCTCTTCAACGACAAACACAAAGTCGCCGTAAGTGTTGTAGGAGATGGCGGTGCGCGGCACCGTGACTACCTCGTTGTCTTCCGGTTGCTGCGTCAATACGGTGGCAAACATGCCAGGGCGTAAGAGGTTGTCCGGGTTAGACAGCGTGGCGCGAACCCGGACAGTCCGGGTCTCCGGGTTAACCGAGGTGTTGATTGCGCTGACGGAACCCTCGAAATCCTGCTCCGGAACAGCTGCGACGGTGGCGACCACCGGATAGCCTGTTGCTACGTTCGGCAGGTTTTTCTCGGACAGGGTATAGTCGACATAAATCGGATCCAGCATGTTGATCTCGACAATTGGGGTGCCGGTGGCAATGTATTCGCCCTGGTCGACCATCCGGATACCGAGCGTGCCATCGAAGGGCGCGCGGATAATTTTCTTGCTCAACTGGGCCTCGGCTTCATTGACCCGCGCGCGGGCGGCGTCGAAATTGGCCTTGGCTTCATCGTATTGGGACTGCGACACTGCGCGCTTGGGTAACAGGTCGGATACCCGTTTGAATTCCTGCTCGGCCAGTTGCGCCTCGGCACGGCGAGTGCGAAGGGCAGCCTCATCAATGGCGGCGTCAATGCGGATCAATACATCGCCCTGTTTGACCACGTCGCCGGATTCGAAATTGATGGCCTCAATCACACCGGGTACCTCATTGGCAACCCGGATGCCGTTAATGGCTTCAACACTGCCCACGGCCTTGATGGCCGGTGTCCAGGCTTCGTTCTGAGCCTCAACGGCGGAAATCTGCGCCGGCGGTTGGGGCTGGGACATCTGCTCTTGCATCTGGCCAAACTGGTAGAATTTGTAGCCGAAGATGCCTCCGAGTACTACGCCGAGAAATATAATGACGATCAGAAAGCGGGAAGCAGTGCGCATGATTCGGGTCCTGAGGATCTGTGTCAGATTTTGGGAAGCATAGCATCCTACAAAACAGGGTCGCTAATGTCACCGGGTTGTAAGTATTTCTATCTAGACTTCGGATTGGTCAGATTTGACAGATATCATGGTCGTTTTCTTGGCGGGGGGTTTTCCGCGCAGGGCACTGGTAATGTAACAGGCGACAGTGACAGAATTACGACGGTATTCAGGGTGAGGATCAACAATGCAGTGGATTCTGGGAATCGCGTTGGCAGCCGCCGTGTTTGTGATTCTGAAACAATGGGGTGCGTTGTCCGCCGAAAAGAAGAAGGCGGCCACCTGGAAAGTTATCCTGGTCGTGGGCGGCGCACTGCTGGTGTTTATGGTGCTAACGGGCCGGATCCATGTGCTTACAGCGGCGGTGGCGGCCGTTATTCCGCTGTTGCGCAAACTCCCCGCCTTGTTGAAGTTTGCCCCTGAAATCAACCGGTTCATGGGGTCGAAACAGCGGGAAGACGGGCATGCGCAGGGGAACGATCACGCTGGTCCGGGCGCTGATCTGGTCGGCCAGATGTCAGAGCGCGAAGCCTGCGATATCCTCGGCGTGAAAGCCGGTTGTGCCGAGGAGGACATCGTGATGGCCCACCGCCGGCTCATGCAGAAACTGCACCCGGATCGCGGCGGGAACGACTACCTGGCGGCCAAACTGAACGAAGCCAAGCAGGTCCTGCTGGGCAAGCGCCACGCCTGATATCAGGGCAAAACGTCGACCCGCACTTCAAAACTCCGGTTCTCGGACCGACTGCTGTTCACCTGATAGGTAATGCCACTGCGCTCCTGGGTTGATCGGGTTGCGGTGCTTCCCAATGTTACCCACTGTCCCGGCTCCACACGCCGGATGGTGACCACCGCCTCCGTTTCGTAGCCGTCCAGGTTTGCCGGTTCTTCCTCGAAGGAAACAATGCTCAGTTCGACCGCCTGATCAGAAATAACCTGGGGGCTGACCAGAAAGCCACTGCGCGTTTCGACCTGCTGTAGAAAGGCAGCAGGATTTCGGCCACCACGAACAGCGACGGGGATTGTCCGGACCTGGCCCGAGGTGATGTGCGCCGACTGGCCATCCTGCATGATCACTGATCGTTCCTGAGCGCTGCCGGTACTGGTAACGCGACGCTCCGCGGATATTCCTGCCTGACCGTTGGACGCGGAGATGCCGGCACCTGAGCGCTTGCCGCCGCTGTCGGTTCTGGAGCGAACGGTGATCCGAACCTGGACTGGCGCTACATCCAGCGTTTCGACAAGCCGTCCGATTTCCTCCAGCAAGGGCGGTTCGCCGCGCACCACCAGTTGTTGCCCCCTTGCAGTCACGGTTACCGGCGAGCCCTGATAGAGCTCGCGGATCTGCACCGCCACATCGTCGCCCGGCCTGTTGTTGAGCTGGTAGGTGCGGGACTCGGCCTGGGCAAGAACCTGGCTGGAGATCAGCCCGAGCAAGAACGCCAGGGCCAGCTGCAGAGGATATCGTCGGACAAAATAGACCATTGATTGCTCCCAACCCTGATGTCGGTGGTGAAAAAAACTCCGCCATGCGGGTTGCCAAGGTGAAAACCGGGGGTATATATTGAAAAGCATGAAGACGACACACGCGACCTGTCAATTGAATGTTTTGCAAGCTTTCGGCGCCAAGCCGGCGGCTGCTGTCGCTGCTGTGTTTTTCTGGTGGTTTGGTTATGGCTTTTATTTTAGCCAGAGCCGGGGCCGCCCATAGGATCTTCATCGAACGAATAACGAGGAAGGCAGCCCGGCAGAAAACCCAGGCTGCCACCGGACTCGAAAAGCCCCGACTGGTAGCCCACCAGCCGGGGCTTTTTTGATTCTGACGCAGGGAAACGGAAGCACTGACATGAATATGTCCTTGAACACTGAACTGACACACCAGGTAGTCGGATCACCGGCCACCCACCGGGAAGAAGTGGTTCTGCCAACGCCGGCGGAGCTCAAACTTCAGATGCCGGCCAGCGACGACATTGTCCGGCAGGTCGATGAACACCGGCAGGCAATCCGGCAGATTCTGCAGGGCAGCGACACGAGAACGTTGATCGTCATGGGGCCCTGCTCCATCCACGATGAGGTGGCGGCACTGGAATACGGGGAAAAGCTGAAAGCGCTGGCGGATGAAGTCAGTGACCGCTTCCTTGTCGTTATGAGGGCCTACCTGGAAAAGCCTCGGACCACGGTGGGTTGGAAAGGGCTGTTGTACGACCCCGAGCGCAAGGGTGCAGGCGATCTGCATGAGGGGCTGCGTCGCTCCCGCCGCCTGCTCCTGAATCTGGCTGCCATGGGGCTGCCACTGGCCACCGAAGCCCTGAGCCCGTTCGCCATGGATTACCTTGGGGATCTGGTGAGCTGGACGGCTATTGGTGCCCGAACTACCGAGTCGCAGGTGCATCGGGAGATGGTCAGTGGGCTACCCATGCCGACCGGCTTCAAGAATGGCACCGATGGTGGTATCGCTGTCGCTACCAATGCCATGAAGTCGGCCTCCCATCCCCATCATCATCTTGGGGTTTCGGCAACAGGCGCGCCGGTGATGATTACCACCCGGGGCAATCCCGACACCCATCTGGTGTTGCGCGGTGGCCGCGGTATCACCAATTACGATGCGGCCAGCATTGAGCAGGCCGTGGGCGCCCTGGCAGAGGCGGGATTGTCCACAGCCGTCATGGTGGACTGCAGCCACGACAACGCCTGCAAGCAGTCAGAACGACAGCTGGATATTGCCCAGGACGTGATGGCGCAGCGCCGCGCCGGTAACCACCATATCCGGGGTCTGATGCTGGAAAGCTTCCTGGAGCCGGGGCGTCAGGACGACGGCGAAGATCTGCGCTACGGCTGTTCGATCACCGATCCGTGTCTTGGATGGGCGCAGACGGAGGCTCTGATCCGCTCACTGTAGACAGCAGTAGCTGTCCGGCGAGCAACAGGAGAACGCCGCCCATCAGCCGGTCGAGCCAGTGCCCGAACCGGTTAAACCCGCGGCGGACACGGGGCAGGGTAAAGAAAATGGCAACCATGGCGAACCAGAGTGCCGTGGCCAGGGCCATGTAAATGCCATAGCCGGCCTGGAGCACAATGGGTGTGCCTGGGCTGATCACAACAGAGAAAAGGGACACAAAGAACAGCGTTGCCTTGGGGTTCAACGCGTTGGTCAGAAAGCCCAATCGCAGGGCTGCGATACCGGACTGTCCACCCGTCGGATCCTGTTCCACATGAATGCCGCCGGCCCTTGCCCGCAGGCACTGGACGGCAATCCAGGCAAGGTAAAGTGCCCCCAGCACCTTGAGAACATTGAAGAGCACGATCGATTGCTGGATCAGCAGGCCAATGCCCAGCAGTGAATAACACACATGCACCAGAATGCCCCCGCCGATACCAATGGCGCTTAGCAGCGCGTTTCGCCGGGTCTGGCACAGAGCCTGTCTGAGCATCACGGCAAAGTCCGGCCCGGGACTGGCCACTGCCAGCAGGTGGACAAAGGCTACCGTCAGAAATTCCGGCCAGTAACTCTGCATCTTCCCAATTCCTCCGTTGAGACGTCCGTTGCCTGAAAAGTCTGACAGCATAGGCGGAATCGGTGCGTTTTTCATCGTGTGGGTGAAACTTGTCACGGCTTCTATACTGGGGGCACAGCCGTCCCAATCTTCCCTGTTCCCGATTCCGGGAATGCCTGTCAGGAGACCCTTGTATGGAAAAGCGAACCGTAGACGTTGCCATTATCGGAGCTGGAACCGCCGGTATGGTGGCTTACCAGCGCGTGCGCAAACTAACCGACAAGGTTGTGCTGATCGAAGGCGGCCATTATGGAACCACCTGCGCCAGAGTCGGGTGTATGCCGAGCAAGTTGTTGATCGCGGCCGCTGATAACGCTCATCAGATGCAGCTTGGTGAGCTTTTCGGCGTGTCTGCCGGGGATATCAGGATCGACGGAAAACGGGTGATGGAAAGGGTGCGAAGCGAACGGGACTGCTTTGTTGCTTCGGTGATTGATTCGGTCGAGAAGTTTCCGGATGTGCACCGCATTGAAGGCCACGCCCGGTTTGCCAGCCCGAATCGTCTGATCGTCGACGGCAATGCCGAGGTTGAGGCGGGGCGTATCATCATCGCCACAGGCTCCCGACCCAATGTTCCCGGGTTCCTGAAAGATGCCAAGGATCGGCTGGTTGTAAACGCCGATATCTTCGAATGGCAGGATCTTCCCGATTCGGTGGCAGTCTTTGGCCCGGGGGTGATTGGTCTGGAGTTGGGCCAGGCCCTGAGCAGGCTGGGTGTGCGTGTCCGTATGTTCGGGGTTGGCGGTTCGGTTGGTCCTATCCAGGATGAAACTATCCGGAATTACGCGCTGAAAACGTTTAACGAAGAATTTCCTCTGGATCCGGATTCGGATGTAAAGAAGGTTGAACGTGTTGAAGAGGGCGTTGCCATTACCTTTCAGAATGGCAACGCCGATGCAAAGACGGAAACCTTCGATTACCTGCTGGCGGCTACCGGGCGTCGTCCCAACGTCGACGGGCTGGATATCCAGAACGCCGGTATTGAGCTGGATAAAAAGGGAGCGCCGCTGTTTGATCCCCATACCCTGCGTTGTGGCCAGAGCCACATATTTATCGCAGGCGATGCCAATAACAGTCTGCCGCTGTTGCATGAGGCAGCCGACGAGGGCCGGATCGCGGGCGATAACGCCGGGTCATACCCGGATGTGCGAACCGGGCTTCGCCGCACGCCGTTGGCCGTGGTCTTCACCGATCCGCAGATTGCGACGGTGGGGCTGACGATTCACCAGGTTGATGAGCGCTGCCGCGGCTGTTTCGCCGTTGGAGAGGTGTCCTTCGAGGATCAGGGCCGCAGTCGGGTTATCGGCAAGAACCGGGGCCTGCTCAGAGTTTATGGAGAACATGGAAGCGGGCTGTTCATGGGCGCAGAGATGTTTGGCCCGGCCGCGGAGCATATTGCCCACCTGCTCGCATGGTCTGCCCAGCGAAGGCTGACCGTCACCGAGATGCTGGAAATGCCGTTTTATCATCCGGTTATCGAAGAAGGCCTGAGGACCGCACTCAAGGACCTGAACCGCAACCTCAGCATCGGACCGGCGCCAGAGGAGGGTTGCACCGATTGCGGGCCGGGTGTCTGAGCCGGCCCTTAAACGGAATCAACAGATATGAGGCCTCGCCTCGCTCAGCGTTCCCTCTGGAACCCTTGTATTTCGTTGGCGCCGCGCCCAGATCTTTTCGTGGAAGAAATAGGCAACCGTGTTGATTGCCGGTTCCACCATGGCTATGAGGCTTCCGATGAGCAGGTCACCAGTGAGCAGGTAAGCTACGGTAAAAGCGACGGTAAAATGGGTGAGGGCGAACGTTACCGTCTTGATCAGCGACTGGTCGCCATTCGTGCCATGGTTGTGTACGAATAGTTTTAACGCGCTCATGGTTGTCTCCGGTGTCGTTCTCTAATGCGATCATTAGACGCCGGGTGAGAATGATTGTTAAATGAAATGTATTTAGATGATTGATAGGTTAGAGCTATCTTTATTTCTTCTTCTATAGTGTCATTCATCAATCCTATCATCGAGATTAGCAAACTAAACTTCCTGACGTCCGCCGATCAGGCGTATATTCATATATAAACCTGTTATATAACCGCGAAGGAGAAGCGTTATGGGTAAGAATTTCATTGGTCTTGATACCGAGAAAACGGCAAAGCTTGCTGATTCCCTGAATGATCTGCTGTCCAACTATCAGATCTTTTATATGAATGTTCGCGGCTACCACTGGAACATCAAAGGCGACAACTTCTTTGAGCTGCATGTAAAGTTCGAGGAGCTCTACGACGATCTGCTACTCAAGATCGACGAGATCGCAGAGCGGGTTCTGACGCTCGGCCATCGCCCGGCTCATGCCTACAGTACCTACATAGAGCGTTCGGAAGTGCCGGAGCGAAAAGATGTTTCCGACGGCAAGGAAGCGATGGACAACATCGTCGAAAGTTTTGCCAAGCTGATCGGCAAACAGCGGACACTGCTCAGTCTGGCCGGTGAAGCGGACGACGAGGGTACCGTTGCCCTGATGAGCGACTATATCTCCCAGCAAGAGAAGACGGTGTGGATGTATCGCAGCTACCTCGGTCACTGAGACGAGTGCGCTGAATGAATGGCGACCCTGCGGGGTCGCCATTTTTTTGTCGCTGCAATGCGTTTGTCATCAGATTGTCTTCTGGCTGACGCAGTTATGTCACCTTGCCTCAATAAAGTGTGTCGTGAACCAACACACTTTAAAAGACGAGGCGAATATGGAACTGCGTAAATCCCTCCTTGGTACCGCCATACTGGCAACAGTTCTCGGCCTTGCCGGCTGTGACGGCGACGACGGCACAGACGGTGCACCTGGCACCAGTCAGACGCTCATTGAGCTGAATGTGGTGGGCTCCTATCAGGCGGAAGGAGAGGTTTTTGACGAGAGTGCTGCCGAGATAGTCGCCCACGACCCCTCGAATCAGCGACTATTCGTAGTGAATGCCCTCGCCAGTACGATCGATGTGCTCGATATCAATGATCCAGCGATGCCTGTGAAACTGAGCACGATTGACGCCACAGCTGAGGGTGCTGCTGCAAATAGCGTCGCGGTTTATGGTGATCTTGTGGCAGTGGCCATTGAAGCCGAGAACAAGCAGGCAAATGGCAAGGTTGTGTTCTACAACAGCACGGACCTCAACAAAGTTGGTGAAGTTGTGGTTGGCGCGCTGCCCGACATGGTGACCTTCACGCGGGATGGCATGAAAGTGCTGGTTGCCAACGAAGGCGAGCCGAGTGACGACTATAGCGTAGATCCTGAAGGCTCAGTCAGCATTATTGATCTGTCCAACGGCGTAGCGTCTGCCACCGTGACCACCGCCGATTTCACCGGTTTCAATACTGACCAGGCCGACCTGGTAACCGCGGGCCTGCGGGTCTTCGGCCCAGGCGCCACACTGGCCCAGGACATGGAGCCGGAATACATAGCCGTATCCATCGACAACACCAAAGCCTGGGTAGCCCTGCAGGAAAATAACGCCGTGGCCGAACTGGACATCGCTGCCGGTGAAATCACGGCCATCGTGCCGCTTGGCTTCAAGGACCACGGCATCATCGGCAACGAACTGGACGCCAGCAACCGTGACAGCGGTATCAACATTCGCAACTGGCCAGTGAAAGGCATGTACATGCCCGACGCCATCGCAAGCTACGGCTACAACGGTAAAACCTACTACATCACCGCCAACGAGGGCGATTCGCGGGATTACGATGGCTGGACCGAAGAATTCCGCATGGGCGACCTGACCTTGAACCCAGCCGGTGAGCTGGTGGCCATAACCAATCTGTTGGAAGACGAAAACCTGGGTCGTCTCAACACCACCTCCACCATGGGCATCAGCAACGGCTGCGACCCATCACAGCTGCCCGCTGAACTCGGCGACCTGAACGGTGACACCAATGTAGACGTGGACGACGTCAAGTTCTACGTGGAAAACAGCTGCGAATACGACACGCTGTACAGCTACGGGGCACGCTCATTCAGTATCTGGAGCGCTGACGGCCAGCGTGTTTTCGACAGCGGCAGCGAATTCGAACGAGTCACCGCTAGCCTGATCCCCGACAACTTCAACGGCAACAATGACGAAAATTCCTTCGACAATCGATCTGACGACAAGGGCCCTGAGCCGGAGGCGGTGGCCGTAGGCATAATCAATGGCCAGACTTTCGCGTTTATTGGATTGGAGCGAGTTGGCGGCATCATGGTCTACAACGTTACTAATCCCCAGAATCCGGAGTTTGTCCAATATCTGAATAATCGAGATTTTTCGGTATCCCAGGCGGATCTGGAGGCGGGTATGGCCGGTGATCTTGGACCGGAAGGCCTGGCGTTCATTTCTGCGGATGACAGCCCCAGCGGTAAGCCAATGCTGGCGGTTGGCAACGAAGTGAGCGGCACCACTACGCTGTACAGCATCGACGTGATTGAACTGACTGCAAACTGAGTTCTGACCCTGAAAGAAACCCGGAAGCATCATGATAGGTGCTCCCGGGTTTTGCTTTTCGCCTCAGACAGCAACTTTCAACGGTGGCACCTCCTGGTGCAGGAACCACTTCTCTGTAACCACCTTGCGGGTAAACCAGTGGGAGCGCATCAGGCTGCTGGCCAGAGGCATCTTGACCCAGTCAGGAACCTGCCAGCCCTGGTCTGGCTCGGAGGCGCGAGTGCCGAAGCGTTCGGCAATGGCATCACCGTAAATCTGCAGAGAGGAGGCTGAGTAGTCGGTGGCCTCGCCAATCACATCGGCTGCCAGAAGGGCGGATTCGATCGCCGGCCGGATACCCTCGCCACTCTGGGTGTAGGCAAGGCCAGCGGCGTCGCCAATCAGCATCACACCGTCGTCCACCAGGGGTCTGTCGGCATGGGCGTAGAGCAGATAGGCGTGGCCCTTGAAGCGTCCGGGCAGGTCTTGTGGAATCCGGCCGGTGGATTTCATTTCCTCAACAAACGCTTCCAGATGCCCTGTCAGCTTGTGGTTGTCTTCCCGGCCCAGGCCAATATTCAGGAAATTGCCCTTACGGAACACCCAGGCATAGCCCTTCAGGTCCCGACAGAACCAGAGTTCGGGCGTATCGCCCCGGGCCAGGCAGGCTGAAGCCTGGTCCGGTGTCATTTCAAATTCAACCTCTTTGGCCGCCACAACGGTTTCATGGCCACCGGGGCCATCCCCCAACAATCGCGCAACCGGGCAGAAGTGACCGCCGGCACCGACAATAAGAGGCGCTTCCCAGGTGTCATTGACGACCCAGTTGCCGTCTTTACGAACGATGGATTTGACCGGCGTGGCCAGCTGTTTCGGAGCGTTGACGCGGCTGAGCAGGTAGTCGTCAAATTCACACCGGCGAATACCATAGCTGACTACGTCGCCGTGATCGTTCTCCACGGCCGGCTGGCCCATCATTCCGATGCGAAACCGCCGGATGGGTTGCAGGGTTCGCCCGCGGGAGTATTCCTCCGGGTCAATGTTCAGGGTCTCCATCACGGCAGGCGTAACCCAGCCTGCGCAGGTTTTGTCCCTGGGGAAGTTCTGTTTATCAATGATCAGCACTTTTTTGCCGCTGTTTTCGAGGGCGCTGGCCAGGGTGGATCCGGCAGGGCCGGCCCCAACGATGATCAGGTCGTAGTAGTCCATCAGGCCTCCTCGGGTGCCGCAGGAAAGTCGTAAAGATCCCGTCTGTTCCGGGGAAGTTGGTTATTGTCGCCATGGCTGAAGACCACCTGGAACAGCTGCAGAGAACCTGCCCGGAAGGCGGCGATGGAACCGGCCAGATACATGCGCCAGGCCCGGGTGAAGTGGCCGTCGTACATGGCAGTGACCTTGTCCTCGTTCTGGTTGAAGCGCTCCATCCAGTGACTCAGGGTCTGGGCGTAATGCAGGCGCAGGTTCTCGACGTCCAGGACTGAAAAATCGCCGTGCTCACAGATCTGCATGAATTCGCCGATGCTCGGCGGATAGGCACCCGGGAAGATGCGTTTCTCGATCCATGCGTTCATCAGCATCGGGCGGTTGCGGCCAATGCTATGCAGCAGGGCAATGCCGTCAGGCTTGAGGCTGCGTTTGATCAACTCGGACAGGGCCTCGTAATTCTCCTTGCCCACGTGTTCGAGCATGCCGATGGATACGAAGGCGTCGTATTGCCCGCTGATGTTCCGGTAATCGTCCTCGATATACTCCACCAGATGATCGAGCTCCTGCTTGCGAGCTTCTTCTCGGGCAAACGCGAGCTGTTCCCTGGAGATGTTGTAGGAATGGACCTTCACGCCGTAATTGCGGGCCATGTAGCGGGCCAGGCCACCCCAGCCGCAGCCGGCCTCGACCACCGTCATGCCTGGCTTTAACCGGAGTTTGCGGCAAACGTGCTCGAGTTTGGCTAGCTGGGCCTGTTCAAGGCTCAGATCCGGCGTCTCGTAGTAGGCGCAGGTGTACTGCATTTCGGCGCTGTCCAGCCAGAGCTGATAGAACTCGTTGCCCAGATCATAGTGATGGTGAATGTTTTCCTTGGCTTCCGGGATGCCGGTGGATCGGGGGTTGTGGTTGCGCCACAGGGCCTCCAGCCATTTCGGCCACTTCTGACGCGCCTGGTGAACGGACCGGTAAAGGGTTTCCATCAGGTCCGGCAGGTCGCCTTCCACCTCCAGGCGACCGGCGCTGTAGAGGTCTCCGAACGCCAGGTTGGGATTGGTTACCAGCGCATACAGGGCTTTGGGGTCGGTCAGATGCAGGGTGAACTGCGCGTGTTGGCCCTCCGGTTCGATCACATCGCCGTTCCAGAGCCGGAAGCGCAGCGGCGGTGATCCCGCCATCCGCATGAGCTTGGCGATCAGCCAGCGCTCGTAAGTGTGCGGTGACCGGTCCACGTGGGTATTTTCCAGTGGCAGGGTCAGAACATGGCTTTTGGATTCTTGCCCGTTGTCACGGGTTTTCTGGGCAGTGCTCTGGTTCATGGACTCCGCTCTCCCTTGATAACCTCAACATCAATGTTTTTGTCGATGCGCGCGCGCCAGGGTTCCCGAATACCAGTCTGAGAATCGCCGGTTGTCCGTTCAGTATAGAAAACAGTGAGATTTTGTCAGGTTGGCTGAAAATAGAAGAAAACTATTGGAAGGATAGCGAAGAGCGAAAATAGGCGGATAAAAAAATGCCGGGCCCAGCGCCCGGCATTATTCGGGTCAGTATGAGGAGCTCATACCAAACCATTCAGGGAAAATCACAATCAGCGCCAGCACGAACATCTGTATCAGGATGAAGGGCAGTACGCCTTTATAAATATCGGTCGTTCGCACTCCCGGCGGTGCGACGCCTTTGAGGTAGAACAACGAGAACCCGAACGGTGGCGTAAGGAAGCTCGTTTGCAGGTTCATGGCGATCAGGATGGCGAACCAGAGCATGTTGATGCCCATAGCTTCCGCCACCGGGGCAAGGATCGGCACGATGATGAAAGAGATTTCAACGAAGTCGATGAAGAAACCCAATACCAGAATGACCACCATGGCCAGAATGATGAAGCCCCACTTCTCGCCGGGCAGCTGGAGCAACCATTCTTCCAGCAGATAGTCGCCGCCGGTGTAGCTGAACACCATGGAGAAGGCTGTTGCACCAATCAGGATCGCGAAGACCATGGCGGTCACCTTGACCGTATCCTTGGATGCATCCCATACCATCTTGAAGGAAAACTGGCGGTAGATGATGGCCAGAACCACGGCGCCAACGCCACCCAGAGCGGATGACTCGGTTGGCGTGGCAATGCCGGTGAAGATCGAGCCCAGAACCACCACAATCAGTGCCAGAGGCGGGATGATCGCCAACAGCGCATTGAAGACTTCCTTTTTACGGGAAACGCCTGGCTCATCCGGCATGGCCGGCGCGGTTTCAGGTTTCAGCCTGGTCAGCACCAGGATGTAGATGATGTAGAGCCCCACCAACACAACGCCGGGCCAGACCGCGGCCTTGAACAGATCCCCAACCGGAAGGCCAAGGACATCGCCCAGAATAATAAGGATGATGGATGGCGGCACGATCTGACCGAGGGTGCCGGACGCACAGATGGTACCGGTGGCCAGTCTCTTGTCGTATTTATGCGCCAGCATGACCGGCAGCGAGATCAGACCCATGGCAACTACGCTGGCGCCTACAACACCGGTAGAGGCGGCCAGCAGTGCACCGACCAGAATCGTCGAGATAGCCAGGCCACCGGGCAGGCCACCGAACAGACGGCCCATGGAGGTGAGCAGTTGTTCCGCCAGCCTGGTGCGTTGGAGCACCACGCCCATGAAGATAAACAGCGGTACTGCCATCAGAACGGTGTTCTGCATCACGCTCATGATGCGATAGGGCATGAAGGCAAAGAGATCCATGCCCTCGGCGAAAATTCCGAAAAACAGCGCAACGCCACCGAAGGTGAATGCAACCGGGAAGCCCAGCATCAGCATCAGCAGGGCCACACCGAACATAATCATACCGATCATGCGAGGCCTCCTCCGCTGTGTTCACCTTCATACTCCTTGTCCCCCGCCATCACTCGTACGGCGTAAGTCGCCATATTGAGGCCGGCAATACCGATGAAGACGGCACTGACAGGGATGACGGATTTGATAATCCAGCGGTGCGGCAGCCCGCCCGGATCACCGCTACCTTCACCCATGCTGTAAGAGTCGAGGGCGAAATCGTAGCCGTAAATGCCGATCAGGTAAGCGAAGGGAATGACGAAAATGAAGGCGCCAACAAGGTTGACCCAGGCCTTGGCCTTGTTGCTCCATTTGGTATAGAAAACGTCGACCCGAACATGACCATCCGTGCGCAATGCGTAGGGAATACCCAGCAGGAACACCACAGAATAGAGGTGCCACTCCATTTCCTGCATGCCGATTGAAACGTTGTTAAAAGCGTATCGGGCCACTACGTCGTAAAAGACGTTGGCTGCCATCAGTATCATCGCGACACAGGCAACCCAGCCACAGAAGATGGACAGCCGGGCAAGCCCGTCGTCCAGTTTGATAATCCACCGCATTGATGATCCCCCGCCAGACGGACTGGCGCTTTTATCCGTTGCTATAAACGACAAAACCGGGATCACTCAGAGAGCGATCCCGGCTCCGTTAAAGCCTATATCTTACTCGACTTCAGCCATAGTGTTGAGGTAGGCGCGCTCAGAAATGTTGGTGTAAGCGCGGCTCTGCTCAAGATAGTTCTGCTGGGAGTCGATAATCTTGGCAGCCATATCGCTTTCAGCAGCTGCTTCTTTCAGCAGCTTGTTGTTGGCTTCGTACATGGCGTCAAAGATTTCGTCTGGGAAACGCTTGATCTGGACATTCGGGTACTCTTCGCGAATATTAGCCCAAGCTTCTGCGTTGGCGTGCTGGGAGTGAACCAGCATGTCGTAGGACGCAGTGCGCATGGCAACACGCATGATCTCCTGCAGGTCCGCTGGCAGCTTGTCCCAAACCCGCTTGTTCACAAGGAACTGGAGTTCGGTCGCAGGCTCGTGCCAGCCGGTATAGTAGTAGTCGGCGATCTGCTGGAAGCCGAGACGCAAGTCCAGGGCAGGACCTACCCACTCAACAGCATCGATGGTGTTGCGTTCCAGAGCAGTGTAAAGCTCGCCCGGGGCGATGTTGGTCGGGTTAACGCCAACTTCTGCGAACACTTCACCAGCGAAGCCAGGGATGCGCATTTTCAGACCCTGAAGGTCTTCCAGCGAGTTAATTTCCTTGCGAAACCAGCCGCCCATCTGAACGCCGGTGTTACCGCCCGGGAACGACAGCATGTTGTGCGGCTCGTAGACTTCCTGCATCAGCTCCATGCCACCGCCGTGGTAGAACCAGGCGTACTGTTCCATGGCGTTCATGCCAAACGGCATACTGGTGAAGAACAGGGTCTCTGGAACCTTGCCTTTCCAGTAGTAGGATGCGGAATGGCCCATGTCGTACTGACCAGCCTTGACCATATCAAACACGCCCAGCGGGGCTTTGTGCTTGTTGGCGGAATCGATGCGGACTTTCAGGCGTCCGTCAGACATTTTCTCGACGGTTTCGGCAAAACGCTTGGTGGTGTCACCGAAAATCGGGAAGTTTGGCCCCCAGGTTTCTGCAAGGCGGAGTGTGAAGGTATCTTGGGCGAGCGCCTGCGAGGAGGCAAAGGTTGTTGCCACAGCCAGCACAGCCGCGGAAAGAACAGAACGGATCTTCATTGCTCTTCTATCCTCTTATCTTTTTTGTGGGTCGAGCGTCTCCCCTTTTGGGGAAAATCACTCTTAATGCTAGTTCACGTTAGCAATTATCGTTAACAAACGAAATCAAAAACCGCTTGGTGTACGACCTTGGTCGTACGGCGGATCAGATGTCGTCCATGCGGCTGATCTGGCTCGACAGTCGCATGGCCTCGTGCTCTTCGAGGGAAAGCAGATCCTCAAGCAAGGCCTTGGCCTCGGGAATCTCTGCCTTGCCAATCAGGGAATCGTAGAGATCCATCACCTGGTCGTGGAACTGGAAGATTTCCCTGGCAATATCCTGAAAGCTCATTGACGCGTAGTGCGTGTAGGAGTCAGCACTGGCCCTAATTGGTTTGTGGTTCAGGTAGTCGTACATGCGGGTATTGAGAGCCTTCGGATCAGCCTGTTTCTCGAATTCCCGTACGGCTTTCTCGAGAATGGTTTCGTGGCTGGACAGGTAGTCGAGGAGGGCGCTGGCTCGCTCGTCGTTGTTGAGCTTGGCGGACTCTTTCAGGCACCTTGCAAGATGCGCGTGCAGTTGCCTCGTCCATTCGATGAGATCCTCGAACGTTTTTATTTCCATTGAGTTGCTCCTTGTCGGGCAGTTCGGTTGTAGTTGGCTTTACCGGTAAGTCTAGTCAAACTTGGAGATTACAGGGTACCTGAACCGGGCCCGGGAACCAGCGGAGCGGAAATCGGCCATGGCAACGACACTCGGCATCATTGAAGGATTTTACGGCCCCATGTGGACCTGGCAGGAGCGGCGGCAACTGGTTCGCACCCTGGCGCCCCATGGTTACGGATTTTATCTCTATGCCCCGAAGGCGGATGTTTTTCTGCGTCGGAAGTGGCAGCAGCCGCACCCGCCGGCGATGGCCGCGGAGCTGGCCGATTTCTCGCGCTTTTGCCGTAACGAAGGCGTTCGTTTTGGTGTCGGCCTGAGTCCGTTCGAGGTGTTCAACCGGTTTGACGACGAAGCCAGGGCGTCGCTGGCAGAAAAACTCGCCCTGCTGGAGCGCATCGGGATAGATGAGCTGGCGATTCTGTTCGATGACATGCGGTCAGACACTCCGGACCTTGCCGGTACCCAGACGGACATTGTGCACTGGGTCCGTGACCGTACTTCAATCAAACAGCTGAGTGTCTGTCCCAGCTATTATTCCGATGATCCGGTTCTCGACCGCGTGTTCGGGGAGCGTCCGGCGGATTATCTGGAGACGCTCGGGCGCAAGCTGGACCACTCGGTGAACGTGTTCTGGACCGGAGAGGAAGTGTGTTCCCGGGAAGTGTCACCCGGCCATCTGAAACGTGTCGGAGACCTGCTTGGCCGCAAGCCGGTGCTCTGGGACAACTACCCGGTCAACGACGGCGACCGGATGTCGCAACATCTGCACCTGCGAGCCTTCACCGGGCGACCGGCGGCCAACGCGGCGCACCTTGCCGGCCATGGTATCAATCCGGCCCTGCAGCCAACGCTGACGGCCATCCCGGCTATCACGCTGGCGGAGTCCTACCGCCTGGGACCCTCCTATCAATACGGCCAGGCATTCCGCCATGTCGCCCGCGAGGTGCTGGGCAGGGAGTTGGCAGCGCAGCTGCATGCGGATTTACTGGTGCTGCAAGACGCTGGCTTGGGCCGGATCAGTGATGAAAAGCGCCAGAGCCTTCAGCACACCTACGATGCCTTTGACCACCCTGCAGCCAACGAGATTCTGCGCTGGCTGGCGGGTGAATATCAGGTGACCGATGAGATGGTGGCCACGCAGTAGGCGGTTGGCCTAGCGAAGGTAATATTCGACGGTTGAGACTACCCGGACGGTTTTTACCGGCTGTTGCTGCTCCATAATGCCCGGCGCCTGATCCCGGGCCAGAATCTGGAAAACGCCCTGATTGGCGCGTCGCAGCCCCCCGAGTTCCGCTTTCGCATCCTGGGCGAACTGGTCGGCAGCTTCCCGGGCCGATGCCGTTGCCTCGGCAATCATCTCCGGCTTGATGTCGTTGAGCCCGTTAAATACGTACGTCGGGCCGGGCGGGCCGTAGTCCGAAGACAGCACCACTCCGGAGTCCACCAGTTCACTGACACCCTGGGCTGCCTGCCGGATCCGGTCGATGTCAGTACTGCGCACCATCAGCGTCTGGCTGATGATGAACTTCTGCTCTCCGTTGTTGGCCTGGTAGGGGTTGGCCCGGGTATCGGTAACATCCAGGCGCTGGAGTTCGACCGCATTCTGGTCAATGGCCTGCAGTTTGAGGAACGCCATGATCGCGTCCCGGCTGCTTCTGGCCCTTTCCTGGGCTTCACTCAGGGACGCACCGGTGGCGACAAAGCGGATCGGCCACAGGGCCAGATCGGCATTCACTTCCCGTTCAGCCACACCTTTAACGGTCACGTAGCGGTCGCCGGTGCGCAGATCGGTCAGGCCATTGCCAATCAGGGCGGCAGAAATGATGGCACTGACGCCGAGAATCACTGAGGCAAAAAGTTTCATGGGGTGTCCCTGTATTACGTCACCGGAATGTTCCGGAAAGCATCCGGTGTCTGGCTGCTATCCTGAGATCATGGTCAAGATTAGCGTTTCACGCCCCAAGCGAAAAGGAAGGAAACATGACGGTTGTGAAAGTTGAGTGCATCAGAGGAAACATTGCTGAACAGCAGGATATGGATGTGATCGTCAATGCCGCCAACGCCGAACTGTTGCCAGGGAGTGGCGTGGCAGGCGCCATACACAGCGCCGCCGGACCGGGGCTGGCAGAGGAATGCCGGGCTCTGGCGCCGATCAGGCCGGGGCAGGCAGTTATCAGCTCGGCTCACGAGCTGCCAAACCAACACGTAATCCATTGTCTGGGGCCGGTTTACGGGGTCGACGAGCCATCCGACCGTTTGCTGGCCGAGTGTTTCAGAAATGCCCTGTTGCTGGCAGATCGGCATAAGCTGACGTCCATCGCTTTTCCTGCCATCTCCACCGGGGTTTTCGGCTATCCACTGCAGAATGCGGCGGCAGTGGCCATGAAGGCGGTGTCTGGCACGCTGGCGGAGCTCAACTCTGTTCGCCTTGTCCGGTTTGTGCTTTTCAGCGACGAGGACCGGAAGGTGTTTGAACAGGCTCTTGAGTTGGAGTCGGGTATGTCAGGCCGGTAGCCGTCCTTTTCAGTCACAGCTTTTGTCGGTCGAGCGGCGAAAGCGGGCTGTCATCGCCTCACGTTCCCGCTGGGCGTCCCGGAATTCGTCGGGCAGAGGCTGGATAAAGTAGATGAAATCACCCTTGGCGCGATTATTCTCCAGGGGCGCTTCGTTGACGTCCGAAGCCCAGAACGCCGGGCTTACGACGGCAACCGAGATTTCCGGCGCGCGCTGTTTCAGAAGCGCCACGGTGCCCAGGCCATTTTCACTGTGAAAGGTGCCAGTCACGTGCAGTACCTGGTGCTCCGGGTGCTCTGTCCGCGCCTGAAGAATACGTGTTGCCATGGTGTTGTCCCTGAGCAACTGGGCCTTGTAGGTGTTGTCCATCCGCTCGCTCATGGTGTCGTCTGCCTGGTGGCTGGCACCGATGGCCGCCATGAACTTTTCCCGGTATTCCGGGGTGTCCATGAAGGGGGTGGCGGGTAATTTCTGTCTCAAGGTGTCTGAAATACGGTCGAGATAGCCCGGGCCCTTGCGGCCAACGCAGCGGGCCACGTCGGCCGGCGCATTGGACGCGATCACCGGAAGGTCGTGCCGGCGTGCAAACTCCACCAATGGACGATAGGAGGCACGGTAATTGTCCCAGGCTTCGGCGTCTTCGATCATTTCGGTTTCGCCCGTCTCTCCCCGCAGATAACGGTTCAGTTCGTCCTGACGATCCAGGTTGAACTGCTCCATGCTGAGAATCTGCTCCGGCCGCAGCCGAAACAGGGCGCTCTGAAGCCGGGATTGCAGAAGGTGTGAGCCATGGTGCCCGTGGTATTCCCCGACAACCACAACATCGACGTCGGCTAGTTGCTGCGCCAGTTCTTCCGGAGTCAGCGCGGTCTTGTTTGCCGGGTTTACGAGCAGGGCATCGTACTGGGTTTGCGGTGCCGAATTCAGTGTGTCGGGGGCTTTCAATGAAGGCATGGCAGTGCATCCGTTCATAGCAGACAGAGTGGTAAACAGCAGGATTGGCGCGATAGGTTTCATCATAGTCTTTACGTAATGAACCCCGTCAGGATTTCTTTTTACGGTCTTCGCGCCAGTCCGATCCCAGTCTTTCTTCCACGTATTCCCGAATGAACTGGCGCACTTTCTGGGATGGCGTCACATCTTCCTGCTTGCACAGTTCTTCAAAGGCGGCCTTTTTCTCGGGATCGATCAGCAGCGTCAGGCGGGCAGTGCGGTTTTCCATTGAGTTCTTCTTTACCTCGGGTGGCTTTCGATTATGTTAACCGTATTAACATTGAATGCAGATATAATGAGCATATAATTAGTCGTTAAAAGTTGCAATTAACGAGTCACTCATGCCGCATCGTGCCCACCTTTTTTCTCTCCGGATGGCCCACGCATTCCGGGAAGCGTGTATTGATGAGCCCTACCGGGGCCGCCGTTTCCTGCGCGATGTGATGGCGGGTTTGACGGTGGGCATTATTGCCATACCCCTGGCCATGGCATTGGCGATCGCCAGTGGTGTTGCACCCCAGTACGGCCTCTACACCGCCATTATTGCCGGGTTTGTGATCGCATTGACCGGTGGCAGCCGGTTCAGCATCTCCGGCCCCACCGCTGCTTTCGTTGTCATTCTGTACCCTATCGCCCAGAGCTATGGGCTGGGCGGTCTGCTTTTGGCCACCTTGATGTCGGGCGTTTTGCTGATTCTGATGGCTCTGATGCGACTGGGTCGTTTTATCGAATACATTCCAGAATCGGTTACCCTGGGGTTTACCGGGGGGATCGCCGTGGTGATTGCCACCCTGCAGATCCGGGATTTTCTGGGCCTTCAGGTTAGCGATATGCCCGAGCATTATTGGGACAAGCTGGCCCTGCTGGCCGGTGCGCTGCCGGAATTTGATGGTATGAGTACCCTGGTGGCCGGTGTCACCCTTGCCTGCATGTTGCTCTGGCCACGCCTGAAAACCCCGGTGCCCCCGCATCTGCCAGCGGTGGTGATCGGAAGCCTGCTTGCGCTCTGGTTGAATGCCCAGGGTGCTGCTATCGATACCATTGGTTCAAGGTTCAGTTATCTCCTGCCGGACGGCACCGAGGGAGCGGGTATTCCGCCGTTCTTGCCGGAATTCGCCTGGCCGTGGCAGCAGGCAGGGGCATCGGGCGAGCCCGTCGGGCTGTCATGGTCGCTGGTCCGGGATCTGCTGCCGGCAGCTTTTGCCATTGCCATGCTTGGGGCCATCGAGTCTCTCCTGTGCGCCGTGGTGCTTGATGGCATGACTGGCAAACGCCACAGCGCCAACAGCGAGCTCATGGGGCAGGGCCTTGGCAACATCATCACGCCGTTTTTCGGCGGCATTACCGCCACGGCCGCCATCGCCCGCTCGGCGGCCAACTACCGGGCCGGCGCCGAGTCGCCGGTCTCCGCAATGGTGCATTCGCTGGTCGTTCTGCTGGCGCTGGTTTCGCTGGCGGGCCTGCTGGCGTATCTTCCCATGCCGGCCATGGCCGCCCTGCTGGTGATGGTGGCCTGGAATATGAGTGAGGCCCCCAAGTCCCTGCATCTTCTGAAAACTGCGCCGCGCAGCGACATCCTGGTTTTTCTCACCTGCTTTTCACTGACGGTATTGCTCGACATGGTGATTGCCATCACCACCGGCGTCCTGTTGGCGGCGGTCCTGTTCATGCGGGAAATGTCCCAGATGACCCGGGTTACAGACATCTCGCAGAGCAAACGGATTGCAGAATCCCGGCTGCCCGATGGCTGGCAGGTGTTCAAGATTAACGGACCCCTGTTTTTTGCCGCTGCGGACCGGATTTTCGGGGAACTGGCAGTGCTCGCCCGGAACGCCCGCGGATTCATTCTGTACATGGACGGCGTGACGATTCTCGATGCCGGCGGGCTGTCTGCCCTGAACAAGCTTATTGCTACCTGTGAACGGGACGGTACACAGATTGTGATTGCCGATCTTCAGTTTCAGCCTTTGCGCACCCTCGCTCGTGCCGGCGTTGCGCCGATAGCTGGCGTTAGCCGCTATACTTCCTCCCTGGATGAAGCTTTGCGTCTGATCAGTTGCCCTGCGTCTGAAACTGATCGGGTTTCCGGATAAAAACGTGATTTCATCCGGTTCCGGATGGTCTACCCTGACGCGACGAAAATACTCTCTTCAAGAGGACTGCCATGCTGCCTTTCCGGCTGATCGACCGAGTCAAATTCATACTGGAACGCCAGCTCGTCAAAGGCGCGGGATTTCAGCTTCTCGTGGTCGGTGTTTTCATTGGCCTGATCTCGTTAATCGGTGGCCTGCTTGTGGTTCCCCAGGGCGGCGACTTCGAGGATCCGGGCTCGGCAATCTGGTGGGCGTTTCTTCGGTTGACCGATCCAGGTTACCTGGGTGACGACGTTGGCACCTGGCAGCGCTTTGTCTCGACCCTGCTGACTATCAGCGGCTATGTGGTTTTCATGGGCACTCTGGTGGCGATCCTGACACGGTGGTTGATCGCTAAAATGGCGGATCTTGAGAGAGGCCTTACGCCGGTTACGCTTAAGAATCATGTGGTGGTGCTGGGCTGGACCAGCCAGACCCTCCCGCTGCTCTCCGAGCTGTTGGGCTCCAGTGGCCGGGTGCGCCGTTTTCTGGAAAAGCACGATGCCCAGAAGCTCAACCTCGTGGTGTTGTCTGAAGAGGCTTCTGCAGCCCAGGTTCATGAGTTGCGCACCGAGCCTGGTATCGGACGCCGGGCCCGCCAGATCATCCTGCGATCGGGATCCGCAATTCAGCCGGATGCCCTGCACCGGGTGGCTTGCCTGGATGCAGCGGCGGTGATCGTGCCCAGCGCGGCCCACGAAGCTGGCAGCCTGGTTACGTCGGACGTGGAGACGGTCAAGGCGCTGCTGTCCATAGCCGCGCAGGCAAGGCATTTTCAGTCCTCGTTGCCGTTTGTGGTGGCCGAGATCCAGGACGTCCGCAAACTCCCGGTGATAGAGCTGGCCTACCCCGGGGCCGTGGAGGTCGTTGCCGGCGATGCCACCATCAGTCGCCTGATGGTGCAGAACATCCTTCATCCTGGCCTGTCGGAAGTGTTCAACGAGCTGCTGACAGCCGGTGAGGGTAACGAGATCTATATCCGCGGAGGCGAGTCGCTGGCAGGCATGACGCTGGGCGAGCTGGCGGCCGCCCGGCCCGAAGTTATCGTGCTGGGGCTGCTGAAGCCGGGCAGTTCAGGATGGGACGTCCAGTTGCTGGCGCCCTCAGACTCACCCATTGCATCGGCTGATCGGGTGGTCATCATGGCCCGGGATTACTCCGAGACCGAGCCGAATCCCAAAAAGGCGCCCTTGCCTGCCTTGGTGAGAGGGCAGGCGGTGCGGGTTGAGCGGCCCGTGGACCAGATGAATCACCGGGTTCTGGTGTTAGGCTGGAACCGACGCGTGCCCAGCCTGATCGCGGAGTTCCTCAGCTATGGCCACCGTCATTTTGAGGTGAATCTGGTCTCCGTGGTTCCCAAAGCCGAACGGGAACAGGCCATTGCACGCTATGTCGACAATTCGGGCCGCCTGACCTGTCGGCATATCGAGGCGGACTACATGGTGGAGGGGGAGCTCCGCCGGATAGGGCCGGCAGGCTACGATACCGTGATCCTGCTGAGCAGTGACCGGCTGGCTTCTGGTGAAGAGGCCGATGCCCGCGCGATGGTGGGGTACCTGCAGCTTGAGGACATCCTGGCCGATTTTGCCCGGAGGCCTCAACTGATCATGGAGTTGAGCGACCCCGACAACCGGCACCTGCTGGATGGGCATCAGAGCGAGATGATGATCAGCCCCATGATTCTCAGTCACGTTCTGGCGCAGGTAGCGTTGCGGCGCGAGCTTCGCATCGTGCTGGATGAACTGTTCACCGTTGGCGGTGCCGAGATCCAGTTCCGGGATCCGGCGGATTACCCTTTGCCCGCCAGTGCGACGTTTCAGGTGCTGGAAAAAACGGTGGCGGCCGAAGGTGAACTGGCACTCGGGATATTTCGGCACCGTGCCAATGAAAGCGGGCGCCACCTGCAGCTGAACCCGCCCCGCAAGGACTACCTTGAGTTACAGCCGGGTGACCGGTTGGTGGTGCTTTGCATGACCTGAATGCCGGTCAGTCGATGCTGTCGAGCAGGGCCGCCATGATGTCGTCCATGACCACAAAGCCTTTGAGATCATTGTCGGCCAGCACCAGAAGGCGCTTTACCCGGTATTTGCTCATCAGGCTGGCAGCGTGTCGGACGTTCAGATTCTCGCCAACGCTGATGACAGGCTTGGCGCAGGCGTCGTAAACGTTCAGAAGGTCGATGTCGCCGTCTTCGGCAATAACCGTTTTCAGCACGTTGGTATAGGTGATCAGACCCCAGGCATCGTGCTCGCTCGTTTTCTCCACCACCAGCGATTTCACAGAGTGCTGTTTCATCTGTGACAGCGCCTCACGGATGCTGGCAAACGGAGAGATGGTCATTACATCCCGCACCATCACATCTTTGACCAGTTTCATGGCTGTTCTCCGGTTACAGTGAATCTTTCAGATGTTGTTCGAATTTTGCGACCTGGGACATGTCGATCCCGCCCAGGTGTTCCAGGGGAAGTGTGAACACCAGTCCCCTGGAATCGTTATGGTCGGGCATGAGTATCTTCTGGATAACCTTCAGAATATCGAGCGAGAGGCCCTTCTCCAGCACCATCAGCAGAACGCTTTGGCTGCCGTCGTAGGTCAGGCCGAAGAAGGTTTTTTTCGCGGTGTTGCTGATGCCGCGGCCGGGAATCACCGTGATACCACCGGCGCCAAGGTCCCTCGCGGCATTAACGCAGTCCTGTTCCTGATCCTCTGGAACAATTGCTACCAGAACCGAAAATTTCATGAGTCTGTTTTCCTCTGCTTGGCAAGCATTTCAACAATGATGGCGTAGCCCATCACCGTCACGATCGGAAAGATGGAGGCGAATGCAATCAGGCCGAACCCGTCGATCAGCACGTTACGGCCTTCAATGCTGCTGGCCAGACCAATACCCAGTGCGGTTACCAGAGGTACGGTAACCTCGGAGGTGGTAACCCCGCCAAGATCGTACGCCAGTGGGATGATGTATCTTGGGGCCAGCGCGGTCAGGATGATGACCAGAATATAGCCGCCAATGATGTAATGGTGAATAGAGTCGCCACTGATGATCCGGTGGACGCCGAGGGTGATCCCGACAGCGACCCCGACCGCCACGATAATCCTGATGGCATTGCCGTTTATGGTACCGGCCGCGGCCTGTTCCGCCTGGTGTCCGATTGCGATCAACGCGGGTTCGGCCATGGTGGTGGCGAACCCGATCATGAAGGCGAAGAGATAGACAAAGACGAAGCCCTCCATGCTCATCAGTTGCCGGGCCATACTGGTGCCGATCGGGAACAGGCCGAGTTTCAGACCGACCACGAAGGCATAGAGACCAAGCACCACCAGCGCAAACCCGAACAGGATCTTGCGCGGGTTGGTCAGCCCCCGGCGCAACACCAGGTACTGGAAAAAAAGGATAGTGATAATGATGGGGAGTACATCCCGGATCATGCCGGCAAGATCAAGCAGCATCGTCAGTAGAACGGGAGTCTGATCGGCGGTTCCATTGTGTACCAGGGTTGGCACCGTGGTCGGATCGGTGGTAACACCGGAATAGACAAAAATCCCGTAAAGCTGAACGGTAATCATGGGAACCATCACCGCGAGGGCAACCAGTCCGAAGCCGTCCAACAAGGGGTTTCGACCCCGAATGGAAGCTGCGAGACCAATGCCCAGGGCGGCAATCAGGGGAACGGTGACGATGTTGGTGGTCACGCCACCTGAATCGTAGGCAAGACCAACAATCTCGGGTGGCGCGAACCAGGTAATGATCACCACCACGATGTAACCGATGATCATGAACCAGTGCAGCGGGTAACCAAATATGGTTCTGAACACGCCCAGGGCAACGACGAGGCCAACGGAAACGGCCACCAGTATCCTGAGTGTCAGGGCCTTTATCTTGCCCTCGCTGATTTCCTCCGCCTGCTGGGCCACGGCAATCAGTGCCGGCTCTGCCACCACCGCAGAAAAGCCCATTGCGAAGCCGAACGAGAGCAGAACCGGCACAGAGCCCCTGCGGGCAAACTGATTGGACAGACTTTTGCCAACCGGGAAGATGCTCAGCTCAAGGCCCTGGAGGAACAGGGCAACGCCGACAGCCACGATCAGCAGACCCGCTGCCATCGCAAACGTGTTGTCCGGCATTTGCCGGAGAATAACAAGCTGGAAGAAGACAACGACGGCGATGATCGGAAACAGGTTCTTCAGGGCATGCACAAGGGAGTGGCTGAAAGCTCGCAGGTAGAACACTGTTTGCGCCTGATGGGGTCGGGTGATGCTTGCTCACTGTTAACAGTAACAATAGCCACTTTTCCGATGTTGATCCAACTCAAGAATAAGGGGTTCTTACCATTCACCAGGAAAATGCCGAAAATAGATCATATAAATTTCAATTATAAATTTGAAACCACTAAAGTAACCATCAACGTCAGCGCTTCGCTCAAAAAGTGAGCAGGTTGTTGGCTTCGGAAGTGGCTGTACGCTTCTCCGCATCGACTTAGAAAACCAACGTAGAAAGGATTGAGACCATGCCCTACGCACAAGACGTTGACCAGATCGCTTCCCTGTTGAAGCAGCACCCGACCTGGAACGCCATCAACCCGAAGCACGCCGCTCGCATGCGCGCCCAGAACAAGTTCAAGACTGGTCTGGACATCGCCAAGTACACCGCCAAGATCATGCGCGAAGACATGGCGAACTACGACAAGGACACTTCCCAGTACACCCAGTCCCTGGGCTGCTGGCACGGCTTCATCGGTCAGCAGAAGATGCTGTCCATCAAGAAGCACTTCGGCACCACCAAGCGTCGTTACCTGTACCTGTCCGGCTGGATGGTTGCTGCACTGCGTTCCGAGTTCGGTCCGCTGCCTGACCAGTCCATGCACGAGAAGACTGCCGTATCTGGCCTGATCGAAGAGCTCTACACCTTCCTGCGTCAGGCGGATGCCTGGGAACTGAACCACCTGTTCCGTGCCCTGGAAGAAGCCGAGAATGCCGGCGACAACGCCAAGGCTGAAGAGCTGATCAAGCAGATCGACAACCACGAAACTCACGTTGTTCCGATCATCGCTGACATCGACGCTGGTTTCGGTAACGCCGAAGCGACTTACCTGCTGGCCAAGCAGATGATTGAAGCCGGTGCCTGCTGTATCCAGATCGAGAACCAGGTCTCTGACGAGAAGCAGTGTGGTCACCAGGACGGCAAAGTAACTGTTCCCCACGCCGACTTCCTGTCCAAGATCAACGCCGTTCGTCTGGCGTTCCTGGAGCTGGGTGTGGACGACGGTGTTATCGTTGCCCGTACTGACTCCCTGGGCGCTGGCCTGACTCAGAAAATCGCCGTGACCAACGAGCCGGGCGATCTGGGCGACCAGTACAACAGCTTCATCGACGGTGAAGTGATCGAGAAGGCAGAAGACATCAACAACGGCGACGTTGTGATCAAGCAGAATGGTCAGCTGGTTCGTCCGAAGCGTCTGGCGTCTGGCCTGTTCCAGTTCAAGCCGGGTACTGGCGAAGACCGTGTGGTTCTGGATTGCATCACCAGCCTGCAGAACGGTGCTGACCTGCTGTGGATCGAAACCGAGAAGCCGCACGTTGGCCAGATTGCAGCCATGGTTAACCGCATCAAGGAAGTGGTTCCCGACGCCAAGCTGGTTTACAACAACAGCCCGTCCTTCAACTGGACTCTGAACTTCCGTCAGCAGGTATTCGACGCATGGAAGGAAGAAGGCAAGGACGTTTCTGCCTACGACCGCGCCAAGCTGATGAGCGAAGAGTACGACAACACCGAGCTGGGTCAGCTGGCTGACGAGTGGTGCCGTAACTTCCAGCGTGACGGTTCACGCGAAGCGGGTATCTTCCATCACCTGATCACCCTGCCGACTTACCACACCGCGGCCCTGTCTACCGACAACCTGGCCAAGGGTTACTTCGGTGACGAAGGCATGCTGGCCTACGTGGCTGGTGTACAGCGCAAGGAAATCCGTCAGGGTATCGCTACCGTTAAGCACCAGGACATGGCTGGTTCCAACATCGGTGACGACCACAAGGAATTCTTCGCTGGTGAAGCGGCCCTGAAGGCCGGTGGTAAAGACAATACCATGAACCAGTTCGGTTAATAGAACAGTTCAGTTGTCTCTTCCGGAGTAATCCGGAAGCCACAAAAACCCCGCCTCGGCGGGGTTTTTTCGTTGAGGCGAGGATATTTGGTGTATCGCTCGTGATGTGTTCGATACTGTAACCTGAAGAGAAACAAGCTCGGTGCCAACCGGAGGGAAGGTGTTGAACACGGATCAGGCCATTGTTTTTTCGATACTGGGTATCGCCCTGGTGCTGTTCGTCTGGAACCGAATCCGGTTCGATCTGGTCGCCCTGATCGCGCTTCTTGCTGTCTCGATTGCCGGGATCGTGCCTGTGGATCAGCTGTTCGACGGCTTTGGCCATCCCGCGGTTGTCACGGTGGCGGCGGTTCTGGTGATCAGCCAGGGGCTGGTCAACGGCGGTGTGGTTGACCGCCTGGCCAGGCTGCTTGGAAAGGTCGGGCACAGGCCGACGCTGCAGGTGCTGATGCTGACTTCAGTGGTGGCCCTTTGCTCGGGGTTTATCAACAACGTTGGTGCACTCGCACTGTTGATGCCGGTGGCGGTCTGGATGTCCAGGGAAGCCGGGCGGTCGCCCTCGCTGCTGCTGATGCCCCTGGCATTTGGTTCCCTGCTCGGGGGAACCATGACACTGATTGGCACGCCTCCGAACATCATCATTGCCAGTTATCGGGAAGCTGGTTCGTTCGGCATGTTTGACTTCGCACCGGTGGGCCTTGCCATTACGTTGGCAGGCATTGGCTTTATCACGCTGGTCGGGTGGCGACTGACGCCGCGGCGGGGTAAGCCCGACGACGGTGGCAAGCTGTTCAGTGTGGGCGACTATGTTACCGAGCTTCGGGTGCCTGAGGATTCCTCCCACGTTGGGGCAACCCTTCATGGGCTTCTGACGCGCGCCGATGCCGAGAAGGACGTCGTGGTTCTGGCGCTTATCCGGGATGACAAGCGGTCGCTGGCTCCCTCTACGTTCTCCGTCCTGCGCGGCGATGATCTGCTCCTGGTGGAAGCGGATACCGATGCCTTGCAGGACTTTCTGGACAGCACCGGGCTCGAGTTGGCGAGAGTGGAGGAAGCCTCTTCAGAAGCGTCCGATCAGGAAGAACCAGAGTCGGGAAAGCCGGGCGAAAAGTCCCTGTCTGAGGGCGACGTGCGTTTGATCGAAGCGGTCATCACGCCGGAATCGGGGCTGATCGGAAAAACCGCCAACAGGCTCAATCTTCGCGAGCAGAACGGTCTCAACATCGTTGCGATTGCGCGTCAGGGTCAGCGGTTGCAGCGACGTCTGGGTGATATTCGTTTTCAGGCTGGCGACATCCTTCTGGTCCAGGGCGAGGAGGAAACCTTGAGTGTCACGCTTCAGGGGCTCGGCTGCCTGCCCCTGGCCGAGCGGGGTCTCCGGTTTGGCAGGGAGCGCAACTCCCTTCTGGCTGGCGGCCTTTTTATCGCCGCCATAGCATTGATTGTGGTTGGCTGGTTATCGCCCCCCGTCGCGCTGGTCGCCTGCGCCGTGGTCATGGTTCTCAGCAAGGTTCTTAGCAACCAGGAAGCCTACCGGGCGATTGACTGGCCCGTTATCGTGCTGCTGGCCGCCATGATTCCTGTGGGGCAGGCCCTTGAGACTACCGGTGGGGCAGAATTGATCGCGTCCTGGATGCTGATGCTGGGTTCCGGAGGCGATGCCTGGGTGGTTGTTACCATTGTCCTCACGGGCACAATGCTGCTGTCGAACGTTGTGAACAACGCGGCAGCGGCCATCCTGGTTGCGCCGATTGCCTTGAGTCTTTCTGGGCAGCTTGGCATTGCCGCCGATGCCATGTTGATGGCGGTGGCGGTTGGCGCCTCCTGCGCCTTTCTGACCCCGGTAGGGCATCAATCCAATGCTCTGGTTATGGAGCCCGGAGGTTATCGCTTTGGGGACTACTGGCGGCTGGGGCTGCCGCTGTCTCTCCTCGTGACCGTGGTAGCTGTGCCGGTCATTCTGGCGGTCTGGGCGTGACGCCGTTTAACCGGTGTCTGTACTCTCTGTTATGCTGTTAGTCATCTGTTTTGATGGGTGACTGGCACGATGACAGTGATTGAGCAAATCGATCTGGCAAAGTCGGAATTGCTGGAGCAGCTTGAATGGACAAGGAAGCGAACCGAGACTCTCGTGTGTTCTCTTCCCGAGACCGCGCTGGACGTTCCCTACCATCCGGGCGTCAATCCACCGCTCTGGGAAATGGGGCATGCGGCCTTCTTTTACGAAGTCTTCGTCTTCAACCTGCTGGATGGCACACCGAGCCATGATCCTGCCATGGACGACCTGTGGGATTCGTTCCACATCGAACACCGGGATAGATGGAACCGGGAGTTGTTTCCCGGGCGGCAGAAAACCCTCGACTATTTCAATCTCATCTATGACCGCGTGGCCGAGCGGATTGAGAAGCAACCGTTAACCGACCAGGCCCGTTACCTCTACCGCTACGCAATCTACCACCAGAACATGCACATCGAGTCTATGATCTGGTGCCGTCAGACCGTCGGCTACCCGGCTCCGCCGGGTACTGATTTTTACCGACCGGCGCCAGGTGACTCGCATCAGGGAGACGCCTATGTTCCGGCAGGAGAGTGGTTGATCGGGATGCCGAGTGAGTCCGGGCAGTACGCCAGTGACGATTTTGCCTTCGACAATGAAAAGCCATGGTTTACCGTGACGCTGGAATCGTTCGCGATTTCAAAATGCCTGGTCAGCAACCGGGAGTTTATGCAGTTTGTGGAAGACGGTGGCTACCGGCGGCCAGAGCTCTGGTCTTTTGGCGGGCGGAAATGGCTCGAGACCGAAACCGATGTTGCCCTGGTTCACGGCAGTGACGAGCCTCTTTTACGGGCGCCCCGCCACCCGCTTTACTGGCGCTGGCATGATGAGCAGTGGCAGGAGCGGGTGTTCGATCGCTGGCAGCCGCTCAATCCGGATGCACCGGTCACTCATGTGACGTTCTGGGAGGCTGAAGCCTGGTGCCGGTGGGCGGGGCGTCGTTTGCCCACGGAGTTTGAATGGGAGGTGGCCGCCCTTGGTAATCGCCCGGGCAAGCCGTTCCGGCGTTTTCCCTGGGGCAACACGGCGCCGGATGAGCAACGCGCTGATTTGAATGGCCGTGCCATGGCACAGAATCCGGTGTTTGATTTCCCGGCCGGCGACAGCCCCTTTGGCTGCCGCCAGATGACGGGCACGGTCTGGCAGTGGACCAGCAGCCAGTTCTTCCCCTACGACGGCTTCAGGGTGGATATGTACCCGTTCATGTCGACCCTGCAGTTCGGTGATCACAAGGTGACCCGCGGGGGCGGTTGCGCCACCTCCTCCTGCCTGATTCGCGGCACCTATCGCCAGGCTTACCTGCCGGTACGCAACGACGTCTATACCGGGTTTCGCACCTGCGCGCTTGACGAGGAGTCGCCACGTGGCCGCCCTGGGTGTTGAGGCTACACGGATTTGCCGACAATCAGGGAGGGTTTCGCGGGTGTCCTGTCCATCAGGTGGCTGGCCAGGGCGACACCGGTCTCGCTCATGGTCAGGTAGGCCTCGTCGGCGCCGGCTTCCTGAATCTGTCTTGCTTCATCCTGGTACATGGTGTGAGCCACGATAAAGCCCTTGAATCCCATCGTTCTGAGCGTGCGCGCAGCAATCAGTTTGCCCTCGATGTCGCCCATGGCCAGGATCACCGATTCAATGGCGGGCATGTGCAGACCGTTCCAGAAGGAGGCATCCTCGGCGTCCGCGAAGACCACGTTACGCCCTTCCTTCTGGTGCTGGGCGGCCTTTGCCGGATCGGAATCCAGGCCCATCAGTTTCGGCTGCTTCTCCCTCAGCCAATCGTAGGCAGCGGTGCCCGTTCTCCCCATTCCCATGATCAGGACCCGCGTATCGCCCAGCGACAGGGGCTGTTCATCCGGATGGTGTTTGCTGCCCTCATAGCGGCTGAGGCCATGGGCGAAACGCTCGTAAAGCGTGTGGGAGAAGCGGTTGAGTGGCGCGGAAAAGACAAACGAGAGCGACACCGAAATCGCCAGCGGAACCAGCCATTCGGGTAGCGCAACACTCGCGACAATCAGCCCGAACTCGCTGTAGTTTGTCAGGGCCAGCGAACTCAGGAAGCCGCTGCGGGCCCGCAACCGGAACGCCAGTAGCAGGAAAAAGAACAGGATGCCTTTGAGCGGCAGCACCAGGCCAGCGATGACCGCGAACAGGAGGGCCTCCCCATCGGGCAGGCCGCCAATGCCAATCTGCAGGAAGAACCCCACCAGAAAAACCTCTTTTACACTCCAGAGCGACTTGGAGAGTTCCTGGGATCGCGGATGATTCGCCAGCATGGCACCGAAAACCAGTGCCCCCAGCTCCGAGCTCAGGCCAACGGATTCGAAGCCCAGCCCGCCAATGACAAGTGCCAGCAAGAGCCCGAGCAGGACCAGCAGTTCGTCGTGGCCGCTGGCATCCAGCAGGCGGAACAGCACAGGGCGTAGCAGGGGCAGGCCAAAGATAATCAGTGCCCATTGCGAGGGCGTCTGCCCGGCGGCCACGCTCATCACGACCAGGGCGATAAGATCCTGCATGATCAGGATGCCAATGGCCACTCGGCCGTGAAAGGCTCGCAGCTCCCGCTTGGATTCCAGGACCTTGGCGGCCAGTACGGTAGATGAGAACGAGAGCGCGATGGCCAGCAGAAAGGCGGTCTTCCAGGACAGTTCCATCAGCAGATAGAGGCCCGGCGTAAAGATGGCGCAGGTGATCCCGAAATGCAGCAGGCTTCCACCAATCACCTCCGGGCTGACCACGGACCGGAGTTTCAGCTTGAGCCCCACCGTGAACAGCAGAAGCAATACACCCAGGTGCGCAATTCGCTCAAGGACGTCGGTCTCTTCGATCACGACGCCGGTTGTTTCGGCAATGCCGCTCAGAACAAAACCCGCGGCCAGGTAACCGACGAGAGGGGGGAGCCCCACAAGCTTGACCAGAAGGCCAAGACCAAAGGCAAAAGTTATCCAGATTGCTTCAGGCATGAGTGGTCAGTTCAGAGGTCAGGGGCATAATGCTTGCTAGGCTACCCTGTTTTCCCATGCCCTTGTAGTCGCTGAGGGCGGAATTCCATGACTTTTGCGGAAATCCGGTTTACTCCGCCGGCGGCCCGATAAATTGCCGGAACAGTTGTGCGGACTCCTCGGGGGCTTCCAGCATCGGCGCGTGGCCGATTCCCTCCATCACCTCCAGCCAGGCATCGGGTATCGCCGCCTCAAAGATCTCACCGTTACGGTAGTTGATGACCCGGTCTTCCTTGCCCCAGACGACCAGTACCGGCGCCTTGATCCGGGTGATGGCATTGCGGAAATCTGCCCCGGAACCGGCATCGCGAATGGCGGCAAAGATGACCTCGTTGACCTCCCGGTTGGCGATGGCGCGCTCCTCCAGCACGCCCATAATGGGCCAGGGCACAAACGGTTTTTTCTCCAGTGCGAAGTCCATCAGGCGTTCAAAGTCACCGGGCTGTTTCGGAATCAGGGGGTTGTCACCGGCCTTAACCAGATCCACCAGTTCGCTCTCGTATTCCAGGATGCCGGCGGGACTGAACAGTACCGCTGATTGCACCTTGTCCGGATGATTGGCGGCGTAAAGCGCGGTAATCGCCCCGCCCATGGAGTTACCCATGACGTGTGCCTCATCAACCGACAGCGCGTCGAGGATGCGTGCGACATAACCGGCCTGATCTTCCAGGCGGTAGCCGATGTCGAGGGGCTTGCTGCTGTCACCATGCCCCGGCAGATCGATCGCATAGACGTTGAAGTCGTCGGTCAGGTGGCCGGCCAGACGGGTCCAGTTGTCCTTGTTGGCCCCGAAGCCATGGATCATGACGATGGTGTCGCCTGCGCTCATTTCCTGGTTCCTGAGATAGGCGATGTCAAGGTTGCCCACTGCCACGCTCGCCGCCTCCAGACCCGCCGATGATCGTTCAAAATCAATCGCGGTCTGGTAGATGTCCTGACGAGAGCAGGCACTGAACAGCAGGGAAGCGGCCAGTATGATCAGCAGGTATACCGGTGACGGGCGGCGCATCGAAGGGACTCCTTTGGGCGATGTGGTCGGAACTTTGTGTCCGCAGTCTACCTTACTCTCGGGCCGGAGAATGGGAATTGCTTCCCCTGCCCGGCATAAAAAAAGACCCGGCCAACGGGCCGGGTCTCATCAGTGGGCCATTCACAGCGGGTTCGCCCGGAAACCAGGCCAACCCGGTCATTCGTCAGAAATTAACGCTTAACCCCAGTGAAGCGGTGCGCGGCAGGTTCGCCATGGCGCCATCGGGCAAACGTGAGACAATTTGCTGTTCATCGAACAGGTTGTCCACTTTCAGGAAGACATCGGCACTGGCGGTCAGTGCGTAGCGGCTGATGAAATCGACCAGGAACAGGGACTCGGT
>Ga0208316_1000038_pt1 | contig 204921 bp, 188 predicted proteins | sample MalvireepMed_231_FD_184240 | JGI IMG/M metagenome (GOLD analysis project Ga0208316, IMG submission 184240) | Marine viral communities from the Global Malaspina Expedition - Malaspina viral metaG DeepMed_231 (SPAdes) (version 2) | ecosystem: Environmental > Aquatic > Marine > Oceanic | place...
AAGCCAGCCGTTGGGCGGAGTTCATCCAGGCCAGGTGACACGTCACCAAAAACAGGCCGTATATATGCGAGCACCCAACATTTACCACAACGTTGAAGTTGCAAAACGGGAGGGGACCATATATGCGTTCTAAGCACAACTCACCTGTCAAAGCCGCCCGCCACCTGACAGTCGCAAAACTGTCGTATCAACGCTACCATCTGCTTGGTAATGTTTTGCCGACATTCACCAGCGAGAGAAAACAATGAAACGTAGCACGTTAGAACAACTGACTTTTCGATTTAATTTTCGTTTTGAGCACAACGGACACACCATCACCGCGTCAGGCAATAGCATGACCGGTAACGAAGTCGTGCGTGTCGACGGTAACCTGATGAGTGAGCAGCGGGTTATCGCGAAACGCAGTGAGCATAACTTTGAGTTGGATGGCGTGGAGTATAAAATCCGCTTTATCGTCACCGGGTCATTTTTTTGTGAAGTGACCTGTGAGCTGATCAAAAATGGTGAAGTGATTGATTCGCAACATTTACGCTCGATTGAAACGAAAAGCGACCTAATTAAAATGGTGGCGTTGCTGTTTGGTTTGGGATTGGTAAGCGGGTTTTTCGCCGCCAAAGCCGTCCTGATGGTTATGGGGTAGCCGATGCAAGTTGATCAAACCCTAATTACTGATGAGCGAAAACGTCGCAATTGGACGCAGCAGCATTTAGCCGATGCCTGCGGGGTCAGCTTGCGTACCATTCAGCGCGTAGAGCGTGACGGACAAGCGTCGAATGAAACCGTGCAGGCATTAAATGCGGTGTTGGCGATTGAGCTAAGGCAACGTGATGAGGTGATTGCTGCGGAAAAAACAACCCATGTGAGTAACGATAAACCGCTGTGGTTACAGGCGTTGCCGTTAATGGTGGCGTTGGTGACCGGTATCTTTTTGGGGGCACTTTTGGCCGTGGTTGTGATGTCTCAGTAACTCGCTTGCGCCTCGGGCGCAAGCGAGAAAGGATAAAAAAGTAACTTGCGCCAAAGGCGCAAGTTACCTAACCCCGTTTACATAAACTGATACGACAGACTGAGTTTGATGCTGCGAGGCATGATGTAACGTCCGTTTGGCGCATCAGGGTTGCGCGGATCGCCTTCGGTAACACCGAGTTCGTCGGTCAGGTTATCAACCGCCAATTGCAGGCGCAGTGCGTCAGTCGGCTCAACCATCAAACCGAAATCGATTTTCTCGTAACCTTCCAGCACTACCGTGTTTTCGTTGTTACCGTAGCGGTCATCAACGGCAGTCAGTGTGGCATAAACCGATGATGGCATATCGGCTAAATCAAACGCGTAGCTCGGCGTTACACGCAGTTGCCAGCCCGGTTGGCGCTGTGCTTCATTGCCTTCATTGGTTGGGCTTTCTGTGATTTCAGTTTCCTGAATGGTCGCGTTAAGCGCTAACGAGAAACCCGAACGATGATCATAACGGCCGTCCAGTTCGATCCCATAGGCCTCATTGGTCAGAATCTCGGCCGGCACACCCGGACGACGAACGAAGGTATCGCCTTTGACTTCGTTGGTAAAGGCGGTCGCGAAGAAGCGAATGTCATCGTTCATAAATTTATAACCGAATTCACCCTGAGTGACTTCTTTGATCAACGGGTTACCGTCGCTGTAAGCGCCGTAATTATCACGGAAGTCGTCAAAATACGGCATTTTGTAACCGCGGTTGGCGCGAATGAATACGCCACTGAAGTCGTTCAGAGCGTAATTAGCACCGACCGTCCAGGAGGTTTTGTCTTCATCGTATTCAACCGGCTTGTTGATGCTGCCGTCCAGCCCTTCATCAACGGTGTAATTAACTTGGTGGTTCTCGCGACGCAGGCCGGCATCGATGGTCAGATCGTCGGTGGCAAACCAAGAACCGGTTGCGTAATAAGCGGTGGTGTCGGCGTCACCAACCGAGCTGATGTCGTAGTCAAAACCGCAACTTACCGTCGGGTCGTCATTACAGGCAATGCCACTCAGCATTTCGCCACCGGGTTGCAATACGTAGTAGGCTTCGTTACCAATACTCCACCAATCGTCGGCTTTGGTGTTGGCGGTATAAAGACCAAAAGACACATCGAATAAGTCAAAGCGTTTAGAGATAGCCAAGTCGTTCGTAAACGACTGGATGTCTTTCAATACCACCCAGCGACCAATTTGCTGCACCGCGGTGTCGCCGGCGTACTCATTACCAGTGACGGTGCCGGTTGCGGTGGCGCCATTATCGGCAACCGCAGCGACGGTGGTTGCGCCGCCCGCCGGCACCAGGCCGTAGGTATTGGCTTCACCCTTGGTGAGATTAAAGCGATCAATCAAACGCCAGCCGTTCGGTAATTCCAGTTTCAGGCTACCGCCGCTGATGTGACCGTCCCAGCCACGACCGTTGCCAAAGTCGAACATTTCGGTGGTGCCGTTATCGGGGCCGTAACTGATATTGGCCTGGCGATTTAGCGGACCGATTTGCGTGTAGCTGGCATCGATGCCATCAATGTTTAGCGGAGTGGGAAGGTACCAGGTGCCGTGGTCATCGGTTTGGCGGGTATAAACATTCAGTTCGCCTTTATCGAATTTCTTGGTCAGGTTAAGGGTAAATTGATTACCTTCTTCGCTGTTAAAACCGGCTTCACGAATGCCTTCTGAGCTTTTCACGTAGCCACCGACCATGTAATACAGGTCGTCAGCGAGCTCGCCGCTCATCACCAGATCGAGGCGGTTAAGCCCATAGTCAGAAACCGAGTATTTAGCCACGGCTTCGGTCATGTCACTGCCACGTTTCAAACGGAAGTTGGTGGTTAAGCCGGGTTGTCCGTTGCTGACGATAGGGTTAGGCCCACCGCGCAGGCCTTCGACCATTTCAATGGTTTCGTCAATGCGGAATATTTGCGAGTTTTCTAAGAACGACAGTGTAGAGGGTGGGTAGACCGGTGAACCTTCCAGCGCGATGGTCAGGAACGGCGCATCACCGCCACCGGGAAAGCCCCGCACCCAGACGTTAGCACCCGACTCGCCGCCCGAGCTTTCCACCCAGACACCGGGGATAGCTTTTAACAGGTCAGCGGTCGATTTAGGGGAAATCTTGTCGATATCGACGCTGTCGATGTTGGTAACGGCAAAACTGGCATCGATCTTACGGATGCCGGCGCCGCCGGGAGTACCGCTAACGACGATGACTTCAGGCTTTTCAGCCTGATTATTGCTGCCGTTATCGGTTTGGTTTGAGCTAGTGTCCTGGGCGGTTGCAGTACCTGCGAGCGCGACAGAGACTGCGGTCGCAAGTAAACCTTTTGAGAACATCGTCTTCATGGTGTGCTCCTGACTCGAATTCGTTTAGTTGTTATTCTGTTTGGTGGCGTTTATCTGCTTAATTTTTGGTCGCCCACCTTGACCGTGAGGCCAACATAGAATGCCTTGCAATCGTTTGCAAGAACAAAAATGCAAACGATTGCATCTTTTTTGTTTCAATGTTGTTAACTATCGTTTACATAGGTTGATGAAATTATAACCGAGCCGGGCTGCTGCGCGAATCTAGCCGTGCAGGCTAGGAACAGCGGGATTAAACCGCTATAGTGAAGAAAAAACAACGATAAAGACGAATGGCCAAAAAGCAATCAAGACTGACGTTGGCGAAGCTCGCTGAGCTGGCAGGGGTGTCTACCTCTACCGCCTCGCGGGCGCTCAAAGACAATCCACTGATCAAACAACAGACCCGTGACAAAGTTAAGGCGCTGGCACGCCAGCATAACTTTAGTATCAATACAGCGGCCAGCCGCTTGCGCACGCGTAAAACTCACGTTATTGCCGTAATTCTTAACCTTATCGAACATACTGAACAGAGCGTTACCGATCCGTTCTTGCTGAAGATTGTCGGCGATCTGAATATGGCGCTTAACGCGCGCGGCTACGAGTTGTTGCTGTCGAACTCGTTTATGGCTACCGACGACTGGGCCAACTATTTTATCGGAAGTCAGCGTGCCGATGGCATCATTGTTATCGGTCAGGGTAAAACCAGCGCCAAAATTGATGCGGCCGCGGACGCCGGGGTGCCACTGGTGGTCTGGGGTGAACCGAAAACGGCGGCGCGCTATCCGGTGGTTGGCGGTGATAACTTATTTGGCGGTCACGAGAGTACCTGGTATCTGCTTAACCATGGTTGCCGCCGTATTTTGTTTCTTGGCGACCCCGAGCATGCGGAAATGCGTCACCGTCATCAAGGCTACCTCAACGCATTAACAGAGCATGGCATTGAGCCCGACCCGGCACTCACGGCCAGCATCGATATTACCTCAACCGCCGCTTATGATTTTATTAATCAACACATTCGCGAGCACGGCCTTAACTTTGACGGCATTGTCTGTGTCAGTGACATGGTGGCGTTGGGCGCACTTAAAGCCCTAAAGGAACGCTATGTCGGTATTCCGCAGGACGTCAGCATTGTTGGGTATGACGACATTGCGCTAGCAGAGCTGATGCATCCCTCGTTAACCACCGTAAGGCAGAATACCCAACAGGCTGCTGAGATGATGGTTAACGAACTGATCAAACAGCTGGAAGGGCAGAGTGCAGCATCGCAAGTGGTCGAAACTCGTTTGATTGTGCGTCGCTCAACCGCTCAGTAAATGGATTATGCAATCGTTTGCATTTTTTCATGCCGAAAGATAGACTCAGCGATTATCGTTAACAAAGTGTTACTTTCTAATGTCCAGATTGTTGATTATTGCTGCGATTGCAGCGAGCTATTATGTGTTTGCCATTCTGTTGAACAGTGTGGGAACGGTCATCTTACAATCGATCACCAGTTTTGAGGTATCGAAGCCTCAGGCCAGCACCTTAGAAGGCTTTAAAGATCTCTCAATTGCGATAGTGTCTTTTTTGGTTGCATCTTTTATCCCGCGGGTCGGCTATAAACTGGCGCTGCTCTGCGGACTGGGGCTGGTTGCGGTGCTGTGTGCGATAACGCCGGGTATTGCGGAATTCTGGTCCGTGAAGTTGTTGTTTGCCGGTGTCGGTACCGCGTTTGCGCTGGTAAAGGTGTCGGTTTACGCCATCATCGGACAGTTGTCCCCGGATACGCGCTCACACTCGTCATTGATGAATGTCATCGAAGGCATTTTCATGCTCGGGGTGTTGTCCGGCTATTGGGTGTTTGCAGCGTTTATAGACGAGGCTAACCCAGCGTCGCTGAGCTGGCTTAATGTGTATTATTTGCTGGCTGCCGTGGTGGCGGTAACCTTTATATTGGTGTTAATTGCACCGGTAGAAAAACCCCGTGCCGAGCCAGCTAAGGCGATGCTGGAATTCGTGACCATGTTGAAGATGGTTTATCAGCCGTTGGTACTGATTTTCATTCTGTCGGTGTTCCTTTACGTCTTAATCGAGCAGGGCATCGGTTCCTGGTTACCGACGTTTAATCGTGAGGTGTTGGGGCTGCCGGTGAATGTCAGTGTGCAGATCACCAGCATTTTTGCGGTATCGCTGGCGATTGGGCGGCTGGCTGCGGGTGCGGTGCTGGCACGGATGAACTGGTATCCGTTTTTAATGTTGTGCCTGATCGCGATGGGCGCAACCATGTTACTGAGTCTGCCGTTGGCACAGCACGTTGGCGACACGCCAATTGCGTCCTGGCTGGACGCGCCGCTGGCGGCATTTCTGGTGCCATTGATCGGCCTAACTATGGCGCCGATTTACCCGGTCATCAACTCGGTGATGCTAAGTTCGTTGCCGAAAAGCCAACATGCGCCAATGACTGGCTTGATCGTGGTGTTTTCCGCGCTGGGTGGCACCACCGGGTCCATTGTTACCGGACTGATTTTTGATGCCATGGGCGGTCAGCAGGCGTTCTACTTATTGTTGGTGCCGATTGCGTTGATCATGGTGACGCTGTTTTTCTTCCGTCGTTCATCGCTGCAGGTTAAGGCGAAGGGGGAACTGGCATGACCACCAGCGCATGGACCGAAGCACTGACATTATTTAACAGCGAGCTGTTTCATGATGTGCAGATGGCGGGGTTGTTTAAGGACAGCAAAACCTTTGCTGATGCCATTGGTAAACAACCCTTAGCGAGCATTTGTGAACACTACCGACAGCAATGCCAGCAACCGGGTTTTGAGTTGGCGGCGTTTGTTGAACAGCACTTCGAACTGCCGGCTGAACCGGACCTTAGCGCGCTTCAGTGTGATGATGTCGATGAGTACATCGCGGCCATGTGGTCGGTATTGCAGCGAGCGCCGGATCAGCGCCAGCATGATAGCTTAATTCCGCTGCAACACCGGTATTTGGTACCCGGTGGGCGGTTCCGTGAAATTTATTACTGGGACAGCTATTTCACTGCCGAAGGCCTGCTGTGCGACGGCCACAGTGATGTGGTGGTCAGTATGCTGGAAAACTTCCTGGATATTCAGGAGCAGGTCGGCTGTATCCCCAACGGTAATCGTGCTTATTACCACACCCGCAGTCAGCCGCCGGTGCTGGTGCTCATTTTTGATTTGGTTCAACACCAGTTAAATGAGGTTCAGCGGGCGCGGGCGATTAAAGGGTTGCAGGCAGAACATCAGTTTTGGATGCAAAACCGAGCGCTGAGACTAGCCGACGGTAGCCTGTTAAATCGCTACTACGATAATGACGCGACTCCGCGCCCGGAATCCTATCGCGAAGATTTGAATGCAGTGAGTGGATTAAATGACACCCGGGCTCATGAGTTTATGCGCCATATCCGTGCCGCTTGTGAATCCGGGTGGGATTTCAGTTCTCGCTGGTTTGCTGATGCCAATGATTTTACCAGCATTAAAACCACCGATATTGTGCCGGTTGATTTAAATGCACTGTTGTATCGTTTGGAGTTCCGATTAAGCCAACTGGTTGACGACAGTTCGCAGCAGCAAGCTTATGCCGAAGCCGCGGCACAGCGTCAGCAGGCGCTTAATCAGTATTGTTATAACGCCGAACAGGGGTTTTATTTTGACTACGACCATCAACAACAACGGCAGACGCCGATATGGTCGCTGGCAGCGGTGGTGCCGTTATTCACTCAATTAGCGAGCCAACATCAAGCCGATGCGGTGGCCGATAACCTCACCAAATTTTTGCGCCCGGGTGGTTTGGTTACCACCTTAACGTCAACGCAGCAGCAATGGGACTCGCCGAATGGCTGGGCGCCGTTGCAGTGGTTTGCCGTTAAAGGATTAGAACATTACGGTGTTAATGCGCTAGCGCAGGATATCAAACAACGTTGGGTTAATTTGGTTGCTGATTATTATGACGCCAATCACGTCGTGTTGGAGAAGTATGACGTGTGTGATCCCCGTAAAGCGGCAACTGGTGGCGAATATGAAGTACAACTGGGCTTTGGGTGGAGCAATGGCGTATACCGCGCCTTTCGTGAGCAGCTTGAGTAGTAGTCGTTGATAACAGGGGAAGAAAAAGTGGTGCGTCCTAGTAGACTCGAACTACCGACCTCTGCCATGTCAAGGCAGCGCTCTAACCAACTGAGCTAAGGACGCACATTTTGAAGTGCTGTGTCGTGAAGACGGGCGCTATATTATTCATTTCGAATCACTGACGCAAGACTTTTTTCAGCGTCAGTGATTCAAATGGCTAGTTTTCAGACAGATGGTGCTGTGTTGCTCATTAAAGCGACGGCGTTGCCCGGTTGATGAGGCCAACAACGTTAGCATTGGCCGGCAGTCCGCCATAGTTCATGTGGGTTCGTGGCGCTAGGCGACCGGCACAAAACGCTTCGCTGACAAAATCCGGCGCATGTTGTAACAGCAGTGCGGCCTGCAATGCCAATGCCATGCGGTCGGCAAACTGGCGAGCCTGATACGGCCAGTGGTCGCGGGGCGTCTGCTTGAAGTCACGCTTTAACGCATTGGCAAAGTCATCCAGTCGTTTATCACGGCCGCTGGCTTTGCTGATTTCGCTAAAATACGCGTCTAATACCCGAGGTTCCTTTTGTATCGCCCGCAGAATATCCAGACACTGGACATTACCACTGCCTTCCCAAATAGCGTTTACCGGAGATTCGCGCAACAACCTTGGCATGATGGTGTTTTCCATCAGCCCCATACCACCGATCACCTCCATTGCCTCGTACGCATGGTTGGGTGTGCGTTTGCAGATCCAATATTTGCCGATGGGGGTGGCGATTCGGGCTAACAGTTGCTCATGTTCGTCATCCTGGTTATCGAACGCGCGCGCCATACGCAGAGTCAGCGTCATCGCCGCCTCGCTTTCCAGTGCCAGATCGGCTAACAGGTTCTGCATCAGTGGTTGTTCGCTGAGCCGCGCGCCAAAGGCCTGACGGTAGTGGCAGTGATGCAGCGCCTGAGCGCTGGCCTGGCGCATTCCCGACGAGGAGCCAATCATACAGTCATAACGGGTCATGGCGACCATTTCAATGATGGTACGTATGCCACGTCCTTCTTCGCCAACCATCCAACCGAGTGCACCACGCAGTTCACATTCGCTGGAGGCATTGGCGACATTGCCCATTTTATTTTTCAGTTGCTGGATCTGCAGCGGGTTTTTGCTACCGTCAGGTCGCCAGCGCGGCACCAGAAAACAGGAAAGCCCGCCCGGAGCTTGTGCCAGCACCAGAAACAAATCACACATGGGGGCCGAGACAAACCATTTGTGACCCACCAGCTCGTAGACTTGCGCCGGACCTTCGGCACCGACCGGGTGTGCTACAGTACTGTTTGTTCGGACATCAGAACCACCTTGTTTTTCGGTCATAGCCATACCAACCGTGAGGCCGTTTTTACGCGTGTCGGGAATATTTTCGGGGTCGTAGTAGGGCGCCAGGATCTTGTGACCAAACTGCTCAAACAGTTGCGGCTGATGTTTCAGTGCCGGGACGGCCGCAAAGGTCATGGTGATCGGACATCCATGCGCCGCTTCAACCTGAGTGTGCAAGTAATATTTAGCGGCTCGCGCTACCTGCGCGCCGCTGCGGGGATTGCGCCAAGGACTGGCGTGTAGACCCTCGCTGATGGCGATATCCATGAGTTGGTGATAACTGGGGTGAAAGTCGATCTGATCGATGCGATGACCAAAACGGTCGTGAGTCTGTAGCTGTGGTTTGTTGGCATTGGCGTCAAACCCCAGTTTAATCCGCTCACTGAGTCCGCATTCCGCGCCAAACCGGGCAATATCCTGTTCAGCCCAGGCTGCTCCCTCGCGCTGCACGGCCTCCTGCAACGCCTTGTCCTCGGCATAAAGGTTATAGTTCTCCAGTGCCGGCGGCTGATTGGTCACCTCGTGGGTTTGGGCATAATAGTTGTGCTGTTGCTTACTCATTAGGTTGACGCTCCGGTCTGACCTGTTTGGATAACCTAAGCTTAGAACGAGTTTTGGCCGGGTGTAAAGCCACAGTCCATAAACAACTGTTGCCATGGTTGTACAAACGCTTTACTGGTTTGGTTCAGCTTTTCTCCCTGCCGGCTCAGCTCGCGTAAGTAGTCTTGCAGCGCCGGCTGCGGCACCGCTTCGGCCAGCGTCAGTAACACCGGTTGTAGTTGCTGGTACTGAGTGGTTAATTGCGCCAGCTTTGACTGCGTTGCGTCAATAAAAAATCGCATAAACACCCGTTGCAGAACCTTAGCCCGCTCAGGCACTCCTTTGCCGTCGCAGCCCGCAGCTGCGGTCAACGGGGGCAACTGTTGCTGTAACTGAGTCAGCAGCAACCGCATCTCGATGGTACTGCGCAGCAATCGTGGTAGGTAATCCGCTTGTGCGAGCTGTTGTCGCCAGCGGGCTAAGCTAGTTTCGGCAGGCGCTGGCTGCTGTGGAGCCTGAGCAAGCCATTCGACCAGTTGCAGGAGGGCGTTTAACTGGTGGTTAAAAACGTCGTCATCAAGGGTTGCTAGGCTTTTGGCTCCGATGCTCAGGACGTGGCGCAGTGCTTTGTCGGTGGCGATCGCGTGTGCCTTATCGAAGCTCAGTTGCGCGTGTTTGTCGGCTATGGCGCGTTGTAACTCTGCTTTGATGGTTTCAGACTGCGGGTGCTGCGCGCACGTTCTTAATGCGCTCAATAGCTGCACGTCATCGTGATAGCGCATCAGCCCGTCCTCCAGTCGACCCAGTGAGCTGTTACGTTGAGCGATCAGTTGTCCGGCCTCGCAATGACCCAGTCGCAGGCTGGTTAAAAAATTCATCGCCGCTGGCTCGCCAACGGGTTTCAATGAACGTATCGTCGGCATGGGGGCCGGGCGCGGCTGGTAGCTCAGTTGTGCCGCTTCCGAGGAGAGCGTGTTGGCAATTCGTTGATTGAGCGTATGTACCGAGTCGACCACTGTCTGAGGACGCGAACAGGCACCAACGACCAGTCCGGCAACGATCAATAAACCGGCCTGAAATGCCCGCAAACGCTGGTAACTTTTGCCAATCCTCAGTACACTGCCACGCATTGCTTAATCCTTACTATGCTTAGGTGTTTTATGTTTACTGGTATTGTTCAGACACAAGCACAAGTTGCCCATATTAAAGACAATGACGACTTTCGTCACTTAACGCTGCGGGTCGAACCGCAGTTTCTGCGCGATTTAGAGATAGGTGCCAGTATTGCTATAAACGGCTGCTGTTTAACGGTGGTTCACTATACCGAAGATACGGTTGAGTTTGACGTTATCGACGAGACGTTGCGACTGACCAATTTGGGTGACCTTGGCAAAGGTAGCCTGGTTAATCTGGAGCGCTCGTTGAAAGTGGGTGATGAAATTGGCGGTCACCATGTATCGGGACACATCCATTGTCAGGGAACATTGCTGGAAGTGGAACAAAGCGATACCAACTGGGCAGGCTGGGTTGAAGTGCCCGAGCCGTTTACCCCTTACCTGTTTGCCAAAGGTTTTATTGCCGTGAACGGCGCCAGTCTGACGATCGGCACCGTCGAAGACAACCGTTTTAGTCTGCACTTAATACCCGAAACCCTGCGGCTCACCAATTTATCGCAGGCACAGCCAGGAACCCAGCTTAATATCGAGTTTGATCAGCAAACCATTACCATTGTTGAAACGGTAGAGCGTATCCTAAAACAGCGCGGCGAGTCGGCGAACTAATAAAACTGCTCGTCGTTGCCGTCAATGCGTACGCGGGTTTTTTGATTCATTTCGTCAACCTGCAATTGCACGTGAATTAAATCGCCGCAGGCAGCGCATTCGTCCTGATAATCCTGATTGCCCGCTGAGGTATCAATATCCAGTTGTGTTGTCTGCCCGCAATGCGGGCAACGAACCACAACGCTGTTAAGATCTTCTTCGTGCATGAGAGTTCCTCTGGAAAGATGTTTCCGCAAAGCCTAGCGGTGCCGTTCTCGCACAGGAGTTCGGTGGGGGCTGACGCAGGCTATCGAAGGCCAGGGATGGCCTGAGATAAGCGTTCATGGATGAACTTGTAGCGTGTCTGCGTCAGCCCCACCGAGCTCCAGGCGAACGACACCGTTACGCCTTGCACGCTTACTCAAACTATAGAAAAAGAATGCCGATTCCGCCCAATGAAATGCAGGCGCCGATGACGGAACGTGGTGTAATCTTTTGTTTTTTCAATAAAGAAATTGGAATAAGAAAAAGCGGTGCGGTCGAGAGCAGCGTTTGGGTGAGGCCGGGGTTAATGTTCGCAATGGAAACCTGTTGCAACCAGATCGCCAGGAAGGTACCAAAGACGATGGCGCCGAGTAATGGCAGAGGGTTAATCGATTTAAACTGGCGAATAATCGCGGCGTAAGCGTTGCGTTTTGACAAGCCGACGATGACCGCAAGTAACACCGACCCCGCGGCTAACCGGACAAAGGCGGCGTCGATGGCATGGATCGACTCGGTTTGCAAAACCGAAAATGCCATGACCAGTCCAGTGGCCTGACACAGCGCCGCGCCGCTGCCGAATAAAATGCCCGACAGCGAGAGCGCCGGTTGGTTGTCCGGTGCCTTTTCGGTGACCACAAACAAGACGCCGCTTAAGGTCACCACGGCGCCGGTGATCTCGATGATGGATAATCGGTCACTTAAAAAGACCCAAGCCATAAATGCCGCTAACGGCGGTGCCAGGTATTCCAGCAGCATGGCATGCCAGGGGCCGAGCCGCCTCAGCGTAGCGAAGTGGCAACTGTCACCAATGGTGATACCAATGACTCCACTCAGGGCCAGGATCACCACACCGGCGCTTAGCTGCAATGAAGTGCCGAGTAATAAACTCACTAAAAATAATAACGGGGTGGCAATAACGCCTTTCACCAGATTCATCTGCAACGGTGAAAAGTGACTGCCGGCGCGATGGTATAAAAGCGTGGCAACCGCCCAAAAACTGGCGGCTAACAAGGCGGCGAACTGACCGATCATCTCTGACATCAAAACAGGCTCTGTGGTTGCTCAAATGTAAGCGGTCGATTATAGTAGCGATGCGCGTTCGATGGTACCGAACGCAACACGTTTCGTAGGGTTCGGCTGCGATGTTCAGCTGAGCCAAAATAGAGCACGTGGCACTTGGTAGGTGTCACCACTGGTTGGAAAGGATATTTCATGCCTGTAATTACTCTCCCTGACGGAAGTCAACGCGAATTTGATAAACCGGTCTCAATCATGGATATCGCTATGGATATCGGGCCAGGTCTGGCGAAAGCGACCGTTGCGGGTCGTATCGACGGCGAGTTGGTCGATGCCTGTGATGTGATTGAGCACGATGCGAAGGTCGAGATTGTAACGCCCAAAGATGACGATGGGGTACACATCATCCGTCACTCGTGTGCGCATTTGCTTGGCCATGCGGTTAAGCAGTTGTGGCCTGACGCGAAAATGGCGATTGGTCCGGTGATTGATAACGGCTTTTATTATGACATCGATGTTGACCACACCTTCACCCAGGAAGATTTAGAAAAACTTGAAAAACGGATGAAGGAACTGGCAAAGACCGAGTATGAGGTCATTAAGAAAAAAGTCAGTTGGAAAGAAGCGCGTGAAACCTTTGTCGACCGCCATGAGCCGTATAAAGTTGAAATTTTAGACGAAGATATCCCGACCGACGCTAAGCCGGGTTTGTATCATCACCAGGAATACATCGATATGTGCCGTGGGCCGCACGTACCGAACATGAAGTTCTGCCAGCATTTTAAAGTGATGAAAATGGCGGGTGCGTACTGGCGTGGTGATTCAGATAACAAGATGCTGCAACGCATCTACGGCACCGCATGGGCGGATAAAAAACAACTAAAAGCTTATTTGAAGCGCCTGGAAGAGGCAGAAAAACGCGATCACCGTAAAATTGGTAAGAACCAGGATTTGTTCCACTGGCAGGAAGAAGCTCCGGGTATGGTGTTCTGGCATCACAACGGCTGGACCATTTTCCGCGAGCTAGAAACCTTTATTCGAGAAAAACTGCGCGAATACGACTACCAGGAAGTTAAAGGTCCGATGATGATGGACCGCGTGCTGTGGGAAAAATCCGGGCACTGGGAGAAGTTTTCCGAACTGATGTTCACTACTGCTTCGGAGAATCGTGAATATGCGGTTAAACCGATGAACTGTCCGGGCCACGTGCAGATCTTCAACCAAGGGCTTAAGTCATACCGTGACTTACCGTTGCGTATGGCCGAGTTTGGTTCCTGTCACCGTAATGAGCCGTCCGGTGCGTTACACGGCCTGATGCGGGTGCGGGGCTTTACGCAGGACGACGCTCACGTTTTTTGTACCGAAGAACAAGTGCAGTCAGAAGTCGCCGCTTGCATTAAGATGGTCTACGAAACGTACGAAACCTTCGGTTTTGATAAGATCGATGTGAAGTTGTCAACGCGTCCGGAAAAACGTCTTGGCGATGACGCGACCTGGGATCGCAGTGAAAAAGCACTGGCGGATGCACTCAAAGCGCACGACATCGAGTTTGATTATTTACCGGGTGAGGGGGCTTTCTACGGTCCTAAGATTGAATTTACCCTGTTTGACTGTCTTGGCCGTGCCTGGCAGTGCGGTACTATTCAGTTAGACTTTGCGTTACCGGGACGTCTGGGTGCGACCTATGTCGGTGAAGACAATGACCGTCATACGCCGGTGATGATCCACCGTGCGATTCTGGGCTCGCTGGAGCGCTTTATGGGTATTCTGATCGAAGAATACGCCGGTCACTTCCCGGTTTGGTTAGCGCCAACGCAGGTTGTTTTGATGAATATCACCGATAATCAGAGCGATTATGTCAAAAAGGTGGTAAAATCTTTGAATGAAAAGGGAATTCGAGCAACAGCCGACTTGAGAAATGAGAAGATTGGCTTTAAAATCCGAGAGCATACTCTTAAACGAGTCCCTTATTTGCTTGTTGTCGGCGATAAAGAAGTCGAAGCAGGCGAGGTTGCGGTTCGTACCCGTGGCGGTGAAGACTTAGGTAAGTTCCCGCTGGAAGATTTCGTTGCACGCATCGAAGACGAAGTACGGACTCGCAAGATTTAATAATTGGATGGAGGAATAAACCATTAAAGGCGGAAAAAGAACTCAGAAAGCTGCAGATAAAAACCGTATCAACGAACAGATTACCAACGTTGATGAAGTTCGCTTAATCGGAACCGATGGTGAACAAATTGGTGTCGTCAGTATAAACGAGGCTCTTGACGCAGCAGCGGAAGCTGGTGTCGATTTGGTGGAGATGAGCCCTAATGCGGAGCCACCGGTCTGCCGCTTGATGGATTACGGTAAGTTCCTCTTCGAGAAGAGTAAAGAACAGAAAGAACAGAAGAAAAAGCAGAAACAGATTCAGGTTAAGGAAGTTAAGTTCCGACCTGGCACTGATGAGGGCGACTACCAGGTAAAACTGCGCAACCTGCGTCGTTTCCTCGAGGGAGGTGACAAAACTAAAGTCACTATTCGTTTCCGTGGCCGGGAAATGGCACACCAGGAGTTGGGCATCGAATTGCTGAATCGCGTTAAAAACGATTTAGAAGATGTTTCAACTGTTGAGTCGTTCCCTAGAAGGGCTGAAGGTCGTCAGATGATTATGGTTCTGGCGCCATCTAAGAAGTGATCGTGGTACACAAGTAGGCAGCGTAGCTGTCTCACCCTTTCACACTTTTAATCAACAATGCGGAGTTTAATTTCATGCCAAAAATGAAATCAAACAAAGGCGCTTCAAAGCGCTTTAAAAAGACTGCTTCAGGCGGTTACAAGTGCAAGCAATCTCACTTGCGTCACATTCTGACTAAGAAAACTCCTAAGCGTAAGCGTCAGCTGCGTGCTAAGAGCATGGTCCACGAAGCGGACATTAAATTAGTCGATCGTATGTTACCGTACGCATAAGGGGAGATTAGCAAATGGCACGAGTAAAACGTGGTGTAATCGCGAGAGCGCGTCACAAGAAAGTCCTGAAGCAGGCGAAAGGTTATTATGGTGCCCGTAGTCGCGTTTATCGCGTTGCGGTACAGGCAGTCACTAAAGCGGGTCAATACGCATACCGTGACCGTCGCAACAAGAAACGTCAATTCCGTCAACTGTGGATTGTTCGTATCAACGCTGCGGCACGTCAAAACGGTCTGTCATACAGCCGCTTTATCAACGGCCTGAAAAAAGCATCAGTAGAAATCGATCGCAAGATCCTTGCTGATATCGCAGTTCACGATCAAAACGGCTTTGCTGCTTTGGTTGAGAAAGCGAAAGGCGCACTGTAAATAACGGCCGTTTCGGTTTGTTAAAACAGATTTCAAAGGGAGCCAATTGGCTCCCTTTTTTGATCCATTTTCTGCTAGAATAGCGGCTTTAAAAATTACGCTATAACAGCCTATTGTCAGTGTTGAGGGAAACAATGCAATTACAGGAAATCGTCGCACAAGCCGAAGCGGCCATCGCCAATGCGGATAATCCGCAAGCGTTGGACGATGTTCGGGTTCAATACATGGGTAAAAAGGGTCAGTTGACCGAATTGCTGAAAGGCTTAGGTAAGCTGGATCCGTCTGAGCGCCGCGAAGCGGGGCAGCAGATCAACGAAGCAAAGCAGCAGGTACAGACCAGCATCAATGCCCGCAAAGAGTTGCTGAAAGCTGAAGAGCTGAAAGCGAAACTTGAAGCCGAGCGACTTGATGTTACCCTGCCGGGTCGTAATGCCGCGGTGGGTGGTGTACATCCGGTGACCCAGACCATTCGTCGTATTGAACAGTTTTTTGGTGACCTCGGTTTTAGCGTTAAAGAAGGTCCCGAAGTCGAGGACGGCTTTCATAACTTTGATGCGCTGAATATTCCGGCTAATCACCCGGCACGTGCGGATCACGACACCTTTTATTTTACTCCCTCAACGATGCTGCGTACGCAAACATCGGGTGTACAGATCCGTACCATGGAAGTTGAACAACCGCCGTTGCGGATTATTTCCCCGGGACGCGTCTATCGTAACGACTACGATCAGACCCATACGCCGATGTTCCACCAGGTCGAAGGCCTGATGGTTGACACCGGTGTGTCTTTTACCCAGTTAAAAGGCATTTTAGAAGATTTCCTGACGCACTTTTTTGAAGAGTCATTGCAAGTGCGCTTCCGCCCGTCGTATTTCCCGTTCACAGAGCCATCGGCAGAAGTCGATGTTATGGGTAAAGACGGCAAATGGTTGGAAGTGTTGGGTTGTGGCATGGTCCACCCGAACGTGTTGAAAGCCGTAGGTATTGACCCGGAGAAGTACACCGGTTTTGCCTTTGGGATGGGCGTTGAGCGCCTGACCATGTTGCGCTACGGCGTAACCGACTTACGCGCGTTTTTCGAAAACGACCTGCGTTTCTTAAAACAATTCAACTAATTCAACCAAAAGGGCAGTGGCACTATGAAATTTAGCGAACAGTGGTTACGTGAGTGGGTTAACCCGGCCATCGACAGCAATGAGCTTAGCGAACAGCTGAGCATGGCTGGCCTTGAGGTTGACGGTGTTGAGCCGGTTGCAGCCGACTTCCATACGGTGGTGGTCGGCGAGGTGGTCGAGTGCGGTCCGCATCCGGACGCCGATAAGTTGCAGGTGACAAAAGTCGATACTAACGACGGCGAGTTGCTGGATATTGTTTGTGGCGCACCCAATTGCCGGCAGGGCTTAAAAGTTGTGGTAGCCAAAGTTGGCGCGGTGTTGCCGGGTGATTTCAAGATTAAAAAAGCGAAACTGCGTGGCCAGCCGTCGCACGGTATGTTGTGCTCATTCAAAGAGCTGGGCTTGATTGATGATCACGAAGGCATCATTGAGTTACCGGCGGATGCACCGGTCGGTAAGGACTACCGCGAATACCTTGGCCTTGACGACAACAGCATTGATATTGATTTGACCCCGAACCGTGGTGATTGTTTAAGCATTCGCGGTATCGCCCGTGAGGTGGGTGTGCTCAATCGTATGGATGTTAAGCAACCGCAAATCAGCGCCGTTGAAGCCTCCATCAGCGATCAAAAAGCGATTACCTTGGCCGCTCCTGAGCAGTGTCCTCGCTACTTGGGTCGGGTGATTAAAGGCATTGACGTCAGCCGCCCAACGCCGATCTGGATGAGCGAAAAATTACGCCGCAGTGGTATTCGCAGCATCGATCCGGTCGTTGACGTAACGAATTATGTGTTGTTAGAGCTCGGTCATCCGATGCACGCGTTCGACCTGGACACCCTGCAGGGTGACATTACTGTTCGTCTTGCGGCAAAGCAGGAAAAGCTGACGTTACTGGACGGTGAGGAAGTCACGCTGGATGACGATGTCCTGGTGATTGCTGATGAGCAAAAAGCACTGGCTATGGCCGGCGTTTATGGCGGTAAAGACAGTGGCGTGACATTAGACAGCAAAAACATTTTCTTAGAAAGCGCGTTTTTTGCACCGGATGCGATTTTGGGTAAAGCCCGTCGCTATGGTCTGCACACCGACGCGTCACACCGTTATGAGCGCGGTGTTGACCCACAGTTACAACGCACGGCGATGGAGCGCGCAACGGAATTACTGTTGGCGATTTGCGGTGGTGAAGCGGGTCCCATTACCGAAGCGGTATCCGAGCAGCATTTACCCGCGCGCGCCAGTGTAACCTTACGCAGCTCGCGTTTGGCCAAGGTCCTGGGCGTACAGATTGCCGATAATGAGGTAACCGAAATCCTCCAGCGTCTGGGGCTTGAAGTCAGCTTTGCGAACGGCGCATGGCAGGTTCAGGTGCCGTCGTATCGTTTTGACATTGCCATTGAAGAAGATCTTATCGAAGAAGTGGCACGGGTATACGGTTATAACGCGATCCAAGCCGCAGCCCCGGCTGCACAGTTGCGCATGACCGACCGCAAAGAAGCACAAATCAGTCGTCACACGCTGGTAAATGCGCTGGTGGAGCGCGGGTATCAGGAAGCCATTACCTACAGCTTTGTTGATCCGAAGCATCAAGCCATGTTGTTTAACGAGGCCGCCGCGTTGACCTTACCGCACCCGATTTCGATCGAAATGTCATCGATGCGCGTGAGCCTATGGCCCGGTCTTGCCGGAGCCGTTGCGCACAACCAAAAGCGTCAGCAGGCGGTGCTGGCTTTCGTTGAAACGGGTTTGCGCTTTATTCCGGATGAAAAAGCTGAGAACGGCGTTCGTCAGGAGCCGGTGTTGGGCGGTATCCGTGCGGGTAAAGCACACGTTGAGCATTGGTCAGAAGGCGATCGTGCGATTGATTTTTATGACGTTAAAGGTGATGTCGAGGCGTTGTTGGAGAAAACCGGCGAAGCGCATTTGTTCCGCTTTGTTGCTGACCAGCACGATGCCTTACATCCGGGGCAGTCGGCGGCGATTTACAAAGGTGAACGCAAAGTCGGCTTCATTGGCGCCTTACATCCTCAGCACGAAAAAGCATTGGGGTTAAACCAACGGGCGTTTGTGTTTGAGATTGAGCTTGATGCGATTGCTGTTCGTCGCATTCCTGTGGCTCAGCCAATATCCCGTTACCCCAGCATTCGCCGTGACTTAGCGCTGGTTCTGGACGAGTCAATTGCCGCTGGTGAAGTGTTGGCTGAACTGGAAAATGTTGGCGTAAAACAGTTAGTTGGCCTAAACTTGTTTGATGTTTACCAAGGCGAAAATTTGCCTGCCGGCAAACGCAGCCTGGCGTTAAGTATCACCTTACAGGATACCGATAAGACGCTGGAAGAAGCCGAAGTCAACGAGTTGATGGACCGCTTCGTAAGTAAGCTAAAAGACGAGTTTAATGCAACCTTGAGGGATTAAACCATGGCGCTGACTAAAGCAGAATTAGCGGAAATGCTCTTTGAGAAGCACGGCATCAACAAGCAGGATGCAAAAACTTTGGTAGAAGATTTTTTCGAGGAGATCCGAGCTGTTTTAGAAACTGGCGAGCAGGTGAAATTATCAGGCTTTGGTAATTTTGAGTTGCGAACTAAAAATCAGCGCCCCGGCCGCAATCCTAAAACCGGTGAGGATATTCCTATCAAAGCTCGCCGGGTGGTTACCTTTAAACCCGGCCAGAAATTTAAAAGCCGAGTTGAAAACGCAAAACCCGAGGATTAACCTCGGTTTTTTTTATCATGATTGAGCGTTGAGTGACTCTATACTCGGAAAAACAAGCTACTAAACGGGTTCAGTAACCGGCTGATACCGGAAGTAAAATAGAGTGGTGCATCCAGCGTCGCCAACGTTAAACAATCGTTTTCAGACGTCTGCGGCGTGTGGGTACGATCGGCGTCCAATAAGATAAAGTCGCCATCGTAATAGACATCGTTTTCATCATTAAACACGCCATCAATGACTAACGTTGCTTCCTGTCCCTTGTGCGTATGCTCAGGAACCTGAGTGCCCGGCTCCATGTAAATCAGATTGGTGTGACCACGCTCACCAACATTAACCGGGGCGCGCCAAAGCTTGCCGACCAAATTGGTCCATTCACCAATGCGACTGTGATTACAGGCCAGCGTACGCGGCAGCACAAAGCGGCGACCCTCGAGGCATATCAGCTCTTCGGGCTGAATGGACGGCTTGGCTTCGGAGGAGAAAATTTCCTCCAGCATTTTATCGCAGGTGGCTTTGCTCATGCCGCTGAAAGCTGCTGTCGGCGTCGTTAAGGTTTCAACAACCGTGTCCAGGTGCTTTTGGCACAAGTCCGATTCGATGTCACACACTGTCTGCTGACAAACAGGGCACATATCAATGTGCGTGCCAACAACCAACGTCATTGACGCACTGAGATCGCCTGCCGCGTATTGATACAGGATGGCTTCGCTAGGATGTGATTTAATCATGCTCAACTATCAACTCTTTTAACTTCTTTAATGCCAGTCGGGTACGAGACTTCACAGTACCTAACGGAATACCGAGGGAATCCGATACTTCTTGCTGTGATTTGCCTTCAATGTAAATTTTTTCAACCACCTCACGCTGAGCGTCCGGCAGTTGACCGTAGTAATGAGCGATTTCTTGCATTAGTACGTCATTATCTAAGGCATAACCGTCATCAAGATTATCATTTTGTTCCGCCAGGATCGGCCAGAGCTCGTCGGCGCTGATGTCATCCTTGCGTTTTTTGTTTTTGCGCAATAAGTCAAAGCGAATATTACGCGCAATCGTAAAGATCCAGGTTGACGGTGAACCACGATCGGGCTTAAACAAGTGCGCCTTGTGCCAAACGTTGGTCATGGTCTCCTGAACCAAATCCATTGCAGTTTGCTCATTACCAAATTGCCGTGTGCCATAAGCTTGCAATTTAGGAGCAAAATGACTGAACAACTCGCTGAACGCAGCTCTACTGCGCGACTCTGCTATCTTAGCGAGAAGCTCAGCTGCCTTATCGGCAGTGTCTTGCTGGGTTGTATTCATAACTCCCCGTTGCGAAGTTCTCTCTGACGTCACTTGCATAATTAGACCTGCTTTATTGCTCGTTGTCTTACTATGAACGTGATCCTGTAGTCAGTGGATCACAGTTGCCAGAAAAAAGTGTTAACTACGACACTAATTGTAGCAGATATTCAGAAACCTCAAGAGGATTATCTTGCTTGATCAACTGCTGTTTTGCGTGCACATCCAACGGCAGAATTTCCAGCCAGCGTTGGCATAACCAGCTTAACTCGTCAAAACGTTCATCCTCATACAAGTTGCCAAGCTCTGGATAAACCTGAAAAATTTCCTGTAAGCGCTCTCGTAAAATGATTTTATCCGACGACAGCGATTTATCCGGCCACGGGGGCAGACGTTCGATGCGCCCCATGTTGAGTCCGTCGCGTTCACAGTGATGAGCGTGAATTTGAACACGGTCTTTACCTTCCACAGTGATACCCAAAAAACCATCATCGAGCATTTCGAAATCAATAATGCTAACCGCAGTGCCGAAAGGCAGTATGTAGTTGTTTGAATCTTTACTTTCGTTGGGATCAAACATACAAATGACAAAGTCGGTCTGCGCAGACATACAATGCTTGACCAGCCGTGTGTAGCGTGGCTCGAAAATGCGCAAACGTAAACGACCTTCGGGCAGCACATGAGCTGTCAAAGGAAATAGCGGAAGTTCTTCGTACTGCGTCATATCACCTAACTGCCGTTGTTATTGATTGAGTTGTTGATGATTACGCAGAGCGGCAAAAGATGGATCTGAAAAATTTGTTTGACAGCAAACTTTTACGCGTTGTTGTACGTTATAAGTAACAACTAAAACGGAGTGGTAACGAATCAATGGAATCGAAACAATTGAAAGTTGGGATCAGCGCCTGTTTACTCGGTGATGAAGTGCGTTTTGACGGGGGTCATAAACGCTCGACATTTTGTGATAACGAGTTATCCAGACACGTCGAATTCGTTCGCTTTTGCCCGGAAGTTGGTATTGGCCTGCCGATTCCACGGCCGACCATTCGGCTGGAACAACACGGCGAACAAATACGTGCGGTGATCCCAAAGACAGGTGGTGACGTCACCCGCGAGTTAAGCGACTTTGCCGACAAAATACAGATAAAAGCAGAGCAACTGAGCGGTTATGTGTTGTGTGCCAAGTCACCCAGCTGCGGCATGGAAAGGGTAAAGTTGTATGATGCCAAGACCGGCCATGCGCGCAAGGAGGCGATGGGGATTTTTGCACGTCGTTTGCAGGAGCTCAACCCAGCGTTGCCGCTGGAAGAGGATGGTCGCTTGAACGACCCGCATCTGCGCGAAAACTTTATTCTACGAGTATGGGTGTATGGCCATTGGCAGCAACTGCCACGGCCGCTGACAAAAGCGGCGGTACTGGAATTTCATACACGCTGCAAATTGTTGTTGTTGGCTCACAACCAGCCCATCTATCGAACGCTGGGTAAACGGCTCGCAGACGTCAATACCATCGATGATGCGTTTGCTAAAAGCTACATCATCGAATTGATGGATGCGTTATCAGAGCCCGCGTCGCGTCGCAATAACACCAACGTGTTGCAGCACATTCAAGGGTACTTTAAAGGGCAGTTGAGTGCCGATCAGAAACAAGAATTCAGTGACATGATCATGCAATACCATGATGGCATTCTGCCACTGATGGCACCGCTAACACTGGTTCGCCACTATTTGCGACAGTTCCCGAACAGTTATCTGGCTAAGCAGTGGTACATCCAACCGTACCCCGAAGATTTAAAACTGCGTTATGGCTTATAGAGCATGATACAAGGACATCAATAATGACGGCGTTGGTTTGGTTTCGGCACGATTTACGAATTCAGGATAACCCGGCATTGGCAAGCGCCTGTGCTGAACACGATGAAGTCCATGCGGTGTATTTGTTGCCGCAGCAGACCTTTGCGGACGCGCACTTCTGGTCACCGCGTAAGGCCGACCTATTGTGGCGTCACCTGAGCGAATTTCAGGCGGATTTACACGCTAAAGGTATATTACTAAAGGTTAAGGTGCATGACACCTTTGCTGAATCTGGCGCAATTATTTCAGGGGTTGCAAAAGAGGTAAGTGCTGATTGCGTTTATTTTAACGTAGAATATCCGGTACACGAAAGTAAACGCGACGGGGCGGTACGGTCTGCCCTTAGGCAGCACGATATCGACAGCCGAGTGTACCACGGCTTGTTGTTGGTCGCGCCGGATCAGGTGAAGACTCAACAGGGTGATTACTATAAAGTTTTCACGCCGTTCAACAAAGCCTGGCGGCAGCAGTTGGCTCAGCAAACGTCGTGGCAGCCAACGGCGGTTGAGGTGAGAAAACCGGTGACTCAAGATCCGCAGCCGTTACCGGAATGTCCTCTTCCACGGATCGATACCAGTGCTGACTGGCCAGTCGGTGAGCAGGCAGTATTGAGTAAATTTGGCCAGTTCGTTGGACACAGCCTAAAGGATTATCAGCGACTTCGTGACCTGCCTGCGGTGGCCGGTACATCGAAGTTATCCGCCTATCTTGAGCTCGGGGTGGTTGCGCCTAAAACGTTGGCGCGCAATTTACAGTCATTGTCACCGTCGTTCCCCCATGGCCTGGAACAGGGGCCGGATACCTGGTTGACTGAACTGGCCTGGCGTGAGTTTTATCAGCACCTGATGTATCACGAACCGCGCCTCAGCCGCGGTGAGAATTACCAACAACAAACTCAGGGCTTGCCGTGGCGAGACGATGAAGAAGGGTTTCAGCGTTGGTGCGAAGGACGTACCGGTTATCCGATTGTTGATGCCGGTATGCGCGAGCTGAATGAAACCGGTTGGATGCATAACCGGCTGCGTATGATTACCGCCAACTTTCTGGTTAAGGATTTGTTGATCGACTGGCGTAAGGGTGAGCGCTATTTCATGGAAAACCTGATCGATGGCAGTTTTCCGGCCAACAACGGGGGTTGGCAATGGAGCGCATCGGTCGGCACTGACGCGGTGCCGTACTTCCGCGTTTTCAACCCGATTCGGCAGAGTGAAAAGTTTGATCCCGAAGGCAGCTATATTCGTAAATGGGTTAATGAGTTGAAGGATGTTCCGACAAAACACATTCACTGGCCGCACGCGTGGTTGAAGCAGCGGGGTGACGACAATTATGCCAAACCCATGGTTGATCACAGCGTCGCACGCGAGCGGTTTTTAACAACATTCAAGCAGGTGAAAAATGGATAACCAAGAATTGGTCGATGCGCTTAAATCGTTCTATGACGAGTTTAAAGCCGACAATCTTGATCAACTGGAAGAAATGTATCACGAGGACGTGAGTTTTACTGATCCAATTCATCAGGTCGTCGGCTTAAAAGATTTACAAGCTTATTTCAAACATACCATGGAAAATGTTGAATACTGCCACTTCGCCTTTGACCACGAGCTGGTCGGCGACGATAAAGCCTTTTTAATGTGGCAGATGCGCTTTTCTCATCCTAAGCTGGGTAATGGTATGGAGATTGTGCTGCCGGGGGTTACCTACCTCAGTTTTGAGGATGGCAAGATCCGCGAACAGCAGGATCATTATGACCTGGGGGCCATGCTCTATGAACATGTTCCTTTGGTCGGTTATGTAATCGATAAAATCAAACAACGTTTGGTGGCAGACTCATGAACGTTCTTATTACCGGCGCGACGTCGGGTATTGGTCATCAATTGGCCCTGGATTACGCCAAAGATGGTCACACGGTGGTCGCCTGTGGGCGCAAACAGGACGCCCTGGACACCTTAGCCAGTGCCTATCCGGATCAGATTAAAACGCTGCGGTTTGATATTACGGATAAGAGTGAAACTCTGTCTGCACTGGCTACACAGGAGCCGATTGATATCGCGATTTTAAGCGCTGGTGTGTGCGAATATCTGGACGTAAAACATTTTGACGCCGACATGTTCGAACGCGTATTCCGGGTGAATGTGTTCGGCACGATGAACACGGTCGAGGCGTTGTTGCCAAACCTGAATCGCGGTAGCAAACTGGTGATTGTCGGTAGTCTTGCGCGCTTATTACCCTTTACCAAAGCGCAGGCCTATGGCGGCTCCAAAGCTGCCATCCACTACATCACCCGTTCGTTAGAAGTTGATCTGAAAGAAACTTATGGCATCGATGTATTGGCGGTATCGCCTGGGTTTGTTAAAACACCCATGACCGATGCGAACGATTTTGAAATGCCGATGCGGGTGTCGGTGGAGTTTGCTTCGCAGGCCATTCGCAAGGGTATCGCGAAAGGTCGGCGGGATATTGGTTTTCCAAAATTATTCAGTGGTATGTTACGCGTGATGTCGTTACTGCCGCAGGGAATGCAGGTTGCTTTATCGCGACGTATGGCAAGGAACTCATAAAGAATGAAAATTGCGGTAATTGGTAGTGGTATCTCTGGCCTGACGGCCGCTTATTATTTAAGTAAAAAACACCAGGTATCGGTGTTCGAAAAAAACGACTACATTGGCGGACATACCGCAACGGTCGACGTAAAACTGGGTAATCAGACGCTGGCCGTAGACACCGGGTTTATCGTTTTTAACGACAAAACCTACCCACGGTTTAAGCGCCTGTTGCGCGAATTACAAGTTAACTGGCGCGATACCGAAATGAGCTTCAGTGTGACCGACCCGATTTCCGGATTAGAATATAACGGTCATACCCTGAATACCTTATTTGCGCAGCGGAGCAATCTGTTTCGACCCAAATTTTATCGCCTGTTAAACGGCATCGTAAAATTCAACAATGCGGCGAAAGCGGCGTTGACCAATGGCGAAGACGTTGATCAGAAGACGTTAGGCGAATTTCTCGGTGAGCTTCAGTTATCAGACGATGTCGCACGGCTGTATTTGTTGCCGATGATTTCGGCCATTTGGTCGTCGAGTATCGCCGATGCTGAGCAGTTCCCACTGGGTTTCTTTCTGCGCTTCTTTGAAAACCATGGCTTGCTAAACATCGCCGATCGGCCGCAATGGCACACCATTAACGGTGGTTCAAAATCCTATATTCCACCGTTGGTAAGGCCGTTTCAGGAACGCCTGTATTTGAACAGTGAAATTACCGAATTACGACGCCAGCAGGATCAGGTTCAGTTGCACTTCAGCGACGGCAAAATCGAGTACTTTGACGAAGTCATTATCGCGACACACAGTGACCAGGCACTGCAACTGCTGGGTGATGCCACTGACGACGAACGTGAGATTCTGGGGGCGATTGAATACCAGCCGAACGACGTGGTTCTGCACACCGACGCCGGGCTGTTACCAAAAAGCCGCCGGGCCTGGGCAAGCTGGAACTATCTGTTGCGCAAAGAGGGCGATGCGGAGTTGAAACCAAGTTCGGTCACCTACAACATGAACATTTTGCAGGGTTTGCGCACTGAGCAGCCTCTTTGCGTCACATTAAACAACACCGCGGCTATCGATCCGGCTAAAGTGATTCAGCGCTTTCGTTACGACCACCCGCAGTATTCTATTCCGTCGTTGCGGGCACGTCAGCAACGCGACCGCATCTGTGGCAACCTCAGCACCCATTACTGTGGAGCCTATTGGTATAACGGCTTCCACGAAGACGGTGTGCGTAGCGCTATTGATGTAGTTAATCGCATCGACCCAACGCTTAACGTGCCGAACGAGTAGTCGTTATGCAAACACCACATGACAGCGCACTGTATTGGGGAGAGGTCTATCACCGTCGACTGCGGCCAACGCAACATAGCTTCAGCTATCGTTTTATGCAGTGGTTTATTGCATTGGACGAACTGGAAACGCTGCATAAAACCTCCCGTTGGTTTTCCACCAAAGGTTTTGCACCGCTTTGGTTTCGCCGCAAAGACTATCTGCGGGACCACAGCGGCAACTTGCAGCAGGCCGCGTTAGCAAAAATGTCAGAGTTGGCTGGCGAAAGGCTCGAGGGGCGGGTGTTCTTTATGGGTAACCTCCGCACCTTTGGGCTGTTTTTCAGTCCGGTAAACTTTTACTTCCTGCAACAGCAGGGGCAGTATACCCATATGCTGGCCGAAGTGAGTAACACGCCTTGGTTGGAGCGCCACTATTATCTGGTTGATTTGGCCGAACCACACCCAACGACGCAAAAAGCCTTTCATGTCTCTCCCTTTAATCCGCTCGATATGACTTACCATTGGAGCATTAAGGTGCCGTCCGATGACGTCTTTATACAACTTGCCGCCGCAACGGAAAAAAAAGACTTTATCGCCGGGATGAAATTATCCCGGGGACCGTTAAACCGAGCGGGCATTTGGCGCGTATTAAAAACAACACCAGTGATGGCCCTAAAAATCATCGGTGGTATTTATTGGCAAGCGTTGAAGTTGTTTGTAAAACGCACACCTTTTTACGGTCATCCATAAAAAAATAACAGTTATACAAGAGGGAAAAGTACCATGGCAAATGGTGAAAGTGCGTTAGCGGCACCGTTCGAGTTTAAAGGACTCGATAAGATGTTTCGGTCGTTGGCGATGAAACTGTTGGATCACTTGCAACACGGCTGCCTGACCTTAACAGAACAAGGACGTCTGGTTGGCCAGTTCGGTGACAAAAGCAGTGAACTGCGAGCGGATATTGATGTTAAAAAGCCTAACTTTTATCGAGGCCTGCTGGTCGGTGGCAGTATCGGTGCAGCAGAACTGTACATTGACAAGGTATGGGAAACCAACGACCTGACCGCGGTGATACAAATCTTTGCCCGTAATCTGCCCGCGCTGGATAAACTGGAGTCGCGGGTCGCCTGGCTTACCTTTCCGATCAATAAATACAATCACTGGGCTAATCGAAATCATAAACAACAGGCAAAGCGCAATATCTCAGCGCACTACGACCTGGGTAATGAGCTGTATTCACGCTTCCTCGACCCGCACATGCAATACTCCAGTGCATTATTTCACTCGGCAACGGAATCATTAGAGCAAGCGCAGGTCAATAAGATGGATCGTCTGTGTCAGCAGCTCGATTTGAAACCAACTGACCATCTGCTGGAAATTGGTACCGGCTGGGGTGGTCTCGCGGTCTACGCAGCCAAACATTATGGTTGCCATGTTACCACCACGACCATCTCCGAAGAGCAATACCGCTACGCCGAGCAGCGCATTAAAACGGAAGGTCTGGAAGACCGGATTACGCTGTTGAAAGAGGATTATCGGGATCTGACCGGACAGTACGATAAATTGGTTTCGGTGGAGATGATTGAAGCGGTTGGTAAACAGTATTTGCCCACCTTCTTTAAAACCTGTAATGACCGTTTAAAACCAGGCGGTGTCATGGCGTTACAGGCCATCACCATTGCCGATCAACGTTACAGTAGTTATGCACGGTCGGTCGACTTCATACAGAAGCACATTTTCCCGGGCGGGTTTCTACCATCGGTTCATTCAATGACCGAGCTGTACAAATCGAAAACGCAGATGGTGGTTCGTAACATCCATGATATGGGTAAAAGCTATGCAGAAACCCTGAAGCGCTGGCAACAGGCTTTCAATGCTAAGCGTGAAGAGCTTGAGCCACTGGGTTATGACGAACGTTTTTCCCGCTTATGGAATTATTACTTTAGTTACTGCCAGGGTGGCTTTTTAGAGGAGTCTGTGTCGGTGGTTCAACTGACCGCGACCAAAGCACGTTATGAGTGATTCGGTAAAACACAAGATTGCCAGTTTTGTGCTGTTTAACGTTTTGTGGCTGTCCGCCGTTGCAGGGCGTGAACAGTACATCTGGTTGACCCTGGCGCTGGTCGTTGCCCAGGTCGGCTATAGTCTTTGGGTGGCTAAAATTAAGCTGCGTCTGATCCTGCAATTGCTGGCTGTTGGGCTATTACTGGAAGCCATCGCAACCGGTCTTGGCACCATCGACTTTACCGGCGGCTTGTTCCCGTTGTGGCTGGCTTTGTTGTGGATCGGCTTTGCAGCAATGGCGCCGGTGGCACTGGACTGGCTTACTGAAAAGCCCACCATTGCGGCGCTGGCCGGTGCTATCTCCGGGCCGTTCAGTTACTGGGTAGGGATTGGTCTGGGAGCCGGTGAGAGTGGGTCGGTGCTGCAACTGGTGGTTACCTATGCCATTGTCTGGGCATTGTTTATGTTGTTTTTCTGCCGCGCTTTTAAGGCGCGTCAGGACGAGAGGTTAATCCTATGAAACATCGCTTAATGTCAGGCGTTGCTGGTGCACTGCTGGCAGCCGCCTTAGTAGTGCCTGCTGCTGCTGCGTCTCAGTGTGACGCAGCAGTACCACAACAACACCAATTAGTCGGCAAAACCCGTCTCAGCGTGATGTTTTGGGACGTGTATGATGCCCGACTGTTTACTGACTCCGGTGAATTTGAATGGTCGCGCAAAGCGTCCCTGAATAAAGTTCTGGTACTGGATTACCTGCGCGATATCAAGGCGAAAGATTTGGTTGAGACGACGGGTGAAGAATGGCAACGACTGAAATTTGATCATGCCGATCAACAGCAGTGGTTGGAGCAACTGCAAGCTATGTGGCCGGACATTAACGAAGGTGATTGTTTGGCGCTGGTCGAAACCAAAGAAGGTTATGCTGAGTTTTATCAGGGCGAAAAATTACTCGGAACGATAAAGGATAAAACCTTCACCGAGTATTTTCTGGCCATTTGGTTATCGCCCGAGTCGCGTTTTGACGATGAGCGTGAAGAACTGGTTGGAGAGTCATCATGATGCAATGGATTAAAGCGGGGTTGCTGGCGCTGGTCAGCGTGCTGTTTTTGGCCGCCTGTTCGACAAGTATCGAGGACTATGAAGGACGTGAACCGGCCCTTAAATTGGAAGAATTTTTCAATGGCAAACTGGTCGCGTACGGCACCGTACAGGATTATTCCGATGATGTGATTCAGCGTTTCCGGGTGGAAATGGTTGGTCGCTGGGACGGCAACGAAGGTAAGCTGGAAGAACAGTTTTACTATGCCGACGGCAGTACTCAGGAGCGTATCTGGTATCTCACCAAAACGGGTCCGAATACCTACGAGGGACGCGCCAGTGATGTCGAAGGCACGGCCGTGGGAACCACCGCCGGCAATGCTTTGAACTGGCAATACGTGCTGAACGTAAAAATGGACGACGGCAGTACCATGGCGTTGAGTTTGGATGACTGGATGTACCTGATAGACAGCGACAACATGATTAATCGTACCAGTATGTATAAATTTGGCATTCCGGTAGGCGAGATCACCTTGTACATCGGTAAGCGTCAGGAGTAATACAACAAAACGCCCTGTACCATTAAGATTCTCTGTTATCCGCCGATAACCTGCGTATAATGCGGCAGTCTGTGCAGTGAGGATTTAGCAGTGATGATGAACGGTCCAACGTTTTCTTATAACAACCCCAGAATCAATGGCCAAACCATTTTTGTTAAGCGTGGCGAGCACGCCGGCAAATTGGGCATCGTCAAGCAGACCCTGGACGGTGAACGCTTTGTAGTATCGCAAGCAGATTTTGGCGATGAGAAAGTGACGCTAAAGCGCAGTGAGTTTTTGGTCTATCGTTACCGCAAAATACGCGTACCCATTGATAAGGTCGCGGGTAAAAATCCAGAAATGCTATAACCGGATTCATAATAAAAAAGCCGTCTGTTGCAGCAACAGACGGCTTTTTTGCTATTTATGCGGTTAAAATGAGCCGCGGGGCAGGCGACACTGGGTTGCATCCTGTTCCAGCTTTTTACGCCACAATTCTTTCGCAGTAAGGCCGCCAGCGCTTGCCGAACTGGCTTTTTTCGTGGTGCTTTTTTTCGCCGCGGGTTTTTTGGCCGCCGAGGTTTTCGCTGCCGGCTTTTTCTCCGCTTTAGGCTTGGACGAACCTGCGGCCGCTGAACCTAGTGCTTCGGCTTCTTCTGCCAATTGTGCCAGACGTACATTCTTGCCGCCGTCAACACTGTACCAACCGTTGCTGGCTTCGATGGTCGGTTTTTTGCCGTGTGCTTTTTGGTAAGCCTGTTCGTACTCAGCAAGTACTTTTTCTTTGTCCAGTTTGCTCATTCAACGATTCCTATTCGGTATCAGATTAACTAACATTTTCGTGCAAAATTTACGCTACATTTCTGTTTATACCGTTTTTTCGGATTATTGTCTAATTTCGGGTAGAATCCTGATAATAACGACAATGAATTGTATGGAGTAACCGCATGACAGTCTCACGTGATGAGCTTTTAGCCTATCTGAACGAACAACTTAATGTTGCAAACATTCGTGATTTTTGTCCCAACGGCCTCCAGGTGCAGGGTAAAGCATCGATCCAAAAAGTGGTGACCGGGGTTACCGCCAGCCAGGCCTTGATTGATCATGCCATTGAGCAGCAGGCGGATGCTTTGCTGGTGCATCATGGCTACTTCTGGAAAAACGAGGCGGCGCCGATTGTGGGCATGAAACAGCGGCGTATCAAAGCGCTACTGGCTAACGATGTTAATTTGTTTGCTTATCATTTGCCGCTGGATGTTCATCCGCGTTGGGGCAACAACGCCCAGTTAGCGGCGCTAATGAATTGGCAGGTAGCCGGTCCCGCAGAACCGCACGATCCAGCCTGTGCGTTGATGCTTGGCCATTGCGATGCGATCGCCAGTGACGAGCTGGCACAGCAACTGCAACAACGGCTTGAACGCGAGCTTAGCTGTTATGTCCCGGTGCAACGGCCGATTAAACGACTGGCCTGGTGCACCGGCGGTGGTCAGGGCTTTATTGACCAGGCGGCCGCGTTGGGTGTGGATGCCTTTATCACCGGTGAAGTGTCAGAGCAGACCGTACACAGTGCGCGTGAACAGGACATTGCTTTCTTCGCTGCCGGACATCACGCCACCGAACGTTATGGTGCCAAAGCGCTTGGCGAACATCTGCAACAGCAGTTTGGGCTGGATGTGCAATTTGTTGACATGGATAATCCCGCGTGAAGCAGCAGCGTGCGCCGCGCGGCGATTTTACCGGTATCAGTAAGAAATTTGCCCGTAACATCTACGACAGCACCAAAGGTCGGTTGCGCATGGCGGTGCTGAAGCGTGATCTGGAGCCGTTTATCAACGGCAACAAGCGCACAGTACTGGATGTCGGTGCCGGTCTGGGTCAGGTTAACGAATGGTTTCTTGCTAAGGGTCACCACGTGATTCACTCGGACGTGTCTGCCGAAATGGTTGAGGAAGCCCAGCAACGTCATCAACAGCTTGGGTTGAACCGGTTTGCACAATATCTGGTGGCGCCGTTGGCGCAATTGCCGGAGCAACTGCCTGACCAACAGTTTAGTCTGATTTTATGTCATGCGATGCTGGAGTGGGTGGATGATGGCAAAGCTGCGATTGAGCAACTGGGCCAGTTATTAAAGCCCGGCGGCACGCTGTCGCTGATGTTTTACAACCGTAACGCCAAGTTAATGGCGAATGCGGTGTACGGTAACTTTGATTACATTGCGCGTGGCCTTAAAGTTAAGAAAACCGTGCGACTTAGCCCACAGACCCCCCATGATCCTGCGGCCGTCAGCCAGTGGCTGAGCGACTGCGGTCTGCACATCAAACAACAGACCGGCGTCCGCTGCTTCCACGACTATCTGCGCGATGTCTCTGACCAACAACGTTTTGATGAGTTATTGGAGCTGGAACTGCAGTATAACCGTACGTCGCCGTTCCGCGAGCTGGGGCGTTATCAGCACTGGCTTATCGAAAAACCAAAGGATTAGCAGCGCGGTTATGACGGTATTGCTTATTACCCATGGCGCAAGCGCAACGGCACAACGCTGGAGAGATCGTTATCAGCGCTGGTTTGAGAAGCGCCGACAAACGGTGTTGCAACTCACTACGGGCGCGACACAGGATAACGATATTCTTACCCTGCACCGCTATCTGGAACGGGCCAACGAAGTGCTGATATTGGCCGGTGACGGGACCTTACACTGGCTCGTGAATCAACTGACTGAAGCGCAGGCGCAACGGCTGATCCTATCGCCCATTCCTTGTGGTACCGGTAACGACTTTGCGCGCGATCTGGGTCTGCTGCGAGCGGACTGGCGTATGCGGGAGGACGAGCAACTGACGTTGGCGTCCGTTGATATTGGCGAGTTGCACGGCACTCGCTTTGTGAATGCCGCGAGCCGTGGTTTGGCTGCGGATTTGGTGCAGCGACAAGGCGTGCGGAGTAAGCTTTGGTTCGGGCGCGTCAGCTATGTGTTGGGGGTATTGGCCTGGTGGATGCGATATCAGTATCAGCCGCACCAAGCGAATACGCCGGTGTTACAGTCACTGCTGGTCGGGCGCTTTCTGGGTGGTGGTTTGTGTCTGGCACCACAGGCTGATCGGCGTCATGGGTTGCTGACACGGGTTACTGTCAGTGCTGCACCGCGACGTCAGTTGTTGGGCGTGTTATGGGCTGTGTTGCGTGGTCGGCACGCAGCTCATCCGTTGGTGCGAATTGAACAACAGCAAGAATTCTTGCTCCAGGCTTCAGCGCTGGAAATTGATGGTGAATATTATGCGGACCCCATCGCTGGAGCCGCTAATGTATTACGGGGCTTTATTACAGTAAGAGTTGCACGACGATAACGAGCGAATACCGTCTGCGGACGGTCAATAAAGGAGTCAACAGTATGAAATGCACATTTATTGGTCTTGGCGTGATGGGCTACCCGATGGCACGCCACTTAAAACACGCCGGCTTTGACGTTTGTGTTTATAACCGCACTGCCAGCAAAGCGGAGCGTTGGGTAAGCGAGTATCAGGGACGCTATGGCAGTACCCCGGCTGAAGCAAGTAAAGACAGTGATTTTGTCATGGTCTGTGTCGGCAATGACGATGATGTACGTAGCGTATTTTATGGTGACGACGGTTTGTTGGCGCAATTAAAACCCGGTGCCGTGGTGATTGATCACACCACCGCATCGGCGGAGCTGGCCAAGGAGCTGGATGAAGCGGTTCGGGCTAACGGCGGCGCTTTCCTGGATGCACCAGTTTCCGGCGGTCAGGCGGGAGCCGAGAAGGGCATCATGACGACGATGGTTGGCGGTGAGCAGGAAACCTTTGATAAAGCGCAACAGGTGCTTGAATGTTATGCCAAAACTCGTGTGTTGATGGGGCCGGCCGGCAGTGGTCAATTGGCGAAGATGGTGAATCAGATTTGTATCGCTAATGCTGTACAGGGGGTCGCCGAGGGCTTGCACCTGGCGCGTAAAGTCGGGCTTGACCCCGATAAATTGGTTGAAGCGGTCAGTGCCGGTTCGGCAGGCTCGTGGCAGTTGGTGAATCGCTACCGCACCATGTGGGATCAGGAGTACGAGCATGGCTTTGCCGTCGACTGGATGCGTAAGGATTTAGGCATTGCCTTGAATGAGGCGCAGCGCCGTGGTGCGGCACTGCCGGTAACCGCTTTACTTGACCAGTTTTACGGAGAAGTACAGGCCATGGGTGGTGGCCGTTGGGACACCTCCAGCTTAATGGCACGACTGGATAAGCTTGCGGGTGATTGGAAGGATTAACCGTAAAACGTCGCGCCAAAGGCGCGACCTACGTGTAGCTTGCGCCTTTGGCGCAAGAAAAAAGGCCTCGAAAGAGGCCTTTTTTGGTCTAATGCTAAGGGTATGACGGTTAACGAATACCCGCACGACGCAGAGCGTTGGTGCTGAAGTCTTCACGTTCTGGCTTAATATCCCAGTCCATGTATTCACTTTCTTCGTTACCGAGGCCCAGTGAAATGTAGCGACCGGAATCCAGGTCATACAGAGCTTCAGCGGCCATCCACGGCACATCAACGTGGTAGAACTGAGTGTTCAGTGCTTCACCGACACGCCACAGTTCGCCACGACCATCGTAGTGGTCAACCAGCGACGCCGTCCAGGTATCTTCGTCCAGGTACATAGTACGCTTAGAGTAGATATGACGCTCGCCGTCTTTTAGGGTACCTTCAACAACCCAAACACGGTGTTTTTCATAACGAATCAAGTCTTGATTCATATGACCGGCTTTGATGATGTCATCATAATCCAGTTCCGGATTCATGATTTCGTAGTTGTTGTAAGGGATATAAATTTCTTTTTTGCCTTTCAGCTCCCAGTTGTACTTATCCGGCGCACCGTTGTACATGTCCAGGTTATCGGACGTACGCAGGCCATCAGCTGCCGTACCCGGGCCATCATAGGCAACGTTCGGCGCGCGACGGACACGACGCTGACCGGCGTTATAAATCCATGCACGACGGCCTTCTTTAACCTGGTTGATGGTTTCGTGAACCAACAGTACCGTACCGGTCAAGCGAGCCGGCGCCTCAACTTCCTGTAGGAAGTAAAACAGAACGTTATCGTCCGCTTCTTCACGACCCGTTGCCAGGTATTCCGGGAATACCAAGGTTTCTTTCAGTTCCACTGGAACATAGTCACCATTTGACAACACCGGGAACTGGGCCACATTACGGGTCACCGCGCCACCCCGGAAACGAGTGATGTGGTTCCATACCGCTTCCACACCGTTTTGCGGGATTGGGAACGGAATGGTCGTGGTTTCATAGTTTTGAATACCATTACCGCCGGCAACCAGCTCCGCGTTTTCCGCGTTTTTCTGAATTTGCGGCCACAACGAATCCGGATAGGTGGCGGTACGACGTGTTTGGTAAACGTTCATTTTGTAGTCAGGGTACTTTTCGAACATCGCGACTTGCCCAGGCGTCAGGTTGTCGCGGTACTCGTTCAGGTTTTCGCTGGTGATGGTGAAGAGGATTTCATCGTCAGCGAATGGGTTAGTACCACGAACCTCGTCAACGCTTTTATCTGAAAAGCCACCACTCCATGCCGGAATCGAGCCGTCAGCATTACCCGCTTTTTCTGCGCCAATTGGCGTTAGGTCTTGGCCTAAACGAGCTGCTTGTTCCGGACTCACCTTTGCGGCAACGCTAGCGGAAATGACCGATAGGGCAAAAACACCAGCTTTGAGCATCAGTTTGTTCATTGTATTTTTCCTTGTTGTTCTACTTTCGTTCACCACTTTGCCAGAGGTTAGACCTGTCAGGCAATAGTTTCGTTAAAAAAAGCAGGAAAATGGACAAAAAAGGTTTTCAAATAATCTTAACCTTATACAATCCTATGACATTTTAGGTAAGCAGGAGGTTCCATGCGTTTGTCCCCAACCCATGTCGGGTTGTTGCTCGCAGGCACGCTGAGCATGAATGCAATCGCACAGGAAGGCAGTACGGACTCAACAGCTGCCGCCGAGTACGAAGTGATTGAAGCACCGGCAATAACATCAAATAAAATTAAAGATTCGGTACTGATCGAAGTGGCCCGGGCAGGCGACCGCCTTGTTGCGGTTGGCGCGCACGGTAACATTATTTACCAGTCTGGCGATGATAACACATGGCAGCAGGCAGCTGTTCCGACCAGCGTGTTGCTAACCAGTATTGATTTCAGTGACGCACAGACAGGCTGGGCGACCGGTCATCATGGCGTCATCATTAAAACCACCGATGGCGGTAAGCGTTGGCAAACCGTACTGGACGGTTTTACGCTACTGGAGCGGGAAATTGCCTTTTATCAACAACAGGTTGCTGAACTGGAAGCGGCCATTGAAACGGCCGATAGCGCCGATGTCGGTGATCTGGAATGGGATCTGGACACGGCAAAGTTTCAGCTCGAAAACGCACAACAAGCGCTGCAGGAAAGCGGCCCGAGCAAGCCTTTTCTCGATCTGGTCGCGCTGGATGCGGAGACAGCGTTTGCCATCGGCGCCTATGGCACCTTGGTAAAAACGGAAGATGGCGGTGCAACTTGGCAGTTACTGAACGACCGGCTCGATAACCCTGACGGCTTCCATTTGAACGCCATCAGTCAGTTCGGCGATGCGCTGTTTATTGCCGGTGAAGCCGGTACCGCGTACCGAAGCACCGATTTAGGTGAAACCTGGCAAGCGGTACCGCCGCCATACCCGGGTTCATTTTTTGGCACGCACTTTGACGCTAACGGCCGCGTGTGGCTGTATGGTTTGCGTGGCAATATTTATTATTCCGATGATCTTGGCGACCGTTATCAAGCGATCGACAGTCCGGCAAACGATAACCTTTCCGGTGGTTTCAGTGACGCAAATGGTCATCAATGGTTGGTAGGTAACTCCGGAGCCATTGTCGAAATTGATCCGCAGTTAAACACCAAGCAACATTCGCACCCCAGTAACTCAGTGATAACGGACATCATTGCCGATGGTGATGAGAAAATTCTTACCGGCCGCAGTGGTTTGATGTATTGGCCAGCCCGTATCAGTGAAGACAGTGCCGAGTTAGCCGCACAGGGAGCGCAGTAACGTGGATAAAAAAGTTTATGAGAAAAAACCAGCCTGGCTGGAAAAGTTCCTGTTTAACTTTCGCCTGCCGTGGCTGATTATTTTTGCCTTACTAACGGTATTTTTAGGGTACAGCGCGGCACAAGTACGCCCGGATGCATCGTTTACCAAGATGATCCCGACCCAGCATCCGTTTATTCAAAATTATTTTGACTATCAACGCGATTTGTCCAGTTTGGGTAACGTGGTGCGTGTTGCGGTTGAACATACTGAAGGCGATATTTTCGACGCTGAATTTCAGGAAACTGTCAAAAATATTACCGATGAAGTTTTCTTTATTCCGGGCGTAAACCGTTCCGGGCTGCGCAGCCTGTGGACGCCAAATGTACGCTGGATGGAAGTTACCGAAGAGGGCTTTGTCGGTGGCCCGGTGATACCGGATGGGTACGACGGCTCCGACGAGTCGATTGCGCAACTGCGGGAAAACGTGTTGCGCTCCGGCGAAGTTGGTAACCTGGTGGCCAATAACTTTGAATCGACGATTATTTACGTGCCGTTGGATGAAGTTAACCCGGACACCGGCGAGAAACTGGATTACGCCGACTTTTCACAAAAGCTCGAAGAGTTAGTACGCGACAAATACCAGTCCGATTCGGTCAAAATCCATATCACCGGCTTTGCCAAGTTGATCGGTGATTTGATTGAAGGTGCCTATCAGGTTGGCTTGTTCTTCCTGCTGGCGATAGCCATTACCTTGGTGATGTTGTACGTCTACAGCCGCTGCTGGCGAAGTACGTTTACGGTATTGGCGTGCTCTATCATTGCCGTTATCTGGCAGTTGGGCATCATTGACCTTATCGGTAGTGGCATTAACCCTTACTCGATGCTGGTGCCGTTTTTGGTGTTTGCCATCGGCGTTTCACACGGTGTACAAATCATCAATGCCATTAGTTATAACCGCACCCATGGCTTTGATAAAATGGAGTCTGCCCGACTGGCGTTCCGCGGTTTGTACATTGCAGGTTTAACGGCGCTGGCCAGTGATGCGATCGGTTTCACCACGTTGATGGTCATCGACATTGAGGTCATCAAAGAGCTGGCGATTGCTGCCAGTATCGGTGTCGCGGTCGTGGTACTGACTAACCTTGGTCTGTTGCCGATCCTAATGTCTTATTTCGGCGTGTCGGACAACGGCATTGCTTACCAGAAAAAGGCGCAACAAACCAAACATCCGATTGTCCACTTCTTTGAGCAGTTTGCTCGTCCGAAATGGGCTTACACGGCGCTGGTGGTGGCGTTAGTGATGCTGAGCTGGGGGCTGTATCAAGGCCAGCAATTGCAAATCGGTGACCTTGATAAAGGAGCACCGGAACTGCGTCCCGACAGCCGCTACAATAAAGACAACGCCTACATCGTTGATAACTACAGTTCCAGCACCGACATCTTTGTGGTGATGGCGGCCACAGAACCTCAGCAGTGTATTGCTTATCAGAACCTGGAGTTGATGGAACGCTTTAGCTGGCACATGGAAAATACCGCCGGCGTGCAGGACGTTAAGTCCATCGTGTATGTATCCAAGATGGGTATGTTTGCGATCAACGAGGGTAATCTGAAATGGTTCAGTCTGAACCGCAATCAGTTTGTCACCAATGCGTCGCTAAGCCGTATTCCTGATGGTTTGATCAATAACGACTGTTCGATGGCGCCGATCATCATTTACCTTGATGACCATAAAGCGGAAACGCTGAAAAATGTGGTTGCCTCTGTGAATGAGTTCAACAGCCAGTATCAGCAGGAGGGGCTGGACTTATTGATGGCAGCGGGTAACTCCGGCATCGAAGCGGCAACCAACTCGGTTATTGAGGGTGCGCAGACGAAGATGTTGCTGTGGGTTTACGGTGTGGTTATCGCCTTGTGTCTGATTACCTTCCGCAGTTTGCGCACGGTAGCGTGTATCGTACTGCCGTTGATGTTAACAACCATCATGAGTCAGGGTTTGATGGCCGTGCTTGGCATTGGTATCAAAGTAGCCACACTGCCGGTGATCGCGTTGGGTGTTGGTATCGGTGTTGATTACGGTATTTACATCTACAGTAAGGTGAAAGAAGGTCTGGAGCAGGGTATGAATCTGCAACAAACCTATCACTATGCACTGGAAAACACCGGCAAGGCGGTAGCCTTTACGGGTATTACGTTGGCCATCGGTGTCGCCACCTGGATCTTCTCTCCGATTAAGTTCCAGGCTGATATGGGCATCCTGCTAACCTTCATGTTCCTGTGGAATATGTTGGGCGCGTTGATCCTGATCCCGGCGTTGGCAAGGCTGCTGCGCGTGGGTAACGTGCACCAATCCTAATCACGAAACCTTAGCGTGTTAGGCGTCGGCCTTAACCAGGTCGGCGCCTTTTTCAGCAATAGCGATGGTAGGCGCATTGGTATTGCCACTGATGACCGTCGGCATAATCGACGCATCAATCACTCGCAACTGACTCACTCCCCGAACTCGCAAACATTCATCCACAACCGAACGGCTGTCAGCGCCCATACGACAGGTGCTGGTTGGATGGTAGATCAATCCACATTGTTGCCGAACCTGAGCAAGTAACTCGGCGTCATCATCGGCCGGGCGTGGAAATAAAATACCGCCGTTATGATGTTGCAGACTCGGTTGTTGCAGAATGTCTAAGGCTTTGCGAATGCCGTTGAGTAAATCCTGCTGATCCGCCGAGTCGGTTAAAAAGCCGTAATCAATGCGTGGTGAACCTAAAGGATCCTGGGGATTTAACCTGACCTTACCGCGCGAGCGGGGACGCAGTAGACAGACATGACAGGTGAACCCGTGTTTTAACGTCGGCCACCAGTCGTAACCGCTGTCATTAAACATCACCGGTAGAAGGTGCAATTGGATGTCCGGTTCAGCCACCGCCGCCGAGGATCGGTAAAAGGCACCCACTTCGGCCAGTGAATGTGCCAGTTGCCCATCTTTTGTCAGCAAGTAACGAATCAGCGCCGGGGTTAGCTTTAGTAGCCCAAAGGGGGTGAGTGTCATGCCGTCGCGACGAGCGTTTTTAACGTGAATGGATATGTCGACGTGTTCCTGCAAGTTATTGCCGACATCGGGGCTGTCCGCGATTAGCTCAATCCCTGATTGTTGCAACTCGGCCGCGGGGCCAATCCCCGAGCGCAGGAGGATCTGCGGAGAATTAAAGGCACCACTGGCTAAAATCACTTCTTTACCGGCGGTGGCCACATAGCGATGGCCACCGCGCCGATAGCAGACACCGTTAGCGGTGCGTTTGGAAAACAGCACACGTTCGGTCAGGCATTCATTCAGTACCACCAGATTAGCGCGCTTGAGTGCCGGCTTTAAATACGCATCATAGGCACCACAACGTTTGCCGTCGGCGATGGTAAATTGATAAGCACCATAGCCTTCCAGTTGCGCGCCGTTAAAATCCGCATTGTAAGGCAACCCGTATTCGCCACAGGCCGCCAGAAACTGCTTAGAAACCGGGTACCAGGGAGCCACATCAGACACTCGTAACGGGCCTTCATCATTGTGATAACAGTCCTTGCCGCGCTGATTACCCTCGGCTTTTTTAAAATAGGGCAAGAGGTCATTGTAGGACCAACCGCTACAGCCATTGGCCGCCCACCGGTCATAATCCGAGGCCAGCCCACGAGTGTAGATCATCGCGTTGATGCCGCTGCTGCCACCGAGCATTTTTCCGCGCGGAGTATAGAGTCCCTGGCCGTCGCGTAATGCACGATCAGGATGACTGCGATACAACCAGTTGAACTTACGCGAATGCATAAAGCGTGCGAAACCCGATGGCATGGACGAAAAAAAGCCACCAGCACCGGGGCCTGCTTCCAGCAGCAGCACGCGGTGTCGGCCATCAGCGGATAAACGGTTTGCCAGTACGCAACCGGCAGAGCCAGCACCGACAATAATGTAGTCGTAATGATGCTGGCGATAGGCAGAGGTCATGTTGTTATGATGTTATTTTAACCATAACAATTTTGTATCACATCACAGCGAAGCCGCATAGTCGTACAACGATTTTAACAGCCGTAAGTTATGGGTATTTTCGTTGTGCACCTGCGCGAGTTGCTCCAGTCGCTGCATAAAGGCTTCAGCGGATAAAAAGCCTGCCGGCGGTGCCAGCATCCGCTGCTGACAAAACTGACGCCAACGCTCGAGCTCTTTGTCGGTCAGGGTTGCCGGGAAATTACGCGCGCGATAGCGGAACAATAACTCCGGTAAACGTTTGTCGGCGGTATTCAGCTCCAGCCCCGCCAGTTGCTGCGGGCTGGCGTCCCGGATCATGGCCATGTTATTGCGATCCTGATCACTGAAAAAGCCCTGATAAATTTGCAAGTCGACGTCGTCCGCCGTAACAAACGGACGTTCCTGTTCGTACACCGCAACCAATTGGTCACGTTGATCCGCCGCCGAACTCAAATATTGCACCCGCTGATTGATGGCATCAACATCCAAATCCGCCGCGGCCGCTGCCGCGGAGGAAATGGTGTTTATCGGCGCCAGGAACGGACAGCGGCTCAGGTTAATCAGTTGTAGCCCAAGTTTTGGCAACCCCTGAGCCTCGCGTTGCTGCTTGCTGGCGTAGGTGTGTTCGATGATTTGCTCCGTCGTCAAACCATCCAGTACGGCGGGGTCACAGCGTAAATCCCATACGATGACCGCATTGTTCTGGCGCGGATGAAAGGCAATTGGCAGCACGGCACTTAAATAACGGTTATCGCTGCCATAAAAACCACTGACATGAGCCAGCGGTTGAGGCTGCTGCCAATTGAACAGATCCAGCAGTGCGGCTTTGCGCCGAATTTTAAACGCCCACTGCCACAATTTCGGCTGTTGCTCTTTAATCAGCTTCGCCAGACCAATGGTCGCATACACGTCAGACATGGCATCGTGAGCCTGACCGTGATCGATGCCATTGGCTTTGGAGAGGTGCTCCAGCTTAAGACTCACCCGGCCGTCGTCGTTATTCGGCCATTCAATACCGTCGGGTCGAAGCGCATAGCAGGCTCGCGTCACATCAATCAGGTCCCAGCGGGAATTACCGTTTTGCCAGGCGTATTCGTAAGGGTCATAAAAATTGCGATAAAACAGCGTGCGGGATACTTCATCGTCAAAGCGAACATTGTTATACCCGATCACCGTTGTGTTTGGCTGGGCAAATTCCTGATGAATAGCGCGGGCAAAATCGGCTTCGTTCACGCCCTGATTCAACGCTAACTGGGGCGTAATGCCAGTAACCAGTACCGCCTCAGGATTGGGCAGAAAGTCGGGGGTAGGCTGTGCGTACAGCTTAAGTGCACGTCCAACCGGATTTAACTCCGCATCGGTGCGGATACCGGCAAACTGTGCCGGGCGATCAATGTGCGGATTCGCACCCCAGGTTTCGTAATCGTGAAAGTAGAAGGTCGGCGTTGAAGCGTCCATAGCATTCCGTGATCATTATTTTCGCTCGAGTATAACACGTCAGCGAATCTTTGGGGCAGGCGGGTAGCGTGGCTAAGAAAGCCGGCTGGGTGATTGACAGTTGCTTTTCAAGAGACGCCCGTAAACCCATCCATGGCGCCAGACACTCTTGAAAAGCAACTGAAGCCATCACCTTATCGCCGGCCTTTTAGCCACGCTGCCCGTACCAGGATTACAAACGCTGGTAGTCTTCGATGACCAGATCGTAAGCCTTCGCTAATTTCTCGGTCAGGGTACGGTTGTCCTCGTGGCGAAAGGCCAGCTCGGCGTGGGGCAGGACACGTTCGCCGACGCGCCGGGCGATGGCGTCTTCCAGTTGACGTTGGTCGCCTGCTGCGGCATCGGTGGGGACTTCCACCGTGATGTCCGCTTTAGAGCCAATGTGCTCGTAGGTTACACGATAAGTAGGCATAATCCCTCCATAAGTCGCATTGCTAAATGCGCGTTTATCCCCTCTAATAAGGTTAGAACAATGACAGCAAAACACAGGGGATTCTTATAATGAAATCAAAACTCTTATTATCGGTACTCGCCGCAGCGGTGATGGGATCAGCGCCGGCGTTGGCTGATGACCATAAAATGAACGATATCGCGATTGCCATTCATGGTGGTGCCGGTACCATTACCCGCGCGAATTTAACCGCCGAACAGGAGCAAGCCTACAAAGATAAACTCGAGGAAGCGCTGCAGGCGGGCTATGAGGTACTTAACGAGGGCGGTGACAGCACCAGTGCGGTGATTGCGGCCATTCAGATCATGGAAGCGTCACCGTTATTTAATTCCGGTGTTGGCGCGGTTTACACGTGGGATGGTGAGCATGAGTTGGATGCGTCACTGATGGAAGGTAAGAACGGCAATGCCGGTGCGGTAGCCGGGGTTAAAACGGTGAAAAGCCCAATTGCATTAGCGCGCGAGGTTATGGAGCAGTCGGTACACGTGATGTTAAGTGGTGCGGGCGCTGAAACCTTTGCTAAGAAGCAGGGCCTGGAACTGGTCGATAACAGTTATTTTAATACCGATCGCCGTTATCAGCAGCTGTTACGGGCAAAAGAAACGATCAAAGCCAGTGAACAGCCGGAACAACAAGCGTGGGAGTACCTGGATTTAGACTATAAATACGGCACCGTTGGTGCGGTAGCGGTTGATAAAGACGGTAACATCAGTGCGGGGACGTCTACGGGCGGCATGACCGCGAAACGTTATGGTAGAATAGGTGACTCACCAATCATCGGAGCCGGTACCTGGGCTGATAATGACAGCTGTGCGGTATCAGCGACGGGCCATGGTGAATACTTTATTCGTTATCACGTTGCAGCTGATATTTGCTCGCGGGTGAAATATCAGGGTAAGACCGTGGCTGAAGCCGGCGATGAAGTGATTCACGGTGTGCTTGAAAAGGCCGGGGGCACCGGTGGTGTCATCATTATAGATGCGGACGGCAATGTTGCGATGCCATTTAATACCGAAGGCATGTACCGCGGGTACATGAAAGGTGACGGCAAAGCGCATATTGCGATATACCGCGAGGATAACTAAGTCGGGAGTTTATGGATCCTAAAGCGCTGATTAAGCAGTATCAGACCGAACTGGAACAATGCACACTTCAACAGGCCGCGCAACTGCGCGGCCGTTTACGTGGACTGCACAAAGTCAAAAAGCCAGAACGTCAACAACAGATCCTGGACAAAATCAAAGCGGATATCGAAGCGGCTCAACTGGCTTATCTGGCCCGCAGCGAGCAACGTTTTCATATTGAGTACCCGGACCAATTACCGGTCGCACAGCAACGGGACGACATCAAAAAAGCCATTCGCGAGCATCAGGTCGTGGTGGTTGCGGGTGAAACAGGTTCGGGCAAAACCACACAGCTGCCAAAAATGTTGCTGGAGTTGGGGTACGGCCGGCGTGGTGTGATTGGGCACACGCAACCGCGCAGGCTAGCCGCGCGCAGCGTCGCCGCGCGTATCGGTGAAGAGTTGAAGGATACGCAAAATCAGCAGGTCGGTTATAAAATCCGGTTTCAGGATAAAACCGCAGAAACCACGGCAATAAAGCTGATGACCGATGGTATGCTGTTGTCAGAGTTACAAAATGATCCGTTACTGCTGCAGTACGACGCCATCGTGATTGACGAGGCCCATGAACGTAGTCTTAATATCGACTTTTTGTTGGGGGTACTGCATCAGTTACTGCCCAAACGCCGGGATCTTAAGGTCATCATTACCTCGGCGACCATCGAAACTGAACGTTTTTCCAAACACTTTAATGATGCGCCGGTGCTTACCGTTAGTGGCCGAACCTATCCCGTTGAAGTACGTTACCGGCCGCCGACTGATGGCAAAAGCTCGGAAACCGATGTTTTGCAGGGGCTGTTGGACGCGGTACAGGAATTACAGGCAGAAGGGCCGGGTGATATCCTGATTTTTGCCAGCGGTGAACGTGAAATACGTGATTACGCCGATGCCATAAACGATTTGCAGCTGCGCGACACTGAGGTGTTGCCGTTGTACGCACGACTGTCGTCGCACGAACAAAACCGCGTGTTTCATCCCCACGGCGGCCGTCGTATTGTGATCGCCACCAATGTTGCTGAAACCTCGCTGACGGTTCCGGGCATTCGTTATGTGATTGATCCGGGTACGGTGCGCATCAGCCGTTATTCCTACCGTACCAAGGTGCAACGGCTGCCGATTGAACCGATATCGCAGGCCAGCGCCAACCAACGTAAAGGTCGCTGTGGCCGAATTGGGCCGGGCATTTGCATTCGTCTGTACAGTGAAGAAGATTTTATGAGCCGGCCGGAATATACCGACCCGGAAATCTTACGCACGAATCTGGCCGCCGTCATTCTGCAGATGTCCGCACTGCGGCTGGGCGATATTCGCGAATTTCCGTTTGTACAAAAGCCCGACGAACGTTTTGTCAAAGACGGTCTAAACTTATTGGAAGAAATTCATGCCATTGACGCCGGGCGTAAACAGCAACAGCCACGTCTGACCGAGATTGGTCGACAGCTTTCGCGACTGCCGCTCGACCCGCGTTTAGCACGCATGGTGCTGGCAGGGCAGCAGCATGGTTGCGTGCGCGAAATGCTGATCATCACCGCCGCACTGAGTATTCAGGATCCCCGCGAGCGTCCCCATGAAGCGAAACAAAAAGCCGATGAATGGCATCAACGCTTTGCCGATAAAAGCTCTGATTTTAATGCGTACCTGAACCTCTGGAACTATGTGCAGGAAAAGCAGAAAGCGCTGAGCGGCAATCAATTCCGAAAGCAAATTAGCCGCGAATTTTTGCATTTTATGCGCATTCGTGAATGGCAGGACATTTACACCCAGAGTCGTCAAAGCGTTCGCGAGATGGGACTGCGCATTAATGATGAAGCGGCAACATTCGAACAAGTGCATCGCGCGATCCTGAGCGGACTGGTATCGCAGGTTGGCTTGAAAGATCAAAAACACGAATATCAGGGTACTCGGCAAACGCGCTTTCATATCTTCCCCGGCTCTCATTTATTTGGCAAACCGCCTAAGTGGGTCGTCAGTGCCGAGTTGGTTGAAACCTCACGCCTGTTTGGCCGGGTAAATGCGGCGGTGGAACCGGAGTGGATCGAAGATGCGGCGCAACATCTGGTGAAACGTCAGTATCTGGAGCCGCACTTCGAGGCCAAACAGGGATCAGTTGTTGCCGACGAGCAAGTCACGTTACTCGGTTTGATTCTGGTGGGTCGTCGCCGTGTTCAATATGGCCCGGTGGCACCGGTTAAAGCGCGCGAGTTGTTTATTCGCGAGGCGCTGGTGCAGGGACAGATTAAACGTCAGTTACCGTTTATTAAGCATAATATTAAGTTAATTGAGAGCGTGCAGGAGCTGGAAGCAAAATCGCGCCGGCGCGATATTTTGGTGGATGAAGAAGAACTGTTCGACGCCTACGACCGTCATATTCCGGCCGGTATTTTTACGGAAAAACTGTTGGCGGGCTGGTGGCATAAAGCCAGTAAAAAAGACCCCAAGCTGTTGTTCTTTGAACGCGAGGATCTGATCGGTGCGGATACCTCGCACATTACCGAACAGGAGTACCCGGAGTTTTGGCGTCAGGGCAATCTGCGGCTGCCGTTAACTTATCACTTTGAACCGACCGCGGAGGACGATGGTGTCAGTGTTAATATTCAGCTGGCCATTCTCAATCAGGTGTCCGAAGAGGGTTTCGACTGGCACATTCCGGCATTGCGGGAAGAACGTATTGCGGCGTTAATTAAGTCTCTGCCGAAGCCGATACGCCGCAATTTTGTACCGGCACCCAATTACGCCAGTGCGGTGATGGCGGACATTGAGCCCATGCAAGGCTCCTTATTAGAGGCGATGACGGATAAATTGCGTCGCATGAGTGGCGTAACCGTAGACCCCGATGCCTGGAACGAGGAGGCGGTACCGGCTCATCTGCGCATCAACTTCAAAATTCTGGATGGCAAAAAAACGGTGCAGCAGGGGCGGGATTTGTCGGTGTTAAAGCAACAGTTGTCCGGACGGGTGCAACAGCGCCTGGACAAATCAGCCGGTGACGAGGTCAAGCGTAGCGAAGTCGAAGACTGGGATTTTGATGTGTTACCGCAGGTGGTCACGGAAAAACAACACGGATTTGAGATTAAGGCTTATCCGGCGCTGACTGCTGATAATGGCAAACTGTCGGTACAAATGTATGACAACGCCGACGAAGCCGAAGCTAAGCACTTGCGCGGCGTTCGTGAGTTGGTGTTGAAACAGGTGCCGTCACCGGTCAAACACTTGCAAAAAAGCCTTTCCAATAAAGCCAAGCTGGCAATGTACTTTAACCCCTGGGGTAAGGTCGACAGCCTGATCCAGGACTGTATCGCAGCGGCTGTTGATGAAATCATTGCTGAGCACCGCCAGCAGGGTAACTCGATTCGCGATGAACAGGCGTTTCAGGCCTTGAAAGAACAGGTGCGCGGCGAGTTGAATGAGCGGGTTGAAGTAATAGCCGGTTTGGTTGAGCGCTGTCTGCTGCTCAGTCAACAACTGCGTAAACAACTGAAAGGCAAGATACCATTGGATCAGATACAGTCCCGCGGCGATGTGCAAAAGCAGTTGGATGAACTCATTTTTAAGGGGTTTGTCAGTCAACTTGGGGCGGCGCGGTTAGCGGACGTGGAGCGTTATTTAAAAGCACTGCAAAAGCGCCTGGAGAAGCTGCCGGTTGATCCGAACAAGGATCGATTACACACCTTGACGCTGGACAAGCTTGAACAGGATTATAAAAAGCTATTGAAAAAGTATACCAAAGTGGTACCGCAGCAAGTTGCTGAAATCTACTGGATGCTGCAGGAGTTACGGGTATCGTTGTTTGCGCAGACGTTGGGTACTAAGTATCCGGTGTCAGAGAAGCGGGTAAGGAGTGCTATGGATGAGGTAACCCGCGCCTGAGGCGCGAGTTACCTCAACTCATTAAGCGGCGTAAAGACCTAAATGCTCTTTCGCGTAGGCTTCGAATTCTGTGAAGCCACCGACGTGTGTTTCATCAACAAAGATTTGCGGTACGGTGTGTACCGGTTTGCCGACGGTTTTTTCCAAATCCGCTTTGGTAATGCCTTCCGCTTGAATATCAACATAACGGTAGTCAAAGTCGTCACGGTCTGCTTTTAACTGGTCAGCAACGTCTTTAGCACGGACACAGAATGGGCAGCCAGGACGGCCGAAAATAACGGTAAACATAGTAATCCCTCTTTACTGCAATAGTTAGAATTTAAAACGGTTGAGAATGTTCAAAACTTGGTCATATTATCCATTTTTTATGTCAGATTAACAATAAATGGATACGATAAGGGTTATCGAAAAAACAAATCGGGTCAGTGGTCAAGATCCAGATCACTGGTCGGGACGCAGCAGCAGGGCAGAATATCGCCTTTGCGCACATAGGCCAGCGGCTCATTAATGTAGCGCACGCTGCCGCTTTTCAAGGTCGAGCGGCAGGCACCACAAAAACCACTTTTACAGTGGTAGTGCACCTCGAGCTGATGAGCTTCAAGCGCTTCCAGAAGTGTTCCTTCAGATGCGTCAACGGTGAGCTCATGCTCACCGTTCACTGTCACCTTAAAGACCGTTTGGCTCATAGGCGCTAGAGATCAAAATCACCCAGATCGGAGGCATCCACGCTGCTGTCTATTTGACCCACCAGATAAGAACTGATTTCGGCTTCCTGCGGCGCGACCTGAACGTTGTCTGACACCAGGTATTTGTTCATCCATGGCAGCGGGTTAGAGCGCTGTTCAGGGAAGGGGGCGTCAAAACCAATGGCTTGCATGCGCAGATTGGCAATGTACTCAACGTACTGGCACAGCATACTTTCGTTAAGACCGATCATGGAACCGTCTTTAAATAAGTAATGCGCCCATTGCTTTTCTTGCTTCACCGCGGTCATGAAGATGTTGTAGGCATCGTCGCGCAGTTCTTCCGCAATTTCCTGCATCTCCGGATCGTCTTCACCGTACTGCCACAGGTTAATCATGTGCTGGGTTGACGTCAGGTGAACGTTTTCGTCCCGGGCAATCAAGCGGATGATCTTAGCATTACCTTCCATTAATTCGCGTTCTGCAAAGGCGAACGTACAGGCAAAGCTGACATAGAAACGAACCGCTTCAAGGGCATTGACTGAGTTAATGCACAGGAACAATTTCTTTTTCAGTTCGCGCATGGTGACATTATGAACTTTGCCATCCACTTCGACTTCGCCTTCGCCGTGGGTTTGCCACAACTGTGTGTAGAAAATCAGGTCGTCATAGTATTGAGAAATGTCATTAGCGCGCATTTTAATTTGCTCGTTAATGACGATGTCTTCAAATACTTCACTCGGATCGCTGAACAAATTACGCAGAATGTGCGTGTAGGAGCGCGAGTGGATGGTTTCAAAGAACGACCAGGTTTCGATCCAGGTCTCGAGCTCAGGAATAGACACAATCGGTAGCAATGCGATATTCGGGCTACGGCCCTGGATGGAGTCGAGCAGCGTCTGGTATTTCAGGTTCGAAATAAAGACGTGCTTCTCGCTGGCGGTTAGCTTGTTAAAGTCAACACGGTCGCGGCTGACGTCAACTTCTTCCGGGCGCCAGAAAAAACTGATCTGCTTTTCGATCAGTTTTTCGAAAATACTGTGTTTTTGTTGATCATAACGCGCCACGTTAACCGAGTTACCAAAAAACATGGGCTCGGCTAACGGGTTAGTCTGCGTTTGGTTAAACGTTGAATAAGACACTGAGCAAACTCCTTCGCTTAAATCTTACAAGCACCGCCGGCGCAATCGTCATCTTCTTCGATAACAACTTCTGCCGGGCTTTGTGCCTGCGGTTTATTCGCCTGTTTGCGCGCCTCGCCAATATCGGCCTGATTGTCGGCTGCACCATCGCGAGTGTTGTGATAATAAAGCGTTTTAACACCCATCTTGTAAGCCGTCAGTAGATCCTGCAGCAGTTGCTTCATCGGTACACGACCGGCGTCAAACTTGCTCGGGTCATAGTTGGTGTTGGCCGAAATGGTCTGGTCGATAAATTTCTGCATGATACCGACCAGTTGCAGATAGCCTTTGTTATTCGGGATTTGCCACAACAGCTCGTATTTATCTTTCAGATTCTCGTAATCCGGAACCACCTGCTTGGTAACACCGTCTTTTGACGCTTTCACGCTGACGAACCCACGCGGTGGTTCAATACCGTTAGTGGCGTTGGAAATCTGCGAAGAGGTCTCCGACGGCATCAGCGCCGACAAGGTTGAGTTACGCATACCGTACTGCTGAATGTCTTTGCGCAATTGCGCCCAGTCCAGCTGTAGCGGCTCGTTGCATATGGCGTCGAGATCCTTTTTATAGGTATCGATCGGCATAATGCCTTTTGCATAGGTGGTTTCGTTGAACTTCGGACACTGACCTTTTTCTTTTGCCAGGTTCATCGACGCCTTCATCAAGTAGAACTGCATCGCTTCAAAGGTTCTGTGCACCAGCGCGTTGGCTGAACCGTCGGAATATCTGACACCGTGCTTGGCGAGGTAGTAGGCGAAGTTAATGACACCAATACCCAGCGTACGACGGTTCATGGTGGCATTGTAGGCTGCCGGCACCGGGTATTCCTGATAGTCCAACAGGCTGTCGAGAGCTCGTACGGCGAGGTCAGCCAGCTCTTCAAAATCTTCGAGCTTTTCGATCTTACCCAGGTTAAAGGCAGACAGGGTACACAGTGCGATTTCACCTTCTTCGTCATTAACGTGACGTAAAGGCTTAGTCGGCAGTGCGATTTCCAGGCATAAATTGCTTTGACGCACCGGCGCCACTTTCGAGTCGAATGGACTGTGCGTGTTGCAGTGGTCAACGTTTTGCACGTAAATGCGGCCGGTACTGGCGCGCTCCTGCATAAAGAGACTGAATAACTCAATCGCTTTAATGCGCTTCTTACGAATGCTTTCGTCCTGCTCATATTGCACGTACAGGCGCTCAAACTGATCCTGATCTTCGAAGAAGGCATCGTACAGACCCGGAACATCGGATGGGCTGAACAGCGTGATGTAATCGTCTTTGATCAAGCGCTGATACATCAGACGGTTAAACTGTACGCCATAGTCCAGGTGACGAACACGGTTTTCTTCAACACCACGGTTGTTTTTCAGTACCAGCAGACTTTCCACTTCGAGGTGCCAAAGTGGGTAGAACAGGGTGGCGGCACCACCGCGAACACCGCCTTGAGAGCAGCTTTTAACCGCTGTCTGGAAGTACTTATAAAACGGAATACAACCGGTGTGAAAGGCTTCGCCATTGCGAATTGGGCTACCCAGAGCGCGGATACGACCGGCGTTAATACCAATACCGGCGCGCTGTGAAACGTATTTAACGATGGCACTGGCCGTCGCGTTAATGGAGTCGAGGCTGTCGCCGGTTTCAATCAGAACGCACGATGAGAATTGCCGTGTTGGAGTACGAACACCTGACATGATGGGCGTCGGTAACGAAATCTTAAAGGTCGACGTAGCGTCGTAAAAACGCTTGATGTACTCCATCCGCGTTGCTTTAGGGTAGTTGGCAAACAAGCATGCGGCGACCAGAATATAGAGGAACTGAGCGCTCTCGTAGATGTCACCGGTAACACGGTTCTGCACCAGGTACTTGTTTTCCAACTGCTTCACCGCGGCGTAGGAAAAGTTCATGTCACGCCAGTGATCAATGATCTCATCCATCTGGTCGAACTCCTGCTCGCTGTAATCGTCCAGCAAGTGCTCGTCGTAGCGGTGTTCCGCAACCATTTTTTTGACGTGATCATACAGGCGCGGTGGCTCAAATTTGCCATACGCACGTTTACGCAGGTGGAAGATGGCCAGCCGAGCCGCCATATATTGGTAGTCCGGCGCCTCTTCGGAGATCAAATCCGCCGCTGCTTTAATGATAGTTTCGTGAATGTCCTCAGTCTTGATGCCGTCGTAAAACTGAATATGGGACTTAATTTCGACTTGAGATGCAGACACATTATGAAGGCCTTCTGCTGCCCACATGATGACACGGTGGATCTTATCGAGGTTTAAAGGTTCGCGTTGACCACTGCGTTTGGTGACGAATAGTTGATCGTTCATTTTAGCGCCGACTCTTATCTATTTGTTATATAAGTGTAGCCACAAGATATTGTGTAAAAAACCTTCTGATTAACGAATGAACACAATATCTAGGGGTGAAGGATTACTCAGTATGCTAGAAGTAACGTCCCCTGTGATCAAGTCAATTTACGTCAAAATAATAAGAAATTTATGTTGCAAAATGCGATAGATTCTCACAACGCTTAAGCTACTTGCGTTTGCGCCGGGGACAGTGGCATATAATTTTTTTGTCTGTAAATTTGCTTTCTTAGTCGCAGCAATTCTATAGCGATTGTGTCAATGCGTCAGCGACGGAAAGTATGCGTAATAATTGCTGCGGCGTTTCAATGGTGTAATCGGCACCCCAACGCTGCGGTTGGTCTTCATCACTGATGTAACCATAGGCAGCAAGTACCGTTGCCATGCCCGCATTTACGCCTGCTTGAATGTCACGTTCGGCGTCGCCGACGTACAGGCAACTGTGAGCATGAACACCTAATTGTTCGGCCGCATGCAGCAGGGGTTCCGGAGAAGGCTTGGCTACCGGTAACGTATCGCCGCCGACCACCACCTCAATGTGAGCGAATTCCGGGTAGTGAGGCAGCAACCTGTGGGTTAGTGCAATCGGCTTGTTGGTGACTATCGCCACTTTAATATCGGCCTCCTGCAGGGCGGCCAGCAGTTCCGCAATACCGTCGTAAGGGCGGGTATGGGTGGCAATGTTGTCGTGATAATAGCTTAAAAACTGTTGCCGTAGTTGCGGCAGCAACTGCTCCTGCGAGGCGGCAATGTCGTCGGCAAAGACTAAATTCAGCAGCCCGCGGGAGCCGTGCGAGGCATACGGCGTAAACCGCTCAGCCGGCACCGCCGGACGTTGATGCAAATGACAGACATGATTTAACGCCGCACCGAGATCTGGTGCTGTATCCAGCAGCGTACCGTCGAGGTCGAATAATACCGCGGCTACCGGTTTGTTGTCCTGGTTACGCATGGTTGCCCACCGTCAGCGTAGGTTTTGTTAAGGCAATAATGTAGTTGACATCAACATCCTGAGCACTGAGTTTAAAACCTTGTAACGGATGATAGACGATACCGTTCATGGCCTGCGCCTGCAGTCCTGCTGCATCGGTCATTGCCAGGAGTTCCGACGGCTTAATAAAGCGTTGATGATCATGGGTGCCTTTTGGCACCCAGCGCAGTATATGCTCGGCAGCTACAATACCCAGCAACCAGCTTTTTACGTTACGGTTTAGGGTTGAGAAAAACACCGTGCCCCCCGGTTTTACCATGGCTGCACAGGCTTTCACAATCGAGCCCGGGTCGGGCACGTGTTCAAGCATTTCCAGGCAGGTGACAACGTCAAAGTGCTGGGGATGCTGGCTGGCGAATTGCTCTGCTGAAATGCATTGATAGTCTATGTTTAATTGACTCTCAAGCGCATGCAGGCGTGCTACTTCCAGTGATTGCTCAGCCAGGTCAATGCCCTGGGCGTTAGCACCGCGTTGCGCCATGCCCTCGGTCAGTAAGCCACCGCCACAGCCAACGTCGACGACCTTCTTAGCAAACAGCCCGTTGACGTGCTGCTCGATAAAGTCCAACCGTAACGGGTTGATTTTGTGCAGTGGTTTAAATTCACCCTCCGGATCCCACCAGCGCGATGCAAGCGCAGAAAACTTATCGATTTCGCCAGGGTCAACATTCTGAGTGTTTGAAAAATGGTCGTTTTGGGTCATGAGTGCAAGCGCTGAGCGCTACCTTATGCATCGAATCATGGTGCATAGCATACCGCAGCGCTGGATTGTTAAAAAGAGGGTGCGAGAATGAATTGGTATGGGTACAATGACCAGATCATTATAACAACGAACTAGCGTAGTTTTTTGATGCCGCATCGATGTGCATCAAAAAATGACCGTTGGGCAATGTGTTAGGGATTTAGGGATCTAACTATGAGCGATCTTGCCAGAGAAGTATCACCCGTCAATATTGAGGATGAGCTTAAGAGCTCCTACCTTGACTACGCGATGAGTGTGATTGTCGGCCGTGCGTTACCGGATGTACGCGACGGCTTAAAACCGGTTCACCGTCGCGTGTTGTTCGCGATGAACGAATTGCGCAACGACTTTAACAAACCATATAAAAAATCAGCGCGTGTGGTCGGTGACGTTATCGGTAAATATCACCCACACGGTGATTCTGCTGTTTACGACACCATCGTCCGTATGGCGCAGCCATTCTCATTACGTTACACCCTGGTTGATGGTCAGGGTAACTTTGGTTCTGTGGACGGTGATTCCGCAGCCGCTATGCGTTACACCGAAATCCGCATGGAAAAAATCGCCCACCAGTTGCTGGCCGATTTGGATAAGGAAACCGTCGATTTTGTCGATAACTACGACGGCACCGAGCGTATTCCGGACGTGTTACCAACCCGTGTACCGAACTTGCTGGTCAATGGCTCGTCCGGTATCGCCGTCGGTATGGCGACCAACATTCCGCCGCACAACCTGAACGAAGTCATCAACGGTACCCTGGCGTTGATCGAAAACCCGGACATCACCATCGATGAACTGATGGAGTACATTCCGGGGCCTGATTTCCCGACGGCAGCAAGCATTTCTGGTCGTTCGGGCATCATAGAAGCTTATAAAACCGGTCGTGGGCGTATTCACTTGCGCGCTAAAGCCGAAGTTGAGGTGGATGAAAAATCCGGCCGTGAAAGCATCATTGTGACGGAAATTCCTTACCAGGTGAATAAAGCACGGCTGATCGAAAAAATTGCCGAGCTGGTCAAAGAAAAACGCCTTGAGGGCATCAGCGGATTGCGCGATGAGTCGGACAAAGACGGTATGCGGATTGTGATTGAAATCCGCCGCGGCGATGTCGCTGAAGTGGTATTAAACCACTTATACGCCAACACCCAGATGCAGGTGGTGTTCGGGATTAACATGGTGGCGCTGGATAAAGGTCAGCCGCGCCTGTTCAACTTATATGACATGCTCAACGCGTTTGTTCGTCACCGTCGCGAAGTGGTAACCCGTCGCTCGGTGTATGAATTGCGTAAAGCGCGTGAGCGTGCACACATCTTAGAAGGCCTGGCGATTGCGCTGGCCAATATCGACGAAGTGATCGAACTGATCCGCCGCTCGCCAACACCGGCTGAGGCAAAAGCGGGACTTACCTCACGCAGTTGGCAGTTGGGCAATGTCGCGTCAATGCTGGAAGCCACTGGTGTTGATGCAGCACGTCCGGATCACTTGCCGGAAGAGTATGGTATTCGTGACGGCAACTATTACCTGACCGAAGAGCAGGCCCAGGCGATCCTGGATTTGCGCCTGCATAAGCTGACTGGCCTCGAACACGAAAAAATTCTGGAAGAATATAAAGGCATTCTCGATCAAATCGCTGAATTGCTTCATATTTTGCGTTCATCTGAGCGTCTGATGGAAGTGATTTGTGAGGAGCTGATTGAGATTCGCAATAATTTCGGTGACGAACGTCGTACCGAAATCACCGCAGCCACGCATGACATCAGCATGGAAGACCTGATTAATGAAGAAGACGTGGTGTTGACACTGTCGCACGAAGGCTATGTGAAATACCAGCCGTTAACCGAGTATGAAGCGCAGCGTCGTGGCGGTAAAGGCAAGGCGGCCACGAAGATGAAGGACGAGGACTTTATAGAGCGACTGTGGGTGGCGAATACCCACGACACCATCCTCTGTTTCTCAACGTATGGCCGAATTTACTGGATGAAGGTTTATCAGTTGCCGCTGGCCAGCCGTGCGTCCCGTGGTAAGCCCATTGTAAACTTGCTGCCGCTGGAGTCCGATGAACGCATTACCGCGATTTTGCCGACACGAGACTATCCGGAAGACAAGTTCGTCATTATGGCGACCAAAAACGGCACCGTTAAGAAAACCCCGTTACCTGAGTATTCACGCCCACGTAACGGCGGTATCATCGCGCTTAATCTGAACGAAGGTGATGAGCTGATCGGTGTTGATATTACCGACGGTGAACAGGAAATTATGCTGTTCTCAGACGCCGGCAAAGTGGTTCGCTTTAGAGAGGATCAGGTCCGTTCAATGGGTCGTACCGCCACCGGTGTACGTGGTATACGCCTGGAAGAAGGGCAACGCGTGGTGTCTCTGATTGTACCGCGTAGCTACGAAGATCAGGAAGCCGCTATCCTGACTGTCACCGAAAATGGCTATGGTAAACGTACTCCGGTGGGCGATTACCCAACCAAATCCCGGGCAACCAAGGGCGTTGTTTCGATCAAAGTCAGTGAGCGTAACGGCAGTGTGGTCGGCGCTATGGAAGTGATCGACGGCAACGAAATCATGCTGATCAGTAACAAGGGTACGCTGGTGCGCACCCGTGTTAACGAAGTATCAGTGGTTGGCCGTAATACTCAGGGTGTGCGCTTGATCCGTACCGGTGATGATGAGCAGGTGGTCGGTTTGCAACGCATTGATGAGATGGACGTTGACGACGAACTGGACGGCGAGCTTGACGCTGAAAACAGTGCAAGCAGCGAAACCAATGAAGGCGAAAGCAATGAGTAACGCACCGTTTAACTTTTCTGCGGGGCCTGCAATGTTACCGAAGGCGGTGATGCGGCAGGCTCAGGAAGAGCTGTTGAACTGGAACAATACCGGCGTCTCGGTGATGGAATTTTCTCACCGGGATCCGGCGTACGTCAAAATGGCCCGTCAAGCCGAGCAGGATTTACGCGATTTGTTGGCGGTGCCGGACGACTACGAAGTATTGTTTCTGCAAGGTGGAGGCCGGGGTCAGTTCTCGGCCGTCCCACAAAATATTGCGGCGAAGACGGCTACGGTTGACTACCTCGACACCGGTATCTGGTCCGGCTACGCCATCCGCGAAGCTCAGAAATACGTGCGCGAGGTCAATGTTGCTGCTGGAACGGTAGAAACCGGCAATGGTAAGGCGATAGCCCCGCGCAGCGACTGGCAGTTGTCCGACAATGCGGCGTATTTTCATTATTGCCCGAACGAAACGGTGGATGGCATCGCGTTGCATGAAATCCCCGCCGATATCCAGGCGCCGATTGTCGCCGATATGTCGTCTAACATTTTATCCGAGCCGCTTGATGTCAGCCGTTTTGGCGTCATTTATGCCGGGGCGCAGAAAAACATCGGCCCGTCTGGCTTTGCCATTGCCATAGTGCGCAAGGATCTGCTGGGTCATCCCCAACCCGAGTTAAGCTCGATCATGGATTACCAGTTGCAGGCCAAAGACGGCTCGATGTACAACACGCCCAATACCTTCGCCTGGTATTTGGCGGGTCTGGTGTTTCAGTGGATCAAAGAGCAGGGCGGTTTAGCGGCGATGGGTGAGCAGAACCATCGTAAAGCAAAAACCCTTTACGACTATATTGATCAATCCGATTTTTATCGCAACAGCGTTCACCCGGCCAATCGTTCGATCATGAATGTGCCGTTTCAGCTAGCCGATGAACGGCTTGATGAGCGCTTCCTGCTGCAGGCAAAGGACGCTGGTCTGATGGGGCTGAAAGGCCATCGTTTTGTCGGTGGCATGCGAGCCAGTATTTATAATGCGATGCCGCTGGAAGGGGTGAATGCGCTGATCGATTTTATGGATGAGTTCCAGCGCAACGCATAAGCACGAAATAACAATAAAAATAACGACGTAGAACAACAAAAGGTAGTTATCATGGCAAGTTTCGACGCAACCGCAGCCGCAAATCCTGGAGTCAGAAAGTTACAGCCTTATCAGGCAGGCAAGCCCATGGACGAACTGCAACGGGAGTTGGGGTTGTCGCATGTGGTTAAGTTAGCTTCTAACGAAAATCCGCTCGGCCTGAGTGAAAAAGTGCGCACCGCGCTGCAGGGCGAGCTATCCGATTTGATCCGTTATCCGGACGCTAACGGCTTTTACTTAAAAAGCAAACTGGCGGAGTTGCATCAGGTTGGCAGCGACCAAATTACTCTGGGCAACGGTTCTAATGATGTGCTGGAAATTCTGGCAAGAACCTTTGTCAGCGCAGAACATGAAGTGGTGTTCTCACAACACGCCTTTGTTGTTTATCCGTTGGTAACGCAGGCCATTGGCGCTAAGGGTGTGTCGGTGCCGGCCAAAGACTATGGCCACGATTTGGACGCCATGGCAGCGGCCATCAATGAACGCACTAAGATGGTGTTTATTGCTAACCCGAACAACCCGACCGGTACCTTCCTCAGCACGGCAGAGATTAAAGCGTTTCTGGATAAGGTGCCGGAACACGTCATTGTGGTGCTCGACGAAGCCTATTATGAGTACGTTCCTGAGGCGGATCGCGCGCCATCGGTAGAGTGGTTGCAGCACTATCCTAATTTGGTCGTCTCACGGACGTTCTCGAAAGCCTATGGACTGGCCGGATTGCGTGCCGGCTATGCAGTCAGCAGTGCCGATATCGCGAATCTGCTGAACCGCATTCGTCAGCCATTTAACGTCAACTCGTTATCGCTTAAGGCGGCCGAAGTGGTACTGGATGACCACGATTATCTGCAACGCGCAATCGAGGTTAATGCGCAGGGTATGCAACAACTGGTCGAGTTCTGCCGCAGTGAAGGCTTCAACTTCATCCCGTCTCATGGCAACTTCCTGACCATCGAAGTGGGAGCCAATGCCGCTGACATTTATCAGCGTTTGTTGCACGAAGGCGTCATTGTGCGTCCTGTCGCCGGTTATGAGCTGCCAAATCATCTGCGCGTCAGTATTGGGCTGCCCGAAGAAAACCAAGCCTTCATTGATGCCATGCGCAACATTCGTTAAACAAGGAGTGGGTTGTTGAGTCGTCTTCCTGCAACACTGACATTAACTGACCTGAGTCACTGTCAGGGTGAGGTTACTCTGCCTGGCTCGAAGAGCATTGCCAACCGCGCGTTACTGATTGCCGCATTGTGTGCGGAACCGGTAGTGCTGCACAATGTACTGCGCAGTGATGATACCGCGCGTATGCTGGAGGCGCTGACGGCACTCGGCGTCAGCATTAACGAACAGGATGCAACCACGCTGGTGGTGCATGGCTGCGGCGGTCACTGGCGTAACACCACCCAGCGACTGATGCTGGGGAATGCCGGCACCGCCATGCGTCCGCTGGTGGCGGTGCTCGCAGCAACACTGGAGCCGCACCAGCGTATCGTTCTGGACGGCGATGCGCGTATGCGCGAGCGACCCATCAAAGATCTGGTGGAAAGCCTTCGTGCCCAGCAGGCGCCGATTGATTACCTCGGTGACCCTGGCTATCCGCCGCTGGGCATCGCCGGCGGACTGCAGCCTGGTGATTTTGTCATTGACGGCAGTGTTTCCAGTCAATACATCAGCGCGCTGTTGATGGCATTGCCGCTATTGTCTGCGGACTCTACGCTTACATTGAGCGGTGAGGTGGTGTCACGACCCTATATTGACCTGACTCTGGCGATGCTGCGTGACTTTGGCATCGACATCATTACGGTTACCGATCATCAATTCCGTATCCCGGGTCAGCAGGCTTATCGATCGCCTCAGAATTACTTTGTTGAAGGTGACGCCAGTGGCGCCAGTTACTGGATGGCGGCAGCCGCTCTGGGCGGCGGACCGATTACCATCCACGGTGTCGGGCAGTCATCGATTCAGGGTGACATTGCCTTCGCCGAGGTGGTTGAAGCCATGGGCGCAGACGTCAGTTGGGGCACCAATCAAGTCACGGTTCGTGGCCGTGGTGCATTGCAAGGCATTGATTTTGACGGTAATCAAATACCTGATGCCGCCATGACCATTGCGCCGCTGGCATTGTTTGCGCGCGGAACCACCATCATTCGGAACGTCGCAAATTGGCGCGTTAAAGAAACGGATCGGCTGGCAGCGATGGCGACGGAGTTACGCAAAACCGGCGCCAGTGTAAAAGAGGGTAAAGATTACCTGGTTATTGATCCGCCTCAAATTTGGCAACACGCGCACATCGATACCTATGACGACCACCGCATTGCCATGTGCTTCGCCCTTGCAGGCTTCTCAACGGCGGGCGTCACCATTAATGACCCCGGTTGTTGTGCAAAAACGTATCCGCAGTTTTTTAGTGAATTTTCACGCCTCTGTAACTTACCTCCAGTAGCTTAAGCGCGTCCCGGCGTTGGCCGGGGCGTATTTAAGGATGCAAAAACTTACCAAATGCGTATAATTGCGCGGCTAAATACTGCGATTAGGCAGGGCAATTTGAGGATTTTATGGCAACACATACCCCCGTTATCACCATTGATGGACCAAGTGGCTCGGGTAAAGGAACCATCAGCCGGCTGTTGGCTGAGAAGCTGGGATGGCATCTGTTAGACAGCGGTGCGATTTACCGTGTGTTAGCGCTTGCGGCGTTACATCATGACTTCAGTGCCGACGACGAAGAGAGCTTGGTTGCCCTGGCAGCGAATCTTGACGTTAAGTTTGAGGCAGAGGAAGACGATGGTATTACCCATATCATTCTCGAAGGTGAGGATGTGACACTGACCATCCGCACTGAACAAGTCGGTAATATGGCCTCAAAAATTGCAGCATTGCCGCGGGTTCGCGAAGCCTTATTGCGCCGCCAGCGGGGCTTTAAAGAACTGCCGGGCTTGGTCGCCGATGGCCGCGACATGGGCACCGTGGTGTTCACTGATGCCGATGCTAAGGTATTTTTAACGGCGTCGGCGGAAGAACGTGCGCAACGTCGTTATAAGCAATTGCTCGAAAAGGGCTTTGATGCTAATATTGACCAATTAATAACCGAAATTGAAGAGCGTGACGAACGCGATACCAATCGTTCCGTGGCGCCGCTAAAACCAGCCGATGATGCGCTGTATGTGGACAGCACCGATTTAAGCATCGATCAGGTACTGGAAGAAATTCTGACGTTTGCACACAGCAAACTGTCGAAGGACTAGCTAACTCGCTGAGCCCGGTGGCTTCGCGAGTTATTTAGGTGTCTGCCGTAAGGATACACGCAGACGTTATTCATAACCCCGCTGTACAGGAAGTTCAGTGGACGTCATCTAAAAGCGAAGATATTTAATATGTCAGAAAATTTTGCACAGCTGTTTGAAGAAAGCCTGAAAGAAGTAGAAACTCGCCCGGGCTCGATCGTTAAAGGTACTATCGTTGCTATCGAAAAAGACTTGGTCTTAGTCGATGCCGGCCTTAAGTCTGAAAGTGCTATCCCGGCAGAGCAGTTCCGTAATGCGGACGGCGAACTGGAAGTGAGCGTTGGTGATGAAATCGACGTAGCACTGGACGCGGTTGAAGACGGCTTCGGTGAAACGATTCTTTCACGCGAAAAAGCTAAGCGTTATGAAGCTTGGCTGCAGCTGGAAAAAGCTTACGAAGACAACGCAACAGTTACCGGTATTATCTCCGGTAAAGTTAAAGGTGGCTTCACCGTGGATCTGGGCGGCGTTCGTGCCTTCTTGCCAGGTTCATTGGTTGACGTACGTCCAGTACGCGAAACAGCTCACCTGGAAAACAAAGATCTCGAATTCAAAGTTATCAAGCTGGATCAGAAGCGCAACAACGTTGTTGTTTCTCGTCGTGCTGTTATCGAGAAAGAAAACAGTGCAGAACGCGAAGAGCTGCTTGAGAACCTGCAGGAAGGTCAAGAAGTTCAAGGTATCGTTAAGAACCTTACTGATTACGGTGCATTCGTTGATTTGGGTGGTGTTGACGGTCTGTTACACATCACTGATATGGCTTGGAAACGCGTTAAGCACCCAAGCGAAATCGTTAACGTTGGCGACGAAATTACTGTCAAAGTACTTAAGTTCGACCGTGAGCGCACTCGTGTATCACTGGGTCTTAAGCAACTGGGTGAAGATCCGTGGGCAGATATCGCGAACCGTTATCCAGAAGGCACTCGCCTGACCGGTCGTGTTACGAACCTGACTGATTACGGCTGTTTCGTTGAAATCGAAGAAGGCGTTGAAGGTCTGGTACACGTATCTGAAATGGACTGGACGAACAAAAACGTTCACCCATCTAAGGTTGTTAACCTGGACGACACCGTTGAAGTTATGGTTCTGGAAATCGACGAAGAACGTCGTCGTATTTCTCTGGGTCTTAAGCAGTGCAAACCTAACCCTTGGGAAGAGTTCGCTAAGAACCACAACAAGGGCGAGAAAGTTACTGGTAAGATCAAGTCAATCACTGACTTCGGTATCTTCATCGGCTTGGACGGCGGCATTGATGGTCTGGTTCACTTGTCAGACATCAGCTGGAACGCAACAGGCGAAGAAGCCGTTCGTGATTATAAGAAAGGCGAAGAAGTGACTGCTGTTGTCATGCAAGTTGACGCAGAGCGTGAGCGTATCTCTCTGGGCATCAAGCAACTGGAAGAAGATCCGTTTAACAACTACTTGGCAGCCAACAAAAAAGGTTCTATTGTTTCTGGTACCGTTACTGAAGTTGACGCGAAAGGTGCAAAAGTAGAACTGGCTGACAGCGTAGAAGGTTACGTTCGTGCTGCAGACATCTCTCGTGACCGTGTTGAAGATGCATCAACTGAACTGTCTGTTGGTGATACCATCGAAGCACGCTTCATGGGCGTTGACCGCAAAAACCGTACTCTGAGCTTGTCTATTCGTGGTAAAGACGAAGCGGAAGAGAAAGAAGCGGTTGAGCAGGTTAACAAGCAGCAAGACAGCTCTGGCATCAACAGCGCAATGGCTGACGCCTTTAAAGCGGCTAAAACCGACGACTAATAGTTCGATGACGTAGCGTGCGCCTCTGGCGCACGCGACATCGTAAACTGGAGGTATTATGACCAAATCAGAATTGATTGAACGGTTAGCCTTAAAGTATCAGGATTTACCTCCTACGGTTGTTGAGGCGAGTGTCAAAGATATCCTGGAGCAAATGGTGCAGAGCCTGGCTCACGGGAAACGTATTGAAATTCGTGGCTTTGGTAGCTTTTCATTGCATTACCGTGCGCCTCGGATCGGACGTAATCCGAAAACGGGCGAAAAAGTTGAGTTGGACGCGAAATACGTTCCTCACTTTAAAGCGGGTAAAGAACTGCGAGAGCGCGTTGACAATTTTAGTTGATCTTTGTACTCGAATGATAAAAACGGCATGCTATACTGGCATGCCGTTTTTTTATGGCTGTCAATCAGTCACTCTGGGCAGGTAAGGACACACATGTTAAAAAAACTACTGATCATTGTCCCCATACTGGTTATCTTTTTTATTGCTCTGGCCTTTGGTGCGCAAAACGCAACCGAGGTAACGGTAAACTTTTTGCTGTTTAAGGCGCAGTTGTCTGTCGCTGCAGTCGCCGGCATTTTTTTGGGGGTTGGTTTTTTTATCTCCGTTATTTTTTATTTCCTGTCGACACTGCGCTGGAAGCTCCGCTACCGCCGGCTGTCGAAAAAGTTCAGCGCACTTGAGAGCAGGGCGCCGGAATCGAACACGAAGGAATAGCCGGTAATGCTTGAGCTGCTGTTTCTGTTACTGCCTGTTGCCGCCGCCTATGGTTGGTTCATGGGGCGTAACAGTGTGCGCAGTGAAGAACGGAAAGAGCAACAGCGGTTTTCAAAGCAATATGCCACCGGCCTCAATTTGTTACTGTCCGATCAGCCCGATAAAGCGGTCGACCTTTTTGTTGAACTGCTTGATGTTGACAGTGACACCCTCGAGACCCACTGGACACTGGGCAAGCTGTTTCGCCGTCGCGGCGAAGTTGAACGCGCGATAAAAATTCATCAGAACCTCACATCACGGCCAAACATTACCGAGCACGACCGGATGCTGGCGATGTACGAACTTGGCAAAGATTATCTTGCCGCGGGCATCTATGATCGGGCTGAACAAATGTTTTCCGGTCTGCAGCGGCAACGCAATTTCCGCGAACGCAGCCGCAAAAACCTGCTTGAACTCTATCAGGCAACCCATGAGTGGGATAAAGCCATTAAAGTGGCGTTGCGGTTGACGAAAGACGATGCTCAAATCGAACGGGTGGTGGCACAGCTCTACTGTGAACTGGCTGAGCAGGAGTCGGCCGCAGAAGCCATTAAACATTATAAAAAAGCCCTTAAGCACGACGAAAACTGCGTACGAGCCAGCATTGCACTGGGCCGTTTATACCGCGATCAGAAACAGTTAAAAACCTCCTGTGATTATTTTCAGCAGGTGCTGGCACAGGACCCTGCGTTTGTCAGCGAAGTACTGACTGAGCTTGAACATAATTACCAGGCACTCGGTGACACGACGCCCTACATCGAGTTTTTACACGCTTGTGTTGAGCGCCGAGCCGGCACCAGTGCCGTTATCGCGCTGTCAGAGTATATTTTCAAACATCAGGGTGGCGACGCGGCTGAACAGTTCATTCGCGCCACCATGGAAGATCACCCAACCATGCGTGGTTTTCATCAATTGATGGATTTTCATATTCGCGCTGCGGACGTCGGCAACGCCCGCGAGAGCCTTAAAATTTTGCAGGCGATGGTCGCCGAGCATATTAAGCAACGGCCAAGATACAGTTGTCGCCACTGCGGCTTTGCCGGCAACACGTTATATTGGCAATGCCCAAGCTGCAAAAGCTGGAGCACAACAAAACCCATTATCGGACTGGATGGTGAATAACACGATGAGCTTACCTCAAATCTATATTGCACTGGATTATCACAATCGAATTCAAGCTGACGCGATGGTGTCGCAATTGGATCCTACGAAAGTGGGATTAAAAATTGGTAAAGAATTATTCACTACCGAGGGGCCGGACTGGGTTACTGAACAAGTTGAAAAAGGCTTTTCGATTTTCCTCGACCTCAAATTTCATGACATTCCCAACACGGTCGCTAAAGCGGTAGCGGCAGCGGCACGACTGAACGTTGATGTTGTTAATGTCCATGCCAGCGGCGGATTAAAAATGATGCAGGCAGCGCGCCAGGCGCTTGAGGCGTTCGAACGACCTCCGCTGTTGATTGCCGTAACCGTACTGACATCGATGGACGCGTCGGATTTGGCTGATATCGGCATTACCGTGCCGGTGGAAGAGCAGGTACTGAGACTGGCAAAACTGACGCAGCAAGCTGGCTTAGACGGCGTTGTTTGCTCAGCTCAGGAAGCGCCACTGCTAAAACGCGAATTGGGTGACGAGTTCAAACTCATGACACCGGGCATTCGACCAGCCAGTGCTCAAAAAGATGATCAGAAACGCACGCTGACGCCGTTGCAGGCGAAGCAGGCCGGCGTTGATTTTATGGTTATTGGACGACCAGTGACCCAGGCTGACAATCCGCATCAAGCCGTGCTTGAGATATTGGCCGAATTACAACAGGGTTAATGTCGTATTCATTAAAACCCACGGCATAAGGTATCTATCCTTGTAGCGCTGTGTTAAACAGTGAAACAACAAGGAAACCTTATGACGTTACGGAAAACCTGTCTTACCACGTCGTTGATGGCTGCATTATTGTCGTCAATGACGGCTACGGCGTCGGTCGCTGCACCGGTCATGCCCATCGCGCCGCTGACTCAGGAAGCCAATGCTGAGGATGCCGATAAAACCAATCGGTTAAACATCAATACGGCAAGTGCTCAGGAGCTATCGGCGGTGATGATTGGCGTTGGTCTAAAGCGTGCTGAGCAAATCATCAAATTGCGGGAGCAGTTGGGTGGTTTTACCGAGTTGGAGCAGTTATTGGATGTGAAAGGCATTGGCCTTAAAACATTGGAAAAAAACCAAGGCTTGATTCGGCTCGATTAGATAACTGATAAAAAAAGCCCCGTTGCAGTGATGCAAACGGGGCTTTTTATTCGCTTACGCGTTAACTCAGGATGACGGAGAACATTTCGCCATGTCAGCCTGCGCCCGCGAGGTCGACTGCTCAATTGCTGCGGTCTTGTCGGACTTAACAAATTCCGAGCGCGCGGTCGCTGCAGCCACCGGGAACGGCGAGAATTCACCTTCACGCAGCATAGCGCTGGCTTTGGTCATGTCCGCAAATGCTTTACTTTTCACCCGGCTTGGATAAACCGGCTGCACGGCAATCGCATTTGCCGCTTCTTTATCGCGCTTACGTTTTTGTCCGGCTGCGCGTTGATGGCGAGGTGAGCGGCGTGAACGGTTACGCTCCGACTTCGCCGGCTTCTCGTCTTCGCTCGCTGCGGCAGGCTCTTGCTCGACCGGAGCCGATGGCGTTTGTGCTTCTGCGTCGGCCGCTTGAGATTGCTGTGCGTCGTTAACCGGCTCAGCAGCTTCAGTGCCCGGCTCAGAGGCTACCGGCGTTTCCGCAGCTTCCGAATCCGCTTCTTGCGGCTGTTGCGGTTGCTGTTCCTGTTGCTGCGCTTCTGGTTTCTCGGCGTTAACAGGTTCTGCTTTGTCCACATCAGTTACCGGCTGTTCGTCGGCCGGGGCAGCAGCAGTATGTTGCTCTGCTTCAACCAGTTCGGCGGCGGCCTGAAGACGAGGATCATTCACTTTTGAAGCCAGTACTTTAGGCGAAGGCTGACGTGGTTCACGCTCACCCGTTGCCGACTTTTCAGGTGCGGAAGGCTGTTGCTTAGCGGCTTCCGGCTGCTTTTGCCCAGCCTGTTGCTGCGGTTCCTGCTTAGCCTCTGGTTGCGCTTCAGGTTGTGACGCCGTCGTTTTATCGGTTACCCGTACAGAACGTTCAAGTTTCTTCTGCGGGCGGCGCTTTTTCGGCGTCCGCGGCTGCTGATCAGCGTCTGGCTTCGGCGCTTTCTCGGTAGCCTGTTGTTCCGGAGCCGGAACGGGAGCAGTTTGCTGATCTTGTTCAGCTTTACGGTTGTTTGGCTGGCCTTGTGCTTGAGACTGATTTTGATTACGACCACGGCCACGACCCCGACGATTATTACGGCGGCCATTACCGGAACGGTTGTCCTGACGTTCGTCCTGACGTTTATTGTCCGCTGCAGTGTTGTCCTCCGCATCGCTCTGCGCCGCTTTGTTGCGGTTATCGTCGTTGCGTGGGCGCTGCCGTGAACGACGGTTTCCGCCCCGTTGATTACGTCCGCCGCGACGCTGGTTACCGCGTTGCTGCTGCTTGTTATTCTGTTCCTGCTTGCTTTCTTTATCCGTTTCTTCCGAACTGCCGAACAAACCGGCCAACCAGTTACCCAGTCGTTGAATTAACGAAGGCGCGGCTGCAGATGCCGCCGCAGCCGCAGCCGGTGCAGCAGCAGGCGCTGCCGGAGGTGGTGCCGTAGGTGCTTGCAAGCCTTTTAACGCCGGCTCTTCAATTTGTTGGCGATCCTTAGTCAGCGTAATCGCCACAGACTGATCTTGTTCAGGTTTAGAAACCAACTGGAAACTGGCCGCTTCCGGCACTTCGTCGTCGCGAATACGGATAACTTCGAAGTGTGGTGTTTCTAAGTGGTGATTCGGAATGATCACCGCTTTAACGTCATGGCGTTCTTCGATTTTATTAACGGCCGAGCGCTTTTCGTTCAGCAAATAGGTGGCAACGGATACCGGCACCTGAGCCTGTACCTGTACCGTGTTGTCCTTGATCGCTTCTTCTTCGATCAAACGCAAAATGGACAATGCCAACGATTCACTGGAACGAATGGTGCCTTGTCCATTACAACGAGGGCAAACGCCGTTAGCTGATTCACCCAACGATGGACGCAGGCGCTGCCGGGACATTTCCAACAAGCCGAAGCGAGAAATGCGCGCCACCTGAATGCGAGCGCGATCATGTGCCAGGCTGTCGCGCAGACGGTTTTCCACTTCACGCTGGTGACGAGCCGGAGTCATGTCGATAAAGTCGATGACCACCAGACCACCGAGGTCACGTAAACGTAACTGACGGGCAATTTCTTCCGCGGCTTCAAGGTTGGTTTGCAGGGCCGTTTCTTCGATATCGCCGCCTTTGGTGGCGCGCGATGAGTTAATATCGATTGACGTCAGTGCTTCAGTCGGGTCAATGACGATGGAACCACCGGACGGCAGTCGCACTTCGCGCTGGAATGCCGATTCAATTTGGCTTTCAATCTGATAATGACTGAACAGCGGCACATCGCCTTCGTACAGCTTGACGCGGTTAAGGAAGTCCGGGCGGATCAACTGAATGTGGTTGCGAACCTGTTCGAACACTTTTTTGCTGTCGATCAGTACTTCACCGATATCACGGCGTAAGTAATCACGTAACGCCCGGAAAATAACGTTGCTTTCCTGATGGATCAGGAACGGAGCAGGGCGTTCGTTGGCCGCTTTACTGATGGCTTCCCAATGATGCAGCAGAACATTAAGGTCCCACTCCAACTCTTCTTTAGATTTACCAACGCCGGCGGTACGTACGATCAGACCCATTTCCTTGGGAACGTTAAGGTCGCTGAGTGCCTCTTTTAAGGCCGAGCGCTCATCACCTTCGATGCGACGAGAAATGCCACCGGCACGCGGGTTGTTTGGCATCAGTACCAGGTAGCTGCCGGCCAATGAGATAAAGGTGGTTAACGCAGCGCCTTTTTGACCGCGTTCTTCTTTATCAATTTGTACGATAACTTCCTGGCCTTCCTTAACCACGTCCTTGATGTTCGGGCGGCCTTGGAACGTATAACCTTCTGGGAAGTAAGTTTTGGCAATTTCTTTAAGGGGGAGGAATCCGTGGCGCTCTGCACCATAGTCAACGAAAGCGGCTTCTAGGCTGGGTTCAATCCGTGTGATTTTACCCTTATAAATGTTCGCTTTCTTTTGTTCGTGGCCAGGACTTTCAATATCCAGGTCGTATAAGCGCTGGCCGTCGACCAGTGCGACACGCAACTCTTCCAGTTGCGTGGCATTAATTAACATTCTTTTCATTACTGTGACTCAATCTTGCTTAGGCCACAGCATGACACGCTGAATGGCAGCGCCAATGCACTATCGTTAAATTGTTTGTTTGCAGATTGACATGAAAATTATAGGGTTTTCCTGCCTCTGCGTTACCCGTTGAACTGCAACGTGTAACAAAAATTGGTTTGACTGTGCGTGTAACTTGGCGGCATGGCCAATATTACGTGTCATACTGTCGCGATTAAACGTAATCAGCAACTGAATCGTCATTTTGCTTTCCTAATGTTCGCTCCGTGCATTCTTCATCTCGGCGAACCGTATGAAGACGTGGAGTATCCAAGCAAAATGCCTCAATTGCACGTGTATCTATTCGTTGTGTCTCTTTTACCTGTCGGGCGGCCAGCTCATCTGGCTCTTTCGCTACCATCTTGTCCCACAGCAGGATATTTTTTGACAGTTCATTATTTCATAAGTGCAACCATCAATACAAGCGACAATTTCGATGCATGTTGTTGAGCTTAGTGGTAAAATCCGCGCCATGAAAATGATCCAACAAGAAGTCACCTTTCACGAGGTGAGCACAGAAGAGCAGGGCCAGCGTGTCGATAACTTCCTCATGACTAAATTGAAGGGAGTGCCGAAGTCGTTGGTGTACCGCATTGTGCGCAAAGGCGAAGTGCGCGCCAACAAAAAACGCATCAAACCGGATTACAAACTCAAAGCGGGTGACGTGATTCGGATTCCGCCGGTGAAACTGTCGGAACGACCGGATTTACCGTCAGCAAAGCTGGAGCAGGTGCAGGCATTAGAAGCGGCCATTATTTTTGAAGATGACGCATTGATGGTCGTCAACAAGCCGGCCGGGATGGCGGTGCACGGGGGCTCGGGTCTTAAATTTGGCTTAATCGAGGCGTTACGGGCACTGCGTCCTAACGATAAACACCTCGAGTTGGTGCATCGACTGGATCGCGATACCAGTGGGCTATTGATGATTGCGAAAAAGCGCTCAGTATTAAAAGCACTGCATGAGCAACTGCGTGAAAAGACCATCAATAAGCAGTATCTGGCATTAGTCCGTGGTCAGTGGCAGAAGAGCTGCCGTAATGTCGAGGCACCGCTGCAAAAGAACACGCTGCAGTCGGGCGAACGGATGGTGCGCGTAGACGCTGAAGGCAAGCCGTCGCATACGCGTTTTCGCATTAATCAACGTTATCAGCAGGCGACCCTGATAGAAGCCTCACCGGTGACCGGGCGCACCCATCAAATTCGCGTGCATACGCTGCATGCAGGACACCCGATAGCCGGCGACCCTAAGTATGGGGACAGTGAATTTGATCAACTGATGCAGCAGTGCGGGCTGAAACGTTTGTTCCTGCACGCCTGGCAGTTGACCTTTACACACCCGAAAACCGAGCAGTCCATGCATCTGGAAGCGCCGCTGGAAGAGTCGTTAAAGCAGGTGCTGCAACGACTGACTGCAATTTGATGATGGCAATACGGAGTAGCTGGTGACCCATTCACAACTGGTGATTTTTGACTGGGACGGAACCTTAATGGATTCCATTGGCCGCATTGTTTCGGCAATGCGGGCGACCGCGCAGCACCTGCGTTTATCGGTACCGACCGAGCAGGCAGTAAAAGACATTATTGGACTCAGTTTAGAACCCGCTATCGAGCTGTTGTTCGGTCGCTTACCAACGGCACAGCATCAACAGTTTTTGGCCCGCTATCGGGATGAGTACGTTGATTTGAATACCACCCCGACGCCGTTATTTGATGACGCGATTGAGGTCATTGAACAACTCCGTCAACGGCAGTATGGTGTGGCCGTAGCGACCGGAAAAGCGCGTCGCGGTCTTGATCGCGTTTGGCTGGAAACGCAAGTCGGTCATTTGTTTGATGGCTCTCGTTGTGCTGATGAATCCAAAGGCAAGCCGGACCCACAAATGCTCCATGAATTGATGACGGAACTTGGTTACCTGCCTCAGCAAACCGTTATGGTCGGTGATTCCGTGCACGACATTAAGATGGCTAAAGCGGCAGGCGTCAGGGCCATTGGTGTCGATTTCGGCGTACACGATGCGCAGCGATTAAAAGCAGCCGGCGCCGATCACGTGATCAGTCGTTTGTCTGAACTGCCGAATATCATAGGAGCATCATATGCCTAGAACGCTCGTGTTGGCTTCCTCGTCGCCGTATCGCCGAGCGATACTGGACAAACTGCATTTAAATTACCAGGTGTGCAAACCGGAAATTGATGAGCAAGCCCGACCACAGGAAACCGCCGAACAGTTGGTTAAGCGACTGGCTACTGAAAAAGCCAAAGCTGTCGTGCAACGACAGCCGCAATTTGCCGACGCGGTGGTCATTGGTTCTGACCAGGTGGCATTGTGCGATAACGAGATCCTGGGTAAACCACACAATGAAACTAACGCGGTTGCACAGCTACAACGTTTCGTCGGTAAAACGGTGACCTTTTTAACGGGCTTGTGTGTGTATGATGCCGCCAACGACAGCTGCGATGTAGTCTGTGTGCCGTTCTACGTGCACTTCCGAGACGATCTCAGCGACGCTGAACTCCGCCGTTACGTTGAATTGGAACAGCCGCTGAATTGTGCCGGCAGTTTTAAAAGCGAAGGGCTGGGTATCAGTCTGTTTAAATCGTTGCAGGGTGACGACCCCAACACCTTAATTGGCTTGCCCAGTATCGAATTATTACGTATGCTGCGGCGCCTTCATATAAACCCGCTGGCAGGCGATAATTCGCTTGCTTAGAGCCCATCACTAAGGTAGACTGCGCCCGCTATGCAAAAGGTTAGAATCCCAGTGACGGTTGATCCCGTCAAAAGTGCGAACAAAAAGCAAACGTTTGATGGCTTGGTACCGGCCAAAACGCTCTCGCGTTTTCAAGGTTTACTGGCCGAAGTCTGCGACAGTGATCCCGAAGTCAAGGTTGAATTTGGCATCGATGAGCAGGGCATCAGTTATTTTGCCGGTTCTGCGACCACTGCGGTTAAATTGACGTGTCAACGTTGTAATATGCCTTTTGCGGTTGATATCGCCGCGCAATTTGCGTATGCTCCTGTTTCTTCTCGGCAGGGCACGGATGAGTTACCAGAACGCTATGAAGCGATCGAGGTTAATGAGTTTGGTGAAGTCAACCTGCACGGACTTATCGAAGATGAATTAATTCTGGCAATGCCTTTGGTTGCTAAACACGACCCTAAGAATTGTCAGGTTGACCGCGACGCAATGAGTTGGGGTGAAATCGAAGAGGAATCGAAAGACGACTCGGAGAACCCGTTCTCAGTGTTGCAAGAATTAAAGCGTAAATAACTAGGAGATAGCGTAAATGGCTGTTCAACAGAATCGTAAAAGTCGTTCAAAGCGCGACATGCGTCGTTCACACGATGCACTCAGCGGCCCTACACTGTCGGTTGACTCTACCTCTGGTGAGACTCATCGTCGCCACCACGTAACAGCTGATGGTTACTACAAAGGTCGTAAGGTCGTTAACAAGTAATTCTCAGGCCATGCCTGAAATTAAGTTAGCGATTGATGCAATGGGGGGCGACAACGGCCCCTCTATTGTAATTGAAGCACTGGCTCAGCAGCTTCATGAATGTTCCTCACATCATTTTTTTGTCGTCGGACAAAGCGATAGTTTAACGCCACTGCTGCAACAGCATGGTCTGCACGAACACCCCCAAGTTACCCTGATCAATGCCGAACAAGTCGTGCACATGGACGACAAACCCGGTCAGGCACTGCGATCAAAACCGAACTCCTCGATGAGTGTTGCGCTGGAACTGCTCAGTAAAGGCGAGGCCGATGCGGTCATCAGCGGTGGTAATACCGGTGCGCTCATGGCGAAAGCCTATTTCCAGTTAAAAACCCTGCCCGGCGTGTTACGCCCGGCATTGATGGCTGCGCTACCGAACCAACAGGGCGGGCGGTCGTACTTATTGGATTTAGGCGCAAACGCCAGCTGTGACTCCGAAACCTTATTTCAATTTGGGGTGATGGGCAGCGTAGCCGCACAAGTGCTGGAAAATGCACCGAGCCCGAAAGTTGCGTTATTGAACATGGGTGAGGAAGAGATTAAAGGCAACGACGTGGTGAAAAATGCGGCGCTGCGGCTGACCGAATCCGAGCATGTAAATTATCAGGGTTTTGTCGAAGGCAATCACTTATTCAGCGGCAAAGCCGACGTTATCGTGTGCGATGGTTTTGTCGGTAATATCGCCCTAAAAAGTTGCGAAGGCCTGGCGACCCTGATTGTCGAGCAACTAAAATCAGCGTTGATGTCACACTGGATGTATCGCTGGTTCTTCCGTTTTCTGCAAAAACGTACCCAAAAATCCTGGGAACGCCTGAAGCCCGACCACTATAACGGTGCCAGTTTGATAGGATTGCGTGGAGTGGTTATCAAAAGTCATGGTAGTGCTAATGCCAAAGCCTTTGGCAGTGCCATACGACAAGCGATAATCGAAGCGCAAGCGCAACTCCCCGAACGAATTAAAGATCGGGTTGAGTCGGTCCTATTAGAACAACATTAAGCACCTTTATGAGCTATTCAAAAATCGCTGGAACGGGCCATTACCTGCCGCAACAGCGACTTACAAATGACGATTTATCTCGTCGCGTTGACACGTCTGATGAATGGATAACCGAGCGCACTGGTATTAAAGAACGGCGCCTGGCATCAGCCACTGAGTCAGCCGCGACACTTGGCTACGAAGCCGCGAAACAGGCGCTAGATGCCGCCGGTTGGCAAGCCGCCGATCTGGACATGATTGTGGTTGCCACAACCTCAGCGGAACATGCCTTTCCCAGCGCCGCGTGTGAGATCCAAAAAATGCTCGGTGTCAGCTCGATCCCGGCGTTTGATGTCGGTGCAGCCTGTTCTGGTTTTATTTATGCACTGAGCGTTGCCGATCAGTTTATCCGCAGCGGTCAGCATCAACGTATTCTGGTGGTCGGTACCGACGTACTGGCACGATTGTGTGATCCGCAGGATCGTAATACCATCGTATTGTTCGGTGACGGTGCCGGAGCGGTGGTGATTGAGGCCGATAGTCAGCCTGGTATCCTGTCGACCCATTTATACAGTGCCGGTGAATATGGTCACTTGTTAGGTGCAAAACAGCCGGTACGCAACGCTCGCGGACTGACCGCCGAAGGTACACCGGAAAGCAGTTGGATGTACATGAAAGGCAATGAGGTGTTTCGAGTGGCGGTGGCCAAGTTGAGTGAGCTGGTTACCCAAACACTAAAAGCTAACGACATGAGTGCCCAGGACCTCGATTGGCTGATACCGCATCAGGCGAATTTACGCATTATTAAAGCGACAGCAAAAAAATTGGCCATGCCGATGGAACAAGTTGTCGTGACGTTGGATCAAACAGGTAATACCTCGGCCGCGTCGGTGCCTATTGCGCTGGATTGGGCGGTACGAGACGGCCGCATTAAACGCGGTCAGACCTTATTATTGGAAGCTTTTGGCGGAGGTTTCGCCTGGGGTTCCGCATTAGTTAAGTATTAAGAGGACAACATGACACAAACCGCATTACTCTTTCCGGGTCAGGGCTCGCAAACGGTCGGCATGTTAGCTGACCTGGCAGCGGATTATCCGCAAATCGAAGAAACCTTCGCTGAAGCCAGCGAAGTGCTGGGCTATGACCTATGGCAATTGGTGCAAAACGGTCCAGAACAGCAGCTGAACGACACCCGCAAGACACAGCCGGCGTTGCTTACTGCCAGCGTTGCGCTGTACCGGGTTGCACGGGCCAATGGTCTTACTGACGTTAGCGCCATGGCCGGCCATAGCTTAGGCGAATACTCAGCGCTGGTTTGTGCCGGTTGTATTGACTTTAAAGACGCCGTGCGGCTGGTTGCGTTGCGGGGCGAGGCCATGCAGAGTGCGGTAGCGCCGGGAGTCGGTGCCATGGCTGCGGTGATTGGCCTGGACGACGATACCATTGCAGAGATCTGCCAACAGCAGGCTGGTGATGAAGTGGTCACACCGGTTAATTACAACTCACCGGGACAGGTGGTTATTGCCGGTCATAAAGACGCCGTTGCGCGTGCTGCCGAGGCACTGAAAGAAGCCGGGGCGAAGCGGGTGTTGCCATTACCGGTCAGTGTGCCGTCGCATTGCGAACTGATGAAACCCGCTGCAGAGCAGCTGCGAGCAGCGCTGAAAGAGGTGGTTTTCCACAAACCATCGGTGGCGGTCATCAATAACGTCGATGTCAGTGCCAACAGCGATGAAGAGGCCATTAAAGACGCACTGGTGCGACAGTTGTATTATCCGGTACGCTGGACCGAAACGGTTGAGACGTTGGCGCAAATGGGTATCGAGAAAGCCTACGAAGTGGGGCCGGGAAAAGTACTGACCGGCTTGAATAAACGAATCACAAAATCTTTTTCGTGTACTGCGCTGAACAGCGCGGATACGATAGCAACGCCATAATAAAGAGGGGACATCATGCAGTCACTGACAGAACAGGTTGCACTGGTAACCGGTGCCAGTCGTGGTATCGGCCGTGCCATCGCCGAATCACTCGTGGCGCAGGGCGCCTTTGTCATCGGCACCGCCACATCCGAGCAAGGTGCCGCTGCCATTGATGAGTACTTAGGCGACAACGGTAAAGGCATTGCATTGAATGTTACTGATACCGAGCAGCTTACTGACACCATCAAGGGACTTGAAAAAGAGTACGGTAAAATTGATATTCTGGTCAACAATGCCGGCATCACCCGTGATAACCTGATGATGCGCATGAAAGACGATGAGTGGGAAGCGGTCATCAACACCAACTTATCAGCGGTATTCCGGGTTTGTAAGGCGGTTATCCGCGGCATGATGAAGCGTCGCAGCGGTCGCATCATCAACATCAGTTCTGTCGTGGGTACCACAGGTAACCCGGGTCAGGTAAACTATTGTGCGGCCAAAGCCGGTTTGGTCGGTTTCAGTAAGTCGCTTGCTAAGGAAGTCGCTGCGCGCGGCATCACCGTCAATTGTGTGGCGCCGGGCTTTATTGATACGGACATGACCAAAGCGTTGACGGATGATCAGAAACAAGCGATCTTTGCCAATATTCCGGCAGAACGCTTGGGTAAACCGGAAGAAGTTGCCGCTGCGGTTAGCTTCCTGGCTTCTCCGGGCGCCGCTTACATCACCGGCGAAACGATTCACGTTAACGGTGGTATGGCGATGGTATAAGAGCGCGTTCACTGACATTTTATCGGTCAGGGGTACGACCTCTTAACTTTTAACGAATTTTTGCTTTATTATTGAGGCTGGTTTCACTACACTACAGCCAATTTTCACACTCGTGACGACTATTGAAGGATTTTACTATCATGAGCACTATTGAAGAACGCGTAAAAAAAATCATCGTTGAACAACTGGGCGTTAAAGAAGAAGAAGTAAAGCCTGAAGCTTCATTCGAAAACGATCTGGGTGCTGACTCTCTTGACACCGTTGAGCTGGTAATGGCTCTGGAAGAAGAGTTCGAAACTGAGATTCCTGATGAAGAAGCAGAGAAAATCAAAACCGTTCAAGCGGCTATCGATTACGTGTCTGCTCATTCAGACGACTAATCAACGCACAGCGTTTGCAAAAGGCAGTCCATTGGGGCTGCCTTTTTTGTATCTGTAGCATAAACCGAGAAGAGGGCGCGAAACACAATGTTCTGGCAAAATGGTGAAGCGCATACCGGCGGCCTGGATCGTGGGCTGCAATTTGGCGACGGCCACTTTACAACGCTGCGCATCAGCAAGCAAAAACCCCTTTGGTGGGGCCATCATCAGCAACGGTTGATCACCGCTTGTCAACGGTTAGCTATGCCGGTGCCGGATATGCAACAGGTCGAAACTTGGCTGCAACAGGCATTGGCTGCAACACCCGCCGATGTCGCTAAAATCATCATTACCCGTGGCCAGGGCGGGCGTGGCTATCAGGCGGCAGCGGATGCTGAACCGACGGTGTATATCAGCACCTCAACATTACCGGCGTTGCCGTCATCGCTGAGCGAGGTGGGTATTGCGGAGCTGAAGCTGGCACGACAACCGTGTTTAGCCGGTTTAAAAACGCTCAACCGGTTGGAGCAGGTAATGCTCGCTAATGAACGGCAGCAGCGCGGCTACCAGGATTTATTGGTGCTCGATCAACAAAATTATGTGGTGGAGACCTGTCAGGGCAATCTATTTTGGCGGCATGGCAAGCGTTGGTATACACCATCGCTGACAATGGCGGGCGTGGCCGGTGTCGCACGACAAGTGATTTGTGAGCATAACTGGTTAGGAGAGGTAATACAGGGTGAGTTTGAGCTGGATGATGTGCTGGCTGCGGAACAAGTCTTTACCTGTAATTCCGTGCGTGGAGTCGTGCCAATTGTGCGATTAAATGATAAAGTCTTAAGTACCTCCGATTTACCAGAGCAACTCAACCTGTTGATCGAATGAAAAAATTCATTGTCATTGCGCTTATCCTAATCGCTGCAGCCATCGTTGGCGGCCGCTGGTTCGCGCTGGAATATCTGCAGACCCCGTTTGTCAGCCGCACCACGTTCTCGGAACCGTTAATGTTGCGGGTTCAACGAGGAGACAGTGCGCGCCATATTATTGCGCAGATTAATGACCACCTAAAACGCGACAGTGATCGCATCGATTATCGACTGAGTCAGTTGTTGATCGGTATTGACCGGTTACAGGCCGGGGTCTACCAGGTGAGTCCGACGGACAGTTGGCAAACGCTCTGGCAGAAGCTTGAGCGCGGTGATGAAATGCAATTTAGCGTCACCTTGGTCGAAGGGCTGCGAATTGAACAATGGTTAAAGCATTTGCAGGCGCAGCCCTTTTTGAAAGCCACACTGCGGCCGGATAACCTGATTGATCAGCTCGACTTTATTGACGGTTATACAAACGCCGAAGGTCTGTTTCTGCCGGAAACCTATCATTATCGCGCAGATAAAACGGATAAAGACATTTTACGCCGCGCCTATCAGGCGATGCAGCAAAAACTTGATGAAATCTGGCAGCAGCGTAGCGCCGACTGTCCGGTCGATACGCCTTATGAGTTGTTGATCTTAGCCTCCATCATCGAAAAGGAAACCGGCATCGACGGTGAACGAGCTATGGTGGCGAGTGTGTTTGCCAACCGCATGGCGACCGGTATGCGATTGCAGTCGGATCCAACCACCATCTATGGCATTGAAGCGTTTGACGGCAACCTGACCCGCGCCCATTTACGTGAAAAAACCGCATACAATACCTATCGTATTGACGGCTTACCACCAACGCCAATTGCCATGGTGTCAGAGGCCTCACTAAGGGCTGCGGCTGATCCGGCGCAATCCGACTATTTTTATTTTGTCGCCAACGGTGAGGGCGGTCATGTGTTTTCAAAAACGCTCGAAGAACATAACAAAGCGGTGCGAAAATATCAGCTGAACACAGCAACGGACGATTCTCAGGGAGAACAATGAGCGGTAAATTTATTGTTATTGAAGGGCTTGAGGGCGCCGGCAAAAGCACGGCGATTGCAAGCATTGTAAGCCATTTACAGGCCAAGGGCATACGCGCCGAGACCGTCCGTGAACCGGGCGGAACACCGCTGGCTGAGGCGTTGCGAGAACTGGTCAAACAGGAATGGCAAGAAAACGTCAGCTCGATGACTGAGCTATTGCTGATGTACGCAAGCCGGGTGCAACTGGTTGATAATGTGATAAAACCGGCCTTACAGAAAAACCGCTGGGTGATCGGCGACCGCCATGATCTGTCGTCGCAGGCCTATCAGGGCGGCGGTCGGCAACTGGGTGCGGAAACGCTAAAATCCTTAAAGCAATTGACGCTGGGTGACTTTGAACCGGATTTAACCCTGTACCTTGATATTGATGCGCAACAGGGCCTGCAGCGTGCCAGAGGCCGCGGCGAACTGGATCGCTTTGAACAGGAAGACCTGGCGTTTTTCGAGCGCACACGACTACGCTATCGTCAATTGGCAGCCACCAATCCTCGTGTGGTAACCATCGACGCGGGTCAAGCGATGCAGCAAGTGCATCAGGATATTTTGCGTGCCATTGAGGAGAACTTGTTTACATGAGTTTCCCGTGGCTGCGTGAACCTTGGTTGAAGCTGTTAAAAAGTGCCGAGCAACAGCGCTTGGCGCACGCCTATTATATGCGCCATCAGCCGCAACTGGGCAGTGAACAGTTTTTACTGACCCTGGCCAATTATTTGTTGTGCCGGCAGCCGGGCAAAAACGCCTGTGGTCAGTGTAAATCCTGTTTGTTGTTTAAAGCCGGTAATCATCCGGACTTCTGGCAAATTGACGCAACCGACGAGAACAGCATTGGTATCGATGAGGTCAGACAGTTACAGCGCAAGCTGGTGCAGACGGCCAACCAGGGTGGCGCCCGGGTCGCGGTGTTGCGACCGGCCGATAAACTGACCGAGCAGGCCAGTAATGCGATTTTGAAAGTGCTGGAAGAGCCTCCGGCCGGAATGTTCTGGCTGTTGGCGGTTGAGCAGCCGGAGCATTTACTGCCGACACTGCGCAGTCGCATGCAGTGGATCAATCTGGCACTGCCGGCGAAGGCCGACGATGGCCACGACGAATTGGCCGCGAGCCTATACACCAGTTGGTTTGAAGGGGCACTGCCGCCGGTCATCAAAACTAAGGATGACGCGCAACAGTGGCTCGATATCAGTGAACATCTGTTACTCGACTTGCTGGCGACGCAGCAGGGTGTCGCGGCTTCGCGCATGCACTTTGGCTCGCTGCAACAACGTTACCGTAGCTGGCAGCAGCAATATCGGGTCGATCCGAATGCCTTGCTGCACGCCGTCCATGAATGCCGACAATTACGTCAGCGATTTCAACAGGCCAAAGGCCTCAACTTAGGTCTATTGTTAAGTCTTTATTGGCAACAATGGGCTCAACATGACTTCTCCTCTCCATCTGGCTCATCGCTTTAACGATCCACAAACACTGGCACAAAGCACGCTACACCGGTTTGAACAACTTGTTATTTTTGTGCCGCTCAGCCCGGGTCATCAGGTACCGGCAATGGGGACCCGGCTGTCGTTAACGTTAACGCTGCCGGATTGCTCGACACCGTCATCGACCGTGACCGCACAGGTCTGTTGCTGGTTGAACCCGCGCAATAATCCGGACAATCGCTGGCTGGGACTGCTGATCCATGAGGACAATGATAACGACATCGAAGCACGAATTCGGCGGCTTACCCATGACTACCAAACTGAGTATGGTAAACTGATCGGCTCAATATTTCGTTAACTGTGTCATTAAACGTTAATTTCAGGAGTCCGGATGTACGTTGATTCGCATTGCCACCTCGATAAAATCGATCCTGCAAAGATTGGAGCAGAGTTACCACAGATCATCAGTAATGCGCGCGAACGTCAGGTCGAGCATATGCTCTGTGTCTGTGTCACGCTGGAAGACTTTGACGCTATGCGAAACGCCGTAGCGGAGTACTCTGATGTGTCGATTTCCTGTGGTGTGCATCCGTTGTATGTGCAAGACAGCCAGACGCCGGTCAATGACGTCGGCAAGCGGCTGCGTGAGCTGGCCCAGCAACCCTCGGTGGTTGCGATTGGCGAAACCGGTTTGGACTATTTCTATCATCCGGAAAGCAAGCAACTGCAACAGCAACATTTTGCCGAGCACATTCAGGTGGCGCAAGAACTTGATAAACCGTTAATCATCCACACCCGCGATGCCAGAGAAGACACCTTAGCCCTGCTTAAAGAGGGGCGGGCAGAGCAAGCTGGTGGTGTTTTGCATTGCTTTACCGAGTCATTAGAGATGGCAAAACGTGCCATTGACGAGTTGGGTTTCTACATCTCGATTTCCGGTATTGCATCCTTTGCCAACGCCAAAGAACTGCGTGAGGTGGTGAAAGCGTTGCCACTGGAACATTTACTGATTGAAACCGACAGCCCTTGGTTGGCACCGGTTCCCCATCGCGGCAAACAGAACCAGCCGGCCTATGTTGTGGACGTGGCGAAGTGTGTAGCGGATGTGAAGGGGATTACCCTGCAACAGGTCGCTGAAACCACCACGGCCAATTATTATAAGCTGTTTAAAGGCTCTGTTTAAGCTGTGGATAACCTGGGCATGACTGGTTTCTTTGGTTATTTTTCATTGCGTTAAAAAAATGTAAAAAAAGTTGTGGTTTTTTTAGATTTTTGTCTAGACTAAAAAATGAACAGATTAATGAGTTAGCGCACGGCTCATCCCATGAGCCATTCCCCTATACCCGGAACAATTTGGATTGGTTCCGGGTTTTTTTTATCTATCGATCGGATCGTGCTCAGTTTTCGTAAGTAAAATGAAGACGATCATGCATCAGATAACAGGGAGTCCGAGTATGAGTTCAACGGTTGAACGCAACGAAAGACCCGATTACGACGAAGAAATTCAGGCGATTGCCGATTATGTCCTCAATTACCGGGTAGAATCTGAAGAAGCCTGGCAAACCGCACGTCATTGCCTCGCCGATACCATCGGCTGTGGTTTGCTGGCATTACGTTTTCCCGAATGTACTAAGCACTTGGGTCCGCTCGTAGAAGGCACTCAGGTTCCTGATGGCTCGCGGGTACCCGGAACTTCGTTTCGGCTTGACCCGGTAAAAGCGGCCTGGGACATCGGCTGTATCGTGCGTTGGCTGGACTTTAACGACACTTGGCTGGCAGCCGAGTGGGGACATCCATCGGATAACCTCGGAGCCATTCTGGCGTTGGCCGATTTCATTTCGCAACAGCGGGTCAGAAAGGGACAACAGCCTCTGACTATGGCTGTGGTATTAGAAGCTATGATCAAAGCCCATGAAATCCAGGGCAACTTGGCCATCGAAAACAGCTTTAACCGCGTTGGTCTCGATCATGTGGTGTTGGTTAAGGTTGCCTCAACGGCGGTAGCGACCTGGCTGTGGGGCGGCAACCGCGAACAGATCATGGCAGCGATTTCGCAAGCCTGGGTCGATGGCCAGGCATTGCGAACCTATCGACATGCGCCGAACGCTGGTTCTCGCAAATCCTGGGCGGCCGGTGATGCGACCTCGCGCGCCGTGCGGCTGGCCGATATCAGCCTGCGTGGAGAAATGGGTATCCCGGGTGCGTTGTCGGCGCCACAGTGGGGCTTTTATGATGTTCTTTTCAGTAAGACCAATAAAGACCAGAAATTGAAACCGGAGACGCAGCGGAAATTTACCTTTCAGCGCCAATACGGCAGCTATGTTATGGAAAACATTCTGTTCAAGCTGTCGTTTCCCGCTGAGTTTCATGCACAAACCGCCTGCGAAGCCGCGGTTACCTTACATCCGCAGGTCATCGACCGCATCAATGAGATTGAACGCATTGAGTTAACCACGCACGAGTCAGCGATTCGCATCATCTCGAAAGAGGGGGCATTGGCGAATCCTGCCGATCGCGACCACTGTTTGCAATATATGACCGCAGTACCATTGTTGTTTGGTGAATTAACCGCGGATCATTACGAGGACGAGTTTCATCAGCGTCACCCTGAGATTGATGAACTACGCGAGAAAATGGTGGTGATTGAAGATGAGCGTTACAGTCGTGATTATCACGAGCCTGAAAAACGGTCCATCGCTAACGCCGTGCAGGTATTTTTCAACGACGGTAGCCATACCGACAAAGTCGAGGTGGAATACCCTATTGGTCACCGCCGTCGTCGTGAGGAGGGATTCAAGGTACTGGCAGAGAAGTTTGAGCGTAATTTAGCAACACGTTTTCCGCGTCAACGGGTCGCCAAAATCATGGCGCTGTACTGCAATGCTGAAGACCTTCGCCGCACTGCGGTACACGAATTTATGGATCTGCTGGTGATTTAGCGTGGTCGCTTAACCGCGCCAAATCACCAATAAAATCAACACCGGACATACAAACTTTACATACCACGGCCAGATTTTCCAGAACCAACTCTGGCCGATGTCCGGTGACCCTTGCTGCAACGCCTTAAGCAACCGGTTTTGCCGTAATACCCAGGTCAACATAACGCCAAACACCAGCGCCATGATGGGTTGCATGTACACGGTACTGAGGGTAATCACCGCGCTGAATAACTGCTCGAAGTGATAGATGATGACGGTGGACAGCACGGTTACCAGCAAGGCGACCACCCAAACGCCGGCATGGCGATCACAACGGGTTTCCTCGCGCAATGCGTTAACCGGTGCTTCGAGCATGGATATGGACGAGGTAATGGCAGCGATCACCATCAACAGGAAGAAGCCAATCGCCACAAAAGGGCCGGCCGCTCCCAAGGTATCGAACATCGCCGGTAACACCGTAAACACCAGGGTATCAGCGGACAACAGCGACCCATCGTCGGCGTAAATCGCGACCCCGTTATTTTGCGCCACAAACATCGCTGGCAATATCAACAACCCGGCCAAAAAGGCCACCGAGGTATCAATGCCGGCCACCCAGGCTGCGGTCTTAGGAATATTCTCTTGCTCTGACAGATAGGCGCCGTAGGTCATCATTACGCAAACACCGAGCGACAGCGAGAAAAAGGCCTGTCCCATAGCACGAATGATCAAGTTCGGATCCGATACCGCGGAAAAGTCCGGTACCAGATACATCTTTAAGCCCTCAATGGCGCCGTCAAGCGTCAAAATGTACGCTGCCATACCCACCAGTAATACGAACAATAATGGCATTAACCGGCGTGACCAGCGCTCGATACCGTCATTAACCCCCGAACGCACCACATAAATGGTCAGTAGCATAAAAAACAGCATGGTAATGAGGTTTCGTTCCAGCGAGAACGTCAAAAGCCATTCCGCGGTTGCAGCCAGCCCCAGTAATTCCATTAACGGTGCCAACATGTAGGCGATCAACCAGCCGGAAACAATCGCATAGAAACTCAAAATCAGACTTAACACGACCAGTCCGACGATGCCGCTGAGCAAACCAAAGCCTCGCCAGAAAGGACGCTCGGATAAATTGCGTAATGCCTCGATGGGATTCTGTCGACGAATACGGCCAATGGTGACTTCGGCAACCAGCATTGGGTAGGCCAGTACGGCAATCATCACCAAATACACGAGCAGAAAGGCACCACCGCCATTACTGGCGGCCTGAGTAGGGAAGCCCCAAATATTACCAACGCCGACAGCGGAGCCCGCTGCAGCCAGGATAAAACCGATTCGGGTGGCAAATGCCGGTGAACTTTTTGTCATATTGTTATTATTATCGTTAGGATGAAGTTCAGTCGACTACTGCGCAACGTCGACAGTGAGCTCGCCGCGTAAATTATCGACCAAACGTTCGGCAATAACCTCGGCAGAGAGATTTTGTGACAGTAAATAATGCAACTTTGTGAGCGCCGCTTCAATGGTCATGTCGGATCCCGAGACCACACCGAGCTCCGCCAGCGCATTGCCGGTGGCATAACCGCCCATGTTAACGCGGCCACGAAAGCACTGGGTACAATTAACAATGGTAATGCCTTGCTCGATACCACGCTTAAAGCTGTCTAATAAACGTTTGTCCTGAGGGGCATTACCAACGCCGTAGCTTTGTATGATCATTGCTTTGACCGGTTGTTTTAGCTGATTGTCGATAAGCTCGGCGGAAATGCCCGGGTACAACATCACCACACCAATCGGCTGCGGTGTCATTTCAACGACTTTGAGCTGATTCTGCTGGACTTCCCTTAACTTACCAGCGTTAACCTTAATTTCGATGCCTGCCTCCAGCAACGGCGGAAAATTCGGCGAAGCAAAGGCATTAAAGCCGTTGGCGTCAGCTTTGGTCGAGCGGTTACCGCGGTAGAGGGTGTTATTAAAAAATAAGCCGACCTCGTGGATGGGGTAATTGGCGGCAATATACAGGGAATTGAGCAAGTTGGTCTGACCGTCGCTGCGCAGCGCAGAAAGCGGTATCTGAGAACCGGTCACTATCACCGGTTTGGCCAGGTTCTGCAGCATAAACGACAGCGCAGAGGCGGTATACGCCATGGTGTCGGTGCCATGCAGAATGACAAAACCATCGTAATCGTTGTAGTGGGATTCGATATCGCGGGCGATCATGACCCAGTCCGCCGGCGACATGTCTGACGAATCCATCAGCGGTTGGTATTCGTGGATGGTAAATTCGGGCATTTCCTCGCGGAAAAATTCCGGCATCCGTTCAACACATTGGCTCAGGTGACCTGCCACTGGCACGTATCCCTGAGCCGATTTTTGCATTCCTATGGTACCGCCGGTGTAGGCAACATAAATGCGTTTACGCTTATTGGCCATGATCTATCCGTTTTACTGCTGAATCATGGCCAATAGTTTATCGCGGTTGCGGACACAGTGCACAGTAGGAATAAATATTTTTCGGGTCATTAAAGTTCTGCAACGATTTGCTCTGTTGCAGGACGTTATTCACCGTTCCCATTAACCAATGTTGCGCATCATTGTCGACCGTGGTTGACAGTACGCTTTGTACGGCGGCGTCGCCCAATAACTCAGCAAAAAATTGTTGCTGTGGTGTCAGGCTCTGCTCGATGGTTTTTACTCGGTAATCTTCAATGCCAGCCGCTTCAGCTGCCGCCGTTACGGCATCATCAAAGTCACCCAGGAAGTCCACCAGGCCGCGTTCCTGTGCCTGGCTACCGGTCCAGATGCGGCCTTGCGCAACGGCATCCACTTCGGCTTTGGTCATACCGCGCGCGTTTGCAACAACCTCCAGGAAGTAGTCGTAAAAGCTTTCGGTTGAGCGTTGCAACAGGGTTTTCTGCGCGTCGGTAATGCCCTCAAGGGTATTGATGGACGGCAATTCGGTGGTGCTGTAAGAGTCGCTGTTAATACCGATGGCGTTGGCACTGTCTTCGGCCGTGATCATCAGGCCAAAAACACCAATCGAACCGGTAATGGTGCTCGGTGCGGCCCAAATCTGGTCAGCATCGGCAGCAATCCAGTAACCTCCGGACGCGGCCACGGTACTCATTGACGCGATCACAGGAATCCCTTGCTTCTTCGCTTCTAGAATTTCCTGGCGAATAATTTCTGACGCAAAACCACTGCCGCCGGGGCTGTCGATACGTAAAACAATGGCTTTGGTGTTGTCGTCTTCACGTGCCTTGCGGATCAGCTCGGCGGTACTGTCACCACCAATCATACCGGCACGGCGACTGCCGTTGACGATTTGCCCACGGGCAACCACAACCGCAATTTGCGGACGTTCCTGACCGGGCAGGGCAACGTCTTCTTCACCGTTGCGCTCCGCCAGGTAATTGGCAAACGCAACGTGGCGATAGGTTTCTTTATCGTCGTCATAACCGGCCAGGTTAATCAGTTCGTTGCGCACTTCAGCCCGCGTTTTCAATGCATCAACCAGATTCGCCTGCAGCGCCATCTGTGCCATATCGGCATCGGCTTGTTCAAAGGCTTCCATATAAGGCGCCAGCTCGCCTTTAACGAAGGCGTCGCCTAGATCACGCTGATGAGTGACATCGCGTTTAAACTGTTGCCATAAATCGTTGTACAAGAACGCATTGGCTTCGCGCGCTTCGTCAGACATGTTGTCACGGATGAACGGCTCAACCGCAGATTTGTATTCGCCCACTTTAAACACGTGCGGCTTAAGCTTGAGCTTTTCCAACAGCCCTTTAAAGTAAATCTGACCGTACTCAAACCCGTCGAAAGCAACGGAACCTAATGGGTTCAGATAAACCGTGTCAGCGTGCGCAGCGAGATAATATTGATGCTGAGCATAATAATCGGCAGCGGTAATGACCGGTTTATTGGTGGTTTTGAAGTCATTAATGGCGGCCGCAACGCGTTGCAGTTTATTGATACCGCTGGGGTACAACCCGGATAAATCGAGGAATACGGCGCCTATGCGATCGTCGTTTTTGGCTTTTTCCAGCGCCTTAACAACGTCCGTTAACAATACTTCAGGAATCTGATCGTCGGCGCCCAGTGCTTTATTGAAGAACTGGTCAACCGGATCGATGTAGGTTTCTTCTTCTACCAGGATCCCCTGTGGATTGAGCACTAAGATGCCATTTTCAGGGACCTCAACGGGTTCCTCTTCCTGCAACATTAATGCAAAAAAACCAATCAACAGCGCAAAAAAGATGACATTCAATAAAATAACGCGAATGCCGTTGATAAAACGCCACAAATACCGGAACATTGAGCCTATATACCGCATAACTTCTCGCTTCTTACTATTTATTATTTTTTAGCTTATACAATCCAAGGTCGAGAAACCACAGTAATTATGTAACGAAGCGTGACAAATTTGTAACAGTCAGAGGATACTCATGGACGCATTGGACCTATTAACAACTCGCTCGTCAATGCCGCGGCTGATTGAGCCGGCTCCGACCCCTATACAACTTGATATTATTCGCCAAGCAGCCATTCGGGTGCCCGATCATATGAATTTATCGCCGTACCGTTTTATTGAGTTTCTCGGTGCGGATCGTAAAATTCTGGCAGACATCTACCAGCAGGCGGCACGATTCAATGATTTTTCCGACGAGCGGGTCGAGCAGGCGGGTCAAATCCCGTTTCGCGCGCCATTGATCATTGCCAGTTGTCTGCGCTATGTCGATAACGATAAAGTGCCGCGGCACGAACAATTTGCCAGCGTTGCCTGCGCCACCATGGCAATGCAACAAGCGTGTTTTGCACAAGGTCTGGGCGCAATTTGGCGCACCGGCTGGCTGGCTGAAGATGACTACGTTCGTGAGCAACTTGGTTGCGGGCCAGACGATGAGATTGTCGGCTTTCTTTATATTGGCACACCGGCGGTACCAACCCCGATTAAACCAGCGCAGGATCCCTCGGCGTTCTTCCAAAAAGCCACCGATATAGTTATCGCCTGATGACGATGATCAAGGTCCCATAAAAAAGCCGGCAACTGCCGGCTTTTTTGTGATTCATCGTGTTTATAGCAATCAGAACTGCGCAGATTTTGGTGCCCGTGGGAACGGAATCACGTCGCGAATGTTCTGCATCCCAGTTACGTAGGCGACCAGACGTTCAAAGCCAAGCCCAAAACCGGCGTGAGGGACACTGCCGTAACGGCGTAAGTCGCGGTAGAAACCATATTCTTCGGCCGGCAGATTCATCTCTTCGATGCGCTTATCGAGCACGTCGAGACGTTCTTCCCGTGCGCTGCCACCAATGATTTCGCCGATGCCCGGTGCCAGCACGTCCATTGCGGCAACGGTTTTGCCATCGTCATTCTGACGCATATAAAACGCTTTAATGTCGCGTGGGTAGTTCTTCAGAATGATTGGTGCGCCGACGTGTTCTTCGGCCAGGTACCGTTCGTGTTCGGATTGTAAATCGACACCCCATTCCACCGGGTACTCAAATTTCTTGCCGCAGTTTTGCAGGATCTCAATCGCGTCGGTGTAATCCATGTGCACAAAATCAGCGTCGACCATTTTTTCCAGCCGCTCGATAACCTCTGAATTAATGCGTTGTTGGAAAAACGCCATATCGTCCGGGCGCTCTTCAAGCACGGCTTTAAACACGTACTTCAGCATATCTTCAGCCAGGTGCGCGATGTCGTTTAAGTCAGCAAAGGCAACTTCCGGCTCCACCATCCAAAACTCAGACAGATGACGACTGGTGTTGGAGTTTTCGGCGCGGAAAGTCGGTCCGAAGGTATACACCTTGCTGAGTGAACAGGCATAGGACTCGACGTTCAACTGTCCGGATACGGTTAAAAAGGCTTCTTTACCAAAAAAGTCTTCACTGAAATCCACTTCACCGGTTTCGGTCTTCGGTACGTTTAACAAATCCAGTGTCGATACCCGGAACATTTCACCGGCACCTTCACAGTCAGAGGTGGTAATGATAGGGGTGCTGACCCACAGATAACCGTGCTCATGGAAAAAGCGGTGGATCGCCTGCGACAGGGTATTGCGAACCCGCATGACTGCACCGGTTACGTTTGTGCGCGGACGCAGATGCGCGTATTCCCGTAAGTATTCCATGCTGTGACGTTTCGGTGCCATCGGATAGGTGTCCGGATCTTCAACCCAGCCGTACACTTTAACGCCGGTCGCCTGCAGCTCGTAGGACTGACCTTTACCCTGAGATTCAACCACGATGCCGGTAATCGCGACCGAGCAGCCGGTGGTCAGCTTTAACACTTCTGACTGATAATTCGGCAGCTCAGCAGGAACGACCGCCTGAATAGCGTCAAAGCACGAGCCATCATGGACGTTGATAAAGGAAATACCTGCTTTTGAATCGCGCCGGGTACGCACCCAGCCGCGCACGGTAACGGTATCATCAACCGCTACTTTACCTGCCAAAACATCAACTACCGAAGCGTACGACATGAGTTATTGATCTCCGAAATACTGGTGTGTAATACAAAATTTTCGATAAAGGTTGCTATGTTACCGCGCTTTGGCGCAGACTCAAGAGTAACATTAGCTTATTTGTCCACGAATTGCGGGAAATGTCCATGCGTGTCGGCAGCATCGATGAACTGAAAAAACTGTCTTTCTGGAGTCGGGTACTCGGCTGGCTGTCGATCGTTGGCTGGTGCATCTTTGTTGCGGCGCTGATTGTTTATCATTACGCCCGTCCCGAACACGAGACCCTGCTGACCGAAATATTTGGCGTTGACGTGCGCACACACTGGCACATTACGCTGGGCGACCTGTTTATCATACTGTTGCTCTTTGGGCTGTTGACCAGCCTGATAACCTTTACCATCAATCTGATGTTATTCAGTCGCCACCGCCAGCATATCTGGATCAACAACCTGATCCTGATTTTTACGTTGTTGGGCGGCATCGCACTCTACCTGTTTGGGTTTTGAGCCGATGCCACCGGCTTAAGCGGACACCGAGCGGGCGTATTCCGCCATGGCCGCGGTCACCCGACTGAGCTGTTCTGGCTCGATAAGGTAGGGCGGCATTATGTATAACAAGCGGCCAAACGGTCGGATCCACACCCCGCGTTGAATGAATAACTGTTGTGCTGCGGCCACATCAATCGGCTGCTGCATTTCGACCACGCCAATGGCGCCCAACACCCGTACCTCATTAACGCCGGCGAGTTGTTGCAACGGATTCAGTTGCTGTTGCAATTGCTGTTCTATCTGTGCCACCTGCTGTTGCCAGTGACCTTCGGCGATCATTGCCAGCGATTCGGCCGCCACCGCACACGCCAGTGGATTGCCCATAAAGGTAGGGCCATGCATCAGTGCGCCACCGGCTTTTTCAGCACTGACAGCGGTTGCCACATCGGCGTTGGTGACGACAGCGGCCAAGGTCATATAGCCACTGGTGAGTGCCTTACCCACACACAGAATATCCGGTGTGATGTCGGCAAACTCCGACGCAAACAGTTTGCCGCTTCGGCCAAAGCCGGTGGCAATTTCATCGCAAATCAGCAATAAACCAAACTCATCACACAGTGAACGCAGCACCCGAAGATAATTGGGGTGATACATCCGCATCCCGCCGGCTCCCTGCACCACAGGTTCGAGAATGACCGCGGCTAAGCGCTGGTGCTGTTGCTCAAACACCTGCCGTAATTGGTGTTCTTCTGCAGGGTCCCAGTCTTGCCAGAAACTGAGTCGGGGTTTATCGACAAATTGTTGATTACACAGTGCGTGCTTAAATAAATGATGCATACCGTTGACCGGGTCGCATACTGACATCGCGGCGAAGGTATCGCCATGATAGCCACCGCGCACCGTCAGCAGCTGGTTTTTCTGCGGTTGTTCACGACCCACCCAGTATTGCAACGCCATTTTGATGGCCACCTCAACACTGACCGAACCGGAATCAGCGATAAACACCCGGTCGAGACCGGCCGGCGTCAGTTTGATGAGTCGTTCTGCCAGGGTGACGGCCGGTTCATGAGTGAGCCCTCCGAACATGACGTGAGACAAACGATCGATTTGCTGATGCGCGGCCGCATTCAGGCGCGGATGATTATAGCCATGAATGGCCGCCCACCAGGACGACATGCCATCCACCAGACGCTCACCGCTGGAAAGTTCGATGTCGCAGCCATTGGCCGTTTTGACGTGGTAACAGGGCAACGGATCCGTCATCGACGTGTAAGGGTGCCATAGGTGACGTTGGTCGAAATCCAGTTGCTGTTGCCAGGAGCGGGTTGTTAAAGAGGGTGTCATAGTATAATAATTAACCACTAGTAAAGTTTAATAGTTGCCTTTTCGTTGACAGTCTACCGTTCTCGCATACCCTAGTCGACATTTGTTGACGTCAAACCGGATTAAGTTATGCAAACAACCCCGCAAACAATAAGAAACGACTGGCGCGTTGAAGAAGTGGAAGCGCTACTGACCAAACCATTCAATGACCTGCTTTTTGATGCCCAAAGCACGCACCGCAGGCACTTTAACCCCAACCAAGTTCAGGTCAGCACGCTGCTCTCAATCAAAACCGGCGCCTGCCCGGAAGATTGTAAATACTGTCCGCAAAGCGCGCATTATCACACCGGTCTTGATCGCGAACGCTTAATGGAAGTGCAGAAAGTACTGGCCGAGGCCGAGGCGGCTAAAGCCAAAGGCGCCAGCCGTTTTTGCATGGGCGCGGCCTGGCGTAACCCAAAAGATCGCGATATGCCATACCTTATCGAGATGATTAAGGGCGTTAAGGCACTCGGCCTGGAAACCTGTATGACACTGGGGATGCTGAGTGAGCCACAGGCGAAGCTGTTGCAGCAATCCGGATTAGATTATTACAACCACAACCTGGATACTTCGCCGGAGTTTTATGGTGACATCATTACCACCCGTACCTATGAGGACCGTTTGCAGACCTTAAAAAATGTCCGTGATGCCGGCATGAAAGTCTGTGCCGGGGGCATCGTAGGCATGGGCGAGTCGGTCAGAGACCGGGCGGCGCTGTTGGTGCAATTGGCCAATTTGCCGAAACACCCGGAGAGTGTACCCATTAACATGCTGGTCAAAGTTCAGGGCACGCCGTTCGAAGCGTTGGAGGATCTGGATCCGCTGGAGTTTGTGCGTACCATCGCGGTGGCACGTATTTTAATGCCGCAATCCCATGTGCGCTTATCCGCCGGTCGTGAAGATATGTCCGACGAAATGCAGGCGTTGTGTTTCCTCGCCGGTGCAAACTCGATTTTCTACGGCGAGAAGCTACTGACGACGGCTAACCCGCAGGCAGACAAAGATTTGCGCTTGTTCGAGCGCCTAGGTATCGAGCCGGAACCGCATCACGGTTATGACGATGAGATTCACGAAGCGGTGATTGGTGACGCGTTGCAAGAACAGGAGCAGCCAGTCCGCTATTATGACGCGTCTTAATCAACGCCGGCAGTCGTCGCTGTTTCGGCGTCGGCTGCCACGCCAAAGCACCACCGTAAACGGCATGTTCGCCGGTAACGACTATTTGTCGCTGAGCCAGCACCCTGAGGTGATTGCAGCGGCCCAGCAGGCGCTGAACGATTGGGGGGCCGGCAGTAGCGGCTCACCGTTACTGAGTGGCTATTGTCTGCAGCACCAGGCGCTGGAGCAAGAACTGGCTGAATGGTTAGGGGTTCAACGAACCTTATTATTTAACAGCGGTTTTGCCGCCAACCACGGGGTGCTGACCACCTTGCCTGAAAGCGGCACGATTCATTTTGATCGACTGAGTCACGCGTCGTTAATTGACGGCATCCGGCACAGCAAAAAGCGCTTTAAACGGTTTCATCACAACGCCTTGCACGAGCTCAATGCCAACCCGGGCGATTGGCTGGTGACCGAAGGCACCTTTAGTATGGACGGCGATCGGGCGCCGGCAGCCGCATTAGCAACGACCGTTGCTGAGCAAAAGCTCAACCTGATACTGGACGATGCGCATGGGTTGGGCGTCTGGAACTCTGCCGGGCTGGGCAGTTTTGCGTCGTTAAATAAACAGACGCGACTATTGACCGGTACCTTTGGTAAAGCCTTTGGTGTCGCCGGCGCCTTCGTTGCCGGCAATGACGATGATATCGAGACACTTGTGCAGTTTTGCCGTGAATACATCTATTCAACGGCGTTTCCACCGTCCCAGGCGGCTGCCATAAGGGCTTCGCTGGCGATCATTCGCAGCGACGAAGGGGAACGCAGGCGACAACAACTGGCACAGCACATCGATCGCTTCAAAAGCTATATGCGGCAAGCCGGCCTGGCGACCATCGATTCCGATTCGCCCATACAGACCTGGGTTATTGGTGACGACGAAGCGGTGATGACGGCGGCACAGTTACTGCGCGAACAGGGCATTTGGGTCAGTGCGGTGCGTCCACCGACGGTACCGGCCGGTACCTCACGTATTCGTATCAGCCTGCAAAGTGGCCATACCCAACAACACCTGAAGGCGCTGACTCAAGCACTTGATAAAGTGGCGCAGCAATTGCCAAGCCATGTTCTGAACCATGCTCCGAATCAGACTCCGAGCCAAGGCGTTGCAGAATGAGCCAGGTAAACACCATCAGTGAAACATCGACGGCTAACCGCATCGCTCACTATTTTTCCAAAGCGGCCGCCGACTATACTCGTCACCACGCCATTCAGCAAACCGTCGGCGGACAGTTGCTCGAGCGCCTGCAGCCGGTTGCGGGGCGGTTATTGGACATTGGCTGTGGGCCGGCGTCGTTTTATCCGCAATTAAGCGCTTTGGCCGCTCAGTACTATGGCGTCGATGTGGCGGCGGGGATGCTTGAACAGGCTCGTCGGCAGACCCCGGTAACGGTACCTCTGCTGCAGGGCAGTGCGGAACGCTTGCCGTTTGCGGCCGATCAGTTTGATGCGTGTTTTGCCAACCTGTCGCTGCAATGGTGCGCACGGCTCGAGTCCGCCATCGCCGAAATGCAGCGGGTATTGAAGGCCAACGGCCAGGCACTGTTCAATCTGCCGGTGGCCGGCACCTTTGCTGAGCTTAAACGCAGTTGGGAGACGGTTGATCAGCACCCGCATACGCAATCTTTTAAAACCGTCGATGACGTCGCCGATTGTTTAGCGCGGGCCGGGGTCAACGATTATGACGTTGAGCTGGCCACGCACACGCAATATTTTTTCGATACCCGTGCATTACTGCAAAGTATTAAAGGGGTTGGTGCCAGTTTTGTTGAGCGCTCGCAACAGCCGGGGCTGATGACACCGCGTCGGTTTGCGAACTTTTCCAAACACTACGAACGTTTCCGGACTGATCAAGGGTTACCATTAACCTGGGTTATTATGTCCATTAAATTCAACAAGCAAATTAACAATTAGTTAATCATAATTAATCAAGAAAAGATGACAAAACGCTATTTTATCACCGGAACCGATACCGATGCGGGCAAGACCGTGGCCGCTAAAGCTTTACTCGACGCCTTAAATCAGCAGCAACTACAGACGCTGGCGATGAAGCCCGTTGCTTCAGGCTGTGAATGGCAACAGGATCGTTGGATGAATGCCGATGCTCGTGTTTTGCGGGCAGCGATGTCGATGGAGTGCGACTACCCATTGACCAACCCGCTGGCATTCGAACCCGCAATCGCCCCCCACATTGCGGCACAACTGGCTGCCATTGAAATTACTCCGGAGCGGTTGCAACAAAGTCTAACCGAAGTGCTTGCTCTGCAGCCGGACGCCTTAGTGATTGAGGGCGCCGGCGGTTGGGAATTACCGCTCAGCCGTACCTACACCATGCCAGAGTTTGTCCAAACCAGCGGCGCTGAAGTTATCCTGGTGGTGGGCATGAAACTTGGCTGTTTAAACCATGCGGTGTTATCAGCCCGCGCCATTACCGCCGACGGTTGTAAGTTGGCCGGTTGGATAGCCGTTGATACCGGCGCCGAGCCGATGCCGTTTCGCCAGCAAAACATCGACACCCTGCGACAGCGCCTTAAGGCGCCGTGTTTAGGCGAGATCCCGCATACGCCGGACTGGCAGCAACGCAATTTGAGCCAGTATTTACCCGGGGTAAAAAATATTTTGCTGAAAAACGCCTAAAATGAACTTGTAAAAACGTCATCGAACACCCATATCGCAGTCAGTTAAGGCGGTTTTTTTCCGAGGAACTTATGCAAAGAATTGCGCTTTTTCTTGCCACGAACCTGGCCATTATTCTGGTGGTCAGTTTTATTTATAATTTGATCAGTAACGCCACCGGTTACAGTTTAAATAATGCCGGCGGGTTGTTGATTTTCTGTGCCTTGTTCGGTTTTGGCGGTGCCTTTGTGTCGCTGTGGTTGTCACGTTGGATGGCACTGCGCGCAACCGGCGCGCGGGTCATTGAGACACCGCGCAGCAGCGCCGAGCAGTGGTTAGTGCAGACGGTCAGACGTCAGGCACAACAGGCTGGACTGCCGATGCCGCAGGTGGCTATCTATCAGTCGCCTGAGCCGAACGCCTTCGCCACCGGTCGCAGTAAAAAAGAATCGCTGGTGGCGGTGTCAACCGGACTGCTTGATGCCATGAGCCAGGACGAAGTCGAAGCGGTGCTCGCGCACGAGGTCAGCCACATTGCGAATGGCGATATGGTGACTTTAACCCTGATCCAGGGGGTGGTGAACACCTTTGTGATGTTCTTTGCGCGCATCATTGCTTCCGTTATTGATAACGCCACCCGCGGCAACAATCAGCAGGGCGGTGGACTGGGTAGCTTCGCTTACTTTGGCATCGTGATGCTGCTGGAAGTGGTGTTTGGGGTGCTGGCCAGCATCATCGTCATGTGGTTCTCGCGGCAGCGTGAGTTCCGTGCCGATGCGGGTTCAGCGGCGTTGGTCGGTCCGCACAAAATGATCGCAGCGCTGGAGCGCTTAAAACGCGCGCAGGAATCACGCCTTGATGGCACCATGCTGGCGTTTGGTATCAACGGCAAACGCAGCGGCTTAAGCAAATTATTCATGAGTCATCCGCCCTTGGATGAACGAATTCACGCGTTACGTCAACGCGCCGCAAAATAACCGCTTAATATCACGGGGATAGCGTTGCTTTTAGGCGCTATCCCCGTTAGATTTGAGGGTTCCGAATCATTTACAAACTGGGTATGCAGTTATGAGCCAGTGGCATGCACGTAGTTGGCGCGATAAGCCCATCAAACAACAGCCGAATTACCAAAGCGCTGAACAGCTAAAACAGGTTGAGCAGGAATTAAGCCAATACCCACCGTTGGTGTTTGCTGAAGAAATCCGTGCCTTACGCACACAGTTAACGGACGTTTGTCACGGTCGTGGCTTTTTGTTGCAAGGCGGCGACTGCGCCGAATCTTTTAGCGATTTCAACGCGCCGAAAATTCGCGATACCTTTAAAGTGATCCTGCAAATGGCCATCGTGATGACCTTTGCCGGCAATTGTCCTGTCACCAAGGTTGCCCGCATGGCGGGACAGTACGCGAAACCACGGTCGAGCGATCTGGAAACCATTGATGGTGTCAGCCTGCCGAGTTATCGCGGTGATATCATCAACGGGATTGATTTTACCGAGGCGGCGCGGCAGCCGGACCCGCAACGAATGCTGAAGGCTTATCACCATTCAGCGGCGACCCTTAACCTGTTGCGTGCTTTTGCTCAGGGTGGTCTGGCGAACTTGCACAAAGTGCATAAGTGGAACCTCGGCTTCTTAGCCACCAACCCGCTGAAAGAACGTTATCAGCAAATTGCCGAGCAAATTCAGTCGGCGTTGCAGTTTATGGAAGTGTTGGGCATCAACACTGAGACCAACGCAACCCTGCACGAGACACAGCTGTTTACGTCACACGAAGCGCTGTTATTACCTTATGAACAAGCGTTGACTCGTACAGACACGCTGACCGGGTTGCCTTACGACTGTTCGGCGCACATGATTTGGATCGGTGAGCGTACCCGCCAGTTGGACCACGCGCACGTCGAATTCATGCGCGGCATTCATAACCCGATTGGCGTTAAAGTCGGTCCAACCATGCCGGAAGACGAACTGATCGAGTTGTTGGATATTCTCAACCCGGGTAACGAAGCCGGACGAATTACGCTCATTAGCCGTATGGGTGCGGACAATTTGGCCGATAACCTGCCGAAACTGGTGCGTCGCGTCAAGGCTGAAGGCCGTCATGTGGTGTGGTCGAGTGACCCTATGCATGGCAATACCACGAAAGCCGATAATGGTTTGAAAACGCGTAATTTTGATGCGATCCACAAGGAATTACGCCAGTTTTTCGCGGTACATCAGGCCGAGGGCACCTATGCCGGCGGTATTCACCTGGAAATGACCGGTGAGGATGTTACTGAGTGCACCGGTGGCGCCTATCAAATCAGTGAGTCGGATTTGTCCAGCCGCTATCGTACACAATGTGACCCAAGACTTAATGCTGACCAAGTGTTAGAATTGGCGTTTTTAGTGGCTGAGTCGTTACGTTCAGCACGTAACGGACACGGTTAAATTCTCATTACAGTTGTAAAGGATCTTATTGTCATGTCTCAGCAAGTTGAGCAATTATTTGAGCGTTTATGGCAAGACTATATTTCGCGTACGCCATCAGCACCAAAAGTGCATGAAGTGTTGGGTAAAGGTCATCCGATCGTTAACGATCACGTTGCTTTCCGTACCTTTGACATTGCGCCGGTGCGGTTGGAAGCCTTGGCTCAACACTTTTTAGCGTTAGGCTATAAAGAAGGTGGCGATTATCACTTTGAAGAGAAAAAGCTTCGCGCCAAGCATTATGAGCACGACGATCCGACGCTGCCAAAAGTGTTTATCAGCGAGCTGATGACCGCAGAGTTCAGCGACAGTCTGCAGCAAAAAGTTAAAGCCATGGTGGCACAGGTTGACGCGGACGCAGTCAGCAAAGACGACTTTTTGTATTCAGGAACGCACTGGCAGGTCAGCCACGCCGATTATCTGGAGCTGCTGGAAGAGAGTGAATACGCAGCGTGGATGTCTGCGTTCGGTTTCTGCGCCAACCACTTTACCGTTAGCGTTAATTACCTGCCTGGCTTTGATTCGCTCGAGCAGGTTAATGAAACACTGAAACAGGCCGGCTTTACGCTGAATACCTCGGGCGGTGAGATTAAAGGCTCACCTGAGGTTTATTTAGAGCAGTCCTCGACCATGGCCAACCGTCACCCTGTGGCGTTTTCCGATCAAACCGTTGAAATTCCATCGTGTTTCTATGAGTTTGCGAAACGTTACGAAGTTGAAGACGGCAAGCTGTACAGTGGTTTTGTGGCAGCATCCGCTGACAAAATCTTCGAAAGCACCAACGCCGCCTAAATATGTAGGTCAGCCATTTGGCAATGGCGTCGTTAATAACGGCGCCGTTGCAGATTGGTTTTGGCTAAAATCTTAGCGGCAATTTCTTCCACTGAAAAATGCGTCGAATTGATAAACGGTATGGCCTCGCGGCGATACAGCTTTTCCACTTCCTGTAATTCAAACCGACATTGTTGCATCGATGCGTACTGGCTACCATGCCGACGCTGACTGCGAATTTCATGCAAGCGTTGCGCATTCAGCGTTAGTCCAAACAGCTTGTGGCGTTGTTGCTTCAGTTCCTTGGGTAAATCCAGGTGTTCGAAATCGTCGTCTTCGGTGAGCGGATAATTTGCCGCCTTGATGCCGTACTGCAGGGCCAGATACAAACTGGTCGGTGTCTTACCGGTACGTGACACGCCAACCAAAATGATGTCTGCCTCATCAAGCTGATTAAGGCGTTTCCCATCGTCGTTATCCAGCGCGTAGTTAATGGCATCGACGCGAAAATTATAATTTTTATGTACCCCGTGTGTACGGTGCGTTTTCGGTTCGGCTTTTACCTTCAATTCCTGTTCTACTGAGCCCTTAAATTGCTCCAGGAAATCGTAGGATATACCGCCGCAGTTGGTGATCTTAGTTTTCAATTTTTCGTTTACAAAGGTATGAAAAATCAGCGGTGGTTCACCGTCTTCCTTCAGCGACTGGCGGATTTGGCGGCAGACTTTTTCGGCTTTATCCTGAGTGTCGACAAAGGGTAGCGTTTTGTGTTGAAACTCAACCGGAAACATCGATAACAAAGCATGACCAAAGGCCTCCGCGGTTAATGCGGTGCCATCAGAGATATAAAACGCGGTGCGCATATTTACAGTTCTTATTTTAATAATGTGTGGACAGATATTAACTTGTTGTGCTGCAAAGTGTAAAATGCTGAGCACTTTCACCTCCATCGACAAAAATTTGAGGACAGTGACGTGCAAGAATACGTATTGTGGTACCAGCAACTCGGCATGCAGGACGTTAATCGGGTAGGCGGAAAGAATGCCTCCTTAGGCGAAATGATCAGCAACCTAGCCGGCGCCGGAGTTGAAGTCCCGGGTGGTTTTGCCACCACCGCAGACGCCTATAATCAGTTTCTTGACCAAAGTGGGCTTAACGATAAAATCCATCAGCTCCTCGATACCCTCGATGTCGATGACGTCAATGAATTGAGCAAAGCCGGTCAGCAAATCCGTCAGTGGATTATCGACACACCATTCCAGCCTGAATTTGAACAAGCCATAAAAACCGCCTTCTCAGAACTCAGCGAAGACAACGACGAATTCAGCTTTGCGGTACGCAGTTCCGCTACCGCCGAAGACATGCCGGATGCCTCCTTTGCCGGTCAGCAGGAAACCTTCCTCAACGTGCGCGGTCTTGACGCGGTAATGGAAGCGATAAAACACGTTTTTGCGTCATTGTTTAATGACCGCGCCATTTCGTATCGTGTGCACCAGGGCTACGACCACCGTGGTGTGGCATTATCAGCCGGGGTACAACGGATGGTGCGCAGTGATATCGCGTCATCGGGCGTCATGTTTACCATTGATACTGAATCCGGCTTTGAGGACGTGGTCTTTATCACGTCTTCGTTCGGTTTAGGCGAGATGGTGGTGCAAGGGGCGGTTAACCCCGACGAATTTTATGTTCATAAGCCAACGCTGAAAGCGGGGCGGCCGGCGGTATTACGCCGTAACCTTGGCAGCAAGCAGATCCAAATGGTGTTTTCTGAGGATCGTGACCACGGTAAGCAAACACTGATCGAAGACATCGAGCCGGCGAAATCCATGACCTTCTCGGTGAGCGACGAGGAAGTCGAAGAACTGGCGCGCCAGGCGGTCATTATCGAACAACATTACGGCCGTCCGATGGACATCGAATGGGCCAAAGACGGCGTTGATGGCAAACTCTACATCGTCCAGGCACGTCCGGAAACGGTCCGTTCCAATCAGAAAGGTCAGGCCATCGAGCGTTTTGCGCTGAAAAACAAAAGTGACGTCATTTGTGAAGGCCGCGCCATCGGTCAACGCATCGGCTCCGGTGTCGCGAAAGTGCTTAACGACATCAGCGAGATGGATAAAGTGCAACCGGGTGACGTACTGGTTACCGACATGACCGACCCGGATTGGGAACCGATCATGAAGCGTGCAGCCGCCATTGTAACCAACCGCGGTGGCCGTACGTGTCACGCCGCCATCATTGCCCGCGAATTGGGCATTCCGGCGGTGGTCGGCTGTGGTAATGCCGATGAGCTGATCAGCAACGGCCGCAAAGTAACGGTTTCTTGTGCCGAAGGCGACACCGGCTACATCTACGATGGCGAACTGGAGTTTGATGTTACCTCTACCGCCGTGGATAAAATGCCAAACTTGCCGATGAAAATTATGATGAACGTCGGTAACCCGGATCGCGCCTTTGATTTTGCCCGTTTACCGCACGCCGGTATTGGTTTGGCGCGACTGGAATTCATCATCAACCGCATGATTGGCGTACACCCTAAAGCGTTGCTTAATTTTGACGAGCAAAGCGATGAGCTACAGGCAACCATCCGTGGCATGATCGCCGGCTACTCCAGCCCGCGTGAATACTACATTGCCAAGTTGGCCGAGGGCATCGCCACCTTGGGTGCGGCGTTCTCGCCGGAACGGGTTATCGTACGTATGAGTGACTTTAAGTCGAACGAGTACGCTAACCTGATCGGCGGCAGTCAGTATGAACCGGACGAAGAAAACCCCATGCTGGGTTTCCGCGGTGCGTCACGTTATATCTCAGAAGAATTCCGCGACTGTTTTGCGCTTGAGTGTGAGGCGATTAAACGGGTTCGTAACGACATGGGACTGACCAACGTCGAAATCATGATCCCATTCGTACGTACGCTGGAAGAAGGCCGTAAAGTGATTGAGCTGCTCGAAGAGCAGGGGCTTAAACAGGGTGAAAACGGTCTGCGCGTCATCATGATGTGTGAATTGCCGTCAAACGCGTTGTTAGCCGACGAGTTCCTCGATATCTTTGATGGTTTCTCCATTGGTTCAAACGATTTAACTCAGCTAACCCTCGGTCTGGATCGCGACTCCGGCGTCATCGCGCACCTGTTTGACGAACGAAATGAGGCGGTTAAACGGTTGTTGGCGATGGCCATCACCACCGCTAAAAAACGTGGCAAATACGTGGGTATTTGTGGTCAGGGGCCATCCGATCATCCTGATTTGGCGGCGTGGTTGGTCGAGCACGGCATCGACTCGGTGTCACTGAACCCTGATACCGTGGTTGAAACCTGGATGTACCTGGCTGAAAACCTATAACTTGTTACGATTGACTGAACACGAGGATAACACACGAACATGACGCAACTTCCTAAGCTGGTCGCCGAACGCGGCTTACCGCAAGTGTACCAAACGTTTTTACAGGCGCTTGCAAAAACCAGTTACAGCGGAGATGTGGATGTCAGTTATTCGGGGCGGCTTATTGCCGCCACCGATAACAGTGTTTATCAGCAGCTACCGCAGGGCGTGCTTTATCCCAAGAGCGTCATTGATCTGCAGATCATCACCTCGCTGGCGGCCGAGCAACGCTTTGCGGACGTGCAATTTTCGCCACGTGGCGGCGGCACCGGCACGAACGGCCAATCGTTAACGCCCGGCTTGGTGGTCGATCTCAGTCGTCACATGAACCGCGTACTCGAAGTGAACGTGGAGCAGGGCTGGGTTCGTGTGCAGGCCGGTGTGGTGAAAGATCAACTGAACGACGCACTGCGCCCCTACGGTTATTTCTTTTCACCGGATTTATCGACCAGTAATCGTGCCACCTTAGGTGGCATGATCAACACCGATGCCTCTGGGCAAGGTTCACTGGTGTACGGGAAAACCAGTGATCACATTCTTGCGTTGAGTACCGTGTTAATGGGTGGCGAAAAGCTGGAAAGTGGTCCGGTATCGCTGCAGCAGGCACAAGCCATCAGTGAAAAAGCGACCGTGGTAGGACGCTTGTATCGTCAGGCTCTGGATACCTGCGTTGGCTTTCGTGATGATATCGACGCCAAGTTTCCACCGTTAAACCGCTTTTTAACCGGCTATGATCTCAAGCACACCTATGATCCTGAGCACAACACCCTGGATGTTTCACGGCTGATCGCTGGCTCTGAGGGCACCCTGGGTTTTGTCGCAGAAGCCAAACTTAACATCACCCCAATCCCGAAATACCGTACCTTAGTTAATGTTAAATACAGCGATTTTCAGGCGGCTCTGAATAACGCGCCGTTTTTGGTGCAGGCCAATGCCACCTCGGTTGAAACCATCGACAGTAAAGTGCTCAACCTGGCCCGTGAAGACATCATCTGGCATTCGGTTGAACCGTTGCTGACCGATGTCGAAGGGCACACCATGAACGGTATTAACATGGTGGAGTTTGCCAGTACCGACGAAGAGGAAAACCGCAGTAAAGTTTCGTCGTTGTGTGAACGGCTGGATAAGCTGATCAACAGCAAAGACGCAAAAGGTGTGATCGGGTATCAAATCTGTGACGACCTGCCAAGCATTCAAACCATTTACGCCATGCGCAAGAAATCGGTCGGATTGCTGGGGGCTACCAAAGGTCGTCGTAAGCCCGTAGCCTTTGCTGAAGATACCGCAGTGCCGCCGGAAAAGCTGGCCGATTTTATCATGGAATTCCGCCAGTTACTGGATAACGCCGGTTTGCACTATGGCATGTTCGGTCATGCCGATGCCGGGGTGCTGCACGTACGCCCGGCACTGGATTTAACCGAACCCAATGACGAAAAGGTGCTGCGCGAAATCAGTGACAAGGTGGCCGCCTTAACCGCAAAATACGGCGGGTTAATGTGGGGTGAACACGGTAAAGGTTATCGTTCGGAATACGCGCCGGCGTTTTTTGGTGAGCAATTATTTACCGAATTACGCAAGATAAAAACGGCCGTCGACCCCAACAACCAACTGAATCCGGGAAAAATCTGCACACCGCTTGAAGGCGAACACCAATTGGTGTCCGTTGATGCAACTAAGCGCGGTTATTATGACCGGCAAATTCCGGTAGCGACCCGCGACAGCTTCCGCAATGCCATGGACTGTAATGGTAACGGGCTTTGTTTTAACTACGACACCAGTGCGGTTATGTGCCCGAGCTATAAAGTCAGTGGTGATCGCCGCTATTCTCCGAAAGGGCGTTCGTCATTGATGCGCGAATGGTTGCGACTGGGGGCAGCGGCAGGCTTCGATGCGGCGCAGTCACCGCAACAGCCACTGCCGTGGCCGAAGAAAATGCTCAATCGTTGGTTGCACCGCGACGACTTCAGTCACGAGGTGCGGGCGTCGATGGATAAATGCCTGGCATGTAAAGCCTGTACCAACCAATGCCCGGTCAGCGTTGACGTACCGACATTCCGAGCGCGCTTTTTAGAACATTATTACAGTCGCTACGCCAGGCCGCTAAAAGACTGGCTGGTTAAAAATGTGGAAACCACCGCACGCTGGGGGGCTAAGGCGCCGCGTCTAAGCAACGCGCTGACTAATAACTCGGTGTCGCGATCGGTACTGGAATCAGTGGTCGGTTACGTCGATACGCCGGAGTTTTCAGTACCCAGTCTGTCGCAACGCTGGCGAAAGCTGCAATTGCCGAGCATGGATACGAGCGACATTTTGGCCTGTGATGACGCCGAACGCGAAAACTTTGTCGTTATTGTGCAGGACCCGTTTACCAGTTTCTATGAGGCGGGTGTGGTCGAAGCCTTTGCGATGGTGGTTAAACGACTGGGCTACACGCCGGTGTTGTTGCCGTTTAAAGGCCATGGTAAAGCGCAACACGTAAAAGGCTATCTCAGTGAGTTTAAACAAACGGCGGCAACCGTGGCTGAGCAACTGCTGCCGTTATGTGAACGTGGCATTGAATTGGTCGGCGTCGACAGTTCAACGGCACTGGTATTCCGCGACGAATACCGGCAGGCTCTGGGCGATCAGATCGCGGCTAAGCTGCAAGTGAAAACGGTGGTTGAGTGGTTCGAAGGTAAACCACTGTCACCGATGGCGGAGACCTCCAACCGCACCTATGGATTACTGTTACATTGTACAGAGCAGAGTTTTATTCCGGAGTCAGCGAAACACTGGCAACAGCTGTTTCGGGCGTTTGGTCTGCAACTGGATGTAGTGAACGTTGGTTGTTGCGGTATGGCCGGTACCTTTGGCCACGAAAAACAACATCAGCAGGACAGCAAGGCGCTGTATCAAATGGGCTGGCAACAGGCGATTGATGCGTACGGAACCAGCGGCATTGTCGCCACCGGGTTTTCCTGTCGTTCACAGGTTAAACGGATGGAAAACAAGCGGGTGAGGCACCCGCTGGAAGTTGTACTCGCGTGCTTTGACTAGCACGCGAGTAACACCGTTTACTTTTTGGCGTTAGCGATGATTTCGCGCGCCATTTCGTCAGCCAGTTCTCCGGTCGGACGATCTTCTTCTTTAGCACGTGTAAATAGCTTATCCAGGGTATTGTAGATATCACGTACCCGTTTGTCAGTCTCTTCCAACGACATATTAGCCGCTTCTGAACAAACGTGGATAACGCCGCCGGCATTAATGACATAATCCGGTGCGTAAAGAATGCCCATGTCTTTGACCATCTTGTCATGCTTAGGATTGGCCAACTGGTTGTTCGCACTACCGGCAATGATTTTGCACTTCAATTGCTTCAGTGTTTCATCGTTGATGGTCGCACCCAGCGCGCATGGCGCATAAATGTCAGCGTCAACCGAGTAGATTTCATCTAAGCCGACAACGGTTGCGCCCAATTCGTTCTTCGCGCGCTCCAGTGCTTCTTCGTTGATGTCGGTAACGATCAGCTCAGCGCCGTCTTCGCGACAGTACTTGGCAAAGTCATAACCAACTGCACCCAGACCCTGAACCGCGATTTTAACGCCATTCAGATCTTCACTGCCCAAGCGATGCTTGGCCGCGGCTTTAAGACCTAAATAAGTGCCCAGTGCGGTGTGTGGGGAAGGGTCACCGGCTTTATCCGCGGTACCGGCAACGTGCTGAGTTTCCTGCGCCACAATGTCAATATCGCTGGTGCGGATGTTGACGTCTTCCGCAGTGATGTATTTACCACCCAGGCTATTGATGAAACGGCCATACGCACGGAACAGCTGCTCGCTCTTGATGGTTTTTGCGTCACCAATAATAACGGCTTTACCGCCACCCAGCGGCAAACCGGCCATGGCACTTTTGTAGGTCATACCGCGTGACAAACGCAATACGTCGGTTAATGCTTCGGCTGATGAGCTGTAATTCCAAAGCCGTGTACCACCAAGGCTTGGGCCGAGCGTTGTATCATGAACAGCGATGATGGCCTTCAGGCCAGATTCTTCGTCATGGCAAAATGCCACTTCTTCATGATGATCAAATTCAGGATGCTCGAATAGAGACATGAATTTCCTTCCTCATTGGTTCTCGAAATTGCGCGCACATTACCATCAAGACAGGGTCTGCGCTACTTAATCCACGAAATAAAAAAACGAATTCAAACGCCTGTTTAGCAACTCTTGTTTACAGTTAACGTAAACTGCTAATCGGTCTCCAAAAAAAGCACAAAAGTGCCTAAATTCAATAAGTCGGCCAGCAACTGACACGCGTTGTCGTTATTAACCAAGGCTAACCATGGCTCGGCTGCTGCTTCCTGACGTAAACCCGCCAGAGCCTCAGCCAGTGGCTGAATCGCGCGGTTCAGTTGAAAGCGTTCGCCGCCGCTGTAATAGGACTGCAAGGAGGCGCTGTACAACCAACGTGCACCGGGAGCGCGGGCAATGATAGCCCCTTGTTGCTGCAACAACTCAGGAATTTGTTCAGCCACGTAGGGCAGTTCCGGCTCGACCAACTCACGTTTGCTTTGGGACATGATGCGCATCAGCAGGTCATCGGCACCGTTGCCCTGTAACGCATCCGCCAACAACTGCTTACACTGTGCTAACTGAGTGTCGCTGACTTCGTGTGTTGCGGTGTCAGGCTGCAGTTGTGGATCCTGATAGCGCCTGTTGAGCACATCGTGCTGCAGGGCCTGATCGCCAAGTTGCAATAACCACTCCGCTTGCGACGGGGCGCGAAAGCCAACCGAATAGTTTAAGCTTGGCTCCAGCGCCACGCCGTCATGGGGGCAACCGGCCGGGATATAGAGCACATCGCCAGGTTCCAGCACTTCATCAATCACCGCGTCGAACGGCTCTTCCACCAGCGTCAGATCGGTACACGGTTGATAGCTGGTCATGGCCTGCCGCTGCCCGACACGCCAACGCCGGCGTCCGCTGCCCTGAATGATGAACACATCATACTGATCAAGGTGAGGGCCGACACCACCGCCTTCGCAGGAAAAACTGACCATCACGTCGTCGAGACGCCATTCCGGTAAAAATTCAAACGCACTGAGCAATGAACCGACTTGCGGCAACCATTCATTGACCGACTGCACCAGCAAGGTCCAGTTGTTTTCACCATAGCTTTCGTAATCGCTGAACGGACCGTGCTCTACGTGCCAGTCGGTGGGCTTACCATCGGCATCATAACGGCATTGCACAATGCGTGAGTCGACACCGTCTTCCATTGCCAGACCGGCCAGAATTTCTGCTTCGACCGGGTCTTCAAAGGCCGGAAAACCGGCACGCAGCAACCGCGGTTGCTGCTGCCAGGTGCCGCTAAGAAATTCGGCTCGGTTAAAAACGTTGGCGTTCAATTTCACGACAATTCATCCACGAAGGCTTCAGCACGGCCGATATAGGTTGCCGGCGTTAACGCTTTCATTTCATCTTTGGCCGCCTGCGGCAGTTCCAGCGCGTCGATAAAGGCCGCCAGGTCACTTGGCGTAATCCGTTTACCACGGGTCAGTTCTTTCAGTTTTTCGTAAGGCTTTTCAATGCCGTAGCGACGCATTACCGTCTGCACCGGCTCTGCCAGCAATTCCCAATTCGCGTCCAGCTCTTTACTCAATACGTCGGCGTTAACTTCCAGTTTGCTCAGCCCTTTTAGGCTGGCATGATAAGCGATGACCGCGTGGGCGATACCGACACCCAGATTACGCAACACTGTTGAGTCGGTCAGATCGCGCTGCCAGCGCGAGATCGGCAGCTTTTGCGCCAGGTGTGACATCACCGCATTGGCGATACCCAGGTTGCCTTCAGAGTTTTCAAAATCAATCGGGTTTACTTTATGTGGCATGGTCGAAGAACCGACTTCGCCGGCGACGGTTTTTTGTTTAAAGTGGTTGAGCGCGATGTAGCCCCAGAGATCACGGTCAAAGTCGATCAGTACGGTGTTAAAGCGCGATACCGCATCAAACAGCTCAGCCACGTAGTCGTGCGGTTCAATCTGTGTGGTATAGGCGTTCCAATCCAGACCCAGCGAACGGACGAATTGCTCTGACACCTGATGCCAGTCGACGTTAGGGTAGGCGGCAAGGTGCGCATTGTAGTTACCGACCGCGCCATTAATTTTGCCCATCAGACGAACCGCTTTAACTTGCTCTAACTGGCGCTGCAAGCGAATGGCGACATTGGCAAACTCTTTACCCATGGTGGTTGGTGTTGCCGGCTGGCCATGCGTACGCGCCATCATCGCAACCGACTTGTATTCTTTGGCTTTGGCTTTAACCGTATCGACCAGTTCCTGCATCAGTGGCACCAAAACCTCATCACGGGCGGTTGCCAGCATCAGGCCATGAGACAAGTTGTTGATGTCTTCTGAGGTACAGGCAAAATGAATGAACTCAGAGATCTTGGCCAACTCGCTGTGGTCAGCGACTTTTTCTTTTAACAGGTACTCAACCGCTTTAACGTCATGGTTGGTGGTACGCTCAATGGTTTTCACCCGCTCAGCGTCTTCAACACTAAAGTTATTAACGATGTCATCCAATACTTGCATAGCCTCAGCGCTCAGCGCCGGCACTTCATCAATACCGTTAACCTCTGCCAGTTGCTGCAACCAGCGAACTTCAACAGTGACACGGAACTTAATCAAACCATACTCACTAAAAATAGGACGTAACGCTTCTACTTTGCTGGCATAGCGACCGTCGACCGGTGATAGGGCGGTTAGGGTTGAAAAAGGCAGCATGTTGATGTTCTCCAGAGGTCAATAGTAGTTAATTAAAGTATCAATAAATTGTGCACGCTTCAGGCGGATTGCAATAACTGCTTTGCGGTATCCAGCATACGTTTGCGCGAAAATAAAAAGTGCCGGCGTTTACCGCCCACTTGTTGCCACAGTACGGCACTGCGCACACCCGCGAGTAACAGCGCCCGAATATGATGCTGATTCGCTTCATTTTTTAAATGTGTCGGATTGCCGTTGATGCGGATGGGTTGTCCCAGCGGGCTGATGAGCTCGCGATAAATCGACGCCAGACTTTGCAGAATACGATAACGTTCGAAACCAAACTCATGGTACTGGCGGCTGACTTGCTCTAACTGCCGGCCGAGTTCGGCCAAGGCCTTTTTATCGTTCAACAGACGTCGCGAAAGGTGGATCATGCCGACCATATAACGCGTTAATTCAAGGTCTTTTTGCGTGCCGTTGCCCATTTGCTGCAACAGCGTATTAAAGCCGGGGCGCATGGCTTCCAGCGAACCGTAAACGGCCAGCGTGGATTCCGGTTCCAGGTTCAGCACACTGTTGATCAGCGTGTCGGTAACGGTATCGTGCAGCACCTGACCGGAACGCGCCAATTGTTGTACCGCGGCCGCACTCAGCGCCATGCCCGACAGCGCCAGTACCCGTTGTTGCCAATCATTCATAGCTTGACCTCAAAGTCGGTCAAACGTTGTTCGATAATACCGCCGCCAAGGCAAACCTCATCAAGGTAGAAGACCGCCGACTGACCCGGGGTTACCGCCGCTACCGGCTCATCAAAAATCACTTCAACCTGGTCGTCACCCAATGGCGTCACCTGGCAGGGAATGTCCTGCTGTCGATAACGCGTTTTCACCGCGCAACGTAATGGCTGTTGTAGTGGCTTACGATCAATCCAGTGCAATTGGCCGGCAACCAGTCCTTTTGAATACAAACGCGGATGATGCTTACCCTGAGCGACGATTAATACGTTTCGCTCAATGTCTTTATCCACCACATACCAAGGATCGTCAGACGCATCGGCCAAGCCGCCGATGTGCAGCCCTTTACGCTGACCAATGGTGTGGTACATCAGTCCTTCGTGTTGACCAAGCTCTTCGCCATCAACCGATTCAATGGTTCCTGGCTGCGCCGGCAGGTACTGCTGCAAAAAGTCTTTAAATTTCCGTTCACCGATAAAACAAATCCCGGTAGAGTCTTTTTTACCGGCGGTAACCAAACCCTGCTGCTCGGCGATCCGGCGAACTTCGGGTTTTTCCAGTTCGCCGACCGGGAACAGGGTCTGAGCGACGTGTTCGTGGCTCAGCGTATAGAGGAAATAACTCTGATCTTTGTTGTTATCAACGCCACGCAGTAATTGCCACTGCTTGCCGTCATAGGCACGGCGGACATAGTGGCCGGTCGCAATGTAATCGGCCCCCAGGGCTTCTGCGGCAAACTCCAGAAACGCTTTAAACTTAATTTCTTTGTTGCACATAATGTCCGGGTTGGGAGTGCGCCCGGCTTTATACTCGTCGAGGAAATGTTCGAACACATTGTCCCAGTATTCCGCCGCGAAATTGACCGTGTGCAGCTCAATGCCCAGGGTTTCGCAAACTTTTTCGGCGTCAGCGAGATCCTCTGCTGCGGCACAGTATTCGTCCGAGTCGTCTTCTTCCCAGTTTTTCATAAACAAGCCTTCAACCTGGAAGCCCTGCTGCAACAGCAAGTAGGCTGATACGGACGAATCCACACCGCCGGACATTCCGACGATGACTTTCTTGTTGGCATTGTTAGTTACGGGCTTCGTGGCGACGTCACTCATTCGATCACACTACCTATTCGGTTACTTAAGCTATTGGGCGCGCATTCTACCACACTGGCGGCTCTTCGCGCCATTCTCCGGGGGCTAATCCGGCCAGTTTATAAGGCCCGATTTGGGCGCGAATCAAGCGTAGCGTTGGTAAACCAACGTGTGCCGTCATCCGTCGTACCTGACGGTTTTTGCCTTCGCGGATTTTGATGCAAAGCCAGCTGTCGGGCACACTTTTGCGCTCCCGCACCGGTGGATTACGCGGCCATAAGGCGTGTGGTTCGTCCATGACAAAGGCTTCTGCCGGTTTGGTTTTACCGTCGTTGAGTTCAACGCCTTGTTGCAACTGCCGCAGCTGTTCGGTGGTCGGTTCACCCTCAACCTGCACCCAGTAGGTCTTCCAGACCTTGTATTTCGGATTTGACAAGCGCGCCTGATAAACGCCGTCATTGGTTAACAGCATCAGCCCTTCGCTGTCTTTATCGAGGCGTCCTGCAGGGTAAACGTCCTTGTGCGGCACCCAGTCTTTTAGCGTGGCATCTCCGGCTTCGCCGGAAAACTGCGAGAGCACACCGTAGGGCTTGTTAAACAACACCAGCTTCGGGTTTGCCGGGCGTGGACGCGAAGTACGTTTTGCGTGACGTCGTTGCATCAAGGTTTCCTTTTGATTGTGAACGAGGGGGAAGATCCTCTACTATAGGGGGCTCTTGTTTCAAGTACTATGGTAACCCATGCAAACAAATAACGACGAACAACAGCAAATGATCATCGGTGGCAACCTCACTGACGCACTACGCGGTCAGTATGCACTGAACCTTGGCGAAATTTTCCGCTACACGTTGGCCGCTACACGGAGCCACTGGGTTTCGCTGTTCCTCGGTTTTTTGGCGTTTCTGGGCATTTTATTGGTACTGACCCTGGTGGCCTTTAGTGTGCTGCCTGAGCAATGGGTCGATCAAGTCGTGCCGCAACAGGCAGGGCAACCGGTTTCCCAGAACGCATTGATGATCTTATCACTGATTGGCTCGGCTGTGGGCGCGCCGTTCTGGGGTGGGTTGATTTTAATGGGTATCCGTCACAGCGTGGATATTCCGACCAAAGCCGCCGACATCTTTGACGGCTTTTCGCGCGCAGGCCCACTGATTGCAACGTTACTGGCCACCAGTATCATCACTCAACTCGGTTTAATCCTGACCGGCCAGTTGCACTGGGGGCTGAGTGTCCTTGCGCAGATTTATTTTAGCGTGGTATTTGCTTACGCGTTACCGCTGGTGGTGGAACGCGGCATCACGCCATTGAATGCCATTTATTATTCGCTACGAATTGTGCATTACAAATTACCACAGTTCATTTTGTTGCTATTTGTGGTCACCGGGCTGGTAATACTCAGTTCGTTTATGTTCTTTCTGCCGTTGATTTTTGTGGTGCCACTGATCTTCAACCTGGTTGGTGTCGTTTACAAAGAAACCGTTGGGGTCACCATCAAGCTCGACAAGCCCCAACCGCAGGGTGACGACGATTCGCCGTGGACCGCCTGATTATGAGGAATAACATGCGTTTTCTTTTTATCGTATTTTTTGTTGCTGTCAGTTTACTGGCGTTGCTGCTGCCGTTCACCGTGACTTTCGAGCCTGCGGAAACGGAATACAGTGAAACCACCGGGCTGCCGCCGGTGCCCAAAATTGGCGTTTACGATGAATTACCGGACTTTTCTCAGTTTACCGATGTGAACGAGAAAAAACTCGAGTTTTTCAGCTATTTGTTACCGCTGATCGAAGCCGAGAACCTGCGTATTTTGCACTCGCGGTCCAAGTTGCTGGAAATCGAGGAGAACTTTAAAGCCAATATGCTCAACGATGCCGATCGCCGGCAACTGGCACAGTTAATGGATTATTACGAAGTGGACCCCAGTTTAAGCAACGAACAGGTGTTTGCCGTGCTCAAGCGTCGAGTCGATGTGGTGCCTGAGATGATGGTGCTGATGCAGGCGGCCAATGAATCGGCCTGGGGCACGTCACGTTTTGCCCGCCGCGGTTTGAACCTGTTTGGTCAGTGGTGTTACCGCGAAGGCTGCGGCATAGTTCCTAACCAGCGGCCGGAAGGACAGGTGTATGAAGTGGCTAAATTCGACTCGGTCAACCAGTCGGTTCGCAGCTATATGCGCAACATTAACACCCATCCACCGTACATGGATTTGCGCTTGCTGCGCGAGCGTAAGCGCGCCCGTGATGAAGAATTGCGCGCCATCGAATTGGTTGAGGGGCTGGGTAGCTACTCAGAGCGGGGCGATGAGTACATTGAAGAACTACAATCAATGATTCGCGTCAATCGCCCGTTGGTTATGGAAGTAAAACAACAGATGGCGGCGCAATTAGGCGATAAGCCGCAGACGGCAAATTAAGCAATCTGCGTTATTTTAATCGCGTTAGCAGGGTCGCTCAGCGGCCCTTTTTGTTGCGTCTGCTCATGACTCAGCGGCGGCGCATCAAAGGCCCAGTCACCGTTTTCGTCGGCTTCACCCGTGGCGGTAACAGCTCGGAAATCGAACAAATTAGCGTCAACTAAGTGCGATGGCGTGACGTTCTGCATGGCCGTGAATAGGCTCTCGATGCGTCCCGGAAAACGCTTGTCCCACTCGCTCAGCATGGCCTTAATCTGCTTACGCTGGAGGTTCTCCTGCGAGCCACACAGATTACAAGGGATGATCGGAAACGCCATCGCCTCGGCATAACGGGCAATATCCTTTTCGCGGCAAAACGCCAACGGTCGGATAACCACGTGCTCACCATTGTCGCTGACGAGTTTGGGCGGCATCGACTTCAGTTTGCCACCATGGAACATGTTCAAAAACAAAGTTTCGATCATGTCATCGCGGTGGTGGCCCAGTGCAATTTTGGTAGCCCCCAGACGTTTCGCGGTTTTGTACAAAATACCGCGGCGCAGGCGTGAACACAGTGAACAGGTGGTTTTGCCTTCAGGAATTTTGTCTTTGACGATACTGTAGGTGTCTTCTTCGACGATTTCGTAATCAACGCCAAGCTGCTGTAGGTACTCCGGCAACACGTGCTCAGGGAAACCCGGCTGCTTCTGATCCAGGTTAACGGCAACCAACTCGAACCGAATCGGCGCTACACGTTGCAAATAGAGCAGGGTATCCAACAGCGTGTAGCTGTCCTTGCCGCCTGACAAACACACCATCACCTTGTCATTGGCTTCGATCATGCCAAATTGCTCGATGGCCTTACCGGTCTCGCGACGGATGCGCTTTTGCAATTTATTGAAACCGTACTTACTATCCGCTGTTACTGCCACAATGACACCTATTTAACTGACTGCTTGCAAGCGCGCGATTATACCTGACTGTCGTCATTACGCCAATGGACTGACAAAATCCTCAGGCTTAACGGCCAGCACATCACAGTTGAGCTGCTCCAGCACGTGTTCGGCGGTATTGCCCAGCAACGCGGCGGTGATGCCGGTGCGGCCGATGGTGCCCATGACCACCAGTTCGGCATCCAGCTTTTCAGAAAATTCAGGGATCACTTGCTCCGGCAAACCCTGGGCAACGTGTTGCTGTGGTTCAGGAATGTTGAAGCGACGGCCAAGCTCTCGCATCTTGTTCTGATGATGAGTCTGTAGCTCTTCGGTGTATTGGGTGACGTCAAATTCGGGAATTTCCACGGCCACATTGACCGGTGCGCCGGGATACGCATTGACTAGGTGAACACTGGCGTTGAGGATGTGGCTCATCGCTTCGGCATGTTCAACGATGCGGGTGTTCAGTGATTCATGGTGCGCTTCTTCGGAACCGCTGTGGACGGCGGCGATGATCTGTCCGTGTTGCGGCCAGGCATGTTCTTTCACCATCAGTACGGCGCAGGGCGCTTTGCGCAGCAAATGCCAGTCGGTCGGTGTAAACAACAGGTTTTGCAGGCTCGACGTTACGTGCGACGCTTTGATGATGAGATCGTGCTGCTCTTTGAGCGCAGTTTCAATAATCGCCTCGAACGGACGGTTGTGCCAAACCACCTGGATGTCCAGACGCACTTCGGTGGTATCGTAATGAGTCAAGAGGTCGGTCAGCCAGGCTTTGCGGTCGGCGATCAGATTCGCGCGCATGGTGTCGCGTTCCTCGCGCGACAACATGGTCGTCATTTCGTAGGAAAAGTCATAAATCGAGAGGAACAGAGTTAATCGGGCATCACTGAGCTTAGCCATGTGCATCGCACGATTTATGGCTTTGTGTTGCTCATCGGCCGGATCGACAACAACCAGTATGTGACGAAACGCGTCCATTTTTCACCACCTTAATCATGTAAAGAATCTACCATTAAGGTTAGCGCAGATAAAACGAAGTACCTAGTCTGTCGATCAAAAATGCGGACGGATCAGCGTCAGTGCGGTCCACAGCGCGTAAATCATCAGTAACACACCGATGGCCAGGCGGAAGCCTTGTGCCTGTAAGATACTGCGCATGGCCTGACTGAAGTAACCGGCGCCAACCATCGCCGGAAACGTACCGATCGCAAACGCCGCCATTAACAGGCCACCTTGCAGCGCGTCACCGCTGACCGCAGCGTAGCTCAGTGCACTGTACACCAGCCCACAGGGTAGCCAGCCCCAAACCGCGCCGGCCAGAAACACCGTCAGTCGGCCACCGGTTTGCGCTGGAGCAAGACCTTTGACACGATTCCATAGTGGCTTGGCCGCCTGCTCAAGTTTATTCAGGATTGGCCACCAGCCGGTAAAGTACAACCCCAGTGCCAGTAAAAACAGCACCGCTAGCCAGCGCAGGACCTTAGTGGTGTGAGGGGAGTCGGGCGCGATCAAAGCAACCGCGCCACCAACAATAGCGCCGAGCAGCACATAGGAGGCCATGCGGCCAACATTGTACAGCACAATATTGGACCAGCGTGTCTGTACACCAATGGCGCTGGCAATGCCGCCGCACATGGCTAAGCAATGTCCGGCACCGGCCAGTCCCATAATAAATGCGGTAACAATATCAACGTTGTTCACGGTCGTTCCGGTTTTCCTGCTCTTCGTCGTCATCGAGCAGAATGCGTGAGCCTTCACGCTCGATGTCTTCGAACTGATTAGAGCGTACCGCCCAGAAAAACACGATAACAGCGATCAGGACAAAAATAATGGCGACGGGAATCAACGCATAGATAACACTCATTCGCGGTATAACCTCAACGAGTTTGCAATAACCAACAGGGAACTTAATGACATTCCCAACGCGGCCACCCAGGGCGCAATAATGCCCAGTGCTGCAACTGGCAGAATGGACACATTATAGGCCACCGCCCAGGTAAAGTTCTGGCGCATGATAACACGAGACTTGCGGGCACTTCGAATCACCTCTTCGACACTGTTCAGTTGATCCGACAAAATCACCACATCAGCGGCGGTTTTGGCCAGATCCGAGGCGTTGGCAAAGGTCATGGAAAGGTGAGCCTGAGCCAACACCGGACCATCATTAAGCCCATCACCGATCATCCATACGGTGTTGCCGCTTTGTTGCAATGATTTGATCAAATCCAGTTTTTGCTGCGGTTTGTACTCGCCGTAATACTCGGTCATGTTCAGTTGACTGGCGGTGGCCGCAACCCGGCCGTTATCATCGCCACTGACCAGCAGGGTACGAATGCCCTGACGCTGCAGAGTGTCGAGGGTCTGTTTGGCATCATCGCGCAGATTATCCTCAATGGTAAACTGTGCCAACAACTGCTGCTTACTGGCCAGAACCACATTAAAACGCGTCTCGGCGGCCGCCTGCGGATGCCATTCGGCGATAAACGCGGGGCTGCCCAAGCGATAGTGTTCGCCTTGTTCGGTAACGACTTCGAGCCCAGAGCCAGCCACCATTCGTACCTGTTCTTTAAACGGACGCGGTGTTGCCGATAATTGCTTCAACGGTAACGCCAGAGGGTGCTCGGAATAGGCTTCCATGCCGGCCACCAGCTGGTTGATCTGCTCTGGCTCAATAAAGTCTCTGCGCTCGGTAATACTGAACTTACCTTCGGTCAGCGTACCGGTTTTATCAAAGCAAATGACATCCAGTTGCTTCACCGATTCCAGTACTTGCGAGCCTTTTACCAAAATGCCTTTGCGGTTAAGCCGGTGAATGGTGCCGGTGATCGCCGTTGGTGCCGCCAGCGACAGCGCACAGGGGCAGGTCGCCACCAATACGGCCAGGGTGACCCATAATGCGTGTTCAGGTTCAATCCACCACCACACCAAAAAGGTGAGGGTGGCAATAACCAGAATGCTGCTGACAAAATAACTGGCCACTTTATCGATGACCTGCTGCACTTTGGGTTTTTCTGCCAACGCTGAGTCCTGCATCGCAACGATACCGGCCAGTACCGTCTGTTGGGCAGCGGCGGTAACGCGGATGCGAATCGCGGACTGTTGGTTGATGCTACCGGCGACCACAGTCTGGCCTTTGATTTTGCGATTCGGTACGCTTTCACCACTGAGCAGACTCTCATCCAGCCAGGCTTCATCCGACAACAACTGACCGTCGGCGGCCAGTGTATCGCCTGGATTAACCACAATCACATCACCAACATGCAACTGCTTTACCGCCACCGACTCAAGGCCGTCGCTGGTTTCGCGTTGGGCCAGTTGCGGCATTAGTGTTAAGCGATTGGTGGCGAACCGCAGCGCCTTTTCTTTTGCTAACAGCTCCAGATACCGTCCCGACAATAGGAAAAAGGTAAACATCGAGATCGATTCAAAATACACCTCGCCACTGCCTTGTGTGACGGCGTAGACGCTGGCCGCGTATGCGCCGAGCAAGGCAATACTGACCGGCACATCCATATTCAGCGTTTTTGCCTGCAACGCTCGCAACGCACCGATGTAAAAGGGCTGCGCACTGTACAGAATAACCGGAGTGGCAAAAATCAGGCTCACCGACCAAATGTACTGACGTGTGGTGTCATCAAGATCGCTGACGACCCCGAAGTAGAGCGCGAATGCCAGCATCATGACCTGCATGGTCGCCAATCCCGCTAACCCCAGCCGGCGAATAAAGCCTTTACGCTGCCGACTGAATTGCTGTTCCTGCTGGTTAGGCTGAAACGGGCGGGCCTGATAACCAATCGCGGCTAACCGCTTGATCATGTCACTGATGCCGACCTGACGAGGATCCCAGGTTACCTGCAGACGTTGGCTGGACAAATTAACGATGGCTTTAGTCACGCCGGGCGTGGCCTGTAGCTCGCGTTCAATAAGCCAGGCACAGGCCGAGCAGGTGATGTTCGAAATGGTCAAAGCCGCCTGTTGCAGATCGCCTTCCAGCTCGCGGACAAACTCTTTTTGCACATCCGGATGGTCATAAACCTCCAGATTTTTGAGTTCATCGGGCAAGATTGGCGTTTGCTGTGGCTTATCCAAATCACGGTGTTTGTAATACGCGCTTAGGCCGTGCTCGATGATGGTTTCCGCGACCGCCTGACAACCGGCACAACATACCGGTTGAGGGGTCCCATCGAAGGTTACCGTTAAATCAACGCCCTTAGGAATGGGCTGCAGACAATGAAAACAGGGCTTGGGATCGTTTTTTTCGGTCATTGCTTAAACGCCGTACAACAAAGGCTCAATCAGGGTCCACTGGGCGGCTGGCAAGGTGTATTTTTGACTCACCTTCCAGTGCCGGTCAAAGGGTTCCACAGTAACGGTCCAACGACCATCAATGGCTTCAGGAATGTCAGCGCGGTAGACGCCGTCAGCCGCGACAGTGACGCGACGAGAAAAATCTTTTTCGGCATTGGTTGCGTGCACAAACTTGACGTTGAGGGCACTAAGCTGCTCGGGCGCACCGGACTTGTAGCGCAGTGCAAATTCGCCGTTGTTGGCGGTAAATTCAAAACTGATGTTCAGTTCCTGAGCCTTTTCAACGTGCTCAATAACCGCATTGATGGTCTTTCCGCGTTTGTAGTAATCGTCTACAACCATCGAAAAATTACCCTGGGTTACGGCCAGATAAATGATGATCGCACAGACAATCATCACCAGTACCGGAACTGAAATGAGGAACCAAGGCCAGAACTGCTTATACCAAGGCTTCACCATAATCTATTACCTCATACAAAAAACCCCGCCGTGGCGGGGTTTTACTAAGAAAGTCGCTTAGTCATTCGACAAGCTGTAAATGTACGCCGACACCACGTGGATTTTATCCTCTCCGAGGATATCTTTCCATGCTGGCATGACGCCGTTACGGCCATAGTGCAGGGTTTCTTCAATTTTATTAATTGAACCACCGTACAGCCACACGTTATCCGTTAGGTTAGGTGCGCCCAGTTGCTGGTTACCTTTACCGTCCTGACCGTGACATGCAGCACAAACCGCAAAGTTCTGCTTGCCGGCTTCGGCCAACTTCGGATCCACATTACGACCACTGAGGCTGGCAACGTAGTTGGCCAATTCAGTGATTTGCTGATCCGTAAACTGCTCACCAAAGGCAGGCATGTTGCCCTGACGGCCTTGCAACAACGACGTTTTGATGTCGTGTGGCTCACCACCGTACAACCAGTCATCATCGGTCAGGTTAGGGAAGCCCGGGCCGCCCATCGCGTTTGAACCGTGACATTGAGCACAGTTTTGCAGGAACAGGCGCTGACCGACATCCAATGCGTCTTCGTTCTTCGCCAGTTCAGGAATAGACTGCTCGGCAAAAGCTTCGAAGATCGGACCGTATTTTTCTTCGGCATCACGTACCGCACGGTCGTACTCAACAATCAAGCCTTGCTCTTGCGCTTCTTCCATAGCCTGACGTGACTCTTCTAACGATTGCACGTCCTGGTTAGAGCTCTTCCAGCCCAGCAAACCCTGGAAGTTGCCCAGGCCAGGGTAGAGCGCCAGGTACAGGAAGCCCCAGGCAAAACACGCCCAGAATAAGTACGTCCACCACTTCGGTAAGGGGTTGTTAATTTCTACGATCCCATCGAATTCGTGGTCCATTTCCTGACCTTCTTCGATGTGGGTGTAGTTCTTCATGTTCCAGCGCAACAACCAAATCAACGCAACCAAGGTTGCCAGCGTAAGAACAATTATCCATGCACTCCAGAAGCTACTCATCTTTCTTCGACTCCGGTTTGTCGCTTTCCTTTACCGATGAAGCCTTATCTTCTTCAAAGATAGAATTGGCTGCTTCATCGAATTGTTTTTTTGCGCGTCGGCTAAAGAACGACCAGCCTACAATGGCCAAAAATAAGACCAGTATGATGATCGTCCAAATGCCGTGCCATTCACCAAAACCCATTACTTATCAGCCCGTGATAGTGCTGTACCCAGGGACTGCAAATACGCAATGAGCGCTTCCATTTCGGTTTTGCCCTGAACTGCTTGTTTAGCGCCGGCAATGTCTTCTTCGGTGTAAGGTACACCCAATTGTTTCATTACCTGCATTTTCTTCGCAGTATCTTCGCCCGTTAGGGTATTTTCCGCTAACCAAGGGAAGGCCGGCATGTTCGATTCTGGAACAACGTTACGTGGGTTCATTAAGTGCACATAGTGCCACTCGTCACTGTAACGTCCGCCAACGCGCGCAAGGTCAGGACCGGTACGCTTAGAACCCCACAGGAATGGGAATTCCCATACGTGTTCGCCCGCCAGCGAGTAGTGACCGTAACGCTCGGTTTCTGCACGGAACGGACGAATCATCTGGCTGTGACATTGCACACAGCCTTCGCGCATGTAGATATCGCGACCTTCAAGTTCCAGTGCCGTGTAAGGCTGCAAACCTTTAATCGGCTCTTGCACCTGGCTTTGGAACAGCAATGGGGTAATCTGAACGATACCACCAATGGACACCGCGAGAATCATCAGAACCGATAACCACCCGAGGTGCTTTTCAACAAATTCGTGTTTCATCTGTCAATCTCCCTTAGGCGGTTTGTACGACGTTACCAGCAGCTGTCTCACGACGGCCCGCCTGGATGGTTTGATAACAGTTGTACGCCATAATCAGCATACCGACGACAATGAACACACCGCCAACGAAGCGACCTGCCCAGAACGGGTAAGATGCCTGTACACTTTCTACGAAGCTGTAGGTCAGCGTACCGTCAGCGTTCGTCGCGCGCCACATCAGACCTTGCATGACGCCTGAGATCCACATCGAAACGATGTAGAACACAACGCCGATGGTGTGCAGCCAGAAGTGTACGTTGACCAGCTTAATGCTGTGCAATTGTTTCTGGTTAAACAGACGTGGTACCAGATAGTACATAGAACCGATGGTGATCATCGCAACCCAGCCCAGTGCGCCGGAGTGAACGTGACCGACGGTCCAGTCAGTGTAGTGCGACAAGGCGTTTACTGACTTGATGGCCATCATTGGACCTTCGAACGTCGACATACCATAGAAAGACAGTGACACGATCAGGAAGCGCAGGATCGGGTCAGTACGCAGCTTGTGCCAGGCACCTGACAGGGTCATGATACCGTTGATCATGCCGCCCCATGAAGGTACAAACAGAATCACTGACATCACCATACCCAGAGACTGAGTCCAGTCCGGCAGGGCAGTGTAGTGTAAGTGGTGAGGACCGGCCCAGATGTACAGCGAAATCAGCGCCCAGAAGTGGACGACCGACAGACGGTACGAGTAAACCGGACGTTCAGCCTGCTTCGGTACGAAGTAGTACATCATACCCAGGAAGCCGGCTGTCAGCAGGAAGCCAACCGCGTTGTGGCCGTACCACCATTGAATCATGGCGTCGACTGCACCTGAGTACATTGAGTAAGACTTCATGAAGCTTACCGGCACCGCCATACTGTTAACAATGTGCAGCATGGCAATAACCACAATAAAGCCACCATAGAACCAGTTAGCCACATAAATGTGCGAGGTTTTACGAATCGCCAGGGTGCCGAAGAACACGATGGCATAGGCAATCCAGGTCACCGCAATCAAGATATCGATTGGCCACTCAAGTTCAGCGTATTCCTTGGTGCTGGTGATCCCAAGAGGCAGGGTAATAACAGCCGACAAGATAACGGCTTGCCAACCCCAGAAGGTAAACGCCGCCAGTTTGTCCGAGAACAAACGTGTACGACAGGTTTTTTGCACCACATAATAAGACGTGGCGAACAGTGCGCTGGTACCGAATGCAAAAATAACCGCATTGGTATGCAACGGACGAAGACGAGAGTAAGTTAGCCAAGGCGTGTTGAAGTTTAACTCCGGCCAGACCAGCTGGGCCGCAATCAAAACACCCAACGCCATGCCGACGATACCCCAAATAATGGTCATGACAGTAAACTGCCGAACGACCTTCATATTATATTCGATCGGTTGTTGTGGAATTGTTTGACTCATCTTTATATTCCGCGGTGATTGAGATCAGGAAAAATGGTGACTTTTACCCGCTTAACCAAAAGTCAGCTTCCTTGTAAAAGTACGCGAATTTTACACCTTATGTACCTAAAGGTACAGAGGGGATAATACTAATATCCCCATAATAATAAAGGCTATTCGGTTTTGAATCGTGATACTAATTGACTTAAATCAATACTGTTTTTGGTGAGTTTTTGACTCACTTCGGCCACTTGTTGGTTGGCACTTTGGTTATCACCGGAGAGGTCACTGATGCCGGTGACATTTTCGCTTAAGTCACGAGTCACGCGGCTTTGCTCGTCAGTGGCTGAGGCAATTTGAACGTTCATCGAGGAAATGTTGGCAACCGCTTCCTGAATCTGACTGATCGCCTGTTCCGCTTTGAGGGCGCCTTCATTGGTGGTTTGAGAACGCTGTTCGACATCAGAAATGATGTGGGTAACGTCCTTAATCGCGCCCTGAATACTGTCGACAATGGTCGATATTTCATCGGTTGATTGCTGTGTGCGCGTAGCCAGTGTGCGTACTTCGTCGGCAACTACGGCAAAACCACGACCCGCTTCACCGGCACGAGCCGCCTCAATCGCTGCGTTCAACGCCAGTAGGTTGGTTTGTTCAGCAATGGCGACGATGACGCCAAGAATGTTGCCAATTTTATCGGAACCGTCCTGTAACAGGCGCGCCTGTTCGCCGGCTTTCCGCAGTTGCGCGGTAAGTGCTTCAATATTATTTACCGCTTCGCGCACAATTACCGCCGAACGACCGGCTTCCTCATCGGCGGTATTGGCCGATTCTGCCGCTGTCCGGGCATGTTCTGCGACTTCCCCAGCGGAGGAGGAGAGTTCGTTGATGGCGGTCGCAACGGAGTCGGTCTGCGACCGCAACTCATCACTCTGTTCGCTGCTTTGACTGCTCAGTGCTGCCAAACGCTCGGCAGCACGTTCTTCTTCCTGCGCACTGTTTTGCACACTTTTTACCAATTGCTGAATTTTACTGACAAATTCGTTAAAAGATGCGGCCAGTTGTGCCAGTTCGTCACCGCCATCGGCATTTAACCGGCGGGTCAGGTCGCCTTCACCCTGCGCAATGTCTACCATCGCGGCATTAATGCGTTTAAGCGGGCGGGTTATGCTGCGAATGATCAACACGAACAACAAAAGCAGTGGTACTGATAAAACCACGGCAAGGCCGACCAGTTTAAAGAATTCCTGCCACAGCATTGAGGCGATGTTATCTGTGTACTGACCGGTACCAATGATTAAGTTCCAGGGCTGGAATACCCGGATGCGGCTGATTTTGGGTACCAGGTTGCTGCTGTCGCTGCCTTTTTGCCAGATATACTCGACCGTAGCGCGATCCGCATTGCGAGACTTGTTGACCATTTCTTCAAACAGCTTTGTCCCTTGCGGATCTTCGTATGAGAGCACGTTTTTACCGACCAGCGTTTTGGTGAAGGGGTGCTGTACCATTTCGCCCTGACGGTTGAGCGTGAAAATGTATTCAGAACTCTCGTAACGTATCTCATCAAGTCGGGCAAACGCTTGAGCACGAGCCTGCTCTTCACTGATCTCGCCGTTACTGGCCTGTTCATGATAATAACTGACCATCGTATGAGCCGCGTCCAATACCGCGTCGAGTTTGCGCTTTTCCTCCTGGATAAGCAGCCCGTTAAGAATGAACATCATGAAGGCAACCATCAGGGCGGTACCGAAGGCAGCAATACCTAATAACGCTACCAGCCGACGGGTAATACTAAAACGTTGAATGAAACCCATGCTGATCCCTCAAAAACAGTAATAATTCGTTTATCGCTCTACTTTACGCTCTCTTTACAATAAAGAAAGTAGACCATAGTCAAAGACGGTGTCGATCTTGTATCGACCTTAATGAATTTAACTAAAGTAAAAGCGTTACTGTTTTGTCGTGCCCCGCAGCATCAACGCTGACAATGCAGGCAACGTCAGTATGGTAACCACGGCAGCACCTATCAGCCCGAACATCACGATAATACCGACCCCACGATATAATTCGGTACCTTCACCAGGGATAAACACCAACGGCGCAATACCGCACAAGGTCGTGAGGGTGGTAATGGTGATAGGGCGTACGCGTGATAACAAGCCTTCCTTAATGGCATCAATCAACGGGTAGCCGTCTTTATCGCGCAGATAAACGGCACGCTCAACCACCAGAATCGGGTTGTTAATGACCGTCCCCATCAGGATCAGGAAACCCAGCATGGTGATCATATCAAAGGGTTGGTTGAGCGGTTTCATACCCAGTAAGGGCAGCAATTCGCCAACGCCATTCATTAATGCTAGCCCCAGTATGCCCGCGCTGATGCCCATCGGAATGGTGAGCATGATCAACAAGGGATAGCCCCAGTGCGAGAATATCGCGACCATCAGCAAATAGACGATGGCGACAGAAAGCAGATAATTTTGACTTAATGCGGCCTGCGTTTCCGCCAGTTGATCGGCCGCGCCGGATAGCTCAGTACTGATGTCTTTATCAATCACACCACGTTCGCGCAGATGCTCTATCACATCATTACGCACCTGAGCGACACCGGATTCCAGCGCCACCGAGTCGGGCGGAATGATATTAAGCGTTACGGTACGACGACTGTTCACGCGTCGGACGGTACTGGTATCGACCGTTTCTGTCACGGTCGCCAGCGCGGACAGCGGCAGCGCGCGGCCCTGATATTGATACACCGGCATGGCGTCGAGGGCGTCCGGTTTTGTGTCGGTACCGTCTTGGCTAAATAAGTACATATCAATCTTATCGTCGCCCTGGAAAAACTCACCCACAAAGGCACCGTCGGTTAATGCCGCGACCGCGTAACCCAGACTCTGTGCGTCCAAATCCAGTTCTGCCAAACGAGCGAAATCCGGGTGTATTTCCAGCAGCGGCTGCTGCAGCGTCAGCGAGCCTGGCGAACTCTGAATCCGGGGGGTGTCAAACACCGCTTCAGCGCGGGTATAAATGGCTCGGGCTGCGTTATAAACCTCCGCCAAATCCGTGCCACCCACATCAACATTAATACTGCGGGTACCGCCGTCATTGCTGCTGATGATGGAGCCTTTGGTGGCGAAGGCGCGCATACCCGGATAACGCTCATAAACCTCGGTTATCGCATTCATGAGCTCTTCAATCCGATCGGCATCACGGGTTTCAGCGATGACCCGCAAATTGGTCGGCGACACGCTGTAACTGATCGTTTTTAACGCCGGTATGGTTAACCCGTCGGGGCTGGTGACCTGTTGCTGCTCGGTGGTTAAGGCCGGATCAAAAATCGCGCGGATCTCATCGCCGATCGCCGACATGGTTTGTAGGTTGTAACCCGGCGGCGCGTTCATTGACGCAAAGGTCTTGGCTTCTTCTCCTTCGGGCAGGTATTCGGCCGGCGGTGTCAGTAGCCACCAGACCCCGACCACCAACGCAAAGGTACCGGCAACGGTAACAACCTGACGTTTACGGCTGGCGAGCGTGCGATCGGCGAGCTTACCGACACCGGACAACAACCGATCGGTGACCTTGGTTTTAGCCCGCGCCGGGAAATAAGCCGACAGTAGCGGCACCAGGGTAACCGACACCAACATCGACGCAATGATGGCCGAGGAAATGGCTATCGCAATGTCGGAGTACAACTGACCGGCTTCCTGCACAATAAATAAAATCGGTAAAAACACCATCACGGTGGTCAGTGTCGACGCCAGCACCGCTGTCCATACGCGTTGTACACCCAGTACCGCGGCCTGTTTTGGCTTGGCGCCTTTTTGCCGTTCCAGTTCGATGCTTTCCAGCACCACAATGGTGTTGTCGAGAGTCATGCCAATAGCAAAGGCAATTCCCGCGAGGGAGATAACATTAATGGTGCGATCCAGTAACAGCAGGCCAATAAAACCAGCCAGGGTACAGATGGGAATCCCCACCACGGCAATGGCTGTTGCCCGTCCGGAGCGCATCAGCCCGTACATTACTAAGGTGGCAAACACCGCACCCAGGGCGAGGTTAAACAACACGTTCTGAATGGAAGCTTCGACGTAACGCACGTCATCGGAATTGAGCACGATGTGCATACCAGCGGGCTTTAACAGCTCTTCATTGATGCGCTCAACTTCAGCCAACATGGCGTACTTAATATCAATGACGTTGGAGCCGGACTCCCGCTTTACCTGCAGGCTCAACACCTGTTCGTCTTTAAACCACGACTCGCTGTTGGTTTCGAAATGATTGAGATCGATGCGGGCGATATCATCCAGCCGCACCAGTTTGTCACCGTCGCGGGCGATAATGGTTTGCTGCATCTCTTCAATGGTGTCAAAACGACCAACGGTTCGCAGCAGATAACGACGTTTATTTTGTTCCAGCTCGCCGGCGGAGGTATCCGCATTACGGGTCTGCAATGCCCGTTGCACGTCGGAAACGGTCAAACCATGATTGCTGAGCGCTTGTCGATCCAGTTGAATGCGAACCTGTCGTTGGGCACCGCCGCTGACTTCCACCTGCGACACCCCGGCAACTGAGGACATGCGTGGCCGCACATTGTCTTCGATGTAATCACGCATCCGTACCATGTCGATATTTTTGGGATTACCGGGTAGGGGAGCGACCCGAAAGTACATAAACGCGTTGCTGGAGAAGGAAGCGGCATAAATTCTCGGTTGATCGACATTGTCAGGATAATTTGGAACCTGACTTAATGCATTGTTAACCAGTATTAATGTTTCTGTAACGTCTATTCCGAACGGGAAATCCAGTTCGATGGACGCCTGACCATTACTGGCACTGCTTTCCATGCGCTGCAGGTTGGGTACGGTGCGCAGATACTCTTCCTGCTCAACCAGGATTTCTTTTTCGATATCCTGCGGGGTTGCCCCCGGCCAGGACGTTTGTACCGAGATGGTTCTGACTTCCAAGTCCGGTATCATCTGCACCGGGATCTTCAATGCCGCAGCAAGGCCCATCAAGCACAGGATCAATACCGCCACGATGGTAACGTGCTTGTGCCGGATCAAGGCTTCAATCATAGTCGTTGCTCTCCGTCAGCTGCAGCACTTCGCCGTCGGTTAACGATTCATTACCGCGCACCACCACGCGGGTATCAGCCGACAAGCCGTCGGCGCGGACAACAACCCAGCCGTTAAAGCGTTCACCGAGTTCAACCAGCTGTTCGCGGGCAAGCCATTGTTGGTCTTCACGGCGGGCAATCCAAACCGAAGTACGGCCGTCGCTGTAGCGGATTACCGCATCCTGAGGCACAGTTAAGTGCGGGTTTTTACTACGAATCGCCACGTCGGCCGTGACAGCCGCACCAACGGTCAGTGGTTCAGTGCGCTCCGGCGTAAGGCGGAGCAAGAAGGTACGGGCGTTATCCGACAAATAGGGGACCTTGGTCGCAATGGTTGCAGCCATAGGCTGATCCGAGCCGTAACGCACAGCGACTTCCGTGCTGTCATCAATTTGCTCGAGATAGCGCTGGGCAAGGTAAGCGTCTACATAGACTTCATCCGTTTCGACCAAGCGAAAGGCGACCTGATCCTGATTGACCCATTCACCTTGGTCAACGTGCCGTTCAGCCACGACGCCCGAAAACGGTGCACGCAGTTGATGGTAGTCTCGCTCTACTTCTCGCTCGCTCAGTAACGCCTGGTACTCGGCCAAATTAGCGCGGGCCACTGCCAATGCAGCACGCGCGCGGCGTAATTCACTCTGAGCAACAAACTGAGTTTCGGCCAGCGACTCCAGTTCGGCTACTTGTTGCTGTTCATCAGCCAAAGTGGCCTCGGCGGCGTCACGCTGAGCTTCCAATGATTTAATGGCGGCATTGATCTGCCGACTGTCTAAGCGGGCTATCACGTCGCCGGCGCGCACCTGGGCGCCGACATCGAGCTGAAACTGCTGTAACCGGCCACTGGTACCAAAACTGATATCACTGATGTTACGGGCATTGACGGTGGCAGGAACGGACAACGCCTGGATACTGTGTTGGCGCTTAGCCTTTATCACATCGACCTTGGTCTGCGCAGCGGTATTGGGCGCAGCGAGCAGGGTACCCAAAACGGCAGACAGCATCAGAAAACGACAAAAGTTTTGCATAAAAACGACTTCGGTTAAGGACTAACTGAGTGATTCTTACGCAATCTTTGCGCCGTTGGTTTATTCTGTTATTCGCTTAACTATAACCAACGGCGCGTCTACGGGGGGTGTTATGCAAGTTCCGCGATTTGTGCCTGCGCTTGTGAGAGACCCTGAGCACGGGCTTCATCACCCATGTTCAAGCCTTCGGCGCGAACCACTTCTACGTCGGTAATGCCGATAAAGCCCAGAGCTGTTTTCAGATACGCTTCCTGGTGATCCAGCGCTGCCGCTTCACCTTGCGAATAAACACCGCCGCGTCCTGACGCCAGGTACGCCTTTTTACCGGTTAATAAACCTTCAGGACCGTTCTCGGTATAACGGAACGTCACGCCGGCCTGCAACACGCGGTCCAGCCATGCTTTCAGTTGAGTTGGAATGGTAAAATTGTACATCGGAGCACCAATCACCACGACGTCCGCGGCCTGCAGTTCTGCCACCAGTTCGTTGATCAGTGGCTTATCTTCTGCCAGCAATTCTTCGGCCTGCAAATGAGGTACCGGGTTACTGACTAAATCGCGATAGGTTACTTCGACGTCATCGCCTTGTTGGGTTAATTTGGCGACGATGTCCTTGCTCAGCTGACGGCTGACCGACTGTTCAATAAAAATACCGGAATCTAAGTGTAAAACCTTCATGGTAAACCTCCGAAATTGATAGACGTTGTCAGTATATTTGTTCCGTAAACAATAAAAAGTAGCTATTATGGGAACCTATGTTCCATATTTAGAACGTCTATCATTATGTCACTGCCGGATATCGCCAATTACTACCTGTTTGCCAAAACCGTACGTGCAGGCAGCATCAATGAAGCCTCTCGTGAACTGGAGTTGCCAAAATCAACCATCAGCCGACGGCTGACACAGCTCGAGGAGGAGCAGGGCGTACGGCTGGTTAACCGCGGTCGGCAGGGGTTACGGCTAACCGATGTCGGTGAAGCGTTTTTGGTGCACTGCGAGGCGCTGGTGGATGCCGCGGAGTCTGCTCAGCAGGTCACCCAACGCTTACTGGAAAAGCCCCGTGGCCGGGTCAACGTCAGTGCCCCTTATGCGATCAGTCAAAGTCTGCTGGTACAGGTGTTGCCGCAATTCATGACCCTGTACCCGGAAATTCAACTGAACCTGATGGTGACCAATCGTCCCGTTAATTTACTGGATGAAAACGTGGATCTGGCGTTGCGGGTAAGGCCACAGATCGAGGATTCGTCACTGATTGCGCGACCATTGAGCCATGCGCCATCAACCTTATTTGCGGCACCGCGCCTGTTGGCGGCAGCACCGGTAGAGACACCCGATGACTTGCTTCAGCATCCACAACTGAGCCTGCATTACACCAGTGGACGTTACCGCTACGAACTGACGCATGCAGACGGTGCAACTCGACAGTTGTCGTTTCAACCCAAACTCATCAGCGACGACATGATTTTATTACGAGAAGCCGCTATTCAGGCGCAGGGTATTGTCGCGTTACCCAATTATCTGTGCCAACAAGCGGTGGCGGAAGGTCAGTTACAACAGCTATTACCTGAGTGGCAATTACCGATCGGCATCATGCACATGACGTATCCACACCGACGCGGATTAAAGCCGGCCGTACGCGTATTGATTGATTTTCTGGCCGAAAAACTCCCGGAAGTTGCACAGCGCGCCTTTTAAATTGTGTAGGTCACACGTGTCATTGTCATCAAAGCTGCGGTGAAATTTGGAGCTGCACAATAGTCGCACACGGAATAGTATTAAATAATCACACTATAATTTGTCATCGAGTCACTCTTGCTTTAGTTTAAAACTAAAAATTATACAGGGAAGCCAGTTATGAGCAGATGGACGGATAAGTTCGACCAACACCCAATCCATGAAACCATTCAGTGGTTACATGACTCCCTTGAGCAGCTAACAGGTGAGGTTAGTCAAGGTGAGATTGAGGAAAGAAGGCGGCTAATAAAAATATTAAATGAGTTAAAACAAATACTTAAAAATAGCGATCCAGAAATCGTCCCTTTCAATCAACTAGATACTTTGAACACTCATTTTCGCCATCAAAATATTGTGAATTGGCTTAATGCTTATAAGAACAATAAGGATGTCAAAAACCTTTCAAATATAAATGATTATATCATTAATCAATTAACTCAGGTCTCGATACTTAAAGCATTGTCTAGCGCCTCTATCGATAAAGAGAGTCATTTCGAAGGCCTAGAAGCGTTAATTGACGAATCGATGCGGAGGATTGTCGATGAGAGGGACTCATTACTTTCAGAGCTGATAGAACTCAAAGAGGATGCTTCTAGACAAAACGATAAGCTAAATCAACTAGAAAATTCTTTAGCGCAGAAACAGAAAGAGTTAGAGAGCCTAACATCTGAATGGCAAGGTCAGTTTTCCTCTTCACAAGAATCAAGAAGTCAAGAGTTTAGTAAGTGGCGAGATAGCTATATTTCGGGAGCGAACAAAGAGCTTGATTCACTTATAGAAAACTACGAACAGAAACTGAAGGAGAGCAAGGCATCATTTGACGAGCAATTAGGGAGGCTCACTAAAGATGCGAAGTCCAAGCACAACTCAATACTCGAACTCTACCAACTGACTGCTGGGGATAGTGTTGGCGCAGCGTACATTGAAGATGCGAAAACAGAAGGCAAACAGGCGAATAAATGGCGAAGAATTTCAATAGGCTTCATTATAGTGACGTTGATTTGGCTTATAAGTTCTTATATATGGGGTTCTACGACTGCAGAAATGTCATCATTTTGGCATTCTCTTTTATTAAAAGGTGCAATTTCCGCAGTTATGCTTTGGGGAGCTGCATACTCGGCTCAACAGTCGACGAAGCACAGAGGTAATGAAAAGAAAGCTAAATGGTTTGCATTAGAAGTTAAAGCCTTTGATCCCTTTATAAGCACTCTCGAAAATACAGAGAGAGCGGAACTGAAGAAAAAGCTAACAGAGCGGATATTTGGGCAAAATCTCAATTCTGAGACCGAAGAGCAAGGCTCTAGAGTTCGAGATGAACACATATCTACAATAATATCTGACGCTATTGCGAAGGTTGTAGAGAAGTTACCGAACAAGTAAAAGTTATTAGCAAGTTACTTTTTTATACATCATCGCACGAAATTTTCCAAAGTCCGGGAATGGAAAAGTCGACAAGTCCCGTCGTGAGGGTCCACGAAATAGCCGATGTGAATTGGATTTAGGTGAAAAGGAGAGGTATGCAGTCTGAACTTTATTTAAACAAAACTAAGTTACCTGTACCTAGAGGTGAGTATGTCGTTTGGTGTGATGGCATGGGTACCGGGCAGGAGTTAAATCGAAACCTGGATAGATCAGCTGTATTTGTCTTTAAACTGCATTCAGCATTCTCAAAGGCAAGTGAAGGGCTATTACATATAAACTTTTACCCTGTAATGGACGGAATGTATATTACCTGCCCGAATCGAGAAACAATTGAAGATCTTATTGCAGAGGTGTTTTATCTTTTGGCAAAAGACTTTGTCAGTTCTAATGGAACAGCCAATATGTTTTTAGTTCGAGGTGGAATTGCATTTGGACCTGTTATCCATGGAAAAGATATTTGTGACTCTGCTTTCGGAGATATTGTTGTTAACAATAGAGTTAAAAATTCTATTTTGTTAAGTCCAGCTATGGTTGCAGCTAATAGGGTTGAATCCAAAGCTCCGCCATTTGGTCTTTATGTCGACGATAGCGCTAAAACATCTCCTGTGCTTGTTGATCCAAAAGATAAAGGCTTTATTAGTAGTTTACATCAATGGTGGTCAAGAGAACGCCATAAAAGCAAACGAGATGTCCTCCCCAACCTTTACCATAACATCATCCATTACTTTGAAAAGAGTAAAATCCATTCTGTAGGTATGAATTACCCAACAGAAAAAATTGAAGCTCATGAAAAGCTATTAGAAGAGTATATGGGGGCATTTTCACCTAAGGAGAAAATCCAGGTGTAGTGGTCAACAAAACCCGGACATATAAAGTGCCCGCTGTTTTGGGTGCAATGTCTTTCTTTGGGATATATGAGGTTCAGTATGACAATAGTTTATAGAAGAGGAGGTCTTAAGAAGCTTTAAAATTATCCTGTCGAATAAAGGTGATGTCCAATATACGAAATGTTCCGATTTTATTAAGTAATACTGTAGCTCATGAAGGTTTTAAAATTTCTTTTTATAATTTTTAAACATCTTGTAACATAATAAAGCTTTAGACAGTCAAGTTAATTGCTTATATCAATAATACATAGACATACTCAGCTTAAAAGGACTAAAGCGTGTTAGAGTTTGATTTTCAAAAACAAGCCCAAAAATATTACCAATTAAGTCCCGCAATTATTCTTGGAAGTGGTGCATCAGCAGCGCATGGTCTTCCAGGCATGGGTAAACTTGCAACCCATCTAATTGACACTGTTGATGAAAGCGAATTTACTAAAGAAGAGCAGGTTGCATGGAAACAATTTAAGGAAGAGCTTACTTCAGGGAAAGATCTAGAAGAAGCATTACATGATGTCAGAGTTTCAGATAGCTTGACTCGACAAATTGTGTCGGCAACCTGGCAACTTCTATCAAAAGAGGACATTGCTGTTTTTCAGAAGTCTCTGAGTTCCCCAGGATTTTTTCCACTTAGCAAACTGATTAAATCTCTATTCCGTTCAGCAAATAAGCAAGTTGATATAATTACTACTAATTACGACCGAATGGCTGAATACGCTGTTGAGCAAGCAGGCATTCACCACTATACGGGCTTTAGTTACGGTTATCACAGAACACAATCAGATAAAGAGTCCTTAAAGGCGCAGAGAGTGGTCAATATCTTAAAGGTTCACGGCAGCCTTGATTGGTTTAAGTCCCCCTCGGGAGCGGTTATCGGCCTAGGGCAAATGAATAACATCCCAGAGGAGCATACTCCTCAAATTGTGACTCCAGGTATAGAAAAATATTTGAATACGTATCATGATCCATTCAGAACGGTTATCCAACTTGCTGATGCCTCTATCGGAAGTAATACCTCTTATCTATGTGTAGGTTTTGGCTTCAATGATATTCATATACAAGAGAAATTAATAAATAAGTGCTGTCACGATGATGCGTGTATAACGGTTATCACTAGGGAGCTAAGTAATTCAGCAAAGAGGTTTTTGCTTTCTGGCGAGGCCCAAAATTATTTGGCGATTGAACGAGGAAAGAATGATAGTGAGTCGATAATCTATAGCTCTCACTCGGAAACCCCGATGACAGTCGACGAGGATCACTGGAGTCTTGAAGGATACTTAAAATTAGTAATATAAGGAAAATATTTATGCCACTCTTTGAATACACGGATGACCAAGCATTAGGAAAAGTTGCGTCTGTAGATTCTGCTACAGTAGTAGTCGAAGTTTCGAATTCTGACAACCTTAAAAAACTTCAAGTTAATCGCCTAGCAGTTTTACATAGTTCAAGGCCTGGCCAGCATCTGATAGGTTTAATATCCCAAGTCACTCGTAAGAAGATATTAGACAATGAAGAAATTTTGGATGATGAACCCAATGAATTAAATCTATGTAAGGTATCGTTAATCGGAACTTTATTGGATAGGGATGGTGAGCGCCATAATGTGTTCAGGAGGACCTTAGAAAGCGTCCCTGAAATTGATGCAAACTGTTTTGCTTTAGAGGGGAGCGAATTAACGTCTTTTATGCGGGTTCTCTCAAGTGTCGCATCGGAAGGTAAATCACTTAAGTTGGGGACTTACACTTTAGATGCAGAGGCAGAGGCTTTTCTTAACGGAAATAAGTTTTTCCAGCGTCATGCATTTATCGGAGGAAGTACCGGCTCAGGAAAGTCTTGGACTACAGCGAAAATCATAGAGCAAATGGCTACTTTAGCAGCGTCCAATGCAATTGTGTTTGATATTCACGGAGAGTACCAGCCTCTAAAGCAGAAAGGGATCTCTCATTACAGAGTAGCTGGGCCAAACGATATTGAGAAAGGCCAAGGTATATCAGACGGAGTAATATTCCTCCCTTACTGGCTTTTATCCTATGAGGCCTTGACCTCATTGTTCGTTGATCGTTCCGATCAAAATGCTCCGAATCAAGCGATGATTATGGCTAGAGAAATAAATAACGCTAAGAAGCGCTATTTAGAACAAGGCGACCATACAGAAGTTTTGGAAAGTTTTACAATAGATAGTCCCGTACCATTTAAAATTAGCAATATTCTCGGTTCCTTAAACGAATTAAATACAGAAATGGTTGAGGGCGCAAATAATAGACCAAAACAGGGTGAGTTTAATGGTAAACTATCACGACTAATTGCTCGCTTAGAAAACAAAGTTACTGATCGTAGATTGGGCTTTCTGTTTCAAGGAGGAGACGACACTCTTGAATTTGAATGGCTGGAGAGTCTAACCAACATTCTCTTAGGAAGTGCTGATGAAAATAAGTCCGGCGGGATAAAGATAATAGATTTTTCAGAGGTTCCTTCTGATATCCTGCCGCTTATTGTATCGTTGGTTGCTCGTCTTGCTTTCTCCGTTCAGCAGTGGACATCATCTGACGAAAGGCATCCTATTGCGTTGTTGTGCGACGAGGCGCACCTCTACATTCCTCAACGGAATAGCGCAGCCGCGGTTGATGATATATCTATCTCTATTTTTGAGAGAATTGCTAAAGAAGGGAGAAAGTACGGAGTAGGGCTCGTAGTTATTAGTCAGCGCCCCTCTGAAGTAAATAAAACTCTCATAAGTCAATGCAGCAACTTTATCTCAATGCGATTAACCAACGCAGATGACCAGATGGTTATTAAACGACTTTTACCCGACAGTCTAGGAGGCATTAGCGAAGTATTGCCAACACTGGACACCGGAGAAGCTCTAGTCGTTGGTGACGCAAGCCTTTTGCCAACGCGAATACGAATAGAAGAACCACTTCAAAAACCAAACAGCGGAACCATCGATTTTTGGGATGAGTGGCAATCTGCGGTTGTAGAAAAACGCCTATCTAAGGCTGTTTCCAATTGGCGGAAGCAAAACTCTCAATAATAGTTATGAATAAAGCCAGCTAAAATTGCTGGCTTTATCGCGCTGATGACAACGTGTGTGAAAAATGACAATGAAAAGTATGAACTACAATTGTGAGTGCTAACAGCTCTCAATAATGATTTATACCTTGTATTTAACATAATATACATTATACGCAATTAGGTTTTAGAAGGATTTGGTCGGTGTTCTGCCGATTTCTGGTAGAATGCGACCTATAGTGATTTATGGACTGTCGATTTTAGGAACCAAACCAATATGCAACTATCGCCGCAGGCGCTGCGCCCAGACACTGAGGTATGGCTACAACAACGACCGGCTGAATGTGAAGAACGTTTATTAGTCGGCCAACAACGCGCACTGGATGCGCTCACACAATCGATGCGTCAGCGTGGCTGTTACGCCAACGTGTTTGCGGTTATCCCTGCGGGATTACAAAAGCAGTACGTACTGGACGAATATTTCCACGACCATCAGTGGCAACACAGCCGTTGGTATGACTGGTTGTATCTGGCCGATCCGGCGGATGCGTTACGGCCGTTATGTGTGAATGTTCCGTCCGGTAGCGCGGCTGAAGTGATGCAGGCGATTCTGCAGTACATTCAAACCGAGGTTGCTGAACGCGAGACGTTACATGCGAAAATCATCAGTCAGTTTGATACGCCGAAACTGCGCGATTACATGCAACGTATTGCCGATAAAACCGCAGACGATTTCGGTAGTGATCAACTGGCCTCCGTGATTGTTGGACATCAGCACCCTGCTCCGTTTTATTTGTGTGATCGGGTGACAGAAACCCGCTTGTTTGGGCAAATCGGTGCACAGTCGATAGAAGGCACCGTGCGTTCCGATCTGCACCTTATCGAAGCCGGCTTAATTCATCAGGCCAATGGCGGCGTGTTGGCGCTGGAAGTCCATCAGTTGCTGGAAAATCTGGAATTGTGGCGACGCTTAAAAAACATTCTGTTGAGCGGTGTGTTTGAGTGGCCACAACCGTCACCAGACAGCGGTACGGCTTATTTTTATCGGCCTCAGCCGGTACCTATCGATATTAAAATTGTGCTGCTTGGCAACCGTAATGAGTACGGTCAGTTGCGGGATTACGACGAGGATTTTGACCATCTGTTTCCATTTTTAGCGGATTTTCACCGTGATTTTCCGTTATATCGCGAGCCAGTTACGGATTACTTCCGTTACCTGCAATTTGTCTGGCAGCAAGCCGATGTGTTACCGCTGGCCGACTCCGGCTATGCCGCGGTACTACGAGCCAGTGCCCGGCGTACCGAATTTCAGCAGGAGTTGAGCCTCGACACCATCTATCTGTTACAACTGCTGCGTGAAGCCAACGACATCGCTGCGCAAAATGCTAAAACGCAAATCGACGAGCACTCCATCGAACAGGTGCTGGAACGTCAGCGCACTCGTGAAGGTCAACTGGCCGAAATGAGCCGCCGTAGCATCATCGAAAAACAAGTACGAATTGATACCGACGGCGAAGTGGTTGGCCAGGTAAACGGTCTTACCGTGATTACCGTCGGCGGTACTGAGTTTGGCGAACCGTCACGCATTACCGCTACCATTCATTACGGCGACGGCGACATCATCGACATCGAACGTAAGTCTGAGATGTCTGGCAACATCCACACCAAAGGGGTGATGATCCTAAGCGCCTACCTCGCCCATCAGTTTGCCCGCCATGAACCCATGTCGGTATCCGCAACGGTGGTGTTTGAGCAGTCCTATTTTGAGGTGGACGGCGACAGCGCCTCCATGGCGGAACTGTGTTGCTTAATTTCGGCACTAGCCGAAACCCCGTTGACGCAATCGCTGGCGATTACCGGCGCGATGGATCAGTTCGGTAACGTGCAAGCCATTGGTGCAGTTAACGAAAAAATCGAAGGCTATTTCGCACTCTGCAAGGAACGCGGTTTAACCGGCGAGCATGGTGTTATCATTCCGGCCTCAAACCAGGCGCAGCTCAACCTGGCACCGGAAATCATCGAAGCGGTTGAGCACGGCAAATTCTCCGTTCACACCGTTGAACACGTCGAAGAAGCACTGGAGCTGTTAACCGGGGTCAGTAAAAACGAATTGTTTGACCGCGTGCGCGGACACATTCACGATCCTGACGAGCAGCAAAGAAAGCCTTGGTGGAAGCGATTGTTTGACTAATCGGAGTTGTTTGGCGTACAGCTGTACGCTAAACTCCCTGCAGTCAATTTCGTACTCACTAACCAAAAAGGTTGTTATGAATCAATCCAGTTTTTCGCGTCAAGACTTAATTGATTGCAGCGAAGGTAAACTCTTTGGCGAAGGCAACAGTCGTCTGCCCGCTCCTAACATGTTAATGATGGACCGCATCGTTAATATCACCGCCGATGGTGGCGAGTTTGGTAAAGGTTTTATTCACGCCGAGCTCGATATCAATCCAGATTTGTGGTTCTTCGATTGCCATTTTAAAGGCGACCCGGTGATGCCTGGCTGTCTCGGACTGGACGCGATGTGGCAGTTGGTCGGTTTTTACCTGGGTTGGTCCGGTGGTCCTGGCCGCGGTCGTGCACTGGGTGTTGGTGAAGTTAAATTTACCGGACAAATCTTACCGGAGCACAAAAAGGTCAGCTATTACATTGACATGACCCGTGTTATCAAGCGCAAATTGTTTATGGGCGTCGGCAATGGCCGTGTTGAGGTTGATGGCCGCCCTATTTACACAGCGAAAGATTTGAAAGTCGGATTGTTTACGGACACCACCACGTTTTAATCGACGCCTTACGAGAAAACGCCGGAACCCTGTTGGGTTGCCGGCGTTTTTTTATTCATTAGCTAGCTAATATGATATGTGACAAATCAGCGGAACAAGCCGGTATTTCGTGCCTCCATTGCATCACGCCATCCTCCTAGCCACTGGGAGCGAATGTCATCTTGGGTTTGATACGGACAGTTATCTTTCGAACGTCCAGATAATCCGGCTTTATAGCCTTGAGTGTGGGCTCTTTCAAAGCGATCACGCTTTTGTCTTTTCATAGAACTACCCCTTCGCCTGTTGTTCACAGATTATTTTAAGATTATCGGAGAGCGTTTTTGTTGCCCTCATTACTATTGATAGTCTGATTGGCGGAGAGTTCAATCGAAAAAAGTAACACAGCCAACTTGAAAAACGATAACGAGTTGAAACTGTGTTACTTTTTTATGATGATTTTATTATGATTTTTTGATCTTTTGAGCCGTCTTACGGCGGCTAAAGGTTATAAGCGAGCCCAACAATGCGAGCACACCCAATGAGCCACTACCAAAGGCCGCGCCGCTACGCTCAATCTTATTTTCCTCTTCACGACAGTTATTCAACTCACCGTCAATTGGGTTGAGTTTGATCGCTACCGCCACTTCGCGCGTTTGCGTTTCACCGTCGCCGTCGACGTACTCTTCGGTCTTCAGTGCCGTTGCCAGCACCTCACCTGAGTCGGTTACATCATTGGCTTCAACGATAAAGTACTGGCTGTCACAGGACACCGCGTCGTTCAGGTTAATGAACTCAGGGTTTTCTGCCGTTGTGTCATACCAAAAACCAACCCGACGGCGCACGGTTGATAAGGTCGCTTCGATTTCACCGGTGCCGACAACGATGCCGTTTTCATTAATGGCATTCGGTACGGTTGACGAGCCGGAGAAAAAGCCGGGCAATAACGTCAACGGTTCATCGTCAGTCGCTTCCAGATCGTAGACAAAGGCCGTGTTGCGCAGATTACCGGCGCGGTTTTCAACCAGATAACCGATGGCTTTATTGCTGTCATTGATGTCCGTTGCCGCACCCCAGAAATAGTCGGCACTTTCGGTAACCGGCAAGGCTTCGCTGTTTTCAAAAATAGCCGGCATACGGATGGCGCCGCGCTCAGGGTGATAAGTCCAGCTTTGTCCTACCGCGATGCCGTTGTTATTAACGGCCAGTGCGTAACTGGAGAAGTCGCGCTGATCTTCTTCGTCGCGCTCCTGTAAGGTACCCAGTTCGGTGGCACTGATCACTTCACCGTTGTTATCCAACTGCCAGAGGTAACCACGAATGTCGTAAATTGAGCGGCGCGCGGCATAATTGCTGTTTGAATAAAATGACGGGGCAATGTTGTTTGCGCGCTGATTGTAGAGTTCCAGCCAAATCCCGTGTGCACAGGCCTTGGTCGGACGGGTTACGACCGTGTCCGGATCCTCTGGGGTACAAGAAGCAATTCGCTCTTCAGCAAAAGGGCTGAGCGCGACGCTGGCATAACCGGCCGCCAGACCTGAGTCGTTAACGTCCATAATCGCGCTTTCACCACCGAGTTCCGCCGTTTCTGGCGGCTCGATAATGCTGCGTTGGCCATCACGCAGCCAAACACCACGACTGATAAAGTCGCGCAGGTAAAACGTTAAGGTCACTTCCTCGCCTTCAGAATCGGTGAAGGTGTATTCGGTCGGTGAGAATGATCCGGTGCTACTGCCTACCGCCGCATTGCTGCTATTGATGTCATACAAAAAGCTGTCGGTGCTCAGGTCCTGCGTGTCACCAAGTAACGGCACCGTTTGAGTAACTCCATCATAAAGATAGGCGGCGTTTAAACCGATTTGAATTTGTTGCAGGTTATTGTTGGCATTCACCGCAACGTTGTTAATGATGTACTCATATTGTTCCGGCGTTAAGGTATCCACCTCATCGATATCGGTAATGCCTGCGTTCGCCAGCACTGAGGCTGAAACCTGACTGAGATCGATATCGACCGCGGTCGGAAACCGCGAAATACCCACCACAAAGCCCTGTTCGTTCATTGCCTTTGGAAAGCTGCCGCGATAATTTTCCGCAGTCGGAAGCTCTTCAATCTGGAATAAGTCGGCCTGCGCGGCCATACTCATCGACGCCAAAATTGCTGCGCTTAACCCTTTAAGTGCAAATTGTTTCATCATTAACTAACTACTCTGTTTTGATAAGTTTTCAAGCTCTTCCCAGCGCTCAAGCAAAGCCATGATGGTTTCTTCTAACTCGGCTGCTTGTTGCATCACAGGCTCTGTCACCTCGATGGGCTGATTAAAGAACTCCGGATCATTCAGTTGTTGTTGAACGTGTTCTAGCTGTTGTTCTTTTTCTTCGATCGCCGCCGGCAAACCGTCCAGCTCTCGTTGCAGTTTGTAGGATAACTTTTTCTGACGTTTTGCAGAACCCTTATCAGCCAAACTTGTGCTTTGTGACTGTTTTGGGGTCGGTTTGGTTCCTTCCGCGGTCGATTTTGTTGTCGATTGCGCCGCAAGATAATGTTCCAGCTCGGTGAAACCACCAATGATTTCAGTGATCTTACCGCTACCTTCAAACAGCAACACGGAGGTGGCTGTATTGTCAACGAATTCACGGTCGTGACTGACCAACAATACCGTGCCCTGGTACTCGGCGATGATCTGCTCAAGCAATTCGAGGGTTTCAATGTCCAGATCGTTGGTCGGTTCGTCCAATACCAGCAGGTTGCTGGGTTTCAGCATAATCTTGGCCAGTAAGGCCCGGTTCCGCTCGCCGCCGGACAACGCCGAAACCGGCGTCCGCGCCTGCTTGGGTGAAAACAGAAAGTCCTGCAGGTAACTTAAGATATGCCGTGGCCGGCCCTGGAACACGATGTCCTGTTTACCGTCACCAACGTTGTCCATCACTGACTTGTTCGGATCCAACTGCGAGCGGTGCTGATCGAAATAAGCCACCTCGAGGTTGGTGCCTAACTTAACGTTACCGCTGTCGACCGTCTGCTCTCCCAAAATGACTTTTATCAGCGTACTTTTGCCGCAGCCGTTCGGGCCAACAAAGGCGACTTTGTCACCGCGCTGCAACAGCAGGTCTAGGTTGTTAATCACGCATTTCTCAGCAAAGCTCAGGTTCATGCCCTCGCCTTCGAACACCCGCTTACCCGAGCGCCCGGCTTCGTTAACCCGCAAGTTTGCCTGGCCTTGCAATTCGCGTCGTTGCTGACGTTGCTTACGCAAATCCTGTAACGCCCGCACCCGTCCTTCATTACGGGTACGGCGGGCTTTAATGCCCTGCCGGATCCAGACTTCCTCGGCCGCGAGCTTTTTGTCGAACTCGGCATTTTGCGCCGCTTCAACCTCCAGCAGCTCCTGTTTTTTCTGCAAATAACGGTCATAATCGCCCGGGTAGCTGTGCAGCTGGCCGCGATCAAGATCGATAATACGGGTTGCCAGATGGCGGATGAAGGCACGGTCGTGACTGATGAATAACACCGCCCCCTTAAAGTCTTTAATTTGCTCTTCCAGCCAGCGCACCATATCGATATCAAGGTGGTTGGTCGGCTCGTCCAGCAGCAACACATCCGGATCAACCACCAGCGCCCGCGCCAATGCCACGCGCCGTAACCAACCGCCGGAAAGCTCGGCCATCGAGGTATCCGCCGGTAGCGAGAGTTTGGTCAGAACCTGCTCGATGCGGGTTTCCATTTGCCAGCCGTTAAGCGCATCAATCTTCGCCTGCAAGACGTCCATTTCGTTCAGCAACGCATCCGAGGTGTTGGCACTCATTTGCTGTGACAGCTCATGATAACGGGCCAGCAAGCGGCCGCTTTCCGCCAGCGCTTCGGCCACATAGTCATAGACCCGCTGGGGCGACTGTGCCGGCGGATCCTGAGGCAATCGGGTGACTACCGTATCGCCAACGTATTGCACCTGACCATCGTCCAGCGCCACTTGTTGGTCGATCACTTTTAATAAGGTTGATTTGCCAGCGCCGTTGCGTCCTACCAGACACACCCGCTCACCCGGCTCCAGTACAAAATTAACGTGATCCAATATCGCGTCGGCGCCGAACGCTAGCTGTGCGTCCTGAACCCGTAATAAATTCATAAATTGATAAACTCCAGCAGTTGCTGCTGATCAAACGGCCAGCGCAACTCATTATCCTGTTGGTCTTTAAGAACTGGCACCAGCCAGCCATATTCCTGTTGCAGATCCGCATCCGATTCGATATCCACCACCGTTAACTCCAGTGGTTCGTCAATATCCAGCCCATACAATAATTGCAGGGCCTGAGTGCACAACGGACAATGTGACTTTGTCAGTAGGTAATACATAAGCGGTTAAATACGCGAAATAATAAAGTAATGATGAATGCCTTTATGGCGCTTAAAGTCTTCCGGAATCGACGCCTGTGTCTGGTCGTTGACGCTGAAGCCAGCCTTTTCCAGGCCAGCCTCGTCGATGACAAACTTGCGGCGATTATTGGAAAACAGGATAACACCGTCTTCGGTTAACAGCCGCGCTGCGGTCTTAATTAAACCGACATGATCGCGCTGAATGTCCAGTGTACCTTCCATTCGTTTTGAGTTACTAAAGGTCGGCGGATCCAGAAAAATCACATCAAACGGCTCGATGTCGCGGTTGTCCCGCAACCAGTTAAAGCAATCGGCCTGAATAAACTGATGCTGTCGGCCGCGCAGACCGTTCAGGTCAAAGTTGCGCTTACCCCACTGCAGATAGGTTTTCGACATATCCACCGACACCACTCGATTAGCACCGCCTAACGCCGCCTGCACCGATGCTGAGCAGGTGTAAGCAAACAGGTTCAGCACATCCAGCCCCTGACACTTATCAAACAACTCTTTGCGCACCAGACGGTGATCAAGAAACAGCCCGGTATCCAGGTAGTCCGTCAGGTTCACTTCGAACAAGGCCTGATACTCACGTATCGACAGGGTCACGCTTTCACTGCGTTCATTACGCTTTTGGTACTGCTGACTGCCAGCCTGACGTTGGCGCACCTTTAAAATGATGTTTTCTTCAGCAAACGGCAGCACATCACTGATGGTTTCCAGTAAGTGCCAAAGTCGGTCGCGGGCGACGCCTTCCGGAATGGTCTTTGGTGGTGCGTATTCCTGCACCACCAGGTAGTCTCCGTACACGTCAATTGCGGCGTTATAATCGGGTAAGTCAGCATCGTACAAACGCCAGCCTTCAACGCCCTCTTTTGCCGCCCATTTACTCAGCTTCTGGTGGTTCTTTTTGAGCCGGTTGGCAATGTCGTTACCCTGATTTTCGGTAAATTCTGGTTGCTCTTTGGTTAAGTCATAGTTGGCTAAAGTGACATCCAAAGCACCATTAAGTAATTTATATTTTTTACTGCTGCGCAGTTTAAGACGCTTCAAGAGGCTTTCGTCACCGGCTAAAATGCCCACCTGCCAGCCGCTAAAATGGGCTTTTAACTGGCGTCCGAAACGACGATATAACAGCAGCGTTTCGACTTCTTCACCCAACCGTTCACCATACGGTGGATTGGTCACCAGTAACCCGGCCTCTGCGGGAGCCTCTGCATCCAGCGCATCGCAGGCTTCAAACTCGACGATCTGATTGAGCAGCGCTCGCTTGGCATTACCGCGCGCGGCATCAATCAACCGCGGGTTACTGTCAGTGCCTTTGATGACCCCGGTAAAATTCGCCCGAGCTTGTTTAAAGCGTTGTTCTGCCTGCTCCAACAATTCGTGCCAGAGCGATGGCTGATGCCCCTGCCAGTGCAGAAAGCCCCAATGAGCGCGGCCCAGTCCCGGAGCACAATCCAACGCCATCAGCGCCGCTTCGATCACTAAGGTACCGGAACCACAAAACGGGTCATAAAAATTGAACGTCGGCTGCTGCAATTGCTCGCTAATACCAGCACGGTACAGCACAGCAGCCGCGAGGTTTTCACGCAACGGTGCCTCCCCCTGCTGCTGACGGTAACCGCGTCGATGCAGGCTGTCACCACTAAAATCCAGTGACCACACCAGTTCGCCTTTGTGCAACCGTGCTGCAATGCGAATATCCGGGTGCTGTTTATCAACGTTAGGACGACCCAGTCCGCGCGCTTTAAAGTAATCGACGATGCCGTCCTTCACCACCTGCGCACCAAACTGACTGTGGCGGATTTCATCACTGTGACCGTTAAAGTCGACCACCAGCGTGGCTGAGGACGTCATGACTTGCTGCCAGTCATATTGCGTTATCACGGCCTGAATATCGGCAGCCGTTGTGACCTCGGCTTTGCCCAGTTGCAACAGCACGCGGCTTGCTAACCGCGACCAGAGCGCCACGGTGTACGCCTGTTGCAGCGATGCTGTTATCTGACAACCGGCCATGGTTTGTTTTACGTCCTCAATGCCGAGCCTCTGTAACTCGTCAAACAACAGTGGTTCTATGCCTTTGGCACACGCAATAAAATAGGTTTGCATCAAAATTAGCTAATCTCTTTTCTTAGGAATAAATCGCTTGTGATTATACAGAATGGCGGCGGTGGTGTCTGTATTCATCCACCTTTGTTGAGGAAGCAGACGATTTGTTTGCTATTTAAGCAAACGCGTCATAATCGTGAAATAATACTTGCGTAAAGGCTCAAACGCCCTTAGTATGCATCTCACTCGGACGCGGGGTGGAGCAGTCTGGTAGCTCGTCGGGCTCATAACCCGAAGGTCGTAGGTTCAAATCCTGCCCCCGCAACCACTTCCGAGGCCTTCCAAAGAAGACTTCCTGTTAAACATTCAAATTGACCTTTTTACCACAAAACCGTTGTTTCTTGAATACTTAGCGTCTGTGAACTATCAACCGGCTCGTGACACTTATGCCAGTTTGGTATTCCACTGCTTTTGTGCAGCGGTGGCAAGATCGATGGTGGCAGGCAATAAGCGGTTATTCAGCACTTTCATCACCTGAAACTGGCGCAAGGTTTTAATCGCCGATACCTGCATGCGCTTACTCAACAGCATACAGCTGGCAAACTCGTCATCCATCTCGAGAATTAAAAACAAGCCTTGATCAAAGCCTGAGTTTAGCTCACACAACTGTCGTTGTTGTGGCCACTGTTCCAGATCAGATTTTTGGAAGTGCCAGCTTTGTGGCATTTGCGGACAGCCAAAACGACAAAAACCCAAGGCACACAATGCCGCTTTGTGGGGTTCTACCGGTAAAGCGTCCTGATGGTAGGACTGCAGAAACTCTAACACCTGTTGATAGGCATTGGCGTCTTCAACGTCAAAGCCCTGTTGCGAAAAACCGATATTAACCAGTTGTTGCGGTTTATACGGCAGCACCAGCGGCTCACCGTCGCCGGTGTCGATTGCCAACTGTTTTTGTTCCGGGTTATAACACCAGAACCACTGCGCTGAATCTCGCAAAATCAATCCTTTGTTAATTATTGTTAGAGTTAGAATTGGTCAGATAAAATACTAAATGCGCGGCGCGCTTACAAGTGTTAATTGTAATACGCGCTCACAACTGTTCAACAATCTCTTTAACCAGCTTCGGTCCGTGATAGATAAACCCGGTATAAACCTGCACCAGATTCGCACCGGCTGCCAGCTTCTCTTTTGCCGCAGCGGCCGAATCAATGCCGCCGACACCAATGATTGGCAGTTCATCGCGTAGATGTTGACGCAGTAACTTAATCACCCGGGTACTGGCTGATTTTACCGGAGGACCACTCAAACCGCCCGCTTCCTGAGCGAGTTTCTGATCCTGTAAACCATCCCGCGAAAGCGTGGTATTGGTTGCTATCACACCGTCAATGCCTTGCTGATTAAACGCTTCGGCCATGGTGATGACCTCTTCATCACTCAGATCCGGTGCGATCTTCACCACGATAGGAACATAGTTCCCGTGAACTTCCAACAATTCAGACTGGCGCTGCTTGAGTCCTGCCAACAGCGAATTCAGTGCATCGCCGTGCTGGAAGTTACGCAGTCCCGGTGTGTTTGGTGAGGAAATGTTGATGGTGACATAGTCCGCCAGTGCATACACCTTGTCCAGACACTGCAGATAGTCGTCCAGCGCGTCCGCTTCTTCGGTGGTTTTGTTTTTACCGATATTGATGCCAAGCACACCGTTAAAACCCTTAGCGCGCGCGGCCTGTACCTGCTCGACCAGCGCTTCAACACCGTCGTTGTTAAAGCCCATGCGGTTGATGATGGCTTCATCCGCCGTCAGCCGGAACAAACGAGGTTTCGGATTACCGGGCTGTGGTCGCGGTGTTACCGTCCCCACTTCGATAAAGCCAAAGCCCATTTGGCTAAAGGCATGGATACAACGCGCATTCTTGTCTAAGCCAGCGGCAAGCCCGACCGGATTATCAAAGGTTAGCCCCATTACCGTGACCGGTTTCGACGGCAACCGTTGCCGCCAAAACAGCGACAACGGAGTACGGCTAAAGCGCCGCAGCGCGCCCAGAATTAAATCGTGCGAGCGCTCTGCGTCTTGCTTAAATAACCAGCTTCTGATGACCGAATACACTATCCGATCACCTTAGGCGCGCAGTTGTGACTTAACAGCATCAGTTCCCGCAGTGCCACTGAGAACTTAGCAAACTCATGGCTCTTCGTGGTACGGAAATCTGACAGCATGCTCTGCCAACGTTGCAACAGCACTTCGTTCTGCTCCATCCACTCTTGTAAACGAGCTTCCGGTGCACTGTCCTGTGAGGTCGATTTCAACACCACCAGCGTCAATGAACGCTGCTGCCAGTCCAGCTCTTCGCGGAACGCCGCCCGAGCCAGTGCCTGCCAATGGTTGGCCACCGGCTGCGCGTTGATTTGGTTCAGGAACCAGTGCAGATTCAACTTCGCACCCAGGAAGAAGTACAAGCGACCTACCGTATCAAAGGCTTGCTCGGTGTCATGGGCAATCTCCGCCACGTCCATGGCCGAGAAGACCGTGCTCAGACAAGCAACTTGCTTCGCGATCTTGGCCGGATAACCAAGCTCTTCGTATTTGCTGGCGGTTTCACGCAGCACATTGGCCTCGTCGTCGGTCATGTAGTTCAGGCAATTTTCACGCAAGTCATCAAACGCCGGCATGTAGAACGCTAAGTGTTCCTGAATGCTGTGCAACGATGGATTGCGGTGCCGCAGGAACCAGCGCGTGGCGCGACGAACCATACGGCGCAGCTGGAATAAAATCTCGTTCTGAGATTCGGCCGGCACCTTGTTGTTCAGCGCTTCGATCTGCTCCCACAGTTCTTCGACCCGGAAGCACTCGCGCGCGACCACGTAAGCGGTGGCAATTTCAGCAACCGTTGCACCGGTTGCTTCCTGCTTACGCAGCACGAAGTTTGGTCCCATATCGTTAACGATATTGTTCGCCAGTTTAGTGGCGATGATCTGACCTTTCAGCGGGTGCGACTCCATTGCCTCGGCAAAGCGTTCACGCAATGGTTTCGGGAACGAATCGAACAGTTCACGCGAGTGATAAGGATCTTCTGTGATCTCGTCCGTGATTAACTGTTCTTTCAAGACCATCTTGCCGTACGCGGTGATTACCGACAGCTCCGGACGCGTTAAGCCTTTGTTGGCCGCCTGACGTTCTGCCAGTTCATCGTCACTGGGTAAAAACTCCAGCGAACGGTTCAACGAACCCTGACGCTCCAGCTCATGAATAAAGCGCTGCAGCTCTTTGATCTGATCCGCGCCACGCAGAGCGGTAACCGAAATCGACTGAGTCTGACGGTTACAGTCATCCAGTACAATTTCAGCCACTTCTTCGGTCATGTCATAAAGTAATTGGTCACGCTGCTTCTTGGTTAAGTCGCCGCTGTTGACCAAACCATTCAGCAGGATCTTAATGTTGACCTCGTTATCCGAGCAGTCAACACCACCCACGTTATCAACGAAGTCGGTATTGATGCGGCCGCCCTTCTGTGCGAACTCAATCCGGCCTAATTGGGTAAAGCCAAGGTTACCGCCCTCGCCCACAACTTTGGCATTGAGCTCAGAGCCGTTAACACGCAACGCGTCATTGGCGCGGTCGCCAACATCCGAATCGGTTTCCTGTTTGCCCTTCACATAAGTACCGATACCACCGTTCCAAATCAGGTCGACCTTCATGGTCAGACAGGCTTTGATCAGCTCATTCGGGGTCATCGATTTCTTCTGTGAACCAAGCATTTGTTTCATTTCAGGGCTCAGTTCAATGGCCTTGGCGCTGCGGTTGAAAATACCGCCGCCTTTCGAAATCAGCTCTTTATTGTAATCTTCCCAGCTTGAACGCGGCATCTTGAACAGGCGCTCGCGCTCTTTCCAGGAGCTGGCAGCATCCGGGTTCGGGTCAATAAAGATGTGCAGATGGTTAAACGCCGCCTGCAACCGGATGTGTTTTGACAACAACATACCGTTACCAAATACGTCGCCGCCCATGTCACCGATGGCCACGCAGGTAAAGTCGGTGGTTTGACAGTCGATGCCCATCTCACGGAAGTGGCGTTTTACCGACTCCCAGGCACCGCGGGCGGTGATGCCCATTTTCTTATGGTCGTAACCAACCGAACCACCGGACGCGAACGCATCACCCAGCCAGAAATTGTATTCCGCTGAAATGCCGTTGGCGATATCCGAGAAGGTCGCAGTACCTTTATCGGCCGCAACCACCAGGTACGGGTCATCTTCGTCATGACGGACGACATTTTCCGGCGCAACGATTTCGCCTTCGACGATGTTGTCGGTAATATCCAGCAACGCACGGATAAAGGTCTTGTAACACGCCTGACCTTCCGCAATCATGCCTTCACGGTCTTCCGGCAGTGCTTTACAGATAAAGCCGCCTTTCGCGCCAACCGGAACAATCACGGTGTTCTTAACCTGCTGTGCTTTGACCAGGCCAAGAATTTCGGTACGGAAGTCTTCCCGACGGTCAGACCAACGCAGGCCACCACGGGCAACTTTACCGCCACGCAGGTGAACACCTTCAACGCGCGGTGAATACACAAAAATTTCGAACTTCGGCAATGGCAACGGCATTTCCGGCACCAGTTCCGGCAGGAACTTAACCGAGATGTAAGGCTTGTCGTTACCTTCCGCATCCAGCTGGAAGAAGTTGGTGCGTAACGCCGCATCAATTAATTCCACATAGCGACGGATGATACGGTCATCGTCAAGGTTGGCCACATTATCCAACTCGCTGTTGATGCGGGTATGCAGCGATTCCAGTTTCTTCTTGGCATCTTTGGTGCCCGGCTGGAAGCGGGTAAAGAACATTTTCACCACCAGCTTAGCCAGTAACGGATACTTGCTGAAGGTGCTTTCGATGTAGTTTTGGCTGAAGGTAGTACCGATTTGACGCATGTACTTCGCGAACATCCGTAAAATGGTCACCTGACGACCGGTCATGCCGGCGCCCAACACTAGGCGGTTAAAGCCATCGTCTTCCAGCTCGCCCTTCCAGACTTTCGCAAAGGCATCCTGGAACAGCTCGCGGGTAACTTCCAGCTCCAACGGACCACCGGTATGGATCATCTGGAAGTCCAGTACCCAGTAAGTTACGCCATCGGCAGTTTTGATCGGGTACGGGCTTTCACCGATAACCCGCAGGCCGAAGTTTTCCAGCATCGGCAATACGTCCGACAAATGGATTGGCTGATCTTTATGGAACAACTTCAGACGCAAATGAACGCTGTCGTCTTTTTCTTCCTGCGCACGGTACAGCACCATACCCAGCTTATGCTCGTCATCCAGCGACTCGAGTTGCTTCAGGTCAGAGATCGCAACCGACGGCAGCACTTCTTCTTTATAGGCGCGTGGGAACGCGCTACCGTAACGCTTCAATAACTGTGTGGCTTTAGCTTCGCCAAACGACGACTGAACGATACGTTCAAAGTTATCTTCCCAGGTACGGGCGGCTTCAATAAGATTCTGTTCCAATTCTTTCACATTCACGTCCTGTTGTTCTTCGCGTAAGCGAACGGTGTAATGCGTGCGAGCAAGCGAGCTCTCTGAAAAATAGGTAGTAAAGTCAACATCGTAGTCGGTGTTGAGGGTACGCTGCAGGATCTGCTGGGTGCGTTGGCGTAAAATGGTGTTGTAACGCTCTTTCGGAACATACACCATTACCGATACAAAACGGCCAAAGATGTCACGACGGACAAATACCCGCGTCATATCGCGTTCCTGCATTTGTAGCACGCCCAAGCCAACTTCCAGCAGGTCGTTTTCGTCCGCCTGCACAATTTCGTCGCGTGGGTAGGTCTCAAGAATATTCAGCAGTGCTTTCGCCGCGTGTGACTGCGGTGCAAAACCAGAACTGTCGAGCACCCGTTTGATCTTCTCACTCACCAACGGAATATCACGGGCACTGTCGTTATAGAAATGCGCTGAGTACAGACCGATGAAACGTTCTTCACCAATCACTTCGCCGTCATCGTTAAAGCGTTTGATGCCGATATAGTCGAAATACGCCGGACGGTGTACGCGCGACTTAGAATTGGTCTTGGTCAACAGCAAAATACGGTCATCATGACTGATTTCGCGGCCATCTTCCGGCAGAGTTGAAATCAACCGGCCTTTATCGCTGATGGAATTGCGCATAAGTCCCAATGAGCTGCCGGAGACTTGTTTCAGCTCGTGGTCACCCTTAATCGGCTGCAGGTCATACGCACGATAACCAATCAGGGTAAAATTATCGTCTGCCAGCCAACTCAAGAAACGCTGGATCTCTTTTTTGTGTTGCTTGCTACCCGGGTAACGTTCATCCAACACTTCGTTTGAAACGTCTTTCAGGCGTTCGCGCATTGGCTGCCAGTCGCTGACCGCCAGGCTGATTTCTTCCATCACCGAAATCAGTTCTTTGCGAATCGCCTTGATTTCATCTTTGCTGGTTTGACGGTCGATTTCGATTAAGAACACCGTGTCCACATGGTTCTCACCACGAGTACCCGGCTTCAGCATCTCGGTGACCTGGTTGTTGTCATCACGGTTATGGCTGATTGGCATGTGCAACAGCAGGTGCGTGGTGATGCCCATACGTTGCAAGGCCATCCGTACCGAGTCGACCATAAACGGCATGTCGCTCTGGATGATCTCGATGATGGTGTGCGGTGATTCCCAGCCGTCGTTTGGAACGTCAGGGTTATACACTTTGATCAGTGCCTTATCACCGGGTTTGTATTCGTTAAAGCTATGCCATAAACCTAACACAGCGCCATACATATCGCTGTCGTTTCGGTGACTGAGGTCATCAGAGGCAATGTTGCGATACAGACGTTTAGTAAACTCCTGTACCAGTTGAGACTGAGAAGAAGGGACTTTGTTCTTGATTAGATCAAAAACTTTCTCCAGTAAAACTGGAGTTTGACCATCGACCAACGACATAATTGCAGTGTCCTTGAGCTTTATTAGTGAAACGTCGTAGGTAAGCCGAACAGCGACCCACGGCCCGATAATCTATGATGGATGTTATTGTCGAACATTTACCGCGGGCTTTCAACGCTATTTCGCCGAATAGTTCACTCTTTAGACCAGCAGTCACTGCAGGTTATGACGTTAAACAACATAATTATGAGAATTCGCTCAGCGCAAGCGCTCCAGCGCGACGAATTTATGGTTCTGATCAACGGTCAACCGAAACAGTCCACGGACGCCGCGAGAGTCGACAAAAGGCACCATACGACCGGCCGGAATAGCAACACGGGTGCCGTTTGTAGAGGTAACAACTAATTGTTGAGCGCCACCGCCGTAATAGATTTCGGTGAATTCCTGGTAGCTCATTGCGAGCGAAAATTCGTACGCTGTATTCATTTTTTCGGTGACGCCAGAGTGTTACTGATTAAACGGCTAAATAGTTATGCAGAAAGACTATTTTCTACTTTTTCTTGCAAGTCACTGGCCAGCTTCGGCAACGCCTGCAATTGTTCCAGTTGTTGCTTCATCAATGCCTGTCGTGCCGGGTCATAACGTTTCCATGACATAAAGGCACTGAGTAACCGCGAAGCCACTTGCGGGTTGCTGTTGTTAAGCCGTTCGATGACCTCACCCACCAGTCGGTAACCGGCGCCATCGGCACGATGGAACTGCGCCAGATTCTGGGTAAACGCCGCCAGTAACGAGTACACCCGGTTCGGGTTATCGATACTGAAGTCGCTGTGTTGCATCAGTTGTTGCACACGCTCAACGGTACGCTCATGGTCGGCCAACGCCTGGGTCTGGAACCATTTATCCATCACCAGTTTTTCACCCTGCCAACGCTGGTCGAAGCGTTGCAGCAAATCCTCTGCCGCCGGGTGTTGAGTCCAGGCCGTTGCCTGTAACACCGCCAGTGTATCGGTCATGTTGTCGGTCAGCTGATATTGTTCAACAAACCAGTCTGCCTCGGTATTCACTTCGGCAAGATACAGCAGCAAGGTGTTGCGCAACTGGCGCATCGCGATATCACGGCCTTCTAATTGGTAAGAATGACTGCGCAGTTGCTCAGTCAGTTCGTCATAGCGGGCTTGCATCGGCTCAGCCAGCGCTGCGGCCAGCTGGCGTTTCAGTTGTTGCAGGTTATGCCGCAGTTGCTCAACCGGAATTTCGTCATAACTGTCGGCAAGCGTCGCTGCATTAGGCAACGTCAACGCCAGCGCAATCAACGCCGGATCCGAGTCTGACTGCAACAACGCACGACAGGCTGCGACCGTATCATCGTCCAGCTTCACTGTCGTCTGCGCAGCAATGGCACGATGGATTAACGACGCAAACAATTGCTGTGACGCATCCCAGCGGCTGACCGGATCGGGCGCGTGAGCCATCAGCACCAGCAGGTCCTGCTGACGGATGTCACGTTCGACTTTAACCGGTGCGGAAAAGTCATCAAATAACGACAGCACCGGCTGTTCATCGGCCGCTAATTTATTGGCAAAATCGCCGTTGAGTACGAAGGTCTGCTCTTTTTCCGTCAGTTCCAGTAACGACTCGGACAACTCAATCACAGCGCCTGACGGAGCCAGTGCCGACACTTTGACCGGAATATGAAACGGGTCTTTGTGATCCTGTCCGGGGGTCGCCGGTGTGTGTTGGCGCAGCGTCAGTCGCACCTGCTGTTTGGCGCGGTCGTAAGCCACATCCGCTTTTACCTGCGGTGTGCCCGCCTGCGCGTACCAATTGCGGAACTGGGTAAAATCAACGCCGTTGGCGTCTTCCATCGCCGTGACAAAATCTTCACAGGTAACCGCCTGACCGTCGTGACGCTCAACGTACAACTTCATGCCCTTCTGGAAGCCCGCTTCGCCAAGCAAGCTGTGGATCATACGAATCACTTCCGCACCCTTGTTGTACACAGTGACGGTGTAAAAGTTATTCATTTCCAGCACTTTATCCGGACGGATCGGGTGCGCCATCGGCCCGGCATCTTCGGTAAATTGATGCGACCGGATCACTTTGACGTCCTGAATACGGTTGACCGCCCGAGATCCCAGATCAGAGCTGAATTCCTGGTCACGGAAAACCGTCAGACCTTCTTTCAGGCTCAGTTGGAACCAGTCGCGGCAGGTAATGCGGTTGCCGGTCCAGTTATGAAAATATTCATGACCGATCACCGATTCCACATTCAGAAAATCCTGGTCGGTTGCCGTTGCCGGATTTGCCAGCACATATTTCGCGTTAAAGACGTTCAGGCCTTTGTTTTCCATCGCGCCCATGTTGAAGAAATCAACCGCCACGATCATGTAGATATCCAGGTCGTAGACCAGACCAAAACGCTGTTCATCCCAGCGCATGGCATTCTTTAACGAGGTCATGGCATGCTCGGCGCGATCAAGGTTACCCTTATCGACAAACAATTCCAGCTCAACGGTGCGGCCTTCACACGTCGTGAAGGTATCGCGCAGTACATCGAAATCACCCGCTACCAAGGCAAACAAATAGCTCGGTTTAGGGAAGGGATCCTGCCACACCGCGATGTGTTTATCGCCCTGTTGGTCGCGTTTGATCAAATTACCGTTTGATAACAGGAACGGGTATTGCTGCTTATCGGCAATAACGGTGGTGGTGAATTTTGCCAGCACATCCGGCCGGTCAAGGTAATAGGTAATGCGCCGAAAGCCTTCCGCTTCGCATTGAGTGCAGTAGGTATTCTGTGCCAGGTACAGACCTTCCAACGCTTTATTTTCGCTCGGGTTAATGTCGTTAACGACGGTCAAGGTAAACCGCGACTTATCCGTGTTCAGGGTTAATTGCTGATCGGTCACCGAATAGTCGTCGGCGCTCACCGGATCGCCGTCCAGCGTCAAAGAAATTAACGTCAGCGCTTCACCGTCAAGCACCAGCGGCTCGTCATGAGTCCCCTGCCGTGTCACCACCATGGTGTTGGTAACACGGGTTTGCTGCGGGTCCAGCTCAAAGGTCAGGTCGACCTGTTCGATGGTGAATGCAGGTGCCTGATAATCTTTACGATACTTCGCTGTTTTCTGTGACATAACCTTCCACTATTTACTGCGTTTGTGTTTGTGCGTCGCTGCCGGGTTTCAGGTACAAAATGGTCCAGCCGGTATAGGCGAACAAAATGGCAATCAGCGGCGTCAGATAGTTAAAGAACGCATAGATGCCGTATTCAAACGGGCTGACCGCCAACACACTGAACATATAAGCACCACAGGTATTCCATGGGATCAGCGCCGACGTGATGGTACCACTGTCTTCTAACGTACGAGACAGCACCCGCGGATCAAGGTTGCGACGCGCGTATTCTTCTTTAAACATCCGTCCCGGCAGGACAATCGCCATGTACTGGTCTGCCGTCAGGACGTTGGCGCCAAAACAGGTAAAAATGGTGCCGGTAATCAACGAGCCGACGGTCTTCGCCGACTTCAGCATGCCCTGAATAAAGCGTTTCAGCAGGCCCAGTTTTTCCATGATCGCGCCAAACGTCATGGCACTGAGGATCAACCATAAGGTGTTCAGCATACTGACCATACCGCCACCACTCAACAGCGAGTCGAGGTTGGTGCTACCGGTACTGACGGTGGTGCCGTCGGACATTGCCAGCCACACCACTTTAATGCCGGCCAGCAGGCTGTCATCCCCTGCCATCTGCTCAACGATATCAGGCTGGAAGATCAGCGCCCAGACACCGCCTAACAAGGCACCGAAAAACACCGTTGGTAACGCCGGTTTACGCGTTGCGGCAAGATACAGCAACACCAATAAGGGTACCAACATTTCCCAGCCGATATTAAAGGTACCGACCAGTTGTTGTTGCATTTGCTCAAGGCGCGCCAGACTGACATTGGTCTCGGCGTTTAAGCCCAGGAACAGGAAAATAATCACTGAAATAATGAACGCCGGACCGGCGGTATAGCCCATGTAGCGGATGTGCGAGAACAAGTCCGTACCACTGACGGCCGGCGCCAGGTTAGTGGTGTCCGATAACGGTGACATTTTGTCACCAAAATACGCACCGGAGACAATCGCCCCGGCCGCAATCGCCGGCTCCAGCCCCATCCCGGAAGCGACACCCATCAAGGCCACACCGATGGTGGCGGCGGTCGTCCAGGAACTGCCAATGGACAGTGCAACAACGCCACAAATGATGCAGCTGGCGGCGTAAAACAGGCTCGGGTTAAGCAGCTCCAGGCCAAAATAAATCAATGTTGGCACCGTACCGGAGAGTAACCAGGTACCAATCAGAGAACCAACCGCAAGGATGATCAGCATCGCTCCCAGCGCAACGGAAATCCCCTCGGTGATGCCCTCTTCGATTTGCGCCCAGCTAAAGCCATTACGAAAGCCGACCAGAATGGCAATACCCGATGCGACCCAAAGCGCGATCTGGTTGGGGCCGTAGGAGGAATCTTCGCCAAAAAAGTAGACCGACGAAGCGAGCATCACAATCAGTGCTAACAGCGGGATCAGCGCCTGTAGCAACGACGGTTGTTTTGTTGTTTGTGTCATTTTATGAGCAACCTAAAGTTTAATTACACCGATTAACTGCAAAAAGATGATGATAATAGCAATTGGCGCGACATATTTCAGGCACAACAGCCAAATATCGTAAAGGCCTTTGGTACTATCCAGTTCATCTTCAGAATATTGTCGTTGCATGACCCAGCCGGCCAATATCGCCAGCAATAGTCCGCCAAGAGGTAACAACAGGCTGGACGTCAGTGCGTCGATCAGATCAAAAATACTGCCCAGTTGCTTACCAAAGAAGGACAGATCCAGTTTCGTCCAGCCGGCACCGGCGAACGAGTGCACGGTTAACTGACCCAACAGCCACAACACCGCCCCACTGACCAGCGTCGCCGCCCAGCGGCCAAGGTTAAACTTCTCGGACACAAACGCCACCGACGACTCAATCATCGCGATCGCCGAGGTAAAGGCCGCAATCACCAGCATCACGAAAAACACTGTGCCAATCGCGGCACCGGCGGGCATTTCACTGAAGGCAATCGGTAACGTGGTAAAAATAAGTCCCGGCCCCTCACTGGGAGTTAGGCCGAAACCAAACACCAACGGGAAGATGGCCAGCCCGGCTAACAACGCGACAAAGGTATCCAACACCGCAATCCAAATACTGGTTTGCACAATGGAGGTTTCTTTGGGCAAGTAGGCGCCGTACATGATCACCACACCGGAAGCCAGACCCAGCGTAAAGAAAGAATGTCCCAAGGCGATCATGACGCCGTTGACCGACAACTTGCTAAAATCCGGATCGAACATAAAGTGGAACGCTTGCCAAAAATCACCGATAACACCGGAGTAGATGGCAATACCCACCAACAGCAGGATCATCGCCGGCAACAGGAACCGTACGGAGCGCTCCAGGCCTTTATTAACACCGTTACCAACCACAATGACGGTAGCGGCAATAATCAGCGTATGCCACAGCGTTAACTGCCCGGGCGATGCCAGTAAATCACCAAAACTGGCGGCAATCTGGTCAGGACTGGCACCGGTAAAGGCGCCCTGCGCGGCTTTTACCACGTAGGCCAGGCCCCAGCCGGCAATCACGGCATAAAAACTGAGCACCAGGTAACCGGTTAGCATGCCCAGCCAGCCGGCCACTTGCCAGCCTGAGCTTCTTTCGGACTCTTCGGCCACCGCCTTGGCGGCATAGCCCGGTGAGTGACGGCCACGCCGACCGATGACCACTTCGGCCATCATGATCGGTAAACCAATAAACGCAATGCAGAGCAGATAGACAAGGACAAAGGCGCCCCCGCCGTTCTCACCCATAACGTAAGGGAACTTCCAAATGTTACCAAGGCCCACGGCCGCAGCTGCGGAAGCTAAAACGAAAGACAGTCGGCTTGACCAACGGCTGGATATTGTATTTGTTATTTTCATTGTTGCTTTAGGTCAATTTTTTATAACGGAATAGTTGACCACAAAACGCCCTTATTTGCCACGCAAACAATAAAAAACCGCCGTGACCGGCGGTTTTTTATACAGACTAGCGGTGGCCATTAGCCTTTGTTTTGCACTAACTGGGTATCGTCAATGTAATCAAAACCGATGGCTAATGCCTGTTGCAGGTAAGGATCTATTTCCAACACCTCGTCGTCAACCTCATCAATTTCCTCGACCGGCTCTTTGCCCATGCGTTTTAAGCGGTCGTTGATGCGTTGCAGACGCAGTGCCTTTTGCTCTTCCTGCTCCGCCTTGCGGGCATTAATATCGAGGCTTACCCAGGTCTTGTCCTGCTCTTCGCGCAGACGTTTGATTTCATCGAAAATGTAATCAAACTCCGGATCTTGCTCAATCCGTTGGTTGGCTGCGCTTTGCAGCTCGGGCAACTCGCTGCGGTTAACCTTATTGACCGCACGATACGGCGCTTTATCGACCTTATCCCACGGTAACGCGTTGTCTTCTTTGCTTTCGCCCCACTCTGACGCTTCCACATAGGAAGGCAATACGATATCAGGCTGAACCCCTTTTAACTGGGTGCTGCCGCCGTCAATCCGATAGAACTTCGCAATGGTGTATTGCACGCTACCCAGTGGCTTATCAAAGAAGTCAAAACGACGGGTCAGGCCACGGTGTTGCTGCACGGTGCCTTTACCAAAGGTGTTTTCACCAACGATAAGAGCGCGCTCGTAATCCTGCATGGCCGCCGCAAAGATCTCCGAGGCCGACGCACTGTAGCGGTCAACCATCACCACCAATGGGCCATCGTAATAAGTTTTGCCGTCACGATCCGCGCTGACGTCGACCTGACCACGGCCGTCACTGACCTGTACGATAGGTCCCTGGTCGATAAAGAGTCCGCTCAGGTTGATGGCTTCCGCCAGTGACCCGCCGCCGTTACCGCGTAAGTCAACAATCAAGCCCTCAACGGATTTATCGTCCAGTTCATCAATCAGCTTACGGACATCATCCGTCAGGTTATTGTAAAACCCGGGGATTTCGATAACGCCCATTTTGCGGCCTTGATAAGGCCCGTCGTCCATGGTTTTCACGTCCAGCTTAGCTGCACGGTCTTCAAGTTTTACCTTGTCGCGGGTAATTTCAACGACCTTGGGTGTGCCACCGGCACCCTGCGATGCTTCCAGCACCTGTAACCGTACAACGGTACCCTTAGGACCTTTGATCATATCGACCACATCGTCCAGTCGCATACCGATCACATCAACAAAGTCTTCCGCGTCGTCACCAGTACCCTGGCCGACCGCGATGATTTTATCTTCCGGTGACAGTTGGTCGGTTTTATCTGCCGGACCGCCGGGCACCAGACTGCGAATGACGGTGTAATCGTATTCCGACTGCAACACCGCACCAATGCCTTCCAATTCCAGATTCATGTTCTGGCGGAAGCGTTCGGAGTTTTGCGGTGACAAATAGCTGGTGTGCGCTTCAACCGAACGCGCAAAGGCGTTCATCAAGGTTTGAAACACATCTTCACTTTTTGATTTGGTTAACCGGTTGAGCGCGCTGTTATAGCGTTTACCAAGCGTTTCGACGATTTCCGGCCACTCTTTACCGGCCAGTTTCAAATTCAGCGCGTCGTATTTAACCCGTGAATACCACAGATCGTCTAACTCTTCGCGTGATTTCGCCCACGGCTCTTCTTCGCGATCGTAATAATACTTGTCGCCTTCAACGGTGAAGTCCATTGGCTTTTCTTCATCGAGCAGCGACAGCGCGTATTCATAGCGTTCAAAACGTCTTTTTAAACTGGTCTGATACAGATCGTAGGCAACATCCAGTTCGCCGCTCTCTAACATATCGTCGAACAGCTGTGCGTACTCTTCCGAAGCGTCAATGTCGGACTGCAACAAAAACATCTTGTTGAAATCCAGCAGTTTCAGATAGCGTTCGTGAATTTGCTCAGACAGCTGATCATTCAGCGTTGGCTGCGAAAAGTGATAACGCGTGAAATACGCCGTTGCGCGTTCAGCAGCGGTATCGTGATGGCTCTCCTGCTCAAGCTGCGGCAGTTCCGAAACCTCATGACTGGGAGGAATCGCCAGCAGTGACGGCGACACCAGCAACAGTGCCAGAGCGCTCTTTTTAAACCACGGATACTTCATTGGGCGACTCCTACTTCTTAACGAAAACGTTATTCTGCTTTTACGAATAGATTCGCAATTTTTACTTTCATACTCAAGCCGTTATCCAGACGAACTTGAATATCATCCTTATCAATCTCGGTGACCGTAGCCGGCATCGGTTGATGACCGGCTTTTACCTGAACCTGTTGACCGATAGACAAGGCATTAAGTTCCACGTCATCCAGTTTTGGCGCTGGTTTATGAACATTCTTACGTGGTTTTTTCGCAGAAGGTTTAGCCGCTTTCGGAGGAACTTTGGCACGTTCCGCACGTTTACCCTGAGGTTTCTTAGCATCGCCTTCACCGGCTTCTGCCTGGCGCTCTTTTTTCTTCGCCGCCACTTTCGCTTTCGATTCTTTCAACGATTCTTGCGCGTGTTGTTGATGCTCTTCAGTAACCGGCTCGACAGCGTTACCATCCAGATCAATGCGCTGTTCACCCTGTTTGACACTGTGCAGATAGCGCCAACTGTTGGTGTAATGGCGCAATGCCGTACGCAAACGGGTTTTACTGACCATCGGGTCGTTTTCAAGGCGCTTGGCTAGATCGTCAAAGATGCCAATTTTAAGCGGTTTGGCGTCTCCTTTTAGCGAAAAGCACTGCGGAAACTGTTCTGCCAAATACGCGATAACATCTTTGCTCTTGGTGAGCTTAGCCGGTTCATTCATTCCAATCTTCTTCCTGTTCTCGAACAACTTTTAAAACGGAACGTACATAATCGTCCATTTCTTCGAATTCTAAATCCAGTAAAGCAGGCGCTTCAATCCAGTCAAATAATGTTCTGCGCACGGCCTCTTCCAACTGCTCTAACGTATCAGATTCCAGTTGGTACTGGTTAATTAAATGCAACATTTCATTGATATTATCAGCCGCTAACTCGCTCTGGTCCTCAAAAAACCAGGTGTCGTTGTGGCTCACCAAATACAAATGAACGTCAAATTTATCCAACATAAATTACAGTTGCGTCCAGTCTAACTGCGCACAATAGTCCGCAATCAAGCCAATTTGTTGGGCATCTTCTTTGCTAAAGCGCGCCACCGACGGACTGTCGATATCCAGCACCGCCACGACCTCGCCGTTAACGATGATAGGAGCCACTACTTCGCTGTTTGACGCCGCATCACAGGCGATGTGACCGCTAAACTGATGCACGTCGTCAACGTGCTGCAACTGTTTTTCTGCAGCCGCAGTACCGCAAACCCCTTTACCAAAGGGAATGCGTACACAAGCGACTTTGCCCTGAAACGGCCCCAGCACCAATTCATCCGGCTTGCGCGCAAAATAAAAGCCTGCCCAGTTAATATCGGCCATACCATCAAAAATAATAGCACTGATATTAGCCAGGTTAGCGATTAAATCGGGTTCGTCAGCGGTAACCGCTTTGCACTGCAACAGCAAGTCACTGTTACTGTTAAGATCAAACATGGAAATCCTTATTGATTGGTTTCGTCGCTTGCCGCATTCAATGAGAAGCGCGCAATCGGCTGCTCCGCGTTGTCACTGAACTGCTGTTTAAGTTCGCGTTTGCTTTTCATCAGCATGGTGCCGTCTTTGCTCAGCGTCATGTGCTGATCCGAAGGAATGAAACGGGCTTGATAGGCCATCACCAACTGTAACGAATTTTCGCGCTGCTCGTCGGTCAGTTTATTGCCGTCTGGCCAACGCCCGGTTTCTACTGCGCTGACTAAGCGATCGTAAGTCTCACGACTCATTGAATTGATTAAATCATCAAACTGCACTGGGTATCACCTATCGCCGTTTTCGCTTAATAAAGAGAAGTTGCACTCGATTAATAACAAACCACAATAAACCGACAATCAACACGCCGATGGCGACGTTGTACTGCCAGGTCTCGGGCAATGGTTGTTGCAGAAACAAATAGACAAACCCGGCGATGGCCAACAACAAGGCCAGCATTGACCGCGACACCAGTTTATCGCGTTTTTCCTGCTGGATGCGAACAAACTCGCGTTCAAGATCCTGTTCCGACTGACCCGCAAACACAAATTGGCAATGGGGGCATTCTTTTGCTTTCGATGACACGCGCTTTCGGCACGACGGACATTCAGCTAAAGCCATAACGTTATTAATTCCCGCTTTTTAAAATCCAGGGTTATTTCGCGCAATCCTTGCAATATAAGGCTTTTCACCATAATTTCAAGGTTCAGCCCAGGATAAAAAAACGACCGGTCAAAGACCGGCCGTTTCTGCATCATCACAAATCGTTATTTTGATTTGTTTTCCTTATTAAAATCCTGCCAGTAGGATTTAACCGTACTCTTCATTTCTTTGTGCAATAAAATCATGCCGAGTAAGTTCGGCAGCGTCATTAACACGATGGCAACGGCCGACGCTGTCCATACCAGGGTGGTATCGGCAAACGACGCCCAGAAGAAGCCGGCAACGTAAATAATGCGGTAAGGCATCACCCCTTTCTGGCCAACCAGATAGACCACCGCACGGTCGCCGTAATAGGACCAGGCAATCGCGGTCGAGAACGCAAACATCAGCAGCGTTAACGGAATGATGTATTGGCCGTAATCACCAAAATAACCGTTAGCAAAAGCCAATGACGTAAGTGCCGCTGAGTGCACCAGTGACTTACCGACCACTTCGATGTCTTCTTTGATCAGGTTGCCGTTTTCGACACGAACGGTACCGCTGTAGGCGTCTTCACCGGCAACGATAAAGCGCACGTCTTCAGCAACCGAACGCGCGTGCAGAATCGTAAACTGACCGTTGGTTTGCGCTTCGCCGTTGACCACTTCGACGGTCCCGGTGTAACGCTCAATGTCATTATCCGAGGTCTGGTTCAGATAGGCGTACAGCGCCTCACGATCGGCCTGCTCAGTATCGGTGTATTCACCGACAATAAAGTCGAGGTCACTGCGGGCAAAGTTGTTTTCAAACTTCTGCGTCCAAACGCCCGACGACAGGATCACCAGACCCGTTAAGGTACAAATCAAAATGGTGTCCAGGAACGGTTCCAGAATCGACACCAGGCCTTCAGAGACCGGATCTTTAGCACGTGCGGAAGCGTGTGCAATAGGTGCCGAACCCTGACCCGCTTCGTTCGAGAACAAGCCACGGTTAACGCCACGGTTAAAGGCATACGCAAAGCTTGCACCAAGGAAGCCGCCTGCCGCCGCGGAACCGGTAAAGGCATCGCGGAAAATCGACACGAACGATTCGCCAATGTTATCGATGTTGAACAGGATCACACTCAGTGAACCGACCACATACAGGAAACCCATGATCGGTACGATCTTAGAGGTTACGGCTGCAATCCGCTTGATACCACCGATGATAACCATCGCCAGCAGAATCGACAGCACCGCACCGGTAATCACCGGGTCGATCTGGAAGGTCTGTTCCATCGACTGAGCAATGTTGTTGATTTGCGGCATGTTACCGGTACCGAAGGAGCTGATGATGGTGGCAATGGCGAAAATCACCGCCAACCACTTCATGTTCAGGCGACGGTCCATATAGTACATCGGACCACCGGCCATGGTGCCGTCTTCGGTTTTAACGCGGTATTTATGCGATAAGGTCACTTCCACAAACTTGGTGGTCATACCCATAAACGCCGTCATCCACATCCAGAAGATGGCGGCCGGGCCACCTAAGAAGATCGCGAGCGCAACACCACCGATGTTACCGGTACCGACGGTACCGGACAGCGCCGTTGATAAGGCCTGAAAGTGGCTGGTATCACCTTGTGAGTCTTTCTTATCAAACTTACCGCCAAGCACTTTCCAGGCGTGGCGAAAGTAGCGCACCTGCGGAAATCCAAGATACAGGGTAAAAAACAAACCCACCCCAAGTAAAAGAAACGGGAAATAGGCGGCAGAGCCTAAAAACCCGTCAATCCATAGTAGAAAATTATTAAGCGTTTCCAACGTTCGCTCCCCTAATTATTGTTATTGTTGCTGTTGGTTATTTGTCTATTATTAACGCAATTTCGGTGAGACTGCCAATATTGCCGTCAAAACGTCTTCACCCAAACGCTGACAGCGCGCCGTTGACCAGCCAAAATCTTCATCCGGCAAATCGGCGTTGTCCTTAAATGGCATTTCCAGCGTATAAGACAGGCACTTAAAGCGCTCACCCACGGCCGAGTTAGCAACCGTCATGTTCGCTTTGCCCGGCTCATCCCGCTCGTAACCGAATTTGGTTTGGAATTCCGGCGTGGCTGCCAGTAGCGCGGCTTTAAAGGTTTCTTCCAACATCTCATGACGCTCGTCGTAGGACGGAATGCCTTCACAGCCAGCGACAAAGTTATACGGCAGCGCTTCATCACCGTGCACATCGAGGAACATATCGACGCCGGTTTCCTGCATGCGTTTTAACACGTAAAACACTTCCGGACTTTTTTCCAGGCTAGGCTCTGCCCACTCGCGGTTCAGGTTGGTACCGACCGCATTGGTGCGTAAATGGCCGCGCACACTGCCGTCAGGATTCATGTTAGGAACCAGATAAAATACATTATCTTCCAGTAACTTACGTGCCACACCGTCTTCATCGTCCAGCAGGCGCGCGATAAAACCTTCCATGAACCACTCGGCCATGCTCTCGCCCGGATGCTGGCGTGCGGTTACCCAGATGGTGTTTTTATGTTCCGCCGGTTCACCGACGATCAACAGGTTCAGCTCGCGCCCGTCAAGGGTTTCACCCAACAGCTCGTGATAGCAGTCGACCGACTGTTGCGCCGACTGGATCAGATCCTGATGACGTTCGTACGAATAAGGAATGAAGTACGCGTAAAACACCGACTCTTGCTCCGGTGTGTGACGAATGGTCAGCTCTTTACCATTGTATTCGGTCGGTACCCGGAACCAGGTTTCGCGGTCATAAGACGCTAACGCCTGATAATCCTTCCAGCCATCGGGGTACGCGGCATTGCCGGCATTCTCGATGGTCATCACGTGTTCGGCACCCGCTTCTGCGAAAAGCTTAAAATGAAACCACTGGTAAAAGTCCGACTGATGGTCTTTACGAATCGCCAGGCGAATATCATCAGGCGACTCGGCCTTGATCACGTCGATATTGCCACTGTCAAACGCTGCGTTAATATGCATAGTGTTCCTTTTTTACTCAATATTGTGTAAAAAAAGCGCCATTACGGCGCTTTTTTTGATCAGTTTAGCGAGGCAGGCTCGGCACTTTCAGGCCAGCCATGGCTTCTGCCACTCGCACAACCTGACAGCTGTAGCCAAACTCGTTGTCATACCAGACATACAGGACAGCGCGGTCATCTTCAACGATGGTTGCCTGTGAGTCTACAATGCCAGCATAACGTGAACCGACCAAGTCCGATGACACGATTTCAGTCGACGCGGTATAGTCAATCTGGCTTTCCAGCTCGGAATGCAACGCCGTGTCACGCAGGTAAGCATTTAACTCGTCGCGGCTGGTTGATTTGGCCAAATTCAGGTTCATGATCGCCATTGAAACGTTAGGCGTAGGAACCCGGATGGCGTTACCGGTCAGCTTGCCTTTCAGTTCCGGCAGCGCTTTAGAAACGGCTTTCGCCGCACCGGTCGAGGTAATCACCATGTTCAACGGCGCTGAACGACCACGACGCTCCGCTTTGTGATAGTTGTCAATCAGGTTCTGATCGTTGGTGTACGAATGCACCGTCTCGACGTGACCGTTATTGATACCAAACTGGTCATTAATCGCTTTTAGTACCGGCGTGATGGCATTGGTGGTGCAAGACGCTGCCGAAACGATGCGATCGCCGTCGGTGATGTCTTTATCGTTAACACCAAATACGATGTTTTTAATGTCGCCTTTTGACGGTGCCGTCAGCAACACCTTAGCAACCCCTTTCGATTTAAGGTGTAAGCCCAGGCCCTCTTCGTCTTTCCAGATACCGGTGTTGTCGATAACAATGGCGTTATCAATACCGTATTGGGTGTAATCCACCTGATCAGGACCATCAGAATAAATCACCCGGATGCTGGTGCCGTTTGCTTTGATGCTGTTGTTTTCTTTATCAACGGTAATAGAACCGTTGAATTGGCCGTGAATTGAGTCACGACGCAGCAAGCTTGCACGCTTTTCCAGATCGCCATCACGACCACCACGTACCACGATTGCGCGCAGACGCATTTTGTTATTGGCGCCATTACGCTCGATCAGCAACCGCGCCAACAATCGACCAATACGGCCAAAACCGTACAACACCACGTCACGCGGCTCGATGCTGTCTTCTACGTCGACAATGTCACTCAGCTCGCGGCGGATGTAATCTTCTACCGACAGACCGTCGTCTTTACCAGCGAACAAGTAACCATAAGCCAATTTACCCAAATCCACGCGGCCCGGCGCTAATTGCATTTTCGCCATCGCTTCCAGGAATGGGAAACTCTCACGCAAACGAACTTTTTGACCTTCGTAACGACGGATCAAACGATGCGCTTTGATGATGTTAATGGTATCAACGTTCAGCAGCGAACGTCCGTAAACCAGAGTCTCGACACCAAAATTACGATATAATTTACCAATTAATGGCTGCATTAACTCGGCATATTCCTGCCGTTCTTGCCAGCTCGACAGCGTTGGATCTTGCTGAGTTGAGTTCATTAGCTCTGTCCTCGTTCTGTGGTAAGCTTAGGAAAATTCCGCGCTATTGTACTGAAAAGCGGAGTTATTAGCCAATCGAAACTAACTTTATGAGTCGTAACATGCCAAAAAGGACATTTAACACGCTGGTTTTCAGCCTAATCGCCGGATTGGGCCTGACCGCATGTGGGGAACGGATGCCCACCGTCAGAGAAATGTGTGAGCAGGAACCTGGTTTTTGCTCGGACCTGAACGAAGACAACTGGTGTCGCGCCGAACGTCGCCAATTGATCATTTCGCGTTATTTAAACGCGCAGGACGATAAACCTGAACACAAATACTATTTGCTGAAAGACTTACAAAAATATTCGCAATGCATCGAATTGGCGTCAGGCATTGAACACCGCAAACTGAAGCTCAAACAGTCTCATCGCATCGAAGCGTACTTAAACAGTCTCAAAGCCATCAATAAGCTGGCACGAGAAACGGCCGACAGTGACGCGCCGTTGCTGTTGTACTGGCACTGGGCTAATCGAAGCGATAACGAGGCGCTCGATCAGCTGCTGGCGATGGAAGGCAGCAAAGCGTTGCAAACGCACGAACTGCAGTTTGCGTTGGCCACGTACTACGCCAAAGAAGACCAACGCAAGGTGTTAACGCATTTATATAACGCGCTCAGACTGTACAAAAAGGATCAACGCTTTAATGTTGAAATCCCCGAGTCATTGGTGACCTACTACCTCGGTCAGCAAGACATCCGTCAGGCTTACATTTGGGCGCGCGTCGCCATCGCCTTCGGCTCCGAAACAATGAACGAACAACAAATCCGTACCATCGTTAATGCCACTGACGAAGAGTACGAACAGTGGCAGGAGCAAGCCGAGGACATCGTCGACGAATTACAGGACGGCCAGTTTAAACGTCGTCCTGATGCGTCATAGCGACTGAATTAACACAATAACGCTGCCCGGTTTCGGTGGGGCCATCATCAAACACATGGCCAAGATGACCGTGGCAGCGACTGCACAGAATTTCCGTACGTACCATACCGTGACTGGTGTCCTGACGATACTCAATGGCGCCCTCGAGCGCACGATCAAAACTTGGCCAGCCGCAGTGGGCATCAAATTGACTGGCGGCACTGAAAATTTCCTGGCCACAGCCGGCACACAGATAGTTGCCCTGCTTGTCCAAGGTCAGGTACTTGCCGCTAAACGGCCGTTCAGTACCGTGCTGCCGCAGCACTCGGTAGGCCTCGTCTGACAGCCGTTCGCGCCATTCTTGCTCGGATAACGAGCGCCACTGCTGTTGTTTTATGTCTTTTGCCATATTCACTCCGGTTTGACTTACTTCTGTAACGGACACTGTGCTAGACTTTTGTAATAACACATAATTTTTTGCTTGCTGGAGTTTTGCATGCTGCGCCGCACTAAAATAGTTACGACGTTAGGTCCTGCGACCGATCAACCCGATGTTCTGGAACAACTTATCTTAGCAGGCGCCAACGTCGTGCGTCTTAACTTTTCACACGGCACCGCCGATGAACAAAAACAACGCGCAGAAAACGTTCGCGCCATCGCAAAACGGCTGAACGCGCACGTTGCTATTCTTGGTGACTTGCAAGGGCCGAAAATTCGTATCGCCCGCTTCCGCGACGGCAAAGTACAGTTAAAACCGGGACAGGAATTTACCCTGGATGCAGAGTTTGATCCGCAAAACGGGGACGACTCGGTGGTCGGGCTGGACTATAAAGAGCTACCGCATGACGTTGGCAGCGGCGATATTCTGTTGCTGGACGATGGCCGTATCCGCTTACAGGTCGACTACATCGAAGGCAGCGCGGTACACACGAAAGTGATCGTTGCCGGCACCCTGTCCAACAACAAAGGCATTAACCGTCTCGGCGGTGGTTTGTCGGCCAAGGCGCTGACCGAAAAAGACCACCGCGACATCAAAACGGCGGCAGAAATTGGTGTGGATTATTTGGCCGTGTCGTTCCCACGTTGTGGCGAAGATCTGAACGAGGCGCGTCAGCTCCTGCGCCAGGCCGGTGGCAAAGGCGTTATCTGTGCGAAAATCGAACGTGCTGAGGCGGTCGCCAGCGAGCACGCTCTTGACGACGTAATTCGCGCCTCCGACGCGGTAATGGTTGCCCGCGGCGATTTGGGTGTCGAAATCGGCGACGCACAACTGGTCGGTAAGCAAAAACAAATCATCTCGCGCGCCCGTCAGCTGAATAAAGTCGTGATCACCGCAACCCAGATGATGGAATCGATGATCGAGAATCCAATGCCGACCCGTGCCGAAGTCATGGACGTTGCTAATGCGGTATTGGACGGTACCGACGCCGTGATGCTATCGGCTGAAACCGCGGCCGGTAAGTTCCCGGTCGAGACCGTTAAAGCCATGGCTGAAATCTGTCTGGGCGCGGAAACGCACCCGAGCGCGCATTTGCGTCACGATGACCTCGAAGAAAGCTTTTCCAGCATCTCAGAAGCTGCGGCCATGTCGGCGATGTACGCCGCTACCCACCTCACCGGCGTAAAAGCGATCATTGCGCTGACCGAGTCGGGCTTTACCGCTAAACTGATGTCGCGCATCACATCGCATTTGCCGATCTTCTCGTTGTCACGCCACCCACAGAGCCGCAACAAATGCGCACTTTATCGCGGCGTCTACCCGGTCGATTTTGACTCAACCAGCAGTAAGCAACCGATACTTGACGCGGTTGAGTTAATTAAGTCGCTGGGACACGTCAGCAAAGGCGATCTGGTGATTTTAACCCACGGTGATGTGATGGAGACCGTCGGTTCGAGCAACACCTGTAAGGTGATTGAAGTCCGTTAACCGCTCTGATACCAACCCATAAGCGCCGCACTTGCGGCGCTTACTTAAAATCAGCAATCAGCTCATCCAATAACTGCAAATACTCATCCGCCTGTTCTAACAGCTTCTGTCGTTGCGCATCAGTCAGCGACTCATACAGTAACCATAAGTATTTATGACGCACAGCGGTACGTTGTTCGGTGTACGCTTTATGTTCTGCGGAACGCAATGCCCGCGGCTCGGTAATTAATGCCTGTAACGCCGCCATGTCCGGTGGCTGCTGCAACAACGCATCGGCAAAGGCGTCGTGCCAACGCTGGCGATAATCCAGCCAGAATTCCCCTTCGGGGCGCTCACGTACCCATTTGCGGATCAGCACTTGTTGCTCGTCGGTGACGTCACCAGTCCATTCTTTTAACCGCTCTTCGCGCCGGTTCACCCGGTCAATCTGCGCCAGGATTGGGCTGTCGTTGTCCTCCGCCTGCTCTTCACGCTGCTCATCAATCTTATCCTGCAGATTATTCAGTAACTCGCGGCGTTGCGCCATGGACAAGTCCTGTAGTAGCGCCACTTCGTCCAGCAGTCGGTTTTGAACATTGGCCCAGAACTGCCACAACTGGTTTTCGGTACGATCAATGTCATCGTACTGCAGTTGCTTAGCGGCGATTTTTTCGCGCAGTTCGGCCAACGCGGGGCGGTATTTTGGCAGCTCCTGTTGTGCGTGCCAGAGGTGTAGCTCATCGATTGTTACCGAAACCCGCTGTTGCTGGTCATCGGTAAGCGCCACATAATCATCCAGTTGCCACTCCACCAGCGTATCCGCGTAGCGATACCCCAGTTGTGCAGAGCAGCCTGTCAGCAATAAAACAGTAAGGCAGCACAGCAGTTTTTTCATCAGCTCAATATCAGTTGTTTAATGCGGTCCTTATAACTACGGCTGACTTTAAGATTTTGACCATTTTTCAGAACCAGATGGTACTCACCGTTATGGCGAGTACAGAGTTTTTCCACCTGATCGATATTAACAATCGCCGACCGGTGCACTCGCTGAAAACGATTCGGGTTAAGCTCCTGCTCCAGTTCTTTCATGGTGCGGCGTAAAATAAAGGTTTCGCCGGCGGCATGGATGCACATGTAATCGCCGGCGGCATCAACCCACTCAATTTGATTAACCGGGACGCGGGTGATTTCGCCGCTGTCCTTGATCGCCAGATGCTCCGGATAACGGTTCAGATCCGACACATCGGCTCCGGCCGCCAGACGTTCTAAAATCGCATCGCCCTTCTGACCGGTGACTTCAGAAACCAAATCCACCAATTTCTGCTGTGTCTTTTCATATTCACTGGGCTGACGTTCCTGCTCAACACGTTCCAGGGTTTCTTTTAGCCGCTCTTCGTCCACCGGTTTCAGCAAATAGTCGAGCGCCCTGACTTCAAACGCCTTAATGGCGTATTGATCAAAGGCGGTCACAAACACCACCACCGGCAGCTCTTCCAGCCGTTGCTGCAGCTCACGAAGCAGTTCAAAACCGTTCAGGCCCGGCATCTGAATATCGATAAAAACAACGTCGGGGCGCAACTGGATAATCTCTTCTAGGGCCTGACGACTGCTTCCCGATTCACCAACCAGCTCTACCTGGGTAAAAGGCTGCAGTCGTAACGCCAAACCTTTACGAGCGAGTGATTCATCATCAACGATATAAGCAGTTAAAGAAGACTTCATGGATTCTCCAGAGTTTCATAAGGCAAGATGATTTCGACACACAACCCCTGCGGCTGATTAGGCTTAAGGTTAAAGCTGAATTGCTTTCCGTACAGCGCCTGCAGACGTTCCTGGGTGTTTTGCAAACCGACCCCTGTGTTGTTCAGCAGCGCCTGCGGTTTATCCGGGGCATCCGGCCCATTATCACACATCAAAATGACGAGACGCCGTTGCTCGACATACGCCTGCAATTGCAGAATACCTACGTCTTCAACCTTGGCAATAGCGTATTTAATGGCGTTTTCGATCAACGGTTGTAACAACAAGCTTGGCACCAACGCCAGCTTGGCCTCGTCGGTAATCGACACACGAATGTCCAAGCGCTCATCAAAACGTACCTTTTCGATATCCAGATACAGCATCAGCGCGTCAATTTCTTTTTGCAGGGTAATTTTCTTAATCGGATCGTTATCCAGCGAAAAGCGCAAAAAGTGGCTCAGCTTGTTCACCATTTTATTGGCAACATCGTTCTCTTTTACCATGATCAGCGTCGAAATGGCATTCAAACTGTTAAATAAAAAGTGAGGATTGAGCTGATAACGGAGCATTTTTAACTGTGCCTGATGCGCGCGCGAAGACGCCATCAGCGCTTTCTGGCGTTCACCCTGAAGCATCTGATAATACTTGATGCCAAAATAAAGACCACTCCAGCTCAGCACGATGTAAAATTTAGCGAGGTTGTTCTTAAAATAAAAGAACGGACTGTCCGGCCGAAAACCGAATTTATAGATTTCCCAATACGTAGCATTGTCGATAACCGCCCAGATTGAGGCGCAGACATACGACGCGGTAATCACTACCAGCATCAGCAACACCGGATGCAATTCCCAGATGCGCTGATACAAATACCGCAGCGGAATGGTTAACAGAAAGCCGGCATAAGCCCCCAGCAACAGCACAACGGTGTAGATGTCGCGCATTTCGTGCATCAGCGAGCCAATGTAGTTGACCAGCGCATACCCGGCCCAACCGCCTATTTGCAAAACCCAGAACGACCGGTCACGGTGCTCAAACAACGGACCTGCCATCAACCGATCAATAAACGTCATGGTGCTGTCATAGGCTCCTATTCACCCGCACGGGCGAGTGCGTCAATATCGACCAGGCTGCCGGAAAAGAGTGAGTTAATGGCTTCTTTCTGATTCGAATTAAACTGTAAACCAAGCTCGCAAACACCGTCTTTGCATTTGATTTGGCGGACGATACAGCCCAGTTTCAATTCACCGTTGCCTTTTTGTTGAACGTTCAACTGCACCCGCTGGCCACTTTCCCAACCATGCCCTTCGTTGGGGCTGTCAGCGTCGTCAGTCGCGTTGTTGTCATCACCCTCAGGGGCTGAATACTGATGCTTAACCCGACAGCCGGTTTCCGACACATCAAGAATCACGCCGTCAACGCTCATGTCTGCCTTGTTATCTTCATTTAACCGCGCGACACTGGTCGGCAGGTACGCATCAAAGCGGCGACCCTGGCGAATAACGCGACTTTCAACGTTGCTGGGCCAATCCAAAAACAGCATTTTTGTCGGATGACTGACGACAAAGTCAATATCCGTTCGAAACGCACAAATTTCACCGTTCTCGTTTTCTAATACAAAACGCACGATCAGCGGCACCCCTTCGTGCAGGTGCTCACGCAGTTCGCCATAGCGCTTGGCATCGGGCATGGCGACAATAAACCAACGTCCTTTTATCACACCAATAAAGTCGGTCTGAAAGCGCGCAGGTACATTGAGTCCGGATATTTGAATCTCAACACGCTGACCGACGGTCAATTGTTGTATTTTTCCGCTCATGAAGTCCTCTTTGTGAGCTCGATACGTATGCTACTATGATCGCTAGTTGTCAGCATGTGTCAAGAAAAGGAGTCGACATTGATTCACTACCACGTCAGCCCGATGGATCTTAAGGGCCATCTGTTCGAAGTAACGCTCACCATCGATACCCCCGCCGCTCAGCAGCGGTTATGGCTGCCCAACTGGATCCCCGGCAGTTATCTGATCCGCGATTTTAGCAAACACATCATCGGCTTGTACGCGGAACGCGGCAAAGAGTCCGTTGGTGTAGACCAACAGAGCAAAAACGAATGGGTGTTGGACACTGACGACAGCGGCACCGCAGTAACCGTGCATTATCAGGTTTACGCCTGGGACCTTTCTGTTCGTGCTGCCTACCTTGACCAACAACAAGGCTTTTTCAACAACACCAGCCTCTGTCTTGCCGTTGCCGGGCAGGAACAACAGCCGGTGACCCTCAGCGTCAGCGCACCGGATGAACGGCCCGACTGGAAACTGGCCACCGGTATGCCGAGAAAGTCGGGCAGCGCGCACGGTTTTGGAGCGTTCGAAGCGGAAAATTACGACGCCCTAATCGACTACCCGTTTCTGCTGGGTGAGCTCAGCATTGAGGAGTTTATTGCCCACGGCATCAAACACTCACTGGTACTGAGCGGACGCCATTACGCCGATATGTCACGGATCACGTCCGATTTGGCCCGCATCTGCGAGCACCAGATCAAACTGTTCGGCGAAGCCCCGTTTACGTCCTACACCTTTTTGACCATGGTGGTCGGCGACGGCTTTGGCGGCCTTGAACACCGTAATTCGACCGCCTTGCTGTGCAGCCGGAAGAGCCTGATCAGCAAGGCGCAGCACGCGCTGACCGACGATTATCAAACCTTCCTCAGCCTGTGCTGTCACGAGTACTTTCACAGCTGGAACGTTAAGACCTTAAAACCTAAGGCGTTTTTACCCTATCAGCTGGATCGCGAGAGCTACACCGAACAATTGTGGTTCTACGAGGGCATGACCTCGTATTTTGACGATTACATCACCCATGCCGCCGGCATCATTGACGCCGACCGCTATTTAAAAGTGCTGGGCAACACCTTAGCACGGGTCGAGCGCGGCATTGGCCAATACCAGCAATCGGTGACTGAGTCGAGTTTTCTGGCCTGGACGACGTTTTACCAGCAGAACGAAAACGCACCGAACAGTATCGTCAGCTATTACGCCAAAGGCGCGCTGATTGGCCTGTGTCTGGATTTGACCCTGCGTCTGCAAACCGATCATCAGCTGACCCTGGCGCAGGTGATGAAGGATCTCTGGCACACTTACGGTAAAACCGCCGTCGGTACCGCCGATGACACCGTCGTAGAGTTTTTAAAACAGTACGCCGGCGTCGATGTCAGCGACTTTTTGCAGCAGGCGCTGTACGGCAAAGAAAGCCTGCCGGTTGAATCGTTGTTGCAGAATTTTGGCGTGACCACACGCCGCTTTGTGCCGGCTGATGACAACAGCAGTAACGGCAAAGCGGTAGAAAAGCCGGTATCGGTGAATTTGGGCGCGCGTTATAAAGGCAACGCCAACGGGCTTGAACTGCTGTCGGTCTATCACGACGAGAACGCTTACCACGCGGGACTGTCCGCCGGTGATCGCATCATCGCCATTGATAATATTCAGGCCACTGACAGTAACATCAACACCCTGCTCAGCCGTTTTGTGCCCGGTGATACCGTTACCGTGCACGCATTCCGCCGGGATGAATTACTGACGCTTAAACTGACGTTCGCACAACCCAAAGCGACCAGTTATCATCTCAGTGTGCAAAAGCCGGAACATCTGAACGGTTGGTTACGCTGGGCGTAACCACCCAGGTTGATCATTCGTACAGGTCATTCGTACAGACTGTACAGCAAACTGGGGTCGAGGCGTTCCTGGCCCCAGTTAACACGCCAGTCTAAATGAGGTCCCGTCGCGCGGCCTGTCGCGCCGATGGTACCAATCACATCGCCCTGCTCAATCGTCTGTCCGACTTCGACATCAACCGAGTTTAAGTGCAAATAGGTGGTATTCACCCGATAGCCGTGATCAATAATGATGGTGCCGCCGGAGTAAAACAGATCCGGTTCCGCCAGAGTCACCACGCCAGACCACGGGGCTTTTACCGGCGTGCCGGTTGGTGCGGCGATATCTTCGCCGTAATGAGGGTTGCGGGGTTCACCGTTTAGTATCCGCTGCGAACCATAATAGCCACTGATGCGGCCTTCCGCCGGCTTGATCAGCGGCGCTAAAAAATCTGTCCGGTCAGAGCGGTGCTGACGCGCCCGCCAGACTTTTGCGGCTTCACGCTTGGTGCGCTTAACCTGCTCAGGATCCGGAGTAACGGTACGTTGTGGCACCCCATCCACCCGCTCAATATTGTATTCGCGCTCGCTCAGAGTCAGCGTCTCGCTGCGCTGCTGACCGTTCAGCGTCACCGTTACGGTCTGCTGTAAGTCCGCTTTGCGGGCAAAACCAATCACAAAATAACCGTCCGGGGTAACCGCCACGTCCTTATCGTTCAGACGAACTTCGGCCTCAGGATGAGTTTTACCGAGCAGTAACGCGCCCTGAGTGCGTTCACCGGACAACGCTAACGGAATGTCGTTCGCTAAAGCCGGCGCACCCGTCAGTGCACTGGCAACCAACGTCAACACACCGGCAATCAGACTACGCATAAGCTATCGCCCCCTTACCAACGCCTTCGTACGCCCGCACCTGCACCGCCTGCTGCGGTACCTGCTGCTTGATGGTATCCGCCAGATACTGAGCAATGCACTCCACCGTTGAATCGGTATCAATGACATAGTTTTCTGCTTTCGGAACACAGAGCTCGAACAAGCCCTGATCCGCTGTGTAACTGTACCCGACATGAGTGGCCGAGGTTGCTGCCTGACGAGCATCGGCAGAGCGCAGCATCTGGGTGACGTCACAGAGGTCATCGGTTGAACCCAGATAGATGTCGGCCCAGCGATCCGACCATTGCTTTTCCAGCACCGGCTGGCGCATATTGTCCAGGAAGATTTGCAGTTTTGAGCGGTGACCGTGCGCGATACGCTGACAGTTACCATCGTGTTTTTTCAAACCGTGGGTATAGTGGTAGTAAAAACCGTCAATGGCCTCAGGTCTCAAGCTCAAGGTTAAGCCCTCAACGTTCCCCGGCAGCTCACGTTTTATCACCGCGCGCAGATAATCGGTCACCGTCAGTGCGGTAACCTCTTCGGCATCAATATAAGCAAAAGCATCCGCCGGGCAGTAAAGGTGAATTGACTTGCCGTTAGGTCGCATAAAATCAACCCAGTGCGAGCTCTCATCATCGGTGTGCGTTACCTTGGTGTACGCGTGACCCGCCGGTACTACCAGCTTATGGTCAACGGAATCATCGATGATGCGCTTAATCTGCTTTTTCACGCGACCGAAGTCCAGCACCATCGACTGCTCGTTTAGCGCACCGTCGAGAATAATATCGACAATCCAGCTTTCGCCGACGATGCCCCGTTGCGGGCACAAATAAGAGCAATCGATAACCGTAAGATCATTAACAAATAACTGCATTAAAACGTTCTACCTAAACCCGTATTTTGAGCCGCATTATAGCACTAACTGCAGCCACTCCCATAACAAACTCAACGACAGCGCAATTAAAATCGCACCCATTAAGCGGTCAACCCAATGGCTGTACGGCCACAACTTTTTAAACACCTTCGGTTGCGTCAGTAACCAGGTTAAAAACACAAACCAGGCACCGGTCGCAACGGTCAGGTAGATACCATAACCCAGTTTTACGGCAAACGGCGTTGCCGGGCTGATGACCGTGGTAAACAGGGTGAGAAAAAACAGCGTCGCTTTAACATTCAGACCATTGGTTAAAAAACCCACACTAAAGGCTTTACGCTTTCTCGGTAAACTTACGCTATCGGCATCGTCACCGACACTGCCACGAGGTTTGGCGGTAATAGCGCCGAGCCCAATGTAACCAAGATAAAGTGCACCGAGCATCAATAAGCTTAAATACACCCACTCATTCTGGTGGATGATAACGGCAACACCAATCAACGAGTAAGTGACATGAATGATAATGCCAACGGCAATGCCAAGGCTCACCCAGTAACCCGCTTTGCGGCCAAAACTGAGCGCATAACGCGATACCACGGCAAAGTCCGGCCCCGGGCTGGCAACCGCCAGCAGATGCACCAAAGCAATCGTTAAAAATTCACCCCAATAAGACAAAGCTTGCGACTCCCTGCAAGTTAGTTTACTTTTAGTTAATTACAATTACGCTTTACTATTAATAGCAAGCCGCTGAAAAACAGCGATTAGAGGCTCAATATGGCGAAAAAACCTTCTCCGTCGCTCAATGCATTGCGTGTGTTTGACGTTGCTGCACGCTGCGCCAGTTTCAAGCAAGCGGCACAACAACTCGGCGTCACCCAAGCGGCGGTCACTCGCCAAATTCAGGCACTGGAGCAACAGTTGGAGATGACCCTGTTCCATCGTGATAACCGGGTGCATTCACTGACACCGGCCGGACTTGAGCTTGCCCCGCAACTGGAATCGATTTTTAAGCAATTGGATCAAACCCTCGATAGAGCGCGCCAATTAAGCGATAATAACACGACCACGTTAACCGTCGCCATTGCCACGGCACGGCTTAAATTTTGGCTCAATCAGCAATTGGCCGATTTTCAGTCGCTTTATCCGCACATTCAACTGAATTTTGTCGACTGCAGCGAGTCGCCGGATGCGGCCGAAACGGCAGAGCTCACCGCCAATCTCACGCACGACAGCCTCGATTTAGTGATTGCAGCTGCCGAGATCCGTGATCAGCACATTGGCCGTCATCCGCTCGGCGAAATCACGCTCGTGCCCTGCTCTAACGAACAAGACGAACAGCGGTTGTGGCAGACGCCCTGGTTGGTTAACCGCGACAGCCCCAATCAGAGCGCTTATTTGAAGCATTACGCCAGCAACTTGCGGGCAACGCCGGTGATTCACAGCAACGATACGTTGATGGCGCTGGAGTTAACCCAGTCACAGCCGCGGGTTGCGTTAGTTGACCAACGCTACAGCCAATCGTCGCACTTTCCGTCGTTGACCTTGTTCCCGCAGTTTGCCACAACCACCAAACCCGAGCTGGCGGTGTTTTATCACAAACGGCGGCAACAGTCGGTGGCGTTAGTCGCCTTCACCAAATGGTTGCAACTGATCAGCAAATAACCGTTATGCAAAACGATTTATTCGACAGCCCGGCCAGCGAACCCATGCAGTTTAGCAGCGCCGGCTTCTTACTCAAGCAATGGCTGCTGCCGCAAGCCACCCAGCTGATTGACGAGGTGCGTAACTGCGTGCGGCTATCACCACTGCGCCACTTTACCACGCCCGGGGGGAAGTCGATGTCCGTGCTCAGCAGCAATTGCGGCCACTATGGTTGGGTTGCGGATCGACAGGGTTATCGCTATCAACGTACCGACCCCATTACGCAAAAAACCTGGCCTGAAATGCCTCCACAGCTGGCGGCAAAGGCTCGCCAGGCGGCGACGTTGTGCGGCTTTCAAGGGTTTGCGCCAGACGTGTGTTTGATCAATGTTTATCGTCCGGGAGCGGCGATGGGGCTGCATCAGGACAAAGACGAAGCGGATTTTAGCCAGCCGATTGTGTCCTTCTCGTTTGGCCTTCCGGTGACCTTTTTATGGGGCAACACCACCCGTGGCGGCTCACCACAACGGATAGAATTGCAACACAGCGATGTTCTGGTGTGGGGCGGCGAGGATCGCTTGCGCTACCATGGCGTCGCCAAACTGGCCGACGGCCAGCACCCCGCCACCGGTAATGTGCGGATAAACCTGACCTTTCGCATGGCCCAATCTTGATGCCGGTAACGGCGCTAACTATAGTGATACAACACGGATTGCACTTTTTCTCGGGTTATTGGGTATTACCTTATTAACAGCGAGAAAAATAAGGAGTTTTTATGTTACCGAACTTTGGCATGGGTACCTTTCGCTTAAGCGGACCGGCACTGACTGACCTGGTTACCGAAGCCATCGACATCGGCTACCGTCACGTCGATACCGCGCAATTTTACGACAACGAGGCTGATGTGGGTAAAGCACTTGCACAAACCGACAGCAGCGATGTCTTTGTCACCACCAAAGTGTGGTACGAACGCCTGAAGTACCAACAGGTATTGGATAGCCTAAAAGAAAGCTCCTCCAAACTGCAACGGGATTGCATCGATTTAGCCCTTATTCACTGGCCGTCACCCGATGACGAAGTGCCATTGGAAGAAACCCTCGATGCCCTCACCGAAGCCCGGGAGCGTGGACTGATTAAGCATTTTGGCGTGTCCAACTTTACCGTTGATCTGCTCAACCGGGCGGTAAATCACGTTGGTGCCGATAACCTTCTGACCAATCAGATCGAAGTACATCCGTTTATGCAAAACCGCAAAGTCACCAAAGCCTGTGCCGAACACGGCATCAAAGTTACAGCGTACCTGCCGTTGGCGAAAGGCGCGGTGATGGACAACAGCACCTTACAACGGATTGCCGTCGAGCACGATGCCAGCCCGGCGCAGGTTGCCATTGCCTGGGAGTTGCATAAAGGCTACGTGAGCATTCCGTCGACCACCAAGGTGTCGCATTTGCGCAGTAACTTCGACGCACAACAATTGCAGTTGACCGACGAAAATATGGCCGATATTGAGGCACTGGATCAGCGCGATCGTCTCATCGACCCCAGCTTTGCCCCTGACTGGGATTAGCCATGAAGTGGTGGCGTCTGGGCGGGCGTCTGATTGCAACACGGTTTTTGCCTGCCATCAGCAGCGTGTTACTGACATTGCTGTTAATCGTCAGTACCGCTGCTGCGGTAGCTTATATTTACGTTAATCAACGAGCGGCAGCCGCTGGTATCAGCGACTGGTCCATTCGTGTCGCTGAGCTGTCACAACAGCGCGTCATCATCGATCGGTTGTCGCTGACACTCACCCAGCCAGCGCAGGCAGGCACCACCAGCACGCAACCACCAACGCTCGGAGCACTGCTTGCAACCAAGTTACCGACCTGGTTGCCGCAACACATCACCATCCGCTCGTTGCACATTAACGGCCCTGCCGTCAGCGCAATCGGTGCTATCACAGCGCGGTTGCAATGGACCCAAGAGCAACAACAAGTAACCTTAAAGGCAAATCTTAACGCACCGGAAAAAGCCGCTATTGTCATTAAACGTCAGGGAAATAGCGTCGATTTGTCGCTTAAACACGATCTCATCGACAGCAACCTGAGTTACCAGGTTGACACCGGCGCGCTAAGTGCCGGCGGACAGCTGTCACTGCCGGCGATCGCCGTCGATACCGGCTCGTTGTCCGCGACCCGCCCCAACGTCATCCTAACCGGCACACTTAACCCCGATACCGTGCCCGATAGTCTGCCAGCACTGCTATCCGCGCTGTCGGCACAAGTGTCATTGAGCATAACCGAACCTGCCACCATTAGCGTTAACACAATCGCTACCAGCGAGCTGACTGCCAACGCAACTCTGACCATCGAAGACGGTATCGTCCGCGCTTATACGCTAACCAGCCAGGGCCAACTAACCGCTTGGCCGATAGTACCCGAACCACTGCCGGCCCTCATGCAACAGCAGACCATCGAGCGGGTAAACTGGCAACTGCACAGTCGTGATGAGCTGTCCGTAGCGCTACTGGACCACCAACAGTTGTTCGCAAAAGCCCATTGGCCGGTAACCGCCGCCGTACAGATTGAGAGCAACGCTGACAGCCAGTTACAGCTTGACGCGGATCTCAAAGTGTTTCCAGAGACACTTATCATTGACCACAATGGAACATTATCGGCGCAATTAGCAACAGAGTTTGGCATTTTTAAGATTAACGCGCCGGCATTAAACGCCACCATAAACATTAAACAGCCGTTGGCGACGCAGGCCGATGTTAAGCTCAATATTGATACCGATAGCGTCAACTTAACGCCATTTCGGGACTTTCCGGTAAAGGCGTCGCTACACGCTCACTACGCCAATCAACAGCTTAATGCCGACGGCGCAATAACCGTCGCTAACGATTTGACGTTTCGCCATAACACCCAAGTCGATACCCAACAACAGTTGCGCTCGCAATGGCAAGCTGACTTTAGCTGGCCTGACGCAGCAAATGCGCAACGCCGGTGGCAACGGCTGATCCATCACTACGCGCCGTTGCTTGAACTCAGCAAAGGTAAAGCAGCGGCGTCCGCAACGTTAGAGGTGGATCTGACAACGCAACAATGGGCTGCCAAACAAGGCGAACTGGCGATCACGGATGTCGATCTCATCTACGATACCGTGGCGCTGGCCGATACCGACCTGAGCTCGCCATTCACGCTTAACCCAAAACACCTGCAATTGAGCGCCGCCACGCTCAATCTCGGCAGTATTCAACAAGGTTTCGCGATCGGTCCGATCCAGGCCAGCTTTACCGCCGATGTGCCGTTGCAGCAACCGACGCAGGCCGTCATGGTATTATCACAGCACCAAATCAACGCCTTTGGTGGCTCAGTATCACTACCGGAGCAAGCATACCGAATGGATCAGCAATTGTTTATTCCGGTGGTGTTCGAGCAAATCGATCTGGGCGAACTGATGCGCCAATACCCGAGTGACCGAATTGATATCGATGGCAAAGTATCCGGAACCTTGCCACTGGTTTGGCACTCTAATCAATTAACCGTCGACAAAGGTTACCTCAGCGCCGTGGCGCCGGGGGGACATTTGACGGTCGATTCCTCAGCATTGCGCTCAGCGGTCGGCAGCAATCCAAGCCTGCGTACACTCGCCAGCGTGTTGGAAAATTTTTACTATGAGGAATTAAGCAGCGAGATCGACTATGATGAAAAAGGTAACGTCATCCTGGGGTTACGCTTAAAAGGCTATAACCCAGAGGTCGAAAATGGCCGCGAGGTAAATCTCAACATTCGCCTCGAAGAAGATTTAGCAGCGCTAATAAAAGGGTTGCAGCTGAGCAACAGCGTCAGCGACACAATCCGTAAACGTATCCAACAGAAGGTTAATTGATCAGAGGATGATATGACACGCATACAACTCAGCAACGGTCTCATGGTCGTTGTCGCCGCCCTGACGCTTACAGCCTGTACACCAACCGTGCAAGTTGCTGCGCCGAAAGAGCCGATAACGATCAATTTGAACGTCAAAATTGAACATGAAATTTATGTTCGGGTGGACAAAGCGCTCGACGATGTAATTTCCGAATCCAGTGGTTTATTTTAATTTCAAAGGATTGTGACATGAAATCCGTCATGAAGATGTTTCCAAAACTTACAACGCCCGCTTTTATCGCCCTGCTTACGCTGTCGGGTCTGTCTTATTCCGAGCCAGCAGTGGCACTGCAACAGTTGACCCTGCAACAGGCAATGGATCAGTTACATCAGGCCAAGACAGACGGCTGGGTTGGCGAACAGCCTAATGGCTATTTAGGTGTGGTGCGGGATTCTGCGCAGGCACGGCAGATTGTTGAGCAGATCAATGAAGCTCGGCGCAAAGAATACGCCCGCATTGCGGACGAAAACGACATCGCCGTTGCCGACGTAGAGCTGTTGGCCGGAAAGCGTGCCATCGAACGCACCCAATCCGGCCACTACATTAAAATCGACGGGCAATGGAAGAAAAAGCCCTAGCGCTCAGTCACCTTCGTTTGTCACTAACACGGCGCCCTGATAGACAACCCTTGAGGGTTGTCTCAGCGCTTCAGCATCCAGCAAAGGATTGCGCTTAAGGACGAGAAAACTGGCATCATAGCCTTCTCGTAACTCACCAATTTTCAGATCCGGAAAGAGCGCTTGGGCGGTATCGCGCGTCAGTAGGTTAAGCAATTGCTTGTCGCCAAATACGTTTAAGCCTTTTATATAGTCATACTCCGTTAAAATATTACCGGCAAAGTTGTCCGAACCAAGGATGATAGAAACGCCGTTACTACGCAGTTTTGTTAAGTTCTTCCGTTGATTCTCAATCACACCCGCCGGGATGTTTTTGGGCTCGCCATAGATCAGCCGTGCCGTGCTTGCGGTTGTGATCACGTGTATGCCCTTCCGCGCGGCTTGCTGAATACTCTCATCCGTTAACCGGTAAGCTGATGGCTCATACCCCTCCCAAAAATGATAACCCGGTAAATGGGCGATAATGTCAACGCCAGCACTCACCGCCAGGGCAAAATCCGCGGCGGACTCAACATGTGCCGCCACGCGCAAGCCGGCCTGCTTTAATGTTGGCACCAACGCGCGCACAACTTCCTCGTTAAGACCATTTACGCCAAAATATTCTTCATTGTTGCGGCGCCCGGCGTCCTCATGATGTACCGAAATGATCTTGACGGTGCGCGTACCTGATGCGGTTATCAGCGGTAGTTTTGCACGAATGTCTTCCACCTCGTCCATGATGATCAATGACTTATCATAGATATCGTCTAGCGGCCGAGTTTTGCCCGTGCTTGGGTCCGGCTGTAATGCCATCCTTACCGGGTGCCCATCTGAGCTTGTAATGCACGCACTGACCAAATCAATATTAACGGGTTGCTGCCGCAATACAGTGCGTGTTTTTTGAGCGGTTGCTGGTGTGGCGCTGCCACACATCATCAAGCCGTAAAGAATGCCACTGTTGATGTAGTGCTTGGAATAATTCTCAGCAAGCCAGGGCGACTGAAGGTTGTGGTTGTGTCCCTCAGCAAAAGGCGGGATGACAAAGCCACCACGCAAATCAATACGATTATCGAGCTTTTCTGGCGCACGGCGAGTGAGCTTTCCATCGACTTCGTACCAATCTTGCTGGTTGAATTTATCACCATCCCACCAATGTCCGTTGACGTAATGGGTTTGCGAATATGCGGTGCCGGTAAACAGCAGAGCTGTGACGCAGGCAAATACTTTAAACATATACGACTCCTTTTGGTTGTCGCGCTATTGTAAAGAATTGCTCGCCAGCTGAGTGCTTCATTCTGTTACAGACTGTAATGCTATGTATACTGCCGCTACTCTTCATCAAACGAGCGATAACGTTCGGCGAGAAAGTCAATCAATGTTCGGACAGCCGGCAACAGACCCCGACGCGACGGAAATACCACATGAATGATTTCCGGCGGAACCTTCCAGTCCGGTAACAGTTCAACCAGTGAACCGTCGTTAAGCTGATGAGCAACCACCAGCTTTGGCAACTGCACCGCGACTGGCGCAATGACATTGAGGGGCTGGGTGAGCTATTCTCAAATCATATTCCAGATTATCGCAACCTGATTTCAAGCTACTCGACCTTAACCCAGGGCGAGTAAGCGGTCAGTCGAAACCAACCCGCCGGAGGGGCGCACCTCTCCGGCATTTATCGAGGGAGCACTGCATGAGCAACTTGGCGAAATCGTTAGAAAGTGAATGTCGGATGGTATCCGGATGTGATGCAGTGACTACTCACCGCCTTATCAGGCGATGCTTCTTACTTCATTAGCCGTTGCTCGATAGTATCGAGGCTTACGCAGCTTCCATAAGCAGAGACGACCGTCCAGCCGCCTTTAATTCCAGAATGCCTTTATCACGGATATTAAAGGCGGCATTTAAGTCGCGATCTATATCCGTCGTTCCGCAAGACGGGCAATCCCATTTTCGAACAGACAAGGGCATTTCTTCCATTTTATGACCGCAACAATGGCATGTTTTAGAACTGGCGTACCAATGGTCGAGCTTGACTAGGTATTTGCCTTGCTCTTTCAGTTTGTATTCCAGTTTCGCAACAAAGCTATGCCATGCGGCATCGGCTATGTGTTTTGCCAGTTTACGGTTTTTCATCATATTGGCCGATTTCAATGTCTCAACTATCACCGCTTGGTTTTCGTCAACGAGAGTTCGAGAGCGTTTGTGTTGAAAGTCGGCACGAGCGTTTGCTGCTTTTTCGTGGCATTTTGCAACCAACAAACGAGCCTTTGCTCGGTTGGCGCTCCCTTTAGCCTTACGAGACAACTGGCGCTGCTTACGTCTGAGATTTTTCTCAGCGCGTTTTACAAATCGAGGGTTGGCAGTCTTTCTGCCGTTTGATTCGATGGTGAAGTGAGACAGCCCCAAATCAACACCTATAACCTTGCTTACAGTGTGAAGTAATGCAGGCGCTTCGACTCCATCATCCACAAGAATTGATGCGTAAAACTTACCTGTTTTACTCAAACTGACAGTAATGCTTTTTACTGCACCCGTAATTTCACGATGAATATTTGCCTTTACAGGCTGCATTTTGGGCAATTTAACAGCCCCATCCAGCACTTTAACACCCACACAGTGGTAACTCGACTGTTTGCCGTGCTTGCGTTTAAATTGCGGGAATTTGGTTTTTAACTTCGGGTTGAAGAAGTTGTCAAAGGCTTGGTGAAGGTTGATGACCGCCTGCTGCAAGGCGATTGAATCATATTGTTTCAACCAGTGGTATTTTCGTGATGTCTTAGCAACGGCAAGCAGCGGTTTTATGTCTTTTTTGGGGTTCAGCGTAACCCTGCGCTTGCGATACATATGAGACTTTAAATGCAGAGCCTTGTTATACGCGAAACGCACAGCGCCAAACTGAGCTATTAAAAACTCAGTCTGCTCTTGAGTTGGGTAAATGCGTACTTTTGTCGCCCTTAACATTTAAATCATGCAACTGTATGGATAACCAGTATTCTCCTGATATAACTTTGCTTGTCAAGGACGTTGAGGCTTCGCCTCAATCGCCTTATATCCCCGCCCGATTGGGCGAGGGTTTACGGCGAAATTGCTAACGGTTACCGCTCAATCCGACACCCGGCTGGTCATTATCGGCGGCGCTTCCTTAGGCCCGCGGTACATCGATTGGAACTTCGTTGCAACCGACAAGAACCTGATCGAAACCGCCAAACAACGTTGGCAGCAACAGCAGTTTCCGAGCATTCCGGGCGACGCCGATGACTTTATTCCGTTGCCTTAAAGCGGCTTACAGCCGGCCAAAACCTGAAATAAAATGCGGTGAGCGCTGCTCTGAGGTAGAATACCCGTTCTTATCACTACTGAGTTGCACATTTATACATGACTTTTTCTGATCTCGGACTTTGCCCTGAAATTCTTACCGCCCTTACACGCCAGGGGTACACAGAACCAACGCCGATCCAGGCACAAGCGATTCCTCCGGTACTTGCCGGTAACGACGTAATGGCCGCGGCACAAACAGGGACCGGTAAAACCGCCGGTTTTACCTTACCGATTTTGGAAATGTTAAAGGACAACGAACGCGCTAAAGCCAATACCGCGCGTGTGCTGATCCTTACCCCCACCCGCGAGCTAGCAGCGCAGGTGGGTGAAAGTGTTGCAACCTATGGCGCCGGACTGCCGCTGAATTATGCCGTTGTCTTTGGTGGGGTAAAAATCAACCCACAAATGATGAAACTGCGTAAAGGCGTCGATATTTTGGTCGCAACCCCGGGCCGCCTGCTCGATCTTTACCAGCAAAACGCCATTCGCTTTCCAACGTTGGAAGTGTTGGTACTGGACGAAGCCGACCGCATGTTGGACATGGGCTTCATTCATGACATTAAAAAAATCATCAAACTGTTACCAACAAAGCGCCAGACGTTAATGTTTTCGGCGACCTTTTCTGACGACATCCGGGCGTTGGCCAAAAGCCTGGTCAATAACCCGGTCGAAATTTCTGTGGCACCGCCAAATTCCACCGCCGAGCGGATTGAGCAGACCATGTACGCCGCAGAAAAGAGCGAAAAGCCCCGCATGCTGATGCAAATACTGCGTGACCTTAACTTGCCTCAGGTGATTGTTTTTTCACGCACCAAACACGGTGCCAACCGTCTGGTGAAACAGCTCGACAGCGGCGGCTTTCTGGCGGCAGCCATTCACGGTAACAAAAGTCAGGGCGCACGCACCAAAGCACTGAGCGACTTTAAGGCCGGCAAAATACAGGTGCTGGTTGCTACCGATATTGCCGCTCGCGGCCTGGATATCGAAAAACTGCCCTATGTGATCAATTATGATCTGCCGCAAGTTGCCGAAGATTACGTCCACCGTATTGGCCGGACCGGCCGCGCCGGTCAGGTAGGTCACGCCATTTCTTTGGTCATGGACGAAGAATTTAAGACCCTCAAAGCGATCGAAAAACTCATCGGCCAGCCCATCGAACGTTGCAAACTGGAAGGTTTTAGCAACGTCGAACTTACCGGTAAAACGCCACCGCCAAAGAAAACGCAACGTCCACCGCGTAAACCGCGCAACGCTAGCAATAAGTCACCTCGCGGCAATCGGTAAAGCAAAAAAAAGCTACCCTTTTGGGGATAAGGGTAGCTTAACAAGAAAAGTCAAACTTCGTTACAACAACGCCAGATTATCAACGAAACCGTGTTGTTTACAGTGACAAATTGTCACAGCCCTCGAGCGGTGTTGCCTTGCTTCTGAACGACCAGGTCTAGCGCATCAATAGCCGGCGTTTGAATATCCGGAACAATCCCCGTCCGCTCCCAGTTGGTCTTCGTCGCTGTTATGATCGGCTTAAACATCGAAATACGAAACGCCAGCCGTTCGGTGATGTGGCGTACTCCCACATAAAAGCCGGCACTCGCCGTCGTATCACCAACCACAATGGCTCTAGCATTCGCCTGCAACACCCCAGCAAAAATTTCAGCGGCACTGGCTGTTTGGCTGCTGGTTAATAGCCATACTGGTAAATCGCCGCGGAACTTAGCATGGGAAACGCCCGCCAATGCAGCCATCTCTGCGGTTTTCTCATTACTTGAATCAAGCACATACCAAAGCGGCGTCTTAACCGGAAAGAAGTAACTCAACATATACTGAACCAAGTCGGGGGAACCGCCGACGGTGTCACGTAAATCAATGATCAGTCCATCACTGTGTTTAAGAAAGTTTAAAGCCGCATCAACCGCCTCTCTCGCCTGCTCATCCGGCGAAAACTTATTAATTTTTAAATAGCCGATATTGCCCCGTAGGTAGCGCACTTGCTCAAAGCCAAAGTTATAGGTCAGTTTACCTTGCTGGTGGCTTATCACATGGGTAATCTTCTCATCAGGGTTAACCGTGTATAAACTGAGGTGGTTATCACCGGTAAGCGCGCGTAAATCCTTACCCAGTACCCGTGCAAACTCATCCAGTGACTTAAGCTCATCATAAACCCCAAGTTCGAACCGGCTCATAAACAGACGCTTTAAATCATCGACAACCTGTCGTTCGATGTACTCGCGTTGCATCACATCAAACGTTTCGGTAAGTAACTGACGAGTACGTTCAGATGTCAGTCCCTTGTCGTCTGCATGGGTCATTAGTGACGTTAATAATAAAGAAATAAGAAAAAGTATCAGAGCGACAACTCTGCTAAAACTGAGCAAAATGGGTTTCATAAGTTTACCTTTAAACATTCATTAGCAACGGTAGGCCTATGCCCACCGAATATCTGTTAGGTCATTGAAAGCTAGTGAATTTAGATAAAGGCGTTTTTGATTTTAAACTGTATGCCTGTGTCCTTCCATCCAGAGAGGTGGAAGCGACTTGCTGGTTTATTTAAAAACCAATCATCAAAAATCGGTTCGGTGAGCGAATAAACATTAACAATGGTCGCAGTGAATAACGTTTCATCGATACGGTCAAATTGCCACTTTGCCAACTGCTTATGGTGCTCAAAATAGCTGGCACTGGAATAAGACAGATACGAAACAGCCAAGTGATCGCTTGTTTCAGAGAACGCAGAGGTGTCGGCAACAACAAACGGCGAGGACATTGATGACTCGGCGTCAGCGCAAGACAGCCAACAAAACAAGCACAGCAATAACGCCGTGAAAGTAATCTTAACAGCTTGCACACCATATTGGTTGGCCGTATCACCCATCAAGCTTATCTAGCACCCGATTCCTTTTAAGTAGATCGTTACCATACTATTAATTTACGCTTTGCGCCAACCGCAGTTGCCTTACCCCACGCCGCGGTCAGTTAACGGTTTTCTTAATTATATTCTACACTTACGTAAAGCATTACCCTATCGTAAAAGAACGCTTACAGCTGTCACAGGCGCTCAACCACGCCGTTGAAAACCAGGAACTTGCACTGGCTCTGCAACCGCAAGTTGATACACAACAACAGGTCATCGGTTTTGAGGCGCTGCTACGCTGGCAACATCCTAAGTTTGGTTCGGTCTCGCCCAGCCGCTTTATTGCGATTGCGGAAGCGTCCGGATCGATTGTCGAAATCGGTGATTGGGTGCTGCAACAATGTTGTGAAAAGCTTGTTCAATGGCAGCAAACCGGTCGCAAAAGCCTAACAATATCGGTCAACGTAAGTTCCGTGCAGTTTCGCCGCGGCGACTTTCTCTCGCGCGTGCAACACATCCTCGAGCACACCGGCGCAAATCCGAATCATCTTCGTTTTGAGCTAACCGAAAGCCTGATTGCCGACGACATTGACTTTATCGTTGCGCAAATGGAAGCCCTAAGCGCTCTGGGCTTGTCCATTTCGCTGGATGACTTCGGCACCGGCTACGCTTCCTTGCCCTACCTGACACAGTTGCCGCTCGATGAGCTGAAAATTGATCGCGCCTTCGTCAATGATCTCGATAAACACAGCAAAGGCGAGTTACTCACCGAGACCATTATTAGCCTCGGCCGCAGCATGAACTTAGCCGTGATCGCCGAGGGCGTCGAAACACAGGAGCAATTCAAACGCTTGCAGGCAATGGGGTGTGAATATTTCCAGGGCTATTTGTTTGGTAAGCCGCGAATTGAACCGGATGAGTTTTAAACGCCCTAGCTAAACCGCCCGAATTGCCGGCGGTACGCCGACGGTGTGTAGCCGGTAACGCTCTTAAATGTCCGTCGAAACGATGTTTCGTCAGTAAAACCTAAGCAGTCACTGATTTGGTTAACAGCCTGGGAACTGTAGATAAGGTAATCCGAGGCCTGCCGCATCTTCACAAGCCGCATGAGATGCGCGCACGGCAGTCCGGTTATCGCTTTGGTCTTTCTGGCCAGAGTCCGTTCAGTGGTGTTCAGTACCTTCGCCAGCAAAGACACCATCAGCGCACTGGCAGGCGTTTCCTCAACCCATGCGTAAATCTGCCGAATTAACGGATCGTCAAAGGCCATCACATTAACCGCCTGCAATGGCGTTACCCGACTCTCAGGCTTAGGCACCACCATAACGTCAATAATGTCCCGCAACAGATTGTGACCCAGTTCCTGCTCGATAATCGCCTGAGCGATAGGCAAATACCCATTAACCCCTGAAGCGGTCATGATAGCGTCATCGGCCACAAAAGTCTGAGAAAACCGCCACATTATCTGAGGGTTCCGGGCGCTAAGAAAGTCCGTCAGCCACCACGTCGACGTCGCCTTCTTGCCCGTCAAAACGCCAGCATCGACGAGCAAGCCGACCGCCGAACAGTAGGCCCACAACTGAATGTTTGGCTGCACGCGCTTAAGCTGGTCAACAAGGTCACTGTAGTTCTGCAACAGCCGACTGATATTGGCTTCACCATCGGTCCAGAATCCCGGCACGAGTATCGCATCCAACGAATCATCGGTCATCGACAGTGTCGGCGTAACCGACACGCGGGCACCGTTATCGGTTATCTGAAGCTCTACAGGTTGGTTTAGGGAGGGCGTATTCACCCCCGCCCATACCACATCAAACCTTGCTGCTCCGGCGCGTTTATTTGCGGCTTGCAGCAGTTCTGCAAACGCCAGCAACCCAGATGCCATGCAGCCGGGATAAACCAACAGACCCACTTTCATTCGTCACCACATGGCTGATATTGCATGATTAATGTCATAAACAGCCATTATGGTCACTGCTCAATAAAAATACAATGGGATTATCATCAATCACGGAGCACCCAACATGACCATCACTCAGCTTAGAAACGCCACCATCATCGTTCATTACAACAACGAGGTTATCTTGGTTGATCCCATGTTAGCCCCCCAAGGCGCCATTCCAGCGCTTAAATACCTCACCAGTAAACGCGTACGAAACCCAACCGCTCCACTGCCCAGTAATGCCGACAACCTGCTGAATAGCGTTACCGCGTGCTTAATCACCCATTGTCAAAAGGGCCATTTTGATCACCTCGACAGAGCAGCCACCAAATGGCTCAGAGCACGTCAGATACCAACCTATTGCGCAGAGAAAGACGCTCCTTTTCTCACCAAGAAGGGGCTCAACGTAAAACCGCTCAGTTGCTCGCGCAGCAACCCGTTTTTTCAAGGCAGTATCGAACTTATCCCCTGTGTACATGGTGACGGCATTGTGGGTCGGCTAATGGAGCACGGTTTTGGGTACCTCATTAAACAAGCCAACGAACCGAGCTTATACATCACCGGCGACACCTTATTAACGGACGATGTACGCCGTTGCATTAGCTTACAACAGCCGGACTGCATCGTCTTACCCGCTGGTGGCGCACAATTTGATATTGGTGGCCCCATCATTATGGGCGTCGACGATGTACTGGAAGTTGGCGCCTTAAGTACCGGCCATATTATTGCTAACCACCTAGAAGCACTGGATCATTGCCCGGTTACCCGGCAGCAATTAAAAGCCGCCGTAGCCAACCAACCATGGGCTGACCGAGTTCATGTACCTGCCGACGGTGAAACAATTTCGGAGGTTTTTTGATCTTTTCCCCTGATCTCACCGTGTACAAAAAAACAGCAACCGAAAAGGAAGGGAAAAGCATGAGCTATACACTGGAAATTCAGGACATCAGCGATGTTACGCACGACGTTAAGCGCATCCGTCTGCCCAAGCCCGATGGCTACCAATTTACCCCCGGACAAGCCACCGAAGTAGCCATTGACCGGGACGGTTGGCGAGAAGAAAAACGCCCTTTTACCTTCACCTCCATAAACAGCGACCCGTGGCTCGAATTCATCATCAAAGTCTACCCTGACCATGACGGCGTTACTGAGCAAATCGGTGCGTTGGGTAAAGGCGATGCGCTGATCATTGACGACCCCTGGGGGGCCATCAACTACAAAGGCGAAGGGACGTTCCTCGCCGGCGGCGCCGGCGTAACGCCCTTCATCTCGATTTTGCGTGACCTGCATAACAAGGGTGAGATTGGCAACAACCGTCTGGTTTTCTCCAATAAGACCGAGCAGGACATTATCCTGAGAGAAGAGTTTGAGCGTATGCTCGGCGACCAGTTCGTTAACGTAATCACCGAACAGCAACCCTCCGATGATTTGATGTTTTTAAACGGTCATATTGATAAAGACTTTCTGGCAACACACATCAAAGACGTTAACCAGGCCTTTTACGTCTGCGGCCCCGAGCCTTTTAACAACAGCATCATGGATGCGCTCAAGCAACTCGGTGCCGATCCAGATTCGTTGGTGTTTGAGAAATAAATCAACCACAACAAAAAAGTTATAAAATCAGGGTTGCAAATAGGAACAATTCTCATTATGATCCGTATCGAAACTTAATTCAACGTCAAGTTTCAATTTACAGGTCTATTGCCTTTCCTCTCCCAGAAAGCGCAACGTTTATCCCCGGCTTCGGCCGGGGATTCTTTCATCTGGCTCTGTTTCCGACGACGCTCAATAAAACCAACCGGTACGGAATGACACGCCGACAACAACAAACAACACCGAAATGACGGTAACCGACACAATGTGCCACGCCATCACGTTGAGGTTCGACGGTGAAAGATTCGGTATTACACGAAACCTAGCGTTTATCGCAAAACCAGCGGTAAGTGCGAGCAAGCCGAGTTTGAGCATGATGGGATAAGCGACCGGGTTACTTAAATCAAACCACTGACTGACATCCGGCAACAGCCGGTGCGCCAGCATAACGCCGGTGATGATCTGAATAATCAGCGCCGGCATACCAATCTTTTCATAGACCGATTCAAAGTTTAGCAACAACTCTGGCGAACGCTGTTTCAGTACATTAGGCAGCACCACCACAGACAGAACAATATGCCCTCCTGTCCAGATGGTGGCAGCAAGGATATGAAGCAATAACAGTAAACCGTACATGGCGACCTCTCTGGCTTTGCACCGCTAAACTGTACCACTATGTGGCAAAAACGTTGAGTGGATAAAACCGCGAGCGTGGTTTTAATACGCCGCTGATGATCTCGCTCAAATAATCTGTTTATTTATTAATCGTTTACAGATTACAAATTGACTATTTTTTAACCGTCGCACATAGTCATGAGACACACAAATAACGATTGGGTAAGGGTCTCGAGATGAGTAGGGTCATTGTTGCCGGTGCCGGGCTTGGCGGTGTTTCCGCCGCTTTTGAACTTCGCGAAATGTTGCCGGACACGGTTGATATCGACGTGGTTCATGAGGGCGAAGAGTTTAACTTTGTTCCCTCCAACCCCTGGGTCGCGCTCGGTTCCCGAATGCGTGATCAAGTGGTGATGCCAATAGGGCCGATCTTTGAGAAGCACGACATTGGTTTTAACAGCTCAGGCATCAAGCACATTGACGCAAAAGCCCGTAAGCTGACGCTCGGTGACGGCTCTCAGAAAAGCTACGATTTTTTGGTGATCTGCACCGGCCCCAAGTTAGCCTTTGAACAGATACCGGGAGCGGGACCTGAAGGCGGATACACCCAGTCCATTTGCACCGCCGACCACGCCGTAAAAGCGCACCAGGCATTTCAACAGTTACTCGACAATCCAGGCCCCGTGCTGGTAGGCGCCCTGCCCGGCGCTAGTTGCTTCGGGCCGGCCTACGAATACGTGCTGTCGCTGGAATATGAACTGAGAAAACGCAAAATTCGTGACCGTGTGCCCATCACCTTTGTCACACCCGAACCGTACATCGGCCATATGGGGCTAGGCGGAGTCGGTGACTCTAAAGGCTTAATGGAGCATAAATTCCGTGAACATGGCATAAAATGGATCTGTAACGCCAAGGTGACCGAGTTTTCCAGCAATCAGGCATCCTTCGACGTACTTAACGAGGACGGCAGCAGCAAAGGCAGCCAACAACTGCCGTTTCAACTGGCGATGTTTTTACCGGCCTTTAAAGGCTCACCTGCCGTCGCCGAAGTGCCGGATTTATGCAACCCGAAAGGCTTCGTCAAAACCGACACGCATCAGCGCTCACTGGCTTATCCTGAAATATACGCAGCCGGTGTTTGTGTCGCCATCCCCCCTATTGAGGAAACGCCGGTACCCGTCGGCGCGCCGAAAACCGGGCTGATGATTGAATCCATGACGTCGGCCATCGTCGCCAACATCAAAGCCACCTTAGACCATGAACCGGCAACCGCAGAGCCGACATTAAGTGCGCTTTGCCTTGCAGACATGGGCAACACCGGCATCGCGTTTTTGGCGATACCGCAAAACCCGCCGCGCAACCAGAACTGGACCGGCTCAGGCCGTTGGGTGCACTGGGCTAAAGTCGGTTTTGAAAAGTACTTCTTCCATAAAGTGCGCCGCGGTACCAGCGAGCCGGTTTACGAGCGGGTCGGTATGCACATGATTGGGGTACATCGCTTGAAGCAAAAAGACAATTAACCGTTCCAAGTTATCGTATGGCCGGCGGCAGCCGGCCACTCTATAAACTTAATTTGATTTGCGACTAAATGGCCATCGTCTGAGTCGCTTTCTTCGCGGCCCTCATCGAAACCAATGGTGGCCTCCAGTAGCCAATGTTCAGCGCGCAGGCCACGCCAGCCAAGCGCTTCACCGGCAAAATAAAAAATATTATCACCACTACGCCATTGCACGGCACCAGCGGGCTGAACTTCCAGGCCGAACTCATCCGAACCCTCGTATGCCGTTTCATATTCAACGCCTAACCCCAAGCCAAAGCTCCAGCCATCCTCACCTTTGGAGAAGTCATCGAGTGAAGGTAAGGGTACCATCGCCGTTTTTTCATCTTCTGCTAATGCGCTATGAACGCTCAGTCCGTTGATGCACAAAGCCAACAGTAAGCCTGTAAACTTGGTCATATATCACCCACCTAAGTAAGAAAAAGTACATAGTGATTATTGGTTTAAAAATACAAAACGTAAAGCTGGTTTAAATAAATGCACAAGCACTATTGAAAATACGAACAATTCTCACTAGCATAACCTCCTGAGGCTTTTTAACACCGTCACGGAAGGTAACAATAATGAATAAGTTCGTTTTAACTGGCGTGGCATGCGCCCTACTCAACACGCCAGCGTTCGCTCAATCAAAGGACGCGGAATCTAAAGAACAATCGCCAAAAAAGGCGATCGAAAAAATTGAAGTCGTTGGGGCATCAACGAACTTTAGCGTTACCGCAGAAGATATTGAACAGTTTCAAGCTAACGACCTCGCTGATATTTTTCGTGAATCGCCCTCGGTTAGCGTGGGCGGCTCTGTTGGTGTTGCACAAAAAATTTACGTTCGCGGATTGGAAGATGCCTATCTGAATGTAACGGTCGACGGTGCCCAACAAACCTCAACCCTTTTCCACCATATCGGGCGTGTCACGCTTGATCCTGATTTACTAAAACAAATTGATGTTCAAGCGGGTGCCGGTGAAGCCACCAATGGTCCGGGTGCTATTGGCGGTGCGATTCGCTTTAAAACCAAGGATGCGCAAGACCTGCTGAATGAAGGCGAGCAATTCGGTGGACGCGTCAAAGCCAATTACTTTTCAAATGATGGAACGCGTTACAGCGGCACCCTATACGGTAAGCTGAACCCATCGTTTGGGCTTTTGGGCTATTACAGTGCGGTTGACCGCAACACGATGGAAGACGGTGACGGTGATAAAATTTACGGAACCGCTGCCGAGCAAGAGCTCGCTTTTATAAAAGCCAGTGGCGATATCACCGATAAACATTATTTGTCAGTCAGCCTTGAACAGCGTGATGAAGAGGGGCAATTTTCCGCCCGACCTAATTGGTTCGTAGAGGAAGGCGCGCCACTTTATCCAAGCGCAGCAAAACGCGATACCTATGTTGCAAACTACCGTTTTGATCAGAGTGAATCGATCTATTTGGAGGCGACCGCTTACCACACCCAGTCTTCATTCCGTGGCGGCCGCTTCGATTGGCTGGCCAACATCGACACAACCGGTTTTGATTTACGAAACACCACCGATCGTCTCTACCACAGTTTTACCTACGGTGTTGACTATCGTAAAGACGAAGTGGAAAGCGGACCAGCGAGCGGACCTATGGAAAACGCTGAAGAAAGCAGTGTAATGGGCATTTATGCGCAAGCGCATAGCAATATCACAACGGACCTCGTGTTAAGTTATGGTGTGCGCTTCGACGATTATGATTTTCAGCAACGTATTCTTCTTGATGAATATTATGGCGAGCCCGTAACAGACACAGCAGCTGGGCTCGATGATAGCGAATTAAGCATCAACGGTGGGCTTTCCTATCAAATCACGGACGCCTGGAAGTTCGGGTTAAGCTATGCTGAAGCCGCTCGCGGTAAAGAAATTGGTGACGGCTTTACCTTGGATGAATACCTTTACGACGGTGACGATGTTCCTGTTGTCGGCAGTAATGTAGTTCCTGAAACGGTTGAGAATATCGAAGCGTCGATTGAGTACAGTGTCAGTCGCTTGAACACCAAACTGAGTATTTATCAGTCAACCATTCACGATGTAATTTTTAGTGGTTTTGGCGGCACGTCAATTTATAACAACATTGGTGACGTTGAATCAACCGGTATCGAGTTGAATATAGCCTACCGCTGGGACAACCTCGATTTGTACTTTGGCTTTTCCGATGCGGATGCCGAACTAAAACCACGCCAGACTCTTTATAGTCGTAGCTACGACTCTATTGATTTAAACGGCTACGAGTTTAACGGCTTAGGTAACAGCCGGGGTAGCACCCTGGTACTCGGTGCCGATTACTTTATTGACCGTGATGTAAGTATTGGGTTTAACGCGAAGCACGTTGACAGTATTGCTATCGAAACCCTGCACCAAGCACTCGAAAATGGCTGGACCGATTCGTTATATACACTCAATAAACCAAGTTATACCGTACTTGATATTTACGGTAAGTGGGATATTACTAGCGATCTGTCCGTTAACCTAGCCATAATCAATTTACTGGATGAGCTCTATATTGATCACTCAAGCGTTGGTGATTACAGCGACGTATTCCCTACCGTCGTTGGCCCGTATGAAGCCGGTCGCGACGTCCGTTTGTCGTTAAGTTATGACTTTTAGGCGTCAACAAAATGGTCAAACTGCCTAATTCGGTAAAGCGGTGGATCTTCTGGATCCACCTTACCGCCGGAATGATCGCGGCGCTGTTTATTTTTACCATGTCAGCAACCGGTGTTTTACTTACCTACGAACGACAGATAAAAGAGCTTGCCGAAATGAGTTATGCGGTTGAGCCAGAACCTGACAGGCAGCGCATAACAACTGACCGTGCCGTGGCGATATTGCAGGAGCTTCATCCTAAAGAACCTCATATTTACGTTCGCTGGGTAAACCGTGACGGCGCAGCGGTACCGGCATGGGCTGGACCCAATAGCTACTTGCTGCACCCTTATAGTGGGGAAATACTGCGCGTCGGTGAAGGCGCCGTGGCCGAATTCTTCCACATTGTGACCGATTTACATCGGTATCTGTTACTCGAAGGTGATTACCGTAGTATCGGCAAAGCCCTGAATAACTACGCTAACCTGGCGTTCATTTTCTTAATACTTAGTGGTCTTTATTTGTGGTTGCCTAAGCGATTATCTCTCAGGTCCCTAAGGTCGCAAAGTTGGCTACCCAAGCGCTATAAAAACGCCCATCATCGAAATCGTCAGTGGCATTTTGTATTCGGCATATGGTCGTTGCCCGCGCTATTCGTCATTGCAGTAACCGCAACACTGTTTCACTTTGACTGGGCAAACAAAGCGCTTTACGGCTTTTATGGTGAGACCGTTCCAGTACCTGAAAAACATGAGCCAGTCACATCACTCGCTCAAGGCCAAATAGCTTATGAAAAGCTGTTCGAACGCGCCAAACACCATGCCAAAGAAAATGACTACGGCGACTGGTATTCCATGTGGATGGAAATTGGTGAGCACCGGCACGAAGCCCGATTTTACATCGATAAAAGCATCGGACACAGACAAGAACTCGCGTATTCTCTGTTTTTCGACTCCCGCACCGGACAGGTCACTGATGTGTTGCGAAAAGAAGACTGGTCCATGGGCGATCAAGCCTGGGGCACCGCGCGATTTTTACACACGGGAGAGTACTTTGGCATCGTAGGACAAACCCTTGCAGGGTTAGCGTCCCTCCTCGCCTGTATTCTGGTTTATACTGGCTTTGTGTTGGGTTTACGACGTATTCGACGGAACTGATAAATTAATTATTTCAGTTAAAAAGCCCCTATGTCGAATGATCGCTAAAAACTCGAGCCGGGCTGCTGCAGAAAGGCCAACTCTTCTTCACTTGAAGTACGGCCTAATATGTCGTTACGGTGGGGGTAGCGGCCAAAGCGGTCTATGATTTCTTTGTGCTTGAGCTCAAACTTGTAGTTGTACTCCAGGCCCGGCTGATCGAACAGGATAACGGCTTGTTGATGGATGGCCGCCGACTCGCTGTGCATATACGGCATATACAAAAACGCCTTTTGATCGTTGCTCAGACTTTTATCAGCACCACAGGCAACGGCCTCCTGCGCCAGCACCAACGCCATAGGGTCCTGACTAAATGCCATCGGCGTGTCGCGATAGACATTTCGTGAGAACTGATCAAGCACAATAATTTCGGCCAAACGCCCTTCTGCGCTTTGTCGCCAGCGCCAGCACTCTCCCGCCGCAGCAGCCACTAAAATGTCGCTAAAACGCGTTTTTATGGTGTTATCCAGCGCGTCGCTCTTGGCAAACCATTGCTTGGGTGTCAGCTCGTCGAACCAGAAATCGATAACAGCTTGCGGATTCATTGTTGTGCTCCTGATGTAGACCGTGATGATAGTTGAACCAGACGTCGATTTGCCTTTGCTTTATAAAGAACTTATCGTAGTTACACTATCTTGACCAACACGGATGTGCTTCAATGTTTTCTTTAAAGCAACCTCTTCTTTTACTCATAGCTATTGTCTGTTCAGCAATATTCATAGCCGCCATCGTCGACATTGTTTTTTACTGGCCAGCGACTGGTTACGACGAGCTGTTTCTTGGCAAGAATATTCTGTACGCCGTAGCCACCGGTTATTGGGTTTGGCGCCTTCTGATTAAACCGCGTAACACTGCTAAAAGAACACTGTAGTTACGGCAGCTAAACGTTTACAAAGCCCGGATCTGCAAAAGCAATCACGGGAAATACCAGACCAACTAACAACCAAATTTCATGGTGTTTCCTTAAAACAGTCACCCCCTTTGCCGCCTCGGAAACAATTTGGATGCAATAAAATCAGCCCATAGCGTAATAACACCCAATAACACCGGTACAGCCACGTCAAAAATACTGTCTAACGGCCCAGGCGTACTTTCTTTGTCGGTAGCATAGGAACCAATAAGCTCTATTCCGAAATAAAAAAGACAAAATACAGCAATACAAGAGAGCGCACCCAGCGGGTACTTAAATCCAATGAGTCGATTGACCAGAACGACACCGCCAATAAGAGCGATGGGCAAAACGATACGAAGCACTTCTGTAAAAAGTTCTGACATTGTTTAATACCTTAGGTGGTCGTGGTTCGGCCAAGGTTTAGCTCGTCAGACTGACCGCAGGTTTCTAGTCGAGATTCCAATTCCGACACTCGCTCATCAAGCTTATCTATCCTTGCGATGTGGTATCTGTGATAAACACCAAAAACCGTAAACATTAACGAACTGAGTATCAGATCACCACTATCCCCTTCTATCAGTATAAACAGCAAAAAAAATGCCACTAATGTTATGATTAGGGGGTGGTTAGGGTTAATCGGTAATTTATCGACTTTGTACACGTTCAGTCTCCTTTCTGACGTAAGATTGCACATAAAAACAATAAGCTAAAGAAAAAATCGCTATTCGTTTACAATAGTAAACTTACCCCGTATTGTTTCAATGGTTTCTGAACAGGATAAATCAGTGAGACAATTTCTTTTAAGAACCACAACGATTGGTATTCTTTTAAACCTGCCGCCACTACTGGCACAGCTTATGGCACTGCTTAAACTTGATATTACCCCTATCATTTTGGCAACGCTGTTATGGGCAAACACCCCACTACAATACCTCGGTATGGCATCAATCTTCACTCAACAACAGATAACCTTCGAGGAATGGGGTGTGAGCCAGGCCTCCCCTGTGGTTTGGGTGTCGGTCGTAGTGTTTTGGCTACTCCTGGCAGGCCTTATCAGCGCTATAAGCTTGCTACGGATAAGCAGAAGATAAAAAACGCACAAATGACCCGGTCAAGCAGGTTGATTTCGCTGGTGCATGATACCTGTCGGTAGCGAGCAGGACTCTATCGGCTTGAGATTGCGGAACCAGGTAGCGTTGATCATCAAATCCAAACGTCATTTTCAGCGGTTTTACTGCCCTTTTCATCACCAGTGTTGACCACACCCCGCGGCTCGATCAATAACACCTGCGCCTCTTGCTCGGCGTAAGGCTTATGTTCAACGCCCTTTGGCACCACGTACATTTCACCCTCAGACAGCTCAACATGGCCGTCTCTGAAGTCAATGCGCAGACGCCCTGCAAGCACAATGAAGGTTTCATCGGTGTCCTTGTGGTCATGCCAGACAAAGTCACCTTGCAGTTTCACCACCTTGAACTGGTAATCGTTCATCTCGGCAATCACTTTTGGCGACCACTGTTCATTAAACAGGCTGAGTTTTTCTTTAAAGTTTATCGGTTTGTGCGGCATGGGGGTCCTTTAGGTTTAGTCTGGTTTGTGCCAGAAGCGGACTTAACGCCCGGCGCAGCGGGCAAATTGGAGCGAGGAACGAGCGGAAATTTGGTCCGACTGGCGCCGCTTGTTATGCATTTTCTCGGACTCCCTTTTCGCTGGGATTGCACCAGCTCATCAGCAGGCTTCGCCTGGAAGGGAGGCAGACCTCCCAAAACCAATGAATGGCTTTGGCAAGATATTTAGCGAATGACTTAGCTTCTCGTGAAACCTTCATAACCATAGGCAAACCCTCCTTAAACTTTGATGATATTAGGTGAATCATTTCTGAACACAGATATTGAGCCCAATCGCTGGACGGATCAATTACAACAAAAACAATGCCTGCCATCATCAGTCCCGGGAGGCTACCTCCGAGAGACGCTTATAAGCGTTTCGGCTTCATGTATTTCGTACTGTGTGCATAACGCCCGCAGCACGCGCGGCTTTGTTGTGGAGGCGAAGCCGCAACGAAAAAGACGTCGCCTTGCTTGGCCTTGTTATACGCTTAGTCACCAATCATTGCACAACTTCAAGCATTTCATTGTAATGAACCTCATCGACTTCTTGAAGCCAAGCAAAAATATCACCAATTACATTTTGACTTTCACCAACAAGGTTTTCCGAAGAATCCTCATTAATTTCAATAACAATACTATGAGAATATTTATTGATGAATCGGTAAATTTTTTCCTTTGTCGCTTCATCCGTAACTTCACAACCCTTCAGACCACGATCCATTAACTGGGCAATATCACTTCGATACTTTGGAAACTTGAAGCTAAAGAAAGATTCAAGCAATTTCCTCGCAAGATTAGCCGTCAAGAATGCCTCATCCCGTGATAGTTCTGGGCTGTTTCTGTATGCATAGAGCCTTGAAAATATGTAATGGTATTCTGAATTGTAGTTCACTAAGCTGGGATCAGCGTCTTTGAATGTCGAATGACGGGGAATTGCTGTTGACGCCTCAATGGTATAAAAGAACCCATTCGGTTCTTTAGGTGGGTGCTTTCTTCTCCTATTACGATTTATCCCTTCGAACCAATCTCTAATTAATTTGAAGTAGGTGAAGTTGTGTGTAAATACAAACAACTGTTTTGCTTTATCACAATTACTTCTAAGGAACGAATATGCATGGAACAGGTGGTTTGAATCAAAACTTGATACTGGATCATCGACTACAACAATAGTGTTCTCCATTTTGTTGTCGTTTTCTTTTAGCTTGGTTATAAAATAAACGAATGCGATGGCAGTTTTCTCACCTTCACTCAGATTCCCTTCCACCAGATCAGTATCATTTCGAAGTATTTCATAACCTTTTTTTGCCGGATTAAAATTAAGAGTTATTTCACTGCGACCAAGAAACTTATGAAGCGATTCGTTAAACTGATCAGCCCCCAAACCTTCATTTGACAGTGACTCTTCAAGTGTTCGAATTTCGGCATTTCTATTATTTATTGCTCTTTTTAAATCATTGTTTTCGGCTGCGCGCTTAGCAACCTCAATTTTCTTGTCGTGGTAACCAAAATCCTTGACTTCATTGGTGACATAATGAAGCTCAAGCTGTTTCTTGGCTTTGTCTGTTTCTTCTTTAAAGTTGGCTGATTTGTGATTGTGTTTTTCAACAGTTGCACTAATAGCGGCCATGGCATCATTGAAAGATTGTATGGACGATTCTTTGATAGCCTCTACTGAACGACCTGTTTCAAGCGGGTTTTCAGTCTTTTTCTTCAGGGCAGTGTGCCAAGCTGATATTTCTTCGTTCAGGTCTATAATAGCTTTTTCCAAATCTGCACAGGCTTCACTGTATTTCTTTTCAAGTTCTTCGTAAAAGTCACTTGCCGCTGGAAGCATTGGAGCTTTTATGTATTGACCTGAAAGCCAGCTATCAGCCTTTACAAGCCGCTCTTGGAAGGCTTTGTAATCATCATTGAAATGGGCCTCAAGCCGTTTTATCCGCTCTTCAGTGATGGTATTACCGCAAAATTCACATTGGTTTGTATCGTGACGCTTGTGAAGAGCAAGGCCGGTCTCCACCCAAGATTTTATATCTCCATGCTCAACAAGCCGTTGAATAGTTTTACTCACCACACTGGTGTTTAGAAGATCATCAAGGCGATCTTTTGCCTTGGAAAAAGTTTCCTGACTTATGCTCTGTTTAGTGAAACTGATAGGGTTCTTTTGATTTGGTTTAGCCGCATTGGTTAGTTCGACGATTTTCTCTTCATCAAGAAGAGGGGCGTCTGTTTTTGTTGCTTGGAGGTTTGAGGTGATAAAGGATTCAAACTTTTTTCTATTATAATTAAGATAATGGCTATCGGATGTATCAATAGATTGGAGGCTCATTTTCAAGCGACGAGCGCTATCAGTTCCAAATTTTGAAATGGCGCCTTCCAGTTTCTTTATTTCTGACGCTTCTTTGCTATACGCTTCGGAATCGGTCCTTTGCGCTTTCTTCAACTCTTCCAGCTTTTTGCGCTCTTCAATTTTGGCTTTGTCTACAAGTAAAATACTTTTGACAACGCTATTCCATGAAATATTTTCGTCAATGAAGTCTTGATTGAAGGTGTATACGTTTAGGTTAGATTGAGCGATATTGGATTGTGTAATTGCGGTGCTGCCGTCAATACCTACTATAAACTCAGAAGAAGGGAATTGCTCTGAATTAGATTTATTTTCGATGCACCTAAATATACCTGAAAGCGTAGATTTCCCGCTACCGTTCCAACCATAAAACAGGTTGTATTTTCCAAAATCCTTGGCATTGGTGTTCGTGTGATTATGAAAGATACCGAACCGTTTTAATTTTTGTATATTCTTTATTGACATAACATCCCAGATCTAAAAATCACTCAATACTCGATGGGCGTATAACATACGTATATTGTGCGTGCGCATTTCGAAACTCGTCCAATTGATAGTTTTCGGTTGTTAACTTACTGATCAAACAGGTATTCCTGATTTTAAAGGTTCCGAGTTAGCAAAGGCAATTTGAGCATGCTCAGTTACACTCTACCGAGCGCACAATATCCAACCTTAATTTTTTGTTATGTCATTGACAGTAAACGACTTAAATACACAACACAACAACAAAACGCGCAATATTGCCGACGTGAATGTGCCGTGCACCGCTAGCGACACCCACACTTGCGAATAACGGCACGGCTAGTCACTAGTTGGAGTTGACCGAAAGTCAGAAGGTCCGTTGTTCGCTCACGGCAGACTGTCAGGTTAGTGCCAGGAGCGGACGCGGATTGGTACGTGCGAGCCGAAGGAGAGATCGTCGCGCTGCAACATTTTATTCTTCCCAGATAGCAACAGACTGTGCATCAAAAAATTCCACTTCCGAGATACTTGACTCCAAGTAGGCGCGCGCATTGGCTTTGATACGAGTGTTCTCTTCAGTATTCTCGTCCCCAAATATGCTAACGTAGAACTTTTCCACCTGACTTCGCTTCAGTTGATCAAAGATGTGTTTATCTCCCTCGTCAATTGAGTGGCCTTGGATGAAGAATGTACCGCTAGACTTACGAAGAGCTCGAAAACAAAAGTCGAGGTAGGGATTATGCTCTATTCGCGCCTTTTTCTTCTCCGCCGAGGGTTCTGAGACGAACAAAGGAAATCTGCCGTCAACAAGGTTGCGCCGCACAAGATCCACGATGCTGGTTCTTGCCTCAGAGTAAGCATGCTTTTCAATTACAGAGCCTCGGTCGAAAATATGTAGTCCACCGTGTAAGAAATGCACCTCTTGGTTTGTGCCATGCCCGCGCCATTTGCAACCGACCCGAAACCCGTCATCAGTCAAGTATGCTTCTGGTGGAAGGTTGACCATATTCCTCGCCCAGTAAAACAGTAGATCGTAGTTGACTGTAAAAACTTGGTTGAATCGCGACAAATACCTGCGCGCCGAAGTGAACTGCTCATCGGCTATTTCGTTCGGTCGGCTCGGATGTGTGTTAGAAATAGCGGAAATTAACGCATCCTTTAGAAGCTGCTGGTCTCTCTCAATCGTCTCTAGCAGCGGGCCGTTTCCACCGTATGACTCCAAAACTGCTTTAGCCGAGACCAGTGCCCTCATAACCACCTCGAAATCGTAGGTTCCGCAACGGTCGAATAGAGCTCGAATCTCTGCTTCTCGCGCGTCGAAGTCTGCCGCCTCCAAGAGATTAGCGTAATTAAAGATACTATCATCCCAAGCTCGAGAAAAGCCGTTTCCAAGCAGAACCGAGGGCTTTTCGCCCTCCTCAACGGTAGCTATTGCTTCTTCGAAAGTAATCATAAGCACTCCATGAATGGTTTCTGGGCATAATGCCCAAAACAGTAGTGCACGTTAGAGCGCCCAGCCAATAGGGTGATTCTGTTTTTGCTTGTTGGTTGGGAACCTCGTTTAGCATTATTTGTCCTGATCACGAGACATCCTTCTTCGCGCTGCTTCATTTACGTATAAACCCTGCTCAGCATTCTCCTTGAGTAGATCCTCCGCGCCATTGGGATAACGAATATACAAATTGATCTGCGCCAATTCAGAATAGAAATCTTGCAAACCATCTTCATTAAATTTCGTAGTTATGACTTTCTTCTTTCGTATCCGTGTTGTTGTAACGATTTGTGGTTGGCTGCGATCCCAATCCCACATACCGTGCACCAAAGCATTTCTATACTCTTTATAGGACTCAATTTTTTTCTTTTGCTTTTCTAACACTGTTCGTTTTGGTTCTTCAGTATGAGCAACAACTCTGTCATACCAGAGTTCTAACACTCTGTTGAAGCTCATGTTGTTCATTGCCTTTGGAAGCTCATCCATTGCAGATTCGTCAGCATCAAATGTTAGTAGTGTCTGAACAAATATTTCATGTTCTATAGCGCCCCAATGAGCTACAATTTTCCCGATAAAAAACAGTTCATCGTCTGCTAGGCCATCATCCCACATTTGCTTAAGTTCTTTCTCTGATTCCTCAACCATATTTTTTTCCTAAAAGAGCGATGTGCAGTCCTTGCAAACTAGATTAGCTTGTAAGGCTCGAAAGTCCAATGTCCGCAAATCGCTGTGAGTTCAATTGGTGAATGCAACGCTATCCTTATTTAAGGGAGGGTCGCGTCATGAACCGAAGAAAACGTATTTATTACACGCCAGAGCAAAAAGCACTTATTTGGGATAGGTACAAGCAA